>Ga0209676_1000052_pt1 | contig 371539 bp, 341 predicted proteins | sample AraplaCvi_mLB_r2_FD_184282 | JGI IMG/M metagenome (GOLD analysis project Ga0209676, IMG submission 184282) | Arabidopsis root microbial communities from North Carolina, USA - plate scrape MF_Cvi_mLB_r2 (SPAdes) (version 2) | ecosystem: Host-associated > Plants > Roots > Endosphere | place... | reverse complement strand
CCTCTGGTGTTCCGGTTGTCACGCCAGTGGCATTGCCGGGTAGCTATGTTCGGAAGCGATAACCGCTGAAAGCATCTAAGCGGGAAGCGCGCCTCAAGATGAGATCTCCCGGGGCACAAGCCCCCTAAAGGAACCATCAAGACTAGGTGGTTGATAGGTCAGGTGTGTAAGTGGGGCAACCCATTGAGCTAACTGATACTAATGATCCGTGCGGCTTGACCATATAACCTCAAGTGGCCTTGGACTCGACGATATCGTCAGAGAAAATCCAATGCCCGCTACGTCACAAGACCCTATGAGAGATTGGCGCCTTAATCCGTTCCTTGGATGGCGACGCTCCAACCCTCTCCCTGGTGAAATTAGCGCTGTGGTCCCACCCGTTCCCATCCCGAACACGGAAGTGAAACGCAGCCGCGCCGATGGTAGTGTGGCTTAAGCCATGCAAGAGTAGGTCATCGCCAGGGGCTTTACCCCAAAACCCCCAGCCGTAAGGCTGGGGGTTTTTTCTTGCGTCGCTTTCGCCAACAATCGACTTTCATCTCACGTCAGGGGGCGGTGCATGAAGCAATCCTGGGTTATCGGCGCATTTCTCCTGGCCCTAGGGCCCAATGCCCTCTCGGCAGAACACGTGTCGGCCCACGCACGCAAGGTGCACGAGGATGCCCTCGTCCTGGATACGCACCTCGATACGCCCGCCAATCTCGTGCGGCCGGGGTGGAACATCGCTGACAACCACGCGCACGAGGGCGATCTCTCGCAAGTCGACTTGCCGCGCATGAGGTCCGGCGGTTTGGATGGCGGCTTCTGGGTGATCTACACCGCACAGGGGGTGCGCGACGAAGCAGGCAAACATGCAGCGCGAGACCATGGATTGATGCGGCTGGTGGCGATCAGAGAAATGCTCGCAGCGCAGCGCGACGACATGGAGCTGGCATTGACGGCCGACGATGCAATCCGTATCGCTGCAGCGGGAAAGCGGGTCTCGTTCATCAGCATGGAGAACGCAGCGCCGTTGGCTGCCGATCCCAGTCTGTTGGAGGTCTACCACCGCCTGGGTCTGCGCATGCTGGGCGTCACGCATGTTCTGAACAATGATTTCGGCGATTCCTCCACGGATCCGAAGGGGCCGGAATGGAACGGGCTCAGCGCCGCCGGCAAGTCGCTGGTGGCTGAAGCCAACCGCCTGGGCATCGTTCTGGACGCATCGCATGCGAGCGACGCCGTATTCGACCAACTCCTGGACCTCTCCCGCGCGCCGATCGTCCTGTCGCATACCAGTGCCGACGCGGTGTTCGATCATCCTCGCAACATCGATGACGACCGCATCCGTCGTTTGGCGGCGAAAGGTGGCGTCATCCATGTGAACGCTTATGGCGGCTACCTGATCAGCATCCCGAAGGTCCCGGAACGCGAAGCGGCGCTCGAGGCGTTGTCTGACAAGTACGGACCCGAGGGCAAGCTCTCCGTTGAGGCCGCGCCGGCGTATCTCGCCGAACGTCGCAAGATCGAGGCCCGTTTTCCGATGAAGCGGGCGACGCTCGATGACTACATGGCGCACCTGTTGCACATCATCAAGGTGGCGGGCGTGGATCACGTCGGTGTGGGGGCGGACTGGGATGGCGGTGGCGGCGTGGAAGGGATGGAAGATGTCAGTGCGCTACCGCTCGTCACGGAGCGTTTGCTCGCCGCCGGCTACGGTGAAGACGATATCCGGAAGATATGGGGTGGAAACCTCTTGAGGGTGCTCCGCGAAGCGCACTCGGTGGCGGAGCAGAGCGCGAAGCGTTGATCGCGCGTCGGTACTCGAAGGGCGCACCGATATCTGGCGGAGAGCCGCGCGCGCTCATCGCGTAGAGAAGGGGCGCGCCTGTCGCTGGAGCAGGAGGTTTTCCCATGGATGAATCCATTACGCCGCGCCGGTTCGTCGAGGCCCTCGCGCACGACATTCCGAAGCACTGGTTGCCGGGCAACGAGGCGGTGTCTTCGCTGCTCAATGCCTATACGGTGCTCGTCCCTGCCAATGAAGCGTTCTACATCCGCACATTGAACGCGTGCCTGCCTCGCATCACGGATGCGTCGCTACGCGCGCGATGCCAGGCCTTCATCCGTCAGGAGGCCCAGCATGGGGTTGCCCACAAGCGCTATTGGGACAATCTCGATGCCCAGGGTTACGTCTATCGAGGCTTTGAGCGGACCGTAGACCGCGCTATCTTCAAGACGATGGACCGATGGGCGCCGCTATGGTTGCGCGCGTCGCTGGTCAGCTGCGTTGAACACATCAATGCCTACCTGGGCTACGAGTTCCTTTCGCAAGGCATCCTGGCCGGGGCGGACACGCGCGTACGCGACCTGATGGAATGGCACTTTGCAGAAGAAATCGAGCATCGAGCCGTCGCATTCGATCTGTTGCAGGCGATCGCGCCTGGTTATCCAGTCCGCCTGGCTGGCGCGCTGACGACTGCCGTGCTGTTCTATCTGTTGATGAGCGGATTGGCCATGGCGCTGCTGGCGCAGGACGGTTTGCTGTGGCGGAGGGACACGTTCCGCCAGGCCGCCGCGCATTTCGGCGCGGGCCACCACATGGCGATTCGCACGATCCGACACTTGTGGAACTACGTGCGTCCCGGATTCCATCCCTCCCAACTGGGCGGAGACGGGCTCGCGTCGGCCACCTTGGCAAGGCAGGCGGCGGCGCACCCCCCGGTGGTCATCGCCATGGCATCCAAAGCTGAATGAATGCCTTCCCATCCCGACTTGTGCGAACAATGTTCTGGTGCCCGTGCCTTAACCGATTGAAATTCCTATCATTTTTATAGACGACTGGACCTCAAAGATTGTTGCATGGGTAGGACAAAGGGAACTTCCCATGTGGTTAGCAGTCGAACCCCCCGACTGCTAACATCCTTCCCATGAGCCAGATGACCCCTACCACCGCCCTGGTCCCCAACAACCTGCCGATCCCCAGCGCTCTGGGTTCGCTCGACGCTTATATAAGCGCCGTGCACCAGATCCCCGTGCTGTCGGTGGACAACGAGCGTGAGCTCGCCAACCGCTATCGCGAGGATGAAGACCTCGATGCTGCGCGCGAACTGGTGCACTCGCACCTGCGCTTCGTTGTGCACGTCGCCCGCGGCTACAACGGCTACGGACTGCCGCTGGGCGACCTGATCCAGGAAGGCAACATCGGCCTGATGAAGGCCGTCAAGCGCTTCGATCCCGACATGGGCGTGCGCCTGGTGAGCTTCGCCGTGCACTGGATCCGTGCCGAGATGCACGAGTTCATCCTGAAGAACTGGCGCATCGTGAAGGTCGCCACGACCAAGGCGCAGCGCAAGCTGTTCTTCAACCTGCGCAAGTCCAAGACCCGCCTGGGCTGGATGAATGCGGAGGAAGTCAGCGCGATCGCCAAGGACCTCAATGTGTCCGAGCGCGAAGTGCTCGAGATGGAATCGCGCCTGTCCGGTCGCGACATCGGCTTCGATGCGCCGTCCGACGAGGACGACGACCATGCGCCGCCATCGCCGGCCAGCTATCTGGTCGCCCGCGACGAAGATCCGTCGCAGGCCTACGAGCGCGCCGACAGCGAAGACAACCAGCTCGAACTGCTGCGCGAAGGCCTGGCCAACCTGGACGATCGTTCGCGCGACATCATCAAGCGCCGTTGGCTGGACGGCGAAAGCAAGGTGACCTTGCAGGAGCTTGCGGACGAGTACGGCATTTCCGCCGAACGTGTGCGCCAGGTCGAAGCCAATGCACTGAAGAAGATGAAGGCGTTGTTCGCTGCCTGAAGCAGCCCTCCCAGTGCAACGACGAGAGGCTCCGCAAGGGGCCTCTTTGCGTTTTGGCGGATTCATCCGCTGTCGAAAGTGTGATCCACTACGCCGCAGTCCGTACCGGACGACGACATCACAGGAGCAGGGCATGCGGTGGGGGAAACAGGGGCGTTGGATCGTGGGGCTGGCTTGGCTCGTGGCGGGCACGTGCGCCATGGCGACGAACGACGTATGGGCACGAGCTGCTGATGAAGCGAAAGCGGCGGATGCGCAAGGGCGCATCACCTTCGGGATCGATCGCGAGGAATACGACGCGCAGGCCCGCGCCGCGATGCAGGTGGACCCGGTCGTGGCGAAGCATCTTGGCGCGATCCGCAGCGTGACGCTGGACGAGCCCGCGAGCATGGACGAACCCGGCCCCGACGTGCTGGTGTTCGACGTGATCGGCAGCCGAGGCAAGGGGCGCGTCACCGCGCGCTTCATCACCGTCAGCCCAACCGAAGAAGTCCTGGGCCCCGGCATGCTGGTGATGGCCGACGGCACCACGCACGCCATCGACGGCAACGCCGATGCACTCGCCGCGGAGTCCGGACACGATCACGCCCATGACGATGAAGCGGCGCTTGCGGAAGGCAAGGACATCTTCACTCGCCAGGCCCGCGAAGCCGTACAACGGTATCCGCTCGTCCAGGAGCATATTGGCCGGATCGACACGTTCACGATGAACGAAGTGGGCACCGGCGCCGCGGCCGGCATGAACACGTTCGTGTTCGATCTCGTGGGTAGCAAGGGGCGTGGCACGATCGAGGCCGACTTCATCACCGTCAGTGCCGAGACCGAGCGCCTGGGCAAGGGTGTGCTGACCTTGCAGGATGGCCGTCGCCTGCCGTTCGAAGGTGAGCCGCGTGGCGCGGATGAGCCCGAAGACGATGAGGGGGGCACGTCGCTGTTCGGCGACATGCAGGACAACATCTTCACTCGCCAGGCGCGCGATGCGGCGCAGCGCTATCCGCTGGTGCAACAGCACATCGGCACGCTGTCGTCGTTCGAGCTTGACCTGATGGCCAGTGGCGATGCCGAGGGCGCGGACGAGTTCGTGTTCGCGGTGGCTGGGGACAAGGGCAGCGGCCGTCTGCTGGCCGAATTCATCACGGTGGATGCGGATACCGAGCGTCTGGGCAAGGGGGTGCTGACGCTGGCGGACGGACGCGAATTCGCGTTCGACGGCGAGCCGCCGACCGCAGGCGAACAGGCCTCGGCGCGTGCCGATACCGAGCGTGGCGACATCCCCGAGACCTTCGCGCGCCAGGACGGCATCTTCGTGCTGCAGGCCAACGCCGCCATGCAGGCGCACCCGGTGGTGCAGCGCCATATCGGCAACATCCGCGAAGCGGCCTTCGACCGCGACGCGTCGTGGGCGGCGGAAGGCGAGCGCTACATCTTCGATCTGAAGGGCAGCAAGGGTGCCGGCCGATTGGAAGCGGAGTTCATCACCGTGGACGCGGACAGCGAGCGTATCGGTGAGGGCGAACTGGTGATGGCGGACGGCAAGCGCTACCCACTGGGCGGCGAGTAATTCGCGCAAGATCCGGATAGCCGGATCGCCGGTGCGAAACGAACATGGCGTCACTTCCACAGGAGTGACGTCATGTCGTTCGTGATCCGAGGCTTGTCCCCCGTCCCTTTCCTGCCGCTGTTCGCGCTCGACGATGCCGCGCTGGCGGCGCGCAACATCCGCCGCGTTGTCGCGGATGCCGACCATGGATTCCCATGCCGCGTCACGCTGCACGATGCACGCCGTGGAGAGACGCTGTTGCTGCTCCCGCATCTGCACCACGATGTCGCTGGGCCGTATCGCGCGAGCGGTCCGATATTCGTCAGCAAAGCGGCACTCGAGGCGCCGCCCGCGGAGTTCCTCGACGCGCTGCCGCCCGCGTTTCCGCGGCGCCTGCTCTCGCTACGCGCGTACGACGCGGAAGGCATGATGCGCGACGCGGAGGTGGTCGAAGGCATCGATGCCATTCCCCACCTGCAACGCCTGCTCGGCCTGCCGGGTGTGGCCTATCTGCACGTCCACAATGCACGCCGCGGCTGCTATGCCTGCCGCGTCGACCCCGCCTGATCCTCGTCCTTGCCCAGGATGATCCGCGCGCCACGCTGGTAGCTCCAGTACGCCCAGAACCAGTTCAGCAGCACGACCAGGCGGTTGCGGAAGCCGATCAGGAAGAACACGTGCGCGGTGAGCCAGAACCACCACGCCAGCAGGCCGGAGAACTTCAGCCGCCCGAAATCCACGACGGCCGCCATGCGACCGATCGTGGCGAGGTTGCCGAAGTCGCGGTAGCGGAACGCGCCGGGCGAGGCGCTTCCCGCCAGCCGTGCGCGCAGCACTTTCGCCACGTGAGCGCCCATCTGCTTGGCAGCGGGCGCCACGCCGGGCACGGCTCGCCCGTCCGACGTCACAGCCGCGAGATCGCCCGCCACGAAGATGTCGGGATGGCCGGGTACGCTCAGATCGGCCTGCACCGGCACGCGTCCGGCGCGGTCCAGCGGCACGTTCAAGGCGCGTGCGAGCGGTGATGCCGCCACGCCCGCCGCCCACACCACGGTCTTGGCCGGCACGAAGGCATCGCCGAGGCGGTAGCCATCGTCGTCGATGTGGTTGACGGGCGTACCGGTCGTCACCTCGACGCCCAGCTTCTCGAGTTGCCTGCGCGCCTTCTCCGACAGTGCTTCGGGAAACGACGCCAGCACGCGCGGGCCGGCTTCGACCAGGCGCACGCGTGCCTGAGAGGGATCGATGTGGCGGAACTCGTTCTTCAGCGTGTGCCGTGCGATTTCGGCCAGCGTGCCCGCCAGTTCGACGCCGGTCGGGCCACCGCCGACGACGGCGAAGCTGAGCCAGGCCGCGCGCTTCTCCGGATCGCTTTCCGCCTCGGCGCGTTCGAAGGCAAGCAGCAGGTGGCGACGCAGCTGGAGCGCGTCGTCGAGCGTCTTCAGGCCCGGCGCATGCGCCGCCCACTCATCGTGGCCGAAGTAGGCATGCGTCGCGCCCGTGGCCAGCAGCAGGTAATCGAAGGCGAGGGTGCTGCCATCGGTGAAGACCACCCGCTTGTCCTGCGGCAGGATCGAGGCGACCTCGGCGAGCCGCACTTCGACGTTCTTCTGCTTGCGCAGGATGTGCCGCAGCGGTGCGGCGATGTCGGGCGCGGACAGGCCGGCGGTCGCGACCTGGTACAGCAGCGGCTGGAAGAGATGGTGGTTGTGGCGATCGATCAGGGTGATACGGACCGGGGCGCCCGCCAACGCGCGCGTGGCCCAGAGGCCACCGAAGCCACCGCCGACGACAACAACGTGGGGGAGTGCTGCCTGCATGCCCTGTTCTCCTGTCACCGCAGGCGATTGTCGCACGCCGTCAGCGCGCGTCGCGGTCGATCAACGAGGTGCGTCGCGTATCCGGCATCCACAGATAGACCAGCAGCGAGCACGCGATGCAGGCCGTGACGTACCAGTAGAAGCCGGTTTCCATACCGGCCTTCTTGAACCACAGCGCGACCATGTCCGCGGTACCGCCGAAGACCGCGACGGCGAGCGCATACGGCAGGCCGACGCCGAGGGCGCGGATCTCCACCGGGAACATTTCCGCCTTCACCACGGCGTTGATCGCGGTGTAACCGCTCAGGATCACCAGCGCGGCCATCACCAGCCAGAATGCGTGGCTGGCGCTCTGCACGTGCTGGAGCTGGCTGAGGATGGGCACGGTGAACAGCGTGCCGAGCAGGCCGAACGCGATCAGGATGCGGCGCCGGCCGACGCGGTCCGACAGCGCGCCGACCACCGGTTGCAGCAGCATGTAGACGAACAGCGTGGACGCGTTGATCAGGCTCGCCGTCTCCGCGGCCATGCCCGCGGTGTTGACGAGGAACTTGTGCACGTACGTCGTGTACGTATAGAACGCCAGCGTGCCGCCCATCGTCAGGCCGACCACGGCGAGGACCGCGCGCGGATGCTGCATCAGCGCCCTCAGCGTCCCCTGTGTCTGTTGGCGCGTGGCACCCGGATCGGAGTCGCTACGGACGAACGATTCCGTTTCCTCCATGTTCCGGCGCAGCCACAACGCGACCAGCGCGGCCACGGCACCGATCGCGAACGGGATGCGCCAGCCCCAGTCCCGCAGCTGTTCGTCGGTCAGGAAGACCCGCTGCAGCGCGATCAGCACGCCGAGCGCAATCAGGTGGCCCATCACCAGCGTGACGTACTGGAAGCTCGACCAGAACCCGCGGTGCTCGCGCGTGGCCATCTCGCTGAGATAGGTCGCCGAGGCGCCGTACTCGCCGCCCACGCTCAGCCCCTGCAACAGGCGCGCCAGGACCAGCAGCACGGGTGCGGCGACGCCGATGCTGGCGTAGCCGGGCGTGCAGGCGATGATCAGTGAGCCGCCGCACATCATCACCACCGACAGCATGAGTGCCCGCCGACGGCCATGACGGTCGGCATAGCGCCCCAGCAGCCAGCCGCCCAGCGGCCGCATCAGGAAGCCGACCGCGAAGATCACCGCGGTCTTCAGCAACTGGCTGGTGCGGTCACCGCCGGGAAAGAACACATCGGCGAAGTACAGCGAGAACGCCGCGTAGACGTACCAGTCGTACCACTCCACCAGATTGCCGACCGAGCCGCTGAAGATGCTGCGCAGGCGGCGGGCGGGCGTCATCGCGTCGGGCGGCGCAGAGATCATCAATAGAGGTCCGTGGGGTCCACGTCGAGCGACCAGCGCGTGCGTCGCGCTTCGGGCAGCGCGTGGATCTGCGGCAGGGCGAGGTCGAGCGCGCGGTGCAGGGTGCGACGTTCGGGCGACGAGAGCAGCAGCTGCATGCGATGCAGGCCGGCACGGCGCGGCATCGGCGCCGGCAGCGGGCCGTGCATCTCGAGGATGGCATCGTGCGCACGCAGCGCGTGCTTGGCCGCTTGCAGGAACTGCTGCGCCGCATCCACATGCTGGGCTTCGGCGCGCAGCAGTGCGAGGTGTGCGAACGGCGGGAAGCCCGCCATGCGTCGCTGCTCCAGTTCTGCATCGGCGAAGGCGTGGTAACCGCCGTTGATGAGCGTGTCCAGCAACGGATGGTCCGGATGGTGCGTCTGCAGCCAGACATCGCCGCGCTTGCCGGCGCGTCCCGCGCGACCGGCGACCTGGATGAGCTGTTGCGCGAGTTTTTCGGTCGCGCGGAAATCGGTGGAGAACAGGCCTTCGTCCACGCCCACCACGGCCACGCGGGTGAGGTGCGGCAGGTCGTGGCCCTTGGCGAGGATCTGCGTGCCGACGAGGATGCCCGGTGCGTCGCCCAGCTTCGCGAGCTGCTGCGCCAGGCCGTCGCGCTTCTGCGTGGTGCTGCGGTCCACCCGCAGCACCGGCACGTCCTGGAAGGTCTCGGCGAGCGATTCCTCGAGGCGTTCGGTGCCGATGCCCTGTGGTTGCAGCGCCAGGCCGCCGCAATCCGGGCAGGCGAGCGGCGCGGGCTGGCGCGCGCCGCAGTGGTGGCATTGCAACCGCTTGCCGCCGCCGTGCACGGTCATCGACGCATCGCAGCGCTTGCAGTGCGCGCTCCAGCCGCAGTCATGGCAGAGCAGCACGGGGGCGTAGCCGCGCCGGTTCTTGAACACCAGCGCCTGGCCACCGTCATCGACGGCCTGCCGCAGCGCATGCAGCGTCTCGGTCAGCAGGCCGGCCTGCTGCGGGCGCTTGCGCATGTCCAGCACGCGTACGCTGGGCGGTTGCGCTTCGCCGGCGCGACGCGACAGGCGCAGGTGCGCGTAGCGTCCGCTGCGTGCGTTGTGCAGCGTCTCCAGCGAGGGCGTCGCGCTGCCCAGCACCACCGGTACGTCCAGTGCCTTGCCGCGCACAAGAGCGAAATCGCGCGCGTGGTAGCGGATGCCGTCCTGCTGCTTGTAGCTGCCGTCGTGCTCCTCGTCGACGACGATCAGGCCGGCATCGGGCAGCGGTGTGAAGACCGCCGAGCGCGTGCCGACCAGCACCCGCGCCTCACCGCGCAGGCAGGCGGCCCAGGCGCGGGCACGTTCGCCATCGTTGAGCCCCGAATGCAGCGCATGCACCGGGACGCCCAGGCGGTCGCGGAAGCGCGACAGGGTTTGCGGCGTCAGTCCGATCTCGGGCACCAGGACCAAAGCCTGGCGCCCGCGTGCCAGGCAGTCGGCGATGGCCTGCAGGTAGACCTCGGTCTTGCCGCTGCCGGTCACGCCATCCAGCAGCAGCGCACCGAATCCGCGGCAGGCGACGATGGCGTCGGCCGCGGCACGCTGTTCTTCGTTGAGCGAGGGCCCCTCGCGGCGCACGGGTGTCGAGGCGGACACCGGCACGGCCACGCGTTCGGCCAGTCCCCGCTTGGCCAATCCGCGCGCGGTCGCCCGACCCTCGTCCAGGTGCAGGTCCAGCACGTCCTCGTCCAGTGGGGCCATCGCCAACAGGTCCGCCAGGCGCCGCGGCCGACTGCCGGCGCGTAGGCGGTCGAGCTGGGTCCGCCCGGCCTCGGTCAGCCGCCAATGCCAGGCGTGCGTGTCGGGAAGCGGTTCGCCCTGGCGGAGGGCCGTGGGCAGCGCTGTGGCGAAAACCTCGCCAAGGGGGGCGTGCGTGTAGCGGGCCAGCCAGTGCAGGGAGTCCAGCAATTCCCCCCGCACGAGCGGCGCCTCGTCCAGCACCGCCAAGGCCTCGCGCAGCTCGGGGACGTCCTCGGTACGGGGCTCGACCGATGCGACCACCCCCACCAGCTCGCGGTTCCCGAACGGCACGCGGACCCGCTTGCCGACGTCGGCGGAGGTCGGCGCATGGCCGGGGGGCGGCAGGTAGTCGAACGCCTGCGGCAGGGGCACGGGCAGGGCGATCCGCAGGACGGGCGAGGGTGGCATCGGCTGCAGTTTATCGGTCTGCTCCGATCAGGTCAGGTGTTGTGCAGTTGCACCGCTCTCCTGCCAATTTCTTGACGAAATTCACGCAAGTGCCCATCCCGTAAAGGGAAATGGGTTTATCCACATCTGCTGTGGATAAATCTGTGCATGGCGCTGATGCTTCACGGCGCGACGACGCACCTGCAAGCCTTGCAGTCAGGTTGGCGAAAAAAGCGCCATTACGAATATTCCAATGAAATTCAATAACTTGTGCGTGAAACCCAGCTGAAACATAGGGTGGGCGACCGCGCCCCAAGGGTCGCGTGACGGTTTGGTGACCGCTGTGTACAACGCATTTTCGTGGAAACCCTTGTGCCGCCGCGGAGAGCAGGTTCCAGCGCGGTGTCAAGCGTCCATACCGCCCCGCAGGCTGTCTATGATCAGCCCGTCGAACCCCGGTTTCCGCATGACCCCGAACCATCCGCCAGAACCCCCACCCGCCGCCCTGGCGGCTTTCCTGCGCGGCTGCGAACGGCGGGGTGCGGTCTTCGCTGCGCTCCAGTGCGGCGACATCGAGCGGGGCGACGTGGCGCTCGCGGCCGCGCTGCGCGCGTTCCGGGCCCACGCGGCCGAACTCCCGATGGCGGCGTGGCCGGGCCGGTTCTGGAGCCTGCTGGTCGCCGCCCCCCCGCTGCGAGCCGAGTCACCGAGCGCGCAGCGCGGGCCCTCGATGCAGGCGCTCGCCGATATCGCCGCGCCCGACCGCGCCGCCCTGCTGCTGCGGCTGGCGGGCGGGCTGCAGGAAGAGGAGGCCGCCGGCGTGCTCGGCCTGTCCGGCGAGGACTACCGGGCCGCGCTGGCGCGCGCCTGCCCCAGGGACGCCACCGGGCGGCCGGATGCCGACGCCTGGCGTCGTCTTGCGGAGGCGGTCCAGACCCACTTGCGCGATCTCCCCCCCGAGCGGCTGGCCCGCGTGGCGCGCCTGCGCGAGGAGGCGCTGGCGGGCATGCGGATGCCGCCTGCCGCCGCCGCCGCCGCACCGGCCCGTCCGGCAGCGCCCATCAGGACGCCACGCCGCTGGCCATGGGTTGTGCTGGTCCTGGTCCTGATGGTCGCCGCCTTGGCCGCCACCTGGTGGCCCGGTGCGCCGTGGGCGACGCTGCTGCAGCCGGTGCCCACGCCTGCATCCGACGCGGTCACCCTCACCGATCCCGACATCCGGCAGGAAGCGTTGCCGCCCGCCGAACCGCCCGCCGCACGCTTCGATGCCGAGGAGGCCGCGCGCACCGATCGCGACGCGGCGATGCGCGCGGACCCCGAAGCCGCCACGCTGGTGCCGGAGGCGGATTTCCTCGCGTGGTACATCGTCCAGCGTGCGGCCGCGGCAGCGGCGGACGTTGCACCCCCATCCGCCCAGCCCGACAAAACCGCGGATGCGCCGCCTGCTCCGGCGGTCGTGGCGCCGGAGCCGCTGCAACCGTGGGAAGCGCTCACCCGCCAGCGTGCCGACTACGCGGCGTGGCAGGCACTGGATGACGTCGATCGCGCGCGCCTGCGCGCAGCGGCGCGGGATCTCGCGACGCAGCCTGCCGAAGCGCAGCAGGCGCTGCGTACGCGCTTCGACGCGCTGGATGCCATGGAGCATCGCGGCTGGCGGTTGGGGCCCGCATTGGGCGCGGTGTGGCCGCGCCTGCAGCCGATGTTCGCCTACGTGCCGGCGCGTGAGCGCGAACCGCTGCTGGCGCTGCTGCGCCAGTTGGATGCCACGGCGCTGGACGATCTCGCTGCGTTGTCGCAGCGCACGCCGCCGCCTGAGCGAGACCGCTTCCGCCACGAGCTGGTGCGGGTGCCCGCCGGCGAGCGCGCGGCGTGGCTGCATGCGCGCCGCGAACGGTGAAGCCTCAGCCGTTGACCCAGGTGGTCAACGCCAGGAACACGATCGCCATCACCAGCATCATGAAGTAGAGCGTGCCCAGCACGCAGAACTTGATGGCGGTGAAGAGCCAGTGCTGGCGATAGACGCGTTGCTGCATCCAGAACAGGTACACCGGCATCCAGAAGAACAGCAGCATCTGCACCAGGCCCAACGGCCACCGCCCCCACGAGGCCGACGCCGGCAGCAGGCCGCTGATGGCCGAGCACACACACATCGCCAGCACGCACAGGCACAGGTAGGCGTGGCTGTAGAGCGCCACCACCAGGTGCTCGAGATACACGCGCCGCGTTTCCAGGTAGAAGATCTTCAGGAGCAGCGCGAACAGCGGCACCAGCACGAACAGCGCCGAGGGCACCGAGCCGATGAGCACGTTCTTGAAGTGCTCCGGATCCTGCTGGATGCGCGGGATGTTCTGTTCGCCGCGCGCCAGCTTCTTGTTGAGCCAGGCGTTGGCGAAGTCGGGCAGCCAGCCGACCTTGACCGGATTGCGCTTGGCATCGAAGGGCTTGTCGTTGATGGTGATCAGCGAGCCGGGAGGCGCGTCGGGTAGTTTCCGGCCCTCCGGAAACCGATCCGGTCTGGCCAGTGCGGGGTGGCCCGGTTGCAGTTCCGCGATGCGTTCGCGCGCGCGCCGCTGTGTGGAGAAAATATTCTTCTCGATGCGCTCGCGCATGAACCCCAGCCCGGCCGGCATGCTGGCGCGCACCGACGCCAGGTCCTCCACCGTCTTGTCGCGCAGCGCCACCACCTCCTCGACGGTTTTCAGTCGTGTGAAGTCGACGCCGCCGGCATCCGGGTCGGCCATCAGGTTGGGGCGAGCGCCATCGGCCCCCGCGGCGACCGGTGGTGGCGTCGGCATCGACACTTCGCCCAAGTGCACGGTGAACTTCGCCACGAAGAACGTCAGCACGCTGACGATGACGAACAAGCGCAACGGCGCCACGAACGGCGCACGATGGCCGGCCAGGTAGGCGTTTGCCAGCTTGCCCGGCGAGAGCAGCGTGCGCAGCGTGCGGAAGATGCGCCCGTCCAGGTGCCAGAACGACTCGAACACCTCCTCGACGGCATGCCCGAAGCTGCTCAGCGGGTTGTGCGCGTTCTGCCCGCACTGGTGGCAGAAGCCGCCCTGCAGCGGCGTCTTGCAGTTCTCGCACGCGCTGGCGTGCACGGCGTCGGCTTCGTGCGATGGAGTCATGGGGCGTTCGGGCGGTGCGGATGGCGAGCGGGTAAGATACCGGCCTCCCGTGACCCGGTGCCAGCGCGCGACCGCGCGACCGTAGTCCGGCGGTTGCCCCTCATGTCCTCGTCCCCCTCCCCGACCCCGCGCTTCGGCCAGGAAGTGCGTGCAACGGCCACCCTCGCCCTGCCGCTGGTGCTGGGCCACGTGTCCACCGGCCTGATCGGCTTCGTCGACAACGTCATCGCCGGCCACCACGCCACCCAGACGCTGGCGGCGGTGACCGTGGGCACGGCCCTGCTGTGGCTGCCGATGATGGTGCCGATCGGTACCCTGATCTCGTTGACGGCCTCGGTCTCGCAGCTGGACGGTGCGAACCGTCGGAGTGAGATCGCCCCGCTGTTCCGCCAGGCGCTGTGGCTGTCGCTGGGCCTGGGCCTGCTGATGTTCGCCTTCCTCAGCGTGGCGCCGTACGCGCTGGCGGCGTTCGGTATCGCGCCCGACATCATTCCCGGCGCGACCGCCTTCCTGCATGGGATCCGCTGGGGCGTGCCGGCGCTGACGTTCTATTTCTGCATGCGCTACCTCAGCGAAGGCACGCACTGGACGCTGCCGACGATGATCCTGGGTTTCGGCGGCCTGCTGGTGCTGGCGCCGGTGGGCTACGTGCTCACCTTCGGCAAGCTGGGTTTCCCGGAGATGGGCGCCGGCGGGCTGGGCATCGCCTCCGCGCTGACGATGTGGCTGCAGGCGGTCGCGTTCGCGGTGTATCTGTCGCGCTCCAGGCGTTTCGCCGACCTGCACCTGTTCGCGCATTTCGATCCGCCGCGCCGCGAGCCGATCCTGCAGCTGCTGCGCACCGGCCTGCCGATCGGCATCACCGTGCTGATGGAAGGCAGTCTGTTCATCGTCACTGCGCTGCTGATCGCGCGGCTCGGCGCCACGCCGGCGGCGGCCCACCAGATCGCCATCAACGTGTCGGCGCTGTGCTTCATGGTGCCGATGGGCGTGGCCGAGGCCACCACGGTGCGCGTGGGCCACGCGGTGGGCTCGGGCGATGCGCTGGGCATCCGCCGCGCCGCGCATGCGGGCTACGTCATCGTGCTGGCCACCCAGGCGATGTCGGCGCTGTTCCTGCTGCTGGGCCACGACCTGGTGGTGGCGCTGTACACCGACGACCTGGCCGTGGCCGCACTGGCGGGCACGCTGCTGCTGTTCGCGGCGGCGTTCCAGTTCCCGGACGGCATCCAGGTGCTGTCGGCGGGCGCGCTGCGCGGACTGAAGGACACCCGCGTGCCGATGTGGCTGGCCGTCGTCTCGTACTGGGGCCTGGGCATGCCGCTGGGTGCCGGGCTGGGCCTGGGGCTCGGCTGGGGCCCGCAGGGCATGTGGGCGGGCCTGATCGTGGGCCTGACCGCCGCGGCCGTCCTGCTGGGCTGGCGTTTCGAGCGCAGCAGCCGGCGCCACGTGGCGGGCGCGCAGGACCCCTTGCCAGCGTCACGGTGACCAACGGGGCATGAAAGCCTCCCGGGCACACGCTACAGTGGCCGCAGTTCTCCGGAGTTTCCAATGAACCAAGTCGCACCCGCACCCCGCCGCAACCCGGTCGCCACGTTCTTCGTGGGGCTGTGGGACGTGATGAACTTCACCCGCAAGCTGGTGCTCAACCTGATCTTCTTCGGGTTGCTGTTCCTGATCTTCATCTTCTTCATCATCGCCGCCGGCAGTGGTGGGGTGAAGCCGCTGATGGAGCGCACGACCTTCGTGCTGGCGCCGGAAGGCCGCCTGGTGGAGCAGTTCACCGCCGACCCGGCGACGCGCGCGCTGGCCAAGGCGCTGGGCGACAAGAGCGGCGAGGAAGTGCAGCTGCGCGACCTGGTGCGCGCCATCGAGGCCGCGCAGAAGGACGAGAAGATCGAACGCATGCTGCTGCGCGTGGACCAGCTGCAGCCCACCGGCTACGCCTCGCTGCGCGAAGTCGCGGCGGCGCTGGCGAAGTTCCGCGCCTCCGGCAAGCAGATCGTCGCGTTCGGCGAGAACCTCAGCCAGACGCAGTACCTGCTGGCCGCCCAAGCCAACGAGGTCTACATCGACCCGATGGGCAGCCTGGTGCTCGAGGGCCTGGGCCGCTATCGCCAGTACTATCGCCAGGGCCTGCAGGACAAGCTCGGCGTGGACGTGCACCTGTTCAAGGTGGGCGAGTACAAGTCGGCGGCCGAACCCTACGTGCTCGATGCCGCATCGAAGGAAGCCAAGGAAGCCGACCTCTACTGGATGAACGATGTCTGGCAGCGCCTGCTCGCCGACATCGCCAAGGTCCGCAAGACCACGCCGGAGGCACTGGCCGCCGGCGTCGACACGCTGCCGGAAGGCGTCGCCGCCGCGGGTGGCGACCTGGCCAAGTACGCCTTGCAGCAGAAGCTCGTCGACGGCCTGAAGACCCAGGAAGAGGTCGAGAACCTGCTGATCGAGCGCGGTGTCGCCGATGAGGATTCGGAAACCGGCTTCCGTGCCGTCGGCCTGGGCGGCTACCTGGCCCAGCTCGATGCCAAGAAGAACCCGCTCGACAGCCGCCCGCAGGTCGCCGTGGTCGTGGCCGAAGGCGAGATCACCGACGGCGACCAGCCGGCCGGCCGCGTGGGAGGCCTGTCCACCTCGGCGCTGCTGCGCGAGGCACGCGACGACGACGACGTGAAGGCCGTCGTGCTGCGCGTGGATTCGCCGGGTGGTGGTGTGTTCGCGTCCGAACAGATCCGCCGCGAAGTGGCGGAGCTGAAGAAGGCTGGCAAGCCCGTCGTCGTTTCGATGGGCGACCTGGCCGCATCCGGTGGTTACTGGATCAGCATGAACGCCGATCGCATCTATGCCGATCCGTCGACGATCACGGGGTCGATCGGCATCTTCGGCATGATTCCCACGGTGCCGCGTGCGCTCGAGAAGATTGGTGTCCGCACCGATGGCGTGGGCACCACGCGCTTCGCCGGCGCGTTCGACATCACCCGTCCGCTGGACCCGGCCGTCGGCCAGGTGATCCAGTCGGTCATCGACAAGGGTTATGCGGACTTCACCGGCAAGGTTGCCGATGCACGCAAGAAGTCCGTCGAGGACATCGACGCGGTGGCGCGCGGTCGCGTGTGGAGCGGTGCGCAGGCGAAGGAGCGCGCGCTGGTCGACGAACTGGGTGGCATGGACGCGGCGCTGGCCGACGCGGCCAAGCGCGCCAAGCTGGGCGATGCCGATGCCTACCGCGTGCGCTACATCGAGAAGGCCGCCTCGCCGTTCTCGCAGTTCATGTCCGGGATGGCCGGCACGCGGCTGGGCGCGGCGTGGCTGAAGGATTCCGACTTCGCGCGCGCGCTGCTGGCGCGCAGCCTGCCGGAGATGGAAGCGCAGCTGCGCTTCGTCGACGACGCCGTGAACGACCGAAACGGCGCGCCGGTGAAGACCCTGGCCTATTGCTTCTGCGGTTTCTGATTCCCGCCGACAACGCATGATCCAGCGGGCCGCCCGGGCAATCGGGCGGCCCGTTTCGTTTGCGGCGTGGGATGGCCGACACCCGCGCAATCCGCGTTGTATGCAGCATCGATGGACGCGTGGGATGCAGATGAAAGGCAGGATAGGGGTCGCGGTGTCGATGATCGCGTTGGCATGCGCGCATGGTGCCTGGGCGGCGGATCCCGTCCTGCCCGACCTGCCGTCGTGCACGCGAGCGGCGGCGCCGGACGATGCCGGCGTGGTGGCGACACCGGGCGGGTTCATGCTGGTGCATCCACGCAATGCGGACCTGCCGGACGACTACACCGGCTGCAAGACGCTGTGGATGATGGACGTCGATCCCGTGCCGTGGCGCTGGGCGACGCTGTGGTTCCTGGACGGCCGGCTGCAGCGCGTGGTGACGACCTTGAAGGATGCGCCTGCGCCACGCGTGTGCGACATGCCGGGCATCACGCTGCCGGCCGGCTATGCATCCGCACCCGCCTGCGATGGGGTGGACGACCATCCCTGGATCGCGCTTCGCCTCCCGAGCTGGCCGCGCGCGTGCGCGACTGATACGGCACCGGCGGTGTGCGGACGGGCGCCGGAATGAAACGGATGATGCGGATCTGCGTCACCGTGCTGCTGGCGTTCGCCTGCGTGGACGCTCTTGCGCACGCGGCGGACGTCGAAGCGGACTTCACCGACTTCCTGTCGCGCTGGCGGAAAGCCGTGGTCGCGAACGACGCCGACGCGGTCGCGGCGATGACGCAGGTGCCATTCCTGTTCGAGAACGAACCGCGTGATCGCGCCGAGGTGGCGCGCAGGGTAGTGCCGTCATTGCTGACGGCTGAAGTCCGGCGTTGCCTGCGCACGGCGCCGCCGGTGCGCGAAGACGACGGCTACGTGGTGTCGTGTGCGCCGTATCTGTTCTATTTCGACCGCGTGGACGGTCAGTGGCGCTGGATGGAGTTCGCCGCCGACGGCGAAGGCTGATCCTCAGGGCGCGCTGGCATCGCCGGTGGCTTCGGCTTCGGCGGCGTTCGTACGATCGGTCGCGGCCTGCACCTGCGCCTCCACGGCCTGGGCCTGCTGGAGAGGTGCCTGGACCGCGTCGCGCAGTTCGGTGCCGCTGGGCGTCGTCGATGCGGTCGCCTGCGGTTCCGGCGGCTCGTCGGTGGGCGGTGGCTCCGGTGCGCGGCATGCCGCGGCCATCAGGGCAAGCGAGGCGAGCAGGGCGAAGCGGATCCCGGGCATGACGACGATCCTCGTGTGACGTGGCGCTATGCTACGCCCAACGACGGAGGAGGCGCACGTGGTGGCGAACCGGTGGCGACTGGAAGGACAACTGGCGCTCGTGACCGGAGCCAGTGCGGGCATCGGGCTGGCGATCACGCGCGAACTGCTCGGATTCGGCGCCGACGTGCTGATGGTCGCCCGCGATGTGGACGCACTGCAGGACGCGCGCGAGGATCTCGCCGAAGCGTTCCCCGAGCGCGGGATCAGCGTGCTGGCCGCTGACGTGGCCGACGACGAGGACCGGCGCGCCATCCTCGACTGGGCCGAAGACCATGCCGACGGCCTGAACATCCTCGTCAACAACGCCGGCGGCAACGTCACCCGCGCCGCGGTGGACTACACCGAGGACGAGTGGCGCGGCATCTTCGAGACCAATCTCTTCTCCGCCTTCGAACTGTCGCGCTACGCGCACCCGCTGCTGACGCGGCATGCGGCGTCCTGCATCGTCAACGTCGGAAGCGTGTCGGGCATCGCCGCCGTGCGCAGCGGCGCGCCCTACGGCATGGCCAAGGCCGCGCTGCACCAGCTGACCCGCAACCTCGCCGCGGAATGGGCCGAGGACGGCGTGCGCGTGAACGCGGTGGCACCGTGGTACATCCGCACGCGTCGGACATCGGGGCCGCTTTCGGACCCGGACTACTACGAAGAAGTGATTGCCCGCACCCCGATGCGCCGCATCGGCGAGCCCGAGGAAGTCGCCGCGGCCGTCGGATTCCTGTGCCTGCCCGCGTCCAGCTACGTCACCGGCGAATGCATCGCAGTGGATGGCGGATTCCTGCGGTACGGGTTCTGAAGCGGCGCGCCTTGCGATGCCCGGTTGACGTTCGTTTGATCCAGGCCTCGTAACGTTCGACCTCCCCCGGAGTGGAGGTCATGGACATGCGGCGATGGATCAAGCGGCTGGTGTTGGGCGGTGGTGCGATGGCGCTGGCGGTGGGCATCGGCGGTTTCACCTACGTGCACGCGCTGGACCTGGATAGCCAGCCGCCTGCGGACACGCGCAGCACGGCAGCGGACCTGGATTTCATGCGTGGTGCGGGATCGCCGGCGCGAGGGCGGATCCTGGCGGTGGTCACGAGCACGTCGCATTTCCCCGATGGAGAAAAGAAGGCCGGCTTCGAGCTGACGGAGCTGGCGCGCGCGTACTACGTGTTCCGGGCCAATGGCTACGACGTGGATATCGCCAGTCCCCGCGGCGGCACGCCGCCGATGCGGCGGGACGACGAGGACATGGTCGCCGCCGACTACGCCTTCCTCAACGATGCCGAGGCGCTGGATCGCTTGGAGGCCAGCCTGCCGCTGCGCGACGTGGACGCTGCGCCGTACGCGGCGGTGTACTTCGTCGGCGGCAAGGGCACGATGTTCGATTTCCCGGACAACGCCGATGTACAGCGGCTGGTGCGGGAGGTGTATCAGGCGGGAGGCGTGATCGGCGCGGTCTGCCACGGTCCGGCCGCGTTGCTGGAGGTCGTGCTGGACGACGGTACGCCGCTGCTGCGTGGGCGTCGCGTGGCCGGCTTCAGCAATGCAGAGGAGCTGTTCCTGATCAAGGATGCGCGTGCGCGGTTCCCGTACCTGCTGCAGGACCGCATGCTGGAGCAGGGGGCGCGCTACGTGGAAGGCCCGATGTACCTGGACAACACGGTGGTCGACGGCCGCATCGTCACCGGGCAGAACCCGTGGTCGACCTGGTCGACTGCCGAGGCCATGGTGCGTGCGCTGGGCTACGAGCCCGAAGCGCGGCGCCCCGGACGCGATGAGCAGGCGGTAAAGGTGTTGGCGGCCTACCAGCAGGAGGGCATCGACGCGGCTCGCGTAGTGCGGACCGCGCATCCGGATGCGGACAAACGCCTGTTGCTGATGCATGCGCTGGTGGCGGGCATGCAGGGGCGGCTGGGCGAAGCATGGCACCTGCAAGCGTTGGCGCACGACTGACGGCGGACTATTTCCCGCAGTCGCTTTCCGACAGGATGCGCGCCACGCGCTCGTACTCGGCGCGGTTCTTCTCGGCGTTCTCGCGCCGTGCGAAGCGGTAGGCGACTTCGGTCTCGTCGCGGCGCTTCTTCCAGGCCTCACACAGGCCGCCGTCGGGCACCCGCGCGCACGTGTCGCGCACCACTTCGCACGCCTGGCCCGCCCCCGCCTGCGGATTGCCATCCAGGCCGGTCGTGCGCAGCGAGACGCAGCGCGAAGCGGGCTCGCTGTCCTCGGTGACGTAGGTGTCCTTGTCGTAGGTCGTGCACTGGAACAGCACCGGCGGCGGCAGGCGGGCAGCCTGCGGGTCGCGTGCAGGCGTGGTTGCAGCGGTCTGTTCCACGGGCACGGACGGTGGTGCAGCGGGCGCGGCCGGTGCCGGTGCTTTCGAGGCGGGCGCCGCCGGCGCCATCGGCACGGTGTTGACGCCCTGCATCGTGCGCTGTTCCTGCTTCATGCCCTTGGGGCATGGTGCGTTCTGCAGGGTCAGGGCGCCGCTGGCATCGGTGCAGCGGTAGATGACGACATCCGCGGCGTGCGCGGCGAACGGCATGAAGGCGCAACAGGTCGACAGCAGCAGGCGGCGGGCGAGGGAACGTGCGGTGCGGCTCATGGATTCCTGCAGTCGTTGGCGAGGCGCGCGTCGATGCCGCGCTGTTCCAAGTCTAGCGTGCGGCGTTCGCTGGGCATCGCGTTGCCGTAGCGGCGCAGGATTTCGTAGCGCCTGTCCGACAGGCGACCGCAGACTTCTGCCTGCGGGAGCACGTGGCACGTATCGCGGATCCACACGCCCCCCGGCGCATAGCCCGCGCCGCCGTGCCCCGGCTGTGGCGGACGCGGCGGTGGCCGGGGATCGCCGCTCTGGAACGACAGCGTGCCGTTGCCGATCGACACGTTGCCGGACACGCTGGCCGAACTCGTGTAGCGATCGCGGTGCCATCCCGATGTGCCGCCTGACCAGTAAGGCACCCAGCGGGGATTTCCTTCGCCGTCGTCGCTGGTGTAGGTCTCGCCGTCGGGCGTCACGCACTCGTACATCGGGCGTGGCGGGGTCAGGTACACGACCTGGACGGACGTATTCGATACCGGTGCGACGGGAGCAGGAGGCGCCGGTGCCGGGCGTGCGCTGGGCGCGGGATCGCGCGGACGCTGCATGGTGCGGACGTCCTGCTTTTCGCCCTTCAGGCATGGCGAGTCGCGCAAGGTCAGCGCGCCGCTGGCGTTGGTGCAGCGGTAGATCGTGACGTCCGCCTTGGCGGCAGGCGTTGGCGTCTGCGCGAAGGACGGCGGTGTCAGCAGGACCGGCAGCAGAAGCAGGGCGAGACGAGGCATGCCGCCATGGTGCGCGCGTGGGGAGGGGATGGAAAGCCGGGTGCCGTCGGTGGCACGCCGTCATTCACGCAGCGCTTGGCCGGTCAGTGCGTCGCGGATCGCGGTGGGGCGGGCCAGGCCGCCCGTCTGCCCGGGAACGGCAGCGTCCACACGCGCCAGCAGTGCCGGGTCCAGCGCGTCGTAGTCGTCCACGGCCGGCTTCCCGCTCAGGTTGGCGCTGGTGGAGACCAGCGCGCCGCCATAGGCCTGGCACAGGCCGACGACGGTGGGATGGCCGCTGACGCGCACGGCGATGCCGCGGTGCTGGCCGGTGATCCAGCGCGGCGCCTGGGTGGTGGCGGGCATCACCCATGTGTGCGGACCGGGCCAGCTCGACAGCACCTCGGTGAGGCGTTCTGTGGGAACCGCGGAGACATCGATCAGCGGCTTGAGCTGTTCCAGCGTGGCGGCGATCAGGATCAGGCCCTTCTCGACAGGCCGCTGCTTGATCGCCAGCAGCCGGTGCACCGCGCCTTCGTCGAAGGGATCGCAGCCCAGGCCCCACACGGCTTCCGTGGGGTAGGCGACGATCCCGCCGCTGCGGATCACTTCCGCGGCTTCCTCGATGGTCCTTTCGATGGGCATGGCGTGCGTCGTGTGGGATCAGAAGGGCGCGTCGTCCCCGGCGGCCGGCTTGGCGACGGACTTCTTCGCCACGGTCTTGGTCGCGGCCTTCTTGGTCGCGGTCTTCTTGGCGGTCTTCTTCGCCGCTTTCTTGGCGGGCGCCTTCTTGGCCGCTGCCTTCTTGGGCGCGGCTTCCTTCTTCACTGCCGCCTTTGCGGGCGCCTTCTTGGCGGCGGCCTTCTTGGCGCCGAAGCCACGGCGCGCGGGCTTGCCGGTTTCCTCAAGCAGTTTCTGCACGTCCTCCAGCGTCAGCGACACCGGCTCGCGGTCCTTCGGGATCTTGCCGTTGAGCTTGCCGTCGCTGATGTACGGGCCGAAGCGGCCGTTCAGCACCTGGATGTCGCTGCCGTCGAACTGCTTGATGATGCGGTTGCGCGCGATCTCTTCCTTCTCTTCGATCAGGAACACCGCGCGCGCCAGGTCGATCGTGTACGGATCGTCTTCCTTCTTCAGCGAGGCGTAGGTGCTGCCGCGCTTGGCGAACGGACCGAACCGGCCGATGCCGACGCTCACTTCCTCGTCCTTGTCCTGGCCCAGCTTGCGCGGGAGCTTGAACAGCTCCAGCGCGTCCTCCAGGGTGATGGTGTGCATAGACTGGCCGGGGCGCAGCGAGGCGAACTCCAGCTTCTCGTCGGTGTCCTTGTCGCCGATCTGCGCATACGGCCCGTAGCGGCCCAGGCGCACGCTAACCGGCTTGCCGGACTTGGGATCGGTGCCGAGCTCGCGCGCGCCGGTGGCCTCGCTGCGGTCGACGGTTTCGGCCTTTTCTTCGACCAGTTCCTTGAACGGGCCCCAGAACTTCTCCATCAGCGGCACCCACTCCTCCTCGCCACGGGAGACGGCGTCGAGCTCGTCCTCCAGCTTGGCGGTGAAGTCGTAGTCCACGTACTGGGTGAAATGGCCGGACAGGAACTTGCTGACCGCGCGGCCCACGTCGCTGGGCTTGAAGGCGCGACCTTCCATTTCCACGTACTTGCGGAAGATCAGCGTCTGGATGATCGAGGCATAGGTGGACGGACGGCCGATGCCGTATTCCTCCAGCGCCTTGACCAGTGCGGCTTCGGTGAAGCGCGGCGGCGGCTGGGTGAAATGCTGGTCGGCGTGGATATGGTCCAGCGGGACCGTATCGCCCGGCTTCATCGCCGGCAGCTTGCGGCCTTCGTCTTCGTCCTCGGCGTTCTTCTGGTCCTTGCCTTCCTCGTAGACGGCGAGGAAGCCCGGGTCGATCACGGTGGTGCCGCTGGCGCGGAAGCTGTGCTGGCTGCCGGCGGCCAGGTCGACGCTGACGGTGTTCAGCGTGGCCGGCACCATCTGGCAGGCGACCGCGCGCTTCCAGATCAGGTCGTAGAGCTTGCGCTCGTCATCGCTCAGGTAGCGCGCCATCTGCGCGGGCGTGCGCAGCGCGCTGGTGGGGCGCACGGCTTCGTGCGCTTCCTGCGCGTTCTTCGCCTTGGTCTGGTAGGTGTTGGGCTTGTCCGGCAACGCCTGGGTGCCGAAATCGCGCGCGATCACGTCGCGGATCTCGGTCAGCGCCTCGGCCGACAGGTTCACCGAGTCGGTACGCATGTAGCTGATCAGGCCGACGGTGCCTTCCTCGTCGCCGATGTTCACGCCCTCGTACAGCTTCTGCGCGACCTGCATGGTCTTGCGCGTGGTGAAACCCAGCTTGCGCGAGGCTTCCTGCTGCAGGGTGGAGGTGGTGAAAGGCGGCGCGGGCCGGCGCTTGCGTTCCTTGCTGGCCACGTCGGTGACGTGCAGCGACCCCTGTGCGGCCTGCTGGATGCGCAGGCGCGCGGCCTCGGCGGTGTCGCCGTCGGTGACGGTGAACTGCTCGAACTTCTGCCCGTCCAGCTTCGTCAGCTTAGCGGTGAACGCCTGGCGCGGATGCGCGCACTCGGCTTCGATGCTCCAGTACTCGCGTGCGATGAAGGCTTCGATCTCCTCCTCGCGCTCGACGATCATACGCAGCGCCGGCGACTGCACGCGGCCGGCGGACAGGCCGCGCTGCACCTTGCGCCACAGCACCGGGGACAGGTTGAAGCCGACTAGGTAGTCCAGCGCACGGCGCGCCTGCTGGGCGTCGACCAGGTCGCCGGCGATCTGGCGCGGCTGGCTCATCGCTTCCTTGATCGCGCGCGGCGTGATCTCGGTGAAGACCACGCGGTGCAGCGGCTTGTCCTTCAACAGGCCGCGTTCCTTGAGGATCTCGGCGATGTGCCAGCTGATCGCCTCGCCTTCGCGGTCCGGGTCGGTCGCGAGGAAGATGTCGTCGGCGCTCTTGGCGGCCTTGGCGATGGCATCGACGTGTTTCTCGTTCTTGTCGATCAGGTCGTACCGCATCGCGAAGCCGTTGTCCGGGTCGACCGCTCCTTCCTTCGGCACCAGGTCCCGGACGTGGCCGTAGGACGCCAGGACGGTGAAGTCCTTGCCGAGGTATTTATTGATCGTCTTGGCCTTGGCGGGCGACTCGACGATGAGCAGGTGCTTGGGCATGTCAGGGGATTCGGGGGATTCGAGGGGCCGTCCGGGGCCGGCTAGGGTGGCCCAAACGCGGGCGCCAGAGAAGCGGACGCCCGGGGCGGAGGCCCCGGGCGTTCAGATTTCCTATTTATAGTGGAATCACGCCCGGGCCCGGCGTGTCAAGCCGGGGCGACGGACGGGGGCGGGTTCCGTGAACCGGGTCGCGCCCCGGGGCGGGTGGGCTCAGCGGCCCATCGAGGCCAGCGCCGCGAATCCCACCACCATCAGGATGAAGGCGCCGATGATCAGCACGCCGCCGATGATCAGGACCACCAGGGCCACCGTGCCCAGCTCGTCGCGCTGGCGCTCCGGCTGCGAGGTGAAGGCCCATTTGTCGACCACCAGGGTGTCGCACATGAGGTCGTGCAGGCCCTGCTTCCGGTCGGTGAACGCGGCCATGATCAGGCCGATGCAGAGGAGCAGGCCGCTGAGCAGGTAGGCCCAGTAGCGGCCGAATCCGCGCAGGAAGCTGATCGTGTCGCCATCGGTGCGCACGACCTTGATGCCGATGGCCAACTTGCCGGGCGTCGCGCTCAGGCCGGCGGTGGAGTGGAACCAGGCATAGGCCACGGACGTGAGCAGGTAGGAGGTGATCGTCTCCCCCGGATTGAACACCTGCGACGTGAACGAGCTGCCGACGCCCATCAGGCCGCCGACGATCATGGCCACGATCGCCACCGGAATGCCGATGGCGAACCCGTCGATGATGCTCGCCGCCACGCGCTTCCAGAAGCCCGCGTAGACGACGTGGCCCTCGTACACCGGCGTGCCGGCGGCGGCGCCGAGGTCGGCGCGGGGCGCGGCATACGGCGACGAGGCGAAGGTGCCACTGTCCGCGGGAGGACGTGCGGCCAACGCAGCGGCCGCCACGGCCTCGGCCTGGCTGGCGTGGGGCGGTGCGTGCTGGGCGTAGGTGGGCTCGCTGGCGGTGAACACGGCGCGTCCGGTCAGCGGGCGCTCTTCGGGCGCTTCCACGGCCATCGGCGCCGGCGCGGCGGGAGGTGGCGCAACGGGCGTGGGCGCCGTGATGCCGAGCTCTGCAGCGAGGTCGCGCAATGGCGTCCATTCGCCCATGCCCTCGCGCCACGCCAGCGAGGCGAGCGTCAATGCGCCGGACCGGTACAGGCCGGCAATGGTCTCCGCGGGAACAGGGCCCTGGCGCTGGTGGTGGGGATCGACGTAGTACCAGTGGGTCATGGAAGGCGCCTGCGGAACGTGCCCGCAATGGGGTGGAGGGAGGAGAGGGTGCGTACTGGAGCGATCAGGACAGGTCGCTCATCATCATCGCGCCCATCACGGCGTACACCGCGATGCCGCCGACGATCATCAGTCCCGCAATCACCAGGATCACGGTGGTCACCGTGCCCAGTTCGTCGCGCTGGCGCTCGGGGTGCGCGGTGAAGGCCCATTTGTCGACCACCAGCGTGTCGCACATCATGTCGTGCAGCGCCTGCTTGCGCTCGGTGAACGCCACCATCAGCGCGGAGATCAGCACGCCGAGGCCGCAGGTGACCGCGCTGAAGATCACGTAGGCCAGCGCGCGCAGGAAGTTGCGCCAGAAGCCCGCGCGTTCGCCGCTGGTACGCACGACCTTGATGCCCACCGCCAGCTTGCCCAGGCTCGCCTGCAACGATGACGACTGCATCCAGCCGAAGTAGATGCAGGGCAGTAGGATCAGGATGGGATACATGGCCAGGATCGTGGCCACGCCGGCGCCCGCCGCCAGTGGATTGTCGGCGGCATCGCCAGCGCCCATGAAGCCGACGCCGACCAGCATCAGCGGGATGATCAGCGCGTAGCTGAGGACGGTGGTGACGAAGTTGTCGAGGAAGGCTGCGGCGAAGCGCTTCCACAGGCCTGCCTGCACGACGTGGCCAGGCACCACCTGCGACGTCGTCGCCGTGAGTTCGGCCGATGGCGGCGCGTAGGGCACGTGCGGCTGGTGGATCGCCTCGTCATCGGCGGGCTCCACGCGGGGCATGGCGGAGACCGGAACGTCCAGTTCGGACGCGAGGCTGCCGAACGGCCGCCAGTCGTCCAGCCCGTCGCGCCATACCAGCGTTTGCGAGGTGAGGCGTCCGTGCCGCGCATGCGCGGCGAGTTCATCGGCCGTGAAAGGCCCCTGCCGCTGCCCGTTGGCGTCGGCGTAGTACCAGTGCGTCATTCCGTTGTTCCCCGATCAAGCGCGCGGCCCGCGTCGCCGCGCTGACGGTGTTAGCCGCGGCACTGCACCGGCAGCCACTTGTCCTCGACTTCGGACGAGCAGTGCCACTCGGTGTGGTCGCTGCCCAGGTCCCACCACAGCTTGCGGCCATCGATGTTGGCATTGCCGATGTTGCCGAGCTCCATTTCGAACCCGCAGGTGCCATCGTCGAACTCGCCGATGGTGGCGCGGGTGACGTAGGTGCCGGCGTAACTCTCGGGCACGCCGAACGCGCCTTCCCCGTTGCTCGGGCACCGGCCCTGGCTGGCATGGAACTCCTGCACCTGGAGCTTCAACGGCTGGCTCTCACCGATGGCCTGCGCGACCTTCGCCCGCAGGGTGTAGTCCTGGTAGGCAGGAATCGCGATCGCCGCGAGGATGCCGCCGATGCCCAGGCAGGGCACCACCATCACCGCCGCCACGATCAATGCGATCTTGCCGCCGGACATGCCCTGCTTCGGCGGCGGTACGGGCGTGGGGCGATACGCGGCAGGGCGTGCCGGCGTAGCGGCCGACGGCACCGGCGGTGGCGCGGGTGCTGCGGTGTTTTCCGTGGTCGGATGCAGGCCGAGTTCGTCGGCGAAATCGCGCAACGGAAGCCATTGCGGCATGCCTTCGCGCCAGACCAGGCTGTCCAGCGTGATGCGACCGTAGCGGTAGTGCGTCCCCAATTCGTCCGCCGTCACCGGACCGTGCTGTTCACGGCTCCGGTCGGCGTAATACCAACCCGACATGCTTCCCCCAGAAGCGGTACCGACGTCTCAGTGTACCGGTTCGGGCTCGTCGGCAAACATCTGGGTTTCCATCCAGGCGTAGGCGGCTTCCGAGCCGGGTTGATTGAACAGCACCATCAGCACGACCCATTTCAGGTCGTCCAGGTCCAGTTCGTCCTGGTCCAGGGCCATCGCCCGATCCAGGACCAGTTCGCGCTGGTCCGCGTCGAGCACGCCGTGCTGCTCCAGGAACAGCAGGAAGCCACGGCACTCGACGTCCAGCTTCTCGAGCTCGGGGCCGTGGAACACGCGGGTGGGACCGCCCACGCGCGGGTTCGCCGCACTGGGTCGCTGGTCGGCGAGCGCGTCGAGCCAGTCGAAGGCCTTGCTGATCTCGGTGGGGCTGAAACCGGCCTGGATCAGGCCGTTCTGGAGAGAGTCGCGGTCGCGGACCGGGTCCGCGTCTTCGGTGAAATAGTGTTCGAACAGGTAAAGCAGTACGTCCAGGATGCTCTCTTTCATTGCCCCTCGGCCTGCGTCGACGACGCTGTGGAGGTGAAGAAACCGGTCTTTCTCTGGTATCGGCCGTGTTCCGCCGTTACTAAGCCATCCAGTTCCATGACCAGCAGCATGGAGGACAGTTCCGCGGCCGTCAATCCAGTACGTGAGACGAGCTGATCCATACCTGTTGGGTCATGGCCGAGCGCGTCCCACAAGGTCTGGTAGTCGGGCGCTAATCGGCCGGGTGCGCCAGCGGCGCCGCGCAGGGCCCCCGATTCAGTTTCGCCAAGGCGCTCCCGCAGGGCATTGGCGAGGTCGGCCGCCAGCGGACCCAGCGCGCCGATGACGTCTTCGGCGCACTCCACCAGGGCGGCCCCCTCACGGATCAGGCGATGGCAGCCTCGCGCCATGGGGTTGTGGATGGAACCGGGCACGGCGAAGACCTCCCGTCCGGCTTCCGCCGCCTGCCTTGCCGTGATCAGGGCCCCGGAGCGCTCCGCGGCCTCGACGACCAGCGTGCCGAGCGTGAGGCCGGCGAGGATCCGGTTGCGTGCCGGGAAGTGGCTGCGCAGGGCGGGGACACCCGGTGGATGTTCGCTGACCACGGCACCGCGTCCCGCGATCCGGTCGCGCAGGCCGACGTGCTGGGGCGGGTACGCCACGTCGGGGCCGGTACCGACCACCGCGACAGTGGTGCCGCCGGCTGCGGCCAGGGCGGCCTCATGCGCGACCGCATCGATGCCCCTCGCCATGCCGCTTGCGATGACGATGCCGGTCGAGGACAGGGCCCGCGCGAATGCGTGCGCGTTGTCTCGTCCCCCTGCGGTCGGCGAGCGGCTGCCGACGATCGCCACCGCGGGCCGCCAGAGCAGGCCGGGGTCGCCATCGACGAACAAAGCCAGGGGCGGGCTGGCGCTCCGGCGCAACGGGGCCGGATAGTCGGCCTCGTGCCAGCCGATCATGTGATGGCCTGGAGCCTGCAGCCAGGCGAGGACGCGGGCAACATCATCGCCACCAGGGCAGCGGAGTGCCTCCAGTTGCGCTCCCGCCAGGCCCGCCTCGCGCCACGCGGCGGGTCCGGCCGCGAGCGCCGCGGAGGGGCCCCCGTGCACCTCCAGCAGCCGGCGCCGGGGCAGGACGGGGCCGCCAGCCACGACCAGCCTGGCCAGCGCGATCAGGTCTTCGTTGGACATCCAGGCAGCCTAGGCGGCAAACGACGACGGCGCCCTCGGGCGCCGTCGCGGTGGTGCGTAGGAGTTGCCTGACGCGGATCAGTAGGCCGCGTCGGGGTGCTTCAGTTCGTACCCCACATGGGTCGCTTCCACGCCTTCCATGACCAGCGCGTAGCTGACCTTGTCGAAGGTGCGGAACACCATCGCATGGCTGGCGTACTCGTCAGGCAGGGAGACGCGGCCCGCGCCGGACTTCGGCGATTCGCTGATGCGCGAGGATTCCGGATGAGCCATGCGGTTCGCGGTGTGGCTGCCGTTGCGCCAGATCGAGAACACCGTGCCGTTGTCCACGCCGTCCAGGCGACCGCCGGAAATGGCGATCACATCGCGCGGGCCACCCGAGGTCAGCGCATCGGCCACCGCGAGCACGCGCAGCTTGCCCGCCGGATCGGTTGCCGGGGGATGCGGGAAGAAGTGCAGGTCGTAAGGCTGGGCGTCAACCGGGATCAAGCGATCGCCGACCCGGACTTCCATGCCGCCGATGTCCACGAGCAGCGTGGTGACTTCCGTTCCCGGGACCACGCCACGGGTGAAGGTCGCGAGATTGACCTTCGCCAACTCATAGCCGAGGAACTCGCCCTTGCCGGACTGTTCGATGACTTCCTTCCACTGGTCGATTTCACCGCGGATGGTCTTGCCACGGAAATCCAGGTCCTGTGCCCGCGGATTGTCGGTGAAGCGCGCGGTCGGACGCACCACGGCGAAGCGCTGGCCCGGCTGGGCGCCGTCCAGACCACGCACGTAGATGTTGTGCCCGCCCGAGCTGCGCAGGCGGTCTTCGTCGAGGCCGGCGACATGCGGCAGGCTTTCGAAGCTGTCCACCACGCGGCGATCCTTCAGGAACGGCTCGATCTCGGACAGCGGGATCGCGTTCAACGGCGCGTCCTGGCGCGGGCCCGGTTGCACGGCCACGCGGTCCAGGTACGCCAGGCTGATGACATCGCCAGGGTAGATCAGGTGCGGATTCTGGATCTGCGGGTTGGCCTGCCAGATCTCCGGCCACAGCCACGGCTTCTTCAGGAAGCGGGCCGAGATGTCCCACAGGGTGTCACCCCGCTTGACCACGTAAGTGTCGGGATGGCTCCCCGACATTTCAGCCGCGGTCGCGTAGGTGCCGACGGTCAGCACCGCAACGGCGAGAACCGTACGAAAATGTTTAAACATGGCGGTATCTACCTGATTCCCCGACAGGTGGTCAGCACTATAGTCCAGAAAACACGGCGCAACGCAAGCGCCCGCGTTAGAATTCGTGAGGCCTTGCCGGATTCCGCAGGCACCCCCATCTCGAGACGTACCATGGCCCTGCTCCCCATCCTCGAATTCCCAGACCCCCGCCTGCGCACGAAGGCGGTACCGGTCGACGCCGGAAACGTGACGACGCCCGAATTCCAGCGCCTGCTCGACGACATGTTCGAGACCATGTACGACGCGCCGGGCATCGGCCTGGCCGCCAGCCAGGTGGACGTGCACCAGCGCTTCATGGTCATCGACGTCAGCGAGGAGAAGAACCAGCCGCAGGTCTTCATCAATCCCGAGCTGAGCGAACAGGTCGGCGAACAGGTCTACCAGGAAGGCTGCCTGTCCGTGCCCGGCATCTTCGCCGACGTTACCCGGGCCGATGCGGTCACCGTGCGCTTCCTCGACCGCCAGGGCCAGCTGCAGCAACTGCACGCCGATGGCCTGCTCGCCGTCTGCATCCAGCATGAGATGGACCACCTGGACGGCAAGTTGTTCGTCGACTACCTCTCGCCGCTCAAGCGCGAGATGGTGCGCAAGAAGCTCGCCAAGCAGCGCAAGCACGTCGCCTGAGGCGACTGCGGGGACGGGTGCGCGGGTCCAGCCGCACCCGTTCCGCCATCCCCTTTCCGGAACCCGCCCCATGAGAATCGTCTTCGCCGGCACGCCGGCGTTCGCCGTGCCCAGCCTGCGCGCCGCACATGCCCACCATGAAGTGGTCGCCGTTTACACCCAACCCGACCGTCCCGCCGGCCGTGGTCGGGGGCTCACGCCGTCGCCGGTGAAGCTGGAGGCGATCCAGCGCGGCATCCCGGTGTTGCAGCCGTTGTCGCTGAAGAAGAAATCCACACAGGACGCGCTGCGCGAGATGCAGCCCGACGTGATGATCGTCGTGGCCTACGGCCTGATCCTGCCGCAGGCCGTGCTCGATATTCCGCAGTACGGCTGCTGGAACGTACACGCGTCGCTGCTGCCCCGATGGCGCGGCGCGGCGCCGATCCAGCGGGCGATCGAAGCCGGCGATGCCGAGACCGGCGTCTGCCTGATGCAGATGGAAGCCGGGCTGGACACCGGGCCGGTGCTGCTGGCGCAGAGCCTCGACATCGGCGCTGAGGAAACCGGCGGCCAATTGCACGACCGGCTGGGCGACCTGGGCGCCCAGGTGCTGCGCGACGCGCTGGGCCTGCTGCGCGCGGGTGTCCGGCTTCCGCCGCATCCGCAACCGGAGGAGGGCGTGGCGTACGCGCACAAGCTCGACAAGGCCGAAGCGAAACTCGACTGGGCGCAGCCGGCCGACGTGCTCGCGCGCAAGGTGCGCGCGTTCAACCCGTGGCCGATCGCCGAGGCGCAGCTGGCGGGCGAGCGGCTGCGCATCCACGGCGCCATCGCCGTCGATGAGGCTCACGACGCAGCACCGGGCACCCTGTTGGGCGCGGGCCGGCAGGGCCTGGACGTCGCATGCGGGCGAGGCGTGCTGCGCCTGCGGGTAGTCCAGCGCGAAGGCGGCAAGGCGATCACCGCGGCCGATTATCTCAACGCACGACGTGACCTGGTGACACCGTGAACGGGCAGGCCGGCGTGGCTGTGCGGGTGCTCGCCACCCGGGTGGTCGATGCGGTGATGCATCGCGGTCGCTCGCTCAAGGCCGAACTCGCCAGCACCTTGCCCAAGCTCGAAGACGTGCGCGATCGCGCGCTGCTGGAGGCGATCTGCTTCGCGGTACTGCGCACGCGGACACGGAGCGACGCGGCATTGGCGCAGTGGATGCCCAGGCCCCTGGGCGCGCGCGACAACGAACTCAAGGCCTTGCTGCACGTCGGCATCGCACAACTGGTGGTCCTGGAGCTGCCTGCGCATGCCGCCGTGTCGTCGACGGTGGAGGCGGTACGCGTGCTGGGGCGGCCTCACCAGGACAAGCTGGTGAACGCGCTGCTGCGTCGCGCACAGCGCGAGGGCTTGCCGTCGTCGTCGCCGGACGCGGCGTGGCCTGCCTGGCTGCGCGAGCAGGTGGAAGCGGACTGGGCATCGCAGGCCGAGGCGATTTTTGCCGCAAGCCAACACGAAGCACCGCTGTGGCTGCGGATCAACCGGCAGCACGGTACGCGCGACAGCTACCGACAGCGCCTGCTGGAGGACGGGATCGATGCGCGGGTACCGGACGGTTTGCCGGATGCGCTTGTGCTGGACAGTCCTGTCGCGGTGACGGCGTTGCCGGGATTCGCGCAAGGCGATGCCTCGGTGCAGGACGGCGCGGCCCAGCGCGTGGCCGATCTGCTCGACGGCTTGCCCGTGGGGGCGAAGGTGCTGGACATGTGCGCGGCGCCGGGCGGCAAGGCTGCGCATCTCTTGGAACGGGATCCGGGGCGGCGCCTGCTGGCCCTGGATGTGGATGCGCGCCGGCTGCAGCGCGTACGCGACACCGTGGAGCGATTGGGCCTGGACGTGCAGTTGAAGGCGGCCGACGCCGCGGATGTATCCGCGTGGTGGGATGGCGAAGCATTCGATGCCGTCGTGCTGGATGCGCCCTGTTCGGCCACGGGCATCGTGCGCCGGCAGCCTGACGTCCTGCTGCACCGGCGGGAACACGATCTGGCTGCCCTCACCCGCCTGCAGGCGCGGTTGATGGATGCCGCATGGCAGGTGCTGCGGCCCGGCGGCCGTCTTGTCTACACCACCTGCTCGATCCTGCGCGCCGAGAACGCGATGCAGGTGAACGCATTCCGCGAGCGGCATCCCGAGGCGCTCATTGAGCCCCTCGATGACGCCTGGGGACACGACGATGCCGGCGGCCGCCAACGGTTGCCCGGTGAGCACGACATGGATGGATTCTTTTACGTGGTGTTCCGCAAGGCCTGAGCCCGACAGCAGGGAAACACGAAGCCTTCATCGGATCGCGTCGCCGGATGCTTTAGCGCCTGCACTTCACCTCGCTTTGACGCCCGGCTGACATGGAGGGTGCAGACTCGAAGGCCACCTGGCCACGGGCGCTGCAACGGTGGACGCGTCGTCGCAACACGCACGAGTCGAAGTCACGCAGGTCAGGAGCCATCGCCGACGGGATGTCGCACGCGCATTCGCCTGGCTCGCAGGTTTCAGCGCCACGGCCCTGCTGGTGGTGCCCAAGGGTTTCTCGGTCTTTGCCGCCCTGATGCTGGCGTCCACGTTCGTTGCATTGCCCGATGCATGGCACTCCCGTCGCGAGCCGATGCCTCGGGTCTTCCTCGGCCTGCTTTGGACGGCCTTGGCCGTACTCGGCGTGGCGGCCTGCTCGACATGGGTGAGCGGCGCGGATCTGTCCACGCTCGACAACCCTTCGCGCTCGCTTCTGCTGCCATGGTGCGCATGGTTGGCGTGGGTCACGCGCGTGCGCATGTCGTGCCTGTGGAGCGGAGCCCTGGTAGGCCTGCTGCTCGCCTTCATCATGTCGATCGCGCAGGTGGGATGGGGGGCTGCGCGCGTCGGCGCCGGGACGAATCCCATCGTGTTCGCCAACGCAGTGTTGGTGCTGCTCGTGATCGTGGTGTTCTGCCGGCCGGCGCGCATCACCTCTGCCGTGCGGCTGCTGCTGGTTCTGGCGGTGTCGATGGCCGTGGCGGTTGTCGCACTCAGTGGCAGCCGGGGCGTCCTGCCTGGCATGGGGCTGATTCTGCTGGTGCTGCTGGTCGGCGGTAAGCCGCCGCATCGCTGGCGTCGACTTGGCCTCGTGGCGTTGGTTTCCGTCGCGCTCCTCGCCGTTCTCTGGACCGTGCCATGGCTCTCCAGCCGGTTCAGGCTCGACCAGGTGCACGCGGACGTGGCCGGTTACGCGAAGGGCCAGGTGGATCAGCCCATCTCCGCGCGCTTGGGTCTGTTGGACGTGGCGTGGAGCGGATTCCGCGAAGCCCCGATCGTCGGGGTCGGGATCGGTGGTTTTTCGGCGCGCGTCGACGCCAGCCGCTACTGCCGGGACGCGCCAAGGCACTTCTGCGATCTCGAGCACGCGCACAACGATGTCGCGCAATGGGGGGCGACGATGGGCCTGCCGGGTGTGATCGCGCTGCTGGCGCTCTATCTCGTGCCTTTGGCCATCGCGAGGCGGCAGGTGCGCCGCTCTGCGCCCGATGTCACCCGTGGCCCAGGCTGGGCCGCGGGCATGCTGGTGATGATGTACGTCTTGTCAGGACTGACGCAGTCGATGTTCTCGCATGCGCTCACCACGAGCATGTATCTGGTCCTGGTGGGATGGCTGCTGGGTGCGGCCACCGTCGAGCGTACCCGGGCGAGGCGTGCCGCTATCCGGCTTTCGCCAAACTTGCCACCAGATGGAGATAGGTCGCCTCGGTCTGGTCGATGAACTGCTGCACGCCAAACATCGTCACGGCGCGGTCCCTCGCCGCGGCGCCCATCTGGGGCAGGCGCTCGCGGTTGGCGAGCATGTCGCTCAGCGTCCGTGCGATCTCCTGGTGTCCTTGCACGGGCACGATCCACCCGTTCACATCGTGGGTGATGTTCTCCGGCAGGCCCGCATAGTTCGTGACCATGACGGCCTTGCCCATCGACATCATTTCCCGGCACGCGAACGAGATGGTCTCCACGTCATGCGACAGGACGAATCCCGCGTCGCTGGCAGCGACAACGCTGCGAACGTCCTGCATGAGGCCGGGGAAATGAAAACATTCCGACACGGACATTGCCTGCAACTCGTCCAGGCGCTTGGCGCTGGGGGGCGTTCCTGCGATGACGACGCGAATCTGCGCCCGTTGCTCCGCCGGGAGCAACGCAAGCGCCTTCGCCAGGTCGAACCATCCCTTGTACTCGGCGGTGCCCGCAACGCTCCCCAGCAGCAGCTGATGCTCGCCGGCCCAGGCCGCACGGGCCGATGAGGCGGGTTCGCTCGGCCACGGCGCGAAGTGCTGCGTGTTCACCCCGTTGTGGACAACACTGACCGGCAGCGCCCGGTACGGGCTTCGCAGCAACTGCTGGCGGGTGTGCTCGCAGACCGCGATCACGCCATCCGTGCCATGCCTTGCCCGCCATGCGTGGCCGATCCCCTTCATCGGCTTCGAGTTGTGCTTGGTGAAGACGATCGCTGGCCGCCTGCGCCGGCTTCGACGCAATGCGGACAGCGACAGCCGGTGGTCCGCCGATCCATTGACGTGGATGACATCGAAGCTGTGCTCGTCCAGGCGGGACGCGAGCAGGTTTCTGGCCACCGCGCGTTCGGTAATGCGATCAAGCCCGTTTGGAAAGGATTGCGCCAGCGCGGTGACACCGGGAATGCCTTCGGCCTCGGCGTACAGCCGGCTGGTCGACGGGGCAGCGACATACACCTGGTGGCGCCCCGCCAGCCCGGCGGCCAGCTGCGCCAGGTAGGTCGTATGGCCGCCGCCGTCGCCGTCGTGGAAGTTCGTCAGCAGGATCTTCAAGGTGAGGTCCGTCGGCTCGCGCGAAAGTGAAGCTTCAGCATACTCAAGCTTCTCTCGATCTTCTTGAAGACGCTGGTGCGGTCGCGCCAGCAGACTTCCATGTAGCGGCGCGTCTCGCCCCAGTCCGGTCGCGGCTTGGTCCTGTACTCCAGCTTCGCCAGTTCCAGGCAGGAATCGTCCATGCCGGCGACGCGGGCGTAGTGTCCGATCAGCCCCCGGGAGCGCAGACGATTGTGGTAGACCTCGGTGTGGCCGCGCTGCGACCACCAGCCATTCTTCCCGTGGATCCGATAGCCGACCTGGCCCGTCGGCAGGTAGTACTTCCTGGCGCCTTGCAGGCTCGCGCCGTACACCAGGCAGTTGTCGGCAGAAAGCCGCCATGTCGCAGCGAGTGCGGTTGGAAGGTCGAGCGACCAGTGCGCAACGGCACTGCGCATCGAGAGCGCGGATGTCGGCGCGCCGTACCAGTAGGTCAGCGCATACGTGCTGACCGCGGTGTACCCGAGATCGACGGCGCCGGGGGCGAACTTCAGGTGTTGTTCTTCATTCCCGAACAGGAGGATGTCGGAAAAGATGAATCCCACGTCCGCCCGCTCGTCGTACACACGGGCCAGGCTCTCCAGATAGGCAGGGCCCCAGCGGTCATCCGCGTCCAGGAAGCAGACGACGGTCGAGGACGCCAACGCCATGCCCCGCTGGAAGCCGGCCAATTGTCCGCCGTTCTCGCCGAACACCAGGGTGATGCGGGCGTCACCAGCGTATCGTTCCTGCAGAACGTCCCTCGACCCATCGGTGGATCCGTCATCGACCACGATGATCTGGTGCGCCGGTCGCGTCTGTTGCAGGACGCTCTCGACCGCTTCGACCACGAAATCCTTGTAGTTGTAGTTCGTGATGATGACGGCGAAGGTGGTGGTCATGCAGCGTCCCGCAGCAAATGGCGGAAGTACGCGATGGTCTCCTTCAGTCCATCCTCGAGCGCCACCTTGGGTTCCCAGGCCAACTTATCGCGTGCGAGGGCGATATCCGGCTGCCGTTGGCGCGGGTCGTCGTGGGGAAGCGGCATGTAGGTCAGCTTCGAGCGCCCGCCAACCAGCGAAATCACCTTTTCGGCGAGCTCCAGCATGCTGAACTCACCGGGGTTGCCGATGTTGATGGGCCCGGTGAAGCCCCGCTCGGTCTCCATCATCCGCTGCATCGCTTCGACCAGGTCGTCCACATAGCAGAAGCTGCGCGTCTGGCTTCCGTCGCCGTAGATCGTGATGTTCTCGCCGCGGAGGGCCTGCACCACGAAGTTGGACACCACGCGCCCGTCGTTGGGGTGCATGCGTGGACCGTACGTGTTGAAGATCCGGACGACCTTGATGTCGAGCTGGTGCTGGCGGAAATAGTCGAAGAACAGGGTTTCGGCGCACCGCTTGCCTTCGTCGTAGCAGCTGCGGATGCCGATCGGATTGACGCGGCCCCAGTAGTCTTCCTTCTGGGGGTGCACTTCCGGATCGCCGTACACCTCACTGGTGGAGGCCTGCAGGATGCGCGCGTCAAGGCGCTTGGCGAGTCCCAGCATGTTGATCGCGCCATGCACGCTGGTCTTCGTTGTCTGCACGGGATCGTGCTGGTAGTGGACCGGTGAAGCGGGGCACGCCAGGTTGTAGATGCGGTCGACTTCCACGTACAGCGGAAACGTCACGTCGTGGCGCATCAGTTCGAACGAAGGGTGGCCGAGCAGGTGCGCGACGTTCCGCTTGCTGCCGGTGAAGAAATTGTCGACACAGAGGACGTCGTGGCCCTGTTGGACCAGTCGTTCACACAGGTGCGACCCGAGAAAGCCGGCGCCGCCGGTGACCAGGATGCGTTGCATGGGAGGGGGGAGGGTGGTGGAGGTGAAAGTATCGTTACATGACAATTGTCCGGACGGGAGACGCGCCGGATAGATGGGGCATGCAAGGCGATACAGCCGTCAGTCAGAAAGAGCTTGTGTAATCAAGAATTCGCCGCCACTCGCCCCCCAAACCGTGGCAGCCCTAGAATGTGTCCATGCCCGCCCTGCCCATCTCCCTCGTCGTCATCACCCTCAACGAGGCGGCGCATATCGGCCGATGCCTCGATAGTGTGTCTTTCGTCGCAGAAAAGCTGATCGTGGACAGCGGCAGCACCGACGACACCGTCGCCGTCGCCGAGGCCCACGGTGCCCGCGTGGTCCACCAGGACTGGCTCGGCTTCGGTCCCCAGCGCAATTTCGCCAGCACCCAGGCGGCCCATGACTGGATCCTCGTGCTGGATGCGGACGAGTTCCTCTCGCCCGAGCTCGCCGCCGACCTGCAGCGCGCGCTGCCCGCCCTCATCGCATCGGGCAAGGCGGGCGCGTGGCTGCGCCGGAGCACCTGGCTGATGGGCGCGCCCATGCGCTGGTACCGGCCGATGGTCGGCGAGCGCATGGCGCGGTTCTACCATCGCGGTCGGGCGCGCTGGACGGATGCGCGCGTACACGAATCCCTGCGCTTCGACGGCGAGGCGGCGGAGTTCAAGGCGCCGTTCAACCATGCGGACAACCCGAGCCTGGTCCACAAGCAGCTGAAGGTCCTCCGCTACAGCGAACTCAAGGCCCTCGACTGGCGCGACAAGCAGCGGCCGGTGCGGATGTGGCTCACGCCGCTCGTCTACCTGACGGCCTTCTTCAAGGACTACGTGCTGAGGCTCGCGTGCCTGGATGGCTGGCGCGGCTTCATCATCGCGCAGACGGCCGCCAGCTACGCCGCCTACAAGCGCATGCGCTACTACGAAATGCAGGCGAATCCGGCCTCGATCGACGCCGCGCACGCCAAGCTCGCCAAACACGGACTGGAACACTGATGGCCAAGCACTACCTCCTCTACGGCTCGGAACGCTATGCCCTGGCCATCCTGCGCCCCGTCCAGGACGCCATCCGGGCGCGCGGCGGCGAAGCCGCGTGGTTCTTCGACGGGCCCGGGGCCGAGGACCTGCATCCGGACGAGACCCTGCTGACGACCACGGAAGAGGTCCGTCGCTGGAATGCGATCGCTGTGATCACCGGCAGCAACGCCGTGCCGCACTTCTTCCCGGGCGTGAAGGTGGAGACCTTCCACGGGTTCGACGCGGGCAAGCCCCGCCACATCTACATCCGCGGGTTCTTCGACCTGTACTGCACCACCGGGCCGCGCGACACCGCCCAGTTCAAGGCGATCGCCGACGAGGTCGGCCATTTCAAGGTCGTCGAGACGGGCTGGCCGAAGATCGATCCCTTCATGCAGGAAATCGCCGGCGGCATGCCGGCCGTGCGCCAGCCGCCGGTCATCCTCTACCACTCGACGTTCTCGCCCTCGTGGAGCGCCGCGGAAACGCTGTACGAGGAGGTCAAGCGCCTCTCGCGCACCGGCGAGTGGAAGTGGATCGTGACCTTCCATCCGAAGATGGATCCGGCCACCGTGGCCAAGTTCCGCGCGCTGGAGAACGAGCACCTCCGCTTCGCCGACGACGACAACATCCTCGAACTGTTCCCGCAGGTCGACATGATGTGCTCGGACACGTCGTCCGCGCTCAACGAATTCCTGCTGACCCACAAGCCGGTGGTCACCTTCAAGAACCGGCGTCCGGGCCCGCAGTTGATCGACATCGACGACCCGGCGCAGTTCGAGCCGGCGATCCGTCGCGCGCTGTCGCGGCCGCCGGAGCTGATGGAGGCGATCGTCGCGTATGCCGACAGCATCCATCCCTACCGCGACGGTCGCTCCAGCGAGCGCGTGCTGGACGCCATCGATGCCTTCATCGCCGCCGGGGCGCGCAATCCGAAGCCGAAGCCGATGAACCTGTGGCGGAAGCTCAAGATCCGCAAGCGCATCGGCTACTGGGGCCCGGCCTGAGCATCCCCGGCCGCGCCGCTTCGGGCGGGACGCAGCCCGGCAGGCCTCACCAATGGAGGCGGTGACGGGACAGGGCGGCGGAAAGACGTTCGAATGTCGCGCGCGCTTCGGCTTCGGGCATGAAGCGGATGGCCAGCGGAGCGGCGATGCCGTTCGCGCCGGCGGTATCCAGCCACAGGGACGCCGTGCCGCAGGCATGGTCCAGCGGTGAATGCGACAGGCGCAGGGCCTGGAGCTTGTCGATTTCCGCGAACCGCCAGTAGCGCGACCACCACCCGCTGCGGACCGCGACCAGGCGTTCGTCCAGCGACCAGCCCATCCTTGCCGACTGCCGGTGAGCGGCATAGGCGGCGAAGGGCAGCCACGCCAGCGCGCACCAAGCCCAGGGATTGACGTGCCACGCCGCGAGCGCCGTGACCGGCAGCAGCCACGCCAGGGTGGGCAGCAGCAGGCGCCAGCGGGCGGAGGCGGCAATGGGCTGCCAATCGGCGCGCGGCCATGCCGCCAGCGGGAGCAGGTGGCTGACCAGCGCATCGCAGGCATCGGGGGTGGCGATCGGCGCGAGGTCCTTCAGCGCGCGCTGATCCTGCTGGCCGGTTTTCTCCGCCACTGCGGTGTCGATGCGCAGTGAGCGACGGCCGAACCAGCGGTGCAGCACGCCCTCGTGCAGCGTCCACGCCTGGATGCGCCGGCGGGCCACGCTGGTGCGCAGGCGCGCAAGCAGGCCGCGCTCCACCATCAACCGGCGCGCGTCTTCCGTCAGCCGGAAGCCATGGAACTGCAGCAGCGCCAGCACCACCGACAGCGCGCGGACCATGGCGAGCGCGAGCAGCACCAGCGCTGCGACGCTGGCCGCTCCGGCCATCCACCCCAGGTGCAGTTGTTCGGCGTACCCGAAGGCCTGTTTCGCGCCTTGGCGGAAGAACTGTTCGATCATGCGCTCCGGCAAGATCTGCCAGGCGGCGCCGAAGCCCGCGGCCACGACGATCATCCCGCGGTTGGAGATCAGGCCCAGCCGGATCACGTCCGCCGTCGACAGCGACAGCAGGGTCGCGTCGGGTTCGCGCACGCCGGCCTCCGGCGATGCCGCATGCCCCGCTGCGGGACCCCGCGCCTGATGGCGCACAAGGTCTTCCAGCGTGAGCGCATCACGCAGGCCGAGTACACGCATCTGCGCTTCGGGTTTCTGTCCGCCGGCGGATTCGAGCCTGACCTCGGCGACGCCGAACATGCGATGCAGCAGCGACTGGTGGACGACGACGTTGTGGATGCGCGAGAAGGGAATCTCGCGCCGCGACCGGTGCAGCAGGCCTTCGCGTACCGTCAGGCCATCACGGCCGATCACGTAGCGATAGGTGAAGTACTGGAGGATCGCCAGCACCACCAGCACGGCGATGCCGATCACGGGCGCGAGCGCCACCCAGAACTCGCCGTCGTCGCCCTTGCGCGCGCCGAACACCAGCAATGCCACCAGCGGAAAGATGAACTGCTTCAGTTGCTGCAGCAGCACGAACAGCCACGACCACGGGTGCAGGCGGCGTTCGGGCACGGCGGTGTCCACGGCGACGTCGTCCATCACAAGGCGTCGTCGTGGTCCAGCTGGTTGGCGAGGCGCTCACGCAGGCGTTCGGCATCGTCGACATCCAGCCCTGAAATCGAGACAGCCGCCATGCGCGTACCCGCGGTATGCACCACCAGCGTCGACAGGCGCGCGCTGCGCTCCAGCGGGCCACGCTTGAGGTCCAGGTGCTGCACGCGCGAGATCGGCACATGCGTCTCGCTCTGCCACCAGTTGCCACGACGCACGGCCAGGCCCTGATCGTCCAGGCGCCACCGGGTCCGGCGATGGCGCTTCACCGCGACCCAGGCACCCAACAGGGCACCCACACCGGCGGCCAGCGGTACCGCCACCCAGGGCGAGACCAGATCGCTCGTGCGCGAGAGGAAGAAGGCAGGGAAACCCAGCGGAAACAGCAGCATCGCACCACCCAGTGCGGCCAGCCAGGCGCCGCGTGGCGGCAGCGCCTGCCAGGGAGAACTTGCCGCCGGCGTGGCGGTATCCGGATCGATCACCATCAAGACCTGCTCGCTCCCGTCTGGTCGATGGCGAAAGCGCCCATCGCGTCGTCATGTCCAAAGCATCTGTACGGGCGCGGGCGTGGCGCGTCTAGCACGGTTGATGCCGGCGCCCTGCTTCCCCGTAATGCCCCTTCAGCGGTACGGATTGTCCTCGCCGCTGCCCTCCGGCCGCAGGGTATAGCGTTTGTAGGTCCACTGGTACTGCGCGGGATCGCGTCGTGCGATGCGCTCGACCGCCTGGTTGAGCGCCGTCACCGCCGCGACGGGGTCCGCATCTGCGATGCCGGCAGGCGTGGGTTCCACATGCAGTGCGAAGTCGGGTCCGGGCCCGATCCGCTCGCACCAGGCGAACAGCACGGTCGCGCCGGTGCGTTCGGCCAGGCGCGAGACCAGCGTCATCGTCAACGCCTGCGTCCCGAAGAACGGGGCGAATTCGCCATCGCCCGCCTTGGGTTGCTGGTCGGGCAGGATCCCGACCGCGCCGCCATCCTTCAGTACTTTCCAGAGCTGCCGCACGGCCGGGCCCTCCGCGCGTACCTGGCGGATGTTGTCCGCGCCGCGCACCCGCAGCAGGAAAGCGTCGCCGACCGCTGATTCGGGCGGCCGGTACACGATCGCGAGGGGGCCGCGGGAAGCGAGCCACTGGTTGAGCAGCTCCCAGTTGCCGAAGTGCGGGGCCGCCACGATCACGCCCTTGCCGCTGGCCAGCGCCGCGTCATACAGCGCTTCGCCATGGCGTTCGCGCAGCAGCGCCAGGTTCTCGGCGGGGGGGCGGGTCCAGAAGCGGAGCGTCTCCAGGGCCTGGCGGGAGGTGGTGCGCAGGATCGCCTCGTGCAGCGACTCGCGCTGGCCGGGCAGCAGGTCCGGGAACGCGATCTCCAGGTTGCGCCGCGCCACGCGGCTCTCGCGGGCGTCGGACCGGCGCCAGCCCCAGGCGATCGCATCGCCGAGTGCGCGCAGCCAGGACCAGGGCAAGCGGCCGACCAGGGCGGCTGCGTGATAAGCGAACGAGGCGAGCGTGGCCGGTTTCATCCCGGCAGTGTAGCCAAGCAGGGTGACGCATCCGCGGCCGATGGGACGGGCCGGCGCCGGCGCTATCCTGTCAGTCCCACTCGCGGAGCCCGCCCATGCTGTCCCTGATCCAGCGCGTCACCTCGGCGACGGTCACGGTGGACGGGGAGGTGGCCGGCGCCATCGACGCCGGACTCCTGGCGCTGGTGGGCATGGAGCCGGGCGACGGGGAGGCGCAGATCGCCCGCATGGCCGAACGCCTGTTGGGCTATCGCGTGTTCGGCGACGAGGCCGGTCGGATGAACCGCTCCCTCACCGACACCGGTGGCGGCCTGCTGCTGGTGAGCCAGTTCACCTTGGCCGCGGACACCCGCTCGGGCATGCGCCCCAGCTTCACCACCGCGGCTCCCCCGGCGGAGGCTGAACAGGGATTCAACCGACTCGTCGCGATGTGCAGGGAAAAGCATGCCGGGAGGGTGGAAACCGGGCGTTTCGGTGCCCATATGGTGGTCAGCCTCGTCAATGACGGGCCGGTGACCTTCCTGCTGCGGCCATGACGTTCTCCCCTTGTCGGTGGCCGGGGTCCAGGAACCCAACCCGGTCCGGGCTGGTATAATACGGGGTTCTCCCTTCCTCACTTCCCGGTGGCGCAACCTCCATGGCCAACGAACGTCCTGCCCAGCAGTCCGACATCAAGCTCTTGATCAGCAAGGGCCTGGAGCAGGGCTATCTGACCTACGCAGAAGTCAACGATCACCTGCCGGACGACCTCGTCGATCCGGAGCAGATCGAGGACATCATCGGCATGATCAACGGCATGGGCATCGACGTCCATGAAGTGGCGCCCGATGCCGAAACCCTGCTGCTCGCCGACGGCAACACCGGCAACCGCGAAGTCGACGAGACCGCCGCGGAGGAAGCCGCCGCGGCGCTGACGTCGCTGGATACCGAAGGTGGTCGCACCACGGACCCGGTGCGCATGTACATGCGCGAGATGGGCACCGTCGAGCTGCTGACCCGCGAAGGCGAAATCGCCATCGCCAAGCGCATCGAGGAAGGCCTGGCCCAGGTCCAGGCGTCGCTGGGCAACTTCCCGTGGTCCGTCGAACTGCTGCTAGAAGACTACGAACTGCACAAGGCGGGCAAGAAGCGCCTGGCGGAAGTCGTGGTCGGTTTCAACGACCTCGAAGAGCCCGTCGAGACCGTGCCGGTGGCCGAAGACGCCGCCGACGCCAGCGAGGACGAGGAAGAAGAAGACGAGAGCGACGGCGACGAGGCCGAGGAAGCCGCGCCGACCGGTCCCGATCCGGAAGAGGTCGCGCGCCGCATGCAGGTGCTGGCCGACGGCTACGCCAAGTTCAAGAAGTCGTATGCCAAGAACGGTCCGGAAAACAAGGCGGTCGCCAAGCTGCGCAGCGAACTGGCCGAGACCTTCGTCACCCTGAAGCTGCCGCTGCCGCTGACCGATACGCTGGTCAGGAAGCTGCGCGAGGTGATGGCGCAGATCAAGGACCACGAGCGCCGCGTGCTGCACCTGTGCGCGAACGTCGCCAAGATGCCGCGCAAGGAGTTCCTGCGCGCCTGGGAAGGCAACCAGACCAACCTGGGCTGGGTGGACGAGGTCCTGAAGCGCAAGCAGAAGTGGTCTTCGGGCCTGCGCGACGTCAAGGACCAGATCGTTGCCGAGCAGGAAGCCACCATCGCCGTCGAGCAGGCGATGCACCTGACGCTGGCCGACATCAAGGAAATCAGTCGTGCGATGGCCTATGGCGAAGCCAAGGCGCGCAAGGCGAAGAAGGAGATGGTCGAGGCCAACCTGCGCCTGGTGATCTCCATCGCCAAGAAGTACACCAACCGCGGCCTGCAGTTCCTCGACCTGATCCAGGAGGGCAACATCGGCCTGATGAAGGCGGTCGACAAGTTCGAATACCGTCGCGGTTACAAGTTCTCGACCTACGCCACCTGGTGGATCCGCCAGGCGATCACCCGCTCGATCGCTGATCAGGCGCGCACCATCCGTATCCCGGTGCACATGATCGAGACGATCAACAAGCTCAACCGCATTTCCCGCCAGATGCTCCAGCAGTACGGCCGCGAGGCCACGCCGGAAGAACTGGCGAAGGAAATGGACATGCCGGAGGACAAGATCCGCAAGGTGATGAAGATCGCGAAGGAACCGATCTCCATGGAAACCCCGATCGGCGACGACGAGGATTCGCACCTGGGCGATTTCATCGAGGACACCAACGTCGAGTCCCCGATCGAGAACACCACCAACATCAACCTGCAGGAGACCGTCCGCGACGTGCTGGCCGGCCTGACCCCGCGGGAGGCCAAGGTGCTGCGCATGCGCTTCGGCATCGACATGAATACCGACCACACGCTGGAAGAGGTCGGCAAGCAGTTCGACGTCACCCGCGAGCGCATCCGCCAGATCGAAGCCAAGGCGCTGCGCAAGCTGCGCCACCCGTCGCGCTCGGAGCAGCTGCGCAGCTTCCTCGACATCGACTGACGCAACACGCGGCCGTGCACCATCCAGGCGCGATCCTTCGGGGTCGCGCTTTTTTTTGGTGCAACGCGCGCGGCGTACGTGTCGCCGCCTTGCCACGACCCTCACATCACGTTCTCTACACTGTGTGCTTCACCACGGTCAGAGAACCGCGTGCAGCGACGAGACGCACTCAAGAGCGCGCTCGCCATCGCACTGCTGGGCGGTGTGCCCCGCGTGCTGGCGCAGACGACGACACCGGCGAGTACCGCCACACGTTCGACACGCTTCACGATGGAAACGGTTCCAGACCTGGCCCGCGCATTGGCCCGGCAACCGTATCGCGCGCCGGACGAATCCCTACCCGCGTCGCTGGATACCGGGTACGACGCCTACCGCGATCTGCGTTTCGATCCGCAGCAGGCGATCTGGCGCAAGGAAGGCCTGCCGTTCCAGCTGCAGATGTTCCATCGCGGCTTCCTGTTCAAACAGCGCGTCGAGCTGTACCGGGTGGAAGGCGGCAGCGCGACACCGATCGCCTACGCGACCGAACTGTTTTCGTTCCCGCCGGGGACCAAGCCTGAACTTGGCAGCGACCTGGGCTTCGCAGGTTTCCGCGTGCACACGCCGCTCAATGCGCCGGACGTCTACGACGAACTGATCGCCTTCCTCGGCGCGAGCTATTTCCGCGCGCTGGGCAGGGGTCATGCCTATGGGCTGTCCGCGCGCGGCCTGGCCCTGGGCAGCGGTGATGCAGGCGCGGAGGAGTTCCCGATCTTCCGCGCCTTCTGGATCGAACAGCCGGCGGCCGGCGCCGATCGCCTGGTCGTGCATGCGCTGCTCGACAGCCCGAGTGTGGCAGGCGCGTTCCGTTTCGACATGAAGCCGGGCGCCGAGACCGTGATCGACGTGCAGTCGCGGTTGTATCCGCGCGTCGACCTGTCGCGTGCCGGCATCGCGCCGCTGACCAGCATGTTCGAGTTCGATGCCGGCGACCGCGTGGGCACCGACGACTACCGCCCGGCCGTGCACGACTCGGATGGCCTGGCGATCTTCAATGGTCATGGCGACCAGATCTGGCGACCGCTGAGCAATCCGCCGAGGGTGCAGAGCAGCGCCTTCATGGATACGCATCCGCGGGGCTTCGGGCTGATGCAGCGGAAGCGCGGCTTCGGCGACTACGCCGATATCGAGGCGCGCTACCACCAGCGCCCCAGCCTGTGGATCGAACCGCGCGGCCGGTGGGGCAAGGGCGCGGTGACGTTGGTTGAGATCCCGACCGGCGACGAGTACCACGACAACATCGTCGCATTCTGGCGTCCGGAGCGACCGCTGCGCGCCGGTCGCGAGCACCGCTTCGACTACCGCATGCATTGGTGCGACGTGCATGCGTGGCAGCCGACGCTCGCCGTGGTCAGCGACACGCGCATCGGTGCGGCGCCGGATCCCGCGCGCCGGTTGGTGGTGATCGACCTGGAAGGTGGACGGCTGGCCTCGATACCGCGGGACGCGAAGCTGACGCCGGATGTATGGGCGGCGCGCGGCGAGGTGAGTGGTGCCGTTGTGTATCCGAATCCGGAAACGCAGGGCTGGCGCCTGAGCTTCGAGTTCCGCCCGAATACCGACAGCGCCGAAGGGCGTGATGTCGAACTGCATGCGCGCGTGTTGGAGGGGCACGTGCCGCTGTCTGAAACCTGGTTGTACCGCTGGAGCACCTGATCATGAGCGACACCCCGCACGACGCTTCCACCCCGCAGGCGTGGCTTCCGCCGGAGGCGCCGCTCGCCATGCCCGTGCAGGACCTGTCCACCGGACGGCTGTCTTCGCGCCGCTTGCCGACCTCGCCCACGGACATGCCGTGGCGCCGTGCCGTCGTGATCGGCGGCGCGATGATGCTCACCTTGCTGGCGACCTATCAGATCTGGTGGGTGTTGCGCGGCGATGGCATCGACATGCTGGAGGGCGTGGTGCTCGCGCTGTTCGTGGCGCTGTTCGCATGGATCGCGTTGTCGTTTGCCAGCGCGTTGGCGGGCTTCGTCCAGGTCGTCTCGCGTCGCGCAATGCCATTGGGCATCGATCCCCACGCCCCATTGCCCGTGCTCGCTACGCGAACGGCGTTGCTGCTCCCGACGTACAACGAGGACCCGCATCGCTTGCTGGCGGGGCTGCAGGCGATGCACGAATCGCTGGCCTGCACCGGACAACTCGACCGCTTCGATTTCTTCGTGCTCAGCGATACCACCAAGGCCGACGTCCGCGAGGAAGAGGAGCGCGCGTTCGGGCAGTTGAAGCGCCGCCTGGGCCCCGCGGCGCGCGTGTACTACCGCCGCCGCGACAAGAACACCGAGCGCAAGGCCGGCAATATCGCCGACTGGGTGCGTCGGTTCGGCGCTGCCTATCCGCATATGTTGATCCTGGATGCCGACAGCCTGATGACCGGCGACACGCTGGTGCGGCTCTCGTCGGCAATGGAAAAGCATCCGCAGTTGGCGCTGGTGCAGACGCTGCCGATGATCGTCAACGGGCGCACCTTCTTCGCGCGCATGCAGCAGTTCGCGGGCCGCGTCTACGGTCCGGTCGTTGCCCAAGGCGTCGCGTGGTGGCATGGCGCGGACGGCAACTACTGGGGGCACAACGCGATCATCCGCACCGCCGCGTTCGCCGCGCATGCGGGCCTGCCGCACCTGGGCGGAGGCAAGCCGTTCGCGGGTGCGGTGCTCAGCCACGATTTCGTCGAGGCGGCGCTGCTGCGCCGGGGCGGCTGGGCCGTGCACATGACCCCTGGCCTGTCGGGCAGTTACGAAGAGGGCCCGCCTTCGCTGACCGACATGCTCGTGCGCGATCGCCGCTGGTGCCAGGGCAACCTGCAGCACGGCGGCGTGTTGCCTGCGCGCGGCCTGCACTGGATCAGCCGCCTGCACCTGATGGTGGGCATCGGCCACTACTTCACCGCGCCGATGTGGGCGATGCTGATGCTGGCTGGTCTGGCGATTCCGCTGCAGCAGGCGGGGTTCTCGCTGGGCCAGCCGCACCTGGAGGGCTTCACGCCCGCGCTCTACTGGCGGGGTGGCGATCCGGAACGGTTCCTGTGGGTGTTCTATTTCACGATGGCCGTGTTGCTGGCGCCCAAGGTCATGGGCTGCGTGGCCACGCTGTTGCAGCCCGAGCTGCGCCGGCAATGCGGCGGCGCGCTCCGCATCATCGGCAGCGCGGTCCTGGAGACGGTGCTCGCGGCCCTGATGGCGCCCGTCACGATGTACGTGCAATCGCGGGGCGTGGCGGAAGTGCTGGCGGGTCGCGATTCGGGCTGGGAAACCCAGCGCCGCGACGACGGCAGCGTGCCGCTCAACAGTCTCGTGCGCCGTTACGCTGGCCTGACGGTGTTCGGCGCATTGAGCGGCGTGCTCGCCTACCTGGTGTCGCCCGCGCTCGCCGCATGGATGGCGCCGGTGGTGCTGGGCATGGTGCTGTCGGTGCCGATCAACGTGCTCACCTCGTCTCCGGTCGTGGGCGGATACCTGCGCGAACGCGGGTGGCTGCGCATCCCCGAAGAAAGCACGCCGCCGGATGTCCTCGCACGCGCGCTCGCCCTGCGCTGCACGCCCGACACCGCCGCATCGGAACAGGTGCCCTTTGACGCGCGGGTCGACAGGACCGACGCCGTAGTATTGTGTGAACGTACCCAGACATCCTCGTCGCAGACAGCACCGCCGCAACGTATGAGGAGCGTTTGAAAAACCTGGAGCGGCTGACCCGTGCCGTCACGCCCCCGAGTGAGGGCGTGACGTGGTTGCATCAGACGCAGACCAAAGTGTCGACTATTACTTTCTCGCAGTGCTGGCCGGTCGGCGTGCTCACGCAGGCATCGCGCCATTCACCGCCGATGTGGCAACCGCCGAGTCCACCACCATCGCCTGGGCCGCCACCGAGCGGGGGGCCGTCCGGGCCACCGCCACCCGTACCGGGGGTAGGCAAGTTGCCGCCACCACCTGCACCAATCTCTGCAGTCCAAGTGCTGTTGTAGTAGCCCACGTAGAAGAACAGGCTATTCAACGGTACGTACCGATACGTGGCACATTGCTGACCGTTGCAGATGGTGACAGTTCTCGGCTCGCCCATGAAGGGATTCCATGTGTCGACGTGCCGATTGACATACTGACGAACGAAATCGTGAACGGTGCCATTCGCATACGGTGCGTCGAACGTACACGATGGTCCGCAATAGAAGCGTCCTGCCCAGTTCCCTGCTTCTGCTTTGGAAGATGCGAACATCAAGATTGCTAACAGCGACAGCACGATCAACTTCCTCATGGTGTATCTCCTTGGTTAAAGAACTGCCTCACTAACGCAATAGACCTCTTGCAATCTCGCGCCCTCGAACTATCTGCTGGGGGGTTAAGCCTTGACCAAGGGATGCCGGTAGTTCGTTGGCCCAAGGCGACGTCGTACGGCTTGCATAGGCTTCAGCGTAGGCGTATGCCAACACGGGATCGCGTTCCGAATAGCGCCCCACTTGATAGCTCTCAGAGATCGATCGCAATGCGTCGAACTTTCCGCGCCTGGCTGCCGAGTGGAGATACTTGAGGGAGTCGCGCCGGTATTCCGCGATCAACTCCTGATCGAGGGCCTTGACGGGATCCTCGAAGACCGTGGCCGCCAGTCCCGGAAAATTGAGTTGCGCATCAATGTCTCCCGACTCGGCCGCGTACTTGGCCAACTCATAGGGAGAGTGCGAAGAGTTCAGCTTGTCGCAATCAAGACCTTCCATGGAAGACAACTTCTGCTGGAGCACCTGTTCGGCAGTCCTGCCCAACTGGGGGCCAACGGGGACCAGCACTGCTTCGCATCGGACGATCGAAACGGCTGCGGCATATGCGGCAGCCGGCGTCATTTCACGCGCTACACCGGCAAACTCGCTGGATGTGGCCTCAGGGCCGTGCGGCCGTGCTTGTGTGACTGCGGGTGTAGCGAGCTCCGCGGCACGTGCTTCGTGCTGTCGCCCGTAGGAAGCGGATGCGAAGAACGCTTGCTCACCGAGCCCGAACGTCCAAGCCACGGCAGAAATGCCAGCAACCACAGCCAAGACGAGCATCGCCGTCCTTGCGCGCATAGAACCCCCAAGTCCTTTGTGACATGAAGTACGTGCGCTCAACAGAAGTGTCAACTCCCCTGGCTCAATACCTCCGAACCTCCCGCGTTCCATGGACTTGAGGCAGCATCAAGTGAATGCACGCCAAAGTAAGTGCGTGAACTAGCGGCGCCACTGCAGGGCGAAGACATCTCGGGAGAATAGGACTCACGCTGCATCGGCGACCACACTGGCGACCCATCACCTCGGGCATCGCCGACACGCCGAAGTGCGTTACCTGATTCGCGCTGTCCAACGCGATGTTCGCCAATCTCGCGGTCCGAGGGAGCGCACCAGAACGGGTGACCATCCGATGGGCGCTTCCGTTCGACATTGTTGACGTACGTCGTCCGCTCGTAGCTCACGGCCACCATCTGCTGCCCGAACGCCGAGTACACGCCGATGGCAAACGGAAGCACGGGCACCTGCCCCTCGCGGCGGACGCGGAAGACTCGCTCGATGGGCGAACGCTATACTCATGAGGCGGCTTTCGGACGCAGGGGCACACCGAAATCACGCCGGCCATTTCGCCGGTCCGCCTGAAAGCCTTGTCGGGCCTATAGCTCAATGGTTAGAGCAGAGGACTCATAATCCGGTGTAGCCCGGTTTCCTTGGGTTACACGCAGTCTCCGTTTCTTGCCGAAACCGCCTGAAATAGGGCGGTTTCGCGCATCTGGCATTGCTGCCAGTTTCCTCTGTTTGGCTGCCTTTTCCGGCATGGTTACACCGGAATTACACCTATCGATGTTTCTTCATCACCGAGTCGCGTAGGTATGAGAAGACGAAGCCGCCGAAAGCACTGCTGAAAAGCATCTTGTCCATCGACTGAACTTCCGTGTCCGAGAGCCATCGCCATGCTACCGGGGCCGCAAGGTGCCAGAACCGGACCACAAGAAGAATTCCTAGGATTCCCGCGCCGAACCTAAGCGCCCAAATCACCAACCGATGAATTTCGCTACGCATTGCGGATTCGAACTTGTGAGCCTCAGCTCGGCCAAGATCGTCTACCGGCAGGTTGGGGTCCGAAGTGGCAGCATCGATAGCAACAAATCTTGCCGCTCCCGGTCCGGGAACGACGGAGTCATGACTCGGCGGCGTGGCCTCAGTTGACACGCGCGGCGTCGGCGATCTTCTGCTTGTAGTGCGCCTTAATCTCTTCCTCAGGAATCTCTTCCGAGCGATTGAAGCGGCCGCTAGCTTCCCATACGCGCGACCAAGGCGTGTTGGGCTGGTGTGTCATCGTCGAAAGCTGCATGCCGTTATACGACGAGTAGCTGCGCCACACGTGATCCAAGAGCGCGATCGAGTTGGCGTCGCTGATCATCGTGCTGCTCTGCAACGGGATCGGAATGAAAGACGTGATGGCGCCATTCCCATACTGCTTGAGGCAGTGGTAAAGCGAATCGATCACAGGGCCAAACTTCCAAGCTTGGACCCGCTCACTGATCAACGGCCGATCAAAGTAGCCGAGGTGCCAGCCATGAGCGATATACACCAGCTTGATCAATTGCATGGGCGTGAGCGTACGGCCCTCTTGCGAGGCCTTGCTCAGGAAGTAGTTGGCGATGGCGGCGGGCGAGTAGGTCATTTCAGTTTCCCTAACGTTGCTAGGGGGGAAATTCGGCCGTGGTCCACGGCAAAGGACGATAGCAGATAAGTCTGTGGATAAGTTGTGCTTAGTTGACGCTTTTTCAAGACCAATTAAGGACTTGGGATGCCTTCTGTACACGCCGCAGCAGCGCTCCTGTGCCGCCTCCGCACAGCGCGGCGAAACCCTTCAGCGGAGGCTCCGCGGCCCACCTAGCGCCGCTCCATGCGTTCTAGGGGTATCGCCCGACCGTACCGAGACTTGAGCGCGGCCGCGAATTGAACGGCACCCAGGTCTCAACGCCTGAGAGGGCGCCAAGCGAGCATCGCTGTCCTCAAACGGGAGACCACCGTGGCCAATTCCCCCAGCAACCTAGCCGGCCAGGGGCGGTCGGATCGCTTGGAAGACCTCTTGGCCCTGGCGGTGGCTCTGCTGGCTGAAGAGCGGGGCATCTCTATCGAGGAGGTGCGTGAGCGCCTCTGGAGGCCACCGCCGTTGATCGACGCCCCTTCAGTCGGCCCCCGGCTACTTCGCATCAAGGGGCTCAAGGAGAAGATCGGGTTTAGCCAGGCGATGATCTACCGCTGGATGGCGGCGGGCACCTTCCCGAGGCCGCAGAAGATCGGCTACGGCAGCGTATGGCTCGAATCGGAAATCGATGCCTGGATTGCTGCTCGCCTGGCAGAACGCGAGGATCGTCAGTGACCGATGCCGAACCGATCTACATGACGCCCGAGGTCTCGACCCTGGTGGCGATGGCGCGCGAGGGCGAATGGCTCTGCGCGGACGCCTGCGCATTCCTGCTGGGCATGCTGACGCCGAAGGGCGAGGTGAACCGCCGCGGCTTCCTGGAGCGCGTGGCGGTACGCACGAGCTTCCCCAAGCCGCTGAAGCTGGGCGGCGAGAAGAAGTGGAAGCGTGATGAGGTGATGCGGTGGGCCGAAGACGAGCGTCGGATCACCAATCGCTGATCACCATTGTCCCAAATTGGGACAGCGCTATTGCACTCATATCCCAAATTTGGGTGCATGTCGAAGCGTTCTCCAACCACTCTGACCAGTTGGCCAGACACTCCGAAGGCATTAGTGATGCAGTAAAGATCTGTATCACTAATGTACAGATGGCCAACCACTCCGGCATTAGTCCTGCATATCGGATATGTAGGACTAATGTACAGATGACCAGTCACTCCGCTTCCCTCGCCACACCAACACGGCGTGCGAGAACCAGTGATGAGTGCGATCCCATAAACGGGGGCATTACGATCACCAGTCACTCACTGCTGCAGGCCAGGACGAATCCGTGATCGAACCTGAGCATTCCGGCACATGGCTCACTCCGATCGAGGTCGGCGAGCTCACGGGGCTGAAGCCGACCAGCTACAAGGCCCAGTGCCGGCGACTGGCGCAGATGGGAGTCGCCTTCATGCCGAACGCGATCGGTCGGCCGCTGGTGCAGCGGGACGTCGTGCTGAAGGCGCCGGCGAAGAAGCCGGCATCGTCCTGGAAGGGCCCCAACTGGGCCGCGCTCGAGGAGCAGTCTGCGAGTGGACGTGCCCGGCGCCCCGGCTCAAGGGGCGCATGACGCGGCTGAGCGACCTTACCGGTCCCGCGTTGGGCAAGGCCACCATCCGGCAGAACTGCTGTCACGTTCAAGTCAGAGAGTGGCCCGATAGAGGGCAGGAAAACTCCTACTCGAATTCAGGCGGGGCCTTCGGATACCTGGCCTGGATCGCCGGACCTTTCGACTTCCGCGGCTTCGTAAGCCGCAGCGGCAGCCGGTCAGCAGTGTCCCTGCCCGCGAGTATGTCTTCCGCGATCTGCTCGGCAAGTGCTCTGATCAGTTTGCGTAGGGCTTCCTGCTTCTCAGGGCGCGAGAAGAAGTAGCGGGCATTCCTCGCACTCTCATCCTCATCGCTCATCGAGTCCTCCGCCATTGTCCTAACTGGTCGTGTCGCATCCTATACGGCAAACCGGACGCAGTCCTGTACGGGCTTAGCGTCGCTTCCTAGGCTTGCGGGGTTTGATGTGAATCTGCGGATAAGGGCGCCCCAAGGCATCACCATTTGGCTGCGGCATCGATGGTGCCAGCTTGTTTCGAACCTCCTTCCTGGCAGCCTCGCCCCACTTGGCCAGCCAAGCCTCGGCGTAACGCCTGGCGCCTCCCTGGGTCGCGAGCAGGCGGCTCTGCTGGTATCCATCGCTGTAGCAGCGGCTGGTTACCCTAAACCCGGGCCCGTCGGGCGCGTACTTCAGCACCGTCCTTCCGAGGTAGACCAAGCAGGTCTCACCGCCCACCTGTCTCCAGCTGACCTCGTCGTCGTCCATGGGACAAGGATCCGGCCGCGCGGTCGCAGTCTCTGAGACGTCCGCGGGAAAAATGGGGCCATGCCTACCTTCCTGAGTCCTCCCGAAGCCAACGCCCTGGTCGACGCGATCGCCGCCAGCCTCCCTTCCCTCTATGCCACGGTGCAGCTGTCAGACCGCCAGGAGGCCTTCGCAGTCGAGGCCAACGCAATCCTCGACCTGGTCGCCCCAGAGCACCAACTGGCAGTGTTCGAGCGCTTGGAGTCGCTGGTGATCAGGACGGACGGATTCGAGCGGCCGCTCGCAGCGAACGACTAACACTCCCGGCGGTATATTCGACCGACCGATCCGAGGAGCCGCCCCGTGTGCTACTCCGCCATGATCCAGGCCGACTACGAGAAGTACGTGCGGCACTACGGCGCCACGATGAGCCTAGAGGAGTTCGCCATGAACGTCTGGGCAGCGCCAGACCGAGCGAAGAAGAGGCGGAGGCCGAAGGCGATGGAGGACTGGTTCCGCACGCTGGCCGATCCCAAGGCGCAGGAGATCTGGCACGAGATCCAGCGCCAGCGCGCCGAGCGCGAGACCGAGCTGCAGCAGGAATTGTTCAAGCAGAAAAAGCGCCAGGCCGATGCGGAGCGCGCCCTACAGGCCAAGGTCACGAAGAAGGCTCAGGAGGACCTGCGCATTTCGACCGAGAAGATCAGCAAGCTGAAGCTGGATCTGGACGATTTACAGCGAGTGGAACCGCTGCCTCGCGATGCCAGGTTCTTCCCGGGCAACTATGCGCCGGTGATCGTCATGGAGGGTGGCCAGAAGGTCATTAAGCCGATGCGCTACCAGTGCCGGCTGCCAGGCTGGACTGAGGCGTTGGAGCGCAAGTTCCCGGGAACCTACAACGCCAGGCGCGACAGCATCCCCAAGACGTGGGACAAGCTCTTTGGTCACCGGCACGGCGTCATCATCGTCAATTCGTTCTTCGAGAACGTGGAGCGCCACAACATGGAGCACCGCGAACTCGCGGAGGGCGAGAAGTCGGAGAACGTCGTCCTGGAGTTCCGGCCGAAGCCGGAGCAGGACATGGTGATCGCCTGCTTGTGGAACGAGTCGCCCGACGGAGACGAGGCGCTCCTGTCGTTCGCCGCCATCACCGACGATCCCGCTCCAGAAGTCGCTGCGGCCGGGCACGATCGGACGATCATCCAGATCAAGCCCGAGCATATTGAGGCGTGGCTGACCCCCGAGGGCCGCTCTCTCGAAGAGCTCCAGGCCATTCTCGATGATCGGCCTCAGGCATATTACGAGCACCAGGTGTCGAAGGCTGCTTGACTGAGCTCGTTGGCGACGCCTCGCTAGCGCGAAATGCTTTTCGAATACTGCTTGAATAGCTCGAGGCAAGTAATGTCGGCCAATTTGATGTCCAGCATTTCCTCCCTCTCATCGCTTTCGAATGCCGCCTCGATAGCCTCGTCAATGGCATCTGCATCCGAGCGTGAGAAATTTAGCGCTGTCCCGTATACAGCTTCGAGATTCTCAGCTGGCATGGTCAGGAGCTTCATATTCTGATCAATGTAGCCAAAGCCAAGGAAAATAACCTGTCTGGCCAACAGAATCGCATCACGAATCGAACTCAGCGCATCGTCATCTTCAATCTGCTCTGAGTAGGTTCTGATGTTGCGAAACGCCTTGACCAGAGTGTGATGGTCTGGATTCTCGCCGAATGCAATTCCACCTCCTGGTGAGTCTTGCCAAGGAAGCGGACCAATCGCGCCGTAGGGGTGAATGAACTTGGCTCGTTGAAGGACTTCGCCTACTCGCTTATCGGGCAAGTTGTAGTAGACGCGAATGGCATGGAAGAGAAAATGCTCAACGCACCTGTCGTAGTTGAATATGACGAATGTCAGGTTGTCGAACAGCGATTCAATGCGATCGAGATGAACGTTTTCGGTAAGGAACTTGACGAATTCTGTGTGCCACGAATTCGCTTTACGTATCGATGAAAGCGACGGCACGTCACCGCGCTTGGCAAAAATTGCACTGCGGCCTTCGGCGCTTAGGATTGCTTCAACGATGGCTAGCTTTCCACACTCATCCACCCCTTCTGCTCCAGCGTGGGCCTCCAAGAAATTATCGATTGATCGAGCAAAGAACATTCCGTCGGAAACTACCCTGGCCGTCGCAAGATAGCGCCCCACATCAGAGATCTTCCCTTCATGTTTCAAAACTCGAAGGGCATTCTCGACGTTAGGGCTACCATTGGAGAAGCGTCCGAAATCGTCTCGACGGTAGGCAAGAAGTGCGGCAATTTCTTCCGTCAGCTTCTCTCCTATCGGGAGGCCGAGTTCGTAGCTGGCGCCCGCGCCAATGATCATCACCGTCCTGGAACGAAACATGCAGTCCAACCCCCTGCTGCGACTAGCGCGGAGGATACATCGCCGTCAGTCCGGCGGTTCGCTGATTGATCGTCGATCTCGCACGGCAAGGCCGTGCCGGCCACTGCAGGCTTCTGGTCCACCCGGACCAGAGCGGGCAGGTGCCGGCACATCGGCGAGCACGACATCATGTGAATCCGCTTGCCAACATCATCAACGATAGACGGGCGCCACAAGGCGCCCGTCGGCATTTCAGACTGAAATTTGATCAGAAAACTCGGAGTGGCCAGAAAACTACCACGTAAGAATCGGTACCAAGTGCTTGAAAGTCTGTCGCAGGCGCTGAGATGCCCACCGGTTATCCACACACTTATCTGCAACACCCCCGGGTTTGGAGGTTGTACCGTGGGTTCCGCAGCAGCCGCTGCATTTCAGAGGAAAGTGTATGTCAAACGTTCCAAAACAGTTCGTCTTGTACAAAGACGACGCCGGAGAGTTCCGATGGAACTTGTACGCCGCGAACTCGCGGAAGATCGCGAACGGCGGAGAAGGGTACAAAAACCACGCCGATTGTGTGGCAGGCATCCGACTCGTTGTGAATGCCATCCCTGGCATTCAGATCAACGACAAGGTACGCGGTGAGTGGTACCAGGCCTAGAACGGCCTCGGGGTCGGCTGTTAAGGGCAGCCGACCCCACTATCCTAGCCCAGAGGATTCCTGAACGTACAACCTGGATCACACCTGTAGGAGATGGACGAGATGGATGATTTCCCTTGGGACGCTCCCGTTGGCCGCTTTGTCCTGGCGTTCGGCGATATCGAGCACACAACTGTGGCGCTGCTGGGCTGCCTCCCAGACTGCAGAATCCCAAGGAACGCTACCAGGCTCACCTTGGGGCAGAGGTTTGAGTTACTGCGAGAAGTTCTGCCTCGGTACGCAGGTCAAGAGTATCAAGCAACTTTAGCGAGTATGGAGGCAGCGGCGCGGCTAACTGACAAGCGAAATCTAGTCGCTCATAACACTGTCTGGATCGACATCTTTCAGAAGGACGATGGCTGGCATTTGACGGACCATCTAATCTCATCGCGTAACAGGGGAAATCGCCTTACCCTCGAAGAGATGAGGGCACTAGCGGATGATGCTCGCGCCGCCGCCTTTCGATTCAGTCAAGACGCGCTGCAGGTGCTTCAGCTTCACGTCGAGAACTAGTTCGACAACTGCCCCTCGTTCTGCAGGATGATCTCTCGTCGCGTGAGCTGCGCCACCAGTAGCCGGCCACCGATCGGGATCTGCGGATGCTTCGCACGCGTTTCGTCGACCTGCGCGTGTGCGGCCGCGACCAGATCTCCCATTTCTGCCGGGTCGCGCTCGGGCAATTGCTCGGCACCGGGGCAGAAGATCGTGGTCACCACGCGGCTGACCGTGAAGGTATGCTGCGTATTGCGCACGCACAGGTAGGCGGCGGGACGACCGTCGGCGTCTGACCATCCTGCGAACGCCACCACCTGCTGATCGATGATCGGCGTCTTGTTGGCCTTGGCCTCACGGCTCACCGATCGAAACGCGGCCTCGGTGATCGGCTTGATCAGCGGCACCAACTCGTCGAACGTCTTGGCCGGGCCGATCATCGCCTGCTGGACTACGGCGATCGCCATGGCTGTGTTTCCGCATACGCCAACCATTGTGTTTAGGTGCACCAGCGGCAGCATCTTGCTGATCTCACGCTTCACGCGCCGGCCGTCCTTCACCTGCTCGCCCGCGGTGTCCACGGCCATCAGCACGCGATCTGGCAGCACCGAGACGTTGAGCAGGCTCACTCGGAACGCTCCGATGCGAACGCCAGGCCCGCGCCCTCTGGACCACCGAAGAACGCGCCGATGGGCGCCTCTACGGGCTCGAGGTTGCCGACGGGTGGTTCGACGGCGTGACCGATCTGACCATTGCCGCCGAAGTAGATGTCGATCGCTGCGCCCACGATGGGCAGGACCTGTCTCGCCATGTCATTTCCTCTGTTTCTTGGATCGGCCCAGCCAGGGCCGTAGATAGGCGATCTGGGCGGTCACGTTGCCCCGCATCGCCTTCATGTACAGCGCGTCCATCACCTCGCCGGCTGCCATCGGCTGAGCTCGCAGGTAAGCCGCCGCTTTCAGCCGGAACTTCATCGGTACCGCCTCGCAGTGCATCGCAGCCCTAAGCCACTTCTCCGGATCGTTCGTGAGGAGCGTCGCGTCGTTCACTAGCACCGGCGGAGCGAGCTTCCTGCCGGCTCCTCTCCGGGCTCCGCCAGCGTTAGGGCGCGGCCCACCCGAGTTGGTGCGGGGTCCACCCGAGTTCGCCCTAGGACCACCACTACGTCCTTTCACTCCTGCCATGGCATTTGCTGCTGCTGAATTCTCGTTCCCAGAAAAAAACCCACGCGTGGGGACCAGAGGGGTTGCCGGAGATGGTCGTTTTTGACCGTTTTCAGGCCCCCCCGTGGAACCCGTGGCCGTGGAACCGCTGGATGTCGCGCCGCGTCTTCCTGCCGTGGCACGTGAGGCAGAGGACCTGGCTGTTCTCGTCCGTGTCCTGGCCACCGTTGCCAAGCGCCACGATGTGATCGAGGTTGAAGCCGCTGGGATAAGCAGTCAGTTGTCGGCAGTGAGCGCAGTGCGGGTCACGGGACCACACGGTCAGGCGTCGCTTCTGCAGCGCTCGGCCGGTGATGCGCTTCTCCCGCACACGTGACGGCGTGGCGAGCCGGCTCTGCACCTGCTTGATTCGTGGCTTGATCGTCTTAAGGCGTCCCATGTCATCTCCTCAGTGCTGCTCTCGAACCCAGCGCTCGATGATTGCGCTGGCCTCAGGCCCGAATCCCACGAAGGCGACGAAGCCGTCTGGCCAGACGTAGCGCAGTCCGTACTCCCCGTCTTGCCAGCCTTGCCAGATGAAGACGGCGCCATCGAACGTTCTGCCGATGCGGCGCATGTTCTCGTTCAACACATCGACCGGCAGGTGTGTTCCTTCGGTCACTTCGGCACCTCTGTGAGTTGGATGGGATAGCCGTACATGGGCGGCCCAAGCGAGCCGCCCATGTGGTCTAGGTCAGGGTGAAGATGCGCAGGGGGTGTACGCAGCGCCGCTGATGTACGCCACCGCGGCTGCACGACGCGGCTTCCAGGTGATGTAGCGCTCAGCACGGATCGCCACGCAGTTGCGCTGCCACAGGCTGAAGTTCGGCGTGTTTCCGCCGTTCATGTCGAGCGTCGCCTCACGGCTCGCGTCCAGGGTCACCGAGCCGTCGTCCGCAAGCAGGATCTCGGACGGCTTCACCAGGGCGATGATGCTGCCGCTGGAGTCGGTCGGCACATTCTCCGAGGTGACCACCGGGATACCGGCGATGCTGCCGCCAGCTGCAGTGATCTCGGGGAACTCGTACTGGCCGAGGGCATTGCGGAACAGCGCCAGACGTGCGGCCTGCACCGAGGACATCACCAGGTAGGTTCCGCCAACTGAGAGGTTGGCATCGAGGAATGTCTGCTGGAGCGCGGCCAGGTCGCAGAAGAAGGCCTCACCATCGGTACCGGAAGCGGGAATCGCCGTGGCGCCGTAGGTCACCGATGCCGGGCGGATGTTCGGCGTGCCGGCGTAGGCCGGGTTGATGAAGGAGTCGTCCAGGAACTGCGCGGTCTGCTCGATCAGGTCCCGCCGGACCGTGTCTTCGGCGTCCGGGCTCGAGAACTTCGCCAGCTCCTCGGTGATCACCACGATGCCGGCGACCTTGTTGTGGCCCAGCGTCACCGTGTCGAAGGCCAGCTCGCCAACCGGCTTCACGGCACCTTCGCCCACCCAGCCGATGGTCGAGCCGCCGGTCTGGCGCGGGATCGCGATGTTGAACGGCACGCGGCGGAATCCCTGCAGCTTGCCCATCAGCGTCTCGGGACGCAGCAACTCGATGAACTCGCCGATCAGGTTCGTCTCATCGACCAGCGGGGAGGCCCAACTGACGCCGGTGGTCGTGCCCGCGACCGCGCGCTCGATGAACTGCGCCACGTCGGGCGTGCTGGAATCCCAGTTCTTGGCGTACCGGATGGCATCCGCGACCGAGCCGCGGCCGGCGGCCAGGGCCATGGCGAGGCGGGTGAAGCGGGTGCCCTTCGGCAGCTCCTTCCCGTAGCTGCGGGGTGCGGTGGGGACGCCTGGACGCACTTGGATGCTCCTCGTTGCCCGATCGTCCACCGGACGGGCTGTGGCCATGTCGGTCTGAGTGCGCTTGCAACGTGCGAGATCGCCTTGGAGCTGATCGATCTCCTGCGTGAGCTCGTCGAACTGCACCCGCTCTTTGGCGTCGAAGCCGCGCTGCTGAGCGCTTGCGCCATCGACGATCGCCTTGCGCTTGCTGATCTTGATGTCGAGCGTGTGCTCGATGTCCTCGATCTGCTCGGTGATGTTGTTTCCCATGTCTTTCGTTCCTGAGGTGGTGAGTGCCTCGCGTCACCGCGCTGCGGTCAGCTACCCTCCGGATAGCCGGTGCGGGAGCGATGCTCCCTACGTGCTCGGGATCTACGCCCGAGCGCGGCTGTGCAGTGCTTCGTCTGGCGCTATTCCTCGCCTCCCGCCAGCATCAGGGCCCATTTGTGACTCGCCGTGCTCGGTCGTTCACCGACCTTGCAATCAGCGACGCAGTGCCAGAGCGAGTCCTTGTAGGCGACGACGTCGCCGGTCTTGTAGGTCGCCGGCGCCTGGTACTTGCCGACGAAGCGGAATCCCCGCTGCTGGATGTCCTCGACCTTCTCGGTGAGTTGCGCGAGCGTGGCCATGACCTCGCTATCGATGACGCCGTTCGTTTCCAGGGCCTTCACCCGATGGCCCAGCGCCGTGACGCATTCGATGATGTCGTCGATCCACTTCTTGTGCTGTTCTTCGAGCGAGTTGATCCTGGTAGCTGCTGCCTCAACCAGCCGCTCGAACTTTGCGTTGATTGCCTTCGCGCTGACCCCTGAGCGCTGCGGCACTGACGTCGGTGCCGCCGGCGTCGCGGGTGGCGCGGGCTCTTCGTCCCTCACCTCCGCGATGGTGTTCGCGCCAACGTCCCGCAGCACCCACACGCCAGCCGAGTTGATGTAGCTGCTGTGGAGGTCGACCTTGGCGGCTTTCTCCGGCGTCAGCGTCAAGACAGCGTGGTCGAAGGATTGGTAGTAGACCTCGCGCGCAGCGGCGGCTACCTCTTCAGGGTCCGGCAGGCGCGTGTAACGCATCTGCTGGGCAAGGCGGTCGGCCACGGGGTTGTCGCTCATGCGGTCAGACTGGACCGCCGACCTGCGAAAGACGATGGCAGAAGGGTGTGGAAGGATGGTGGAACGATGCGGTGACTTTCAGGCGGCCTTGGTCAGGGACTCCACCCACTCCGCCAGGTCGTGCAGCCGTACCGAGCGCTTGTTGCCGCGACCACCGAGCTGGTAGACCGGGAGGCCTGTCCCCGCGATCCGATTCTTGAAGCTCGCCGGCGTCATGCCGAGCAGCTTGGCTGCGTCGTCGATGCCGATGCGGATGTCGCCGCTGATCCACATGTCCCGCTCCTGAGCCTCGGTCAGCAGGGTGAGCGCGGTGGCCTCCACGCGGGCTTGAGGTGGTCGGCTCATGCTCGGCACCCCCCATAATCTGAATTGCAGATGGAAGCGAAAACGGGCGATGACGGCTTCCACCTGGACCGTCGCAGCTCCTCAGACAGCCCCCCGCTAGACTGCTGGCAACACCCAGCGGAGCAGCACCCATGCGCGAAGTCGACGGTTTCAAGCTGGTCCCCACAGCAGTTCAAGAGGAGCCCGGCTCTCGGTACTACCGCGCCGCGGTGCACGTGACCAATGCGGCGACTGGATTGGACAAGGTCCACCAACTCTCCGGGGAGGGCTTTGAGGCCGCTACCGAGGAACGGGCGTTTTCCGCAGCCGATGCCTACGTGAAGCGCGTGGTCGCGGTGAACCATCACGGTCAGTTGTGGGATCGCCCCGCGGAGTGAGTCGTTGATCACGCAGCGAGCCGCCCGTCGCGCATCGTGACCGTTCGCTCGCGCCACACGCCCTGGTCATGGGTGCGGACCTTGATCGAACTGGCCGGCTCTTCGAACGCTGGCTCGCCGGAGATGACCGCCTTGCCCCGCTGGCTGGTGCCGGTCAGCACCAGCTGAGGCCCGGTCTCCAGAAGCCGATCCGCGATGCGCTCGCCTACCATGCTGGCGAACTGAGCTGGCGTGGCATTCGCCGCAACCAGGGTTGGCAGCTCTTCGCGGTAGCGGTAGTCGACCAGCCCGAACAGCTCACCGTGATCGAACTCGCTGGCATCACGGACGCCGGCGACCTCATCCAGCGCCAGGAAGGGCGCATCGCGCAGCCTGTCGACTGCCTCTCGCCGCGGGTCGCCCTTGGCGCCGCCGATGCCGGCCTTGAGCGATGCTAGCGCATCCGGCCAGGTGACGTAGACCGGCCCGCGGTAGACCTTGCAGGCCTCATTGATGATCGCTGCGAGCGCGAGCGTCTTGCCGAGTCCAGGCGGACCGATCAGGACCATGCTCGCGCCTGCCTCGTAGCGGCCCCGGATGTCGCCGCAGTAGGCCTGCACGGCTGCCCGAAGGGACTTTGCGCTCGGAGAGAGCGGTTGGATGCTGGCCGGCACCGCGCAGCAGTAACGCGCGGGAATGCCGCTGGAGTACTTCCAGTGCTCGTAGCGCTGATGCGCGGCCTGAATGTCGCGCTCAGCGCGGCGGTACACGCGATCGCAGTCCGGGCAGTGCCAGTCCATCCGGTAACCGCGCTCGCCGATGCGGTCCGGCCCGTACTCGACCTGGTGCTCGGGGCAGCTCCAGATCCGCGGCTGGTTGTCGGTGTCGTCGGTCATGCGGCGTCCTTCAGGCCGAATCTGGCCAGTTGCTCTGCGTTGGCCTGCTCGATCTCTTCGTCGGTTCGTGCATCGCGCTCGATGACGCCGGCAGTGCCTCGCCCCTTGGGGTGTGCCAGCGTTCGGTCTCGGCCGTTGAAGCTCGACCAGCCGGATTCGATGGCGAGCTCGATCAGCTTCGCGGGATCGTGGCCTTCCGCCCTGAGGTCCTCCAGCCGCTTGATGGCCAGCCGTTGAGCCTGCTCCGTGAACCTCCTGCCGACCTGCTTTCGGTGATCCTTCCAGGCCTGCCAAGCGTCAGCCGGAATCCAGGTAGGCAAGCTGACCTGAGCTGGCTTCGTGCGCGTGCTCTCTGCTTCTGTGTCTTCAAGAGTGTCTTCAGAAGTGCCTTCTGTCCTCGCCGGCGGGGACAGTTTCGTCCCGTCCACGGGGACAGTTGTGTACCTGCCCACGGGGACAGTTGGTGTCTGGGTACTGTCCCTGTCGGCGGGGACAGTTGCGCCTTCTGACTGTCCCTGTGCACGGGGACGGTTGGCAGGGAATCCACTGTCCCTGCCCACGGGGACAGTTTCGGGGATCTCCGGGGATGCCAAGACCTGGTAGTCCTGGCTCTTCCCCTCACCCTTTCGGGACACGCGGAGGTAGCCGAAGCGTTCAAGCCGCCGGACTGCCTCGGTCGCATTCGTCTTCGTCAGGCGCGCCCGGTCGGACAGCCGGCGGATGCTCGGCCACGCGAGCCAAGAGTCATCGCAGTGCTCCAGGATCACCGCGAGAACGCCAAGGTCGCCGCGCGCCAGCCGACGATCGCAGCACGCCGCTCGGAGCAGGCGCACCTCGTCGACTGGCGCGATGCGCGCTTTGCCGCCGTCGTCAGGCATCGGCGATCGGCTCCTCTCTCTGGATCGCTTCCCTCAACCGCAGGACCGCGCTTTGGGCGCCCCGGAGGTTGATGACCAGCCGCTCGCAACGCTCCGCCGTGCAGTCGCGCTGCAGGTCGGTGAACTGGCAGGCCAGGCCGGCGCCGATGTCGTCCAATTGCTGACGCACCGTGTCGGCCACGATGTTGGTATCGGGTTCGCTCATGTGTTCTCCGCGGTGTTGAACGCGTTGGGCTGCCGGTGGAAGGCGCCACGTAGGATCTCTTCGACCTGATCGGATGCGTGCTCGACCGTCGCATTGAGGAATTCGAAGGCGTTGCCCCAGATGTGCTCGGACACCTGTTCTTGGTGCTGGTGCTGCAGTCGATGGGCATCGCCGAGAAGCAGAAGGACGCTGCTCAGGTTGTGCAGGTTGGTACTGAGCGCGTTCGCGGTGTCCCACGCTTCGTGTCGCTTCAGTTCTTCGTCCTCGGGCGCTACGGGCGGTATCGCGGCGGCCAGTTCGATCGCGAGGTCCTTCAACTCATCTCGGTTCATGCCCGATCCTCCGGCAGCCGGCTCAGTGCTGCTTTTGCCCCTTCCAGCAGGCGCCAAGTCACGGCGCTGCAGCGGGTCAGCATCTCGACGTCTTCCGCGTTCCAGCGCTCGACGCGTGAGGCCATTTCCTGCGGCGCTGCCGCCTCCTCGATGCGGGTGAAGGCCTCGGCGAGGTCATCGCTGTTGAGTTGTGCCTGCACCTTGCTCATGCCAAGTCCTCCGTGCGATTGCGAGGCCCTTCAAGCTTGCTGCTGGCAAACATGAAAGCTACGAAGACGCTCACGTCGATGTCCACCAAGTAGCCCGTGACCCTCTCCTGCAGCTTCCGCTGCATAGCGCGAGTTCGCACGATGCGGTCCTTCGGGAATGGGATCAGCTCGGCCTTGTAGTCGACGAGGCTCATGCGATCACCCCCGGCTCTTTGCCATAGCGGGCTGCGTGCGCACGCTCCGCGATCTCCGAAATGGCGTCGAGGGCCCCGCACAGAACGTCACGCGGCGCGTCTTCGATGTATTCAGGCGCGCGGTTGAGCGCGGTCGTGATTGCGTAGATCTTGCGGACCTCAAGGCCCAGGTCGACGATGCTCATGCGTGCAACCCTCGCGCGGCACGGTAGGCGTTGACCCACCGGTATGCGGTCGCGCGGTGCATGCCGAACCGCTCCATGGCGCGCTGTGCGCTCAAGTGGCGCTGGGAGTCAGCCCAGTCGATGAAGCGGACCGTCGCCTCGAATAGCGTGCCCGCGTGCATCTCTTCCATGGGGTCGCTGCTGCTGTTGCTTTGCTGCTGTACGATCTCGCTTGCCATTGCTCGTTCCTCAGAAACGGGTTGTGGTCAGCGGCTCGTGCCCGGTTCCAGCCGGGGCGGGCCGCGCTTTTCTCAGGCTGCTGCTGCGGTGCGGCTGTCGGTCGTCTCGCGAACCCCTCTATTGATGTATTCGTCGAGGTCGGCGGGGCGGTAGAAGACACGACTACCCAGGCGCAAGTACCTGGGCCCGCGACCCTCGCCGCGCATCTTGTTGAGAGTGCTTTGGCTCAGGCCGAGGTACTCGGCCGCCCTCTGGACGTTCATCCGATCCCGGACCGCCGCGGGGTCGTTCCTGCTCATCGGTACCTCCTGTCTAATTTAAGTGTGTTTTCGCAACACAAAAATACCCTACGCCTAGTTGTTTGGAATTACAAGGGGGTATTTGTGTTAACTTAATTGCCTAACGGGATGGCACTATCTGGAATGACTGACAAGGCGAAGAAGCGGCCGGGAAGGCCAAGAAAGGCGGCCAGCCTGAAGGGCGAGACCTTCAGTGTTCGCCTCGCCCCGGCTCTCCGTTTGAGCCTGGAACAGGCGGCGGCAAAGTCGGGACGGTCCTTGACGGGTGAAATCTCTTTCCGGTTGCAGCGCAGCCTGATGCAGGATTCGCCCGCTGCTGCCAAGCGCCAGCTTGCGATCAAGGAAATCCGCGATGCCGGCAACACCGTGGTGCTGATGTCAGAGATCGATGACCGGACTGAAATCGACGAGAAGATCCTGCACGACTCGCTCGAGGATCTGGGCCTGTGGTTGCGTCAGCTGCAGAAGCTGGATGAAGAGGAGGAGCGGAGCCAGCGCGCTGCGATGGAGAAGTTCAATGCGGAGCTGCAATCCATCGGCGAAATGCTCCGTAAGGGACCTGGTAAGCCGACGAAGGGATTCATGGAGTGACCGCGTTCGCCAAGCTGACGCGTGCGGGCATGCGCGGCTTGAAAGCCGGCGAGTCGCTGAGCGAGCACGGCATCATCTTTACCCGACTGGCCAATGGCGACGGTCGGTGGTCGGTCAACGTCATGGTGAACCGGCAGCGGCATCACCAGGTCGTCGGCCTTGAGTCCGAGGGCTACACGCGTACGCAGGCCGAGGACGTCATCGCGTCCCTGAAGGCGGCGAAGCGATCCGCCGCGCACGGAGTGCAGGGCAGCAAGGCGCCGGTTACGCAGACGCTGGCCGCTGCAGCAGACGAATACCTGACCTACCTACGCAAGCACGATGGCAAGGACCTGAAGGCGAAGGAGATGCGCTTCCGCGAGCACCTGAAGCCTCACCTCGGACACAAGCACGTCGCGCGCCTCACCGATGACGACTGGCTCGCGTACGTGGCGAAGAGGAAAGGGGAGGGCGCCAGCCCGGGCACGATCAACCGCGAGCGCTCAGCACTGCTCCACATGCTCAACACGATGCGCCGGCGTCGGCTTCTCTCCGCGGCGCCGCTCCTGGCGCGCCAGCGCGAGCCGGAGGGCAAGCTGGTCTACCTGACGCCGGCAGAGTCCCAGCGGCTGCTGCGCGCAGCTCAGAACGACCAGTCCGACCACGCGCACCCCTTCATCATGATCGCGCTGTATACCGGCTTGCGGCACAGCCCGATCCTCAACCTGCGCGTGCGTGACGTCGACGCCGATCGCCGGATCCTGTGGATCGGCAAGGACAAGGCCGGCCGGCGCGAGCAGCCGATGCCGCAGGTGCTGGCGGACTACCTGGCCGACCTCACCGCGGATCGCCATGCCGACGACCTGATCTTCAGTTCGTCGCGCGCGGAGTCGGGCAGGGTGTACCAGATGAATTCGATCTTCGCGCGATGCGTCGAGCGCGCCGGCATCAGCAAGCACGTGACGCCGCACACCATGCGGCACACAGCAGCGACAAATGCAGCGCACGCTGGACTGGACGCTGCAACCATCCAGGCGATGGGTGGCTGGAAGACTCGCGCGATGGCCGAACGCTATACTCACGCGGCTTCTATGCGGGACGCGATGGACACGCTGCAGAACCGACTCTCGGGACGCAGAGGTACACCAAAGTTACACAGGCCCACTCGTCGATCCGCCTGAAAGCCTTGTCGGGCCTATAGCTCAATGGTTAGAGCAGAGGACTCATAATCCTTTGGTTCCAGGTTCGAGTCCTGGTGGGCCCACCATGCATCGCCGGGACGTCGGCTTGTCGGCCACGGCCCCCGCGCGCTACTCGGGCGCCCTCCTGCTACAGGACCGATAGGACGACCTCTCCGTGCCCCGGTGCTGCGCGGCGGGCCATTTGCGTCGGCGACTCCGCTGACCGGCCACGCCTCGGGGCATTGGCACGCGCTCTGGCATGCCAATTCACATACATGAATCAACTCACATTTGTGACGTGCGTATTGACCATGTGTGATTCGAATTACACAATTCGCCCCGTTGTCGGGGTATGCGGCCGCGCTTTGCACGCTGCATAAGGTTTGATCTACGCATCGCTCTTCGTTGGACTCTGGCGCCAGATAGGCCCGGGTTGAGGGGCTGTCATCGCGAACGCGATGGGTGCGGTACCAGGGGAAATTCAAAGTGACGAAGCAGTCTGGCCCGGCGGCAGGAGTCGCTGCGCGCGTATGTGCGAAATTTGAATTACCCGCGGTAGCTCGCACGGAGCGACCGACATCCATGACGCGCTTCTGGCATCGCCTGGCCCTGCTGGCGTTGTGCGGCGTGGCGCCTGCGGCATGGGCCGCGGACCTGCAGATCAGCAATCTATCCGACACGGGTTACGACCCGACGCCGGTGGGCGGCCCCGTTGTCTATCACGTGGTGGTGGAGAACGGCGACATCGATATGGTCTCGAACGCCGTGGCGCTGTTCGACCTGCCCGTCGGTGCGACGCCCGGCACGCTGCCGGCCTTCTGCGCGAGCCTCGGCGGCTCGCCGGTGCGCATCCGCTGCGACATTCCCACGTTGACGCAGGCCGCGTCGTCGGCCGCCTTCGATATCCAGATGAATACCGCGGGCATGACCGCGGGCACCGTGCAGATCCACGGCGCCGTCGGCTTCGCCGGCACGCTGCCGGGCGCCGGGGAACCACTCAACGCGTTGGCGCCCACGCACCCCTTCTATGGCAGCGACAGCGACACCGACAACAACCACCTGAGCCAGGGCACCACCCTGCAGCAGTCGGGCGACCTGCGCCTGACCAAGTCGGCGACGCCTTCGCCGGTGATCGGCGGCGGTGAGGTCACCTACACGTTGCAGGTGTTCAACGATGGCCCCGATGCGTCGGCTGGCTTCAATGTCGTCGATACGTTGCCGGCCGGTGTCAGCCTGGTGCCGGGCAGCTTCCTCGGGCCGGGCTGGACGTTCAACGCCGGCACGATGACGGCCACGCACGCGGGTTCGCTCGCCAACGGCGCCAGCAGTTCCTTCACCTTCCGTGCCAAGGTCAACGTCGGCAGCGGCAACGTCACCAACGCGGCCGTCGTGAATGCGGGTGCGATGCCCGATCCGAACGTCGGCAACAACACCGCCGACGTGACCACGCCGGTCACGCCCGGCGCCGACCTGATGATCAGCAAGAGCGCGAATCCGGCGCCGGCGATCGCGGGCGAGCCGATCACGTTCAACATCCAGGTCCGCAACCTGGGCCCGAGCGCGGCCACCAACCCCCGCTGGACCGACACGCTGCCCGCCGGCTTCACCGTCACCGGCGGCAACCAGCCCGCGGGTTGGACCTGCACCACGAGTGCGGGCGACACCGTGCGCGGCTGTACGCTTGCCGGCGATCTCGCAGTGGGCGCGATCGTCAACTTCACCATCGAGGCGATGGTGCCGTCCAACGGCGCCAACAGCAGCGGCAACGTGACCAACACGGCCACGGTGGCCTCGGACACGGCCGATCCCGTGTCCACGAACAACACCGGCAGCACCACCTTCAGCGTGGTGCCCGACGGCGCCGACCTGGGGTTGGCGAAGAACAAGACCCCTGCACTGGTCGCGATCTGGCCGGGCACCGGCGACGACAGCGACAGCCGGATGACGTCCACCATCGCCGTGCACAACTACGGTCCGCGCGCGGCCACCGGCAACGTGCGCGTGGTGGATACGCTGGCACCGGGCGAGGAATACGTCAGCGGCGGCACCGCGGGCGAATGGACCTGCTCGGTGGCACCGCCCGTCTGGAATTCTAGCGGCCCGACCCAGGTCGTCACCTGCGATCTGGATGCCTCGCGCTATCCGCTGGCGCGGAACCAGGATGCGCCCGACCTGCGCATCATCACGCGCGCACGCACCGCCGATATCGCGCTGACGAACAACGCCTGCACCGGTGGTTCGGGCGGTTCGCTCGAGCCGCTCACCGGCAGCATCGACGAAGACCGCAACACCACCAACGACTGCGCGGGCGATGGCACGCGCACCACCAACGATCGCGTCGACCTGCAGATCGAAAAGTGGACCAATGCACCGGGTGCCGGCGACAACACCATCGCCGTCGGTGTGGACAGCTTCACCTACACGTTGCGCGTGACCAACCTGGCGATCACCGACGCGGTGCCTGCCACCGGCATCGTCGTCAACGACACGCTGCCGGGCTTCGTACCGGCCTCGAACGGCCTGCCCAGCACGGGCATCGCCGTCAGCGCGCCGGCCGGATGGAACTGTCCCGTCAACGGCGCCTCGATCGTCTGCCGGTCGAATACGACCGCGCTGAATCCAGGCGCGTTCGCCGACATCGTCATCACCGTCTCGCGTCCGCTGTTCGACAGCGTCGGCCAGAGCCCCGGCACCTGCGGCGCGGGTGCGCCGGCCTCCGGTGCGTTCTGCAATACCGCCGGTGTGGCGGTGGACCCCGCGGTCGTGGATTCGGTCGGTGAGGTCAATGGCGCCAACAACCAGGCCAGCGACTGGGTGCGCATCGAGCGCGAAGCCAACCTGCGCACCACGGCCAAGAACATCACCACCGGCAACGTCGGCCGCGCCGGCGTTAACAGCCAGTACGTGATGTCCTACCTCAACGAAGGCACCGCCGCCGTCCCGGGCGTGGTCTTCCGCGACGTCTTCACGATTCCGGCCAACGACGCCGGCTTCGTGCTCGTCTCCGCGACGCGTACTCCGGGCACCGTGGCGTGTACCGCCACGCCGGCCGGCGGCCTCACCGCCACCAGCACCGCGGGCGGCATGTCGTACGCGAACCCGACCGGTGCGCCGCTGCAGCTGGCGATCGAATGCCCTGCGCTGACCATGACGCACCGGCAGAGCGAAGACCTGCGGGTGACCATCCGCCCGAACGTCAACAGCGGCAACAATCCTGCCGGCCGCCAGTTCGACAACACCGCGAGCTTCGCCATCACCGGCGGCGCGACGGGCACCGATGGCAACGGCGCGTTCGACTACAACACCGATACCTCGGTGGCGGACGACCAGAAGACCGCATCGCTGACCTTCCAGCAGGGCGTGGCCGACCTGATCGTCAACAAGACCGATCTCGGCTTCACCGGCGGCGTCGATCCGTTGGGTTACGACGCCCTCAATCCCGCCAACAACCTGATCACGTACCGCGTCTCGGTGCGGAACGTCGGTCCTTCCGTTGCCACGAACGTCCGTATCCACGACACGTACCGTGTGCCGAACGGGCGCCAGGTGCGTTTCATGGGCATCGCGCCCGGTCCGATCGGCGGCCCGTCCTCCGGCTTCAGCACCGCGGGCTGCACGGTCTCGTCGGCCAACCCGTTCACGGGCACCGGCACCACGCCCGCCGACACCGGCCTGACCATCGATTGCGACGTGCCCGGTGCGGGCTTCGGCGCCAGCGACGCCGCCGGCATCCTCGGCGTGAACGCGACCAGCTACATCTACGTGCAGTACCGCTACGAGACGCCGCCCGGCGCCAGCGGCGACACCGCCCGCAACTACGTGGACGTGGCCGGCGCCGAACTGGATCCGAACACCGCCGACAACAGCGTCGACGAGCAGACTTCGATCCGTGCGCGCGCCGATGTCGGCGTGACCAAGCATGTGTTCACCGACCTGCCGGACAGCGATCCGGATATCGCGCTGCCCGCAGCACCCGCGACCACGGTCGCGCTGCGCCAACCGTTCTACTGGGTGATCGAGGGCGCGAACAACGGCCCCGGCGCCAGCCTGTCGCGCGACCGCACCGGCACCAGTCCGTTGAATGGCACCGGTACGGTCATCACCGACACCCTGCCGGCCGGCCTGGAAATCCTCGGCAACGCGACGTGGCAGAAGCGGGGCCCCCTGCCGGGTGGCGACGAGCAGCCCAACGGCACCGGCCAATGCACGGCCGTGGGCCTGGCCCTGACCTGCCGCCTGGGCGACATGACCGTGACGGGCAAGGTGCGCGTGGTCATCCCCGTGCGCTGGACGACGTATCCGGGCGCCGCGGCACAGATCAACACCACCAGCATCACCACCGAACAGGTGGACCCGAACCCGGGCAACAACACGGGCACGGAGGACATCCTCGTCACCCGTTCGTCGCTGGCGGGCGTGGTGTTCCAGGATCGCAATCGCGCGGGCGCCAACGGCGGCACGCACCAGGGCACCGCGACCGAACCCGGCATCGCCGGCGTGACCATTACGCTGACCGGTACCGACGCGTACGGCAACGTGGTCAACCGCACCACGACCACCGACGCCAACGGCGCCTACAGCTTCGCCAACCTGTCGCCGGCCGACGCGACCGGCTACACGCTGACGCAGACGCAGCCCGCGGGCTACGTCAACGGCCCGATCGATCCGCCGACCGCGGGCGGCAGTGCGCCGTCGCTGGGCGGCACCTATGCGGCAGGCGCGCCGAACTCGACGATCAGCGCGATCGCCGTCGGCGCGAGCCAGGCCGGCGTGCGCTACAACTTCCCTGAAGTGCGCCGTCCTTCGCTGTCCGGCTTCGTCTACGTCGATGGCAACTTCAACAACGTGCGCGATGGCGGCGATGGCGCCATCGCCAACGCCACGATCGAACTGCTGAACGCGGCCACCGGCGTGGTCATCACCACCACGCAGACCAACGCGAGCGGCGCGTACAGCTTCACCAACCTGGATCCGCTGATCGTCTACACGCTGCGCGAAGTCCTGCCGGCGGGGACTTACCAGAACCGTCCGACCGCGGTGAACGCCGGCCTGATCGGCGGCGCTGCGTGCGCCACCGGCTGTACGCCGGGCACGGGCGTGGCCGGCGATGCCGCCACCACCGACCGCATCAGCACCATCGATCTCGGCGCGGGCACCGACGGCACCGTGTTCAACTTCGGCGAAGACGCCGTGGCCGGCATCAGCGGCAGCGTCTACGTCGACCGCAACGGCAACGGCGACTTCGATGCAGGCGATGCCGGCACGACGAACTCGCGTCCGAACGGCGGCCTGCAGGGCGTCACCGTCACGCTGACCGGCGCAGGCGCCGACGGCATCTTCGGCAACGGCGATGATCCCGCGCCGGTGGTGCTGCAGACCGACGCCACCGGTGCCTACCAGTTCACCGGCCTGGTGGTAGGGCAGAACTACCGCGTCACCGAGACGCAGCCCGCGGGCTACGGCAACGGCACCGAGCACCCGACCAACGTCATCGACGTCACCGGGTTGCCCTCCGCGGGTGTTTCCGGCCGCGACTTCGGCGAAACGCTGGGCTCGCTGGCGGGCGCGGTGTACGAGGACTTCTCGGCCACGGCGGCGAACAACGACAACGGCAGCTTCGATGGCGGCGAGAACCCGATCGCCAACGCGACGGTCACGCTGACCGGCACCGACGTACTCGGCAATCCGGTCAACGTCACGGTGCAGACCGACGCCAGCGGCGCTTACGTGTTCCGCGACCTGCTGCCGCCGACCGGCAGCTACACGATCACCGAGACGCAGCCGGTCGGTTACATCGATGGCCGGCACACGCCAGGCAACGCGGCGACGCCGGGTACGGCGACCACGCCGAACGTCATCGACGGCATCGTCATCACCGAAGGCCAGGCGGCCACCGGTTACCTGTTCGGCGAACTCGCCAATGCCATCATCAGCGGCACCGTCTACCTGGACCGCGACGACGACGGCGGCCAGGATGCGGGCGAACCCGGCCTTCCGGGCGTGACCGTCGTGATCGAGGGTGCGGGCCCGGATGGGCTGTTCGGCACGCCGGACGACCTGCCGCCGGTCACGCTGACGACCGATGCGAACGGCGGCTACAGCTATGGCGGTGCGATCACCGGCCAGAACTACCGCATCGTCGAAACGCAGCCGACCGGCCTGGCGAACGGCCAGGAAAACCCGACCAACACCATCACCGTCACCAACCTGCCGGCGAGCGGTTCCAGCGGCAACGACTTCGGCGAACGCGCCGCATCGCTGTCGGGCAGCGTGTGGCTGGACGCCGACAACGACGGCGTGCGCGATGCAGGCGAGAACGGCATCGCCGGCGTCAGCGTCTCGCTGCCGGCCGGCACCGTGGATGCGCTGGGCAACGCGGTCACTGCGGTCGTGACCGACGCCAACGGCAACTACCGCTTCGATGACCTGTTGGCCGGCACCTACACCGTCAGCGAACAGGCCGCGCAGCCGGTGGTCGGCGGCGTGACCACGATCAACGGCACCACCGTGGCCGGCACCATCGGCGGCAGCGCCAGCGGCACCGCCACGCCGGTCGCGACCGTGCCCAGCGCGGTTGCCGGCATCGTGCTGCCCGCGGGTGGCGCGTCGATCAACAACAACTTCGGCGAAACGCTCGGCGTGGCGCTGTCGGGCCGCGTCTTCTTCGACGCGGACAACGACGGCCTGCAGTCCGGCGCGGCCGAAACCGGCATCGATGGCGTGACCATCACGCTCACCGGCACCGACGACACCGGCGCGAGCGTCTCGCTCAGCACCACCACCGACGCCAACGGCGACTACGCGTTCGAAGGCCTGCGTCCGGGCACCTACACGGTGACCGAACCGACGCAGCCGACCGGTACCAGCAACGGCCAGACCGTCGCCGGCACCGTCGGCGGCACGCCGTCGGGCACCGCCACGCCGATCACCACGGTGCCCAGCGCGATCAGTGCGATCGACCTGACCACGCCGGGTGCGAACTCGGTGGGCAACAACTTCGGCGAGATCCCGCTGAACAGTTCGATCGGCGGCCGCGTGTGGCGCGATACCGACAACGACGGCGTCGTCGATCCGTCGGAAGAAGGCATCGGCAATGTCGTCGTGCGCCTGACCGGCACCGACCTGGCCGGCAACACGATCACCCGCGAAGTGACCACGCAGCCGGACGGCTCATACGCCTTCACCGAGCTGCCGCCGGGCACGTACACCATCACCGAGCCCGAGCAGCCCGCGGGCACGCTCAACGGCATCACCAACGCCGGCACCGGCGGCGGCACCGCGACACCGCCGACCTCCACCCCGTCCGTCATCAGCGGCATCACCCTGGGCGTGGGCGAGGACGTCACCGGCAACGACTTCGGCGAAGTGCCGGCCGGCGCGATCAGCGGCCGCGTCTACAACGACGGCAACAACAACGGCGCCATCGACACGGGCGAGGGTGGCTACGCGAACGTGCAGGTGGTGCTGACCGGCACCGACGACCTCGGCCAGGCGGTGAACGTTACCGTCACCACCGATGCCGAAGGCCGTTACCGCTTCGACGACCTGCGCCCGGGCACCTACACGGTGACCGAACCGACGCAGCCGCCGGAAACGCTCAACGGCATCACCAGCGCCGGCACCATCGACGGCTCGGCCGTCGGCACCGCCACGCCGGTGACGACCACGCCGTCGGCGATCAGCGGCATCGTGCTGCCGCCGGGTGGCGAGTCGATCGACAACAACTTCGGCGAGATCGGCGATTCGCCCGACCTGGTGGTCAGCAAGACCGCCACGCCGGCGATCTTCACGGTCAACAACACCGCTACCTACACGCTGCGCGTGCGCAACATCGGGCAGCAGCCCAGCGCGGGCGAGTACGTGGTGGACGACCGCCTGCCGGCCGGCCTGACGCTGGCGGCGACGCCGGTGGGCGCGGGCTGGACCTGCACGGGCGCGCTCGGCGACGACCGCTTCCGCTGCGCGAGCAGCACGGTGCTCGGCGCTGGCGTGACCTCGGCCGACACCATCGTCGCGTCGGTGCGTGTCGCCGCGACGGCCGCCACCGGTACGCCGGTGAACAATGCGGTGATCGTCGAGGGTGGTGGCGAGAACGAGTTCCGCACGCCGACGCCGGACGAACGCGCCGACTTCGAAGGCAACCCGGGCGACCTGCCGGTGTGCGATCCGGCGATCACGCAGAACGCGTGCCGCCTGCCGACGCCGGTGCAGTTGTCGGCATCCGTCTCGGGCACGGTGTGGTTCGACCAGGGCAGCGACTTCGGCCGCATCGACGGCGGCGACCGCCGCCTGTCCGGCTGGGTCGTCGAAGTCGTCAACGGCACTGGCCGGGTCGTCGGTACGACGACCACCGGCGCCGACGGCTCGTACTCGATCGCCGACCAGGTGCCTGGCATTCCGCTGAGCATCCGCTTCCGCGATCCGGCGACGGGCGTGGTGTGGGGCCTGCCGGTGAGCGGCGAAACGGTCGCCGGTCCGCCGGCGCCGTGCGATGCCGCGAGCGCGATCGCCAATGGCACCGCCAGTTCCTGCCGCAGCAGCGATGGCGGAAGCACGCACCTGTCCGTGGTGCTGGCGCCGGGCGCGAACCTGCCGCAGCAGAGCCTGCCGCTGAACCCGGGCGGCGTGGTCTACGACGCAACGACGCGTACCCCGGTTCCGGGTTCGCGCGTCACCCTGACGCCGATCGGCACCTGCGCGGGTTACTCGCCCGAACAGCACGTGCTGAACGCTGCGCTCGGCGGTTACACCGTGCAGGGCACCTCGGTGTCGATGACGGTCGGCGCGGAAGGCTTCTACCAGTTCCTGCTGGGGCCGGATGCACCGGCGTCGTGCCGCTTCCAGCTGGCGGTGACGCCGCCGGCCGGCTACACGTTCGAGTCCGGCATGATCCCGTCGGAGACCACCTCGCTGACGCCGCCGTCCACGCCGGGCGAAGGCTACCCGGTGCAGACGAATGCAACCGCACCGACCGGTCCGGTCGGCACGTCGACGACGTACTACCTGGAGCTGACGCTGGGTTCGGGTGTGGCGGTGCCGGTGCACAACCACATCCCGCTCGATCCGCAGATCGCGCCGGGCCTGGTCATCACCAAGACCGGCGACCGCAAGACGGTGGAAGTCGGCGACAGCCTGGTCTACACCATCACCATCCGCCAGACGGCGGGTGCGTCGATGGGCACGGTGAACGTGATCGACCGCCTGCCGCATGGCTTCACCTTCATCGACGGCACCGCGCGCGTCGACAACGCCGGCATCGCCAATCCGCTCGGCAAGCCGGGCCCGACGCTGGTGTTCGACGTCGGACCGCTCGCGGTCGGCCAGCAGAAGGTGCTGACGTACCGCGTGCGCGTGGGCGTCGGCAGCCAGCAGGGCGACGGCATCAACCGGGCGCGTGCCTGGGGCTGCTCGATCGACGGCGGCTGCGTGGATCCGACCACGCTGACGCCGTACCCGAACGGCGGCGTGGTGCCGTCCAACCCGGCCGAGTACCGCGTGATCGTCAGCGGTGGCGTGTTCACCGACGAAGGCTGCGTGCTGGGCAAGATCTTCGTGGACTGCAACGTCAACCACGTGCAGGACAAGGAAGAGCTGGGCATCCCGGGCGTGCGCATGTACTTCGAGGACGGCACCTGGATGGTCAGCGACTCGGAGGGCAAGTACAGCTACTGCGGCCTGCCGCCGAAGAGCCACACGCTGAAGGTCGATCCGTCGACCCTGCCCGTGGGTTCGCGCCTGACCACCAGCAGCAACCGCAACCTGGGTGATGCGGACAGCCTGTTCATCGATCTCAAGAACGGCGAGCTGCACCGCGCCGACTTCATCGAGGGCAGCTGCTCCAACCCGGTGATCGAGCAGGTGAAGGCGCGCCGCACGCAGGGCGAGATCCGCGCGCCGGAGACCGAACGCAGCCAGCAGCCGCTGCGCTTTGAGAGCAAGCCGGCGCGCGCGCCGCAGCAGGGCACCGATTCGGCCAACCAGCGGCCGATCGTTGAGCCGAGGCCAACCACCACGGACGGCGCACGCAACGGGGAGGTGCAGCTATGAGCCGCTTCGCCCCGCGTCCGTCGATCTTCATGGAATCCCGTGCCATGCGTGCTCCGCGTCCCTCGTTCCATCCCCTCGCACTGGCCCTGGCCCTGGCGGTGACGCCGGCGCTTGTGCAGGCGCAGGCCGTCTCCGGCGACCAGCGGTTCACGCCGGTGCTGGGCCAGGCCACGCCGCTGTACCCGCAGTCGCCCGAATCGCAGGACCGCGCGCCGCAGCCGTTGTACGCGCAGCCCGGCAACGTCGACTACAGCGTCAACGTCGGCGTGGACCGCGTGGTGGTCGAGGTCGACCGCGACGGCGTGCCGGCCGACGGCCAGTCGCCGGTCAAGGTGGTCGTGCAGCTGTACGGCGCCGATGGCAAGCCGATGGCGGGCGAGTCCTTCGCCACCATCGAGCACAGCGGCGGCCGCATCAAGCTGGCCGACGGTCGCACGGACGAATTCGGTCCGGGCCGGCTGGACGCCGACGAGGTCACGCCCGGCATCCAGTTGCCGGTGCGCGACGGCCGCGCCGAATTCGAGCTGCTGGCGCCGCACGATCCACAGGACGTGCTGCTGCGCGTGACCTCGGGCAGCCACAGCGCGGAAGGCGTCATCGGGTTCGTGCCGGAGATGCGCGAGCTGATCGCCACCGGCCTGATCGAAGGCGTCATCAACTTCCGCCGCAAGGGCGACAGCCTGATCAACGGCACCCAGCAGGGCGACGGATTCGAGCGCGAGATCCGCCGTTGGGAGAAGCAGTTCAACAACGGCAAGGCCAATGGCGCGGCGCGCGCGGCGTTCTTCGTCAAGGGCACGATCAAGGGCGAATACCTTCTGACCGCCGCCTACGATTCGGACAAGGAAGTACGGGCCCGCCTGCTGCGCGACATCCAGCCGGAGGAGTTCTATCCGGTGTACGGCGACGCGTCGCTGCGCGGCTTCGACGCGCGTTCGGCCGAGCGCCTGTACGTGCGCGTGGACAAGGACCGCAGCTACCTGCTGTACGGCGACTTCCAGACCGGCGACAACATCGCCACGCAGACCGGCGTGGACTTCGGCACCCGCGCTGGCCAGCGCGTGCTGGGCACCTACAACCGCACCGCGACCGGCCTGGGCTGGCATTTCGAGAATGGCCGCGTGCGCGGCAACGTGTTCGCCATCGAGGATTCGCTGCGCCAGGTGATCGAAGAGCTGCCGGCCGCCGGCAGCGGTCCGTACGGCCTGCGCAACAACGCGGTGCTGGAAGGCAGCGAGCGCGTGGAAGTGGTCGTGCGCGACCGCGACCAGCCTTCGCGCATCGTCTCGGTGCGGCCGCTGGGCCGGCTGGTCGACTACAGCTTCGAGCCGTTCTCCGGCCGCATCCTGCTCAACAGCTTCCTGCCCTCGTTCGACAGTGACCTCAACCCGGTGTCGCTGCGCATCACCTACGAACTGGACCAGGGCACCGAGAAGTTCCTCGTGCTGGGCGCCGATGCGCAACTGCGCGTGGGCGAACGCGGCGAGATCGGCGGTTCCTACGTGGACGACCGCAATCCCTTCGCCTCGTTCGAGATGGGCAGCGCGAACATCGGCTACAAGCTGGGCGCCAACACCTGGCTGGTGGCCGAAGCCGCGCGCACGCGCAGCGAGGTCAACACCAACAGCGTCAACCAGTACGGCACGCCGGGCCTGCAGGGCCTGAGCGGACTGGTGGAAGGCGATGCCTGGCGCGTCGAACTCGGCCACGCCGGCAAGGCGCTGGACTTCAAGCTGTTCGCCGGCCAGTCCGATCCCGCGTTCAACAATCCCGCCTCGCCGCTGTACGGCGGGCGCGGCGAGTACAGCGTGAATACGCGCTGGCGCCTCAACGAACGCTTCGAGCTGTACGCGGAAGGCCTGCGCAGCGAGGACCGCAATCCCGATGGCGGTGAACGCGACGCCGCGAGTGCGGGCACGCGCGTGAAGGTCACCGACAAGCTGACGCTGGACTTCGGTTACCGCGCCATCCGCGAGACCGTCGGCGCTTACTACACGTGGGCCACGAGCAGCGGCTACGGCAACATCGGCGGGCTGTCGGGCGGGTACGCCACCGGATCGGGCGGTGGCGCGCTCGGCTACGGCCAGCAGCCGCTGGATCCGCTGACCGGCCTGCCGATCATCAGCAGCGGCAATCCCAACGACGTGGCCAGCGGCCTGCCGGTGGGCACCGAGCTGTCGTCGGACATGCTGCGCATCGGTGCGGGCTACCGCGCCAGCGACCGCTTCAGCATCGGCGGCGAAGTCGAGCAGGACATCCACGGCGAAGACCGCAACCGCCTGGCGCTGGGCGTGGACTACCAGTTGCGCGAACGCAGCCGCCTGTACGGCCGCTACGAGAAGCAGACCGGCATCAGCGGCGTGAACGGCCTGACCCAGGACGGGCGCGAGGCGGACACGGTGGCGCTGGGCGTGGATACCAGCTTCATCAAGGACACGCAGCTGTTCTCGGAATACCGCCTGCGCGATGCCATCGCCGGTCGCGATATCCAGGCTGCCTCGGGCATGCGCAACCGCTGGGACCTGCGCGAAGGCCTGCGCCTGGATACGACGCTGGAACACACCAACGTCATCTCGGGAAGCATCGGCGATTCCACCGGCATCGGCTTCGCGCTGGATTACAGCGCCAACCCGCTGTGGCGCGGCAACGTGCGGCTGGAACACCGCATTTCCGACGACGTCGCCGGCACGCCGACCAACGAGGGCTACAACACCACGCTGCTGCAGTTCCTGGCCGCGCGCAAGTTGAACCGCGACTGGACGCTGCTGGCGCGCAACTACCTGTTGCGCACCGAGTACGACGCGCGCGGCGACGTGTTGCAGGACCGGTTCCAGATCGGTGCGGCCTACCGCGATACCGACACCAACCGCGTCAACGCGCTGGCCCGCTACGAGTACAAGCTGGAAAAGGACGAGAGCGGCATGGATGGCACCGGCTTCGGCTCGGATACCGGCCAGGACATCCGCAGCAGCGCGCACATCGTCTCGGCGCATGCGGACTGGCATCCGTCGCGGCCGTGGTGGCTGACCGGCCGCGTGGCGGCGAAGTGGCAGCAGGACAGCTTCTTCTACGCCGACACCGGTCGCGTCGACGACGACTTCAATGCGGTGCTGGTGTCCGGCCGCATCGTCTACGACATCACCGAGCACTGGGACATCGGCGTGCTGGGTTCGACCTTCCGCGGCCAGGACGGCGCCAACCAGTACGCGTTCGGCATGGAGGTCGGCCGCCTGCTGCGGCAGAACCTGTGGTTGTCGGTGGGCTACAACGCCACCGGCTTCCGCGGCGACGACGACCTGACCGGTTACGAGTACACGCAGCAGGGCGCGTTCATCCGCCTGCGCTTCAAGTTCGACGAAGACCTCTTCCGCAGGGAAGACGCCCGCTACCGCGATCCGGTGCGCTGAGGATTACCGACATGACCCACACCAAGACCTCCCTCCTGTGCGCCGCCGTGCTGGCCGGCCTCGTCTCCACCGCCGATGCGCAGCAGACGCAGCTGACGCCGGCGCGTGACCGGATCACCGACGAGGCGATCCACGCCGACCTGACGGGCTACGAGCACACCCAGGGGCGCATCAAGGCGCTGAACGATGGCGGCCGCCCGGTCCGCGACTACCACCTGTCGAAAGCACAGTGCTGGCTGGACGTGTCCTTCCACGAGTACTCGCGCAACGACCGCAGTGCCTTCCCGCAGGAAGCGCTGACCGAGTCCGAGAAGCTGATCGTGGGCATGGAGCAGGGCGTCTCGCCGCTGCCGACCGACACGCCGCTGGTGAACAACGCCGCGCGCGTGCGCGAGGACCTGTGGAAGCGCTTGGGCGCGATCCACGGCACGGCGGGCTTCGCCTGCGCGCAACAGGCCGTCGCCTGCGGTGAAGTGGAACTGGTGCATGCCGGCAACGAGTTCAACCAGCAGCAGTGGCGCCACGCCAAGCCGTACATCCAGATCGCCGAAGATTGGGTGAGCGATGCCGAAGCGCTGTCGCGCCAGTGCGGCGCCGCGCCGAACGCACCCGCTGGCCTGCCCGCGGACCCGGTGCTGACCGCGAACGTACTGTTCGAATTCGATCGCTCCGGTCGCAACGACATCCGCAGCTACTCGCTGCAGAGCCTGGACCGCGAACTCGGCCGCCTGCGCGACGAGGGCCTGACGCTCACCGGCGTCGAGCTGGTCGGCCACGCCGACCGCCTGCAGGGGCGCGGCCACGACTACAACCAGGCGCTGTCCGAGCGTCGCGCGCAGACCGTGCGCGCGTTGCTGGTCGAGCGTGGCATCGACGCCGGCAAGGTCACCTACAGCTTCAAGGGCGATGGCGAGCAGGTGCAGCAGTGCGATGGCGTGAAGCCGCAGGCGGTGTTGCGCGAATGCCTGATCCCCAACCGCCGCGTCGAAGTCCGCCTGCACGTCGCGCGCTGATGGCGATGATCGGAACCCGATAACGCGGCATCGCGGAGCGGGTTCGGGCAGGTGTGGGACAATCGGGCACGTTTCGTGTCCTGGCCCGGTTTCCTGCATGCGTGCGATGTCGCGGTTCTCGTGGATGGTGGGTGGCGCGATGCTGTCGCCCAGCGTAGGGGCGGTCGATGGCGCGCCGCCGCCGGCAGAGACGCTCGACCGCGTGGTGGTGACCGCGACGCGGCTCGAAGCGGTGACCGCGTTCGACACCCCGGCATCGACGGACGTCATCGCACTCGGCGATGGCGGCACACGCACGCAGGCGGCGCTGTCCGAGGCGCTGGACGGCATCCCGGGCGTACAGGCGCGCGAACGGCAGAACCTGGCGCAGGACACCCAGTTGTCGATCCGTGGTTTCGGCGCGCGGTCCACGTTCGGCGTGCGCGGTGTGCGGCTGTACGCCGACGGCGTACCGGCGACGATGCCCGACGGCCAGGGGCAGGTGTCGCACGTCAACATGCTGGGTGCGGATCGGGTCGAAGTGTTGCGCGGGCCGTTCTCCGCCCTGCACGGCAATTCGTCCGGCGGCGTGATCCAGGCGTGGAGCGATATTCCCGAAGCGGGACACGATGCGCGGGTGCAAGCCAGCGCCGCGAGCCACGACACCTACCTGCTGGGTGCGCGCCTGCGCGGCGCAGGCGATGCCGTGGGCTACAACGTCGCGGCGTCGGTACTCGATACGCAGGGCTATCGCGCGCACGCGGCCGCGCGCCGCGAGTCGCTGAATGTCCTGCTGCGCGTTCGCGCCGGTGCCGGCACGCTGGATCTGGTCGCCAATCACTTCGACGCGCCCGACGCGCAGGATCCGCTCGGCCTGACGCGGGTGCAGGCGTGGCAGGCGCCACGCCAGGCGTCGCCGGTGGCCACGGTGTTCGACACGCGCAAATCCGTCTCCCAGGACCAGATCGGCGCGGTGTACACGCGCCCCTTCGGTGACGGCCATCGGCTGCGGATCTTGGGGTATGGCGGCCAGCGCGATGTCGAACAGTTCCTCGCGCTGCCGGTGGCGGCCCAGGCGAATCCGCTGAACTCGGGCGGGGTGATCGACCTCGACAATACCTATGGCGGCGCCGATCTGCGCTGGTCGTGGGAAGGCCGTCTGGCGGGGCACCCGGTGGAATTCACGGCCGGGCTCAATGCGGACCGGCAGCGGCAGCGGCGTCGCGGCTACGAGAACTTCGTCGGTCCCGAGCTGGGCGTACGCGGCGCAATGCGGCGCGACGAACGCAACGAAGCGGAAAACGCGGACCAGTACCTGCAGGCCTGGTGGCAGTTCGCGCCACGCTGGTCGTTGCTGGCGGGTGCGCGCCGCAGCCGCATCGACTTCACGGCCGAGGACGCCTACGTCACCGCGACCAATCCCGACGACAGCGGACGCGTCAGCTACGACCGTGTCATGCCGGTGGGGGGCGTGATGTTCGCGCCGCAGGCAGCGTGGCGCGTTTACGCATCGATCGGTCGCGGTTTCGAGACGCCGACGTTCAACGAGCTGGGCTATCGCGCCGACGGTGGCGCGGGGCTCGCATTCGATCTGCGACCGGCCGTCAGCCGCAACATCGAACTGGGTGCGAAATGGCGCGGCGATGGCGATGCGGGGATCGAAGCCGCGGTCTTCCGTGCGGACACGGACGATGAACTGGCCGTGGCACGCAACGTCGGGGGGCGCAGCAGCTACCGCAATGTCGGCGCCGCGCGCAGGCAAGGATTCGAACTGGGCGCGACCGCGCCGCTCGCCGAGGCGTGGCAGCTGCAGTTCGCGTACACCTGGCTGGATGCCGTGTTCCGCGACAGTTTTCCCATCTGCACGGTGGCGGGTTGCACCACGCCTGGCGTGCAGGTGGCGGCGGGCACGCGTATCCCGGGCATCGCGCGGCACCAGGCATCGTTGCGCCTGCGCTGGCAGGGGCTCCGCTGGCACGCAGCGGCCCGCATGACGGGGGTGGGCGACGTCACCGTCAACGATACCGGTAGCGAACGTGCGCCCGGCTACGGGTTGCTCCATCTGGAAGCCGGGCGCGACTGGGTCCTCGCGAGCGGGCGCCTGCAGGTATTCGCGCGCCTCGACAACGCGACGGACCGGTTCCACATCGGCTCGGTGATCGTCAACGAGGGCAACGGCCGCTTCTACGAACCCGGCGCGGGCCGCACCGCGACCGTGGGCCTGCGCTGGCACGGCTCACCTCGCTAGGCGAGCCGGTCCGGCGATACCTTCAGGGCGTCGTCGCGTTTGCGCCGCGCTTCGTCGCCACGTGGCGCATGATGTCCACGAACGGCGCCACCCAATAGATGTCGGGGTGCGCGGCCAGGTGCTTCAGCAAGGCGTCGTGCGCTTCGTTCGACACCGCCAGGTAGTCGCCGCCGATGCCGTGGAAGGTGAAGCTCACCATCGTGCCCTGCCGGGCGGCTTCTTCCACGCGCGCGATCAGCTGTGCGCCGGTGACATCCACCGGTACATCGACGGGCACAGCGGCGGCATCGAGCGCCGCCATGTCTGCCACCACGCCACCCTGGCCGAGCTTGATGCCGACGAAGTCGGCGGCCACCGCGGCCACGTAATCGCCATCGCGTGCGCGGGTGTCGCCGCAGGGCACCGTCATCGTGCGGTCGCTGCGTCCATCGAGCGCGGCGAGCATCACGTTGGCCAGCCGCACCTGATCGGCCATCTGCGCGACCGTGGTCGTGTCGAGATCGCGATGGGGCGGTACCCACGTTCGATCCGGCAACGACGACGAACACTGATGGAAGAGGCTGTGGTTGCCGAGTTCGTGTCCACGACGCGCGGCCTCCACCCATTCCTGGCGGCGCGTCCGCAGCGTGTCCGATGCCAGCGTCAGGTAGAAGCTGCCTTTCAGGCCATGCCGGTCCAATGCGGGAATCGCATGGTCCAGCTGCGAGGGCAGTGCGTCGTCGTAGGCGAGGCTGACGGCGGCACGCGTGCCGCCGGGCCAGGCGAAGGGCTCCGCGGCGAGCGCATGGCTCGCCGCCAGCAGCAAGGCCAGCGGCAGCCAGCGCGCCTGGCGCGGCGATCCCGACACGGCGTCAGTTCACCAGCGTCTGGATCGCGCGCGCCGGGATGGTGACCACGGCCGAGGCCTGGCCGACATAGAAGTTGTAGGCGATCTCCTTGTCGGTCGGGTTCATCACCACGGTGGCCAGGCGTCCATCCGGATTGACGAAGGAGGTCGCCATCAGCGTGCTGCGGCTGGTGGCGGCGCTGACGCGGCGCGCCTCCGGGCGGATGAACTTCGAGAAGTGCCCGATGTAGTAATAGCTCGGCGTGTAGATCAGCTCGCCCGTGCGCGTATCGGCATGCAGCGGCGCGAAACAGTAGTTGCCCACGTGGTTCGGACCACCCTTTTCATCCAGCAGCATGTTCCAGTCGGTCCAGCCCACGGAGCCGTTGTTGAGGTCGTTGATCATCGACGTGCCGTAGCGCTCCGCGTTCGGCCAGTGCTGGTAGCGCGCGGGATCGAACTTCTCCACCGCCGCCTCCGTCAACAGGACGGGCTTGTCGGGAAAGGCCTGCGTCACCGCAGCGACGTTGCGGAACATCGGATCGAAGCCGGCCCACGTCTCGTACCAGTGGAAGCCCAGGCCCCAGGCGTACTTCGCGGCCTCGGGATCGCCCAGGATCACCTGCGCGCGGTACAGCATCATGTCGCGGTTGTGGTCCCACACGATGATCTTCTTGTCGGCGAAGCCGGCCTTGTGCATCGTCGGGCCGAGGTAGTCCTTGAGGAAGTCGCGCTCTTCTTCCGCCGTGTAGAGCATCGATTCCCAGGTCTGGGTGGCCATGGGTTCGTTCTGCACGGTGATGCCCCAGACCGGGATGCCTTCCTTCTCGTAGGCCTGGATGAACTTGACGAAATAGTTCGCCCACGACTGCCGATACTCCGGCAGCAGCGCGCCGCCCCGCAGCATGTGCTTGTTGGTCTTCATGAAGGCCGGTGCGCTCCACGGGCTGGCGAACAGCGGCAGCTCGCCGCCCGCGGCCGCGATCGCCTGCTTGATCATGGGAATGCGGACCTGGCGGTCGTGGTCGATGGAGAACGATGCCAGCGCCTTGTCGCCTTCCTTGACGTAGGTGTAGCTGGCCGAGCTGAAGTCGGAACTGTGGATGGTCGTGCGCGCCAGCGAATAGCCGATGCCGGCGTCCTTGTCGTAGTACGCGCGCATGAACTCGGCGCGCTTCTCCGGCGACAGGGTGGCGTAGACCTCAGCCGTGGAATCGGTGATCGCGCCCCCGATGCCCAGCAACGACTGGAAGCGCTTCGTGGGGTCGACGAAGACCGAGTTCTCGACTTCGGTGAGCTTGTGGCCGGCCTTCAGCGTGGCGGTGCCGGTCTGGCTCAGGCGTTGGCCGGTGTCCTGCGCGGTGGTGTAGATCGTGACGGTGGCCGAGGTCTGCATGGGGCGCTCCGTGGGTTGCGCGGCATCGGCATGCGTCAGGCCGGCGGCCATTGCCACGCCCAGCGCGACGGCGGCGAACAAGCGGGTGGAATGCATCGTGGTGCCTCTCTAGGGTGGGGTGGCATCCGTATCGCACAACCGGACACACGGTAGTTGACAGCGCTGTCATACCGTTGGTACATCTTGGTGTCAACCGAATGCGCCGTCGGGCCACGGAAGGCGCGATGCAGTACGCATCGCACCGCGCGATCGTCGCAACGGTGTGCTGCTTTGCAACAACGATTTGCGCGCTTCGCATGCGCGGATCGCGTGGTCGGGGGAGCCGTTGCAATGCGCCGATGCGCACCACGGTATCCACGGAATGGGCGTCGCTGTCAGAATCCGGGGTCTTGCCAGGAGGATGTGCGGAGTGGAGCGGGAGCAGCCGAATGCGTAGTCGGATCGAGGACGTGGCCGCCGCCGCAGGCGTGTCCATGAAGACAGTGTCGCGCGTGCTCAACAACGAGCCCAACGTGCGCGACGAGATGCGCCAGCGCGTCATGAAGGCGGTCGAAAAGCTGCAGTACCGGCCGAACCTGTCCGCCCGCAGCCTTGCCGGACAGCGCTCCTACGTCATCGCGCTGGTCTACAACAACCCATCGCGCAACTACCTGATGGAGATCCAGAGCGGCATGCTCGATGCCTGCCGCGACAACCATTACAACCTGGTCCTCGCGCCGGTGGGTACGCCGAAACAGCGCAAGGCCGAGGACCTGAAGGTGGTGTTCGAGCACTTCGCACCCGACGGCGTCGTGTTGATCCCGCCGCTCACGGATGATCCGCCCGTACTGGAATTCCTCGAGCAGCACGACGTTCCTTTCGCCTGCATCGCGCCCAAGCACCCCCAGGACCGCATCGGCGTGTCGATGGACGAGACCGCGGCCGTGCTCGAACTGATGGAAGGACTGATCGCGCAGGGACACCGCCGCATCGCCCACATCAAGGGGCCGCCCGCGCACGGTGCCTGCCAATGGCGCTTCAAGGGCTATCGCGATGCGCTGCGCAAGGCGGGCCTTGATGTCGACGAGGAGCTCGTGGTGCAGGGCGCGTTCTCGTACGAATCGGGGATCGAGGCCGGCAACCGCCTGCTCGACCTGAAGCGCCCACCCACCGCGATCTTCGCGGCGAACGACGACATGGCGGCCGGCGTCATCCGCGCGGCCTGCGAGCGCGGCCTGGCCGTGCCGCGCGACATCTCGGTCTGCGGTTTCGATGACACGCCGATCGCGCGCCACATCTATCCCGCGCTGACCACGGTGCGCCAGCCCACCTCGGAGATGGGCCGGCTGGCCACGCTCCAGCTGCTCGCGCGCATCCGCGCGGCGGAGGCTGGTGGCATGGTCCACGTCGAGCACGAAGTGGTGTTCCGCGAGTCGACCCAGGCGCCCACGCGGCGCTGACCCGTCATGGCTGTGCCATGTCCGATCGCGTGCTTCGCGAGGCTGTGCCATGTCCGTTGCGGGCATCTGATCGCCATACCAATCGAAAACCTTCGGCATCGACGAGCAAAAAATATCTTCCATCCGATAAGACGGCACGAAGAATGGAAAACGATTTCAGCTGCGCCGCAACATCGATCATATAGCTGAAAACAAGGGGTTTTTCGCGCATCGCCAGCGAAATGTGAGAAAGTTGACAACGCTGTCAATCGCGCGTCCAATGCGGCCCAATGCAAGAGGACAGGGGGCCTCGAGCACATCACGCCACGCGCGCCAATACGCCATTCGTGAATTTCCGGAGAGGGGAAAGTCCATGAAGCAAGTGCAGTCCGTTCCAAGGAAGCGGGTGCTCGCATCCGCATTGCTGATCGCCATGGCGGGTCCCGCCTGGGCCCAGCAGGCCGAGTCGCAGAGCACCACCGCCACGCCGTCGACGACGGCCGGTGAGGCAGACCCCACCACGCTGGATACGGTCGTGGTGAAGGGCATCCGTGCCAGCCTTGAGTCCTCGATGAACCTCAAGCGCGATGCGCAGGGTGTCGTCGACGGGATCGTGGCCGAGGACATCGGCAAGTTCCCCGACACCAACCTGGCCGAGTCGCTGCAGCGCATCAGCGGTGTATCGATCGACCGCACGGCCAGCGGTGAAGGCTCGAAGGTCACGGTGCGTGGCATCGGACCCGACCACAACCTGGTGCTGCTCAACGGCCGCCAGATGCCCGGTGCGCTGTTGAACGGCTTCTCCGCCTCCAACTCGCGCGCGTTCGATTTCGCCAACCTCGCGTCGGAAGCCGTGTCGGGCATCGAGGTCTTCAAGACCGGCCTGGCCGCCAACCCGACCGGCGGCATCGGCGCGACGATCAACATCAAGACGGTTCGCCCGCTGGAAAGCGGTCCGCTGCTGAATCTCGGCGTGAAGACGGTCCACGACACGTCGAACGACAATCTGCCCAAGATCATGCAGGGCGATGACTACACCCCCGAGGTGTCCGGCATCTTCAGCCAGACGTTTGCGGACGGGAAATTCGGCATCGCCGTGACCGGCAGCTACCAGGAGCGCGACAGCGGCTTCAGCCAGGTCGGCGTGACCGCCGGCTGGCGCACCCACTTCGGTGGCGAGGGTGGCTGGGGCGCGATCGCGCCCGGAACGCCGGGCAACGAGAACCTGCCGGGTCCGACCGATCTCTATTCGGTGCCGCAGAACCTCAACTACAGCGTCAACGGCATCCAGCGCCAGCGCACCAACGGCCAGGTGACCCTGCAGTGGGCGCCGACGGATCGCATCACCACGACGCTGGACTACACCTACTCCGAGAACAAGATCCAGCAGAAGCGCAACGAGATGTCGGTGTGGTTCAACTTCGTCGGCCAGGAAAGTGCCTGGACCGATGGCCCCGCTGCCGGCCCGGTGTTCTACCGCGAACTCATCCCGTGCACCGGCGTGCAGAACGCGAACGGCACCTATGAAGGTTGCAGCGACCTGGCGATGGCAGGTGGCATCAGCGCGACCAAGGCCGAGAACGAATCGGTCGGCTTCAACGTCGAATGGGAAGTGACCGACTCGCTGGACCTGGCGTTCGACTATCACCGCTCCACGGCGGAACTGTCGCCGGACAGCGAATGGGGTTCGCAGGGCAACATCGGTACGGCCGCCTGGATCCGTGGCGACACCACCGTCTACTTCGATGGCGAGCTGCCGATCCTCAGCTACACGCTGGCACCTGGTGTCACTGGCGTGGATCCGTCGCAGGCGCGGCCGACCGGCCGCCAGTTCGTGAACGGCTATTCGCGCGGCGAGGTCGACCAGGGCCAGTTGAGCGGTACCTTCAAGTTCGGCGACTTCTCCGACCTGCAGTTCGGCGTGGCCAATACCGAAGTCAAGAACCGCACCGCCTGGGGCATCAACGAGAACGCGGATTGGGGCGGCATCGGCCTCGCGTCCGATTTCGCCGACAACCTCTGGCAGATCGACAACATGGCGCGGTACTTCGACGCCTTCCCGGGCCACAACGATCCGCGCTTCAACAGCCAGTTCCTCGTCTTCGACTACGAGGGCATGCGCCGGGCGGTCGGTGAGTTCACGGGCAGGCCGGACCTTGCCCGTGCCCCGGACAACTACAATCGCGCCGACCTGCGTACGACCGAGAAGACCCGCAGCGCCTACCTGCAGTACAGCACCAGCTGGGAGACGCGGATCCCGATCAACCTGGCCGTGGGTGTGCGCTACGAGAAGACCGAGATCGAGTCCTCGGCGCAGGTGGATACACCGGTGCTCGTGCGCTGGGTGGCGGACAACGAGTTCTTCACCGACATGGGCGCGAAGAGCTTCACCACCATGACCGGTGAGTACGACTACTTCCTGCCGAGCATCGACACCAGCTTCGAAATCACCGAGGACATGGTGCTGCGCGCCAGCTACGGCCACTCCCTCGGTCGCCCGGGCTGGCAGGACATCCAGGGCGGGCAGACCGTCAGTCCGTTGCTGCGCATCAACGGCGGCAGCGGCAACTCGGGCAATCCGAACCTGAAGCCGCTGCTGTCGAAGAACATCGACCTGTCGTACGAGTGGTACTACGCCGAGGCCAGCTACTTCTCGGTGGGCTACTACCGCAAGAACATCTCCAACTACATCGACAGCGGCGCAGGCTCGTTCGAGGACACGCTGTTCAGCCTGCCCACGCCAGTGGGTGGTGCGTACTGGAATGCGGCCATCAGTGCCGGCGGCTGCGGCAGCGCGGATGTGGGCTGCATCCGCCAGTACATCTTCGACAACTTCGACGGCCAACCGGGCGTGGACAGCACGGCGGGCACCAACGGTGAGATCACCGGCATCGAAGGCGATCCGTTGACGGTGTACAACATCACCATCCCGGGCAACGCGGGTTCGCACACTCTCAACGGGTTCGAACTCAGCCTGCAGCACATGTTCGGCGACAGTGGCTTCGGCGTCGCAGCCAACTACACCATCGTCGACAGCGACAGCCTCTCGTACGACAACAACGCCAAGGGACCGCAGCAGGTGCTGATCGGCCTGAGCGACTCGGCGAACTTGGTCGGCTTCTACGACAAGGGACCGTGGCAGGTACGTCTGGCCTACAACTGGCGCGACAAGTTCCTCAACAGCCAGTACGACGGCGATGCTGCCGACGTCGCCAAGAACAACCCGGTGTACGTCGAGGAATACGGCCAGTGGGACCTGAGCGTCGGCTACAAGTTCAACGACCGCTTCACCGTCCAGTTCGAAGCCATCAACCTCACGGATGAAACAGCGCGGCTCAGCGAGCGCCACAAGAACATCCTGTTCTATGGCACCCAGACCGGTCCGCGCTACATGGTCGGATTCCGTTACAACTTCCGCTGACGTTCGACGGTTGCCCGGATCCCCCGTGGGTCCGGGCAGCATCGCCAAAGCCGCTGGCCTCCAGCGGCTTTGGTTTTGGCGCGGGCTCCGCGGGGCCTGCCGGACGCGTGAAAAAACGAGGTAGCGGCGTGGATCTTCCTGTCAGGCATGTAGTCATCCTCGGCGGTGGTTCGGCGGGCTGGCTCACCGCTGCCGTATTGGCGGCCGAGCACCAGACCGCGCTGGATACCGGCTTGCGTATCACGCTGATCGAATCGCCGGACGTCGCGACGGTGGGCGTGGGCGAAGGCACCTGGCCGACCATGCGCGACACGCTGCGCCGCACGGGCGTCAGCGAGACGGACTTCATCCGCGAATGCGATGCCGCGTTCAAGCAGGGGTCCAAGTTCGTCCACTGGCGCGAACAGGTCGACGGCGACTACTACCACCATCCGTTCGTGCTGCCGCCGGGATTCCTCGAAACCCATCTGGCGACCGGCTGGATGGCGCACCGCGACGTGCCCTTCAGCATGCTGACCTGCTTCCAGGCGCACCTGTGCGAGGCGGGGAAATCCCCCAAGCAGAAGTCCACGCCGGAATGGGCCTCCGTGGCGAACTACGCCTACCACCTGGACGCGGCGAAGCTGGGCGTGTTCCTGCGCAAGCACTGCGTCGAGAAGCTCGGCGTACGCCATGTGTCCGACCACATGGTGGAGGTCGAGGTGCACGAGAACGGTGACATCGCCGCCTTGCGGACCCGTGAGCACGGCGCGATCGAGGGCGACCTGTTCGTGGACTGCAGCGGCATGCGCGCGCTGCTGATCGGCCAGCACTACGGCGTGGAGATCGAGTCGCAGAAAGACGTGCTGTTCAACGACCGCGCCATCGCGACGCGCGTGCCCTATGCCGATCCGGGCTTGGAGATCGCCTGCCAGACCATCTCGACGGCGCAGGAGGCTGGCTGGATCTGGGACATCGGACTGCAGAGCCGGCGCGGTATCGGTCACGTCTATTCCAGCACCCACACGAGCGACGAGGCGGCCGAGGCCGCGCTACGTCGCTACATCGTGGCGACGGGTGGCCGCGAGCAGGACATCGACACGCTGCCGAAGATCGTGATCCGTCCCGGCTTCAGGCGGGGCGCCTGGCACCGCAACTGCGTGGCCATCGGGCTCTCCAGCGGTTTCATGGAGCCGCTCGAAGCGTCTTCGCTGGTCATGGTGGAACTGGCCGCCGGCATGCTGGCCGACCAGATGCCCGCCACGCGCGCCGCCGTGGACATCGTCGCCCGGCGCTACAACGACACGTTCAGCTACCGCTGGGACCGCATCGTCGATTTCCTGAAACTGCACTACGTGCTGAGCCGGCGGGACGACAGTGCGTACTGGCGCGACAATCGCCGGCCGGACACGATCCCGGACCGCTTGCGCGACCTGCTCGAGTTCTGGCGCCACCAGCCTCCTTCCCGCTACGACCTCAACCGGGTGGAAGAGGTGTTCCCCTCGGCGAGCTACCAGTTCATCCTCTACGGCATGGGCTTCATGCCCGACGCCAGGCCGACCACGCGGCGCATGGACGACGTCCGGCACGCTGAAGACTACTTCCGCCAGTCCGCGGATATCGCGAGAAAGATGCTGCCGGCATTGCCTGGGCATCGCGAGATGCTCGATCATGTGATGACGCGCGGAATGCCGCGCATCTAGGACGACCCACCGATGCCCCGACACGCCCAGGTCAACAACATCGACCACAAGGACCTGCGCATCGACACCCGGCGCAGCGCTGCGCTGGGCGACGATGTCGGTTTCGCCGCCACATTCCCCGCCGAGTTCCGCGACCTGCAGGCGTACTACCCCATCGTGTTCCGCAAGGACGCGCAGGGCGCGCTGTCGCCGATCGCGCTGCTCGGGTTCGAGGAGGGCGTGAACCTGTTCCTCGATGGCGAGCGCTGGGATGCGCCTTACCTGCCACTGGCGATCGAACGCCAGCCGTTCCTGATCGGGCGGGGCGGCGGCGACATGACGGTGCACATCGACCTGGACAGCCCCAGGGTGGGCAGTGCCACCGGAGAACCCTTGTTCCGCGAGCATGGCGGCAACACCGAATTCCTCGATCGGACCGCCTCGGTGCTCCTCACGCTGCACAACGGCTTTGAGCGCGTACCGGGCTTCATCGAGGCCCTGCTCGCCCACGAGCTGCTGGAATCGTTCGCGCTCGACGTGGAACTGGACGACGGCTCACTCAACCGGCTGGCCGGCTACTACATCATCAACGAAGACCGCCTACGCGGCCTGGACGCCGACGCATTGGGCCGCCTGCACGCGGCCGGCCACCTGGAGCCGATCTTCATGGCCGTGGCATCGATCTCGAAGTTCCGCGACCTGATCGACAGGATGAACCGGAGCCGTGCTGGCGGACGCTAAGCCCATCCGGGAGATGCGTGGCGATCTGCCCGACGCACTCCCCGACGCGCTGCATGCAGCGTCCGGGCCGGTCGTGCTGCGCGGCCTGGTGTCGCACTGGCCGATGGTCGCGGCAGCACGCGAATCGGCGCAGGCGGCGGTGGCGTACCTGCACGGGTTCGAACGCGCGGACGCGCCGCCGGTGATCGCGACGGTCGCGGCGCCCGAGGTCGGCGGCCGCGTGTTCTACAACGACGACCTGAGCGGCTTCAATTTCCGCCAGGAGCAGATTCCGCTGGGCACGGTGCTCGATACGCTGCTCAAGTACGCGCAGCGTGAACCTGCACCGATGATCTACGTCGCATCGACGACGCTCGATACCTGGTTGCCGGGGTTCAGCGACGAGAACGTGCTGCCGATGGGGGCGCGCGATCCGCTGGCGAGTATCTGGATCGGAAACCGCACCCGCATCGCCGCGCACCAGGACGTCCCCGACAACCTCGCCTGCGTGGTGGCCGGACGCCGTCGCGTCACCCTGTTTCCGCCGGACCAGCTGCGCAATCTGTACATCGGTCCGCTGGACTTCACGCCCGCCGGGCAGGCGGTCAGTCTCGTCGATTTCGCTGCGCCGGACCTGGCGCGCTTCCCGCGCTTCGCGGAAGCGATGCAACACGCGCAGGTGGCCGAGCTCGAACCAGGGGATGCGGTGCTGATCCCGAGCATGTGGTGGCACCACATGGAAGGGTTGGAGCCGTTCAACGTGCTGGTCAACTACTGGTGGCGCGAAACGCCGGGCTGGATGGACACCCCGATGAACGTGCTCATGTATGCGCTGATGACGATGCGCGACCTGCCGCCGCACGAACGGAAGATGGAAAGAGGTCTTCCGTCACTACATCTTCGATGCCGACGCGGACACGGCCGCCCATATCCCCGATTCGGCGCGTCGCCTGCTGTCCCCGCTGGACGAGACGCGCGCCCGCGACCTGCGCGCGCGCCTGCTCAAACGACTCAATCGCTGACCACATCCCTGCCAGGACCCACCCGTGAGCCAACACGCCAACGACATTCGCAGCAGGCCCGTGAAGCGGGTGGTCATCGCCGGCGGCGGTACGGCGGGATGGATGGCGGCGGCGGCGATCTCGCGGGTGCTGGGCAAGGGGCTGGACATCACGCTGGTGGAATCGGAAGAAATCGGCACCGTGGGGGTGGGCGAGGCCACCATCCCGACCCTGTTGAGCTTCCACCGGATGATCGACATCAGCGAACAGGAGTACATGGCCGCGACGCAGGGCACCATCAAGCTCGGCATCTCGTTCGAGAACTGGCTGGACGTCGGGCATCGCTACATCCACTCCTTCGGCTTCAGCGGCAAGGACCGTGGCGCGACCGGCTTCCAGCATTTCTGGCTGCGCGGGCGCAAGGAAGGCTACGCCAGCGGCTATGAGGACTACTGCCTCGAGTTGAAGGCCGCCATGGTGGATCGCTTCGCGCATCTTCCCAACGACGGCCTCAACTATGCGTACCACATGGACGCCAGCCTGTATGCGAAATTCCTGCGGCAGTTCAGCGAACGCCACGGTGCCCGGCGCGTGGAGGGGAAGATCGCCGAGGTCCTGACCGACGCGGAATCGGGTTACATCACCGCGCTGAGGATGGAGAACGGCGACGCCATCGAGGGCGATCTGTTCATCGACTGCACCGGCTTCCGCGCGCTGCTGATCGGCAAGGCGCTGGGCGTGGGTTTCACCGACTGGTCGCATTGGCTGTTCAACGACAGTGCGCTGGCCACCCAGACCACGGCGGTGCGCGACGCGGTGCCCTACACCCGCGCGATCGCCGGAAAGTCCGGCTGGCAGTGGCGCATCCCGCTGCAGCACCGGGTCGGCAACGGCATCGTCTATTCCAGCCGGCATATCAGCGACGACGAGGCGCGCGAGGAATTCCTCGGCAGCCTCGAGGGCGAGGTCATCAAGCAGCCCTGGCCGATCCGCTTCAAGCCGGGCCAGCGGCAGCAGTGCTGGGCGAAGAACTGCGTGGCGCTCGGCCTGGCCGGCAGCTTCATCGAGCCGCTGGAGTCGACCACGATCCATCTGATCCAGCGCGGCCTGGTGCACCTGCTGCAGAACTTCCCGCAGGTGATCACGCCGCCGGCGATCGACGAGTACAACGCGCGCCTGGACGAGGAACTGCAGCACGTGCGCGACTTCGTGGTGATGCACTATCACCTCACCGACCGGCGCGATTCGCCTTACTGGCGCGAGATCGCCGAGATGGAGATCCCGTCCACGCTGCGCCACCGCATCGACCTGTTCCGCGAGACCGGCACCGTCTTCCACGTGCCTGGCGAGCTGTTCGGCGTGAACTCGTGGATCCAGGTGATGATGGGGCAGGGCATCGTGCCAGAGCGCTACCACCCGACGGCCGACGTGGTATCCGCGACCGACCTGCAGCGGTTCCTCGACGATATCCGCAGCAGCGTGCTGGGCACCGTGCAGCGGATGCCGGCGCACATGGACTACCTGCGCAGCTACTGTCCCGCGCCGAGGCCCTGACGACGACGGCATCGCCTATGCTGCCGGCATGAGCGATACGCGACTCGAGGACTTCGTGGCGGCGCACCGTCGTCTGTTCGTGCTGACCGGCGCCGGCTGCAGTACCGGCTCCGGCATCCCCGACTACCGGGACGAACACGGGGCATGGAAGCGCACGCCGCCGGTGACGTACCAGGCGTTCGTGGGTGAAAGCACGACGCGGCAACGCTACTGGGCGCGCAGCCTGCTCGGTTGGCCGCGCATCGCGGAGGCGCAGCCGAATCCGGCGCATCGTGCGCTCGCGGCGCTGGAGACACAGGGACAGTGCGAGCAGCTGCTGACCCAGAATGTCGATGGCCTCCACCAGGCGGCGGGCAGCCGTGCCGTGATCGACCTGCATGGTCGTCTGGATACGGTGGTCTGCCTGGGCTGCGGCGCCGCGTCGCCGCGTGCGGACCTGCAGGCGCGGCTCGTGGACGTGAACCCGGGCTGGGCCGGGCTGGTGGCCAGTACCGCCCCGGACGGCGACGCGGATCTGGACGGGCGGGACTTCACGGCGTTCCAGGTGCCCGCATGCGAACGGTGCGGCGGCATGCTGAAGCCGGAGGTCGTGTTCTTCGGCGAGAACGTGCCGCGCGGGCGCGTACAGACCGCCATGGAGCACCTTGCGAACGCCGACGCGATGCTCGTGGTGGGCTCCTCGCTGATGGTCTACTCGGGGTTGCGGTTCGTCCACGCGGCCGTCCGCGCGGGCACACCTGTTGCGGCGGTGAACCTGGGCCGCACGCGCGCCGATGACCTGCTCCGCTTCCGGGTGGCGGCGCCCTGCGGCGACGCGCTCGCATTCCTGCTCGAGGACAGCGTGGACCCCGGGATCACTCCACCGGCGATTGCAGGCTGAGCCAGCGCTCCAGTGAATGCGGCGACAGCGGCCGCGAGACGTAGTACCCCTGCAGGATGTCGCACTTCAGGCCTGCCAGCACCGCACGCTGGGCCTGGTTCTCGACGCCTTCCGCAACCACTTTCAGCGACAGGCTCTCGCCGATGCGCAGGATCGAGGTCGTCAGCGCGCGTGCCGATTCGCTGTGTTCCAGGTCGCGGACGAAGCTCATGTCGAGCTTCAGTTCGCTGATCGGCAGGCGGTGCAAGTGGCTGAGGCTCGAATAGCCGGTGCCGAAATCGTCGATCGACAGGTGCACGCCCATGCGGTGGATGGCGTCGATGTTGGCGAGCACTTCCGGCTTCTGCGCCAGCATGACGCTCTCGGTCACCTCGACCATCAGCTCCGATGGCGACAGGCCCCATTTGCCGAGCACGTTGCCGATGAAGACGGGCAGGTCCTGCTGTTCGAAGTTGATCGCGGACAGGTTGACCGATACGCGCGGCACCGGCACGCCGCGATTGCGCCAGTCCGCCATCTGCGTGCAGGCTTCCTCCAGCGTCCACCGACCGAGGTCGTCGATCAGGCCGCATTCCTCGGCCATCGGCACGAAGGTGGCCGGCGATATCTCGCCGATCTCCGGGTGGCGCCAGCGCAGCAACGCCTCCACGCCATGCAGGCGGGTGTCGTCGTCCATGCCGACCTGCGGCTGGTAGTGCAGGCGCAACTGGCCGCTGCGCACCGCTTCGCGAAGGGCGTTCTCCAGGGCGAGCCGTTCCTGCATCGCCTGGTTCATCTCCAGGCTGTAGAACACGATGCGCGCGCCGCCTTCGGACTTGGCGCGGTACATCGCGATGTCCGCATGGCGCACGAGCGAGTCCACGTCCCAGCCATCGCTGGGAAACATCGCCACGCCCACGCTGGCCTGCGGCGCCAGCATCATCCGGCCGGCGCTGACCGGCTGCGACAGGCGCGCCATCAGGCGGTCGGCGATGTTGGCGGCGTCCTCCGCGTCGTAGTCGGGAATGGCCAGCACGAACTCGTCGCCCGCCAGGCGCGCCACGACGTCGGCTTCGCGCAGTTCGCCGGCCAGGCGTTTGGCCAGCTCGCGCAGCAGCGCATCCCCGGCGCTGTGGCCCTGGGTGTCGTTGACGATCTTGAAGCGGTCGATATCGATGAACAGCAGCGCCACGGCGCTGTCGCGCCGCGCCGCATCAAGCAGCATCTGCTCGACCTTGTTGTTGAACAGGGAGCGGTTGGGCAGTCCCGTCAGCGTGTCGAAGAAGGACAGCTGGTGCATGCGCACGCGCGCCCGTTCGCGGTCCATCGCCAGCGCGCACAGGTGCAGGCAGACATCGACGACGCGCTGGTGGAAGTCGTCCGGCGCGCGGTTCTCCCAGTAGTAGAGCGCGAAGGTGCCGAGCACGCGGCCGTCGTGGCCCTTGACCGGGCTGGACCAGCAGGCGCGGATGCCCAGCGCGAGGAACGGCGCCTTGTACGCCTGCCAGCGTGGATCGCGCTCGATGTCGGTGCATTCCACCGCCTGGCCGCTCCACGCGGCCGAACCGCACGCGCCGACCATCGGCCCGGCGCGTTCGCCGTCCACCACGGCCGCCAGGTGGTCCGGCAGGCTGGGCGCGGCGAGCGGACGCAGGTGGCCGTAATCGTCGAGCGCGATCACCGAGGCCACGGCCTCCGGCATCACCTTCTCCACTTCGCGGCACACCAGCGTCAGCACATCGCGCAGCGGCTGCTCGCGCACGATCGCGCCGAGCACCTTGCGGTGCAGTTCCTCGTGCAGCTTGCTGTGGGTGATGTCGGTGTAGACGCCCAGCAGGTGGCGCACGTTGCGCTCGCCGTCGAACACCGGGTTCACCACGGCGGAAATCCACAGCGGCACGCCGGTCTTGGCGTAGACCAGCAGTTCGGTCCGGTAGCCCTGCTGCGTGTTGAGCTGTCCGCGCACCCACTCGACCGTTTCGGGATCGGTGTGCGGCCCGGCGAGGAAATCGCTCGGACGTCGGCCGGCCACTTCCTCCAGGGTATACCCGAGCATTCGGGTGAAACCCTGGTTGATGTAGGTGATCCGGGCGTCGTCGTCACAGACGACCACGGCGTTGTCGCTGTGGTCGATGACCCACGACACGTCGGGTTCTGCAGGCGCGGCAAACGATGGCATGGCGATGGCGGTGGGCCTCACGGTCGCGTCTTCCCCAAGAACGGTATCCGTCGGATGGTCCGGGTTCGCCACGGCAGTCCCTGCTACGCCGCCCCGGGGTGGGGCCATACGAAACGGTATCGGCCCCGGATCGCCGCACTTTACCCGAACTTCCGCGCCACAAGCGGGGTGCGATGGCATGCAAACGCTTCCATTTCATGGGAGGCGCAAAACCCGCCAACGCTGCCGGGGAGCGCGCGCGTGTCCAGTGTCCGTTCGGACAGGGGACGGGCGCGCGATCGGCCTGACGCACCGGCGTCATGAAGCCCACCTAGGCTTGGCGGCCGCACGACAGGGGTGATCGATACGTGAAGAAGATGGGAATGGGCCTGGCCCTGCTGGCGGGCCTGACAGCCTGTGGGCGCGCGCCCGAGCCAGTGCCGGGGACAGCGGAGGTCGCGGCCTCGACGGGTGCGGCGCAGCCCGACAACGTGAATACGCCGTATGCGCATGCCACGCAGGCCCTGGCCGATCAGCGGATGATGTCGCCTGCGGGCGACAACGCGGTCGAGCACTACCTGGCGGCGCGCGACGACGCGGCGGATGCGGTGCGCGCGCAGGTCGCGTTGGCGGAATTGCAGCCCTACGTACTGATCGCGGCGGAGCAGGCGCTTGCACGCGGCGATGCAGCGGAAGCGGAGCGACTGCAGGGGTTGATCGAGCGGATCGACGCGGCGGCGCCCGCACTGCCGCGCCTGCGTGCGGGCATCGCGGCGCTGCAGCGCGAACAGGCCGCGCAGACCACGATCGCCGCGCTGGAGACGCCGCCGCCGTCGGTAGCGCTCGCGCCACGCCCGGCCACTGTCGCGCCTCCGGCGATCGCGGCCAGCGAACCGCCGGCGGAAGTGGCCAGCACATCCGCAGCGACGACTCCCGCACCACCGCCTGCGCCGCCCCCAGTGGAAGCGGCGGCGCCACCCGCTGCGGTCGCTGCGCGTGTCGCATCCGTGCCGCGGGCACCGCGCCTGCTGCAGGACGCGCAGCCGCGTTATCCGTTGCCTGCGTTGCGCGCGCGTATAGAGGGACAAGCGGAAGTGGCCTTCACCATCCAGCCCGACGGCAGCGTGCGCGACGTGCGCCTGCTCTCGTCGGCGCCTGCCGGCCTGTTCGATGCCTCGGCATTGGCCGTGGCGCAGCGCTGGCGTTTCGAGCCGAGCGGACAGGCGCATGCCTCGCAGCGTACGGTGCGGTTCCGCCTGCCGGCAGGCGCGGAGGGAGGCGCGGACTGATTGGTATCGGCGCGTCACTGCGGCGAGAATGGCCGCATGACGACCTCCACTCCGCTCCTCGAAACTGTCGAACAGGACACCGGTCCTTCCCCGCAATGGTCCGTGCTGTGGCTGCACGGCCTCGGTGCCGATGGCCACGATTTCGCGCCGATCGTGCCCGAGCTCGTGCGGCCCGGGTGGCCGGCGCTGCGTTTCGTGTTTCCGCATGCGCCGGTGCGCGCGGTGACCATCAACAACGGCGTGCGCATGCGTGCGTGGTACGACATCGTCGGCATGGACTTCCCGACCCGTGCGGACAGCACCGGCATCGAAGAGTCCCTCGTCCAGCTGGATGCGCTGATCGAACGCGAACATGCGCGCGGCATCGCGCCGGAGCGGCTGCTGCTGGCGGGCTTCTCGCAGGGCGGCGCCATCGCCCTGGCCGCCGGACTGCGCCGGCAGGTGCCGCTGGCCGGCCTGATCGCCCTCTCCACCTACCTGCCCGGCGCATCGCAGGCGGCCTCGCAGCTCGCGGCGGCGGCGACGGTGCAGCCGGTCTTCATGGCCCACGGCACCGGCGACCCGGTGATCCCGCTGGTCCATGCCGAACAGAGCGCCCGGATCCTGGGGGAGATGGGTTTCGATGTGGCGTGGCACCGCTATCCGATGGCGCACCAGGTATGCGCCGAGGAAATCCGTGACCAGGGTGACTGGATGGAACGGCGGTTTGCGTTGTAATCCACAGGCGTCCCCACCCGGGTGACGCATGGCGCCGCCATGGGTAACCTAGGCCACGGGGGATCACGCCAACGTTCATCGAGGACGCCTTTGCCGTGAAAGTGGTCATTGCCGACGACGAACCCCTCGCCCGCGAGCGACTGCGCGCGCTGCTCGCCGAGCATGCGGGCATCGACGTGGTGGCCGAAGCCGAGAACGGCCTCGATGCGCTGCAGGCCTGTTCGCAGCACCGCCCCGACATGGTCCTGCTCGACATCGCGATGCCGGGCGTGGACGGGCTGGAAGCGGCGCGGCACCTGGCCGCCTTCGATCCGCGACCCGCGGTGGTGTTCTGCACCGCCTACGACGAGCACGCGCTGTCGGCCTTCGAGGCCGCGGCCATCGACTACCTGATGAAGCCGATCCGCGCCGAACGGCTGGCCGCGGCGCTGGAGCGTGCACGCACCTTCATCGCCGGGCGCGAGACGCAGGCGCCCGCGGCCGCCAGCGGCGTGCCGCGCACCCACCTGTGCGCGCGCCTGCGCGGCAGCCTGCGCCTGATCCCGGTCGACGAGGTGCACTACCTGCAGGCCGAGGAGAAGTACGTGGTGGTGCACCACGCACGCGGCGAGGACCTGATCGAGGAATCGCTGAAATCGCTGGAGGAAGAGTTCGGCGGGCGCTTCGTGCGCATCCACCGCAACTGCCTGGTGGCGCGCCACGAGCTGGTCGAGATCAAGCGCGTCGGCGATGGCCACGTGCAGGCGATCCTGCGCCACGGCAAGGCACCGCTGGAAGTCAGCCGGCGTTGCGTGGCCGGCCTGCGCGAGACCGTCAAGACGCTCTGATGCCCGCTGCCGTCGCGGCATGCGGGATAATGCCCGCATGACCACGCTGCGCATTGCCACCCGCAAGAGCCCGCTCGCCCTCTGGCAGAGCGAACACGTCGCCGACCGCCTGCGCGCCGCCCATCCCGGCCTGGTCGTGGAGCTGGTGCCGATGAGCACCCGTGGCGACGAGGTGCTGGATCGCTCGCTGGCGGCCATCGGGGGCAAGGGCCTGTTCCTCAAGGAGCTGGAACTGGCGATGCTGCGCGGCGAAGCGGACTGCGCCGTGCATTCGCTGAAGGACGTGCCGATGGAGCTGGAAGGCCCGTTCGCGCTGCCGGCCATCCTCACGCGTGCCGATCCGGCCGACGCCTTCGTCTCGAACCACTACGACGGCATCGCCTCGCTGCCGCACGGCGCGCGCGTGGGCACGTCCTCGCTGCGCCGGCAGGCGCAATTGCGCGCGCTGCGCCCGGACCTGCAGTTGCTCGACCTGCGCGGCAACGTCAACACGCGCCTGGCCAAGCTGGATGCGGGCGACTACGACGCCATCGTGCTGGCCTGCGCGGGCCTGCAGCGGCTGGGTTTCGATGCGCGTATCCGTGCGCGCCTGGACGCGCCGGACTGGCTGCCTGCGCCGGCACAGGGCGCGATCGCGGTCGAGTGCCGCGCGGAAGATCCCGACGTGCACGCCCTGTTCGCCCCACTGGACGATGCCGCCACGCGTCTGTGCGTGGAAGCGGAGCGTGCGATGAACCGCGCGCTGCACGGCAGCTGTCACGTGCCGGTGGCGGCGTTCGCGCAACGCGACGGCGACATGCTGGTGCTGGCGGGGCTGGTGGGTTCCGCCGCGGAAGGCCAGGTGATCCGCGCCGAGGGCAGGGGCCCGTCCGGCGATGCGGACGCGCTGGGCCGCCGCGTGGCGGCGCAATTGCTGGACCAGGGCGCGGGCGCGTTCCTGGCCTGAGCCGCCCTTACTTGAAGCGGTAGACCACGTTCATCGTGGTCAGCGTGTCGGTCTTCTTGATGTCTTCGGCCACGTCGCTGTTGTGGCGCGCCTGCCAGCCGGCCTTCAGTGCGAGGTGCGAGTTCATCGTCACCGACACGCCGAGGTCGTTCTGCGCGAACGTGTTGTACTCGCCCGACTCGACCAGCAGCTTGTTGACGATCTCGGTGTTGTCGGTGAGTGCGTAGCGCATGTCGATCAGCCCGCGGCCGATCAGGCTGGACTCGGTGCGCCCGTCCACGGTGTCGTAGGCGCGGCGGTAGCCCGGGCCGACCTGCAGGTCGAGGTGGGCGCGCTCGTTCTTGATCACCCGGTTGCCGTAGCTGAGGCTCAGCGACTGCTGGCGGCTGTAGGTGCCGAAGTCGTCCTCCTCGTGGCGCAGTGCGGTGTTCAGCGTGCCGCGATCGTCCATCAGGTAGGCGCTGTTGGCGTTGACGGTATAGCGGTTCGCCGTAGTGCGCGTATCGCGGACGGTGCTGCCATCGTCGTTGGTGCGGGCGTACTCGGAGCGCGAATGCAGGCCGAACAGGCTGGCGCTGTGGCGCCATGCGCCGCCGTCGGTGTACGTCAGGTCCAGCCGGCCGTTGAAGCTCTCCGTATTGGTGTTGCCGCTGGCCGCCGCGAAACCCAGTTCACCGCCGCCCGTCAGCGACGGCGTGGGCGGGGGCGGGGCGGGGGGGGTCTCCGGGATGGGCCGTACGGCCATCGCGATCACCGGCAGTGCCGTAGCAGTGTCCTTGCCAAACGCCTTTCCGGTCTTGACCGCATCGGTTTTTTCGTTGCGCGGGAGCAGCACGTCGGCGGCCATAGCGGGCGAGGCCAGGCCGGCAAGCAGGGCGACGGTCAGCAGGGCGGGGGGAGCGGGGAGCATGCAGCAGCCTCTGGGGGAGGGGTGTAATCGGTTACATGGTAGAGAGGGCCCGGCAGGGCGACAACCCAAGTGCTTGTTCCGATTCAGGTTTGCGACATGCATTGTGACATGGGTGGGCGAGGCACCGCCGACCCGCGGTCACGGTTCGGAAGGACGCTCGATGGTGATCGCCGGGTCGTCGTAGCGTGAGTAGGTCTGGACCACGGTGTAGGCCCGGCCCTCATCGTCGGTACCGGCATGGAGGAGGCGCAGGGGCAGGCCGCCGCTGCCGATCCAGTACTCGAATTCCACCGGCTCGGGCACGGTGTTGCGCACCCGGTAGTGGCGGGCCGCCGTGCCCTCGACGTCGGACTCGCCGAGGAACGCCGCCGTCAGGCCTTGCTGGGCCTGCTGGAGTTTCAGCGGGTCGCGCCAGGGCGCCAGGGTTTCCGGGGGCAATGGCACCTGGGTGACGCCGCCGTCGACCTGCATGTACAGCGTGGTGCCGATGACGGTCTGGGTGCCGCTGGGCAGGGTGATCCGGTAGCGGTCGGGCGCCACGTAATCCATCTCGCTGACCATCGGATGCGCGCCGTCCAGCGTCATTCGCGCGTGGAAGCTGCGGGCATCCAGGAAGCGGTGCATCGATGCCTTCACCTCTGCCACGGCATCGGACGACGAGGCCTCTGCCTCCACGCGGGCCGGAGCCGCCAGCGGTACCGCGTCCTCCACCGGGGCGGGACGCTGGCACGCCGCCAGCACGAGCGACAGGGCCAGGACGAGGGACAGCGACGCGGCGCGCGAAGACATGGCGGGAACTCATGGAAAGGGCAGCGCCTTGGGTCCGTGCGTTGAGGGCACCCCGGCGGCGCTAACACGCCGGGATGCCTGGCACCGCACGGGCCCAAGGCGCCGCTGGCGCTCGTCCCCTGTATTCCGACCAACGTCAGGCGGGCGGCGAAAACGGCCACCCGTCGGCGATAATCCGGCCACGCCCCCTGCCGTGCCGCCCATGGACAAGATCGAACGCATCACTGCCCTGCACCGCATCCTCAAGGCGGCGCGCTACCCGGTCACGGTGAAGCGCCTGCAGGAGGAACTCGGGTGCTCGCGCGCCACGGTCTATCGCGACCTGGCCTACCTGCGCGACGCGTTGATGGCGCCGATCGAGGGCGATGGCGAAGCCGGCTTCCGCTACCACGCCGCGGAGAGCGAGCGTTTCGAACTGCCGGGCCTGTGGCTGAGTTCGGAGGAGCTCTACGCGCTGCTCGCTGCGCAACAGCTGCTGGTCCGGACCGGCGGCGGCGTGCTGTCCGGTGCGCTGGCGCCGCTGCAGAAGCGCATCGAGGGCCTGCTGGCCGACCATGCCGGCGTTTCGCAGTGGCCGGTCGACCGCGTGCGTGTCATCCCGCACCGGGGCCGCACGCTGGACGAAGCCAGCTTCCGCACCGTCGCCTCGGCCGTGCTCGCGCGCAAGCAGCTGCAGTTCGAGTACCGCGCCCGTTCCACCGATGAGCGCACGCGCCGCACGGTGTCGCCGCAGCGCATCACCCACTACCGCGACAACTGGTATCTGGACGCGTGGGACCACGAGCGCAATGCGCTGCGCAGTTTCGCCGTGGATCGCGTCGGCAATGCGCGGCTGGGTGAAGAACCGGCCCGCGACCTGCCCAACGAAGAGCTCAACCAGCACCTGGCCTCGAGCTACGGCATCTTCTCCGGCGAACCGAAGGGGTGGGCCACCATCCTGTTCAGCGCCAAGGCGGCGCGCTGGGTGGCCGACGAGCAGTGGCATTCCAAGCAGCAGGGCCGCCACCTGCCCGACGGCCGCTACGAGCTCAAGATTCCCTACAGCGTCTCGCGCGAACTGCTGATGGATATCCTCCACTACGGTGCTGACGCGGAGATCGTCGAACCCGCCGTGCTGCGCGAACAGGCGAAAGCGCTGCTGGAGCTGGCGCTGTCGAACTACGAGAAGAAGTGACGTTTCAGCGCGGAGGCGGTGCGCACGTGTTGGCGGGTTGCACCGCATTGTTTGCCAGGCGGTAGCAGCGGAAATGCTGACGCTCGCCCAACCAGCCCTCGAACACGAGGAAATCGGCAGTCCCGTCGGCGTAGGTTCTGACCCGTGAGGGTGCGCCCGCCAACGTGACGGCCTCGCGTGCGCTCAAGGCGCCGTCCGCGCCGCGCTCGATTCGGTACACAACGCCTCTATTGGTGTGGAGATGGCTCAGTCCGCCGATGGCGAAGACGCCGGATGGGCCGTTGGCGATGCCCATGATGTTGTCCTTCAGGAGTGTCTGCCGCGTGCCATCCCGGGTCACGTACTCCAGCGTGCCGATCCATTCACCTCTATCCGACCCCAGCAGATGCCCGTCGAACGCAGGCACGCTCACATCCTCCGCGTGCGCCCAGGACACGCACGCGCACATCCCAAGAATGACCGCGGTGAGGCGCCGCCGCACTGCTCCTACGGCCCTTTCGGTTCGCCGAAGCCAGGCTGGCCGACCTGCGCCGGCACCTGCGGCACGCGCACCAGCTGGCGGGCATTGATGCCATGGTCGCGGGCGCGCTTCACCAGGTCCTGGTATTGCGCGTCGTCCATCACCGGATCGCGCGCCAGGATCCAGCCCATGTCGCGGCCCGGGTAGTCGATCAGCGCCCAGGAGTAATCCGGAGCCACGTCGACGATGCGCCACTTGGCCGGCACCACGCCGACGAACCACAGGGTCCATTCGCGGTTGCCGGAGCCTTCCTTCACCGAGGCGCGGGCTTCGCGCACCTGTTCGGGCTGGTCGAAGCCTTCGCGGTAGTGATAGGCCACGCCGACCTTGTCGCGGTCGCGGAATGCGTACTCGTAACGTGCCGCGACATGTCCCCGCTCGGCGAAGTAAGGAAGGTGCGCCACCACATGCCAGGTGCCCATGAAGCGCGGCAGGTCGACGGCCGCGGGACCCTGCGGCACCTCGCCACGGCTGGCGCAGCCGGCGGCCAGCACCAGTAAGAAGGCGATCAGGGCATATCGGGTCACGCGTGAGAACAACGACATGGGCATGCGGGACTCCTTCCTCCCTGTCATACGGACACGCTAGTCATCAGGATGCGACGGCGATGTTAACCGGGGATGTCGCAACCCGTGAGATGCAGGTGCGCGAGTGTGACGTCGTACCGACATCAACTCACGGGAGTTCCTCGCCATGTCCACCGCGTCATTCTCGTTCGCCCGCCCATATCCGCAGGACCGTCCGGACGCCGCCCTGGATCGCATGCTGCGCCGGGCCGTGCTCGCCGGCCTCGCCCTCGTGCTGTTGGTGCCGCTGGCCCGGGCCAGCACGGATGCGCTGGGCTGGCTGCCGCTGTGGCTGGTCGGCATGCCGGCCGCCGCGTGGTGGGCGCTGCACCGGTTCCGGCTGCCTACGCTGGTACGCGGACGGCGCCCTGCAGGCCGCCGTCGCGCTCCGCAGGCCCGGCGCCTGCGGGCCCGCCACGCGGGTCTGGCACGGGCGGCCTGACCTTCGGCATGGGGTGGCCTCCGGGCCTTGTGCTAGCGTGAGAGGTTCATGAATTGCACCTCCGGAGCCACTCCCGATGCCCAGACTCACCCATGCCTGCCTGGCCGCCGGCCTTGCCGTTGCGGGCGCCATGACCGCCCCCGTCCACGCCAAGGAGGCTGACGTGTCCAACGACCCGTATGCCTGGCTGGAAGACGTCGAAGGCCAGAAACAGCTCGACTGGGTGAAGGGCGTCAACGCCAAGGCCGAGGCCGAAATCGCCTCGACCCCGGCATTCAAGCAGCTGGAAGCCGATATCCGCGCCATCCTCGATTCCGACGCCAAGATCCCCGGCGTGCAGAAGATCGGCGAGTACTACTACAACTTCTGGAAGGACAAGCAGCACGAACGCGGCGTCTGGCGCCGGACCACGCTGGCCGAGTACCGCAAGGCCCAGCCGCAATGGGAGACCGTGCTCGACCTCGACGCGCTGAACAAGGCCGAAGACAAAAACTGGGTCTGGCACGGCGCCGACTGCCGCAAGCCCGACTACACTCGCTGCCTGGTCGCGCTGTCGCGCGGCGGCGCCGACGCGGACGAGACCCGCGAGTTCGACCTGAACAACAAGGTATTCCTGAAGGACGGCTTCTACCGTCCGGAAGCCAAGGGCGCGCTGGGCTGGAAGGACGCCGACACCGTCTACGTCTACAGCGACTTCGGCGCCGGCAGCCTGACCAGCTCGGGCTACCCGCGCATCGTCAAGGAATGGAAGCGCGGCACGCCGCTGGCGTCGGCGTCGGTGGTGTATGAAGGCACCGCGGACGACATGTACATCGCCGCGTTCCACGACGACACGCCAGGTTTCCAGCGCGATTTCGTCAGCCGCACGATCGCCTTCTACAACGACGAGCTGTACCTGCGCGGGGCCGACGGCAAGCTGGCCAAGATCGACGCCCAGAATTCCGCGAACAAGGGCGTGCACAAGGAATGGCTGACGCTCGAACTGCGCGAGCCGTGGACCGTCGGCGGCAAGACCTACGCCGCGGGCAGCCTGCTGGCGACGAAGTTTGACGACTTCATGGCCGGCAAGCGCGACTTCGACGTGCTGTTCACCCCGACCGACAAGACCTCGCTGGCCGGCTTCACCTGGACGAAGAATCACCTCGTCCTCAACGTGCTGGAAGACGTGAAGAACCGCCTGAGCGTGCTCACGCCGTCGGCGTCCGGCTGGAAGACCAGCGCCTTCGCCGGCGCGCCGTCGTTCGGCACCATCGGCGTCAGCGATGTCGACAGCGACGACAGCGATGCGGTGTGGCTCACCGTCACCGACTACCTGACCCCGACGACGCTGTCACTCGCCGAGATCGGCCAGCGGCCGGAACAGCTGAAGTCGATGCCGGCCTTCTTCGACGCCTCGGGCAAGAAGATCGAGCAGCACTTCGCCACGTCCAAGGACGGTACCAAGGTGCCGTACTTCCTGGTCCGCCCGGAAGGCCTGAAGTACGACGGCAGCACGCCGACCCTGCTGTACGGCTACGGCGGCTTCGAGATCTCGCTGACCCCCGGCTACTCCGGCGGCGTCGGCAAGGGCTGGCTGGAGAAGGGCGGCGTCTACGCCGTCGCCAACATCCGCGGCGGCGGCGAGTACGGTCCGCGCTGGCACCAGGCGGCGTTGAAGGCCAACCGCCACAAGGCGTACGAGGATTTCGCGGCGGTCGCGCAGGACCTGGTCGCCCGCAAGATCACCTCGCCGAAGCACCTGGGCATCCAGGGCGGCAGCAACGGCGGCCTGCTCACCGGCAACATGCTGACCCAGTACCCGGCGCTGTTCGGTGCCGTGGTCGTGCAGGTCCCGCTGCTGGACATGAAGCGCTACAGCCACCTGCTGGCCGGCGCCTCGTGGATGGCCGAGTACGGCAACCCCGACACCGCCGACTGGGAATTCATCCAGACCTTCTCGCCGTACCACCTGTTCGACGCGAAGAAGGACTACCCGCCCACGCTGTTCATGACCTCCACCCGCGATGACCGCGTCCACCCGGGCCATGCCCGCAAGATGGCCGCCAAGATGCTGGAGGCGGGCAAGGACGTGCGCTACTACGAGAACATCGAAGGTGGCCACGGTGGCGCGGCGAACAACGCCCAGGCCGCGCACATGAGCGCGCTGGCCTACACCTTCCTCTGGCAGCAGCTGGCCAAGTAAGCGTCCGACGCCCCTCTCCGGAGGGGCGTCGCCATTGCATCCCGCGTTCCCGGACCCCATCCATGAAACCGACCTCCCTGTTGCTGGCCGCTTCCGTCCTGATGAGCACCCCGATCACTTCCGCCCTCGCCGCCACCGCCACCGCACCCGACGTGGCGAAGAAGCCGCACGTCGTGAAGGCGCCGCACGGCGCCGAGCGCAACGACGAGTACTACTGGCTGCGCGATGACAAGCGCGAGAACAAGGAGATGCTGGCGTACCTCAACGCCGAGAACGCCTACACCGATACGGTGATGGCGCCGTTGAAGCCGCTGGAGGACAAGCTGTACAACGAGGTCGTCGCCCGCATCAAGCAGGACGACGCCAGCGTGCCGTACCGCGAACGCGGCTGGTGGTACTACGCGCGCTTCGTGACCGGCAAGGATTACCCCGTGCACGCGCGCCGCAAGGACGGCCCGGGCGTGGATGCGGTGTCGATCCAGGCGGCGAACGCGGCCGGCGATTTCACCGGCGAGCAGGTGCTGCTGGACGTCAACGCGTTGGGCGCCGGCAAGGACTACTACAACGTCGGCGACTACGAAGTCAGCCAGGACAACACACTGCTGGCTTATGCGGATGACACCAACGGCCGCCGCCAGTACACGATCCGCTTCAAGAACCTGGACACCGGCGAAATCCTGGCCGACACGGTCACCAACGCCGAGCCGAACCTGGTCTGGTCCGACGACGGCCGCACCCTGTTCTACGTCGACAAGGATCCGGAGACCCTGCTCAGCAAGCGGGTGAAGTCGCACGCCTTGGGTACGCCGGCCAGCCAGGACAAGCTGGTCTACGAAGAAGAAGACGACAGCTTCTACATGGGCATCGGCCGCAGCCGCGACGACAAGTTCATCTGCATCAGCGTCGAGAGCACCGTGTCGTCCGAAATGCGCTGCACGCCGGCCGCGAGCCCGGGCGTGTTCACCGTGCTGGCCCCGCGAGAGCGCGATGTCGAGTACCAGGCCGACCACCTGGGCGACCGCTGGGTGATCCGCACGAACGCAGGTGGCGCGACCAACTTCAAGATCGTGACCGCGCCGACCGATTCGACGTCGCGCAAGGACTGGAAGGACTGGATCGCGCACCGCGCCGACGTGTTCGTCGAAGGATTCGAACTGTTCGACGGCTTCAGCGTGGTGGCCGAACGCGCCAACGCGCTGGAAAGCCTGCGCGTGATCAAGGCCGATGGCAGCAGCGACTACGTCAAGGCCGACGAACCGGCGTACTCGATGGGCCTGTCCGCCAATCCGGAAACCGGTACCGACTGGCTGCGTTACAGCTACACGTCGATGACCACGCCCGCGACGACCTACGAGATCAACACCAGGACCGGTGAGCGCCGGCAGCTGAAACAGCAGCCGGTGCCGGGCTACGACGCCTCGAAGTACGTGACCGAGCGCGTCTGGGCGCCGGCCCGCGATGGCAAGACGAAGATCCCGGTGACCCTGGTCTACCGCAAGGACGTCGCGCGCGACGGCAAGGCGCCGATGCTCCAGTACGCCTACGGCAGCTATGGCGCGTCGATGGACCCGAACTTCAGCATCACCAACGTCAGCCTGCTGGACCGCGGCGTGGTCTATGCATTGGCCCACATCCGCGGTGGCCAGGAAATGGGCCGTGCGTGGTACGACGACGGCAAGCTCTACAACAAGGTCAATACCTTCACCGACTTCATCGACGTCACCGATTACCTGGTGAAGGAAGGCTACGCGGCCAAGGATCGCGTGGCCGCGATGGGCGGCAGTGCCGGTGGCCTGCTGATGGGCGCGGTGTCGAATATGGCGCCGGAGAAGTACAAGGTCATCCTGACCCTGGTGCCGTTCGTCGACGTCGTCACCACGATGCTGGACCCCACCATTCCGCTGACCACCAACGAGTACGACGAGTGGGGCAATCCGGAAGAGAAGGGTTACTACGACTACATCCTGACCTATTCGCCCTACGACAACCTGCAGGCCAAGGCCTACCCGTCGATGTTCGTCGGCACTGGCCTGTGGGACTCGCAGGTGCAGTACTGGGAGCCGGCGAAATACGTCGCCCGCCTGCGCGACCTCAACACGGGCAAGGGCCCGGTGGTGTTCCGCACCAACATGGAGGCCGGCCACGGCGGCAAGTCGGGTCGTTTCCGCCAGTACCGCGAGCGTGCCGAGATGTTCGCCTTCATGCTGGACCAGCTGGGCGTCGCGTCGAAGTAAGCGCAGGTGCATCGCATGCAGAAAGCCGGGGCGACCCGGCTTTCTGCTTTTCCGGTTCCGGCCTGCCGACCGGCGGTGCTCCAGCGTAGCGCCGGGTCGGCCGATATCGTGGCATCGGACGGCGGCGGAGACGGGTCATGGCGGGTTGGGGTGCGGTCGTCCGCTGCGCGCATGTCGTGTTCGCGCCATCGGCGGCCGATTTGGGGTACAAGGGCGCGGTGCACGAGACGCCTCCCTCCAGGTCCCGAGATCTGCCCGAGCCCAGGCCCGTCCGGTTCCGCTGGGCGTGGTGGCTGCTGGCGTACGCGAGCCTGGGCATGGGGATCCTGGGCGTGTTCGTGCCGGGATTGCCGACGACGGTCTTCATCCTGATCGCGGCCTACGCGGCTTCGCGCGGCTCCGATCGGCTGCATCGCTACTTGGTCACGCATCCGCGCTTCGGCCCGATGATCCACGACTGGCACCTCCACCGCGCGGTGTCGCGCCGCGCCAAATGGGCGGCCATCGGGACGATGCTGGTCAGCGCGGCGATCCTGCTCGCGCTGATGCTGTGGACCGGCTCGCACCGCTGGTGGATGGTCGCGCTGCCCATCGCCTGCATGGCGGCCGTCGGCACGTGGTTGTGGATGCGTCCGGAGCCGCCACGCTGACCTCCGGCCGCCGCGTTCATCGGCCTGTGGCTATACTCGCGGCATGAACCGGAACGCCCGTCTTTTTGCCGCTGCCGCCCTGATGGCGGTCCTGTCCGCCTGCGGAGCCAAGGGCCCGCTGTTCCTTCCGGAGAAGCCCGCGGAAGACGCGCCGGTGACGCCGGCGACGCCCGCCGAGACGACGCCCGCCTTGCCCGCCGAACCGCCGATCGATCCCACCACGGTGCCGGCCACCGACGGGAATGGCTGAGCCGGCGCGTACGCGGGAGACGTCCATGCGTTTCACCAAGATGCACGGCGCGGGCAACGATTTCGTCGTGCTGGACCTGCGCGACGGCCTGGCACCACCCGATGCATCGCTCGCGGCCCGCCTCGCCGACCGCCATCGCGGCGTGGGTTGCGACCAGATCCTGACCATCGAACCGCCGCGCTCGGCCAACGCCATCGCGGCGTACGGCATTTGGAATGCCGATGGCTCGCCCTCCCAGCAATGCGGCAACGGCGCGCGCTGCGTGGCGGCCTGGCTGGTGCGCGACGGCGTGGCGCGCGGTGACACCTTCGTTGTCGACAGTCCGGTGGCCACCCATGCGGTCGAGCGCCTCGGCGATGACCGTTATGCCATCGCGATGGGCGTGCCCGAGTTCGCGCCGGCCCGCATTCCGATGCATGGGTTCGGCGAAGCGCGCGAGGAGTACGACGCCGACGTGGACGAAGGCGTGCGGCTGCGCTTCGGTGCCGCATCAATGGGCAATCCGCACGCGGTGATCGAAGTGCGCGCCGTAGACGACGCGCCGGTGCACCGTTACGGGCCGCTGCTGCAGCGGTCTCCGCACTTCCCGGAATCGGTCAATGTCGGCTTCGCCGAAGTCGTCGCGCGCGACCGCGTGCGCCTGCGCGTCTACGAGCGCGGCGTGGGCGAGACGCTCGCGTGCGGCAGTGGCGCCTGCGCGGCCGCGGCCGTGCTGGTCCGTCGTGGCCGGGTGGACCGCGACGTGGCCATCGCGTTGCCGGGTGGAGAACTTCGCATCCGCTGGCCGTCCGACGACGCGCCGGTCATCATGTCCGGGCCGGCGGCATTCGTATTCGAAGGGGAATGGAAAGCATGAGCGAGACACTCGAGAAGCTGGGCGCCCACGAGGTCGCGGCCTGGCTGCGGCGGCACCCGACCTTCCTGAAGCAGTTCCCCGACCTGGCGCTGAGCCTGGTGGTGCCGCGAGACGATGGCCCCACCGCATCGCTGGCCAGCTACCAGCTCGAAGTCCTGCGCGACAAGAACCGTGAACTGTCCAAGCGCCTGAACGACCTGTTCGGCAACGCGCAGGAGAACGAGCGCCTGGCCGTGCGGACCCACCAGCTGGCGCTCACGCTGATGAAGCAGGGCAGCGCCGCCGACACCGTGCGTGCGATGGCCGCCTCGCTGGCGGAGGATTTCAACGGCGACCGCGTCAGCATCGTCCTCCTGGAGCCGGTCGCCGGCCTGGAAGAGAACGAATGGCTGCAGGTCGTGCCAGCCGACAACCCGCACATGGCGCCGTTCCGGGACTGCCTGCGTGATGGCGAGCCGATCTGCGGCCGCCTGCAGCCGGAGAAGCACGTGCTGCTGTACGGCTCGCATGCGGAAGACGTCGCGTCGTCTGCGCTGCTGCCGTTGCCGGGCCTCGGGCTGGTCGCCGTCGGCAGCCGCGACAGCAACCGTTTCTATCCCGGCATGGGCACGCTGTTCCTGCGCATGATGGGCGAGACGCTGGCGACGGCGCTGAAGCGGTTCGCCTGATCCGGGCGCGCCGCGCGGGTCTGCGCGCATGACCGTCACCGACTTCCTCGCGTATCTCGAAGTCGAACGCCGCGTCTCCGCGCATACGCTGGATGCGTATCGTCGCGATCTCGCGGCGCTGGCGGAGTGGGCGCAGACGCAGGAGATCGCGGACGTCGCCGATATCCAATCGGAGCAGCTCCGCGGCTTCGTCGCCGCCGAACATCGCCGCGGCCTGTCGCCCAAGAGCCTGCAGCGACGGCTTTCGGCGTGCCGCAGTTTCTACCAGTGGCTGTTGAAGCACGGCCGCATCACCGCCAGCCCGGCCGCCGCCCTGCGCGCGCCCAAAGCCGCACGCAAGCTGCCGCAGGTACTGGATGCCGACGAAGCGGTGCAGCTGGTCGAGCTGCCCACCGATGCGCCGCTCGACCTGCGCGACCGCGCGCTGCTAGAACTGTTCTATTCCTCCGGGTTGCGCCTGAGCGAACTGTGCCTGCTGCGCTGGCGCGACCTGGACATGGCGGGCGGCATGGTCAACGTGCTCGGAAAGGGCAACAAGGAGCGCCGCGTGCCGGTGGGATCGCATGCGCGCCGTGCGCTGGATGCATGGCGCGAGGAGCGTCCCGCAGGCAACGAGGCGTTCGTCTTCCCCGGGCGCGGCGACGGTCCGCTTTCGCAACGCGCGGTGCAGATCCGCATCAAGCAGCTGGCGCAGCGCCAGGGCCTGTTCAAGCACGTGCATCCGCACATGCTCCGCCACAGCTTCGCCAGCCACATCCTCGAATCCTCGGGCGACCTGCGCGGCGTGCAGGAGTTGCTGGGCCACGCCGACATCGCGACCACGCAGATCTACACGCACCTGGACTTCCAGCACCTCGCCAAGGTCTACGACGCCGCGCATCCCAGAGCGAAGCGAAAGAAATAGGGACGCCGTAGGCTGGGATGCAGCGCAGCGGAATCCCAGCAACCCCGCGATATCGACCGCCATGCGCTGGGATTGCGCGTTGCTTCATCCCAGCCTACGGCCGGTGTTCGGAGCGTCCTCCCAAAGGTCATGCTTGAACCGGGGAGCGGCGTCCCCACCTCTGTGGGAACACCCCGGAGGCCCCCCATGGACCCCAGCCAGAATCCGAACGTCTTCCACGCCACCACCATCCTGTCCGTGCGCCGCAACGGCCATGTCGCCGTCGCCGGCGATGGGCAGGTGACGCTGGGCCACACCGTCATGAAGGGCAATGCGCGCAAGGTGCGCCGGCTCGGTCGCGATGGCCAGGTGCTGGCCGGCTTCGCCGGTGCGGCGGCCGATGCGTTCACCCTGTTCGAACTGTTCGAAGCCAAGCTGGAAAAGCACGGCCAGCTGACGCGCGCCGCCGTGGAGCTGGCGAAGGATTGGCGCACCGAGCGTCGCCTGGGCAAGCTCGAGGCATTGCTCGCCGTCGCCGACAAGGAAACCTCGCTGATCATCAGCGGCACCGGCGACGTGATCGAGCCGGAGGACGGCATCATCGCGATCGGTTCGGGTGGCTCCTACGCGCTGTCCGCCGCGCGCGCGCTGCTCGCCCACACCGAGCTCGATGCGAAGTCCATCGCCGTCGAATCGCTGAACATCGCCGGCGACATCTGCATCTACACCAACCGCAACGTGGTGGTCGAAGAGCTCTGAGCTCCGACGCCCGCTCGCATCCCAACGAATACATCCCCATGACCGAAAACACTTCATCCACGATGACCCCGCGCGAGATCGTGCAGGAACTCGACCGTCATATCGTCGGCCAGCACGCGGCCAAGCGCGCGGTCGCCATCGCGCTGCGCAACCGCTGGCGCCGCATGCAGCTGGACACCAGCCTGCGCAACGAGGTGATGCCGAAGAACATCCTGCTGATCGGCCCGACCGGCGTCGGCAAGACCGAGATCGCGCGCCGCCTGGCGACGCTGGCCAACGCGCCGTTCGTGAAGGTCGAGGCCACACGCTTCACCGAAGTCGGCTACGTGGGCAAGGATGTCGAGCAGATCGTCCGCGACCTGGCCGATACCGCGGTGAAGATGTACCGCGAGCAGGCCAAGACGCGCATGCGCACCCAGGCCGAAGAGCGTGCCGAGGACCGCATCCTCGACGCGCTGCTGCCGCGTCGCGAGGGCGGCGGTTTCGGCTTCGGCGCGAATACCACCACCGTCGACATCGGCGCCGAGCCCTCGTCGAAGGAATCCGAGACCCGGCAGAAGCTGCGTCGCCAGTTGCGCAACGGCGACCTCGACGACCGCGAGATCGAGCTCGAGCTGGCGGCCAACGTCGGCGTCGACATCATGACCCCGCCCGGCATGGAAGAGATGGGCCAGCAACTGCGCCAGATGTTCTCCAACCTGGGCGGTGGCAAGACCCACAAGCGCACGGTGACGATCAAGGCCGCGCGTCCGCAGCTGGTCGAAGAGGAGGCCGGAAAGCTGGTCAACGAGGACGACATCCGCGCCGCCGCGATCGAAGCCTGCGAGCAGCACGGCATCGTCTTCATCGACGAAATCGACAAGGTCGCCAAGCGCAGTGGCAACGTCGGCGGCGCCGACGTCAGCCGCGAGGGCGTGCAGCGCGACCTGCTGCCGCTGGTGGAAGGCAGCAACGTATCGACCAAGTACGGCACGGTGAAGACGGACCACATCCTGTTCATCGCCTCGGGCGCGTTCCACCTGGCCAAGCCCAGCGACCTGATCCCGGAGCTGCAGGGTCGCTTCCCGATCCGCGTGGAACTGTCGGCGCTGAGCAAGGACGACTTCATCCGCATCCTCACCGAGCCGAAGGCGGCGCTCAGCAAGCAGTACGTGGAACTGATGAAGACCGAGGGCGTCGCGTTGCGTTTCAGCGACGATGCGATCGACCGGTTGGCCGAGATCGCCGCGCTGGTCAACGAGCGCCAGGAAAACATCGGTGCGCGCCGCCTGCATACGGTGCTTGAGCGCCTGTTGGATACGCTGAGCTATGAGGCGCCGGACCGCGATGGCCAGAGCATCATCATCGACCGCGCCTACGTCGATGCGCACCTCGGCGAGCTGGTGCAGGATCCTGACCTCAGCCGCTATATCCTGTGACCGATGGAACCCGCCGCGAGGCGGGTTCTTCGTTTCCAGGGCGCGCTGACGCGTCGGTTACAATCGGCGCACACCCCGCACACGTTCTTCGTCCCCATGAGCACGCTCCCACCCTGCCCGCAATGCGCCTCTGCCTACACCTACGAGGACGGCGCGCAGCTGGTGTGCCCGGAATGCGGCCACGAATGGTCCGGCGATGCCGCGACGGTTGGCGATGATGCGCGTGTCATCAAGGACGCGAACGGCAACCTGCTGCAGGACGGCGACACCGTCACCGTCATCAAGGACCTGAAGGTCAAGGGTTCGTCACTGGTGGTGAAGGTCGGCACGAAGGTGAAGAACATCCGCCTGGTCGACGGCGACCACGACATCGACTGCAAGATCGACGGCATCGGCGCGATGAAGCTCAAGTCAGAGTTCGTGCGCAAGGCCTGAGGCGGACCTCAATCCTCGCCGATGTCCTCGTTCCACACCTCGGGATTGGCGCGGATGTAGTCGCCGAGCATCGTGATGCATGCCTCGCTCTGCAGGTCGATGACGGTGACGCCCGACTCGCGCAGCCAGTCGATGCCCCCCTGGAACGTGACCGATTCGCCCACCACCACCGTGCCGATGTTGAACTGGCGCACCAGGCCGCTGCAGTACCAGCACGGCGCCAGCGTGGTGACCATGATGGTGTCGCGGTAGCGCCGCTGGCGACCTGCCTTGCGGAAGGCGTCTGTTTCGCCATGCACGGACGGATCGCCTTCCTGTACCCGGCGGTTGTGGCCGCAGCCGAGCAGGCGGCCATCCTGGTGATAGAGCGCCGCACCGATGGGAATGCCCCCTTCGGCCAGGCCCTGGCGGGCTTCGGCGATGGCGGTTTCGAGGAGGGCGCGGTAGTCGGTCATGCGGGTCTCAAGGGCAGGGGAGCGTGACGCGGCTCAAGGAATCCAGCTTCACATATCGCCTAGTGTGACGCTACTCGCAGCGTGGCAGGGAACCCTCTGGCATCCAGAGGCTGTGTGGACTGCGCCGCTCGCCGGAGAATCAGGGGATCATGGACATGGAAACGAGCACGACGACGGGTCGCGCGCTGGCGATCGTCGCCTGCGTCGCATTGGGCGTGGCGGGCATGCCGACCGCGCGCGCGCAGAGCATCGAGCAGGGGCTGTTGCAGCTGGAGTGGGGCGATCCGGCCCCGGCGGCACCCGGCAAACTGCAGCGCGAGCCCCGCTTCAACGTCCACCTGGTGAAGGACGACGGCAGTCGCCTCGTGCTGGATCCCGCGCAGGCGCGCCGCGCCGCGGGTGATCTGTACGTGTTGGCCAACCGGCGCGTAGCCATCGCGTTCGGCACCCAGGGGAATCTCCTGCCCGCGACCCGCGCCATCGAAGCCATCGTGCCGGCGGACCGGGTGACGCAGTCCGCGCCGGTGAGCGCGGCGAATGCGCGCGTGGCCGCCGCGGCGCCGGTCAATGGCGTCACCCGCTGGGTGACCCTGATGTGCAAGTTCAGCGACATCGCCACCGAGCAGAAGGCGCTTCCGTTCTTCCAGTCCCAGTACGGCGAAGCGGTGGGCCAGCTCGGCCACTACTGGCGCGAGGTGTCCTACAACAAGATCAATCTGGCCGGCAGCAGCGCATACGGTTGGTTCGACTTGCCGCAGCCGCGCAGCGCCTACGTCACGCAGGAGAACGGGAAGGACAAGGCGGACCTGAAGAAGCTGTTCGCCGATTGCGGCGCGGCGGCAGATGCCAGCGTGGATTTCGCGAGCGTGCAGGGCGTGAACATGATGTTCAACGGCGAGCTCGACGGATACGCATGGGGCGGCGGCAGCTGTGCGCCGCTGGAGGGTCGCGCGAACCTCTGCACGCGGGTGACCTGGAATCCGCCGTGGTCCTTCAGCAACCTCGCGCCGCTCGCGCACGAGATGGGGCACGGCTATGGCCTGCCGCACTCCGACAACTCGGACGGCGACGACGATACCTACGACAACCCGTGGGACGTGATGAGCGACGGCTGGAGCAACGCGGTGCGCGATGCGACGTACGGCTCGCGCCCGAAGCACATCAACATCTTCCAGCGGCATCGCCTGAGCTGGGTGGATGCCGCGCGCCGGCAGGTGCTGGTGCTGGGCGATACCACGACGCGCCAGATTGCGCTGGACTACGCGCACCTGCCCGCGTCGACCAACATCCAGATGCTCGTGCTGTCGCTTTCGCCGCAGGCCGACCCCTTCGCGACGGTGGTCTACACGCTCGAGGCCCGCAAGCGCGAAGGCGCCTATGAGGGTGCGCTGGCCGGCGACGCGGTGATCATCCATAAGGTCCAGGCGTCCGGCACGGCCTACAGCATGGATGCGAACGTGCCGCCGGCGAACACCTCCAACAACGAGGGGTCGATGTTCAAGGTCGGCGAGCGGTGGCTGACGCCCGAAGGGACGCACGCCGTCACCATCACGGCGCAGACCGCCACGGGATTCCTGGTGACCGTCGCACCGCCGCGGGTGATGAGCAGTCCGAATCCGCCACGGCTCGCCCCCAGCGGTGTATCCGCATCGTCCACGCCGGTATCCACGGATACGCCGGCGACGAGGAGCAGTGTGCGCACGCCATCGGTCACGACCGGTCGCTGCACCGAGCGCGCGTCCGGCCACACGTGCACGGTGCGCGAACGCTGACGCGTAGGGAAAATCCCGACACCGCAGGGGGGGGCGGCCACACCCGTCCCCGCCTGCATTTCCTGACCTGCATCGCAGTTCGGAACATCCACGCCGAGAACCACTCAAGCCGCCCGCGTGACGGCCGACACCGCAGCATGGCGGCGCCATTCCGGCCCGCCAGCCGTGAGTGGAGTCGCGCGTGGTCCATCGACGATCCGCCGGCGCGCGGTGGTCCCGCATGCGTGCGTGGGCTGCCGGGTTCGTGTTGGCACTGACATGCCTGCTCGTGGGTCCGCCGTCCCGTGCGGATACCGTGGTGCAGGGCATCCTGCAGTTGCAGTGGGCGGATCCTCCGCGCGCGCTGCCCGGTCGCGCGCAAGCCGCGCCACAGTTGGACGTCTGGCTCGAAACCGCTCCCGGGCAGCGCGTGGCGCTCGATGCCACGCAGGCGCGCCGCGCGGCAGGCGATCTGTATGCGCTCGCCAATCGCCATGTCGCGGTGTCCTACCAGACGTCTGTCGCCAAGGCCCAGCGCCTCGCGTCTCTGGCGCCGGTGATCGACGCCATCGTGCCCACCGGCCGCGTGGCCGCGCGTGCCACCGCCGTGAGTGCGGATGGCCGCGTCATGGCCGCGGCGCCCGTGCTCGGCAGCACGCGGTGGGTGACGCTGATGTGCAAGTTCGCCGACGTCGCGACGGAGCAGAAACCGCGCGCGTTCTTCCAGGCCCAGTACGGAACGGCGCCCGGCCAGCTCGGCCACTACTGGTCTGAAGTGTCGTATGGGCAGGTGGACCTCGCGGGCAGTTCCGCGCATGGCTGGTACACGCTGCCGCAGCCGCGCGAAGCCTACCTGACGCTCGTCAACGGCAAACAGAAGGCGCAGCTGTCGTTGCTGTTCGCCGACTGCGCGGCGGCGGCCGACGCCGAGGTCGACTTCCGTGGCGTGCAGGGCGTGAACCTCATGTTCAACGGTGAGCTGGATGGCAACGCCTGGGGCGGCGGCGCGTGCGCGACGCTCGATGGCGCATACACCTGCACGCGGGTGACGTGGAGCCCGCCGTGGTCGTTCGCGAACCTGGCGCCGCTTGCGCACGAAATGGGTCACGGCTACGGACTGCCGCATTCCAACAACTCCGATGGCGATGCCGACACCTACGACAATCCGTGGGACCTGATGAGCGATGCCTGGCGCAACGCGACCAGCGATGCCACCTTCGGCACGCTGCCCAAGCACATCAACATGTACCAGCGCGAACGATTGGGCTGGCTGCCCGCCGCGCGCAAGCGTGTCATCGACGCCGACAACACGGGGACGCACGAGATCGAGCTGGATGCAGGCAGTTTGCGCGGATCATCCAATACGCAGCTGCTCATCCTGGCGATGCCGACCCAACCCGACCCCTACAAGACCGTGATCTACACGCTCGAAGCGCGCCGCCGCACGGGCACGTACGAAGCCAGGCTGGCGGGCGATGCGGTGATCATCCACACGCTGGAGGACTACGGGATCGCGTACAGCATCGACACCGATACGCCCGTGGCCGATGTATCCAGCAACGAAGGTTCGATGCTGAAGGTCGGGGAACGCTGGAACACGCCGGACGAACGGCACTGGGTCGAGGTCGTGGCCGCGACGGCAGAGGGCTTCCGCGTGCGGGTGGGGCCGCGTCCCAGGACGATGAGTTCGCCCGCCCCCGTGCTGGTGAAGCCCGCCACGCCCACCGCCGCTTCACAGGCGAGCGGCGGGACCGGGACGCGGTCGGTGCCCGCGGCACCGGCGCGTGCGGTCTCGCCCCGGCGGCATTGCGATGCGCTGCCGCGCCTGATCCGACTGCCGGCGCTGTGCGCACTGATGGAGCCGTGAGGGCGCGGATCACCCGGGCACGCCGGTAGTGCGATAATCGGTGCCATGAGCGAATCCCCCTACGAACGCGGCACCACCCATTTCGGCTTCCGCGACGTCGCCGCCACGGAGAAGCAGAAGCTGGTGGGCGAGGTTTTCACCTCGGTGGCTGGCAAGTACGACCTGATGAACGACCTGATGAGCCTGGGTATCCATCGGGTCTGGAAGCGCTATTTCGTGGGCACCTGCCAGGTCAAGCGCGGCGACCGCGTGCTCGACCTCGCCGGCGGCACCGGCGACATCGCCGCGCTGCTCAAGGACCGTGTGGGCGACGCGGGGCAGATCGTGCTGGGCGACATCAACGCCGGCATGCTGTCGGTGGGCCGCGACCGCCTGACCGACCGGGGGCTGGTGCAGGGGCTGGAGTACGTCCAGTGCAACGCCGAAGCGCTGCCGTTCCCGGATGCCAGCTTCGACCTGGTCACGATTGCCTTTGGCCTGCGCAACGTCACCGACAAGGAGGCCGCGCTGCGCGAGATGCATCGCGTACTGAAGGTGGGCGGCCAGGCGCGCGTGCTGGAGTTCTCGGAGGTGACCGTCGACTGGTTCAAGCCGGTGTACGACTTCCATTCGTTCAAGGTGCTGCCGAAGCTGGGCCGGCTGTTCGCACAGGACGCCGGCAGCTACCAGTACTTGGCCGAGAGCATCCGCAAGCATCCGCCGCAGGCGGAGCTGCAGGGCATGATGGACGCCGCCGGCTTCGCCCGGACCAGCTTCCGCAACCTGTCGGCCGGCATCGTGGCCATCCATACCGGCTACAAGGTCTGAATGCACATGCCGCCGGCCTCCCGGGAGAGGCCGGCGCGGCACGCGGCGCGGTAAACTTGCGGCTTCCCCCGATCGCTGGAAGTCCCTGATGCGTTCACTGGCTTTGCTCTTGTCCTGCGCCGCCGTGCTGGCGGCCGGGTGCTCCAAGGAACCCGAGTCCACCCCCGTGGCCACGCCCAAGAAACCCGCCGTCGCCCAGGTCGCCGACCACGACGAGCACTCCTACGCCGAGCCGCAGAAGGTCGCCATCGCCGATCTGGCGCTGGATATCGCGGTCGATTTCGACACCAAGACCATCGGTGGCACCGCCACCTACACCCTGGACTGGAAGGACCAGGCCGCCACCCAGCTGGTGCTGGACACGCGCGACCTGACCATCTCGAAGGTGGAGGGCGAAGCGGACAACGCCTGGGCGCCGCTGAAGTACGCACTCGCAGCCAAGGACCCGGTACTGGGCAGCAAGCTGACCATCGAGACACCCGCGCGCAACGCCAAGGTGAAGGTCACCTACACGAGTTCGCCGGAGGCGTCGGGCCTGCAGTGGCTCACGCCCGAGATGACCGAAGGCAAGCAGCTGCCCTTCATGTTCAGCCAGTCGCAGCAGATCCATGCGCGCAGCTGGGTGCCGCTGCAGGACACGCCGCAGGTGCGCTACACCTACAGCGCGCACGTGACCTCGCGTCCGGACGTGATGGTGCTGATGAGCGCCGACAACGACCCCGCAGCCGCGCGTGATGGCGACTACACCTTCAAGATGCCGCAGAAGATCCCGTCGTACCTGATGGCGATCGCCGCCGGCGACCTGGTCTTCAAGCCGATCTCCGCGCGCAGCGGCGTGTGGGCCGAACCGGCGATGGTCGACAAGGCCACGAAGGAGTTCGAAGACACCGAGAAGATGATCGCCACCACCGAGCAGCTTTACGGCCCCTACCGCTGGGACCGCTACGACATGCTGGTGCTGCCGCCGTCGTTCCCTTACGGCGGCATGGAGAATCCGCGCCTGAGCTTCATCACGCCTACCGTGATCGTCGGCGACAAGACGCTGGTCTCGCTGATCGCGCATGAACTGGCGCACAGCTGGTCGGGCAACCTGGTGACCTTCTCCAGCGCCAAGCATGGCTGGCTCAACGAGGGCTTCACGAGCTACGTGGAGAACCGCATCGTCGAATCCCTGTATGGCAAGGAACAGTCCAGCATGGAGTACGCGATCGCGCGCAACAGCCTGAAGAAGGACATCGTCACCATGCCGGAGGCCACCCAGTCGCTGGCGGTGAAGCCGGGCACGAAGCTGGATGCCGACGATGCGCTCAGCGCCGTGTCGTACGACAAGGGTGCGTGGTTCCTGCAGATGCTGGAGGAGCGTTTCGGCCGCCAGGAGTTCGACGCGTTCCTGCGCGGCTACTTCGACCACTTCGCCTTCCAGAGCATCACCACCGAGCAGTTCGTGGCGTATGCGAAGAAGAACCTGTTCGACAAGCATCCCAACCTGGTCAGCGACGCCGAGATCCAGGAATGGATCTATGCGCCGGGCATCCCGGCCGGTGCGCCGCAGGTGCAGTCGCGCGGTTTCTCCAACACCGACACCGCGCGCATCGCCTGGCAGGGCAGTGGCCAGCTGCCGAACCCGCAGGTGACCAACACGTGGATCACCCAGCAGTGGGTGCACTTCATTGAGGGCATGGGCGACACGTTGACCGTCGAACAGGTCAAGCAACTGGATGATGCGTACCACTTCACCGGCACCGCCAATGGCGAGATCGCCATGCGCTGGTATCCGCTGACGATCCGCAGCGGGTACGTGGACGCGCGTCCGGAGATCGCCAAGTTCATCGAGCGCGTGGGCCGTCGCAAGCTGATCATGCCGATCTACGAGGAACTGGTGAAAACGCCGGACGGACTGGCGTTCGCCCGGGACACCTTCGCCCGCGCCAAGCCGGGTTACCACCCGATCACGACCGGTTCGGTCGAGGCCGTGCTGGCGAAGGCGTCGGCAGGGCAGTAACGGATGCAGGCACGTCTGACCCGTGCAAGGACGGTCGCCCTCGTGGCGGCCGTTCTCGTTTGCGGGCTGCTGACCTGGGCATGGCGTGACCCGATGGCGCCGCTGCGCGGGGCCATGGCGTTGCAGGGGTGGTGGATCGGCCTGTCGGAAACGCGCGCGCGCGTGGGCGACCACCGCTGGGCCTACGACACACGGGACGCGGCCACGCCCGGCGCTCCGACGGTCGTGCTCGTGCATGGCTTCACCGGCAGCAAGGAAAACTGGTATCCGCTGGCGGAGCGCCTGGGTGGGCACTACCGCCTGGTGATCCCGGACCTGCCCGGCTGGGGCGAGAGCCAGCGCATCGCGGGCGCCGACTACGGCTTCCTGGCGCAGGCGGACCGGCTCGCGCAGTTCCTGCGGCACATCCGGCGCGAAGGCAGCCCGATCGTGCTGGTCGGCCACTCGATGGGCGGCGGCATCGCCGCCATCGTCGCTGCCGACCATCCCGATCTGGTGGCCCGCGTCGCGCTGATCGACGCGGCCGGCGTCCGCTTCCGCGACAACCGCTTCGGCCGCGAGGTGCTGGCCGGCGGCAATCCGTTCGCCGTCCACGATGAAGCCTCCCTGCAGCGCTATCTCGACACGGTGTTCAACGACCGCGCGGCCCAGCCGGTGCTGCCGTGGCCGGTGTCGCGCGCCGTCATCGACTGGCGCATCGCGCAGGCGCCGTTCGAGCAGCAGGTGCTGGATCGGATCGGGCGCAGCGCCGAGCGCTTCCTGCCCGGCGAGGCGGCGGCCGCCATCCAGCAGCCCGCACTGCTGCTGTGGTGTCGGCAGGACCGGGTGATCGATCCCAGCGCGATGGCGCTGTACGCCGCGCGGATGCCGCAGGCACTGCAGGTTTCACTCGATGGTTGCGGCCACATGTCCATCATGGAACGACCCGATGACGTGGCGGCCTCCGTCGCGCTGTTGATCCAACGAGGAAGAGCAAGATGAACAAGCAGGTGTGGATGGCGCTGTTCCTGGCCGCGGGTACCGTCGCGATGACGGGTTGCGGCGACCGCGAAGCGGAGCGCGCGGCGGCGGCGGCAGCGCAGGCGGCGGCGCTCGAACAGCAGGCCGACGAGGTGGCGAAGAAGTACGACAGTGCCGTGACGTCGCGCGACTGGGACATGGCGCGTATCCACGGGGTCGCGCTGATCGACCAGTACCCGGACAGCACCGCGGCCAAACGCATCGGGCCCGGGTTGGAAGAGGTCAAGGCCAAGGCGGAGGGCGCGCGCGAACAGCGCCGGATGGAGTCGCTGTGGGACTATTCGCAGGTCCCCGCCGATGGCGGTACCCAACGCTCGGCGGCGATCCTCAGCAAGGATCCGGTCGACGTGGATGGCACGGGCGCGAAGCCGGTGCAGCTGGTGTTCCGCGACCATCCCAAATGGAAGCGCAGCAGCTACCTCGTGCTGCAAACCAGCGATTTCGCCAAGGCGTGCTATGGCCGCTGCAGCGTCGGCGTGGTCGCCGACGGCGCCGCGGCGAGGAAGATGTCCGCCAACCGGCCGGACACCGATGAGGCGACGGCGATGTTCATCGACGACAACAAGGCGTTGTGGCGCCTTGCGCGCAAGACCAGGGTGCTGGAGATCGAGTTCCCGGTGAAGGACGGCAGCCTTCACAAGGCCGTGTTCGAAACCGGTGGCCTCGACGGCAGCCAGATGCCGGGGTGGGATTGAGCGATCCCGCGCGGCGGTTCACGCCGAGGCGATGACCCGGTTCCGTCCCATCGCCTTCGCGCGGTAGAGCGCGTTGTCGGCCTGGTGCAACAGGTCTTCGAGGCGTTCCAGGCCGCTTCCCGATGACACGGCGACGCCGACGCTGACGGTCACGTCCAGCGAGCGGCCATCCTCCAGCACGACCACCTCGCTGGCGATGTGGCGCAGGCGCTCGCCCACCGCGAGCGCGGACGCGGCATCCACGCCGGGCAACAGCACCGCGAACTCCTCGCCGCCGAAACGCCCGAACAGGCCGTCCTCCCGCAGATGCGCGCGCACGCGCTGCGCGAACGCCGCCAGCACGGCATCGCCCGCGGCATGGCCGTGGCGGTCGTTCACCGATTTGAAATGGTCGATGTCGAGCATCATCGCGGCGACCGACGTGCGCTCGCCACGCGCGTCCACGAGCCGCTGCCGGCCACGCCGCAGGAACGCACTGCGGTTGAGCACGCCCGTCAGCGCGTCGTGGTCCGCCGCGTGGTTGAGCGACGCGAGCAGGTGGTTGCGCGCGGCATTGACGCTCGCCACCGTCAGCGGCGCGACTGCGAGCAGGGCCATGCCCATCCGCAGCGAGATCACCGGTTGCATGGTCGCCTCCTGCAGCTGCAGGTCGATCAGGCCGGTCGCGATGGCGATCAGCGTCCACATGCACAGCAGCAGGGTCATCACCGCGGTGGTGAACAACCGGTACGCCAGCGCGCACCACAGCAACGCCGGCACCGGGAAGGCGATCGCACCCGGACCGCCGATCAGCACGCCCAGCAGGATGGCCAGGCCCAGGGCGACCGCGGGCAGCACCAGCACAGGTCGCTGCCGCAGGCGCCCCAGCTGCCCGCGCACCGTGCGTGCGAAGCCGGCGGGCGTCGGGGCCAGCAGCACCACCGGCAGGATCGCGACATAACTGACCAGTTCGGCGGAGAACCAGAAGCCGCTGGCGGTGAGGAAGCCCATGCGCATCATCGCGTGCGAGCTCAGGCTGCCCGCCAGTGCGGCGCCGAGCGCCGCCACCGCCGAGACCGCGAGCACCCACAGCATCGACAGCGGGTGCTGCAGCAGGCGGTCCTCGTGCCGGACATGGCGGAACAGCAGGTACCCGGACAGCACGCCGGCCAGGTTCGCCATCGTCAGCCGGAGCGTGGTCGGCAGCGAGGTGCCGGTCAGCAGGTCCGCCGCCACGTAGCCCAGGGCCGCGGCCGCCCAGCCTGCCGGCGAGGCCAGTGCCGGTGTGCGCGCGAACAGGCCCAGCAGCAGGGCGTTGGTCGCCCAGAACGAGGCCAGCTGGTGCTCCGGCCGGGTCAGGATGCCCAGGCCGCTCGCGGTGAAGACCACGCTGGCGACCAGCAGGGCCTGCAGCGTCAGCCGGCGGAACGTCGCGAACGGCGATTCGGGGAGCGCAGGGTCCCGCGGAGTGGTGTATCGAACCTGCCCGACCATGCTGCCCCTGCCGATGCCCGACTGCGTGGGGGCACGACCATCCCCGGTTCCCCCGGGGACTACCTTACGCCATGCCCGTGACCATCCGGCAAGTACCCCGGACCGCACGGAAGCCGCGGAAGGCGGCTCAGAGCGCGTAGCCGAACTGCTCCTTGAACTGCGCGTTGAACTCGGCGAAGTCGAAGCGCTGGTTCTGCGTGCCCGGATGCTCGACCTTCAGCGCGCCCATCAGGTTGCCCATCCGGCCGATAGTCAGCCAGTCGAGGCCCTTCTCGATGCCGTAGATCAGGCCCGCACGGAAGGCGTCGCCGCAGCCGGTCGGGTCGACCACGCGGCGTTCGTGCGCCGGCGGGATCTCGTAGGTCTTCTCGGGGGTATGGATCACCGCACCGCGCGGACCCAGCGTGGTGATGTAGGCCTTCACCCGCGACACGATCTGCTTCTCGTCCCACCCGGTGCGCGTCTGCAGCAGGTTGGACTCGTAGTCGTTGACCACCACGTAGTCGGCCTGTTCGATGAACGTGCGCAGCTCTTCGCCGTTGAACAGCGGCATCGCCTGGCCCGGATCGAAGATGAAAGGGATGCCCAGTTCGCTGAACTCCCGCGAGTTCTGCATCATGCCTTCGCGGCCGTCCGGGGCGACGATGCCGAAGGTCACGCCGGCCACGTCGCGCACGTGGTTGCTGTGCGAGTCCGACATCGCGCCGGGGTGGAACGCGGTGATCTGGTTGTTGTCCAGGTCGGTGGTGATGAAGCACTGTGGCGTGAACTGTTCCTCGAACACCCGCACGCACTCCAGGCGGATGCCGCAGGCTTCCATGTGGGCGCGGTACGGGCCGAAGTCCTGGCCCACCGTGGCCATCGGGATCGGGTCGCCGCCGAGCAGCTTGAGGTTGTAGGCGATGTTGCCGGCGCAGCCGCCGAACTCGCGGCGCATGCGCGGCACCAGGAACGACACGTTCAGGATGTGGACCTTGTCCGGCAGGATGTGGTTCTTGAACTGGTCCGGGAACACCATGATGGTGTCGTAGGCAAGGGAACCACAGATCAGTGCGGACATCGGCGAACTCGGCTGGAGAGGGTGCGGCCGTCCCGGGCCGCCCGGAAAAGCGGGACGTGCGCCCCATTCCCGGCGCGCCGGTGCGAAGGTTACCGGCTGGGGCCGGCGGCGGCCAGTCTGGGCCACCGGCGCGGCGCGCGCCGGCACGGCGGGGCGGCCTGCGGCGCGATGCCGGCGCACGGTGTTTTCCCCGCGGATTCACGAGATTTTTCCTTGCCCGCACCATGCCGGATTGCTAGGCTAGCCGACCTCGTTTTTTGCCCAAAAAATCGCCACTCCGCGCGATTTCCGCCTCCAGCAGGAACCCGTCCCCCGATGTTCAAGAAGCTCCGCGGCATGTTCTCCAACGACCTGTCCATCGACCTGGGCACGGCCAATACCCTGATCTACGTGCGCGGGCAGGGCATCGTGCTGAACGAACCTTCGGTCGTGGCGGTGCGCCAGGACCGCGCCATCGGTGGTTCGCGCTCGGTCGCGGCGGTAGGTGCCGAGGCCAAGCAGATGCTCGGCCGTACCCCGGGCCACATCACCACCATCCGCCCGATGAAGGACGGCGTGATCGCCGACTTCACCTACACCGAGGCGATGCTGAAGTACTTCATCAAGAAGGTGCACAAGTCGCGCTTCCTGCGGCCCAGCCCGCGCGTGCTGGTCTGCGTGCCGGCCGGTTCCACCCAGGTCGAGCGCCGCGCCATCAAGGAGTCGGCCGAGGAGGCCGGTGCGCGCGACGTCTACCTGATCGAGGAGCCCATGGCGGCCGCGATCGGCGCCGGCATGCCGGTGACCGAGGCGCGCGGCTCGATGGTCATCGACATCGGCGGCGGCACCACCGAGGTGGCCGTCATCTCGCTGAACGGCATCGTCTACTCGCAGTCGGTGCGCATCGGTGGCGACCGCTTCGACGAGTTCATCACCAACTACGTGCGCCGCAACCACGGCATGCTGATCGGTGAGGCCACCGCCGAGCGCATCAAGCTGGAGATCGGCTGCGCCTACCCGCAGGCCGAAGTGCAGGAAATGGAGATTTCCGGCCGCAACCTCGCCGAGGGCGTGCCGAAGATGATCAAGATCAACTCCAACGAAGTGCTGGAGGCCCTGCACGAGCCGCTGTCCGGCATCGTCAGCGCGGTCAAGCTGGCGCTGGAGCAGACCCCGCCGGAACTGTGCGCCGACGTGGCCGAGCGCGGCATCGTGCTGACCGGCGGCGGCGCGCTGCTGCGCGACCTGGACCGGCTGATCAGCGAGGAAACCGGCCTGCACGTGCAGGTCGCCGACGATCCGCTGACCTGCGTGGCGCGCGGCGGTGGGCGTGCGCTTGAGCTGGTCGACATGCACGGCAACGAGTTCTTCGCGCCCGAGTGAGCGGCGCAGCGGTAAGGCCGCCCGCTTCGCGGGCGGTACAGGGGAGGGGCACGCGGATGCGCGCCGCAGGCGGAGCGGAACCGGCCCGCCCACGTCTTTCCGCCGATCCGCGCGTTACCCTTGTTCCCTGGCGGCATCGCTGCCGACCTTCCTCCTGACGGCCCCCCAGTGCCTTCCTACGCCGGTCCCCCCGTCGCATCCCGCCCCGGTGAAGTCGCCAGCACGCTGCGGCTGCTCGCCTACCTGGCGCTGACGATCGCCCTGGTCATCCTCGATCATCGCGGCGGCTGGCTGTCGCAGGTGCGGGCCCAGGCCAACGTGGTCACCCAGCCGCTCTGGTGGCTGGCCGGTCTGCCGGGGCGCCTCACCACGCGTGTCCAGGACGATGCCTCGACCCGCACCGGTCTGATCGAAGAGAACCGCCGCCTGCGCAACGAGATGCTGGTCGCCAACGCGCGCCTCGCCCGGTTGCAGACCGCGGCCGCGGACAATGCGCAGCTGCGCGCGCTGCTCGGCGTGAAGACCTCGCGCGGCCTGGACGTGCAGCTGGCGCCGGTGCTCGACATCGACCTCGCGCCGGGACGGCAGCGCCTGGTGCTGGATGCCGGCAGCCGCGACGGCGCCACCCTGGGCCAGGCCGTGATCGATGCCGGCGGCCTGATGGGACAGATCATCGACACCACGCCGGCGCATGCCACGGTGCTGCTGCTGACCGATCCCGACCATGCCGTGCCGGTGGTGGTCGCGCGCAACGGCGTGCGCCTGATCGTCTATGGGCGTGGCCGCAGCGACCTGCTGGAGCTGGCCGACGTACCGCTCAACAGCGGTGTGGAAGTCGGCGACGTGCTGGTGACGTCGGGGCTGGGCGGGCGGTTCCCGGCCGGGTTCCCGGTCGGCACCATCGCCGCGCTGCGGCCCGACGACAGCCATGCCTTCCTCGTGGGCGACGTGACCCCGGCCGCGCGCCTGGACCGTGGCCGCGACGTGCTGCTGCTGAAATCGGCGCCTCCCCAGCCGCTGCCGCCGGCCGATCCCGCGCGTTTCCTGCCGGAGGCGACGACGCCACCGGAAGGCACGGGTACCCAGGCGCCCGCGACATCCTCGCCCGCACCAGCGCAGGCACCGCCGCAGGCGCAGAACCCGGCACCCGCCCATGCGCCGGCTGCGACCGCGCCTGGCGGCACGCAGGGTGGACCTTCCGGCAATGCCGCCACACCACCCGCCACGCCGCCGCAGGAGCCGCAGCGATGAGCCGCGCACGCACCGGCTGGCTGATGCCGCTCAGCATCGTCCTCGCCCTGCTGCTGGGCCTGTTGCCGTTGCCGGACCTGCTGCAACCGCTGCGCCCGTACTGGCTCGCGCTGGTGCTCGCGTACTGGGTCATCGAGGCGCCCGACAGCGCGGGCCTCGGGTTCGCGGTCGTCATCGGGCTCATCGCCGACCTGATGTTCGGCACCCTGCTGGGCGAACAGGCGCTGCGCCTGCTGATCATGGCCTTCATCCTGCAGCGCTTCCGCGCGCGGCTGCGCTTCTTCCCGGTCTCGCAGCAGGCGCTCGCGATCGGCGGGCTGCTGCTCAACGACCGCATCGTGGCCACCGTGGTCCACCTCGCCCTGGGCGAACCGACCCTGCCGTGGACGTACTGGTGGGCGCCGTTGCTGGGCATGCTGTTCTGGCCGCCGCTGTTCGTGCTGATGGATGCGCTGCGGCTCGGCCGCCGCAAGCGGGGCTGACCGATGGCGGGCCTGCGCCGGCGCAGCAAGAATCCGCATGCCGAGGCCGACCAGTTCCGCCGTCGGGCGGTGATCGGCTTCGCGGTCGTGGGTGCCTGCCTGGTCGCATTGGCGGCCTGGTATTTCAAGCTGCAGGTGCTGGACCACGACGAATACGCCACGCGCTCGGAAGCCAACCGCATCCGTCCCCGCCCCGTCGTGCCAGGCCGCGGCACCATCTACGATCGCAACGGCTTGCTGCTGGCGGAGAACGTGCCCGCGTTCCGCCTGGACGTCACGCCCGACAAGGTGAAAGAGCCGGCCACGCTGGTCGCCGAGCTCGCTAGGATCATCGCGCTCTCGCCCGAGGACATCGAGCGTTTCGAAGCCACGCGCAAGACGTCGCGCGGCTTCCGCCCGATCACCCTGAAGCTGCGCGTGTCCGAGGAGGAGATGGCGCGCTTCGCGGTGGACCGCTGGCGCTATCCCGGCGTCGAGCTGGTGCCGTACCTGACCCGCCGCTACCCCTATGGCGAGCTGTTCGCGCACATCGTCGGCTACGTGGGTCGGGTGGACGAAAAGGACCTCGAACAGCTCGGCGAGATCAACAGCGCGCTGACCCACATCGGCAAGACCGGCCTCGAGCGCTACTACGACGAGCAGCTGCGCGGCCGCATCGGCTACGAGAAGGTCGAAACCAACGTGGAAGGCCGCGCGCTGCGCGTGGTCGGGCGAGTACCCGCGCAGGCCGGCACCGACCTGCGCCTGAGCGTGGATGCGACGCTGCAGCAGGCCATCGTGGATTCGTTCGGCGAACTGGAAGGCTCGGCGATCGCGGTCGATCCGCGCACCGGCGAAGTGCTGGCGATGGTCAGCCTGCCGAGCTACGACCCCAACCTGTTCGTCAACGGCATCTCGAGCAGGGATTTCAAGCTGCTCAACGACAATCCGTCGCGGCCGCAGTTCAACCGGTTGGTGCTGGGCGGCGTCGCGCCCGGCTCGACGCTGAAGCCGCTGATCGCGCTGGCGGGACTGGACAGCGGCAAGCGCACACCGGAGGACACCGTGGTGTCGACCGGCATGTTCTACCTGCCGGGCACGAGCCGTGGCTGGGGCGATGCCAGTCGGCGCGGCCACGGCGTGACCAACCTGCGCAAGTCGATCTCGCAGTCGGTCAACACGTATTACTACCGGCTCGCGCTGGACCTCGGCATCCAGCAGTTCGACGAGTACATGGCGTACTACGGTTTCGGCGAGCCCACGGGCATCGACCTGCGCGGCGAGATCGGCGGCATCCTGCCGTCGCCGCAGGCGAAGCTGAAGGCGCGCAAGGAGCGCTGGTATCCCGGCGATACCGTCAATGTCGCGATCGGCCAGGGCGACTGGAAAGTCACCCCACTGCAGCTGGTGCGCGCGACCGCCGGCCTCGCCAGCGGCGAACTGCGCCGGCCGCACCTGGTCGCGCAGTCGCGCATCGGTTTCGATCGCCCATGGGCATCGATGCCGCAGCCGGCACCCGTACCCATCAGCCGGAATCCGGCGAACGTCGCCGTCGTGCGCCTGGGCATGCAGGACACCATGCAGCCCGGCGGTACCGGTTGGCGCGTGGCCCAGGGCGCGTCCTACCTGATGGCCGGCAAGACCGGCACGGCGCAGGTCATCAGCCGCCGCGGCACGGCCGCGGTCGATCCGCGCAGCCTGCCGATGCACCTGCGTCACCGCTCGCTGTTCGTCGGCTTCGCGCCTGCGGACAACCCGACGATCGCGATCGCGATCGCGGTCGAAGGCGGCGGCTACGGCGGCAGCACCGCCGGACCGATGGCGCGCAAGATCTTCGACGCCTATCTGCTCGGCAAGATGCCGGAGAAGGTCGCGGTCGAAGGCGAGGCCGCGGCTACGCCACCGGCCGCACCCGCCACGTCGGCGGCGCCTGCGACCACCCCGCCGAGTACGCCCCCCAGTACGCCGCAGGGAGACCGGCGATGAGCGAGCTGCTGCGCTGGGTCGTGGACCTGCTGCGCTACCTGCTGCGCACGCTCGACTGGCCGTTGCTGGGCGCGCTGTTGGCGCTGATGGCGGTTGGCCTGGCCGTGCTGTACAGCGCGGGTGGCGAAGCGCTCGGTTCGCGCCTCGTGCTGGCGCAGGGCGTGCGCTTCGGGGTGGGCCTGGTCGCGATGTGGGCGCTGTCGCGGGTCACGCCAGTGCGCCTGCGCGCGTGGACGCCGGGCGTGTTCGCGGTGGCGCTGGTGCCGCTGATCCTCGTGCTGTTCATCGGCACCGGCAAGCACGGCGCGCACTGGATCGACCTGAAGTTCTTCTACCTGCAGCCATCGGAGCTGCTGAAGATCGCGCTGCCGATGATGCTGGCCTGGTATCTGCACCGCGAGCCGCTGCCGCCGGGCTGGCGCACCACGATCGTGTCGGCGGTGCTGATCGGCCTGCCGACCGGCCTGATCCTGCTGCAGCCGGATTTCGGCACGGCCATGCTGGTGGCCGCGAGCGGCGTGTTCGGCCTCTATCTCGCCGGCCTGTCGTGGTGGTGGTTCATCACGGCCGGCGTGCTCGGCGGCACGGCCGTGGGGCTGGTGATGTTCGCGCCGATCTCGTGGTTCTCGTTCCTGCGCGAGTACCAGCAGAACCGCATCCTGACGTTCCGCGACCCCGAGAACGATCCGCTAGGCGCGGGCTGGAACATCCTGCAGTCCAAGATCGCCATCGGCGGCGGTGGCTGGACCGGCAAGGGCTGGGGGCAGGGCTCGCAGTCGCACCTGGACTATCTGCCCGAACACACCACCGACTTCATCTTCTCCGTGCTGTCGGAGGAGTTCGGTTGGGTGGGCGTGGCCGTCGTGCTGCTGCTGTACCTGTTCGTCGTCGGCCGCTGCCTGTGGATCGCGATGGATGCGCGCGACACGTATTCGCGCCTGATCGCCGGCACCCTGGGCATGGCTTTGTTCGTCTACGTGATCGTCAACGGCGGCATGGTGTCCGGCCTGTTGCCGGTAGTGGGCGTGCCGATGCCGTTGCTGAGCTATGGCGGCACGTCGGCGGTGTCGTTGCTCGCCGGCCTCGGCCTGGTGATGGCGGTGCGCGCGCACCGGCCCGTGCACGGCTATTGAAGCCGCGTCGCGCGGCGCTCTGTTCACCCTGCACCGAAAGTCGCGTGCTACCCTCGCGCCGATGATGCGACGCGTACTTCCCTGTCTGCTGGTGCTGGCCCTTGCGTCCTGCGCCACTCCGCAACCGCCGCCGCCGGGTTCCTCGGCGACTCCTCCCGCTGCGACGACGACGCCCGCCGAAACCTCGGTGGAACGTGTCGCCGAGGTGCCGCCGGAGGCGCTCGCGCCGGTCGATTTCCCTACCGCGCGTGCGCAGTTCGTGCGCGACACCGCGGCGAAGTACGGCATCGCGCCGGCCGATATCGAGGCGACGCTGGGCAAGGCGCAGTTCCTAGACAGCGTGGTCGCGGCGATGTCGCGCCCCGCCGAGCGCGTGAAGCCCTGGAGCGAGTACCGCGTGGGCTTCCTCACGCAGACGCGCATCGATGGCGGCCGAGCCTTCCTGGCGCAGCACCGCGATGAACTCGCGCGCGTCGAACAGCAGTACGGCGTACCGCCCGAGGTCATCGTGTCGATCATCGGCGTGGAGACCAACTACGGTGGCTTCACCGGCCGGCACAAGGTGCTGGACGCGCTGTACACGCTGGCCTTCCGCTACCCGCGCAGCGGCAATCCCGACCGCGTGGCGTACGAATACCGCCGCGAGCAGTTCTTCCGCGATGAACTGGCGCAGCTGTTCGCGCTGGGCCGTGAGGAAAAGCTCGACATCGCGACGCTCACCGGCAGCTACGCCGGCGCGATGGGGCTGGGCCAGTTCATGCCGTCGAGCTACCGCGAGTTCGCGGTGGACGGCAACGGCGACGGGCGCCGCGATCTGTTCACCACCTATCCGGACATCTTCGCGTCGATCGCCAACTACTTCCGCAAGAAAGGCGGCGAGCGCGGTGGCTGGGTGCCGGGCGGCGCAGTGGTGGCGCGCGTGCAACTGCAGGACGGCTATCCGGAGTTCAACCCGGAGACCTGGACGCCGGACTACACGCTGGCGCAGCTGGCGGAGAAGGGCTACCGCCCGCTCGACGCCGTGGCGCCCCACGCGACCGCCACGCTGGTGCAGCTGGACGGCGCCGACGGCAAGCAGTACTGGCTGGGCTTCCAGAACTACTACGCGATCACCCGCTACAACAACTCCAAGATGTACGCGATGGCGGTGTACCAGCTGTCGCAGGCCATCGCCGGCCGCGAGATTCCCCCGGCATGAGGTGGCTCGCGCTGCCGATGGTCGTCGTCGCCCTGGCCGCGTGCAGCACGGCACCGAAGAAGTCCCCGCCACCACCGTTGTCCGGCGGCACGGCCACATCGCCGTCGTCGCCCTCGCGCCCGACGGCGGGCAGGGATTGCTCGCGCTACGCGCCCGCACAGGAAGACCTGTCCACGCGTGGTGATTACAAGGCGGGCGGTCTGTACAAGCCCGGCGTGGCCGACACCACGCCCGACCACGTGCCGGACCTGGAGTGCATCCGCGAGCCCGTCGTCACTGCCGAAGTCCGCTCGCGCGTGGGCAACAAGTCGCCTTACACGGTGTTGGGCAAGCAGTACCGCGTGCTCGATCGCGTGGACGACTACGTGGAGCAGGGCACGGCGTCGTACTACGGCAACAAGTTTCATGGCCGGCGTACGTCGAACCAGGAGGTGTACGACATGTACGCCTACAGCGCGGCGCACAAGTCGCTGCCGCTGCCGAGCTTCGCGCGCGTCACCAACCTCGACAACGGCAAGTCGGTCGTCGTGCGGGTGAACGATCGAGGCCCGTTCCACGAAGGGCGCGTGATCGACCTGAGTTACGCCGCCGCGGTGAAGCTGGGCATCACCCAGCGCGGCACCGGTCGCGTGGAAGTGCGTGGCCTGGCGCCCGATGGACGTACGCTCGCCGAAGCACCCGCCGCAACCGCAACGCCCCCGGCGACGCCGTCGGCGATGGATGCGCTGGTCGACCGCTTGCCCCAGGGCACGGCCACGACCGCGCAGGGGTTCGAACAATGGATGCAGGCCAACGGCGTGCGCGTGGCGACCGGGAAACCCGGTGGCGCGGCGACGCCGGTGGTGGCGACGGCCGTATCCGCACCTGCGCCACCGGCCTCGACGCCCGCTGTTCCGTCGCCCCTGCAATTGCAGGTGGCCAGCTTCTCCAGCCGTGACAACGCCGACCGCGCCCTTGCGCGTCTGGCCGCGGCCGGCATCGCCGACGCGCGGCTGACCGATGTGCCCGGCAACGGAGGCACCCTGTGGCGGTTGCGCGTCGGTGCGCCGGATGCCGCGACCGCGGAGGCCCTGGCCGGCCGCATCGCGGGGCTCGGCTTCGGCCGTCCGCAGCTGGTGCGCGAATAGTCGCGGGAAACCGCTGGTTTTTTACGTTCTTCCAACCCACGGGCGGGCCGGCGTCCCTACAATATCGGCCTTGAATCGTCAGGCCCACGGCCTCGCCAGGAGTTTTCCGCCGATGAAGTTCCGTTTCGCCCTCGCCGCGCTCGCGACCACCGCCATGGGCCTGGCCATTGCCCAGACCCCCGCGCCGACCCCGGTGCCCGTCGCTGCCGCGCCCGCCGCCCCCGTCGAGATCCCGCCGCCGCCCAAGCCAACCGCCACCGCGTGGGTGCTCGTGGACTACATCACCGGCCAGGTGCTCGCGGGCGAGAACTACAACGAACGTGTCGAGCCGGCCAGCATCACCAAGGTCATGACCTCGTATGTGCTCGCGGCTGAGCAGAAGAACGGCAAGATCAAGCCCGACGACCAGGTGATGATGAGCGAGCGTGCCTGGCGCGAGGGCGGCGCCGGCACCGATGGCAGCTACAGCGGCTTCGCCGTCAACAAGACCGCCGCGCTGCTGGACATGGAAAAGGGCATGGCCGTGCAGTCGGGCAACGACGCCGCCATCGCGCTGGCCGAGCACGCCGCCGGCAGCCAGGAAGCCTTCGCTTCGCTGATGAACAACTACGCCGCGCAGATCGGCATGAAGGGCTCGCACTTCGTCAACGCGCACGGCCTGTCCGCGCCGGAGCATTACTCGACCGCGTACGACCTCGCGCTGCTGGGCCGCTCCTTCATCCGCGACTATCCCGAGCAGTACGCCTTCAACAAGATCAAGGAATTCACGGTCGGCACGATCACCCAGCCGAACCGCAATCTGCTGCTGTGGCGCGATGCCAGCGTCGACGGCATCAAGACCGGCCACCACTCGGCCGCCGGCTACTGCTTGATGAGCTCGGCCAAGCGTGGCGACCAGCGTCTGGTCGCGGTGGTGATGGGTTCCACCTCCGAGAAGCAGCGCGCCGACGACAGCCTGGCGCTGCTCAACTGGGGCTTCCGCTTCTACGAGACGCACCGCCTGTACGAACCCGGCAAGGTCATCGCCAGCCAGCGCGTGTGGAAGGGCCAGGCCAAGGACGTGCAGCTGGGCGTCGCCCAGCCGATGCTGGTCAGCGTGCCGCGCGGCCGCTACGGCGACCTGAAGCCGACGATGGACGTGCCCAAGACGCTGGTCGCGCCGATCACGCAGGGCCAGGCCATCGGCACGGTGAAGGTCACGCTGGACGGCAAGGTGGTTGCGCAGTCGCCGCTGGTGGCGATCTCTCCCATCGAAGAGGCCGGCTTCTTCAAGCGCCTGTGGGATGCGTTCTGGATGTGGTGGGAGTCGGAGTGATCCGCCTCGTCCCGTGAGGGTGAAGAAGCCGGCGCATGCCGGCTTCTTCGTTTCCGGCCTCAGCGGATGCCGGCCGCGATCAGGCCGATGGCGATGATCGCCAGCGGGATGGCCAGCAGGTTGAGGCGGCTGAGCCGCTCGCCGAAACCGAACACGCCCGCCAGCGTGCCCAGCACCACCACGCCGATGTTCATCATCGAGAACACCACGGCCGGATGGTCTGGCAGCGCACGGTGGGCCTTCACGTAGAACAGGATGTTGGCGAAGTTCAACGTGCCCAGCAGCAGGCCCGTGCCCAGTGCGGCCCGCGTCGGCGCAATCCGTGCACGCCACAGGCGCAGTCCCTGCACGAGCAGCATCACCGCGAACGCCGCGATGAAGGCCACCTGCAGCGATGCGGCGAAGGGCGTGCCCGCCGCGGCCAGGCGCTTGAGCAGCACGTCCACGCTGGCGTAACCGACCAGCACCACCAACGGCAGTGCCCAGGCCCGCCAGCCGTCGGTGCGGGGGCCGCGTTCCGGACGCGCCACCAGGCAGGCGATCGCCACCACGCCCAGCATCAGGCCGGCGATGCGCAGCGTGTTGGCCTGCTCGCCGAACCACAGGAACGCCGCCAGCAGCGACAGCACCAGCGACATGCGTTGTGCGATGTCGGTGCGCACGATGCCCGCGGCGCGCACCGAGGCCGACAGCGCGAGGAAGATGCCGGGCAGCAGCAAGGCCAGCAGCGCCAGTTCGGCCCAGGGCGTGCCCGCGTGGCGGAGGGTCGCCAGCGGTGGGTCCAACAGGCCGAAGCACAGCAGCGAAGCCGTCAGGTAATTCCATGTGATGCCTTGTGCGGTATCGATCCCGCGGCGCTGCATCAGCTTGAGCAGCACGGAGACCAGGACGCTGCAGGCGACGCTGATGAGCAGGTAGACCACGGCCGAACTCTGAGGAGGAGAGCGGAATTATCGCGCCTGAACGCGGGCCGGTGCGGCCGCGCGCCGCATGGCCGTCGCATCCCGCTCTTCGCGTGCCTATCGGGAAGGACGGCCACCATCGCCTATCATCGGGTCCGGGAGGTACGGCGCTGCCAGCGTCGTCCGCCCGGCCCACGGAATCACCCGCGCCATGCGGATCACCACTTTTCAAGGAGATGCACGAGTGAACAGGGGAACACGAAACACGGTACTGGCGACGGCCTGCATGTTGATGGCGGCAGCCGCAACGCCTGCGTTCGCCCAGCGCGCCAGCGCGCAGGACCAGCGCAAGCAGCAGATGGCGGAAATCCCGACCTGCGCCAAGCCGCTGGGCACGATCTCGGTGATCGAGCCCGAGGACGGCGTGAACTGGTGGAGCGGCCAGCAGCTGCCGGCACCGTCCAAGCTGATCAAGGTGTTCGTCAACAAGTCGCGCTGCTTCACCCTCGTCGACCGCGGCGCGGGCATGGATGCGGCGATGAGCGAGCGCGCGCTGGCCTCCAGCGGCGAGCTGCGCAATCGCTCCAACATCGGCAAGGGCCAGATCCGCGCGGCGGACTACGTCCTGGTGCCGGACCTGATCTCGCAGAACAGCAACGCCGGCGGCAACGCCATCAGTGGCCTGCTGGGTGGCCTGGTGGGCGGCAATGTCGGCCGCGTGGTCGGCGGGCTGGACTTCAAGAAGAAGACCGCCGACGTCGTTCTGACCGTCACCGACGTGCGTTCGTCCGAACAGGTCGCCATGGCCGAGGGCAGCGCCAAGAAGACCGACATCGGCTGGGGCGCCGGCGGCAGCCTGTTCACCGGCAGCCATTGGGGCGGCGGCGGTGCCAGCGGCTACGCCAACACCGAGATCGGCCAGGTCATCACGCTGGCCTACCTGCAGGCCTACACCGACCTGGTCGGCCAGCTGGGCGGCGTGTCCGGCAACGCTTCGGCCTCCAACGCCCAGCAGGCGGTGGAAATGACCAAGCCGGGCCGGCTGTTCGCCAACGCCAAGGGCACAGGCAAAGCGGTGCGCGACCTCGACCCGGGCATGATGCTGTACCCCACCGGCAACAAGGAGGGCGTCATGTGGGAAGTCGAGGACGAACTGGGCAACAAGGGCTGGGTCTCGTCCAGCCTGGTGCAGCTGGCGCGCTGAGCCGCGACCGCTGCCTGCCGGAGGGCCGCCGCAGGGCGGCCCTTCGCGTTTCCGGTGCCGCGGCTTGGCTTTCGCGCCCCGCGTCCCAATAATTCCCGCATGGAAATCAAATCCGACAACCCCGAACACGGCTTCCAGTTCCCCGGCACCTTCGAGCTCAGCGCGATGGGCACCGCGGGTACCGGCCTGGAGACCGAACTGCCGCGCCTGCTGGAATCGGCCGGCGTGGAGGTCCTGCACGAGGACATCAGCTGGAAGCACTCGAGCAACGGCAAGTACGTCTCGGTGCGCATCCGCTTCCGCGCGGACGACCGCGCCCAGTACGACGCCGCGCACAACGCGCTGCGCGATCATCCGGAAGTGAAGTGGACGCTGTGAGCGCACCCTGCGTCGTCCGCGAACTGGGCCGCCAGCCGTACGAACCGGTGTGGCGCGCCATGCAGCGCTTCACCGATGCGCGCACCGACGCGACCGTCGACGAACTGTGGCTGGTCGAGCACGATCCCGTCTTCACCCTCGGCCAGGCCGGCAAGGACGAGCACGTGCTCGCGCCGGGCGACATCCCGGTGGTGCATGTCGACCGCGGCGGCCAGGTGACCTACCACGGCCCGGGCCAGATCGTGGCGTATCCGCTGTTCGACCTGAAGCGCCTCAAGGTCGGCGTGCGCGACTACGTCTGCAAGATCGAGCAGGCGATGATCGATACGCTGGCGGAATGGAACATCGAAGCCGCCCGCAAGGACGGCGCGCCCGGTGTCTATGTCGCCGGCGCGAAGATCGGTGCGCTGGGCATCCGCGTGCGACGCGGCTGCACCTTCCACGGCCTGGCGTTCAACATCGCGATGGACCTGGAACCGTTCCATCGCATCAATCCCTGCGGTTACCAGGGGCTGCAGGTGGTTTCGCTGGCCGATCTCGGCGGCCCCACCGGCATGGGCCAGGTGAAGCCGGTGCTGTTGAAGCACATGGCGGACCAGTTCAGCCTGTCGCTGCAGCACGACACCGCCTTGCCGGATCTGTCGCAGGCCGCGTAACGACGCCGCTGGCCGCGTGCCACAATCGGTCGCCATGAATGATGCGACCCTGTCCCTCGATATCGAACGCGATGCATTGACCGACCGCGGCCTGGCGCGCTTGCGCGCGGTGTCGGCGGACGTGGAGGCGATGCTGGCCGATGCACGCAACGCCGACCGTGTAGCGCGCGTGATCGCCACCAGCGATTTCGCGCTGGAAACCTTGCGTCGGCAGCCCGACCTGCTCGCGACCCTGCTCCACGATGACGGCGCTGCGCCATGGCCGGTGCCCGTGCTGGTCGCGGACAACACCGCGCAGTGGCCGGAATTGCTGCGGCGCTACCGCACGGCGGAATCCACGCGCCTGGTATGGCGCGACGTGCACGGGCTCGACACTGTCGACGACACGCTGGCCGGCACCACGCGCCTGGCCGAGGTCTGCCTGCAGACCGCACTCGACGCGCTGGAAGTCGAATTCGCGCAACGCCATGGCGTGGTGCGTGCAGCCGATGGCAGCGCGCAGCGGCTGGTGGTGTTCGGCCTCGGCAAGCTGGGCGGCGGCGAACTGAACTTCTCCTCCGACATCGACCTGGTCTACGCCTATCCGCAGGGCGGCGACTCCGACGGCGCGCGTTCGCTCGCGGCCGAGGACTATTTCATGCGGCTGGGCCAGCGACTGGCGAAACTGCTCGATGAACTCACGGCGGACGGCTTCTGCCATCGCGTCGACCTGCGCCTCCGCCCGTTCGGCAACGCGGGACGCGTGGCGCTGTCGTTCGCGGGCATGGACCAGTATTTCCAGCGCGAAGGACGCGACTGGGAACGCTATGCCTGGCTGAAGGCGCGTGCAGTCGCCGGCGACATCGACGCGGGCGAGCAGTGGTTGGAGTCGCTGCGTCCGTTCGTCTACCGGCGCTACTTGGACTACACCGCGCTCGATGGCCTGCGCGAGATGAAGGCCGCCATCGCCGCCGAAGTCGCGCGCCGCGAACTGGCCGACGACATCAAGCGCGGCCCGGGCGGCATCCGCGAGATCGAGTTCCTCGTGCAGGCCCTGCAGCTGATCCGCGGCGGGCGCGAAGCGGCGCTGCGCGAACGGCGTCTGCGCGTGGCCTTGCCCGCACTGGTGGCCACGCGACAGGTATCGGAAGAAGAAGGCGAGATGCTCGCGGGCGCCTATCGCTTCCTGCGCCGTCTCGAGAACCGCCTGCAGATGCTGCGCGATGCGCAGACCCATGCGTTGCCGGAGTCGGCGCTGGACCGCCACCGCATCGCGCGTGGACTCGACTATCCGGACTGGGACGCGCTGCGCGCCGCCCTGGACGTGCAGCGCGGACGGGTGTCGGCGGAATTCGCGGAGCTGCTCGCACCGCGCGAGCGCGATGTCGCGCCGGGCGCACTGGCGCTGTACTGGCGCGCGTTGCCGGAAGGCGGGGATGCCACGCCGCTGGCGGCGTCCGGCTTCACGGATCCGGCAAGCGCGGACACCGCTTTACGCGAGTTTGCGCAGTCCAACGGCGTGCGTGCGCTGTCCGACGCGGCGCGTGCGCGCCTCGATCGTGTCGTACCGTCGCTGCTCGATGCATGCGTGCGCTCGCGCCATCCCGATGCCGCCCTGCGTCGCGTGCTGCCGCTGCTGCAGGCGATCCTGCGCCGCGCCAGTTACCTTGCCCTGCTCGACGAGCAGCCCAGTGCGCTGGCGCGGCTGGTCGATGTGCTGGCGCGCAGCGCCTTGCTGGCGGAGCGGCTCGCGCACTATCCGCTGTTGCTGGACGAACTGCTGGACACGCGCGTGGCCGGGCCGATGCCTGACCGTGCCGAACTGCGCGCGGAGTGCGAGGCGGCGCTGCTCGAGGACGACCCCGAGGCCTGCCTGCGCGTGCTGAACGAGCGGCGGCTTGCGCTGAGCTTCCGCGTGGCGCTGGCCGCGCTGGACGGACGACAGGCGGCACGCGACAGCGTGCGACAGCTGGCCTGGCTGGCCGACGAAGTGGTCCGCGTGGTGCTGCAGGTGGCGACGCGCGATGTCGTTGCCGCACACGGCCGCGTGCCTGATGGGCGTTTCGCCGTGATCGGTTATGGCAGCCTGGGCGGCGAGGAACTGGGCTTCGGCTCGGACCTCGATCTGGTGTTCCTGTTCGATGCGCCTGCAGGCGTCGAGTCCGACGGTGCGCGCGCACTCGAAGCGGGGCGCTGGTATGCGCGGTTGGCGCAGAAGATCGTCGCGCTGCTGGGTGCGGTGACCGCGGCCGGCCGCCTGTACGACGTCGATGTGCGGCTGCGGCCCGACGGCGCGAAAGGATTGCTGGTGTCGTCGCTGGCGAGCTTCACCGACTACCAGCGCGAGCGCGCATGGACCTGGGAACACCAGGCGCTGGTGCGCGCCCGCGCGATGGCCGGCGACCTGTCTTTGCGCGATGCCGCCGAGGACGTGCGCCGCCACACGCTGTCCCACCCGCGCGACACCGAGACCTTGCGCGGGGATGTGGTGAAGATGCGCGCACGCATGCGCGCCGAGCTCGACCGCAGCGATGCCGCACGCTTCGATCTCAAGCAGGGTGCGGGTGGCCTGGTCGACCTCGAATTCCTGCTGCAGTACCTCGTACTGCGCGATGCGGCCCACCGACCGGGGCTGCAGCGCCCACGCGACACGCCGGGCCTGCTGGTTGCGCTGGCGGAAGCGGGCGTGCTGTCGCCGGAGCAGGCCGCTGCGCTGGATGCCGTGCACGCGACCTTCGTGGCCGAAGGCCTGGCCTGCACGCTGGACCGGCGTCCGCGGCTGGTCGTCGAGAACGCGGCGCTGGCCGCTGCGCGCGCGCTGGTGATGCGGACGACGTCCGCGCACGGACTGGACTTCGACGCGACGGCGTAACGGATCAGAGCGACAGTCGCGCGCGCACCTCGGCGGCGATGCGGGCCGTCTCGCGCAGCGGCTCGACATCGAAAGGCGAGAGTGCGGCAGTCAATGCGCGGATACGTCCGCGTTCCAGCAGGGCATCCAGGAACAGGCGGGGGCGTCCGCTGACGCGCGCCGGTTCGAATACATGCACCGGCGCCGCGGTCGCACAGGCCTCCGACAGCATGTTGACCGAGTCCGGCGTGCAGAGGATGCGGTCGGCCCAGGCCAACAGGCCCGCATAGGGATTCGGGCCGTCGGACGGATCGCACCACAGCACCGTGTCGGCGCGCGCTGCGTAGCGCTGGCGGAGGGCCTGTACGACATCGGCCGGCGTGCGTCGCGACGTCGTGACCAGCAGGCTGCCCGTGCCGATCGCATCGTCGAGCAGGCTGGCGAGGCGCGCGAACGCCGCGGCATCGAAGTGGTAGTGCGCGCTGCCGCCGCCGATCAGCAGCGCAGTCCGCGACGACGGCAGGGCAGCGAGAGATGGAAAGGCAGCGCGCGCGTCGGACAGCCAGGCATCGTCGACCGGGTTGAGGCTGCCGGACAGGGTCAGCACGTTCGGTCCGGTGAGTCCGTCGTGCTCCGGTGCGATGACCAGGTCCCAGTGCGACGGGTCGATGCGCGGGTCGAGGATCTGGATGGCTCGGCTGCCGCGATCGCGCAGCAGGCGTGTCGCCAGCGCGGCCTGCCGGCCGCAACCGATGGCCAGCGCGGGGGGCAGGTCCCATGCGGCATGGAACGCGGGCCCGAACGCCTGGTATGCACCGGGCAGCGCACGGGGCGCCGTCCAGCGCCACGGCGCACGGGGTGCCAGCACGATCTCGTCCGCCGATCGCCCCAGCGCGCGTGCCAGCGCCTGCGCCTGGCGCACGTTGCCGGCATGGCCATCGGTGAGCGTGCAGGTGCGCTGCGAATCGACCGTCACGGGGCGTTTTCGTTCCACTGGTTAAAACAATCCGTTCCGGGGCGGCTGGATGTTGCCATAGTCAGGACACTCTACACTCCTCCCGCATGTGCTGGCCCGGGACATCGGGCTCCGTCTTCTCCTGCCGCAGGTTTCCCATGCCCCAAGCCCTCGACGCTGTTTCGCTGGACCAGCTGTTCCGCACCGCCCGCACCTACAACGCCTTCGGTGGCGAGGTCAGCGACGACACGCTGCGCCAGCTGTACGACCTGCTGAAGTTCGGCCCCACCCAGGCCAACACCACCCCGGCGCGCTTCGTGTTCGTGAAGTCGGCCGAGGCCAAGGCCAAGCTGGGCCCGGCGCTGGACGAAGGCAACTACGAAAAGACGATGGCGGCGCCGGTCACCGTGATCATCGGTCGCGACGAGGACTTCCACGAGAAGCTGCCGTTCCTGTTCCCGCATACCGATGCCAAGGCCTGGTTCGAAGGCCCGCGCGAGAACCGCACCAAGCCCGCGCTGCGCAACGCCAGCCTGCAGGCGGCCTACCTGATCGTCGCCGCACGCGCGCTCGGGCTGGATGCCGGCCCGATGACCGGCTTCAACGCCGCCAAGGTCGACGAGGCGTTCTTCGCCGGCACCGCGATCAAGTCCGACATCCTGGTCAATCTGGGGCATGGCGACCCCGCCAGCATTTTCCCGCGTTCCCCGCGCCTGGGCTTCGATGAAGCCGCACGCATCCTCTGACCCCACCCCCTGGAGATTCCCCATGCGCAAGACCCTGCTCGTTGCCGCCCTGTTCGCGTTCGCCGGTTCCGCCTTCGCCGCGCCGGTGACCTACAAGCTCGACCCCGGCCACACCAATGTGCTGGCCAGCTGGAACCACTTCGGCTTCTCCAACCCGAGCGCCAACTTCGGCCAGGCCGACGGCACCCTCGTGTACGACGCCGACAAGGTGTCCGCCTCGAGCGTGCAGGTGACGCTGCCGCTGACCGGCCTCAGCGCCCTGGCCGATCAGTTCTACGACCACCTGACCAGCGACAAGTGGTTCGACGCCGCCAAGTACCCCACCGCCACCTTCAAGAGCACCAAGGTCGAGGCCGCGGGCGAAGGCAAGCTGAAGGTCACCGGCGACCTGACCATCAAGGGCATCACCAAGCCGGTCGTGCTGGACGTGACCCTGAACAAGGCTGGCGAGCACCCGATGAAGAAGGTGCCGGCGATCGGCTTCGACGCCACCGCCACGGTCAAGCGCAGCGATTTCGGCGTGGGCGCGTACGCCCCGATGGTCAGCGACGAGGTGACGCTGAAGATCACCACCGAAGCGACCGCCGACGCCAAGAAGTAAGCCGCTCCCTCCGCTGTTTTCCGGCCGATGCGCTCCAGAACGCCGCCCCCTCCAGGGCGGCGTTCTTCGTTTCAGGGTGCGCGCCTTGGGCCGCTCCGAAGCGGCTGGTAGACTGGCCACCCCTGTTTCGCCACGTCCACCGCCATGAGCCAGACCGCCACCGCGCCCGCCAACGCCGAGAAGCGCTACACCGTGAGCCGCGCGGACCTGCCGCTGAGCTGCCCGCTGCCGTCGATGGCGCTGTGGAATTCGCACCCGCGGGTGTACCTGCCCATCGAGGATGCGGCGGGTGGCGACGTGCAGTGCCCGTACTGCGGTTCGCACTTCGTCCTGGCCGACTGACCGGACGATGCACGACCTCCGCATGGCCCGCCGACCATGCGCCGACTGACCGTCGTCCAACTGCTGCCGGCGCTGGAATCCGGCGGCGTCGAGCGCTCCGCCCTCGAGATCGCCGATGCGCTGGTGCGCGCCGGCCATCGCGCCATCGTGGTGTCGGCGGGTGGCCGCCTCGTGCCGACGCTGCTGGCGTCCGGTGCCGAACACATCGCCCTCGACATCGGCCGCAAGTCGCTGCTGACCGTTCGCCACGCGGGTGCGCTGCGCCTTCTGTTCGCAGAGGTGCAGGCCGACATCGTGCACGCGCGTTCGCGGCTGCCGGCTTGGCTCGGGCGGTGGGCGTTGCGCGGCATGCCTGCGGCGTCACGCCCGCATTTCGTCACCACCATGCACGGTCTGAATTCGCCCGGGCGCTACAGCGCCGTGATGACGTACGGCGAACGCGTGATCTGCGTGTCCGACACCGTGCGCCGCTACCTGTTGCAGCACTATCCGCGGACCGAGCCCGCAAAGCTTGTGGTGATTCCGCGCGGCATCGATCCGGCGCAGTTCCCGCGCGCGCCTTCGCCCGATCCCAGCGCGCGTGCGTGGGCGGCCGCACAGCATCCCGCGTTGGCGGGCGAGGGGCCCCTGCTGCTGTTGCCAGGGCGCGGCACGCGGTTGAAGGGGCACGGCGACGCGCTGTCGCTGCTACGACGGCTGCGTGAAACCGGCGTGGATGCCCGCCTGTGGATGCCGGGCACGCGCGAACCGGGGCGCGAGCCCTACGTTGCCGAACTTGAGACCGAAGCGCGGCGCACCGGCGTCGCCGATGCGCTGGCGATCACCGCGCCCACCTCCGCCATCGCACGCGCGTACGCCGCCAGCGACCTGGTGCTGCAACTGTCGCGCAAGCCGGAAGCCTTCGGTCGAACCGTCATCGAAAGCCTCTCGGTAGGCCGCCCGGTCGTGGGATGGGCCCATGGCGGTGTCGGCGAACTGCTGGCGGTACTGCAACCCGGGGGCGCAGTAGCGGCCTTCGATGAAGACCGTCTGTTCCACACGACGCGCGCGATGCTCGCGCATCCGTCCCCGCCATTGGCTACGATGGACGCCTATTCCCTGCGCGCGATGCAGGACGCGACGCTGGCCCTCTACCACGATATCGCCGATGACCGCTGACCTGTCCTCGACTCCCGATACGCCCGCACGCCATGCCCATGGGTGGCGGTGGGCGCCGGCATGGGTGCTGACGTTCGTCGCGCTGTGGCCGGCGCCCGGCTATGCCGAGGCGGTGATGGTGCTGGGTGCGTTGGCGGCGGTCATCCGTCTGTTGATGGACCGCTTCCGTGGAGGCACGCGTCTGCTGAGCGGCGCGGCCTGGGCCCTGACCAGCGCGCTGTTCGCGGCGTACTGGCTGCCGGAGGCGATCTCGGCCATCGACGCCGTCGATGTGGGGCGCGCATTGCGCGAGGCCGCGGTCGACCTGCGCTACCTGCCGTTCCTGTGGCTGGTGGCCGCGGCGGTCGCCAACGGACCGGCGCGCCGCACGACGTTCAACGGCCTGGCGGTGATCGTCGGCATCTGGACGCTGGATGCGCTGGCGCAGGCCGTGTCCGGCACCAGTCCGCTGTTCTGGGGCCTGGACCAGCTCAAGCAATCGATCAGTGGTCGGCCGATGTGCACGATCGAAGAAGTCAGTGTCGTGGATCGCCTCAGCGGCTTCCTCGGCCCCTGCAACCTCAAGCTTGGCGTGGTCATGGCGAGCCTCTCGCCGTTCCTGCTGTTCATGGCGGCCAAGCGCCTGGGAATCGGGGGCTGGCTGGTGGCCGCAGGCGCGATCGGCCTGGTGATCCTGCTTGCCGGCGCACGCGCCGCGTGGATCACGTACGCGCTGGTCCTGCTGTGGTCCGGGTGGCGCCTGCTGGGCGTCCGCAGGATGCTCGGCGTCTTCGCGGCCGGTGCGCTGGTGCTGACGCTGCTGTCGGTATCCTCTTCCCAGTTCCGCGACCGGATCCTGCGTACGACGCACGCGCTCGCCGCCGACGAATCCGGCGTGGACACCGCGCTGTCCGGGCGCGCGCAGATATGGTCGGCCGCCGGTTGCATGATCGCCGGGCATCCGGTCAACGGTATCGGTGCGCGTGGGTTCCGCGAGGCGTACCCCGATTGCGACGCCAGCCCGGAGGCGCGCCCGGCCTGGGGAGAAGGCCCCGCGCTGCATGCGCACCAGCTGGTGCTGGAAGTCCTCAGCGAAACCGGCTTCATCGGCCTGCTGTTGTGGCTGGCCGGCGCCGCGCTGGCGTGGCGCGCCTGGCGCTACGCCACGGTGCAGGCAAGGGAGCGCGCGCGGCCGGCGATGCTGGCGCTGGCGGTGACGGTGTTCCCGTTCAACACGCACCTGGCCTTCTATTCCACGTTCTGGGGCGGGCTGACGCTGATGCTGGCGGCGCTGTATGCCGGCAGCCTGCTGGCAAGCGATGACGAGTGAGCCGGAACGTGCGCGACGCTGCGCGTTCGTCGCACCTGCGAACCTGATCGCACGCACGATCGCGGCGCTGCCGCAGCGCGTGCTCCTGACGCTGGGCGCCTTGGCGACGTGGGTGCTGTGGCCGGCGCTGGGCAAGCGGCGTCGCTATGCGGCGACCAACATCGCCCTGTGCTTTCCCGAACTGGATGCAGCGGCGCAGGCGCGCCTGCTGCACGCCAACCTGCGCGCCACCGTGACGGGTGTGCTGGAGCTGGTGCGTGGCTGGTTCGCTTCGCCGGCCAGGCTGCGTGGGCTGGCCGATGTGGAGGGGCTGGAACACATCCGCGCCGCGCGCGAGCGCGGGCAGGGCGTGCTGTTGTTCGGTGGACACTTCCCGCACTCGGAGTTGTGCGCGCGCCTGCTGGGCGAAGCACTGGGGGAACGCGTGACCATCGTCGCGCGGCGCAACAACGATGCGTGCATCGAGCGCTGGCTCGACAGTGCGCGTCGCCGCGCCTTTGCCGACGTCATCGGCAAGAAGGATGTGCGTGGCCTGCTGCGCACGCTGTCGCGCGGCGGCATCGTGGCGTACTCCGCCGACCAGGATTTCAACTACCAGAACGCATTCGTGCCGTTCTTCGGCATCCCCGCGGCGACGCTGACGGCCACGCCCGATCTGGCGCAGCGCGGCAACGCGGCCGTGCTGCCGTTCTGGTTCCACCGCGATGCGGACGGGCGCTACAGGTTGCGGGTCGAGCCCACCTGGAACCACTGGCCCAGCGGCGATCCGACCCAGGACGCGGCGCGCTACATGGCCGAACTCGAAACGGTCGTGCGCCAGCACCCCGAGCAATATCTGTGGGTGCACCGGCGGTTCAAGACGCGGCCGCCAGGCGAGCCCGGGCTCTATCGATAGAGCTCGCCGCGGCCGTCAGGCTGGCGCTTGAAGCGCCGGTGGATCCACAGGTACTGCGTAGGCGCCTCGCGCACCATGGCCTCGATCGCGGCGATCACGCGCGCGGTGTCGGCGGTGGCGTCGGACGAGGGGAAGTCCTCGAGCGCGGGCGACAGCCTGAGCGTGTAGCCGCCATCCTCGCGTCGCACGTGCGAGAACGCGATCACCGCCGCGCCGGACAGCCGCGCCAGCTGATGGGTGGAGGTCAGGCTGTAGGCAGGGTGGCCGAAGAACGGGACGAACACGCTCTCGCCGCGTCGCGTGTCCTGGTCGGGCGCGAACCACAGCAGCCCGCCCTGCTTGAGGTGCTTGAGCGCGGGACGCAACTCGTCGCGGGTGAACATCGCGGTGGCGTAGCGCAGCCGGCCGCGCTTCACCGCCCACTCCATCGCGCCCTGGTCGTGCGGGCGGTACATGCCCGCGAGCGGTGCGTAGTCGCACATCAGGCGCGCGGAAATCTCCAGCGTGGTGAAGTGCCCCGAGACGACGATGACGCCGCGGCCGCCCGCTTGCGCAGCAGCCAGGTGTTCCAGGCCTTCGACGCGCACGCTGCCGCGCATCGGCGCCACGCTGCCCCACCAGGCGCGCGCGAACTCGAACAGGCCGATGCCGAGTTCGCCGAAGCTCGCCCGTGCCAGGGCGTCCTGACGGGCCGCGTCCAGCGCCGGGAAACACAGGGCGATGTTGCGTCGGGCCACGTGCCGGCGCTCACGCATCACGGCGAACAGCAGGGCCCCGATCGCGCGCCCCAGTGGACGCTGCAGCGCCCACGGCACGCGTGCAGCAAGCCACGCCAGTCCGATGCCGGCCCAGGACGGCCATTGGCGCAGCCCCAGGGGTGGGCGCTCGTTCGCGTCGGCGGATCGCTTCTCGGGTTCGGCCATGACCCATTGTACCGGCGGCCCCGGGTATCCTTGTCGACGATGCCGAACCGAACTGCCGAACGCCTGCTGCGTGCCCTGTATTCGGCGGTGCTCTACGTGCTGACGCCGGTCACCGTCTACCACCTGATCTGGCGGGGTTTCCGCTATCCCGAGTACTTCCAGCGGTGGAACGAGCGCTACGGGAGTTACAACGCCTCGCCAAGGCCGGTCGATGTCTGGCTGCATGCGGTGTCGGTCGGCGAGGTCAATGCCGCCGCCCCCGTCGTGGATGCGCTGCTCAAGCGCCACCGCGGGCTGCGGCTGCTGATCACCACCATCACGCCGACCGGCTCCGAGCGCGTGCGCGCGCTGTGGGGCGACCGCGTGCTGCACGTGTACTCCCCGTACGACCTGCCCGGCGCCGTCGCGCGCTTCCTCGATCACTTCCCGCCGCGCCTCGCGCTGATCATGGAAACCGAGCTGTGGCCGAGCCTGCTGTTCGGCTGCCACGACCGCAAGGTGCCGGTCTACATCCTCAACGCGCGGCTCTCCGCGCGTTCGCTGCGCGGGTACAGCGTGCTGCGCCCGCTGATCGCCCGGACCCTACGCACCGTGCGCGGCGTGGCCGCGCAGTCCGAAGGCGACGCCGCGCGCTTCGTCCAGTTGGGGGCGACGCCCGAGCAGGTACGCGACGTCGGCAACCTCAAGTTCGACATCCCGGTGCCGGACAACGTGCAGCAGGTCGTGGCCGGCTTCCGCGGGCATCTGGCACCGGGGCGGCCGGTGTGGATCGCCGCGAGCACGCACGAGGACGAGGAAGTGCCGGTCCGCGACATCCACGCGCGCCTGCGCCAGCGCTGGCCGAACCTGTTGCTGTTGTGGGCGCCGCGGCACCCGGAGCGTTTCCCGCGCGTGGCCGAAGGCGCGCGTGACGCGGGCTGGAAGGTGGGCACGCGTCGCGCGGACCAATGGCCAGCGGCCGACGACGATGTCTTCGTGCTCGATACGCTGGGCGAACTGATGGCGTTCTATGCGTGCGCCGACGTGGCCTTCGTCGGCGGCAGTCTGCAGGCGATCGGCGGGCACAACCTGCTCGAGCCCGCGGCGGTCGGCACGCCGGCCGTCACCGGCCCGCACCTGCACAACTTCAGTGAGATATCGCGCCGCCTCAAGGAGGCCGACGCGCTCGTCATCGCGCCGGATGCCGCGGACGTCGCGCGTGCGCTGGAGGACCTGTTGGGCGACGACGCGCGCCGTGCCGCCATGGCGGCGCATGGACGGGCGCTGGTCGAGCATGGCCGTGGCGCGCTCGCGCGCACGCTGGTGATGATCGCGCCGCACCTGCCCGCGCCGGTGGCATGAGCGCCGCTCCGCCGCGATCCCTGGCCGGTGTGCGCGTGCTCGATCTGACACGCGTGCTGGCAGGACCGTGGTGCACGCAGGTGCTCGCCGACCTGGGTGCGGACGTCATCAAGATCGAGCGCCCGGGCACCGGCGACGACACCCGGGGCTGGGGCCCGCCGTTCCTGCACGATGCATCGGGAAACGAAACGGGCGAATCCGCCTACTACCTCTGCGCCAACCGCAACAAGCGGTCGCTGACGGTGGACCTGTCGACGCCGGAGGGCCAGGACGTCATCCGGCGCCTCGTGCTGCAGTGCGACGTGCTGGTGGAGAACTTCAAGGTCGGCGACATGGCGCGCAACGGTCTGGATGCCGCCACGTTGCGCGCCTTGAGCCCGCGCCTCGTCCATTGCTCGATCACCGGCTTCGGCCAGGACGGGCCGTATGCGCAGCGCGCGGGATACGACTTCGCGGTGCAGGGACTGGGCGGCCTGATGAGCCTCACCGGCGAAGCCGGCGGCGAGCCGCAGAAAGTGGGCGTGGCGGTGGCGGACCTGTTCACCGGCATGTACGCCACCGTCGCCATTCTGGCCGCGCTCCGCCATCGCGATGCGACCGGCGAAGGGCAGGTGATCGACATGGCCTTGCTGGATGCGCAGGTCGCGATGCTCGCGAACCTGGGCAGTCATGCCCTGGTCGGCGGCGAGGTGCCGCCGCGGCAGGGGAATGCGCACGCCAACATCGTGCCGTACCAGGTCTTCGCCGTGGCCGACGGGCATCTCATCGTCGCGGTAGGCAACGACCGCCAGTTCGCCCGGCTGTGCGACCTGCTCGATCTCACGACGGTGGCGCACGACCCCCGCTACGCCACCAATGCGGCGCGCGTGCGCCACCGCGATGCGTTGATCCCCGTGTTGCAGGCGGCCTTCTGCAAGCGCGGGCGTGGCGCGTGGCTGACGTCGCTGGAAGCAGCGGGCATCCCATGCGGACCGGTAAACGACCTGGCCGACGTATTCGCCGATCCGCAGGTGCAGGCCCGCGGCATGGTCGTCGAAGTCGCGCATCCGCTTGCCGGTGCGGTCCCGCTGGTGGGCAGTCCGATGAAGCTGTCGGTGACGCCGGTCGAGCCGCCACGCGCGCCGCCGCTGTTGGGGCAGCACACCGACGGCGTGTTGCGCGAAGCCGGCTTCAGCGACAGCGAGATCGCGGCGCTGCGGGCAAGCGGTGCGATCTGAAAGACCTCTGTAGGAGCGACGTAAGTCGCGACCTGGAATCTTCAGCGTAGGCCCACTAGCCGTCGAGCAGCGAGCGTCCGGTCGCGACTTACGTCGCTCCTACAGGATCTTCTCGTGCGGAAACGACAACGGCGGGCCGAAGCCCGCCGTTGCATTCGCACGAAGTGCGTAAGGGATTACTGCGAAACGGGCTGCGACGACAGGCGTGCCTCGGCATCGGCGGTCAGCAGGCGGTTCACGTCCTGCACGTCGGCGCCGTCGAGCGTACCGGCGGCCTGTTCCAGCAGCAGGCGGTTCTGCAGGAAGTTGTAGCGCGCCTGCGCGTACTCCACCTGCGCCTGGAACAGCGTGCGCTGGTTCTGCAGCACGTCCAGCACGGTGCGGGTACCGACTTCCAGGCCGACCTGCGAGGCATCCAGCGCGCTCTGTGCGGAGACCACCGCCAGGCGACGGGCTTCCACTTCGCTGACACCGGCGACCAGTGCCTGGTAAGCGTTGCTGGTGTTGCGGATCAATGCGCGGCGGGTCTGCTCCAGGCCGTCCGACGCGCGGTCACGCTGGGCCAGCGCCTGGCGCACGCCGGACTGGGTCGCGCCACCGGAGAAGATCGGCACGGTCAGGGTGACGCCCCAGTTGTAGCCCTCGCCGTCCTGCGACAGCGTGCCCGGCACGCTGTCCCAATCGGTGCCGTTCGAGTAGGCGCCGCGGAAGCTCAGCGTGGGGTAGTGGCCGGCACGCGCGCTGGACACGCCATGCTGCGCAGATTCCAGCACGTACTGCGCCGACTTCAGGTCCGGGTTCTGCTCGACCGCGCGATCGACCCATGCCTGCGCATTCTGCTCGGCCGGCAGTTCCGGGCGGAAATCGTCCGGCAGGCCCTTCAGGCCGCTGATTGGCTGGCCGGTGATCTCGGCCAGCGCGCGGTAGCTGTCATCCAGCGAGTTGCGGGCCAGGATCGTGTTGGCGCGCGCGCTGTCGTACTGCGCGCGGGCTTCGTGCACGTCGGTGATCGGTGCCAGGCCCACATCGAGGCGCTTCTGCGCGTAGTCGAACTGCTTCTTCGATGCGGCTTCGTTGGTCTCGGCGGCGGCCAGCGACTCGATGCCGATCAGCACGTTGAAGTAGGCGGCCGAGGTGCGGGTGATCAAGTCGTTGTTCGCCGAGGCCAGGTCGTAGTCGGCGGCCTGGCTGATGGCCCTCTGGCCACGCAGGTCGGCGATGCGGCTCCAGTCGAAGATCGTCTGGCTCAGCGAGGCGCCGTAGCTGCGGCTCTTGCCGTCGCCGGTCGGGTTGCCCGGGCGGCTGCTGTGGGTCAGGTCGTAACCGGCGCTGCCGGTGATCTGGGGCAGCAACAAGGCGCGGGCCTGCACGGCGCCTTCCTTGTCGATCAGCCGGGTGGACTCGGCGATGGACAGCGTGGTGTCGCCGGCGCGCGCCAGCTCATAGGTCTGCATCAGGTCGGTGGCATTGGCCGCGGACGGCAGGGCCAGGGCGAGCGCAAGTGCGAGGGGGCGACGGCTCATGCGGGTTCCTTTTTGTAATGCTTCAGAAGACGAACTGGGGCGCCGGCGCGGCGCCGACCAGATAGGGGAGGTCGGTCTCGAACAACGATTCGATGCGCGGACCGTTGACATCGTTGACGTGCAGCACGGCTTCCATCACCGGCGACGCGCCGCGCACGACGAACAGGCGGCCACCGGGACGCAGCCACTGCAGGAAGCGCGCCGGCACGGCCGCGACGGCCGCGGTCACGCAGACCACGTCGAAGCGACGGTCGGTATCCCAGGTCAACGCATCGACGGTCTCGATGCGGACGTTGGTGCCCAGGCTGGTCGCGTCCAGGCGCGCACGCGCGGCCGCGGCGAGTTCCGGTTGGATCTCCAGACTGACTACCTCGCGGGCCAGGTTGCCGAGGCAGGCGGTGAGGTAGCCGCTGCCCGTGCCGATCTCCAGCACGTCCTCGCTGGCCTGCGGCTTCAATGCCTGCAGCGTGCGGCCCTCGACGACCGGCTTCATCATCGACTGGCCGTGGCCCAGCGGCAGTTCCAGGTCCGCGTACGCGAGCGCGCGGTGCGACTCGGCCACGAAGGCCTCGCGCGGCAGCGTCGCCAGCGTTTCCAGCACGCGCGCATCCAGCACGTCCCAGGGACGTACCTGCTGCTCGACCATGTTTTCACGGGCCTGGGTGTAGTTGATCGTCATGGGGGTGGTCATCCGACGCGGGAGGCTGGGCCGGGCATTTTACCGGGCCGGCTGCCTCCGCGCTGGGCAAGGATCGGGGCAGCCGTCGCGGCCGGCGCAGTGCCGGAAGTCATCGCGACCTCCTGCGCCCGGGGCTGCGCTTCAGCTTCAGCGGCGGCCATAGGCCCTCAGGAACATGTCCACGGTCGCGTCGATGTGGCGGCCGACGTCCACCGGGCGGGGCTGGCTGCACAGGCCGCAGGTCATCCGGGCATGCACTTCGCCCTTGATCAGGGTGAAGAACTGCACGGACGCCGTCGCCACGTCCTGGATGTCCAGTTCGCCCTTGGCCACCTGCGCCTGCAACAGGGCGGCGAAGGCGTCGTGGGTACGCTGCGGGCCGGCTTCCCAGAAGGTCTGCTTCAGCTTGTCGTCGATGTTGCCGGGAACCATCATCATGCGGTGCGTGCTGATGGCCTCCTCGCTGGTGATCAGCGCGAAGAACGCCTGGGCGATGGCCTTGAACTGGTCGCGCAGGCTGCCCTTGAGCTCGATCTGGAACAGCGTGTCCGGCAGCATCTCTTCGCACTTGGCCTGCACGGCCGCGGCGAACAGCGCGTCCTTGTCGCCGAAGTGGCTGTAGACCGTCAGCTTTGAGACGCCGGCCTCGGCGGCGATCTGGTCCATGCTCACACCATTGAAGCCCTCCCGCGCGAACAGCTGCTTGGCGGCTTCGAGGATGGCGGCGCGCTTGCCCAGGTCTTTGGGCCGGCCGGGCCCACTGGCGGCAGGCTTGGCGGCGGGTTTGCGACGGCTGGCGGGGGAAGACGGGCTGACCATGTCGTAATACTAGACTACTCGGTTCGATATTTATACTATACCGCCAAGTCCACTAATTGAAACGCCCACGGAGCGGTTTATGCGCCAGATGCGCTGGAACGGAGTGTTCGGGATCGTGCTGCTCGGCCTGGCGGCCTGCAGTGCGGAGAAACCGGCGGACACGGCGCGCCCCGCGCTGGTCGTGCAACCGGGCGGCGGCGCGGACGCCGCACTGTCGGCCTACGCCGGCGAAGTGCGCGCACGCGAGGAGAGCCCGCTGTCGTTCCGCGTCGGCGGCAACCTGGTCCGACGCCATGTCGATGCCGGTGCGCGCGTGCAGAAGGGCGAAGTGCTGGCGTTGCTCGACCCGGGCGATTTCGCGCTGCAGGCGCAGGCCGCGCAGGCGCAGCTCGCCGCCGCCGAAGCCGACCTGGTCCGCGCACGCGGCGATCGCGACCGCTACGCGAAGCTGGTCGGCGACAAGCTGATCAGCCAGTCCGCGTACGACGCCCAGGTCGCTGCGTACAAGGCCGCCGAAGGCCAGGCGCGCGCGGCGCGCGCGCAGATGGACGTGATGCGCAACCAGGAGGGCTATTCGCAGCTGCGCGCACCGCGCGATGGCGTGATCGCCAGCCGGCAGGCCGAAGCGGGCCAGGTGGTCGCCGCGGGCCAGACGGTGTTCACGCTGGCCGCTGATGGCGGTCGCGAAGTCGCGATCGGCCTTCCCGAGAACCGCATCCGCGAGTTCAGCGTCGGCCAGCCGGTCGTCATCGAGCTGTGGAATGCGCCGGGCCAGCGCCTGCCCGGCGCCATCCGCGAGATCGCGCCCGCGGCCGACGCGCAGACGCGCACCTACGCCGCCCGCGTGAGCCTGGTCGGCGACGCCGTCCAGCAGGTCGAACTGGGCCAGAGCGCGCGCGTCTATGTCCAGGAGAACGGCAGCAAGGCGGCGCTGAAACTGCCGCTGTCCGCCGTGCAGCGCGGCGAAGATGGCAAGACCGCGGTCTGGATCGTCGATCCCGCGAGCGGCAAGGTGCGCACGCAGCCGGTACAGCTCGGCCGCTACGGCGAATCGTCGGTGCCCGTGCTCGGCGGTCTGAAGGCCACCGACTGGGTGGTGGCGGCAGGCGGCCACCTGCTGCGCGAGGGCCAGGTCGTCACGCCGGTGGACCGCAACAACCGTCCGCTGAAGCCCGCGGCCGGCGGCGGCACCGCCAACATCGCCTCGCGCTCGGAGTAACGGCATGCGCCGCTTCAATCTCTCCGAGTGGGCGCTGACCAACCGCAGCCTCGTGCTGTTCGGGATGATCCTGCTGGGCATCATCGGCGCGTGGTCGTACAAGCATCTGGGCCAGTCCGAGGACCCGCCCTTCACCTTCAAGGCGATGGTCGTGCGCACCGTGTGGCCGGGCGCCACCGCCGAGGAGGTCTCGCAACAGGTCACCGAGCGCGTCGAGAAGGCGCTGATGACCACCGGCAACTACGAGTTCATCCGCTCCTACTCGCGGCCGGGCGAGTCGCAGGTGATCTTCATGGCGCGCGACTCCATGAAGTCCAAGGAGATCCCCGAGCTCTGGTACCAGGTGCGCAAGAAGGTCGGCGACATCCGCGCCACGCTGCCCAGCGGCGTGGTCGGGCCGTTCTTCAACGACGAGTTCGGCGACACCTTCGGCAACATCTACGCGCTGACGGGCGAAGGCTTCGACTATGCGGTGATGAAGGACTACGCGGACCGTATCCAGCTCGAGCTCCAGCGCGTGGACGACGTCGGCAAGGTCGAGCTGGTGGGCCTGCAGGACGAGAAGGTCTGGATCGAGATGTCCAACACCAAGCTCGCCACGCTGGGCATCCCGCTGAGCGCGGTGCAGCAGGCGCTGGAAGAGCAGAACGCGATGACGCCGGCCGGCTTCTTCGAGACCGGTAGCGACCGCGTGCAGCTGCGCGTGAGCGGCGAGTTCGATTCGGTGGACGAGATCCGGGAGTTCCCGATCCGCGCCGGCGGACGCACGGTCAAGCTCGGCGATATCGCCGAGATCAAGCGCGGCTTCGCGGATCCGGCGGCGCCGCGCATGCGCTTCATGGGCCAGGCCGGCATCGGCATCGCGGTGGCGATGAAGGACGGCGGCGACATCCTCAAGCTCGGCGCGACCCTCGAGGCCGAGTTCCAGCGGTTGCAGAAGACCCTGCCGCTGGGCATGGAACTGCGGAAGGTGTCCGACCAGCCGGCGGCCGTCGAGGATTCCGTCGGCGAGTTCGTTCGCGTCCTCGCCGAAGCCGTCATCATCGTGTTGCTGGTCAGCTTCTTTTCGCTGGGCCTGCGCACGGGCCTGGTGGTGGCGGTGTCGATCCCGCTGGTGCTGGCGATGACGTTCGCGGTGATGCACTACTTCGGCATCGGTCTGCACAAGATCTCGCTGGGCGCGCTGGTGCTGGCGCTGGGCCTGCTGGTCGACGACGCGATCATCGCGGTCGAGATGATGGCCATCAAGATGGAGCAGGGCTTCGACCGCTTAAAGGCGGCGAGCTTCGCCTACGAATCGACCGCGTTCCCGATGCTCACCGGCACGCTGGTGACGGCGGCCGGCTTCCTGCCGATCGCCACCGCGGCCTCGAGCACGGGCGAGTACACGCGCTCGCTGTTCCAGGTGGTGACGATCGCCCTGGTCGTCTCGTGGATCGCCGCGGTGTTGTTCATCCCCTACCTGGGCGACAAGATGTTGCCCGACCTGGGCAATCCGCAGCCGCCGAAGCCGGGTTCGCTCGCGGCGCGCTGGCACGGTTTCCGCGCGCGCCTGGCCGATCGCTGGCCGCAGTACGCGATGGTGCTGGCGCCGAAGGCGCACGATGCGCACGACCACAACCCGTACCACACGCCGTTCTACCAGCGTTTCCGCGGGTGGCTGGAATTCTGCCTGCGCCACCGCTGGCTGGTGATCGGCGTGACCGTGGCGGCGTTCGTGGCATCGCTCGCGCTGTTCCGGTTCGTCCCGCAGCAGTTCTTCCCGGATTCGGTGCGCCCCGAACTGATGGTGGACCTGGAACTCGCCGAAGGCAGTTCGCTGAAGTCGACCGACGCCCAGGCGCGCAAGCTGGAGAAGCTGCTGGCCGCGCGCGAGGGCGTGCAGAACTATGTGTCTTACATCGGCACCGGTTCGCCGCGCTTCTACCTGCCGCTGGACCAGCAGCTGCCGCAGGCCAACTTCTCCCAGTTCGTGGTGCTGACCGAAGACATCGCGTCTCGGGAAGCCACCCGCCACTGGCTGATCGACGAGGTCGCGCCGCAGTTCCCCGAGCTGCAGTTCCGGGTGACGCGGTTGGAGAACGGTCCGCCGGTCGGCTATCCGGTGCAGTTCCGCGTGTCCGGCGAGCACATCGACCGCGTACAGGCGCTGGCGCGCCAGGTGGCCGAGAAGGTGCGCGCTAATCCGCACGTCACCAACGTCAACCTGGACTGGAGCGAGCCCAGCAAGATCGTCCGGCTGGACATCGATCAGGACCGCGCACGCGCGCTGGGCGTCAGCACGTCGCAGGTATCGCATTTCCTGTCGGGTTCGCTGTCCGGCCTGAGCGTCAGTACCTATCGCGAAGGCAACGAACTCGTCGAGATCCTGTTGCGCGGGCCCGACGACGAGCGCGCACGCCTCGACCTGCTCGGCAGCCTGGCGGTGCCGACCAGCAACGGCGGCAGCGTGCCGCTGTCGCAGGTCGCGAACCTGGAGTACGCGTTCGAAGACGGCATCATCTGGCACCGGGACCGCCTGCCCACCGTCACGGTGCGCGCTGACCTCAACAGCGACGACGTGACGCCGCCGACCGTGGTCCAGCAGATCCTGCCGACCCTGGACGAGGTGCGCACGCAACTGCCGCAGGGCTACCTGCTGGAAACCGGCGGTACCGTGGAGGATTCCGGGCGCGGGCAGAAGTCCATCGCCGCGGGCATGCCGCTGTTCCTGCTCGTGGTCACCACGCTGCTGATGCTGCAGTTGCGCAGCTTCTCGCGCGTGTCGCTGGTGCTGCTGACGGCACCGCTGGGCCTGATCGGCGTGACCCTGGCGCTGCTGGTGTTCCGCGTGCCGTTCGGGTTCGTGGCGATGCTCGGCACCATCGCGCTGGCCGGCATGATCATGCGCAACTCGGTGATCCTGGTCGATCAGATCGACCAGGACATCCAGGCGGGGCACGACCGCTGGCACGCGATCATCGATGCGACCGTGCGCCGCTTCCGTCCCATCGTGCTGACGGCGCTGGCGGCCGTGCTGGCGATGATCCCGCTCTCGCGCAGCGCATTCTTCGGCCCGATGGCGGTGGCGATCATGGGCGGCCTGACCGTAGCCACCGTGCTGACGCTGTTCTTCCTGCCAGCGCTGTATGCGGCGTGGTTCAAGGTGAAGCCGGTCGAGAACGCCTGAGGATGTGCGCGGGCTTCGGCCCGCGCCCTTCCCTCATCGCGTGGCGAAGCGCAGCCCAGGCTCGCCTTCGCCGACCGTCTCCGGGTCGGTGACCAGCGCGTTCTCGAACCCGCCTCCGCTGCCGTTGTAGAGCAGGAAGACGGGCTTCTCGTTGCGCAGCAGGTCGATCGCGTTGGCGAAGTCGTCCAGGTGGTAATGCAGCTGCGGCTGCGTGCCGTTGAGGCCGTCGGCCGGCAGCGTGGCGCCGTTGGGGTGGAACACCAACTGGCCGATGTAGGTGCCGCCGGCCATCAGGCCGATGCGGCGGTCGAAGCGGTTGGCCGAGTAAATGACGTGGTACTTCTCGATCTGCGTGGTCGGCATCGTCCCTGTCCTTGCGTGAGCCCCTGTTCCCTGTCGAACGCAGGGGCGCACGCGATCAGGTCAACGCCGGTCAGTCGCGCAGGTCCGCCACGTAGCAGTGCGCCTGCATCTGTTCGATCACCGCCTGCGCTGCGACCTGTGTGGAGACACCGCGTCCGCCGGTGGCGAGGTCGTTGGTGAAGACCTGGGCGTTCAGCGCCGCATCCACCGCGCGGTCGATGCAGTCGGCTTCCTCATGCAATCCCAGTGAATGGCGCAGCAGCAGTGCGCAGCTGAGGATGGTCGCGTAGGGATTGGCGATGCCCTTGCCGGCGATATCGGGCGCGGAGCCGTGGATGGGCTCGTACAGCCCGACCTTGCCATCGCCCAGCGAGGCGGACGGCAGCAGGCCGAGCGAGCCGGCCAGCATCGAGGCTTCGTCGGTGAGGATGTCGCCGAACATGTTCTCGGTGACGATCACGTCGTACTCGCGCGGCTTGGCCAGCAGGTGCATGGCCATCGAGTCGACCAGCTGGTGCTCCAGCTTCACGTCGGGGAATTCCTCGCGGCCGATCCGCGAAGCGACATCGCGCCATAGGCGCGAGGTCTCCAGCACGTTGGCCTTGTCCACCGACACCAGATAGCTGCGTCGCTGCCGCGCCAGCTTGAATGCGCTGCGCACGACGCGCTCGATCTCGGTGACCGAATAGCTGCACAGGTCGCTGGCACCGCGCGCATCGCGGGTCTTCTCGCCGAAGTAGATGCCGCCGGTGAGTTCGCGCACGACCACGATGTCCACGCCGGTGAGCAGGTGCGGCTTGATCGGCGAGGCATTCAGCGCGGCCGGGTGCGGACGCACCGGGCGCAGGTTGGCGAACAGGCCCAGGCCCTTGCGCAGCGCCAGCAGGCCCTGCTCGGGGCGGACCTTCGCGTTGGGATCCGACCACTTCGGCCCACCGACGGCGCCGAGCAGCACGGCATTGGCCTGCTGGCAGCCCTGCAGCGTCGCCTGCGGCAGCGGTTCGCCATGGCGGTCGATGGCGATGCCGCCGATGTCGTATTCGTGGAAATCGAAGCTGTGGCCGTGGCGGCGCGCCAGCGTGCGCAGCACGGTGACGGCGGCGGCGGTGACTTCGGGGCCGATGCCGTCCCCGGGCAGTACGGCGATGTCAGCGTGCATGGTGGGTGGCCTCGTAGCGTTCGATGTCGGTGTGGCGGGCGAGCAGGTAGCCCAGTTCGTCCACGCCTTCGAGCAGGCAGGTCTGCGCAAAGGCGTCCAGTGGGAAGCCGAAGACGGAGCCATCGGGCGCGCGCAGTTCGCGTGCGGCGACGTCGATGGTCAGTTCGTCGTCCGGCCGCTCCATCAGCGACTGCACGATCTCCTCGGGCAGCACGATGGGCAGCAGGCCGTTCTTCAGGCTGTTGTTGCGGAAGATGTCGGCGATTTCGCTGCTGACGATGGCGCGCAGGCCAAGGTCGGTCAGCGCCCATGGCGCGTGCTCACGCGAAGACCCGCAACCGAAGTTGCGACCGGCCAGCAGGATGCTGCGGCCCTGGTTCTCCGGCTGGTTGAACGGGAACGCCGGGTTCGGCGAACCATCAGCCTGCCGGCGCCAGTCGTTGAACGCGTGCTTGCCCAAGCCGGCGCGTTCGGTCGTGGAGAGGAAGCGCGCGGGGATGATCTGGTCGGTGTCGATGTTGGTCTGCGCCAGCACCACGCTCTTCGAGCGGACTTCGCGGAGGGCGGCCATCACGCGACCTCCTTGTGCGCGTCGAAGAGGTCGCGCGGATCGCTGACCCGCCCGTTCACCGCGGCCCATGCGGCCGTCAGCGGCGAGGCGAGCAGCGTGCGCGCCCCGGGACCCTGGCGGCCCTCGAAGTTGCGGTTGCTGGTGCTCACCGCCAGCTGGCCTGGCGCGACCAGGTCGCCGTTCATCGCGATGCACATCGAGCAGCCTGGCTCGCGCCATTCCGCGCCTGCCTCGCGCACGATGCGGTCGATGCCCTCGGCCTCGGCTTCGCGCTTGACGATCTCCGAGCCCGGCACGACCAGCATGCGCACGCCGGCGGCGACCTTGCGTCCGCGCAGGACCTGCGCCACCTCGCGCATGTCGCGCAGGCGGCCGTTGGTGCACGAGCCGACGAACACCACGTCCACCGGCGTGCCCGCCACCGCATGACCGGCGCTCAGCCGCATGTAGTCCAGGCCTTTCTGGTCGGCGGCGTCGGCGGGTGCGGGGATCGGTGCATCCACCGCGATCGCGGTGCCGGGGTGCGTGCCCCAGGTCAGGGTGGGCCGGATCTCGGCGGCATCCACGCGTACGTCCGCATCGAATGCCGCGCCTTCGTCGGTGCGCAGCGTCTTCCAGCAGGCGACGGCGGCATCGAAGGCTTCGCCCTTCGGGCCACGAGGCGTCTTCGCCACCCAGTCGAAGGTGGTCTGGTCCGGCGCGACCATGCCGGCGCGCGCGCCGGCTTCGATCGACATGTTGCACAGGGTCATGCGCTGTTCCATGTCCAGGGCCTCGATGGCGCTGCCGCGGAACTCGAGCACATGGCCGGTGCCGCCGTTGACACCGATCATGCCGATCACGTGCAACACGATGTCCTTGGCGCCGACACCGGGCGCGAGCGCGCCATCGACGGTGATGGCCATCGTCTTAGGCCGCCGCTGCAGCAGGCATTGCGTGGCCAGCACATGGCCGACTTCGCTGGTGCCGATGCCGAACGCCAGCGAACCGAACGCGCCGTGCGTGCTGGTGTGGCTGTCGCCGCAGACGATGGTCATGCCGGGCAGGGTGAACCCCTGCTCGGGCGCGATCACATGGACGATGCCGCGGTTCGGCGAGGCCATGTCGAACAGTTCGATCCCGTACTCGGCGCAGTTGCGCGCCAGTGTCTCCACCTGCGTCTCCGCTGCTTTCGTGTAGTAGGGCAGCTTGCCGTCGGCATCGGCCGGCAGCGTGGGCGTGGAGTGGTCCATCGTCGCCTTGGTGCGATCCGGGCGCCGCGGCGACAGACCGCGCGTCTTGAGTTCGGTGAAGGCCTGCGGCGAGGTGACCTCATGGATCAGGTGCAGGTCGATGTAGAGCACGGCAGGGGCCGCGTCGGTCTCGGGGACGACGACGTGGGCGTCCCACAGTTTGTCGAACAGGGTGCGTGGCGCGGTCATGCGGATTCCGGTGGTGCGTTGGAAAGTGGATACGGGGCGGACGGTCAGGCGGCCGCCGCTTCCTGCTTCTCGGCGCGGCGCTGGCGCAGCAGGCGGTTGGCGACATCCAGCCAGGCCAGCGCGCTGGCCTCGATGATGTCCTTGCTGGTGCCGGTGCCTTCGTACTCCTCGCCGTCGCAGCGCACCGACAGGCTGGCCTCGCCACGCGCATCGGCGCCGATGCCGACGCTGTGCACCTGATAGCTCTCCAACTGCAGCTGCACGCCGGTGGCGGCGGCCAGCGCGCTGAACAGCGCATCGACCGGTCCGTTGCCTTGCGCGGTCTCGGAGACGCGGTTGCCGTCCGGGTCGGACAGTTCGACCAGCGCGTTGGCGCGGCTGCCGACATCGCTGATCGTCATCGAGGCCAGGCGATAGCCGTCGCTGACGGCGGCATCCTGCATCAGCGCCTGCAGGTCGGCGTCACCGACCACGCGCTGCTTCTCGCACAGCGCCTTGAACTGCTCGAAGACCAGCTTCAACTCGTCCTCTTCCAGCCAGTAGCCGAGCGCACGCAGGCGCTGTTCGACCGCGGCGCGGCCGCTGTGGCGGCCCAGCACCATCTGCGACGACGGCCAGCCCACGTCCTGCGGCTGCATGATTTCGTAGGTGCCGCGGTGGCGCAGCATGCCGTGCTGGTGGATGCCGGATTCGTGGGCGAACGCATTGGCGCCCACGATGGCCTTGTTGCGCTGGACCGGCATGCCGACCAGACGCGACAGCAGCTGCGAGGTCGGCACGATGCGGTGCGTATCGATGCGCGTATCCAGGTTGTAGAACGCGTTGCGTACCTTCAACGCCATCACCAGCTCTTCGATCGCGCAGTTGCCGGCGCGTTCGCCGATGCCGTTGATCGATCCTTCCACCTGGCGCGCGCCGCCCTCGATGGCCGCCAGCGAGTTCGCGACCGCCAGGCCGAGGTCGTTGTGGCAGTGGGCGCTGAACACCACCTTGTCGGCCCCCGGTACGCCGGCGATGGCGCGCTCGAACATGCCGCGGATCTCTTCCGGTGTGGTGAAGCCGACGGTATCCGGCAGGTTGATGGTGGTCGCGCCGGCGGAAATCGCCGCCGTGATCGCCTCGTGCAGGAAGTCTTCCTCGGTGCGGGTCGCGTCTTCGGCCGAGAACTCGATTTCGTCGACATGGCCACGCGCCAGCCGTACGTGCGTGTCGATGGACTGCAGCACCTGCTCGCGGCTCATCCGCAGCTTGTGTTCGCGATGCAGCGGGCTGGTGGACAGGAACAGGTGCAGACGCGGCTTCGCAGCGGACGCCAGCGTACGCAGCGACGTCTCGATGTCGCCGGGCAGGCAGCGCGACAGCACGGCCAGCGTGGTCTCCCGCAGCTCGCGTGCGATCAGCGCATGCGCCTCGCGGTCCGACTGCGAGCTGGCGGGAAAGCCGGTCTCGATGATGTCCACGCCGAGGTCGGCCAGGCCGCGGGCCATCACCACCTTCTGCTGCGGCGTCATGCTGCAACCGGGAGATTGCTCGCCATCGCGCAGGGTGGTGTCGAAAATTCGGATCTGCGCGGGAGTGGGGATGGTCGTGTTCACCAGATGGATTCCTCGTGTACTTCTGTCTCAATGGCGTGCGCTTCGAATCGGCGCGCACCGGTCTTTGCGGGGGAAAGGGGCGTGGCCGCGCGCGGCGCGCGGCCCTTGGCAAGCGAGGGTTCGCCCTCGGCATTCCGGCGGCGCGGCTTCCGCGGTGGACGCGGGCGCACGTCGGACAGCAGCTGCGCCAGCACGGTGGCATCGATGTTGCCGCCGGACACCACGGCGCACTTGCGCTTGCCGGCCACGCGGCGGCCAGCGGCCAGCGCCAGCGCGCCGGCGCCCTCGGCGATCAGGTTCTCTTCCAGCGCGAGCCGCACCAGGGTTTCGCGCAGTTCCGCTTCGCGCACGGTGACCACGTCGTCCAGCAACTGGGTGCACAGGCGGCGGGTGATGAAGCCGGGCACCTTGACCCGCACGCCGTCGGCCAGCGAAGCGGCGGGGTCCTTCGGCGCGGTGTCGCCCTTCATCGCGCGGATCATCGAATCCACGCCTTCGACCTGTGCGCCGACCACGCGCACGCCTTGCGATTTCAGCGCCAGCGCCACGCCCGAGGCCAGCCCACCGCCGCCGATCGGCACGATGACGACATCCGGGGTGTACGGCGCGATCTCGATGCCGACGGTGCCCTGGCCGGCGATCACGTCCGGATCGTCGAAGGCGGACAGGAAGCGGTAGCCATTCTGCTCGGCGAGTTCCTTGGCGAAAGCAAAGGCTTCGTCGTAGCTGTCGCCATGCTGGCGCACGGTGGCGCCCCAGTGGGCGACGCCGGCGATCTTGGTTTCCGGTGCGCCATGCGGCATCACCGTGATGGCCTGCACGCCCAGGCGGTACGCAGCCCAGGCCAGTCCCTGTGCATGGTTGCCGGCCGACGCCGCGATCACCGGGCGGCGATCGCCACGCTCGCGGGCAGCCAGCAAGGCATTCAATGCGCCCCTCACCTTGTAGGAACCGGTGCGCTGCAGGTTCTCCAGCTTCAGCATCACGCCGAAACGCTCGGCATGATGCAGCGGCGTCGGGGGCAGATAGCGACGCAGCCGCGCCTGCGCCGCCAGCACGTCGGCCACGGTGACGACGACGTCGCCTACGTCCGGTTCGTTGCTGGCGGGGGCGCGGCCGGCATCAGGCATCGCGGCACGCGAACGGCTGATGTCGAAGAAGACGCCTCCGGACCGCGACGTCCGCGCTGGCGGGTGCGGCGTTCATGCGGCGCGATCCTGGTGGCGACGGTCCCGGCTCAGTTCCTGCACGGCGCTGAAGGACAGTTCCTCGACGTCGTAGATTTTCAGCAATTGCTGGCGCAGCGTCTCCGGCGCGCGGGTACTGTCGATCACCAGCGCCAGCGCCCAGTAGCCCTCGCTGTCGTGGGTGGCGTGCACCGCATGCGGCGGAAAGCCACGGCGCTCGATCATGCCCAGCACGCGCAGCAGGGCGCCCTCCGCGGGTTTGAGCTTGAGTTCAAGCCGGTAACGCATTCTTTTTCTCCGGGCCGTCGGCCGCGACGGCAGGCTCGGCGGCTGGTTTCGCGGGATTGGCATCCAGCATCGAGCTGTTGGCATGGTTCGGCGGCACCAGCGGCCAGACATTCGCCTTGATGTCGATGGTGACGTGCAGCAGGGCGGGGCCGGGCTGGGCCAGCAGGTCGGCCAGCGCGTCCTCGACGTCGTCGCGCAGATCGATGTGGCGCGCCGGAATCCCGAACACGCGCGCCAGCGCGGCGAAATCCGGGTTGTCGGACAGATCGATCTCGCTGTAGCGCTCGGCGAAGAACAGTTCCTGCCACTGCCGCACCATGCCCAGCGCGCTGTTGTCGATCAGCACGATCTTCACCGGCAGTTTGCAGCGGGCGATGGTGGCCAGCTCCTGCACGTTCATCATGAAGCCGCCATCGCCGTTGACCAGGATGACGGTGCGGTCGGGGCAGGCGAACTGCGCGCCCATCGCCGCCGGCAGGCCGAAGCCCATCGTGCCCAGCGCGCCGCTGGTCAGGTGGTTGCGCGGGTGGGTGAACTTGCAGTGCTGCGCCACCCACATCTGGTGCTGGCCCACGTCGCACGCGATGATCGCGTCGGCCGGCGCCACTTCGCTCAGCCGCTTCAGCAGGCCGGGCGCATAGATGTCGGTCCCCGGCGCGTCGTAGCGGAAGCCGAAGCGCTCGCGGTTCCCCACGCAGCGCTTGCGCCATTCGTCGCAGGTGCTGCGTGCCGCCGTCAGCGCTTTCAGGCTGACGCCCACGTCGCCGGGAACGGCGATGTCGGCCGTGCGCAGCTTGCCGATCTCGTAAGCGTCGGCGTCCACATGCAGCACGCGGGCGAACGGCGCGAACTCGGCCAGCTTGCCGGTGGCGCGGTCGTCGAAGCGCGCACCGACCACGATCAGCAGATCGCTTTCCTGCACCGCCATGTTCGCCGCGCGCGTGCCGTGCATGCCCAGCATGCCCAGATAGTGCGGATGGTTGGCGGGCAGCGCACCCAGGCCGCGCAGGGTCAGCACGGTGGGGATCTTCGTCGCATCCACGAACTGGCGGAACGCGTCGACCGCGTCGGCGATGCCGATGCCGCCGCCACCGTAGATGACCGGCTTCTCGGCGCCGGCGATGGCGGCCAGTGCATCGGCCAGCTTCGCGTCTTCCGGCGCGGGGATCGGATCGACGCTGGCCGGGACGTGGTCGGGCAGGTGCGAGGCATCGGACATCTGCACGTCTTTCGGCAGGTCGATCAGCACCGGGCCGGGGCGGCCTTCGCGCGCGATGCGGAAGGCTTCGCGCACCATCTCCGGCAGGTCGTCCACGCGCCGGGCGACGAAGCTGTGCTTCACGATCGGCAGGGTCAGGCCGAACACGTCCAGTTCCTGGAACGCGTCGGTGCCCATCAGCGTGGTGGCGACCTGGCCGGTCAGGCAGACCATGGGCACCGAGTCCAGCATCGCATCGGCGATGCCGGTCACCAGGTTCGATGCGCCCGGGCCGGAGGTGGCCACGCACACGCCCACCTTGCCGCTGGCACGCGCATAACCGTTCGCCGCCAGCGCGGCGCCCTGCTCATGGCGCACCAGGATGTGCTTGAGGTTGGAGTCCACCAGCGCGTCGTAGAACGGCATGATGGTGCCGCCGGGATAGCCGAACAGCGTGTCCACGCCCTCGGCTTCCAGGGCGTGGGCCAGCCAGCGGGCGCCATTGCGTGGGGCAGTGGCCGCGGCGGCGTTCATGCGGCGGCCTGCTCGTCTGTATCGGGTTGCGCGGCGTTCGCCTGCAGCCACACCATCTTCGCGCGCAGCTCCTTGCCGACCTTCTCGATCGGGTGGTCCTTGTCGGCCTGCTGGAACTTCTTGTAGTTCGGCAGGCCTGCGTCGTATTCGGCCTGCCAGTTGCGGGTGAAGGTGCCGTTCTGGATATCCGTGAGCACGTCCTTCATGCGCGCCTTCACCGAGGCATCGATGACGCGTGGACCGCTGACGAAGTCGCCGTACTGCGCGGTTTCGGAGATGAACTCCAGCATGCGGGTGATGCCGCCTTCGTAGAACAGGTCGACGATCAGCTTCAGCTCGTGCAGGACTTCGTAGTAGGCGATCTCCGGCTGGTAGCCGGCTTCCACCAGCGTCTCGAAGCCGGCCTGCACCAGCGACGAGGCGCCGCCGCACAGCACGGCCTGTTCGCCGAACAGGTCGGTCTCGGTCTCTTCCTTGAACGTGGTCTTGATGATGTTGGCGCGCGCGCCGCCGAGGCCGCCGGCGTAGGCCAGCGCGAACTGCTCGGCGCGGCCGCTCGTGTCCTGGTGGACGGCGTAGATGCACGGCACGCCGCGGCCGATCTCGTATTCGCGGCGCACCAGCGCGCCCGGGCCCTTCGGCGCGACCAGCACCACGTCCAGGTCGGCGCGCGGTTCGATCATGCCGAAGTGGACGTTGAGGCCGTGGGCGAACAGCAGCACGGCACCCTGCTTCATGTTCGGCGCCAGCACGTCGGCGTAGAGCTTCTTCTGCACCATGTCCGGCGTCAGCACCGCGACGAGATCGGCGTCCTTCACCGCCTCGGCCGGTCCCTTCACCACGAAGCCGTCGGCTTCTGCCTTGGCTTCCGTGGGGCCACCCGGACGCAGGCCCACCGTGACGTCGAAGCCGGAATCGCGCAGGTTCAGCGCGTGCGCGCGGCCCTGGCTGCCGTAACCGACGACGGTGATCTTGGGGTGCGGGAGAGCGTTGGCGGTGGTCATGGCGCGGGTTTTCCTGAGGGTTGATGGGGAATCGAAGGGGCTTAAACAAAAAACCCCGCACTTCTCAGTGCGGGGTTTTGCGAATCTGGCGTTTCTGCTGCTTACACGCCGGTCCGTCCCGCACTTGTGGGCGAGGTAATAAGGACGAGTACGAGGAAGGACGCCGCAGCGGATGCGGTGGGGTCATTCGTCGTGGGCGTGTGGCGCTGCAACATGGGGCAAGAGAAACATGCCGCTCCAAACCGTGTCAAGCGCTTTTCCATCGTTTGCGACGATCGGATGATTTCAGTCGAGATGGTTGCAACTGAAACCTAGAAAACGCCGCAGAATCAGCCACCCCACGCTGTCGCACCGCCGGCTGTTTCCATGCCCGACTACCGCTCAAAGACCTCCACCCACGGCCGCAACATGGCCGGTGCCCGTGCGCTGTGGCGCGCGACCGGCATGAAGGACGAGGACTTCCACAAGCCCATCATCGCGGTGGCGAATTCCTTCACCCAGTTCGTCCCGGGTCACGTGCACCTCAAGGATCTGGGGCAATTGGTTGCACGTGAAATCGAACGGGTCGGCGGCGTCGCCAAGGAGTTCGACACCATCGCCGTCGACGACGGCATCGCGATGGGACACGACGGCATGCTGTATTCGCTGCCGTCGCGCGAGGTCATCGCCGACTCGGTCGAGTACATGGTCAACGCGCACTGCGCCGACGCGCTGGTGTGCATTTCCAACTGCGACAAGATCACCCCAGGCATGCTGATGGCGGCGTTGCGCCTCAACATCCCCACTGTGTTCGTGTCGGGCGGGCCGATGGAAGCCGGCAAGACGCGGCTTGCCGACCACAAGCTCGATCTGGTCGATGCGATGGTGATGGCGGCCGACCCGAACGTGTCCGACGAGCAGGTCGCGGCGGTCGAACGCAGCGCGTGCCCTACCTGTGGCTCGTGCAGCGGCATGTTCACCGCCAACTCGATGAACTGCCTGACCGAAGCGCTCGGCCTGTCGCTGCCGGGCAACGGTACCGTGGTCGCGACCCACGCTGACCGCGAACAGCTGTTCAAGCGTGCCGGCGTGCTGGCCGTCGAGCTGTGCCATCGCTGGTACGGCGGTGAGGACGCGACCGCGTTGCCGCGCGGCATCGCGACGTTCGAGGCGTTCGAGAACGCGATGACGCTCGACATCGCGATGGGCGGTTCCACCAACACCATCCTGCATCTGCTCGCCGCCGCGCAGGAAGGCGAGGTGCCGTTCGACATGCGCGACATCGACCGCCTGTCGCGGCGCGTGCCGCAGCTGTGCAAGGTGGCGCCGAACACGCAGAAGTACCACATCGAAGACGTGCACCGCGCCGGCGGCATCATGGCCATCCTCGGCGAGCTGGCGCGCGGCGGGCTGCTGCACACCGAAGTCGCCACGGTGCATGCGAAGACGCTGGGCGACGCGATCGCGAAATGGGACGTCACGACCAACGACGACCCAGCCGTGACGACCTTCTACAAGGCGGGCCCGGCGGGCATTCCCACCCAGGTCGCCTTCAGCCAGGCCACGCGCTGGCCGTCGCTGGATATCGACCGCGCGGAAGGCTGCATCCGCAATGTCGAGCATGCGTTCTCGCAGGAGGGCGGGCTGGCCGTGCTCTACGGCAACATCGCCCGCGATGGTTGCGTGGTGAAGACGGCGGGCGTGGACGAATCGATCCATGTGTTCGAAGGCATCGCACGCGTGTTCGAAAGCCAGGACGCAGCGGTGGTCGGGATCCTTGGCGATGACGTGAAGGCGGGCGACATCGTCGTGATCCGCTACGAGGGTCCGAAAGGCGGCCCGGGCATGCAGGAGATGCTGTACCCGACCAGTTACCTGAAATCGAAAGGGCTCGGGAAACAGTGCGCGCTGCTGACCGATGGCCGTTTCTCCGGCGGCACCTCCGGCCTGTCGATCGGCCACGCGTCGCCGGAAGCCGCCGCGGGCGGCGCGATCGGCCTGGTGCGCGACGGTGACCGCATCCGCATCGACATCCCGCAGCGTTCCATTTCGCTGCTGGTCACCGACGACGAACTATCGGCGCGCCGTAGCGAGCAGGACGCGAAAGGGTGGAAGCCGGCGCACGCACGCACGCGCAAGGTCAGCACGGCATTGAAGGCTTACGCCCTGCTCGCGACCAGTGCCGACAAGGGTGCGGTACGCGACAAGCAGTTGCTGGATGGTGTCTGATAGCGGGATGACCCGCGCCTTCCTTGTCGTTGTCCTGTTGCTGCTCTCGACCCCGCCTGCATGGGCTGGCGAGGTGGCGCAGCGTCCATGGGTGATCGCCACCTACGCGTATCCACAGCGCGATCGTGCCGCGGCCATCCAGCCGCTGGCCGACTACCTGGGGCTGCGTGCGCGGCATCCGGTGCAAATCCGCCTGTTCGATTCGCCGACCGCGCTGGTTGATGCCTTGCGCCGTGGCGATGCCGACGTCGCGGTGCCCAACCTGCACGGCTACCTGCAGGCGCGGCGTGCCAACGAGACGTTGACGACGCTGCCCGTGCCGCAGGTGCCGGCGTTGCAGGCCGACCGTTATCGCGCCGTGTTGCTGGTGCGCAGCGGACTGGAGGCCGCGGACGAACTGGAGCGGCAGGCCCCGCGCCTGCGCCTGGCGCTGGTCGGGCGGGATTCGGCCTCCGGTGGCTTCGTGCCGGTACGCGAACTGCGCCGCCGCGGCCTGGAGCCTACGAAGGCCTTCGCCCATCTGGCCTATGCCGGCTCGCATGCGGCCGCGCTGGAGGCGGTGGCGACCGGCAATGCCGACGTGGCCGCGCTCGCGGCCGATGTCTATGACGCCGAACGGCCCGCCGGGCTGGTCGAGCTCTGGCGGTCGGACCCCATTCCGCCGGGGCCGCTGTTGTGCCGTCCCGCGGCCGACGTGCCCTGCCAGCAGTTCACGGCCTGGCTGCTCGAGGCTCATGAAGAGGCCCCGGCCGTGATGGCCGCGTTGCGCGCAGGCTGGCCGGAATTCGGGGATGCGACGGTGTTCGTTCCCGCACCCACGGCCTTGCTGACGCCCGCGCTGCTGGACTGAATACGCGCGGCGCTGAGGTTGTGGTCTAATTCGCGCCGAAGCGGGGGTATCGCCGGCCGGGCCGGTGATTGAGACAGACCCTTCGAACCTGATCCGGTTGAGACCGGCGTAGGGAAGCTTCGCAGGATGCGCCGTGGTGCTGTGTCGCCCTCCGTGGGCCCGCCATCCGTCCGCCGCCGCGCCGCCGCTTCGTCCGTGATGCGAACCCTCGCGTCCCGTTATGCGAATTCCTCGCAAGCGCCCGCACATCCAGGTGCGGGGATTCAAAAAGGACGAAGCCGATGAATGCCATTCCCAAGCCCACTGCCGATCTGCTGCAACAGACCGGACAACTCTCCGAGTCCGTGACGCGTCCGATCCCCGGCTCGCGGAAGATCTTCGTCGAAGGCTCGCGCGCCGACCTTCAGGTACCGATGCGCGAAATCGCGCTGACCCAGACGCCCACCATTTTCGGAGGCGAGGCGAATCCGCCGGTCACGGTGTACGACACGTCGGGCCCCTATACCGATCCCGATGCGCGCATCGACCTGGCCTCGGGCCTGGCGGCGCTGCGCACGAAGTGGATCGAAGAGCGCGGCGACACCGAGCAGCTCGATGGCCTGAGCTCCACTTTCGGCCGTGCGCGCGAGCACGATCCCAAGCTGGACGCCGTGCGCTTCCCCGGACGCGTGCTGCCGCGCCGCGCCAAGGCCGGCGCCAATGTCAGCCAGATGCACTACGCCCGGCGCGGCATCGTCACGCCGGAAATGGAATACGTCGCCATCCGCGAGAACCAGCGGCTGGACGCGGTGCGGGAAGCGCACCTGCTGGCGCAGCATCCGGGCGAGAGCTTCGGCGCGAGCATCCAGAAGTTCATCACGCCGGAATTCGTCCGCGACGAGATCGCCCGCGGTCGCGCCATCCTGCCGAACAACATCAACCACCCGGAAAGCGAGCCGATGATCATCGGTCGCAACTTCCTGACCAAGATCAACGCCAACATCGGCAACAGCGCGGTGTCGTCGGGCATCGCCGAAGAGGTGGAGAAGCTGGTGTGGTCGATCCGCTGGGGCGGCGACACGGTGATGGATCTGTCCACCGGCAAGCACATCCACGAGACGCGCGAGTGGATCATCCGCAACTCGCCGGTGCCGATCGGCACGGTGCCGATCTACCAGGCGCTGGAGAAGGTCGACGGCCGCGCCGAAGCGCTGACATGGGAGATCTTCCGCGACACGCTGATCGAGCAGGCCGAGCAGGGCGTGGACTACTTCACCATCCATGCCGGCGTGCTGCTGCGCCATGTGCCGCTGACCGCCAAGCGCGTGACCGGCATCGTCTCGCGCGGCGGGTCGATCATGGCGAAGTGGTGCCTGGCGCACCACAAGGAAAACTTCCTCTACACGCACTTCGAGGACATCTGCGAGATCATGAAGGCCTACGACGTGGCCTTTTCGCTGGGCGACGGCCTGCGCCCGGGTTGCATCGCGGATGCGAACGACGCCGCGCAGTTCGGCGAGCTGGAAGCGCTGGGCGAACTGACCAAGATCGCGTGGAAGCACGACGTGCAGTGCATGATCGAAGGCCCCGGCCACGTGCCGATGCAGCTGATCAAGGAGAACATGGACAAGCAGCTGCGCGAGTGCGGCGAGGCACCGTTCTACACGCTGGGGCCGCTGACCACCGACATCGCGCCGGGCTACGACCACATCACCAGCGCGATCGGCGCGGCGATGATCGGCTGGTTCGGTACCGCGATGCTCTGCTACGTGACGCCGAAGGAACACCTGGGCCTGCCCAACCGCCAGGACGTGCGTGACGGCATCATGGCGTACAAGATCGCGGCCCACGCCGCCGATCTGGCCAAGGGCCATCCGGGCGCGCAGGTGCGCGACAACGCGCTGAGCAAGGCAAGATTCGAATTCCGCTGGGAGGACCAGTTCCACCTCGGCCTGGATCCTGAGAAGGCGAAGGAGTTCCACGACGAGACCCTGCCCAAGGACGCCCACAAGCTCGCGCACTTCTGCAGCATGTGCGGCCCGCACTTCTGCAGCATGAAAATCACCCAGGACGTGCGCGACTACGCGGCCGAGCACGGGGTGGACGAGCAGCAGGCGCTGGCCGACGGGATGGCGGAGAAATCGGCGGAGTTCCTGGCCCAGGGCGGGCAGGTGTATCGTCAGGGCTGAACCGGGGTGGATGTCCGTGCAACGGATCGCCCCGGGACTGCGTAGAAGGTGGAGAGGGGCCGCCGACGGCGGCCCGTGTCGAACTTCCGGAGACCTGCCATGACCCTGATCGCCCGCCTGTCCCGCCGCAGCCTGTTGGTGGCCGCCACGTTGCTGTTGGCGGCCTGCGCCACCGGCCCGCGCGTCACCAGCGATGTCGACCCGTCGGCCAACTTCGCCCAGTACCGCACGTTCGCGTTCTACACGCCGCTGGCGATCGAGAGCCAGGGCTACGCCACCCTCACCAGCGGTCGCACCAAGGATGCGGCGCGGGCGCAGATGGAGGCGCGTGGCTACGTGTACGACGAGACGTCGCCCGATCTGTGGGTGAACCTCAATGCGTACATGCAGGAAAAGACCGACGTGGTCAGCACGCCGGAAGTCGACTACGACTACTACTACAGCTATCGCGCGCGACGTTACTTCGCCGTGCCGTACTGGCGCGACCGCACCGACGTCTACAAGTACACCGAGGGCACCCTCAACGTGGACCTGGTGGATGCGAAGCAGAACCGGCTGGTCTGGACGGGTGTCGCGGTCGGCCGCGTCGGACGGACCAAGCCGGAAGAGCGCGGTGCGAAGATCGATGCGGCCGTGGCCGAGATCTTCCTGCGCTATCCCTATCGTGCGGGCAGCGGCACGACGGCGGCAGCCCTGTGAAGGGCACTGGCAGCGGCATCGCGAAGGCAGGCATCGGCTTCGGCACGGCTCTGGCGATCACCATCTCGTGGAGCGCCAACAAGTCGCTGCTGTGGGCGGTGATCCACGGCGTGCTCTCGTGGGTCTACGTGGTGTACTACGCGCTGGTCTACCACTTCAAATGAAGGTTGCCGCATGACGATGCCCCTGGCGTGGCTGCGTTGGCTGGTCACGGTGCGCCGCCATCCCTGCGCCTTCCTGCTGATCGTTCAGCTGTTCGGCATCCTGCTGTATCCCGCGATGGAGGACACCCAGGCAGGCCGCGCGCTGTTCGGCGCATTCGGCATCCTGGTGCTCGCGCTCGCTCTGTGGGTGGTCAACCGCAGCGCGGCGGTGAACTGGATCGCGTGGTCGCTCGCCGTTCCTTCGGTGCTGCTGTCGGTGTCGGCGGCCCTCTTCGACGTGCCGTCGTTGGGCATCTACGCGCACCTGCTGGAGAGCGGCCTGTATTTCTACACGGCCGGTAGCCTGATTTCCTACATGCTGCAGGACCACTCGGTCACCAGCGACGAGTTGTTCGCCGCCGGCGCGACGTTCACGTTGCTGGCCTGGGCGTTCGCCTTCGCCTTCTCGGTCTGCCAGCAGTGGTACCCGGGGAGTTTCACCGCAGCGGTCGACCCGACGTCGGCGCGCAGCTGGATGGAGCTGCTGTTCCTCAGTTTCAGCCTGCTGTCCGGCGTGGGCCTGAGCGATGTCGTCCCGATCCTGCCGCAGGCGCGTGCGCTGGTGATGCTGGAGCAGTTCGCCGGCGTCATGTACATCGCCGTCGTCGTGTCGCGACTGATCGGCCTGACGATGCTGCGCCTGCCCAGGAAAGCGGACTGACGCGCGGCGCTGCGCACGCCTCGCGCACGCAAAAGAAAGGCCGCCTTCCGGCGGCCTTCTTCATGTGGCGGATCGCATGCCTCAGAACTTGTGCTTCTCGTCGTCCGGCTGCGAGGCCTGGCGGGCGATGGCGTCGACCAGCACGGCCTTGGCTTCGGCGGCATTGCCCCAGCCATCCAGCTTGACCCACTTGCCCTTCTCAAGATCCTTGTAGTGCTCGAAGAAGTGGCCGATGCGCTCCAGCCAGTGCGGGCTGACCTGGTCGATGTCGCTGATGTGGCTGTAGCCGGCGAAGACCTTGTCCACCGGAACGGCCAGCAACTTCTCGTCGCTGCCGGCTTCGTCGCTCATGCGCAGTACGCCGACCGGGCGGCAGCGGATCACCGAGCCGGGGATCAGCGGCAGCGGCAGGACGACCAGCACGTCGGCCGGGTCGCCGTCGCCGCACAGGGTGTGCGGCACGTAGCCGTAGTTGCAGGGGTAGCGCATCGGCGTGGAGAGGATGCGGTCGACGAAGATCGCGCCGCTGGCCTTGTCCACTTCGTACTTCACCGGCTCGGCGTCCTTGGGGATCTCGATGATGACGTTGATTTCGTCCGGCGGGTTCTTGCCGGCGGTGACCAGGTCCAGGCCCATTGCGTGCTCCGAGGGGGTGCGGTGAAAGAGGGCCCGCATTTTACGCGCTTGGCTGCTGCGGCGCAGCAGGACCCGATCCGGGGCTGGCCGGCCGTCGGCCCACGGCGCGTGGTTCAGGTTGTCTTACAGCGTCGAGGCCCTAGAATCCGCCGCCCATGCATCCCCTGCGATCCGCCGCCAGCGTCCTGCTGACGGTGCTGGCCCTGGCCAGCGCTGAGGCGGGCGCGCGCACGGTCTACCGGTGCGTGCAGGGCGGGACGGTCAGCCTGGCGACCGCACCCGAACCCGGCTCGAAGTGCACGGCCAAGGAGATCGACGACAACGCCGTCAGTACCCCGAATCTGTGGGGTTCGATGGGCGTGTTCAGCGGCACGCTGTACGAGCGCGAGCAGGACGGCCAGAAGGTCTACTCCACCCGCAAGCTGCCCGGCTCGACGCCCTACCTCAGGTTCACGGTGCAGACGCCACCCGGCGAGCCCGCGCATCCCGGCCTGGGCCGCGTCGGCAAGCCACGGCTGGACCGGTATCCCTCCGAGTTCAAGGCCGCGGCGCGGCAGACCGGCGTGGATGACGCGTGGTTGCGCGCGGTCGCGCATGCCGAAAGCGATTTCGATGCGAAGGCCGTGTCGCCGAAGGGCGCCATGGGCGTGATGCAGCTGATGCCGGACGTAGCCAAGGAATACGGCGTTGCCGATCCGTTCTCGTCCGCCGAATCGATCAATGCCGGCGCACGCCACCTGCGGCTGCTGATGAAACGCTACAAGGGCGACCTGACCCTCGTGGCGGCGGCTTACAACGCGGGGATCGGCACGGTGTCGCGCTACGGCGGGGTGCCGCCCTACGCGGAAACGCAGGAGTACGTGTCCAAGGTCACCGCCCTGTACGAGCTCTACCTGCGTGCGATGGGGCGCAAGCAGGCGCCGGAACAGCCGGCACTCTAGGCCGATTCAGGTCCTTCACCCGGCCCTCCCATGGCCGGGCCTACGGTGTCTCCACGGCCGGACCCATGCGCCGGCCAGGAGACCGCCATGAAGACGCGACGCGTATTCAGCGCCCCGGACATCGATACCGCCGAAGCGGCGCTGCATGTGGCCCTGCACATGGGCATCCAGCCGGACCATGCCGCCCTGGTCGGCCGTCCGGAAATCGAAATGAACCAGATGCCTGATGCGGAGAAGGAAGGCTCGCCGACCGACTTCATGCCGGCCGCCATGCGCGGCCTGGTCGGTGGCGGCGTGGTCGGGCTGGTGATCGGCCTGCTGGCGATGGCGATCCCGGCCGTGGGCATCCCGATGGTCGCCGTGCTGCTGTGCACGCTGGTGGGTGCATTGGTTGGCGGCTGGGCCGCGGCGCTGGCCGGTTCGTCCGTACCCAGCGAAGTCCGTCGGGACTACCGCACCGAGATCGACGCGGGCAAGGTGCTCGTCGTGATCGACGACGACGACGAGCGCCTGCTGGAGCGGGCCAGCGACGCCATCACCGCCGCCGGCACCCAGCGCCTCCAACTGGTCCATCACGGTTTGCTGCACTGAATCCACGCCGCCCGCACACGGGTAAGATGCGGCCTTCCCTGGAAGGAGTGCGTCCGATGCGTCGTGTGCTGGCGGTGGTGGGCCTGATGGTGGCAGCGGTTGCCGCGAGCGCGGCGGAAGGCGAATGGGAAAAATTCGGTGCTGACGTGCCTGTCGGACCGCTCGTGCCGCTTGCACAGGCACTGGCCGATCCCGCGGCGCACGAAGGGCAATCGCGCGTTTTCAGCGGCCGCGTGGTCGACGTCTGCCAGAAGAAGGGCTGCTGGGTGATGCTGGAGGATGCGGGGCAGGGGGCACGCGTGCTGCTGGGCGATCACGACTTCTATGTGCCGAAGGACGTGCGCGGGCCTGCCCAGGTGCACGGTGTGCTGTCGCGGGTCACGTTGTCGCCGGCGGCGCGCGAGCACACGGCGAAGGAAACCTCGGCTGGCGCGCAGGTACCCACGGTCGAGTACCGCATCGTCGCCTCGGGTGTGCAGGTGCTCGCGGACGGCCCCGACGCCTGACCGCCGGTCAACCCAGCAGGTCTTCCGACGCCACGACGTGGCGCCCCGGGCGCGCGTCCAGCGCAGCCTCGAGCAGGGCCGCCGCGACACGCTCCGGCGGCACCACCCGATACCGGCGCGGGACCAGGGGACCGACCACGCCCAGCACCCGCTGGGCCCAGCGTTCGCCCGCCCGCTGCTGCGCGCGATCGCCGCCCAGCAGGCCGGGTCGCAGCAGCGTGAGTGAATCGAATCCGATGCCCGCCAGTGCTTGCTCCACTTCGCCCTTCGTACGCGAGTAGAAGACCCGCGCATCGGGGTTCGCGCCAAGCGCCGACACCAGCGCAAACGAACGCGCACCGTGCGCGTGGGCGAGTCGTGCGACGGCCAGCGGATAGTCGTGGTCCACGCGATGGAACGCGGCTTGTGAGCCCGCGTCCCGGATCGTGGTGCCCAGTGCGCACGCGACGGCTTCCACGCCCCACCAGTCGGCATCGGCAGGCAATGCATCGAAATCCACCACGGGATTGAGCAGTTTCGGATGGGCGGGGAGCGCCCGGCGCGTGGGCGCGATGACGCCGGCCACCCGGGGCGATGCCAATGCGAGCGCGAGCGTTGCCTGACCCACCAGCCCGGTGGCGCCTGCCAGAAGAAGTCGGCTCATGCGGTGCGTCCCCGTATGCGAAGCCCGCATCATGCCAGCCGGGCGCGTCGACGGCTGCTTCGGTTACGCTTCCGCGTCGGTCACGCACCCGGCGCGAGGAGCGCCACCCATGCCAGTCGCCCTCGCACGTGTCGCGCCCATCGATCGGACCCGGGAGCGTGGTCGATGAACCTGCCGCTCCACTATGGAGTGCTGGGTGCGCTCGAAGCGGGGCTGATCGCCTTCGTCATCGGCCTGCTGTGCTTCGTGTTCTGGCATTGGCTGTGCGACCGCCAGGGATGGTCGATCGGCCATGCGGTGGGATGGGCCTGTGTGAGCGCCGTGCTGATCGGCGCCGGCACCGATGCATGGAACCTCTTCTATCTCGGGATCAGCCGGTTGGAGTCGCCGCTGTATGCACGCATTGCGCTGCAGGGCATCCACGATGCGGAATCCCTCGGATCCCGTGTTGTCCTGGAGATCGCGGGTGCATTGAGTGGCGTGGCACTTGGTTGGCAATGGTTCAGCAAAAAAACGCCGGATGGAACATCGGCGAACGGCGACGAAAAAACGGGTGCGTAACTTCAATCCTGCGCGACGTCACGCATTCCACGAAGTGATGACTGCGTAATCACCACGCCCTAACACCCGGCTAGCCGATGCCATGACGCGCGTGGTTAAGCCTGCGTGCACGTTCATTTCATCGCGCATTTTTCGTTCAGACGCGACGCTGCAAGGTGGGGTCGTGCGCAATCGGACGCACTTCCTACGAAGACAGACGGAGCACTGACATGACGAAGAACACCCGCACCCCGCTGATCGCCCTGGTTGCCCTGAGCGCTGCGCTGGCCATGCCGCTGGCATTCGCGCAGGAGAAGACCGAGGACGCCGCCACGCAGCAGGCGCAGCAGACCGAACCCACGACCGACCAGGCGACCGGCTCGGCGACGCAGAGCCCGACCCAGAGCACGCAGTCTGCGGCGGATGGCAAGCAGGGCTGGGCTGACGTCGACACCAACGGCGACGGCAACATCAGCAAGGAAGAAGCCGCTGCCAACCCGGGCCTGAGCCAGGTCTTCGACCAGGCCGATGCCAACGCTGATGGTTCGTTGACCGCCGACGAGTACAAGGCGTTCGTGAGCAAGAACTACGGCGAGCAGAAGTAACGTATCGCCGCATCACGGTGTGGCATCGCGTGGCAGCGCGATGCCATGCTCTCCGGAAGAGGCGGCAGGCGTGCCGCCTTTTCCGCTTCAAGCGCCGCGCGCCATGAACTCGTGCGCAGGCAGCAAGAACAGGAGGCACCCATGACGCTTGCACGTCACCTTGCCGGTCTCGCGATCGCGGTCGCGGCACTCGGAAGTCCCTTCGCGCATGCGCAGGAGGCCTCGCGCGACGCGGCCCAGCCTCAGGCGACGCCGACGCCCGCCGCACCAACCCCTTCGTCGCCTAAGCCGTTCGACGAACTCGATGCGAACGCCGATGGCGCCATCAGCAAGGACGAGGCGGCGATCGATCCGCCCCTCGCGCAGGCCTTCGGCACTCTCGATACCGATGCCGATGGCCGCCTCGCCCCCGAGGAATACGCGGTCTACGCACAGGGACAGTCCTGATTCCCTTCCCCACCTGGAGAACGCCATGAATACCCGTATCCACCGATTGCTCGACAAACCCCTGCTGTTGCTTGGCACCGCCGTGCTGGGTGCCGGCCTGCTGACCGCGTGCGGCCCGAAGCCGGAAGACACGCCCGCCACGACGGCGCCGGAGCCGGTCGAAACCACCCCGCCGGCCGACGTCGCACCGCCCGCCCCGGCACCGACGGATCCGACGGTGCCGACGGACCCGAACGCCCCCCCGACCGATCCGAACCTGCCGCCGCCGGCCAACCCGAACGCACCGGAAACCACGCCGCCGCCCGCCGACGGCAGCACCACGCAGCCCGCCAGCGGCGGATAACGCCGCACTCGCGGGACGCGTTTCCGCAGGACAGGATGGCCGCCCTCGGGCGGCCATCTTCTTGGGACGCTGGAAGAATGAGCGCCTGCTATCCTGCGCGCCCCTCCAGCAACGACGGCAGGCATCCGAATGGCGCGCATCCAATGGGTCGGCTTCGACGGCGACGACACGCTCTGGAAGAGCGAGGACTACTACCGCCAGGCGGAAGCAGACTTCGAAGCGATCCTCGGCGCCTACATCGATCTCGCCGATCCGCGCACGCATGGCCACCTACTGGAGGTCGAGCGCCGCAATCTGAAGATCTTCGGCTACGGCGTGAAGGGCATGACGTTGTCGATGCTGGAAACCGCGATCCAGCTGACCGATGAACGCATCAGCGCACGCGACCTGCACCGCGTCATCGAGATCGGGCGCGCCACGCTGCAGCATCCGGTGGATCTGTTGCCGGGTATCCGCGAGGCGGTCGCACAGATCGCCGCCGACCACGAGATCGTGCTGATCACCAAGGGCGACCTGTTCCACCAGGAAGCCAAGATCGCGCAGTCCGGGCTCGCCGACCTGTTCCATCGCATCGAAGTGGTGTCGGAAAAGGACGAGGCCACCTACGCCCGCGTGCTGCGCGAGCTCGAGGTCGCGCCGGCGGCGTTCGCCATGGTCGGCAACTCGCTGCGGTCGGACATCGAGCCGGTGCTCGGGCTTGGTGGCTGGGGCATCCACATGCCCTACCACGTGACCTGGGCGCTGGAAGCCGAGCACGGCGTCGCTCACGATGCGCCGCGCCTGCGGGTGGTGGAGGGCGCCAACCAGCTGGCCGATGCGCTCGCCGCGATCGAAGCCCTCCAGGACGCCTGAGACCGCCGGAGCGTCGACGCTGGCACTGCGGCACAATGACGGCATGAAGCGCGCGCTGCCCGTCCTTATCCTGCTGGCCTGCTTGGGTGCGGTCGTACCCGCTCACGCACAGAACGCGACGACCTACGCCCCGGCGACGGGCGACGCGGCGGTGGACCGGCACCTCGCTGACATCAACGACTACGCTGCACGCTACCCCGCGGCATTCGCGGACGAGATGTCGCGCTATTACGCCGTCCCGCGTGCGTATGTCGAAGCGATGCAGCAGCAGCCGGACTGGACCGCCGGCGACATCTTCATGGCCTGCGCGTTGGCGCAGATCGTGGGGCAGCCGTGCCGTGCGGTCGTGCGCGAATGGTCGCGCGATCACGCGGGTGGATGGAGCGCGGTCGCGGAGCGCCTGCAGGCGGCGCCTGGCAGTCCGCAGTACCGCCGCTTGCGCAGTGCGCTGGAAGCGACCTATCGGCGCTGGGATCGCCCGCAACTGTAGCGGCAGCGCGGGACCGCCTCACGGGGGGGGGGGCGTCAGGGCATCTTCTTCCCGTACATGATGAGCAGCACCAGGTCCTCGTCGCCGTCCTGGCGGATGGCATGCGTGCTGCCGGGCCGGGTCAGCATCGCGTCGCCGGCCTGCACGGACTGCGTCGCACCATCCAGTTCATACACGCCCCGCCCGCTGAGCACGTAGTAGATCTCGTCCTTGTGGTGCTGGTGCAGGCCGATGCCCGCGCCCCTGTGCAGCACGCGCTTGCGGAATTCGAAACCGAGCGCGGGTGCATCGCGGAAGAACGGAAACGCCGTGGTGGCGCCCGCGCCACCATGCGGGCCGGGTTGCTCCACGGCGATGTCGCGCCCGTGTGCGACCAGCGACGGATTCGGCTGCGCCTTGCGGTCCGCCAGCGCCGTAGCGGGCGCGCCGCAGTCCGTGTCGCGGGTCACGTGCACGGCGAGCCCCGGATCGACCTGTTTCCAGCCTGCCACCACCAGGCACGCCACCATCACCGCGCCGCGCTGCTGGAAGTGGGTGTCGTCCTGCTGGTCCTGTGCCGGCACGTGCATGAAATAGGCCTTGCTCGCCTCGTCGCCGGCCGCGCGCAGCCAGCCCATGCTCAAAGCGGTCAGGTCGATCAGGCCGATGCGCTCGCGCTGCGCGAGATCGCGCACGGCCTGTGCGTACAGGCCATGCGTATCGAGCAGTTGGCCGCGATCGAACTTCCTTCTCGCCACCGGCGTCACCAGGATGGGGGTGGCGCCTTTCGTGCGTGCCAGTTCGACGTAGCGCATCAGCCATTCGGGGAATGCGCGCTGTGGCTCGTTGTAGCGCGTCGGATCTTCGATCTTCTCGTCGTTGTGGCCGAACTGGATCAGCAGCACGTCGCCCTTTCGCAGGTCCTTCGCCATGCCATCGAACCAGCCCTCGGCGACGAAGCTGCGCGCGCTGCGTCCGCTCTGCGCGTGATTGCGCACGACGAACGCCTTCGGGTCCAGGAAGCCTTGCAGCTGCTGGCCCCAACCTTCGCGCGGCGCACGCTCCGGGCCATAGGCGCTGGCCGTGGAGTCGCCCGCGATGAAGACCTGCCGCGGCGGCGCCGCGCGCGCAAGCGAGGGCAGGGCGGCAAGCAGGATCAACGCGGCGAGCGGACGGATCATGGCGGCACCGGTGCGGAAGGCGGAAACGACACGGGCCGCGTCGGAGAGGGGCGCGGCCCGTGTCGCTGCAGCAAGGGGAAGGAGACTCAGCGTGCCAGCCAGCCACCGTCGACGGGGATGACGGCGCCGTTGACGTAGTCCGACGCATGCGAGGCCAGGAACACCGCGGTGCCGCCGAGGTCGGCGGGCTCGCCCCAACGAGCGGCCGGGATGCGATCCAGGATGGCCTTGTTGCGGTCTTCGTCCGCGCGCAGCTGCGCAGTATTGTCGGTGGCCATGTAGCCCGGCGCGATGGCGTTGATGTTCACGCCCTTGGCGCCCCACTCGTTGGCGAGCAAGCGGGTGATGCCGGCGATGCCCGACTTGCTGGCGGTGTACGACGGCACGCGGATGCCGCCCTGGAACGACAGCATCGAGGCGATGTTGATGATCTTGCCGCTGCCCTGCGCGATGAAGTGGCGGCCCGCCGCCTGCGACATGAAGAACGCGGACTTGATGTTGACGTTCATCACGTCGTCCCAGTCCTTCTCGCTGAAGTCCACGGCATCGGCGCGGCGGATCAAGCCGGCGTTGTTGACCAGGATGTCCAGCCCGCCCAGGCCGTCGACGGTTTCCTTCACCAGGCGCTCGACCGGATCGATGCTGATCAGGTTGGCTTCCAGGTTGAGGAAGCGGCGGCCCAGCGCGCGCACCTTCTCGCCGGTGTCGGCGGCTTCGACGATGCCGGCGGCGGCAATGTCGGCGCCCGCTTCGGCCAGTGCGAGCGCGATGCCCTGGCCGAGGCCGGTGTTGGCGCCGGTCACCAATGCGACCTTGCCTTCGAGACTGAAAGGATTGCGTGCCATCGTGGATTCCCTCGGAGGTTGGGTGGCGCGGTTACTTGAGCTGGCAGATGTCCAGCACGTGCATGTCGGTGTAGTCCAGGTTCTCGCCGCCCATCGCCCAGATGAAGGCGTAGTTGCTGGTGCCCGAACCCATGTGGATCGACCATGGCGGCGACACCACGGCCTCGTCGTTCTGCACGACGATGTGGCGCTGCGCTTCGGGCTCGCCCATGAAGTGGTAGACGCGGTCGTTGTCGGCGAGGTCGAAGTAGAAGTAGACCTCGCTGCGGCGGTCGTGCAGGTGCGGGGGCATGGTGTTCCACACGCTGCCGGTCTTCAGCACGGTCAGGCCGAGCAGGAGCTGCGAGGACTGGCAGGTCGCCGGCACGATGAACTGGTAGATCGTGCGTTCGTTGCTGGTTTCCAGCGCACCGCGCTCGAGCGCGACGGCATCCTTGATCGAGAGCTGTTTGGTCTCGAAGCGCGCATGCGCCGGCGTGGAGGTCAGGTAGAACTTGGCGGGATTCGACGCGTCATCCGATTCGAACGCCACGTCCGCGCTGCCCATCGCCACGTACAGGCCATCCTTCGGGCCCAGCGCGTAGGTCGTGCCGTCGACGGTGACCTTGCCGGCGCCGCCGCCGACGTTGATCACGCCCAGCTCGCGGCGTTCCAGGAACGGCTTGCCGGCGGCCGAGGCGGGCTCGGTCTGGCGCGGCAGGTCCACCTTCTTCGACACCGGCGCGGCGCCGCCGATCACGAAGCGTTCGTTGTGCGAGTAGTTCAGCTGCACCGTGTCGTCGGCGAACAGGTTGCCGATCAGGTACCGGTCGCGCAGCTGGTCGTTGGTGGCGCCGTCCATCATGTCCGGGTGGGTGGCGTGGTAGGTCTTGCAGAACATGGGCGGGGCTCCGTCGGTGCGGACGCGCCATTCAGCGGCGTCGGTAAGAAGTGGGGTGGATTCTACGGGCTTTTGGTAACCGGTGTCATTTTGCGGTGCGGCAGGACATGGAGGTCTTCCGGCCGGCTTATTCCGGGGGCTGGGAGGAGTCGCGGATGATCAGGTGCGGGCGGATGCTCGCGGCGGCCAGCACCGGGGTGCCTTCCGGCTGGATCAGCATGGCGGCCGCGGTGCGGCCGGTGTCGCGAGTGTTGCGGCGGACCGAGGTCAGCGACGGCCACAGGCGCGAGGCCAGCGGACTGTCATCGAAGCCGACCACCGACAGCTGGCGCGGGATGCTGATCCCGGCGCGCATCGCCACCTTGTAGACGCCGGCGGCCATCTCGTCGTTGCCGGTGAAGATGGCCGTGGGGCGATGCTTGCCGGATAGCAGCTTCTCGGCCGCCACCACGCCGGATTCGAAGGTATAGCCGGCCTCGATGATGCGCGATTTCGGCAACTCCAGGCCGCGTTTGGCCAGGGCCTGCACGAAACCATCCGTGCGCTCGATCGAGGAGCGGTAAGCGCCGGGGCCGGTGATCAGCGCGATATCGGTATGGCCCAGCGAGAGCAGGTATTCGGCGGCCTCGGCGGCGCCGTCTCGGTCGTGCGTGACCACCATGCGCGACGGCTCGTCCATCGAGACCGAGGCGATCCGCGAATAGCGGCAGCCGATCTCGGCCAGCATGTCGGCCAGCGCCTGGTCTTCCGACGCGCGCGGCACCAGCATCACGCCATGCAGCTTCTGCTGCTGCACGAAACGGCGCACGCCATCGATGTAACCCGGGCTGCGGCTGTCGCAGGGATGCACCACCAGTTCGAAGCCGGAATCGCGCAGCGCGTCCAGCGCGCCGTACTGCATGTTGACGATGTACTGCGCGGTGGGGTTGTCGTAGACCATGCCGATCAGGAACGAGCGGCGGAACGCGAGGCCGCGTGCCATCGGGTCGGGCACGTAACCCACGTCCCGCATCAGCGCCTCGACCTTCTCGCGCGTGTCCTTACGCACCAGCGGCGAGTGGTTGATGATCCGCGATACCGTTTTCTTCGACACGCCGGAGAGCCGTGCGATGTCGTTGATGGTGGCGGCCTTGCCACCGATGGGCAGGCTGGCAGGGCTTTCGGGCTTCTTGCGCGCGGGCATGGGGCGGTACGGATCCGTTCGTCGGTCGAGGGGATTCTAGCGGCTGGGGTCAGTCCAGCGCGCGATAGCGGAAATTACGGAAGTGCACCTTCCCCTGGCCGGCGGCATACAGGGACGGTTTCAGGGCCAGGAACCCCCCGGCCACGTTGTGGTGGTAGCCCGAGACTTCCATCTGCACCGGGTACTTGGTCCAGGCCTTGCCGTCCGTGCTGGTGTGGATCGTGAGGACATGGCGGTTGTGGGTGACCCGCAGCCAGAGCCGGCCGCCCTTGGCGCTCGGGGCCAGCTTGCCGGGGCGCTCCAGGCCATAGCGGTGCATCACGAACTGCTCCCCGTTGCTGCCGACGCCCGCGTACAGGCGGTCGTTGTAGAACAGCACCGCGCCGCCCTGCGCGCCCGGTTCGACCTCGATCTCGACCTCGAACTGGTAGGCGATATCGCCCGCGATGATGCCCAGCGGCGAGCTGTCGCGGGGCGCGGTGCCCTTGCCCTGCAGGGTCATCACGCCATCGCCGAATGTGAGTCGACGGGATTCATCCGGCGCCGGATCGTAGAAGGCCCACTGCGGGCCGAGCGTGCCGCTGCGGAAGTCATCCGACAGCGCCATGCCGTGCGGCGCCAGCGGCTTGCCCGCGGGCTTGCGCAGTGGCTGGCTCAGGTCGCCGCCCTTGGCGACGAACCAGCCGTCCTCCGTCCACTCGATCGGATCGAGCAGCGCCTGCCGGCCCAACGTCCAGAAGTCGTGCTCATAGCCGTGGTAGATCATCCACCACTGGCCCGCGGCGTCCTCGACCAGCGTCGCGTGGCCGCGCGACCACCAGTACTGATCGCGCGAGGTCGTGCGCACCACGGGGTTGTTCGGCGCGTTCACCCACGGGCCGTGGATCGAGCGCGAACGCGCGACGATCACCATGTGGCCGGTCGGCGGACCGGCCGTCCCGCCCACCGCCGTGACCATGTAGTACCAGCCGTTGCGGAAGGTGATCTTCGGGCCTTCCTGCGCATAGCCTTCGACGTCCCACGATTCGGGATAGCGCCAGCCGTCATAGACATGCTTCACCTCGCCGACGGTGCTCAAGCCATCGTCGGCCAGTCGCACGTAGTCGCCGCCGCTGAGGAACAGATAGCGCTTGCCGTCTTCGCCCACCGCATGGCCGGGGTCGATGTGGCCCGGCAAACCGATGTCGATCGGTTCGCTCCACGGGCCGCGGATGTCGTCGGCCCATACGACGAAGTTGCTGCGCCGGGGCGATTCCGTCCCGCCGACGCGCGCAGGAAAGTAGATGTAGTAACGACCCGCGTGCTTGACCAGGTCCGGTGCCCAGATCGAGCCGACGTTCTTGGTGATCGCATGGCCGATCGGCTGCCAGTTGACCAGATCGCGCGAATGCCACACCGGCAGGCCCGGATAGGCGGTGAACGAGGACAGTGTGAGGTAGTAGTCGTCGCCGTCCCTGAGCACGGATGGATCGGGCCGATCGCCCGCCAGCACCGGATTGAGGAAGGTGCCGTCGCCGAGATCGGCCTGGCGCTGGCGCTCGATGCCGCGTTTCCAGGCGGGCGTTGTGGTATCCGCGGCCATCGCCTCGAAGGCGAAGCAGAAAGACAGTGCGACGGCGATGAACCTGATCAACGGCATGCGGGATTCCTCAGGGCGTGGCCGGATGCGACGCCTTCCATTGCGGGTATTCCTTCGATAGCAGCCGCTTCGGCCAGCTGCCGTACCACTCGTAACCCGTGCGCCGCTCGCGAGGAATGTCTTCGTAGCGCGCGACGCGCCGGCTGTCGCGCGTGGCGAGTACGACGCTGTTGTCGGTCACGTCATAAAAACGGGCCCACAGGCCGGTGGCGGAAGGATCCGCGACCAGGCGTCGATCCTTCGTACTGCTGTGGTACTGGAACTGTTCGGCGGGCGCTTCGAACGTCTCGATGCGCCAACCGGTGATCTCCGCGCGCCGCAACCAGGCCACCGCGCCGTCGACCGCCTTCACCACCGCTGGCGACGGATCGGGGATCGACATCAGATAGCGCACGACGCCGACGGTCTCCTGCCCGGCGATGGAAGGCAATTCGAACTTGCGCCCCTGCGCGGGCGCCAGTGTCTGCGCGTCGTACTGGCCCGCCCAGCCTGCGAGGGCGTCGCCCTGGCGGACCTGCAGGCGCAGCAGGCAGGCGTCGCCCGCATCGACGGCCGCCTTCACGCGCGCGCGCAGCGCGGCATCGACAAAGGCGTAGCGACGGGTATCCGTGAGCACCTTGCGCAGCGTGCCGAGCACGCCGGCGGTCACGTCATCGGCGATGGTGACGTGCGGATGGTAGGGCTGCGTGGCCGGCACCGTGTGCGGCCAGCCGCCGCACGACGGGATCTGCTGGGCCAGGGTGAACGCCAGGCCCTTCAGGCTGCCGTCGCGGTACCGCGCATCGCCGGTGATCGCGTACGCCGTGGCCAGGTAGTCGAGCTGCGTGTAGATGTTGCGGTTGTCGAAGCTGCCGCCGGACTTGCGCGCTTCGGCATCGAAACGCGCCTGCTCGGCCTCGTCGAGGATGCGCGCCGGATCCTGGTTCTCGATCCATCCGCCATCGATGCGTTGATAGCGCAGGATGTTGTCGGCGATCAGTGCGACCTGGTCCGGCGCGTAGCGCGGGTAGGCATCGCCGTGCACGTTGCGCCAGTGGTGGATGGCGTCCTCGAAGCCCGCCAGCGACGGCGGTGCCGGCGTCGCTGCCGAGGCGGGCAGGGCTGCGAGCAGCATCAGTCCCGCAGCGAGGGTGCGCGACGGTGTCATCCCCTCAGCGCCCGCGGCAGCCACAGCGACAGTTCGGGGAAGAATGCGACGACCAACAGCACCACCAGCGCGGCCAGCCAGAACGGCCAGATCGTGCGCATGCTTTGCGCCACCGTGATCTTGCCGATCGAGGTGCCGATGAACAGCACCGAGCCCACCGGCGGCGTGACCAGGCCGATACCGCCGGCGAGCACCATCACCAGGCCGAAGTGGATCGGGTCGATGCCGTAGGCCTTCACGACCGGCAGGAAGATCGGCGTGCAGATCAGGATCTTCGGTGCGAGGTCCATGAACATGCCCAGCACCAGCAGGATCACCACGATCATCAGCAACACCGTGCGCTGGCTGTCGGCGATCGACTGCAGGAATTCGACCGCCGCCGCCGGCACCTGCAGGTAGGCCAACAGCCAGCCGAACACGGCCGCCGTGGCAATCACGAACAGGATCACGCCGGTCGTGCGCGCCGCATGCACCACGGCGCCGCGGAACTCGGCCCACCGCAGCTGGCGGTACAACAGCGAGGTGACGAGCAAGGCGTAGACCACGGCGATCGCCGCCGATTCGACGGCGGTGAAGATGCCCGCGCGGATACCGACGAAGATCAGCGTGACCAGGCCCAGCCCGGGCAGCGCGCCGACCAGGCGCAGGGCAACGGCGCGCCAACCGGGGAACGGTTCCGTGCCATAACCGCGATGGCGGGCGACCACATAACCGGTGATCATCATCGCCACGGTCATCAGCAGCGCCGGGACGATGCCGGCCGCGAACAGGTCCGCGATCGAGATGCCGCCACCCGCGGCGGCCGAAAACAGGATCAGGTTGTGCGACGGCGGCACCAGCAGCGCGACCAGCGCGGCCGTCATGCAGACGTTCACCGCGTAGTCCACGTCGTAACCGCGTTTGACCATCTGCGGGATCATCGTGCCGCCGACCGCGGAGACGTCGGCCAGCGCCGAGCCCGATACGCCGCCGAAGAACAGCGACGACAGCACGCTCACTTGGCCCAGGCCACCGCGCATGCGGCCGACCAGCGACGAGGCCAGCGCGATCAGGCGTTCCGAGATGCCGCCCCTCAGCATCAGTTCGCCCGCAAAGATGAAGAGCGGGATCGCGATCAGCGAGACCGAGCCGGAACCGGCGGAGATCTGCTGCACGAGTACGATCGAGGGGACATCGAGGTAGAGCAGGGTGGCCAGCGCCGCGACCGCGAGCGCGAAGGCGACGGGAACACCCAACAGCAACAACAGGACGAAGGCACCCAACAGGATGGCGATGGCCACGGATCAGACTCCTTCTTCGCGCGCCGGCCGCAGGGCCTTCCACGCGATGTTCAGTGCGAACAGGCAGATCAGCACGCCGCTGATCGAGAGGGGCAGGTAGTTGATGCTCTGCGGCATCGACGCGCCGGCGATTTTGATGTCCAGGCCGTCGAGCAACAGCACGGCGGCCCAGCCGGCGATCATCGCGCCCACCGCGGCGATCAGCAGCGGGCGCGCGACCGCGAGTGCGCTACGCGCCACCGGTGGCAGGCTCTCGGCCAATAGATGGAAGCTGAAATGCCGGTTGGTGTGCACGCCCGCGGCGGCACCCAGACTCATCGCAGTGCTCAGCAGCAACAGCGTGACCGGTTCGGTCCAGCTGGGCGAATCGTTGAGCACATAGCGGGTGAACACCTGCCAGCCCTGCACGACCACCAGCCCTACCAGCGCGGTGGCGGCGATGGCGATGGCGGCATCGGCGAGGCGGTCCAGCGCTCGCTGCACGGGGCCGGCCGGAACGGAAGCGGCGGTCTCGGTCATGATGGTGTCTCGTCAGGCCAGGTCGCGGATGCGACGGTAAAGGGCTTCGATCTGCGGCTGCTGGTGGTACGCGTCAAGCAACGGCTGCGCAGCCTTGCGGAACGCGGGAATGTCCACCTCGTTCGCCTGGATGCCATGCTCCAGGACGGCCTTGCGTGCCTCGCTCTCGGAGGCGTCCCATTTGGCGCGCATGATCGGCACGGACTCGCGCGCCAGGCGCACCAGCCGCTCGCGATCCGCCGGCTGCAGGGACTGGAAGCTCGCGCGCGACATCACCAGCACATCGGGCGCGTAGGAGTGGCGCGTCTCCGACCAGTACTTCGCGGCTTCGAAATGACGGCTTGAATGGAAACTGCGCATGTTGTTCTCGGCGCCATCGATCATGTGCGTCTCCATCGCCGAGAACGTTTCGCCCAGCGACATCGGCGTGGGGTTCGCACCAAGCAGGCGGATGAGCCGGATGAAGATGTCGGACGCCGCCACGCGCATCTTCATGCCGTGCAGGTCCGCCGGTTTCGTGATGGGGTGCTTGTTGTTGTAGAAGCAGCGCGCGCCGGAATCGTAGAGGGCCAGACCAACGAGGTCGCGCGCCCCGAAACTGTCCAGCACGGCCTGGCCGACGTCGCCGTCGAGGACGCGCCGCTGGTGCGCGACCGACTCGAACACGTAGGGAAGGCACAGCGCCTGGGTCAACGGCAGCGCATTGTTCAGCGCGCCGGAGAACACGCGGGTGATGTCGATCACGCCGAAGCGCGCCATGTCGATGGCTTCCGCTTCGCGGCCCAGTTGCCCGGAATGGTACTGGCGCAACGTCAGGCGACCGCCCGTCTCGCGCGCCATCGCGTCGCCGATCCAGCGCACGGCCTCGACCGTCGGATAGTCCTTCACGTGCACGTCGGATGCCGTCAGCACGCGACGGCCTTCGTCGGCCTGCGCGTACGCGCCAACGAGCGGGGCGGCCACAGCGGCGCCCAGGCCGGCACCGAGGAAACGACGACGGTTCATCATGCGCGCCAGTCTCCCTCGTCCAGCGCCGTGGCGGCCATCGCCCGGCACTCGATGCGGCCGTGGCCGTCGAATTCGATGCGCGCCACCTGGCCCGGCAGGATGTCGTGGATACCGGTCGCGTTGCCCGTCGCGATCAGATCGCCGGCCTTCAAGGGGCGGCCACGCTGAGCGGAGCGCGACAGGGCGAAGGCGAACGCGGCGCGGAGACCGCCTGGCAAGGTGGTGGCGCCCCCCTGGCCGACGCGGACACCGTCGATCCAGGTGCTGCAGGTCAGCGACGCGTCGCTGCGCGCGGCCCAGTCCGGGATTTCCACGCCCATCACCAAGCCGTTGTTGTTACCGAAGTCGGATACCACCACGCGCGGCCCCAGCTGATTGATCGTGGCCAGCGGGCTGCTGGCGACCTCCATGCCGATGAAGAGCGTGGAGGGAACCGTTGCCGCCTCCTCGGGCGTCCAGTCGCTCTTGCCTTCCGGGGCGTCGGCGTCCACGCGGAGCACGTACTCGGCCTCCACCGCGCCAAACCCCCCTGCGAAGACATGGAAGCCATTCTGACCACCGGTGGTCATTTGGAAGGCGCGCGCGAAGATCGGGCCCAGCAAGCGCTCGTCGCCGGAGACGTCCCGGCGCTCGGGCGCGATGTAACCGACCTTCCAGCCGACCACACGATCGGGCCATTGCGCGATGGCGAAATCCTGAACACGGTAGGCAGTCACCAGATCAGCGGGAATCTCGCCAGGAAAGCCCGGAAGCGCCCGGCCCTGGCGGCGCGCGGCAACGAAGCTGTCCGCGATGGTCGCCAAATGCGGGGCCTGGGCGCGTTGATCGGCCATGGCGCTGCTGTCATTGCTCAAGAGGGTTCTCCCCGCGCTGTTTGTTGCACTGCCGAGTGACAGTGCCGCTGTGGCCTGTATATGGTAAACCGGTGTCATTGACAATGTGCACTGCCGCAAAAACCGACCCGATGCCACGATGCATCGATCCACTCCTGGGAGGGAGCCAATGCTTCATGTCCATATCCCCCGGTTGGCGGGGACCCGCCTGCTGGCTTTCATCCTGTTGGCCGTCGCGACGGCAACCGCCTGGGCGGCCGACACGCGACCCCTTGCCTTCCCGGGCGCGCAAGGCAGCGCCGCGCATACGCCTGGCGGGCGCGGCGGCACGCTGCTGCGGGTGACCACGCTGGCGGCCGACGGTCCCGGTTCGCTCGCGGCCGCTTTGATGGCCAAGGGTCCGCGTACCGTCGTGTTCGAGGTCGGCGGCGTGATCGACCTCGGCATGAAGGAACTCCGCATCACCGAGCCGTTCCTGACCATCGCGGGCCAGACGGCGCCCCATCCGGGGGTGACGATCATCAAGGGCGGCCTGACCATCGCCACCCACGATGTGGTGATCCGCCATATCCGCATACGCCCGGGCGACGGCGGGATGGCCAAGCGCTCCGGCGACATCGATGCGATCACCACCGTGCGCGGCGCACACGACGTGATCGTTGATCACTGCTCGCTCACCTGGGCGACGGACGAGAACCTGTCGGCCTCCAGCACGCGATTCCACGGCGAGACCGAAGCCGACTGGATGGCCAATGCCTCGCGCAGGATCACCTACAGCAACAACATCGTCGGCGAAGGCCTGGCGAATGCGACCCATCCGAAGGGTGAGCACTCCAAGGGCTCGCTGATCCATGACCACGTCAACGACGTGCTGATCCTCGGCAACCTGTACGCGCACAACTACGAGCGCAGCCCGCTCTTCAAGGGTGGCGCGCGCGGGCAGGTCGTCAACAACCTGATCTACAACCCCGGCCAGCGCGCCATCCACTACAACCTGATTGCCGAGGAATGGCTTGGCCATCCTTACTCGCGCGGGGAGATGGTGGTGCGTGGCAACGTCATGCGCGCGGGACGCTCCACCGAACCGTTGGCGTTCTTCATGATCGGTGGCTCCGGCGACCTGGACCTTTACCTGCAGGACAACCTCGTCGTCGACCGCGTGGGCAACAAGAGCATCCAGGACACCGGCCGCTACACGACCGCGCCGGTAAAGCTCAATCGTGTGAAGAACGCGCCCGCCTTGCCGTTCGGCGTGACGCTCCTGCCTTCGGAGAAGGTGCAGGACGCCGTCATCGAAACCGTGGGTGCGACGCCCTGGAACCGGGACCTGATCGACCGCCGCATCGTGGCCGATGTCATCGAAGGCCGCGGCGAGATCATCGACAGCCAGGAGCAGGTGGGCGGCTATCCGCAGTACAAGGAAGCGCGCAAGCCGTTCGTCGAGAGCGAATGGAACCTGGACGTGATGGAGCCGCTGGCCGGCTATCCGCGCGGCGAACCGCTGCGCTGACGGCACGTTCGTCGCCTGCGTGCTGCAAGAAAGGGCCCGCCATCGCGCGGGCCCTTCCTTCTTGTCGCCTGCCGAGCATGTCGCGCCCGGCGCAGTCGCCATTCCCGGCTCAGAAATTGAACCGTGCCCCCACGTAGTACTGCCGGCCCGTGTGGTGGTAGACCGATGCGCGATCACCCGCCGAATCCACGTACTGGTCGTTGAACTCGTCCGTCAGGTTGAGCCCTTCGAGCGTGAGCGTCAGGTGCTCGTTCCACTTGTACGACATGGAGACGTCCACGCTGCGGGCGCTGCGTTTTCCTTCCACGTCGTTGTTGTTCTGCCCGGGGACACGCTGCAGGTAGTCGTCGCGGAACGAGGTGGAGACGCGTGCGCTGAAGCGGTTGTTGTCGTAGTAGAGCGTAGCGTTGTACGAATCGGGCGACAGGTTCACCAGGTCGTTCACGACATAGGTCACCGGGAAGCTGCCGGGCACCGCGTAGTCGATGTCCGATTCCACATGCGTGTAGTTCAGCAGTACGCCGAAATGGCGGAATCCGCCGGGTAGGAAGGTGAAGGGCTGCTGGTAGTTCACCTCGAAGCCCTTCAGCGGGCCGCCGGGCGTGTTGATCGGCGTGCGCACGTCGAACTCCACGTCCCAGAACGTCGACGGCACCCACTCCAGCGGCAGCCCGGTATCGCGATAGGCGATGTTCTCGCGTAGCTCCTGGATGTAGGTCTCGATGTCCTTGTAGAACAGCGCCAGCGAGAGCACCGAATCCTCCGCGAAGTACCATTCCGCGCTGAAGTCGTAGGTCTTGGCGCGGAACGGCTGCAGGTAGGGGTTGCCCACGCGGATGTTGGGCGTGCCGGTCGTGGTGATGCCGGCACCGGGCGACAGGTTGCCCAGCTGCGGGCGCGCCATGACCTTCGCGGCGCCGAAGCGCAGCACGACGTCGTCGGTGACGTCCCACGCCAGGTTGAGCGACGGCAGCCAGTCCTTGTAGTCGTTCGTCACGGTGACAGGGCTGCCGCCGCCTACCGAGGTGTAGCCGCTGGCGTCCACGTCGGTCGTGGCGTACCGCACGCCCAGGTTGCCGCGCAGCGGCCGGCCGATCAGGTCGGTATTGAAGTCCAGCTGCAGATAGCCGCCCCAGTCCTCCTCGCTGATGCTGCGGTTGTTGCCGCGCGCATTGCCATTGGTGATGCTGCTGAGGGTGAAATCGCCGCCCGGCACGCCGGTGTTGCAGTTGCAGTAGATGTTGAACAGGCCGGCGATCTCGTCGAGGTTCGGGATCAGCCACGCGCTTGGGCCGCGCCCGTCCAGCCCGCGTCCGAACCCGGTGACCCGTGTCGAGATGTCCGCGATGGTGGTTCCCGCGGGCAGCGCTGGCACCGACGTTTCGCTGCTGCGGCGGAATTCCCAGGTGTCCATCTCGAAACGCTTGTACGAAACGCCACCGCGGAGGGTGAAGGTCTCATTGATCGCGAAGTCGAGGTCGAGTTTGCCGGTGTCGAACGTGTTGTCGACGCCCTGCGGTCGGATGCGGATCTCCGAACCGGTCGTGTTGGCGGCGGGGCTGCTGATCCAGCGCCACGAAGCGGGATCGGTCACGTCGAGGTTGCCGTAGGTGATCACCGGCAGGCGGCTGTTGCCGCGGTAGTCCCAGCTGTACCCATCCAGGTTCTGGATGTCGAACGTGACCGTGGTCTGGACGGGATTGTTGAACTCGGAGCGCGAGGTGCCGGCCAACGCAGTCAATTTCAAGCGATCGGTGATGTCCTGCTCAAGCGTCAGGCTGTACTGGCTGAACTCGGTGGACAGCTTGTCGAAGCGCGATTCGGAGCGCACGTCGACGTTGTCGAACACGCCATAGACGAGGTTGCCGCGCCCATCGACTTCCGCCTGCAGCACGTGCGTCTCGTACTTGCCGCCCTGCGCGTTGGAGCGGCTGAACGAGATGGTCTCCAGGAAATCCTCCTGGCGGGTCGCGTCGAGCTTCGAGTACATCGCGTCGAAGCTCAGCAGCGTGCGGTCGCTGGGCTTGAACTGCAGCGCGGCGGTGACGCCCAGGCGCTCCTGCTCATGGGTCAGGCGGCCGTAGCGGGGCAGGCGGGGATGGAACGTGGTGGCGGCCGATGCCAGGCGATACGCATCGTTGTTGGCCTGGGTATTGGCTGGGCGCGGATTGCCGGTGGAGCAGTTCAGCGCGGTGGTGCCGCGGCCGCTGTTGTTGGTGTTGTTCTGCGGCGTATAGCCGATGGGACTGCAGAACCCGTTCGACGAGGCGCCATTGTCCCAGCGCACGGCACTGTAGCCCTCCTCGAGAAGATGCCGCTCGCTGTACGCCGCCGAGAGCAGGGCACCGAACCGGCCATCGGCCCAGGTGTTGCTGATCAGCGCCGAGAAGCGCGGATCCCAGTCCTTTGACAGGTCGTTGTAGCCCATCTGGCTGGTCGCGGTGGCGGTGAAGCCGGCGTAGTCGAATGGACGCGCGCCACGCAGGTCGACCGTTGCGCCGAGTGATCCCTCGTCGATCTGCGCCGATTGTGTCTTGCGCACCGTCAGCTTGCTGAACAACTCGGACGCGAACACATTGAAGTCGAAGCCGCGGCCGCGGTTGGCGCCGCCGGAGCTGTCCGTACCGCCGGTGGTGGCCAGCGCCTCCAGACCGTTGATCCGGACACGGGTGAAGTCCTGGCCCAGGCCGCGCACGGTGATCGAACGCCCTTCGCCGGCATCGCGATCGATGGCGACGCCCGGGATGCGCTGCAGCGCTTCGGCGAGGTTGAGGTCCGGGAACTTGCCGATGTCCTCGGCGACCACAGCGTCGATCTGCTCGGCGCTGTAGCGTTTCTCTTCTAGCGCCTTCTCGAGGCTGGCGCGGAACGTGCCGACGACTTCGATGCGATCCAGATCGGTGGCGGCCGGCGGCGAGGTCTGCGCGTCCTGCGACTGCGCGAATGCAGGTGCATGGAGCGCGATGGCGATCGAGAACGCGAGTGCGGACACCGGTGTCTTCCGGCGGTTGGACTGATGCGTCATGACGTCCCCCTCCCAAGGGCTGCCACTGATGTGGACGTGCCGGTCGACACCGGCGACGGTACGGAAACTCCCCAGATTCCAGACTCGGCGCAGAAGAATGACACCGATGGTCATGGACGCTATCAGAGTGTGCGGCGCAACAACAAGTACTTGATTCGAATGGGAAAAATGTCCACAGGGACAAGCGGTGGATGTAACCGTTTCCCATCCGACGGACAACAAAAAAGCCCGGCCGATTCCGGCCGGGCTTCCAGGGCGAACCGAGGTCCGCCGTAGCGATCAGAACTTGTAGCGCAGTCCCAACAGGTACTGGCGACCGGTTTCGCTGTAGTCCAGCGGTAGCTGGCCGTTCGCGTTCTGGACCCACGACTCCTGAGCCTCGTTGGTCAGGTTGATGCCTTCCAGGCTCAGCTCCAGTTTGTCGTTGAGCTTGTAGCGCAGCGCCATGTCGATGGTGGTGGTGCCGGTCTGCCCGTGCACGCCATCGATGTTGTAGCCCGCTTCGGTGCCAGGTGCCTGCAACAGATAGTCGTCGCGGTTGGTCGCCGACACACGGCCCGAGAAGCGTTCGCCTTCGTAGTACAGCGTTGCGTTCCACGAATGCTTCGACATGCCGGTCCACGGTGCCTTGAGTACGTTGACGCCGGCACTGTTGACGTACTGGATCTCCGTGTCCACGTAGGTGTAGTTCAGCTGCGTGCCGAAGTTGGACCACTTGCCGGGCAGGAAGGTGAACGGCTGGATGAAGGTGGCTTCGAAACCCTTCACCTTGCCGCCGGGCGTGTTGACAGGCACGCTGAAGACGAAGTCATCGTTGACCGTCGCGCCCGTTCCATCGAGCAGGCTGGCGGGCAGGCCGCTGGAGGCGTAGCTGCGCACCTCGCGCGTTGTCTGCACGAAACCTTCGATGTCCTTGTAGAACAGACCCAGGCCCAGCATGGCGCCTTCGTTGAAGTACCACTCGAAGCCCAGGTCCGCCGTCTCCGCGCGAACCGGGTCGAGGTTGGGGTTGCCACCGCTTACCGTGCGCGCACCACCTGCGACGCTGACGGTCACACCGGGCGTCAGCGAGCCGAGTCCGGGGCGCGACATCACCTTCGCGGCCCCCAGGCGGATCAGGAAGTCCGGGGTGATCTCGGCCACCAGGTTCATCGATGGCAGGGTGTCGCTGTACTCACGACTCACGGTGGTAGCGACGGGCGTGCCGCTGGCCGTCGCGATACCGGTGGAGGTCTGCTTGGTCCGCACGTAGCGCACGCCGACGTTGCCGGACACCGGGATAGCGCCAAGATCGGCGGAGAACTCGCCCATCAGATAAACGCCACGGTCCTCTTCCTTCACGCTGCGCGTGTTGACCGCGCGCTCGGTGACGGCATAGATGCCGCTGTTGCTGTAGATGTCGAACAGGTCGGCGATGGCCTCGTAGTCCGGAATGACCCAGGTACCCGGCGAACCACTGACACTGCTCAGGCTGGCCAGCTCGGTGAGGTCGGAGGGCACGATGGTGGTGCCGCCATTGAATGTCGGCACCGCCAGTTCGGACGCGCGACGGAGCTCGCGGGTGGAGAACGAATAGTCCTTCGACTGCACGCCGCCCTTCAGGCGGAAGCCGGGGCTGATGTTCCAGTTGAAATCCAGCTGCGCCGTGTCGAAATCGTTGGTGACGTACTGGGGACGGATACGGATCTCCGCCAGCGTCCAGCCGTTCGGGTCGGTCGGGTCGATGCCGTAGTTGAGGATCGGCTTGTAGGGGTCGTTGCGATAGTCGTAGCTGTAGTTGTCGACGTTCGCCTTGTCCATGATGATCGTGGTCTGGATCGGATTCTCGTGCTCCGACTTGGACGTACCGACCTTGCCGCTGATCTTGAAGTTGTCGGTGAACTCGTGCTCGCCTTCCAGATTGAACTGGGTGAAGACGGTGTTCCACTCGTCGTGACGGCTTTCGGAGCGGATGTCGACATCATCGAACAGACCGTACACCAGCGCGCCGTTCTGGATCACGCCGTCGCGGACGATGGTCTGCGGCTTGCCCGTGCCGCTGCGACTGAACGAAATCGCTTCGATGTACTTCTCGTCGCGCGTGGCATCGATCTTCGAGTACAACGCATCGAGGGCGAACTGGGTGCGATCGGTCGGCTTGAACTGCAGCGATGCCGCCACGCCGGTGCGCTTCTGGTCGTGCTCCATCAGCGTGTAGCGCGGGAAGCGCGGATGGTAGACGTCCGCGCTGCGGGCGGCCGCGAACGGCGACGTCGCACTGAAATTGCCGTTGCTGGTGCCCTGCGCCCAGCGGCCGCTGCCGGACCCCTCTTCGAGCGCCTGACGCTCCGAGTAGGCGACCGAGAGCAGGGCGCCGAACTTGCCGTCGGCCCAGGTATTGGCGATCAGCGCGCCGATTCGCGGGTCGGTCTTCTCGGCCATGTCGTTGTAGCTGGCCTGCCCGCTGGCCGTGAAGGTGAAGCCGTCGTAGTCGAGCGGACGTGCGGTGCGCAGGTCGACGGTGGCGCCCAGGGAGCCTTCTTCCACATCCGCCGAGGGCGTCTTGCGCACGATCAGCTGCGAGAACAGATCCGAGGCGAAGACATTGAAATCGAAGCCGCGGCCGCGGTTGGTGCCGCCATTCTGGTCGGTGGCGCCCACCGTGGTGAGGGCCTCCATGCCGTTGATGCGGACGCGGGTGAGGTCCGGCGACAGGCCGCGGACGGAGATCTGACGCCCCTCGCCGCCCTCGCGCGTGATCACTACGCCGGGAATGCGCTGCAGCGACTCGGCCAGGTTGAGGTCGGGGAACTTGCCGATGTCCTCGGCGACGATCGCATCGACCACGCCGGCTTCGCCGCGCTTGATGTCGAGGGCTTTTTCGACGCTGGCGCGGTAGCCGGTGACGCTGACGGTATCCAGCGTATCGACGCTCGGCTGCGCAGGGGCGGCCTGACCGGACTCGGTCGTCTGCGCCGCTTCCTGGGCGTGCGCGGCTGCACTCATCTGCAGCGCCAGGCCGATCGAAACGGCAAGCAAGGTAACCGGTGTCTTCCGGCGGTGTTGACTGACTGGCATGTTCTCCCCTCCTCAAGGGACCATGGCCGCGTGTGCGACTGTTTTGGTAGCAAAAAACCGCTGTGTATTCCCTTCCAGATCGTGCCAGCTGGTAAAATGACACCGCTGGTCAAAAACAACGCTAACAGAGTGTGCGCTGCAACAACAACTGCCGCCGTGCCCGGATTATCTTGTCCTCGGGACAACCCGGCACGGCGCCCCAGCATCGAAGCAACACTGCAATCGGAGGAGTACTGGCATGGCCAAGATCGTGTGTTTCGGAGAGCTGCTGCTGCGCCTTGGCGCGCCCGGCAGGCAGGTACTGCTGCAGTCGCCCGTGCTGGATGTCCATGTCGGCGGCGCGGAAGCGAATGTCGCGGTATCGCTCGCGCGCTTCGGCCATGACGCGCGCATGGTCGGCGTCGCATCGGACAACGCCCTGGGCGAAGCGGCGCTGGGCGACCTGCGTCGCCATCGCGTCGACGTCACCGCCGTGCAGCAGCATCCCGGTCGCATGGGTCTCTACTTCCTGACCCCCGGTGCCATCCAGCGTCCGAGTGAGGTGCTGTACGACCGCGCCGATTCCGCCTTCGCACGCGCAGGTGGTGGAGACCACGACTGGCCCGCGCTGCTCGCCGGTGCCCAATGGCTGCATGTTTCCGGCGTCACGCCCGCGCTGGGGCAACGCGCGGCGGATGGCGTGCTCGTGGCGCTCAAGGCAGCGCGAGCGGCAGGCGTGAAGGTGTCATTCGATGGCAACTTCCGCCCGAAGCTGTGGGACGCGTGGGGCGGGGACGCACCGACGATCCTGCGTGGACTGATGTCCGAAGCCGACATCCTGTTCGCCAGTCACCGCGACCTGCAGGTGGTGCTGGGTCTCGACTTCCCGCAGGCGACGCCGCAGGAGCGGTTCGCCGCCGGTGCGGCCGCGGCGTTCCAGGCGTTTCCGCACCTGTGGCAGATGGCCGCGACCGTGCGCGTGCAGCGCAGCGTCGACCACCATGTGATCTCGGGCATCACCGCCCTGCGCGACGGCGCACTGCATACCACGCCCGCGCACGAGGTTTCGCCGATCGTCGACCGCATCGGCACCGGCGATGCCTTCGCGGCGGGCGTCCTGCATGGTGGCCTGTCGGGCATGTCGTCGGCGGAGGCGCTGCACTTCGGCGTGGCGGCGGCCTGCCTGAAACATTCGCTGCCCGGTGATTTCAACCTGGTGGGTGCGGCCGATGTGCAGGCGCTCCTCGGCGACAACAGCCTGGACGTGAAGCGCTGACGCCACCGCGGCCAACAGGGAATGTTGCGTTGCGACATTCCCGGACGCAGGAAAAACTATCGTTTGAAGATGCCGTCGCGGGCTTTGCCCATGGCGCGATTCCCGCAGACTGCGCGCCATGATGAGCGCCGCCCATGCGTAGCAAACTGTTCGTGCCCGGCAGCCGCCCCGCGCTGTTCGCCAAGGCGATGGCCAGCGACGCCGACATGCTGTCCTTCGATCTGGAAGACGCGGTCGCCGGCGAAGACAAGGCGTCGGCCCGTGCGCAGGTCGTCGCGTTCCTGCAGTCCGCCCCGCACCGTGCCGCTGGCAAGCAGGTCGTCGTACGGGTGAACGCGTGGAACTCGTCGGCCTGGGAAGACGACCTGCGCGCGATCCTGCCGCTGGACATCGACCTGCTCAACCTGCCGAAGATCGAGTCGGTGGAACAGCTGCGGCAGGCGATGAGCGAGATCGATGCGGTAGAGGCGCGCCTCGGCGTGCGTCGCGCCGTCGGCCTGCTGGTGAACATCGAGACGCCGCGCGCGCTGCGGCACGCCGCGAAGATCGCCCAGGCCCATCCCCGCGTCCGCGGCCTGCAGCTGGGACTCGGCGACCTCTTCGAACCCTACGGTATCGGCCGCGCGGACCTGCGCAACGTGCACGCCGCACAGTACGCGCTGCGCATGGCGGCGGCGGAAGCGGGCGCCTTCGCCTACGATGCGGCCTTCCCCGGGCTGGACGATGAAGCGGGGTTCCGTGCAGAAGCCGACGCCGCACGCGGTCTTGGCTTCTCCGGCAAGAGTTGCGTACACCCGCGCCAGGTGGCGTGGGCGAACGACATCTTCGCGCCGTCGGCGAAGGAGATAGACGACGCACGCCGTACCGTGCAGAAGGCGGACGAGGCGGGCGAAGGGGCCTTCGCCGTGGACGGCCGCATGGTGGACGCGCCATTCCTGGCGCGCGCGCGCGCCGTGCTGGCGCTCGTGGATCGGAACAAGGGGACAGCATGAAACATCAGGCCGTGCGGATCGTGACCGCCCGCATCCAGCGCGTGGTCATGCGCGCGTTGGTGGTGCTGGCAGGGGCCATCGTGTGCGTGGCGCTGCCGGCGCATGCGGAAAGCCTGACGACGGTAAAGCAGGACGTGTTACCGGCGCCGTCCGTCAACACGATGGGTGACGTGTACGCCGTGGGTACGTCGCTGGTCGCTTTCCACGAGGATTCGGCCCAACAACTGCCGGCGGGAGCCAAGGCGTGGCAGGCGTTGTCGATCGCCGGCGACATTCCCGTGCCCGCCACCTGGATCAGTGCTGCCAAGGGCGCGCTCTATCTGCTGCATGGCGATAGCGACGGACAAACGTCCACCGGAGTTTCGGGCGCGACGCTGCAGCAGGGACGTCTGGTGCTGCGTGCACTGCCCGCATGGCCCGCACCGTTGCAGGGTGTGGCCCTCGCGGAAGCGGATGGCCGGCTCTATGCCAGCGGCGCCGATGCGACCGGCACGCCCCGTCTCTACCAGTTGACGCTCGCCACCACCTCGTCGGGCTGGACCTCGCTCGCGACCTGGCCGACAGGCGTTGCCTCCGGTCTGCTCGCGCAGCGCGGTGACCTGTTCGCCACCGTGCCGGGCGATGGCGGCGATGCGCTCTGGCGTTGGCACCGGGAAACCGGCTGGACGCAGATGCCGTCGCTCCCCGGACACCTGGTGCCTCATGCCGCCCGCGCATTGGGCCAGGCCCATCTGCTGTACCTCGTCGACGACGGTGATGCCGGCGCGCCACGGCTGGTGACGTTCCACACCATCACCAAGGCCTGGGCCACGCTGCCGGCCACCGTCCCGGCGGGCATCACAAGCGCGACCGCGTGGGGCGACGGCCTGGCATGGACCGGCGCGGACGGCACGTTGAACGCGCTGCAGCTGCAATCCGGCAAGCACCTGCTCACCTGGCTGGACTGGCTGGTGATCGTGGTCTACCTCGCCGCGATGATCGGCATCGGCCTGTACTTCTACCTGCGCGAGAAGCGCAATTCGACCGAGAACTTCTTCGTCGGCAGCCGCACCATCCCGTTCTGGGCGGCCGGCCTGAGCCTGTATGCGGTCAATACCAGTTCGATCAGCTTCATCGCGATCCCGGCGAAGGCGTTCGAGACCAACTGGCAGTACCTGACCAACAACCTGATCGCCGTGCTCGGCCTGATGTTCGTGGCCGTGTGGATCGTGCCGTTGCTGCGCCGCTTGAACCTCATGTCGACCTTCTCCTACCTGGAGACGCGCTTCCACCCGACCATCCGCATGCTGGCCAGCGCCCTGGCGATCCTCATGCAGATCGGCAGCCGCATGAGCGTGATCCTGTTCCTGCCCGCGCTCGCCATCTCCACCATCACCGGCATCGACGTGGTCTGGAGCGTGTGGCTGATGGGCGGGTTCACCATCATCTACACCGCCATGGGCGGCATGAAGGCGGTCATCTGGACCGACGTGGTGCAGGTGATCGTCAAGATGGGCGGTGCGATCTTCGCGATCCTCTTCATCGTCTGGACCTTGAAGGGCGGCTTCGGCGAATTCACCCAGATCGCGATGGCGGAAGACAAGACCAAGCTGTTCGATTTCAGCTTCGACCTGACCAAGGCCACGGTCTGGGGCTTCATCTTCCTGGTGCTGTTCGAAGTCGTGCTGACCTTCCCGAAAGACCAGGTACTGATGCAGCGCGTCCTGTCGACCAAGTCGGACAAGGAAGCAGGTCGCTCGGTCTGGGCCTTCGCCGCGATCATGATCCCCGGCGGTTTCGTCTTCTACGGCATCGGCACCGCGCTGTTCGTCTATTACAAGAACAACCCTGAGCGGATGAACCCGCTCTTGCCGGTCGATGCCACGTTCCCGCTGTTCATCGCCGCCGAGCTGCCGATGGGCGTGACCGGCCTGATCATCGCCGGTATCTTCGCCGCGGCGATGGCGACGCTGTCCGGCATCATGAACTCGGTGGCCACGCTGATCACCGTCGACTTCTACGAGCGCTTCGCCAAGGACAAGTCGCAGAAGAAGGGCGTGTTCTTCGCCGAGATCATGACGGTGGTGGTCGGCCTGGTCGGCATCGGCGCCGCGCTGGTGCTGTCGCGCTTCGACATCGGTTCGCTGTTCGACGTATCGATCGAACTGGCCGGTCTGTTGGGCGGTGGCTTCGCCGGCGCCTACACGCTGGGCATGTTCACCCGCCGGGCGAACTCGCAGGGCGTGGCGATCGGCATCGTCACCGCGATCGTGCTGACGTTCGTCGCCTGGTGGTTCGACCTGGTGCACCCCTATTTCTACCTCGCCATCTCCATCCTGGTCTGCGTGGTCGTGGGTTACCTGGCGAGCCTGTTCTTCCCGCCGCCGGCGCGCTCGCTCGAGGGCCTGACGATCCACCGGCAGGACGCCGTGAAAGCGGCCGACTGAGCGCATGGGCCATAGGTCCCATCGTCGGCGTCCCGCGCGTCGTGTAGCCTGACGGCAGCAGGGGAGGCGCGTGGACACCCAGTTCCTGAATACCTTCGTGGTGGTGGCCGACCGGGGCTCGATGGCCGCGGCGGCGCGCGTGCTCAACATCACGCCGGCGGCGGTCGCCCAGCAGATCCGCACGCTGGAGCGCGAGCTCGGCGCGCCGCTGATCGCGCGCGCGGGCCGCACCGTCAGCCTGACCGAAGAGGGCTCGCGCATCCTGCAACGCGCCCGCGACCTGCTGCGCGACGTCGCGGACATGCGCAGCGTCGCCAACGACAGCGAAGTTTCCGGCGAGTTGCGGCTCGGCGCGTGCCCGACGGCGCTGGCCGGCATGCTGCCTGACATCCTGGCGCGCATGGTCGACGCCTTCCCGCAGATCAACGTGTACATCCGTCCCGGCTATTCCGCCGAGCTGTACCGTGCCGTCGAGAACGGCGAACTGGACGCCGCGCTCGTGCTGCAGGCGCCCTACAACCTGCCCAAGACCTGTGACTGGCAGCTGCTGCGCGAGGAGCCGCTGGTGGTCATCGCGCCGGCGCGCATGGCCGGCCGCGACCCGCACGACCTGCTCCGCAGCGAACCACTGATCCGCTACGACCGCACCCAGTGGGGCGGTCGCGTGGCGGACGACTACCTGCGCCGCGCCGGCATCGTGCCGCACGAGCGTTTCGAACTGAATGGACTCAACGCCATCGCCGTGATGGTCGATCGCGGGCTCGGCGTGTCGCTGGTGCCCGACTGGGCCAAGCCGTGGCCGGAAGGCCTGGACCTGGTCCGCATCCCGCTGCCGATGCCCAGCGAGCCGCGCCGCATCGGCATGGTGTGGTCGCGTTCCACGGTGCGGATCCGCCTGGTGACCGTGCTGCTGCAGGAGAGCCGCGCCACCGCGGGGCAGGGCTGAGCGCGCCACGCGCGTATGTTGCAGTGCACGCTACAAAAACTAGCCTGTGAACATATCGGCGGACGATTCTTCCGTGACGCACGTCCGCCTACGCTTCGAACATCGTCGGGTTCGAGCGTCTGGGAGGAACGCTGGGCACGCAGGTCGCCGGGAGCGGCCTTTCTCGCACTCACCCTTGCCATGCGGCAGGCGCATCGCGCGCCGCCGCCCACCCCGCATTTCGAGAACAGACCATGAAACAGGTACCCGCCGCGTTCGGCGTTTTCCTCCTGGCCGCCGCCGTCAGCGCCAGCGTCAAAGCCCAACAGAACACGCCGCTGCCGCCGCAGGACGCGGCGACTGAAGAAGCCAAGGCCAAGGACGCCGTCGAACTGGATCAGGTGATCGTCACCGGCGTGCGCGCGCCGAAGGCGATCGACAGGATTCCCGGCGCCGTGTCGCTGGTCAGCAAGGAAGAGATCGCCCACACGCTGCTGGTCACCGAAGACGCGACCGCCGTGCTGGCGCGCACCGTGCCCGGTTATGCGGAGTCCTCGCAGGCCATGAGCAACAGCGGTGAAACGCTGCGTGGCCGCGTGGCATTGCGCCTGTTCGATGGCGTGCCGCAAGGTTCGCCGCTGCGCGACGGCAGCCGAAATGCGACGTTCACCGACATGGGCATCGTCGGTCGCGTGGAAGTCATCAACGGTCCCTCCGCGTCGGAAGGCGTCGGCGCCGCCGGCGGCATCATCAACTACATCTCCACGGTGCCGACCAAGGAGGGCAGCGAGTTCCGCTTCCTGTCGCGCTACTCCACCCAGTTCGAGGACGACAGCGCCGGTTGGAAACTGGGCCTGAACTATGCCTACAAGCAGGACAACTACGACCTGGTTGCCGGCGTGTCGCGCATCGACCGCGGCATGGGCTACGACGCGGATGGCGTCCGCCTCGGCATGAACACCAGTGGTTCGCTGCACGATTCCGTGACCCGCAACCTGTTCGTCAAGGGTGGCATCAACTTCGGCGAAGACCTCGAGAAGCGCCTGCAGATCAGCTACAGCGATTTCAAGATCGAAGGCAACGGCGACTACATCCAGGTCGATGGTTGCCGCTACGAGCCGGGCTGGTGCGAAGACCCGCACCCGAATACTTCGGAGCGCGGCCATATCTTCGGCAGCAAGGCCGAGTTCAACGATTTCCGGCAGATCAATGCGCAGTACACCGACGCGGACTTCTTCGGCGGCACGCTGACGCTGAACGCATACTGGGCCGACCAGGCCATGCGCTATCCGCCTGAAAACGGCAGCGACCGCCAGGATCCGGATATTCCGCCGAACGGACCCGACGGACTGATCTGGGACCAGTCCGAGATCAATTCGGATAAGGTCGGCTTCCGCCCTTCGTGGGTACGCGGCCAGCTGTTCGGCGTCGATGGCCTGGAGCTGCGGACGGGCGTGGACTGGGTGCGAGACAAGGCGGACCAGCGCCTGGCGCTCACCAATCGCCTGTGGGTGCCGCCGATGACGTACGAGAGCGTGGCGCCGTATGCGCAGCTGAGCTGGGACGTCGGCCCGCTGACCTTCAGCGGCGGCATCCGCCACGAGGACGGCGAGCTGAGCGTCGATGACTACACCACCACCTGGTTCCGCAACCGCGTGTTCGTCGAGGGCGGCACGCTGTCCTACACCGAAACGCTGTACAACCTGGGCGCGATCTGGCGCATCAACGACCAGTGGTCGGTGTTCGCGGCCTACGGCGAGGGCTTCGGCCTGCCGAACGTCGGCATCCCGCTGCGCAACATCAACTACCCCGGCCAGAGCGTCGACGGCATCATCGACCTGCAGCCGATCGTGGTCGAGAACCGCGAAGTGGGCATCAACTGGCGTGGCGACGCGACTTCATTCAGCGCGTCGTACTACGACTCCGAAGCCGATTTCGGTACCTCGCTCGCGATCGATCCGGCCACCAACGACTTCGTGCTGAACCGCGCGCCGACCCGCATCAAGGGGTTCGAATTCTCCGGCGACTGGAACATCAACGAGGACTGGAAGCTCAGCGGCATCTATTCGCGCATCCGCGGCAAGACGGCGTTCTGGAACGCGGACACCACCGGCCGCTATCCCGCCGGCGGCCTGAACAAGCCGATGGGCGCGCTGGACGTCAATCCCGACAAGATCGCGCTGAGCGTGCGCTGGAAGTTCAACGAAGACGGCGACGTCACCCTCGGCTCGACCACGCTGTTGTCGCGCGACCTCTACGGCAGCGACGTGCGCGAGTTCGACGGCGCGACGTATCGGTACGAGGAGCACACCTCGGGCTACACGCTGTTCGACCTGGGCATGAACTACCGGGTCGAGAAGTGGGGCCGCTTCTCGCTGGGCGTCGAGAACCTGGCGAACAAGCAGTACATCCTGACCTGGTCGCAGGTCCCGGGCTTCCGCAATTACTGGGCGGGTCGCGGCCGCATGTACTCCTTCACCTACGAGTACACCTTCTGATCCACGATCTGCGGATGCCGGCACTCCCCCACGCTGCATCCTCCCGCGCCGCCCCCTCTCCAGGGCGGCGCGGGCTCTGGATGGTCCTGATGCTCTCGCTCGCCGCCTGCGCGACGGCCGCTCCGCCGCCGCTGCCCCGTGCGCCCATGGATGCGCTGCTCACCCAAGACACCGGCGATGCCGGATACCTGGGCGCCGTCGCCGTGGTCGCCGATCATGGCGCCGTGGTCTATCGCGGTGTGTTCGGCCATGCCGACCTGCAGGGCCGGCACCCGCTGCGCGAAGACGCGATCTTCCGCATTTACTCGATGACCAAGCCCGTCACCTCGGTGGCGGCATTGATGCTGGTGGAAGAGGGCAGGTTGCAACTCGATGCCCCGGTCGCCACCTACCTGCCGGCGTTCGCCGGGCTGCAGCGCGTCGCCGGCGGCAGCGTCGAATCGCCGGTGCTGGTGCCGGTGCAGCGGCCGCTGACCGTGCGGCACCTGCTCACGCACACCGCCGGCTTCGCAACGGGCGGGGATGACATCCGCGTCGCGTCCGGCCTGCTGCAGGCGCAGGCGCCCGAAGACGCCACGGATCTCGCCGGCTATGCCGACCGCGTGGCGCGCGCACCGCTCGCATCGGAGCCGGGCACGCGCTTCCGCTACGACGGCGTCAACACCGAAGTCCTCGCCCGCGTGATCGAAGTCGCCAGCGGGCAGCCGTTCGAGACCTTCCTGCGCACCCGCATATTCGCGCCGCTCGCCCTGCGCGACACCGGCTTCGAGGTGCCCGCGGCGCAACGCGCGCGCGTCATGGTACTGACCACGCGCACCGCGGACGGACGACGCGTGCTCGCCGATACACCGTCCGCGCGCGAACCCGGCACCCGGCTGCGTGCCTACACCAGCGGTGCGGGCGGCCTCTATTCCACTGCCGCCGACTACCTTCGGTTTGCCCGGATGCTGGCCGAGGATGGCGCGCTCGATGGCGTGCGCCTGCTGCGCGAAGACACCGTGGCGACGATGATGTCCGACCAGCTCGCGGGCTTCGATCCGCCGGTGCCTGCGCCCGAGCCGGGCGAAGGCTTCGGTCTCGGCGGCTACGTGGTCACCGATCCGGCGACCAGTGCACGTCCCGGATCGCGTGGGCAGTTCGGCTGGTCCGGCGCCGCCTCCACCTATTTCACCATCGACCGCGAGCGTGGCCTGGTGATCCTGCTGCTGTCGCAGCACCTGCCTTCCGACGGTGGCGCTGAACTGCCCAAGCTGGCTACACCGTTCTATCGCGCGATCTATTCGGCGGTGTCGCCATGAACCGCAGTCATGGCGGCGTGCTGGTGGCGGGATCGGCCAACCTCGACTTCGTCGTCCGTGCGGCGCATGTCCCGGCACCGGGTGAGACCGTATTGGGTCGGGAGTTCGCGACATTCCCCGGCGGCAAGGGCGCCAACCAGGCCGTTGCCAGTGCACGCGCCGGTGGCGTGCCCACCCGCATGCTGCTCGCGCTCGGCGACGATCCGTACGCCGTGGTGCTCGAAGCCGCGCTGGCCGACGCCGAGGTGGCCATGCACATCGTGCGCGTACCCGACACCGCCAGCGGCACCGCCTTCATCTGCCTCGCCGATGACGCGGAGAATGCGATCACGGTGGCCCCCGGCGCCAATGCCGGCCTGCTGCCGCACCACCTGCCGTCGCTGCGCGGCGTCAGCCACCTGCTGCTGCAACTGGAAACGCCACTGGACAGTGTGGCGAGTTACGCCCGCCTGGCCCACGATGCCGGCGTGCGCGTGGTGTTGAACGCGGCACCCGCCACCACGCTGCCTGCAGGCCTGCTGGACAGCGTCGACGTACTGGTCGTCAACGAAGGCGAGCTCGCCACGCTGGCCGGCGAGGGCAACGTGGCGACGCAGGCCGCGCGCCTGCCCGTGCCGTGCGTGGTCGTGACCCTCGGTGCGCGGGGCTGTTTCGCCCGGCGCGGCGGGGAAGTGTTCCTGCAGCCCGCGTTCCCGATCGACGCCGTGGATACGACCGCCGCCGGCGACACGTTCTGCGGTGCGCTGGCCGCCCGCCTGGCCGAGCATGCCGGGCTGGCGGACGCGCTACGCTTTGCCAGTGCGGCCTCCGCGCTCGCCTGCACCCGGCTGGGCGCGCAGACCAGCATCCCGTCCCGTCCCGAAGTCGAAGCCTGGCTCGCCGGGCATGCCGATGCGCCCTCGCGGCAGGCCGTCCTGGCGACCTACTGCGGCCTCTCCTGATCCCGATCCAAGATCCCCCCATGAACACCCCCACCTCTCCCGATGTCCCCGATGCCGCCGACCATGGCGACACGCCGCACGCGGTGAAGACCGAATACAAGTTTTCCCACGTCACCACCCAGCGCTACCTGCCCACGCCGGGCAAGGCGCCGGGCTGGCCGTTCGCCGACATCGGCCAGTGGAAGATCGATGCGAATGCGTCGGCCGACGACTGGGTCGCGGAACTGAAGGACTGGCGGCGCGAGCACCTGACCCGCATCGGTTACGACGATGCCAACTATCGCCGCCCGGAACTGCAGTGGGCGCAGCGTAACTTCGTGCATGCGCAGGTGATGGTCGAGGACCGCTACCTCTACGACCCGGTCGCCGGCCGCTACACCGTCGACCGCTACCTCGATGATCTGGAAGCGCGTTTCGGCGGCCTGGACAGCGTGCTGCTGTGGTGCGTGTATCCCAACATCGGCGTGGACGATCGCAACCAGTTCGACCTGGCCCGCAGCCTGCCGGGCGGGCTGGAGGCGCTGCGCGGCGCCGTCGACGATTTCCACCGCCGCGGCGTGCACGTGTTCCTGACCACCATGCCATGGGACAACGGCACGCGCGACGAAGGCGCGCCGGACTGGCAGGCGATCGCGCAGATCGTCAAGGCGGTGGGCGCGGACGGCATCAACGGCGACACCTACAACGGCGTGCCGCGCGCGTTCTTCGATGCCTGCGATGCGCTCGGCCATCCCGTGGTGGTGCAGCCGGAATCCACGATCAGCGCCGAGGAGCACCTGATCTGGAACGTGCAGAGCTGGGGCAAGAAGGCGCCGAACGAAGTCGTGCCGCCCGTGGCGAAGTTCAAGTGGCTGGAACCGCGCCACATGATCAATTACGAGAACCGTTGGGGCCGCGACCGCAACCACGACCTGCAGTACATCTTCTTCAACGGCGTGGGCTACAACGCGTGGGAGAACGTGTGGGGCTTGTGGAACCAGCTGACCCCGCGCGATGCCGCATCGCTGCGCCGGATCGCCACGATCTACCGCCGCTTCGCGCCGCTGCTGGTCAGCCTGGACTGGCGTCCGTACGAGCGCACGCTGCAGGCGGGCATCTTCGCCAGCCGCTTCCCGGGCGGGGAGCGCACGCTGTGGACGCTGGTCAACCGCCACGAGTACACGATCGCCGGTGAGCAGCTCGCCGTGCCGCATGTCGACGGCACGCGCTACTTCGATCTTTGGAATGGCAAGGCGTTGCAGCCGCGCATCATCGACGGCCAGGCGATCCTGGAGACGGCGCTGGAAGGCCGAGGCTTCGGTGCATTGCTGGCGTTGCGCGCGGGTGCGGAACAGAACGGCCTGGATGCCTTCCTGGCGCAGATGGCGGACCACGCGGCGACGCCGCTGGCGTCGCTGTCCGCACGATGGACTGCGCTCCCGCAGACGCTGCAGCCGATCGCCGCGACCGCACCACAGGCCACTGCACCGGACGGCATGGTGACGATTCCTGCGGGCGAGTTCCTGTTCGCCGTGCAGGGCATCGAGATCGAGGGGCAGGTGTGGGAGGGCGTGGACGTGCAGTTCCCGTGGGAACTCACGGCGCGCCGCCACCATCGCCAGCGCATGCAGGTCGCGGCGTTCCACATCGATCGACACCTGGTGACGAACGCGCAGTTCAAGGCCTTCATCGACGCCACCGGCTATGCGCCGCGCGATGCGCTGAACTTCCTCCGCGATTGGCGCGGTGGCGCGCCGCAGCCGGGCTGGGAGCACAAGCCGGTCACCTGGGTGTCGCTGGAGGATGCGCGCGCCTATGCCGCGTGGGCGGGCAAGCGCCTGCCGCACGGGTGGGAGTGGCAGTACGCCGCGCAGGGCACGGACGGCCGCCTCTATCCGTGGGGCGATGCCTGGCGTGATGATGCCGCGCCGCCGGTGTTCCGCGGCCGCGTGCTGCCGCCGCCGGCCGATGTCGGTGCGTTTCCCGCCGGGGCCAGTCCATTCGGCGTGATGGACCTGGTGGGCCATGTCTGGCAGTGGACGGACGAGTTCCACGACGAGCACACGCGTGCCGCCATCGTGCGTGGCGGCAGCGACTACGAGCCGCGGACGTCGCACTGGTACTTCCCGCAGGCGAAGCGACTGGACCAGCACGGCAAACTGCTGCTGATGGCCCCGGGCAAGGACCGTTCCGGTCGTATCGGTTTCCGTTGCGTGGTGGACGCGGCGTGATGCCAGGCGGGCGCGCACGCGGGTTGTCGCGCGCCTGCCGTTGGGTGGTGGCGCTGTGCCTCGCCTGCATGCTGGCGGCCTGCGAGGGCGAAGCGCCGAAGACGGTCGTGCTGATCGGTGGCCCCGCCAGCGAGGGTCCGGGCCGGCATGCGTATCCCGCGGGTATCCGCCAGCTGCAGCAGCTGCTGGAAAAGGACGCGTCCGGTCGCGTGCGCGTGCAGGCCTATCCCGACGGCTGGCCGATCGATCCCGCCGCGCTCGCGCACGCCGATACAGTGGTGTTGTATTTCGATGGGTTGGAGAAACACCCGCTGCATGATCCCGTGCATCGCGCTGCGTTCGACGCCGCCATGCGGCGTGGGGCCGGCGTCGTGGCGCTGCACCAGGCTTCGACGGTGACGGAGAACGACGACCTCGGCCTGGCGCGCTGGCTCGGCGCGGTGCGCGTCGGCATGTTCGATCGCACTACCGAGTGGGCGACCCTCGAACCGGCCACGCATGCGATCACTGCTGGCATGGCGCCGTTCGCTTATCGCGACGAGTTCTATCCCACCTTCCGCGGCACGGGTGCGCGCACGCCGCTGCTGCAGGCCGTGCTGCATCCGCAGTTCCGCGATGGCCACCCCGTGCTGGAAGATATCGCCGAACGAACCGACGTGGCCTGGGCCCACGAGCGCGAAGACGGTGGACGTGGCGTCGTCTTCACCGGCGCGCATTATCTCGACGCGTTCGTCCAGCCGTCGGTGCGGCACGTGCTGCTCAATGCCATCCTGTGGTCGGCGCATGCCGAGCTGCGCGAGGCATCCGCGATCCCCGCCGCCTCCGCGCCCAAAGCTGGTGGTTCTCCCGGGCAGGTGCGCCGCGCCACCTTCCACGTCGATACCGCGCGCACCGGCTGGCGCCGCGACGAAGACGTTCTGACGCCCGCTACCGTCAGCGCGAAGGATTTCGGGCTGGTGTGGGAGTCGCCGCCGCTCGATGCCGACAACGGCCGCGACGCGCGCCTGTATGCATCGCCGCTGTATGTCGACCGGCTGGCGATCACGGCGGGTCCGCAGACCGGTGAGCGGCACGACGTCGTCATCGCGGCGAGCAACAACGGCCATGTCTACGCCATCAACGCGGCGCGCCAGGGCGATGTCGCGCCGGGGCGCATCCTGTGGAAGACGCGGCTCGGCGAGCCCTGCCGCCTGCAACCTGCGCCGCTCGACGGCGTGCCCACTGGCATCCTCAGCACGCCGGTGGTCGATGCCGTGCAGGGCCGGCTGTACGTGACCCACTGCGATCCGCAGCATCGCTGGCAGGCGTATGCGCTCGACCTGGGCAGCGGCCGCGTGCTGCCGGGCTGGCCGGTGAAGCTCGACGAAGCCACGTTCAACCGCCTCAACACCAACGCCGGCCCGTCGCCGGTGCCGCCGAAGCGAAAGTTCGACTTCCGCGTACAGCGCGGGGCACTGAACCTCAGTCCGGACGGGGCGCAGCTGTACGTCGTGTTCGGTGAATCGGAGACGGGCTGGATCGCCGCGGTCGATACGCGTACCCCGCGCGTCAGCGGCGCGTTCGCCGCCGTCGCCATGCCGCACCGCGGCAGTGGGGGCATCTGGGGGGCGGGTGGTCCTGCCGTCGATGCGGAAGGCGATGTCTATGTCGTCACCGGTAGCGGCTTCGGCGGTTACCAGCACTCCGACGGCGACTGGGCGCAGTCGGTGCTCAAACTGGCACCCGCCGACAAGAAGGGCTTCGCATTGCGCGGCACGTACACCCCGTTCAACTACTGCACCACGGCCGAGAAGGACATCGACCTCGGGTCGGGCGGCGTGGCGCTGTTCCCGGACGCAGCGGGTGAGGGTGGCCGCCAGCTGATGACCGTGGGCGGCAAGCAGGGCAACGTCTACCTGCTGGATCGTGACCGGCTGCCCGGTGCGCTCGATCGCCGTGCGCCCTGCAGCACCGATGCCGCAAGCGACCGCTCGCTGCTGGCGCCGTCGCCGCAGCGTCCATTCGGCACGCGTGGGCCGCTCAACGTGTTCGGCCCGTATTCGGAAGACGATGCGGCGCTCGACCTGGCGCGCGCCCGTTCGGTGCCCGCCGTGTACCGCGATGGCTCGGGCGCCGAGTACGTCGTCGTCACCGGCAACACCAAGCAGGCTCCCGGCTCGTCGGTCAGCATCGCGCCGTCGGTGGTGCGCCTGCGCGTCGACCGCACGTCGCCTGACGCGCCGTTCCTGCGCGTCGATCGCGCGCATCCCACGTTGGTGCTCGGCAATCCCGGTTCACCGGTGGTGACCAGCCGCGGCCCCGACGACGCGCTGGTCTGGATCCTCGACGAGAACGCCCCGCGCTCAGCCTCGCTCGCCGGTGGCGATGCGCCGCGGCCGGTGCTCTATGCGCTGGACGCGCGGTCGCTGGAGATCGTGTGGCGGAGCGCGCCGGGCGAGCTGTTCACCAGTGGCAAGTACAACGAGCCCGCGTTCGGCGGCGGGCAGGTGTTCGTCGGCACCGACCGTATCCAGGCCTTCGGCCGTGGCGGCAGGCGGGTCACCGATCGCGCGCCGGTCGCCGCCGCCACGCAGGACGTCGCCGTCGATGCGCGGCTGGCCGGCGTGCCGGCCGCCACCTTGTACGCGCAGCGCTGCGCTGCTTGCCATGATCATCCGCAAGGCAACATTCCCCCGCGCGCGGTGATCGCCACGCGCCCCCACACCCGCATCGTCGATGCGCTCAGCCGCGGCGTGATGCGTCCGCATGCGGCCGGCCTGAGCGCGCAGCAGATCGACGACCTGGCCAGGTACCTGAAGCAATGAGCCCGCACCACATCCACCTGCACGGCCCCCTCGGTGCAGCCCTCGAGGCCAACCTGCGTGGTCGCCTTTCGCACTTCATCACCGCACCGGACAGTCCGGCCATCGTGCTGTTCTCACCCGAGCACCGTGCCCGCAACACCGAAGGCGACTGGTACGGCGAGCACGCCGGCAAATGGCTGTCGGCCGCGGCCCGCGCTTACGGCCGCAGTGGCGATGCGATGCTGGGCGCGCACCTGCGTGAAGTGGCCGACTACCTGCTTTCCGTGCAGGAAGCCGACGGCTACCTGGGCACCTACGCGGAAGAACGCCGCTTCATCCATCCGCAGCCGCCGCGGCCGCCGAGCTGGGACGGCGCGCCGGCGCTGCGCACGTGGGACGTCTGGGTGCATGCGTACCTGATCCTCGGTTTGGTGGAAACGGCGCGCGCACTGCAGGAACCGCGCTATACGCAAGCCGCGGCGCGCATCGCCGACCTGTGCGCGCACGCGCTCGCTTCCGGCATCGACATCACCACGCTCGGCAACCACCACGGCATGTCGGCCACGGTGCTGATGGATGCCGCGCTGGAGCTGCACGCGGAAACCGCGGCGCCGCGCTTCCTCGCGCTCGCCCGGCGCGTGCTGGAACAGGCGAACGCGCATCCGGCGCTGCGCCTGCTGCCCGCGCTCGAGGCCGGTGCGGATGCCTCCGAGATCGCCACCGGCAAGGCCTACCAGCTGCTCTGGAACCTGGTCGCGCTGGTGAAGCTGTGCCGCGCCACCGGCGACGCCGGCCTGCGCGATACGCTGGAGCGCATCTGGCAGAACATCCGTGAGCACCACCTGACCCTGGGCGGCGGGCCGTGGGGCGGCGTCGCCCATCGCTCGCGCGAGGTCTTCAACGCGTGCGGCAGCTTCAGCCCGAACGCCTATGTGGAAACCTGCTCGCTGCTGTCTTGGATCCAGTTCAACCGCGAGCTGCTGCAGCTCACCGGCGAGGCGCGCTTCGCCGAGGAGATCGAGCGTACCGCGTACAACGACCTGCTCGGCGCGCAGGCGCCGGATGGCGAGGACTGGTGCTACTACTCGTTCCCGAACGGGCGGCGCGTGCACACGACCTACTGGCGCTGCTGCAAGTCCAGCGGCGCGATGGCGGTGGAAGAGCTGCCGGCGCTGGCCTATGCGGTCGACGGCGACACCGTCCGCGTGCAGCTCTACGGTCCCGGCGAGGCGCGCCTGGCGCATCCGCAAGCCGGGACGGTGGCGCTGCGCCAGCACACCGGGTACCCGTTCGACGGTGAGGTGTCGCTGGACGTGCAGCCCGAGCGCGAGGCGACCTTCGACCTGCAGCTGCGCATTCCGTCCTGGGCCGAGGGCGCCACGGTGTCGGTGAATGGCGAGCCCGTGGAGGACGCAGTCGTTCCCGGCCGCTTCCTCGTCCTGCGCCGCCTGTGGCGGTCCGACGACCACGTGCAGCTGGCGTTCCCGCTGCGGCCGACGCTGCACCGTCAGGTGCTGCGCAACGTACAGGAATCGCGTGCGCCGGACGGCTCGGCGGTCCACCAGCAGGTGCTGGACCTGCACTACATCGGCCTCACGCGCGGCCCGCTGGCCTACGCCACCGACCTGATCGACGGGTTCAAGACGGAGGAGACCGTCCGCCTGCCGGATGGCCCCCAGGACGACTGGCTGCAGGTGCTGCCGGTGACCGATGGCGAGGAGGGCGCGGCCATCTCGCTGCAGCCCGCGAGCCGCCCGCCGCTGCTGTTCTGGCCGTACTACCGCGCCGGTGGCCGGCACGACGGCGCGTGGCGCCTGACCTGGCTGTCACTGCCGCCGCCATGACCGCCCGCGCGCTCGCAAGAATTTGTGGCAGCAGAAGCTACGGCCGCTGGCTGTATCGCGCCCGCGCCGTGGCACAGACTGGCCATCGCCGTTGCGGCGGCGGCTGAAGGAGCCCTCTTCCATGGACAACGCGTCTCCCTTCCGTTCGCGGCTGCGCACGGGTCCCGCCGGTCCGCTGAGCGGGGTGAAGGTGCTGGACCTCAGCGCCTACATCGCCGGCCCGTACGGCTGCACGCTGCTGGCCGATCAGGGCGCCGACGTCATCAAGGTCGAGCCGCCCGATGGCGACAACCTGCGCCAGTACCCGTCCACGCTGGAGCGCGAGAGCCGCGCCTTCCTCGGCGTGAACCGCAGCAAGCAGGGCATTGCGCTCGACCTCAAGCAGGCCGCCGGCCACGCCGCGCTGCTGCGCCTGGTGCGCGAGGCCGACGTGCTGGTGCACAACTTCCGCCCCAGCGTGCCGAAGCGGCTGGGCATCGACTTCGACAGCCTGTCGGTGATCAACCCGCGCCTGATCTACTGCGCGGTGACCGGCTACGGCGAGACCGGGCCGATGAAGGACAAGGCCGGCTACGACCAGGTGCTGCAGACCATGACCGGCATGTGCACGCTGCAGGGCAAGCGTGGCGGCGCGCCTGAAATCATCTACGGCTCCGTGGTGGACTACTACGCCGCCGCGCTGCTCGCCGCCGGCGTGTCGTCGGCGCTGTACGAACGCGAACGCAGCGGGCGCGGCCAGTTCGTCGGCGTGTCGCTGCTGCGCAGCGCGCTGACCATGCAGTCCGCGCGGATGATCTGGGCCGAAGGCGAGGCGCTCGACATCGGCCGCGACATGCGTTCCGGCGGCGTCACCGGCATCCATCCGGCGCGCGAGGGCTATCTCTACCTCTCCGCCAACACGCCGCGGTTCTGGAAGGCGCTGTGCCGGCTGACCGGCCTGGACGCGCTGGCCGACGATCCGCGCTACGACAGCGTGCGCAAGCGCGCCGCGCAGGCCGCCGAGATCGTGCCGCAGCTGCACGATGCGCTGCAGGCGCGCACCGCGACGGAGTGGGAAGCGCACTTCGGCGACGAGGTGCCGTGCGCGGCGGCGCGCCGCGTCGAGGACATGTTCGAGCATCCGCAGGTGTTGGCCGAAGACATGGTGGCCGAGATCGCGCATCCCGTCGTCGGCAGCTACCGCGGCGTCACCCGGCCGATCGCGTTCGGACGCACGCCCGGTCCCGAACCGTTCGCCGCGCCGGTATTCGATCAGGATGCGGAGCACGTGCTCGGCGCACCCTCGCTGCAGGCGCGCACCGCCGGCTGAGGCCGGGGGTGCGGCTTTACGCCGAATTTACGCCGGTGCGCGGGAAGCGCATGGCGGCTTTACGCGGGCCAGGACCAGACTTTCGCGGTCGGCGGAACGTCTTCCGCCTGGATCGCACGCATGTCTTCCTCTTCGTTCCTCCCGCGCCGGCCGATGCCGGCGCGCCTCGTCGTTTCCTCCATCGCCGCCGGCCTGTCGCTGGCGATGGCGTCCGCCACGCACGCGGCCACCTTCAACGGCTCCGGCGCGCTCACCACCGATTACGTCTGGCGCGGCACCACCCAGACCCAGGGCGATCCGGCCGTGCAGGCCGGCTTCAAGGCCACGGCCGACAACGGCCTGTATGGCGCGGTATGGGGTTCGAACGTCGAATTCGCGCCGGACACCCACGCCAGCAGCGAGATCGACCTCGCCGTCGGCTGGGGCGGCACGCTGTCGGACGACTGGGCGCTCGACCTCAGCCTGACCCACTACCGCTATCCGTCCACCACCGTCGACCTCGACTGGACCGAAGCGATCGGCACGCTGACGTGGAAGCAGGATTACTGGGCACAACTGGGCTATTCCACTGAAGCGCTCGCCACCGATGAAGCGGGTGCCTACGCCCAACTCGGCGCGAAGTTTCCGCTGAACGACCAGTTCCGTGTGGAAGCCGCCGCCGGTTACTACTGGCTCGACGACGCCTACGACGACCGCTACGCGCATGCACAGCTCGGTGCCGTGTGGGCGTTCAAGGCGCCGTTCGAACTGCGCGTCACCGCGCATGCCACCGACCGCAGTGCGAAGACGCTGTTCCCGGGCCTGGCCGGCTCGCGCGTCGAAGCGGCGCTGCAAGCCGCGTTCTGAGCATCGCCATGATCACCGACTTCCTTCATTTGCTGCTGGCGCTGGCGGGCGTACTCGCCGGTGCCGGTCTCCTGTTTCTGCTGATCACGCGGCGCGCACGCGCCCCGATGGACGACCTCCATGACTGAATTCCTCCTTGTGTTTGCGCTGGCCATCGCGCTGGGCTGGCCGCTGGGCCGGTACCTCGCCGCGGTGATGCGCGGGGCGCCGATGCGCGGCGACGCGCTGTTCGGCCGGATCGAACGACCGCTGTACCGCCTGCTCGGCGTCGATCCGGCGCAGGGCATGGAGTGGAAGGCGTATGCGAAGGCCTTCCTGCTGAGCAACCTGGTACTCGGCGTGCTGACCTGGGGCGTCTTCATGACCCAGGCCTGGTTGCCGCTCAATCCCAACGACGCGCCGAACATGCGCTGGGACCTGGCGCTGCACACGATGGTGTCGTTCCTCACCAACACCAACCAACAGCACTACTCGGGCCAGGCGCAGCTGTCGCACCTGGCGCAGATGACCGGCATCGTCGGCCTGCAGGTGATCACGCCGATGATGGGCCTGGCGCTGGTGGTGGCGACGTTGCGCGGTCTCTTCGGTGGGCGAACGAAAGACGCCACCGCGATGCCGGGCGGTCGCGATGCCGATCTCGGCAACTACTGGGCCGATGTCATCCGCCCGACCGTGCGCCTGATGCTGCCGCTGTGCCTGCTGTGGTCGCTGCTGCTGACCTGGCAGGGCGTGCCGTCCACGCTGCAGGGCGGTCCGGTGGCGACGCCGATCGATGCGTCGGCGCAGATGGCCGAGCAGAAGATTCCGGTCGGCCCGGTCGCGCCGATGGTCGCCGCCAAGCAGCTGGGCACCAATGGCGGCGGCTGGTACGGCCCCAACAGCGCGGTGCCGCTGGAGAATCCCACGCCGTTCTCGAACCTGCTGGAAACCCTGGCCATCGTGCTGATTCCGGTCGCGATCGCCTTCATGGTCAGCGGCTTTACGGGCCGACGGAAATTCACCGCGCTCGTGTTCGGCACCATGCTGACGATGTCGCTGGTCTCGACCGGCGCTGCGCTGTGGTCAGAGAGTCTGTCGGGTACGTCCGGCGACATCGCGCTGATGGAAGGCAAGGAGGTCCGCTTCGGCGATGCGCCGTCCGCGCTGTGGACCGCGGTCACCACGCAGACGTCGAACGGCTCGGTCAACGCGATGCACGACTCGCTCGCGCCGCTGACCGGGCTGGTGACGCTCGGCAACATGCTGGTGAATGCGATCTGGGGCGGCATCGGCTGCGGCCTGCAGCAGTTCCTCGTCTACCTGCTGCTCAGCGTGTTCCTCGCCGGCCTGATGACCGGCCGCACGCCGGAGCTGTTCGGCCGCAAGATTGAAGCGCACGAAGTGAAGCTGCTCGCCGTGCTGGTGCTGCTGCAGCCGCTGGCATTGCTGGCCTTCACCGCGATCACGCTGGCCGTGCCGTCGATCACCGGCAACTCGAATCCCGACTTCCACGGCATCAGCCAGGTGTTCTACGAGTACACCTCGGCCTTCGCCAACAACGGCTCCGGTTTCGAGGGCCTCGGCGATGCGACCTACTGGTGGAACCTCAGCACCACGCTGATGCTGCTGCTCGGCCGCTATCCCGCGCTGATCATCCCGCTGGCCATCGCCGCTTCGCTCGCCCGCAAGCGCGCCGCGCCCGAAGGGCCCGGCACCCTCCAAGTGGAAACGCCGACCTTCGCGCTCACCCTGATCGCCGTGGTCGTCATCCTGACCCTGCTGCAGTTCATGCCCGTGCTGGTCCTCGGCCCGATCGCCGACCACCTGGCCCTGAGTGCGCTCTGAGACAACCGACATGACCCACGCTACTTCATCCCCACGCTCCGCCGGCCGCGCGCCGGTCCTGCTCGACCGCGCCGGCGTCCGCGCCGCGGTGCTCGCCTCGTTCGCCAAGCTCGCGCCGCAGCACGCCTTCAGGAATCCCGTCATGGCCGTGGTCTGGCTGGGCACGCTGCTGACCGCCGGGCTGACGCTCGCCGGCACCACCGCGCCCGGCCTCGGCTGGGCAGTGACTGCGTTGCTGTTCGTCACCGTGCTGTTCGCCAACTTCGCCGAAGCCGTCGCCGAGGCGCGCGGCCGCGGCCAGGCCGCATCGCTGCGGCGCGCCCGCAAGGACCTGGTCGCCCGCCGCGTGGATACGCCGCTCGGCGGCAACGAACGCCGCACGCCCGCGGCGGACCTGAGGCCCGACGACTACGTCATCGTGTCCGCCGGCGAACAGATCCCCGCGGACGGCGAGATCGCCAAGGGCCTGGCGACGATCAACGAATCCGCCGTCACCGGCGAATCCGCCCCGGTGCTGCGCGAGGCGGGAACCGACCGCTCCGGCGTGATCGGCGGTACGAAAGTGCTCTCCGACGAGATCGTGGTGAGGATCACCGCCGAGCCCGGGCACAGCTTCCTCGACCGCATGATCGCGCTGGTGGAAGGCGCCAACCGACAGAAGACGCCGAACGAGATCGCGCTCGGCCTGCTGCTGGTGACGATGACGCTGACGTTCCTGATCGTCGTGGTCACGCTGCCCTTCATCGCCGGCTTCGTCGGCGCCAGGCTGGATCCGCTGCTGCTGGTCGCGCTGCTGGTCTGCCTGATCCCGACCACCATCGGCGGCCTGCTGCCGGCCATCGGCATCGCCGGCATGAACCGCGCGCTGGCCGCCAACGTGCTGGCCAAGTCGGGCAAGGCGGTGGAAGTGGCCGGCGACATCGACGTGCTGCTGCTCGACAAGACCGGCACGATCACCCACGGCGACCGCCAGGCCACGCTGTTCCATCCGCTGGCCGGCGTCGACCGCGAGCAGCTGCGCGATGCGGCGATGCTCGCCTCGCTGGCCGATCCCACGCCGGAAGGCAAGTCGATCGTGCGCCTGGCGCGCGAGCAGGGCGCCACGCTGGACGAACCGGCGAAGGCGCTGTTCGTCGCCTTCACCGCGCAGACCCGTATGTCCGGCGTGGACCTGCCGGACGACGGCCGTGGCCGCGCGCGCGTCATCCGCAAGGGTGCGGCCGACGCGATCCTCAAACACGTACAGGCGAGCGACGGCACCGCGCCGGCCGAACTCGCCGCGCGGGTGGAGCAGGTCGCACGCAACGGCGCCACCCCGCTGGTCGTCAGCGACGGCAACCACGTGCTCGGCGTGGTCGAACTCTCCGACGTGGTCAAGCACGGCATCAAGGAAAAGTTCGCCCACATGCGGGCGATGGGCATCCGCACGGTGATGATCACCGGCGACAATCCGTTGACCGCCGCGGCCATCGCCGCCGAAGCCGGCGTGGACGACTACATCGCCGAGGCGCGCCCGGAGGACAAACTGGCGCGCATCCGCCAGGAACAGGCCGGTGGCCGCCTGGTCGCCATGGTCGGCGACGGCACCAACGACGCGCCGGCGCTGGCGCAGGCCGACGTGGGCCTGGCGATGAACTCCGGCACGCAGGCGGCGAAGGAGGCGGGCAACATGGTCGACCTCGATTCCGACCCGGCCAAGCTGCTGGAGGTCGTCGAAGTCGGTAAGCAGCAGCTGATCACGCGCGGTGCGCTGACCACGTTCTCGCTGGCCAACGACGTGTCGAAATACTTCGCGATCCTGCCGGCGCTATTCGCGGCGGCCATCCCCTCGATGGGTGCGCTCGACGTGATGCGGCTGTCCAGCCCCACGAACGCGGTGCTGGCGGCGCTGATCTTCAACGCGATCATCATCCCGCTGCTGATCCCGCTCGCATTGCGCGGCGTGCGCTTCCGTCCGTCCGGCGCCACCGCGCTGCTGCGCCGGAACATGCTGGTCTACGGCGTGGGCGGCGTGCTGCTGCCGTTCGCCGCCATCAAGCTCATCGACCTGTTGCTGGCCGCCGTCACCGGCGCCTGAGGAATTGCCATGACTCCCACTTCCGTTCCCTCCGCCACGCCCGGCGCGCTGCGTCCTTCGCTGATGCTGGCCGCCGTCTCGCTGCTCGGCTTCGGCCTGCTGTACTCGCTCGCCGGCACCGGCGTGGGCCGTGCGCTGTTCCCCGAGCAGGCCACCGGCAGCCTGGTCGAACGCGGCGGACAGGTGATCGGCTCGTCGCTGGTCGCCCAGCCGTTCGCCGATGACCGCTACGTGCAATCGCGTCCCTCCGCCGCCGGCTACGACACGATGGCACTGGCCGGCAGCAACCAGGCGCGCACGAACCCTGCCCTGCGCACCCGCATCGACGACGCACGCGCTGCCGTCGCCGCGCGCGAAGGCATCGCCCCGGCCGATGTCCCCGGTGATCTCGTCACCCAGTCCGGCGGCGGCATCGACCCGCACCTGTCGCCGGCCGCGGTGCGCGTGCAGATCCCCCGCATCGCCCGTGCGCGCGGTGTCGATGCCGCGGTGATCGAGCGCCTGGTCGACGCGCACATCGAAGCCCCGCAGTTCGGCATCCTCGGCGCGCCCCGGGTCAACGTGCTGGAACTGAATCTGGCACTCGATGCACAGGCGCGTTGAGCCGTTCCACGCGCACAATAGGTCCATGACCGACGCCCGCCACCGTCAGGCCGATGCCCTGATCGACCACCTGCAGCGCGAGCGGGGCGGACGGCTGACCGTGTTCCTCGGCGCGGCGCCGGGCGTGGGCAAGACCTACACGCTGCTCTCGCGGGCGCGCGAACTGCACCGGCAGGGGCAGGACGTGGTGGTGGGCATCATCGAGACGCACGGGCGCGCCGAGACCGCGGCGCTGACCGAGGGCCTGGAGATCCTGCCGCGCGCGCGGGTGGCCTACCAGGGGCGCTGGCTGGAAGAGATGGATCTGGACGCGCTGCTGGCGCGTCGTCCGCAGATCGCGCTGGTGGACGAACTGGCGCACCGAAACGCGCCCGGCAGCCGCCACGAACGGCGCTGGCAGGACGTGATCGAACTGCTCGATGCCGGCATCGACGTGCACACGACGGTCAACATCCAGCATCTGGAAAGCCTCAACGACGTGGTCCACCGGATCACCGGCGTGCGCGTCAGCGAGACCGTGCCGGATGCCGTGTTCGACCGACTGCGCGACATCGTGCTGGTCGATCTGCCGCCGCGCGAACTGATCGAACGCCTGCACCAGGGCAAGGTCTACCTGCCGGAGCAGGCGGCGCAGGCGCTGCAGGCATTCTTCTCGCCATCCAACCTGATCGCACTGCGCGAACTGGCCATGCAGACCGCCGCCGACCGCGTGGACGCCGACCTGCGCGAGGACCAGGCCGCGCGTGGCCTGCCGGGCCTGCCGCTGCGCCGGCGCGTGCTGGTCGCGATCGACGGATGCGGCCAGTCCGAGTACCTGGTGCGTGCCGCGCGCCGCATCGCCGAGCGGCGCGACGCGCCGTGGAGCGTGGTGACGGTGCAGGTGTCCGATACGATGGACGAGGCGCGCCAGCGCGAGATCGACCAGGCATTCGCGCTGGCGCGGCGTCTCGGCGCGGAGACCGACGTGCTGCGCGGCGCGCGCATTCCCGATGCGCTGCTCGACCACGCCAGCCAGCGCGGCGTGTCCACGCTGGTGCTGGGGCGCACGCGCGAGCGGCCGGTGGCGCGGATGTTCAACCGCACGCTGACCCAGCAGCTCCTGCAGCGCGGTGCGCATTACGAACTGGTCATCATCAGCACCCCGGAAGCCCGCGCCCGCGCGCGTCGCGGCGGCACGCGCCTGTCGGACCTGCTAGGCCGGCACGACCTGGCCTTCGCCGCCGCGGCTTCGGTGCTGGCGGTCGGCGTGGCGGCGCTGGCCGAGCGCTGGGTGGGGCTGGAGGATCTGTCGATGGTGTTCATCGTCGCGGTGGTGCTGGTGGCGGCGCGCACGCGCATGACCGCGGCGGTGGTCGCGGCGCTGTTGAGTTTCCTGGCCTACAACTTCTTCTTCATCGAACCGCGCTTCACCCTCAACATCGGCGCCCGCCAGGGCGTGACCACGGTGGTGCTGTTCCTGGTGGCGGCGCTGGTCGCCGGACGACTCGCGTCGCGCCTGCGCATGCAGGTGGTGGCGCTGCGCGCGGCCAATGCGCAGGCCACCGCGCTGCAGGCGCTGGGTCGCGACCTGGCCGGCGCTGCGGACCTGGGGCAGGTGCTGGCCGCGGGCCGCAAGGCGCTGTCGCGCGCGCTCTCGACCGAGGCGTGGCTGCGCGTATCCGGGCAGGAAGCGCCGGCGCACGCGGCGCTCTCCGACATCGACCGCGCGGCGGCGGACTGGGCGCAGCAGCACGGGCAGCCCACTGGCCGCCACACCGACACGCTGGCGGGCGCGGCGCACTGGTTCCTGCCGCTGCGCGGCGACCGCGACACGGTGGGGGTGCTCGGCCTGCGCTTCGACGATGCGACGCGCCTGGTGCCCGAGCAGCGTCGCCTCGCCGAGGCGATGGCCGACGACATCGCGCAGGCGGTGGTGCGCACGCGGCTGGTCGCCGAACTGGAAGACGCGCGCGTTAGCGGGGAAACCGAACGCTTGCGCTCGGCGCTGCTGTCGTCGGTATCGCACGACCTGCGCTCGCCGCTGGCCTCGATGATCGGCTCGGCCAGCAGCCTGGCCAGCTACGGACAGCAGATGGGCGAAGAGGACCGGCGCAGCCTGCTCGAGACCATCCAGCAGGAAGGCGAGCGACTGGACCGCTACATCCAGAACCTGCTCGACATGACCCGCCTCGGCCATCGCGGGCTGACGCTCAACCGCGACTGGGTCGGCGTGGACGAGCTGCTGGGCTCGGCGGTCACGCGCCTGCAGCGCTACCAGCCGGGCGTACGCGTGCAGACCACGGTCGCCGCGGACGTGCCGCCGGTGTGGGTGCACCCGGCGCTGATCGAGCAGGCGGTGTTCAACGTGCTGGAGAACGCCGCGAAGTTTTCGCCGCCGGACGCACCGGTGCAGATCGACGCGAAGTTGATCGACGGTGCCTTGCGAATCGACGTGCGCGACCGGGGACCCGGCATTCCGGAAGACGAGCGCGCGCGCATCTTCGACATGTTCTACAGCGTGGAGCGCGGCGACCGCGGCCGCCACGGCACCGGCCTGGGACTGGCGATCTGCCAGGGCATGGTGGGCGCGCACGGCGGCAGCGTGCAGGCGCTGCCGGGACCGGATGGCCGCGGCACGGTGATCCGGATTACCCTGCCGCTGCTGTCGCCCACGCCCCAGGAACCGGCTTGACCTACACCGCGCCACCGCCCGCGTCCGCACCGCCGGCCCGCATCCTGGTGATCGACGACGAGCCGCAGATCCGCCGCTTCCTCGACATCAGCCTGCGCGCGCAGGGCTATGTGGTGGCGCTGGCGGAGAGCGGGCGCGCCGGGTTGGCGGAACTGGCCGCGCATGGCGCCGACCTGGTCGTGCTCGACATCGGCCTGCCCGATCTCGACGGCCATGGCGTGCTGCGCGAGTTGCGCCAGTGGTCGCAGGCGCCGGTGATCATGCTGACCGTGCGCGATGGCGAGGCGGAGAAGGTCGCCGCACTTGATGGCGGCGCGAACGACTACGTCACCAAGCCGTTCGGCGTGCAGGAACTGATGGCGCGCATCCGCGGCCTGCTGCGCGCGCGCATCGCCCCGGCCGACGCCGCGATGCCGGTGTTCGACGACGGCCACCTGCACGTGGACCTCGGCCGCCGCGAGGTGATGCTGGACGGCGAGCCGGTGGTGCTGAGCCGCAAGGAATTCGCCCTGCTCGCCCTGCTGCTGCAACACGCCGGCCGCGTGGTCACCCAACCGCAACTGCTGCGCGAACTCTGGGGCCCCACCCACCAGGACGACACGCATTACCTGCGCATCCTCGTGGGCAAATTGCGGCAGAAACTGGGCGATGACGCGACCGCGCCGCGGTACATCGCGACGGAGCCGGGGGTGGGGTTGCGGTTTATTGCGCGGGAGTGAAGGCTGCCATCCACTTCGAGTCCATCCACTGCAATGACCTCCATCGAACTCTTCCTGCTTGTCGGCGCTGGCTACGTGTGCGGGCTGTCGATCTATTCCGGCTTCGCCATGCGCTGGATCCTGGTCCGTTTCATCAAGGACGGCCCTGCCTGGACCCTGCTGGCATGGAGCGCATGGATGCTGGTGAATACGCTCACCGCCGCCGTCATTCCTGTGTTGCTCATTGCCGTCCTGGTCATAGGGGATCAGCCCGGGAGACCGGATTTCTGGCCGCGCCTGGCGTTGTTCGCCACGGGGCTTCTGACGGGAATGACGTTCGTGCTCGGGTCGATGTACGTGTTCGACCGCACCAGCATGGTGGTGAAGAAGCCGCGTTGAGATGTCGGGTAGGGCTGCGTCGTGGACGGTTGCGCGCCTCCGCGAGTGCCCAAGCCCCCACGTTACAATGGCGGCATGACGTCCCCCCCGATTCCCCATGACGCCCTGCGCCTGTCCGTCGCTCCGATGATGGATTGGACGGACACGCATTGCCGCGTGTTCCACCGGCTTTTGGCGCCAAACGCGCGCCTGTACACCGAGATGGTGCACGCGCAGGCGGTGATCCATGGCGACCGCGACCGCCTGCTGGGGTTCGATGCGGGTGAGCATCCTGTGGCGGTGCAGCTGGGGGGTAGCGAGCCGGCGCACCTGGCGCAGGCCGCGCGCATCGCGCAGGAATGGGGCTACGACGAGGTGAACCTCAACGTCGGCTGCCCGTCCGACCGCGTGCAGGCGGGGCGCTTCGGTGCCTGCCTGATGAAGGAACCCGCGCTGGTGGCCGAGTGCGTGGCGGCGATGATCGAGGCCGTGAGCATTCCGGTGACGGTGAAGTGCCGCCTGGGCGTGGACGAGCAGGAAGACTACGACCTCTTCCTCGCCTTCATCGATACGGTGGCGGCGACCGGCTGCAACACGTTCTTCGTGCATGCGCGCAAGGCCTGGCTGCAGGGGCTGTCGCCGAAGGAGAACCGCGAGATTCCGCCGCTGCGTTACGACTGGGCCTACCGGCTCAAGCGCGAGCGGCCGGCACTGACGGTCGCGATCAACGGCGGCATCACCACGACGGCACAGGTGCACGAGCACCTGCAGCACAGCGATGGCGTGATGATCGGTCGCGCCGCATACCACGAGCCCTATGTGCTGCACGAAATGCAGGCAGCGTTGTTCGGCGGCGAGATCGCGCCGCGCGCGGATCTGCTGCGTGCGTGGCGCCCCTACGTCGAGGCGCAGCTGGCGAAGGGCGTGGCGCTGAAGCACCTGACGCGCCATGTGCTGGGCCTGTTCCATGCACAGACGGGCGGGCGCGCCTTCCGCCAGATCCTCAGCGAAGGGGCACACAAGCCCGGCGCGGACTGGTCGCTGGTGGAGCAGGCGCTGGCAGCGACCGTGCGCGAACTGCGGCCGGCGGCCTGAGCGATGATCACGCGCGACATCAATGCCTTCATCGCCTTCGCGCGTACGCTGGAGCAGGACTTCGGCCCGGCGACGGCGAGGGCGGCATTTCTTGTCTCGCCGGATGGTTTCGTGCGGGCCGACCAGTCCGCGCAGGACAACCGCTACATGGCCGAGGCCGGGGCGTTCGATGCCGATGCGGCCCTGCGCGAGCACCATGCGCTGCATCGCGCGCTGTCGCAGGACGTGCCTGTGGTCTGCTTCCCGGGCGATGAGGCGACGCCCGACGCCGTGTTCCCGAACAACGTGTTCGCCACCGCGCGCGTCGATGGCCAGCCGCGCCTGATCGTGGGGCGCATGCGGCACCCAGTACGCCAGCAGGAGGCGACTCGGGCAGACATCCGCGGTTACTTCCATGCGATGGGCTACGACGAAACCGACCTGTCCCAGCAGCCACACCCCGGCGAGCTGACCGGCGCGCTGGTCGTCGACCGCGCGCGTGGCATCGGGTTCTGCGGATTGTCCGAACGCTGCGACGAGACCGGTGCGGCGCAGATGCACGCGGCGTTCGGGCTGCGCGCCACCCTGATGTTCGATCTGGCGGCGGGCGAGTACCACACCAACGTGCTGCTCGCGGTGCTCGCCGGTCGGGCGGCCCTGGTATGCCCGCATGCGCTGCAGGGCAATGTGCCCACCGTGCTGCATGCACTGTACGGCCCGCATGTGGTGGCGCTCTCGCCGGCCGAGCAGGCAGCCTTCGCCGGCAATGCGATCGCGCTGACGGACCAGTCTGTCTGGATGAGCCGACGGGCCCATGACGGTCTGGCGCCGTCCTCCCGCCGGCAGCTGGAAGAGGGTGCAGGCTTCCCCATCCGCAGCGTGCCGCTGGACGCGATCGAGGCCGGGGGTGGATCGCTAAGGTGTTGTGTGGCCGAGATTTTCTGACCATTCAGCTGCCTGAATGGGGCCCCTCAGGCTGTGGATAAATTCAGAACGGATTCACCGCCGGCGGCCAAGACTTTGCCTCCATCCCACAGAGGCGGTTTCGGGTTCCGTTCAGTTTCGCGGCCTGGTATCCGTTACGATTCCGTTATGCGATTTCGTTCACCGACCCTTGCCGCCGTCGCCATGACGGTGCTCCTCGCCCTTGCGGGCACCTCCGTGGTGCTGGCCCAGGACGACCAAGGCCGTGGCGACGCACCGCCCCCGCGCGAGCGCGGCGCCCAGCGCGCCGAGGATCGCGGCCATCGCAGCTCGATGTCCGACTCCGTGCGCCGCGTGCGCAACGAGACTGGCGGCCAGGTGTTGAGCGTCGAGCGGATGCAGTACGACGGCCGCGAGATCAACCGGGTGAAATACGTCGACGACCGTGGTCGCGTGCGCACGATGGATGACGCGGGTCCCTCGCGTCGCGGTGGCAATGCGCCGTCGCGTCCGCGTGATGGCGGGCAGCCTGCACGCGGCGATAACCCCCCGCGCCCGTAGTCTTACGTAGAATCACGGCTCAACACGAGCACGTCCCGCGCGGCTACACACCGCGCCGCATTCCCAAGGAGAGTCCATGCGTATCCTGCTGGTCGAAGACGAAGCCCCTCTGCGTGAAACCCTCGCTGCGCGCCTGAAGCGCGAAGGCTTCGCGGTGGACGCGGCACAGGATGGCGAGGAAGGCCTGTACATGGGACGCGAAGTGCCGTTCGACGTGGGCATCATCGACCTGGGCCTGCCGAAGATGTCCGGCATGGAACTGATCAAGGCGCTGCGCGACGAAGGCAAGAAATTCCCGGTGCTGATCCTCACCGCGCGCAGCAGCTGGCAGGACAAGGTCGAAGGCCTGAAGCAGGGCGCCGACGACTACCTGGTCAAGCCGTTCCACGTCGAAGAACTGCTGGCGCGCGTCAACGCGCTGCTGCGCCGCGCCGCTGGCTGGAGCAAGCCGACGCTGGAGTGCGGCCCGGTGGCGCTGGACCTCGCGGCGCAGACGGTCAGCGTCAACGGCAGCAACGTCGACCTGACCAGCTACGAATACAAGGTGCTCGAGTACCTGATGATGCATGCCGGCGAGCTGGTCTCGAAGGCCGACCTGACCGAGCACATCTACCAGCAGGATTTCGACCGCGACTCCAACGTGCTCGAGGTCTTCATCGGCCGCCTTCGCAAGAAGCTCGACCCGGAAGGCGAACTGAAGCCGATCGAGACCGTGCGCGGCCGCGGTTATCGCTTCGCCATCCCGCGCACCGGCGAGGCCTGATGCGCCGCGCCGGCATCGCCTGCACTTGAATGCCCGCGCCACCTGCCGGCGGTACGCCGCCCGCGCCCGTCGGCCGTGACCGGTTCGACGGCTGGCGCCCGCGCTCATTGCGCGCGCGCCAGCTGCTGGCCGCCAGCCTGGCGTTGCTCGCCTTCCTCGCGCTGGCCGGCTGGGCGCTGGACCGCGCCTTCGTCGACACCGCCCAGGACAACCTGCGCCAGCGGTTGAAGAGCTACGCGCTGTACTACACCGACAAGGTGGAGTTCGGTCGCAATGGCACGCTGATCCCGCCCTACAACACGCCTGACCCGCGCTTCGACATGCCCGACAGCGGCATGTATGCGCAGGTGGTGCTGCAGGGCACGCCGCCGTGGGGCTCGAACTCCACGCTGGGGCCGGAGCTTCCGGTGCCGCAGTTGCTCGGCGCGCTGGACGAGTCGTTCGAAGGTCCGCTACCGATACGACGTGCCGATGGCACGGAAAGCGAGGCCTACCGCTACGGCGTGGGTTACGCGTGGCCAGCCACTCACCAGCACGGCGAAATCCCCTACAGCATCTACATCCTGGAAGACGCGCAGGCACTGAGTGCGCAGATCCGGGTGTTCCGCGGTTCGCTGTGGGTCTATCTGGGCGGTGCGGGCGTGATCCTGCTGCTGCTGCAGATGCTTGTGCTGCGCTGGAGCCTGCGCCCGTTGCGGCGGGTGATCTTCGAACTCAGCCGCGTGCAGCGCGGCGAGGCCTCGGGCATGACCGAGAGCCATCCGCGCGAACTGGAACCGCTCACCGACAGCATCAATGCCTTCATCGAGAGCGAGCGCGAGAACCTGGAGCGCCAGCGCAACACACTGGCGGACCTGGCGCACAGCCTGAAGACGCCGATCGCCGTGCTGCGTACGCAGATGGACAACAACGCCGATCCGGCCGCGCTGCGCGATGAGCTGGACGTGCAACTCAAGCGGATGAACAACCTGGTGTCGTACCAGCTGGCACGCGCGGCTTCGAGCGGCCACAAGCTGTTCTCCGCTCCCGTGCCGATCGAGCCGCATGCGGAAGAGATCGTGCGTGGCCTGGAGAAGGTCTACGCCGGCAAGGGCGTGATCTGCGAATTCGAGATCGACCCGCGCGCGCGTTTCCACGGCGAGACGGGCGACCTGCAGGAGCTGATGGGCAACCTGCTGGAGAACGCCTTCAAGTGGGCGCGCTCACGCGTGCTGCTGACGGTGAAGGTGGGCGCCACCGCGCCGCAGCGCCGGCCCGGGCTGTTCCTCGCGGTCGACGACGATGGTCCGGGTATCGCCGAGGACGACGTGGCCAAGGTATTGCAGCGGGGCGTCCGCGGCGACGAGCGCGTGCAGGGCCATGGCATCGGCCTGTCTATCGTGCAGGACCTGATCCGCGACTACCGCGGCGAACTCCAGGTGTCGCGATCGGAAGAACTGGGTGGTGCGCGCTTCGAAGTGCGGTTGCCGCCGGGCCTGTAGGTCGCGCTAGCGAGCCGCGAAGGGCGACGGACCGTAGAAGCGCCGCAGGTGCTCGGCCACCGCCGGCACCGACTCGGCCAGCACATCCGGCGCGGAGAAGTGGTACTCGGTCGCCACGGCGAAGAATTCTTCCGGCGCTTCCGCGGCGTAGGGATCCAGTGCGGTTTCGCGGCCCAGGTCCACCTGCATGCAGAAGTCGTCGTACGCGCGCTGGAAATCGCGTGCCCAGCGCGCATGCCATTCGCGGGGCAGAGGTGGCGTGCCATCCATTTCGCCATCGAGCACGTCCAGCTTGTGCGCCATCTCGTGCACGGCCACGCAGAAGCCCGCATCGGGTTCGGCCAGGTCGGTCTGCACGTCGGCCCACGACAGGATCAGCGGGCCCTGGTCCCAGGCTTCGCCGGACAGATCGTCTTCCCACTCGTGCAGCACGCCGGCGGCATCGGTGTGCGTGCGCTGCACGCGGAAGGCGTCGGGATAGACGATCAGCTGCGACCAACCGCGCAGGCCGGCCTCGCCGAACTCGAGCAGCGGCAGGCAGCAGAGCGCGGCGAGCTGGACGCGCTGTGCATCGTCCAGCGACAGGCCTGCCAGCGGCGTGATGGTCTTTTCGTGCAGGAAGCGTGCCGCCAGCGTTCGCAGGCGATCCGCGCGCGCGTCATCCAGCGCGGACGTCCAGGCGGTGTCTGTCCGGACGGCGTGCCACAGGGCGTCTTCGATGAAGGGGGCGGGGCGCCGCAAGCGGCGCAGCAGTCCAAGCACGGGTCGGTGCGGTCCGCGTCAGCGGAACATGCCCGGCAGGAAGCTGTGCCACTTGGAGCCGCGGCTGCGCGGCAGGGGGGTCTCGTCGTCATCGCCACCACCGCGCGAAGCAGGCGGGGTCAATGCCGTCGGAGCGGCGTACTTGCTGCGCACGGCAGTGGCGCGCGCGCGGCGCGCATCCGTGGCCGTCGGCACGGCATCGCCCGGACGGTCGGCGACGGCGCGATCGGCGACGTCCTGGCAGACCGTGGCGTTGCCATTGGAGATCGCGCGCCCGTTCTGGGCGAACACGGCCGCCGAGGCACCGAGGAGCAGCAGGGCAAGGCTGGCGCGAAGCATCGGTAGACTCCTGTCGGTCGGTTACGGCGGCCAGATGACGGCGCCGACTATAGCCGGAAAGACCCCTCCCCGGCACGAAGCGGGCGGGTCGTGCGACGAAACGCCGATACACGGCGACGGAACGAGGGAACCCGCGGACCGGCTGCTGCGTCGCAGCAGGTCGGGGGCGTCGGTTGCGGCAGACTGGCGCCCCATGCCCGCCGCCCCGGACCGCCCGCTGACCGCTCCCGCCCTGCGCTTGGCGCTGATCGCCGGCGCCCGGCGCGTCATCGCCGCCCGCGATGGGCTGAACCGGATCAACGTGTTCCCCGTGGCGGACGGCGATACCGGCAACAACCTCGCCTCCACCCTGGGGAGCGTGCTGCACGGGGCGCTGTCCCGGCCCAGCCAGCATGCCGGCGACCTGCTCAGCCAGGTCGGCAACGACGCCATCGACGGGGCGCGCGGCAACTCGGGCGCGATTCTGGCGCAGTTCCTGTACGGCGTCGCCGAGCGTGTGCGCACCCTGCCGGAACTGGACGCGCGCTCCCTCGCCGCCGCCGTCCGTCAGGGCGCGCAGAGCGCGCGGCAGGCGTTGGCGCAGCCGGTCGAGGGCACCATCCTCAGTGTCATCACCGCGTTCGCCGACGAACTGGATGCCGCGGCCGGCGATGGCGACGCGCCGGCCGACGCGCGCAGTGGTTTTGCGCGCGCGCTGGATCGCGCCCGCCGCGCGCTGGCCGACACGCCGCGGCAGATGGCGTTGTTGCAGCGTGCCGGTGTGGTGGACGCCGGCGCGCAGGGATTCGTCGACCTGCTCGAGGGTATCGCCGAGTTCGTCGAAGGCGGGCCGCGCGCCGTGCGCATGCGCGGCAGCGCGCCGCAGGCGGCCAACGATGCCGCCGAACCGCTCGGCCATGACCACGACATCGACCCGGCGCGACGCTGGTGCACCGAATGCCTGCTGTTGGGCGAAGGGCTGGACCGGCAACGCCTGCGCGTCGCGCTGGAAGCGGCGGGTGCGGATTCCATCGTGATCGCGGGGGGCGCGTCGCGGCTGCGCGTGCATGCGCATACCGGATCGCCGCAGGCGCTGTTCGATGCCTGCGCGGCGCAAGGCCAGGTGGAAGGCATGAAGGCGGACGACATGGTCCGCCAGCAGGCGGCCGCCGCACTGACGCAACCGCTGGTGATCGTCACCGACAGCGCCGCCGACCTGCCGGAGGACATCGGTGAGCGTTACGCCATCGGCGTGGTGCCGGCGCGCGTGGACCTGGACGGGCGCGATTACCTCGACAAGGTGGGGTTGTCCACGGCCGAGTTCTATCGGCGGATGGCGTCGTCGCGCCAACTTCCGCGCACCAGCCAGCCGCCGCCGGGCGATTTCCGCCGGCAGTTCGAACTCTCGCTGGCGCATCACGCCCGCGTGCTCTACGTCGGCCTGTCGCGGGCGCTGTCCGGCACGCTGCAATCGGGCGAGCACGCGGCGGCACGCGACCCGGGCGCGCGCGTACGCGTGTTCGACACGATCAACGCGGCGTGCGGGCAGGCGCTGCTGGTCTGGCGCGCGGCGGAACTCGCCGCGCAGGGGCAGGGCGAGGCCGAGGTGGTGGCGGAACTGGAGCGCCTCCGTCCGCTCACGCGGATGTGGGCGATCGCCCCGGACATCTCGCACGCGGTGCGGGGCGGGCGCATCCCGCGCTGGGCCGCACCGATCGCGCGGCTGAGCGCGTTGACACCGATGGCGAAGATGAGCATCGACGGCCGCATGGTCGTGGCGGGACTATTGCTTACCCGCGCCCAGGCACCCGAAGCCTTCGCACGCCGCGTCGCACGCGCGTTGCCGGGCGACCAGCGCTGGCGCGTGATCGTGGGCCATTGCGATGCGCGGCCGGAAGCCGAACGCCTGCTGGCAGCGCTGCGCACGCGCCTGGCGATCGCCGAGGACCGCCTGGTGGACACCGGCGCGGCGATCGGCGCGCATGCCGGGCAAGGTGCGCTGATCGTCGCGGTGCAACCGGCGCCTGCAGACTGAGGCGTGCCCGCCGTGGCCCATAATGGCGCGATGCTCGTCTCCATCCTCCTGCTCGTCTCCGCCTACCTGCTTGGCTCGGTGTCCGGCAGCCTGACCCTGGGCCGGTTGCGTGGCGTGGACATCCGCACCCAGGGCAGCGGCAACGCCGGAGGCACCAATGCCTTCCGCACGCAGGGCGCGAAGTTCGCGCTCGGCGTGGTGCTGATCGACATCGGCAAGGGCGCGCTGGCGGCGTGGCTCGCGCTGCGGTTTGCGCCCGTGGATGGCGTGCTGCCCATCCGCGCGATGGCATGGCTGGCCGTATTCGCGGCCGCGCTCGGCCACGTATGGCCGCTGTGGCATGGATTCCGCGGCGGCAAGGGCGTCGGTACGCTGCTCGGGGGCGTTGCGGTCCTCTGGCCCGTCGCGCTGTTGCCGTTGTTCCTGGTGTGGGTCTGCGTGCTCGTCGCCACGGGTTATGTAGGACTCGCCTCCATCATCGCGACGGCATGTCTGCTGCCGTGGTCCCTCTGGTTGCGCGCGGATGGCGCGACGCAGCTGTTCGCGGCCGCCGCGGCGCTGCTGGTGCTGTTCACCCATCGCGCCAACGTGCAGCGCCTGCGCGCAGGCACGGAATCGCGCTTCGAGCGCGTGCGTGTCTGGCGTCGCCGCGCATGACGGGCGAACGCGACCTGCTGCTGCGCCTCGCCCAAGGCCCGGTGTCCGGTGACGCACTCGCGCGCGCCGTCGGCCAGACGCGCGCGGCGGTATGGAAGCGCATCGAAACCCTGCGCGAAGGCGGCGTGCGCATCGATGCGCAACCAGGGCGCGGCTACACGCTGGCGGTACCGGTCGAGCTGCTGGAGGCCGAGCGGATCCGTACGCAGATGCGACACCCCGCGTTGGTGTCGTCGCTCGATGTCGCATGGTCACTGGATTCGACCAACAGCGAACTGCTGCGTCGTAGCGCGCCTGCGCGGGGCAGCGACGTCTTGCTCGCGGAACAACAGACGGGCGGCCGTGGCCGGCGTGGGCGGCATTGGGCGTCGCCGATTGCGGCGAACCTGTATCTCTCGGTATCGCGACAGTTTTCCGGTGGGCTGGCGCGCCTGGGCGGCCTCAGTCTGGTGGTCGGCGTCGCCGTCGCCGAATCCCTGCGTCAAGCGGGCTACGCGAGTGTCGGCGTGAAGTGGCCCAATGACCTCCTTGCAGGCGATCGGAAGCTCGGTGGCATCCTCGTCGAAGGCGGCGGCGAACACGGCGGGCCGGTACGCGCGGTGATCGGCATCGGCCTCAACGTGCGCATGCCCGAGGCAGCGGCCAGCGGCATCGAGCAAGCGTGGACCGATCTCGCCATGCTGGGCGACGGTGAGGCGCCATCGCGCAATGCCATCGTGGCCGGCGTGCTGGATGCACTGCTGCCCGCGTTGGACCTGTTCGATGCGGACGGCCTGTCGCCGTTCCTGCCGCGCTATGCCGCGCTGGACGCGCTTGCCGGTCGCGCGGTCACCGTGCACGGGCCGCATGGCGACGAGCAGGGCATCGCAGACGGCATCGGCGACGACGGAGCCCTGCAGGTCAGAATCGGTGTGGAGCGTCGGCAGGTGCATGCCGGCGACGTCAGCGTGAGGGCGACATGACGCAGTGGGTGTTCGATCTCGGCAACAGCCGCCTGAAGGCGGCACCGCTGCGTGCGGATGGCAGTCTCGGTGATGTCGTTGCGATCGCCTACGAGGGCGATATCGCCGCCGAACTGGATGCGGCCCTCCCGCCTGCGACCACGCGTGCTGCATCGGCCGTGCTGGCCAGTGTCGCGTCTCATGCCCGCACGGCGGCCGTCGTGGCCTGGCTGACCGCCCGGTTCGGCGCCATTTCGATCGCCCGTACACAACCAGCGCTGGCGGGCGTGCGCATCGCCTATGCGGATCCGGCGCGACTGGGCGTGGACCGTTTCCTGGCCCTGCTCGCCGCGCATGCGCGGGGTGCGCAGGCATGGTTGGTGGTCGGTGTGGGCACGGCAATCACCGTGGACCTGCTGGACGCGGGGGGGCTGCACCACGGCGGGCGCATCGCGCCGTCGCCGACGCTGATGCGTGCGGCACTCGAGCAGGCCGCCGCGCAATTGCTGGCGCAAGGTGGCGACTACACCGAATTCGCCACCGATACGGCCGACGCGCTCGCTTCCGGCTGCGAGGGCGCGGCGCTGGGGCTGATCGAGCGGAGCCTGGCACGGGCGACCGACCTGCTGGGGACGCGGCCATCGTTGTTGCTGCATGGAGGTGGCGCCGAGGCCCTGCGTCCCGGCCTGCCGGATGCCGTGCATGCACCCGCGCTGGTGCTCGAAGGCCTGGCGCGCTGGACGCGTGCCGGTATCGACGACTGAGCCGGGCTGGCTAGAATCGACGCATGCTGATCCGTGCCCTGATCGTCCTGCTGGTGGTGCTGAACCTGGGTGCCGCCGCCTGGTGGCTCACCCGACCCGCACCTGCGCCCGAACCGCCGCCAGCCCTGCCGGCAGGCGTGGCTCGCCTGCAACTGGTGGGCGAGGATGCACCTGCTCCATCGGTGTCAACCGCACCCGCCATTGCGCCGCGCATGCCGGCCGTGTGCTTCAGCCTGGGCCCGTTCACCAGCGAGGCGGCGGCCACCCAGGCGCGCGACGCGATCGGCGCCGACCTGCTGCGGGCACAGCTGCGGGAGGCGCCTGGCGCCAGCGCCAACGGCTACCAGGTGGTGATGCCGCCGGCCGCCTCGCTGGAGGACGCGCAGGCCACGGCGGCGCGCATCGGTGCCGCGGGTTTCAACGATTTCCTCGTCGTGCGCCAGGGCGATCAGGCCAATGGCATCGCGCTGGGTCGCTACCGCAGCCGCGACGCGGCCGAGCGTCGACTCGCCGAATTGCAGGCGGGCGGCTTCACCGCGCAGTTGCAACCGGTGGGCCGTGCGGGACCCAGTCTGTGGTGGCTGGATGCCGGCGCCGCCGAGGGTGCGGACCCCGCCGCCTTGGCGCGTCGCGCGTCGAGCGCCGCACCGCAACCGCTCGAATGCGCGGCGCTGCGCTAGAATTGCCGCCCACGCCGCTTTAGCTCAGCTGGTAGAGCAACCGCCTTGTAAGCGGTAGGTCATCCGTTCGATTCGGATAAGCGGCACCACTCCGCGCCCGTGCCGCACCCCATGTGCTGCGATGCCACAGGGCCGTCATCGCCATCGGCATAGACTGGGCGCCTGTTTCCGCAAGGTGTGCCCATGAGTCGAGTCTTCCCTCCCGTGTCCCTGATCGGCGTGCCCACCGACGTCGGTGCCGGCCACCGCGGCGCCCGCATGGGACCCGACGCCCTCCGCATCGCAGGCCTAGGCGAAGCCCTGCTGGCGCGTGGGGTGGATGTCATCGACACCGGCAATGTGCAGGGACCCGCCAACCCGTGGACCGGCCCCGTCGCCGGCTACCGCCACCTGGATGAAGTCGTGGCCTGGAACCGCGCCGTGATGGACGCGACCGCCGCTGAACTCGCAGCTGGCCGCCTGCCGATCATGATGGGCGGCGACCACTGCCTGGCGATGGGGTCGATCACCGCCGTCGCCCGGCATTGCCGCCAGGCCGGCAAGACGCTGCGCGTGCTGTGGCTGGACGCGCATTCGGACTTCAACACCAGCGAGGTCACGCCGTCGGGCAACATCCACGGCATGCCCGTCGCATGTCTGTGCGGTATCGGCCCGGACGCATTGACGAAACTCGGCGGCGATTCCCCGGCGATCACACCCTCGATGGTCAGGCAGATCGGCATCCGCTCGGTCGATCCCGAGGAAAAGAAGCTGATCAAGGACCACAAGGTCGATGTGTACGACATGCGCTACATCGACGAGGTCGGCATGAAGCGCACCGTCGAGGCCGCGCTGGAAGGCATCGATGCGGGCACCCACCTGCACGTCAGTTTCGACGTGGACTTCCTCGACCCCAGCATCGCGCCGGGCGTGGGCACCACGGTGCCGGGCGGTCCCAACTACCGCGAGGCGCAGCTGGTGATGGAGATGATCGCCGACACCGGGTTGATGGGGTCGCTCGACATCGTCGAACTCAACCCCGTGCTGGACCGGCGCAACCGCACCGCCAAGCTCACCGTGGATCTGGTGGAGAGCCTGTTCGGCAAGTCCACGCTGATGCGCGACTGACGCCGGCGGCGCTGGGAAAACTGCGACTGAACGGCGGGAAGGAGGCTTCACGCGGCCTATACGGCGCGGCGTCGAAGGTGGCCACACACGCCGCCGCGGCGTCGGACGCACTCGCGGCGGCACCCCTTTCCACCAGGAGAAGACACATGAAGCGTGCGATGACCCTGCTGATGCTGGCCCTGTTCTCGACGGCGGTGCTGTCCGGTTGCAACACCATGGCCGGCGCCGGCAAGGACGTACAGAAGGTCGGCGAGAAGGTCGAAGACAAGGCGCAGGACTGCAAGGACGGCAAGTGCTGATCCATGTGTGATCGGAGACCCTGACGGGTCTTCCTGCAGGAAGGGCCGGGTTTCCCCCGGCCCTTTCTCGTTGCGGATTCCGCGTTTGGTCAGCCGGCAGCCAGTGTGGTTGAATCAGACTGCGCGGGTGGGGTAGCACGCCGGTCGGCCGGCCTGCCCGAGCCCCGGATCGTGAGTTCCGTCCACAGGAGTCGCTTATGAAGCGTTTCGTCGCGTTGATGCTGGTGTCCCTCTTCTCCATCGCTGTGCTGTCCGGCTGCAACACCGTCAAGGGGTTCGGCAAGGACGTGCAGAAGGTGGGCGAGAAGGTCGAGGATTCGTCCGGCAAGTAAGCCGGCGAACACCCCAAGGAAACGGGCCGCATCGCGGCCCGTTTTTTTTGCGTGCGCGATGCGTATTCATCGCTGCGAACGCATCGTCATGCGACTGAATCGTTCAGCCAAACATAATGGCGCGTTGACGGCCGCTTGATCGGATGGGAACGCGTCGTTTGCGATGCTGTTTCCGCGGCGCCCCCTGCCGCGAAATCTAGCGAGGCAACACCATGAACCAGGACATCATCGCCGGTAACTGGAAGCAGCTGAAGGGCAAGATCCAGGCGAAATGGGGCGACCTGACCGACGACGACTTCAAGGTCGCGCAGGGCAATGCCGAATATCTCGAAGGCCGGTTGCAGGAACGCTACGGCTACGATCGCGACCGCGCGCATACCGAAGTTGAGGATTTCCAGCGCAGCCTGCGTTCGGACAAGTCCGTGAACCACTGACCGTCTGATGTCGAGCCGAGCAGGACGGGCCGCCTCGCGCGGCCCGTCTGCGTTTTCGCCCTCAACGGTAGCGCGGCGGATCGGCGACGAAGCCACCGGGGAAAGCGGCAGGCGCGTCTTCGCGCCAGATCGGGCCGTGGCGGCGCGGCACGACACCAAGCGCCACGAGGCGCCGATACTCGTCGTAGCGCACTTCGCTCACCTGTTCCGGCTGCCGCGTCGCGCGCTCGAAGCCGGTCCGCGAGGTCGGCGCCCATTCGCGCTCCCCGTGGCCGGTGCCGATGCTCTGCGCGCGTGCGGACCCCTCGGCGGCAATGCTGCGTGATGCGCCTTCGGGTGCCGCGGCAGCGTCATTGGCTGTGCCACGTTTCTCCATCCGTCCGCGCGCGATCGGCGGCGGCGAGTACTGCGGGTAATAGGTGCGGGCTTCGCGGAACGCCGCCACGCCGATCACGCCGACGTTGCGCGGCCGGCCGGTGCGTGCGGCGTAGCTGTCGCCGAGATCGGTGAAGACGAACTGCGCCACGTCATGCATCGATTTGCGCCAGCCGCTGATCTCCGTCGTTTGCCATGGCTCCAGCACATAGCCGGCCTGCGACGGGTGCGCGGTCTGGCCGGTGACCGCGTTGACACCATCGACCGACAGCACCACGAGCACGCGCTCGCCGGTCGTGTTGGTCAGGCGGACGCTGTAGCGGTGGCCAGGTGATCCGGCGACCCACACATCGCCCCGGTGGGGATGCTGGGACAGCCACTCGCCGGTGTCGCGGTCGACCACGCTGACGTCGATCAGCGGGCGGGCATGGGCGGGGGCGCAGGCGGCCAGGAGCGCCAGCATGGACAGGGAAGCGAGGATGCGATGCAGCATGTCCGTTCTCCAGGTGGGGACGATGCTGGGAACGCACCGCCGGCCACGGTGGGGTTGCCCGGGGCGACGGGCGCGCGAACGGTTAAGCCGCCAGTGGGCCGCGCCTGCGACGCCATGTCGCAGGCCCGCCCCCGGCATCGCCCGGCCCCAGCCGGTAAACTGGCCGCTTTCCCGCACGCCCCCGCTTCGCACATGACCACCCGCGTCCTTACCGGCATCACCACCTCGGGCACACCGCACCTGGGCAACTACGTCGGCGCCGTGCGCCCCGCCGTGGCCGCCAGCCGCGCCGCGGACACGGAGAGCTTCTACTTCCTGGCCGACCTGCACAGCCTCATCAAGGCGCAGGACCCCGCGCGCACCCAGCGCTCCACGCTGGAGATCGCGGCGACCTGGCTGGCCTGCGGCCTGGAGCCGGACAAGGTGTGGTTCTACCGGCAGAGCGATGTGCCGGAGATCACCGAGCTCACCTGGTTCCTGACCTGCGTGGCGGGCAAGGGCATCCTCAACCGCGCGCATGCCTACAAGGCCGCGGTGGACAAGAACAACGCCGACGGTGAAGACCCGGATGCGGGCGTCAGCGCGGGCCTCTTCATGTACCCGGTGCTCATGGCCGCCGACATCCTGATCTTCAACGCACACCAGGTGCCGGTGGGCCGCGACCAGATCCAGCATATCGAAATGGCGCGCGACTTCGGCCAGCGCTTCAACCACGTCTACGGCAAGGAGTACTTCACCCTGCCGGAAGCGCTGATCGACGACAACGTGGCCACGTTGCCCGGGCTCGACGGGCGCAAGATGAGCAAGAGCTACAACAACACCATCCCGCTGTTCGCGCCGCGCGAGGAGCTCAAGAAGCTGGTGTTCTCCATCCTGACCGACTCGCGCGGACCCGGCGAGCCGAAAGACACCGAAGGTTCGGCGCTGTTCCAGCTGTACCAGGCCTTCGGTAGCGCTGAAGAGACCCGTGCGTTCGCCCAGAAGTTCGTCGACGGCATCAGCTGGGGCGATGCCAAGCAGCAGCTGTTCGAACGCATCGATGCGGAGATCGCGCCGCTGCGCGAGAAGTACGAAGCGCTGATGGCCAAGCCGGCCGACATCGAGGCGATCCTGCGCGATGGCGCCCGCCGCCTGCGCGAGCGCTATGCCACGCCACTGCTGGCCGAACTGCGCCATGCGGTGGGCTTGCGCGACCTGTCGCAGCAGCCGGTGGTGGAGGCGAAGGCCGCGGCATCGAAAGCCGCGCTGCCGGCGTTCAAGCAATACCGCGATACTGATGGCCGCTTCTACTTCAAGCTCACGGACGCCGAGGGCAACGTGCTGGTGCAGAGCAACGGCTTCGATTCGCCGAAGGACGCCGGCAAGCTGATCGGTGTGCTCAAGCAGGCCGAGCAGGCGGACGCGATGGAGACGCCGGAGATCGTGCTGCAGGTCCCCGTCGGTGACGTGCTCGCGGCGTTGGCCGCGTTGCGCGCCGCGGAGGCCTGAGCCATGCCGTATCTGGCGGTCATCCTGTTCCTGCCCTGGTTCCTGCTGCTGGGGTCGCTCTATTGGCTGTTCCCGCGCCAGCCGCGCAATGCGCGCCGCAAGGGCTTCGATCTCGCCGCGCTGGCGGTGGCCTTCGTGCTCAGCTTCATCGGCATGCAGTGGGGGTACGCGCTGGGCGCCTCCGACGTGGGCACCGGTGCGATCTGGAAACAGGTGCTGGCCACGCTGGTGGCGTACGGCGCGTTCCTGTTCGTGCTGACGCTGGCGGTGCCGCTGCGCGGCTGGTGGCTCGCGCGCGGTTGACCCGCGCATGGATGAACCGTTCCACCAAAGGCGGGTCGTGCGGCCGCGTGTCGCGGACTAGAATCGGGTCATCCGTCCCCACACAGGCCCGCGGATGAGCCTCCACGGCATCCATACCATCGACACCGCGTTCCAACGCGATCACTTCGACGCCGCGTACCTGATCGTCGAGGACGGTCGCGGTGCGTTCATCGACTGCGGCACCAACCATTCCGTGCCGCTGTTGCTGGCCGCGGCGCAGCGAGCCGGCCTCGCGGCCACCGACATCGACCTGCTGATCGTCACCCACGTGCACCTCGACCATGCCGGCGGCGCCGGCCTGCTGATGCAGCACTTGCCGAACGCCACGCTGGTGGCGCATCCGCGCGCGGCCCCGCACCTCATCGATCCGGAAAAGCTCATCGCCGGTGCGACCGCGGTGTACGGCGAGGAAGAAATGCAGCGCAGCTACGGCGCCATCCAGCCCGTGCCGGAGGTGCGTGTGCGCATCGTCGACGATGGCGAAACCGTGATGCTGGCTGGCCGCGCGCTGGAATGCATCGATACGCCGGGCCACGCACGGCACCACCACTGCATCTGGGATGCGCGCAGCCGCAGCTGGTTCACCGGGGATACGTTCGGGCTGTCCTACCGCGAACTGGACGGGCCACAGGGCGCCTTCATCCTGCCGACGACCACGCCCGTGCAATTCGAGCCCCTGGCGTTGAAGGCCAGCATCGCGCGTATGGTCGAGCGAGCGCCCGTGGCGATGTACCTGACCCATTACGGCCCTGTGTCCGACGTGCCCCGCCTGGCGAAGGCGTTGTACGAGCAGATCGACGCGATGGTGGCGATCGCTGACGGGTGCGATGGCCGCGCAGACCGGCACCGTTGCCTCACCGCGGGTCTTACGGCGCTTTACCTGGAACGTGCCCACGCCATGCAGGTGCCGCTGGCGGACGAGGAGGTGGAACGCATCCTGGCCATGGACATCGAGTTGAATGCGCAGGGCCTGGGCGTGTGGCTCGATCGTGGGCGGCCGTGACCGTGTGCGTGCCTGTACCGGCGTGGGAGCGACGTCAGTCGCGATGACGGATGCCGGATTCGCGACTGACGTCGCTCCCACAACGATCACTTAGAATCCCGATGTCTCCACGCCAGGCGGTCTGCATGAAACATTCGTTCCCCCTGTTGCTGTCCTTGTGCGCGGTACCCGCGCTCGCCGCAGAGATTCCCGGTGGCGGCATCAGCGCCGACAACCTCTCGCGCCATGTGCGCGTGCTGGCGTCGGACGAGTTCGAGGGCCGCGCACCGGCCACGCCCGGTGAAGAAAAAACGATCGCCTACGTCGTCGACGCGTTGAAGCAGGCCGGCGTGCAGCCGGGAGGCGAGCAGGGCGGCTGGACGCAGGCGGTGCCGCTGGTCCGCGCGCAGGTGGACGGGGCAGTGACCGCATCGCTGCGCATGGGCGGCAACACGCAGACGCTCGCCAACGGCGAGGACGTCGTGCTGCAGAGCCTGAGTCCGGTCGACCGCATCGCGCTCGCCGACGCGCCGCTTGTCTTCGTGGGCTACGGCATCGATGCACCGGAGCGCGGCTGGGATGACTTCAAGGGCGTCGACCTGTCCGGCAAGGTCGCCGTGGTGTTGGTCAACGATCCTGATTTCGAGACGGAAGCGCCGGGCGCCTTCGACGGGCGTGCGGTGACGTACTACGGCCGCTGGACCTACAAGTACGAGGAACTCGCGCGCCAGGGCGCCGCAGGCGTGCTGATCGTCCACGAAACCGCACCGGCCGCCTACGGCTGGGCGACGGTGCGCGCGTCCGGCCTGTCGGCGGTGTTCGACATTCCGCGCGCGGACGCGGCGACGTACCACACGCTGCTGCGTGGCTGGATGCAGCGCGAACTTGCCGTGTCGCTCTTCAAGCGCGTGGGGCTGGACTTCGAAGCGGAGAAGCGGCGCGCGCAGACGAAGGCGTTCACGCCGGTGCCGCTGGGCGATGCGACCCTGTCCGCCGCGTTCACAGTCAAGCGCGACCAGGTGGTGACCCGCAACGTCATCGGTCGCCTCGAGGGTGCAGGGCGGCCGGACGAAACCGTCATCTATTCCGCGCACTGGGATGCGTTCGGTGTCGGCGAGCCGGATGCGGGGGGCGATCCGATCCGCCACGGTGCCGTCGACAACGCGACCGGCGTCGCGGCGGTGATCGAACTGGCGCGCGTATTCGCCGCCGGGCCGCGACCGCAGCGCTCGCTGCTGTTCATGGCGCTGACGGCGGAAGAGAAGGGCTTGCAGGGCGCGACGTACTACGCCGCCCATCCGCTCGCGCCGCTGGCGAAGACGGCCGCCGTGCTGAACATCGAGATGCTCAGTCCGGATGGCCCGACGCGCGACATCGCCTCGTGGGGCAACGGGCGCGTGTCGCTGGAAGGCGACCTCAGGCGCGTGGCCGAAGCACAAGGCCGGACCTATTCGCCGGACCCCAACCTGGAAGCCGGCTTCTTCTATCGCGCCGATCATTTCGCCTTCGCGCGCGCCGGCGTGCCGGCGATCACGGTGGGTGCGGGACTGGATCGCGTGGATGGTGGCGCCGCGAGCGGCAAGGCCCTGCGCGATGCCTACTTCGCCCGGTGTTACCACCAACCCTGCGATGCCTGGATACCGACGTGGAATGCGCAGGGACAGGCGCAGGACGTGGAGATCCTGTACGCGCTGGGCCGCGAGATCGCCGACGGCGACGCATGGCCGCGCTGGCTGGACGGTTCGGAGTTCAGGGCCGCGCGCGAGCGCAGCGGTAACGAACGCGAATAACACCCCGACGCGCGCTGTTCATGCAGTGACGCGCTATGCTGCGCGTCCCCGCAGAGTCTCCGGCATGTCCATGGCGCCCCTCCATGCAGTGGTCTACCAGAGCGAGGCGACGCGTCCGCTGGACGGGTCCGACCTCGATATCCTGTTGCTGGACGCGCGGATCAACAACGAACTCGCGAGCGTCACCGGTGTGCTGCTCTATGGCAACCAGCAATTCGTGCAGTACCTCGAGGGCGCGCGCGCCGACGTGGAGCAGATCTATGCGCGCATCACGCGCGCCAGCCAGCATCACCGCATCGAGGTCCTGGAGCAGGGTCGGGTGGAGACCCGCCGGTTCCAGCGCTGGCACATGGGTTTCGCGGAGGCGCCCCAGGGTGTCGTGCAGCAGTTGAGCCAGGCGCAGTGGCAGCGCGACGCGCCGTGGCTCGAGGATCACGTCGCGTCGTCACCCGGGCTGTCACGCCTGCTCGCGTTCTGGGGCGAGCAGGCGGTCCTCACACGCTGAGGCGTTCAGGGCCAGCGATTCGGCTCGGCGCGTGCGCTGCGTTCGTCCATCGGCACCACGCAGAAGCGGTGTCCCGTCGGCGCTTCCATCACCCACCAGCGATGGCGCACGTGCTGCACGCGCTTCGCGCCGAGCGCTTCCAGTCGCACGACTTCCGCCTCGATGTCGTCGGTCTCGATGTCCAGGTGCACGCGCGCTTCATGCTTCACTTTCTGCACTTCGATATGCAGGCCACCCGGGCCGGGTTCGAACTTGTCGTAGATGCCCAAGCCGCCATCGTCGGGATCGGTGACCTTCAATCCCAGGGCGGCGCTCCAGAACGCGGACGCGGCGGGCAGGTCGTCGACCTGGCTGTCGATGATGAAACCGGCGAGACGGCTGCGGTGGCTCATGGCGGCTCCTGCGGTGGGATCAGCGCCGCATCCTGCCACGCTTCGCGGTCAGGCGTCGTCCGCGATCGCCTGGCCGAACTGCAGCAGGAAGCCGTTGTTGTCGTACACGGCGAACTCACGCATGCCGTAGTCGAAGGTTTCCGGTGTGTAGCAGATGCGTGCGTGGTCGCGCACGGTGTCCCACAGCGCGTCCACGTCGGCCACTTCGACATAGAGCGAGCCGGTGAACGCGGGGGCGACGTCGCCCTCGTGGTCGTTCAGGCCGGACAGCATCAGCTCCGCACCCTCGCGGCGCAACGCGAGCCAGCCGTGCTCGGGCGCGCCGGCGGCGAGGTCGAAGCCCAGCACGTCGCGGTAGAACGCGAGCGTGCCGGGCAGGTCCGGCGTCCGCAGCATCGGCGTCAGCCGGCGGAACGTCACGCCGGCAGGGCCAGATCGTCGATCAGGGCCTTGAGGAAGCGCGCCGCTTCGCCGCCCGTGCAGGCGCGGTGGTCGAACGTCACCGACAGCGGGATCACCTTGTGCGATTCGAAACCGCCCATCACCGGCGTGACCTGGTGGCGCGCGCGACCGGCAGCAACGATGGCGACGCACGGCGGCACCACCACCGGTGTGGCGTAGCGGCCGGCGAACATGCCGAAGTTGCTCAGCGAGATCGTGTAGCCGGTCAGCTCCGACGGCGGGATGCTGCGGTCTTCCACCTGCGCGCGCAGGCGGTTGATGCTCTCGCGCACGCCACCGGCCTCCAGCAGGTCCGCATTGCGCAGCGCGGGGACGAACAGGCCGTCATCGGTGTCCACGGCGATGCCGATGTCGACGTGCGGGTGCAGCGTGCGGGTCAGCTTGTCGCCGTCGAACCAGGCGTTCATCGCCGGCACCGTCTTGCAGGCGCGCACGATGGCGCGGACGAGGCGGCCGGTCATGTCGTTGCCGGGCGTCCAGGCATGCACGTCGGCGTCGTCGCTGAGCGTGGTCGGGACGACCTTGGCGTGCGCATCGGCCATCACGCGCGCCATGTTCCGGCGTACGCCCTTGAGTTGTTCCGGTTGGCCGCTGACCGATACGCCCGGCGGCTGCGTGCGCATCGGCTTGCCGCTGGCGGACAGCGCGGTGCGCTGCGGGGCTGCGACGGGTGCAGGCATGGACGCGGGCGCGACGTTGCGCGCCGAGGCAGGTGCGGGCGCCGTGGTGCCGCGCGCAGAACCGTCGGCTGCGGCCTGCTTCACGTCCTGCATCGTCACCGCGCCGTCGGCACCGGTGGCGCGGACGCGCGACAGGTCGACGCCGAGCTTCTTCGCCATCGCGCGCACGGCCGGCATGGCCTTGACCCCGCCCACGGCGATCGCCTGCTCGGTGTGCACGGCGTTGGACGACTGCATGGCGCCGACCACGGTGCCGGCGTCGTCGCGCTCGCCACCGTCGTTCGCCGCCGCCACCGGAGCCGCGGTCGCAGCCTGTGCGAGCTGTTCCTTGGGCGGACCATGGTGATGGCCGGTGTCCTGGCCTTCGGCGCGCTGGGGGAGGCTGGCGTCAGGCTCGAACACGGCCAGCATGCTGCCGGTGATCACCACGTCGCCTGCCGCGCCCGCCAGCTTCGTCACCTTGCCGGACACGGGCGAGGGGACTTCGACCACGGCCTTCGCGGTCTCCATCGACACCAGCGGCTCGTCCAGCCGGATCACATCGCCTTCCTTGACGAACCATTCGACGATGGTGGCGTCCGGGAGGCCTTCGCCCAGGTCGGGAAGGTGGAAGGTCTTGCTCTCGCTCATTCGGAGGTCTCTTCGTAAGTCGTTTCGTGGGGCGACGCGTGGTCAGCCGTTCGCCATCGCCCGCTTCGCCGCCGCGACGATCTTGTCGACGCTGGGCAGGTACTTCATTTCCAGGCGGAACAGCGGGATGTGGGTGTCGTAGCCGGTGACGCGCTCGACCGGGGCCAGCAGGTCGTACATCGAGTGCTCGGCCAGGCGCGCCGCGATCTCGGCGCCGAAGCCCGCGGTGCGCGGCGCCTCGTGCACGATCACGCAGCGGCCCGTGCGCGCCACGGACTCGGCGATGGTGTCGAAATCGAGCGGTCGCAGCGTGGCCACATCGATGACTTCGGCGCTGATGCCTTCGCCGGCCAGCTTGTCGGCCGCTTCCAGCGCTTCCTTCACCTGCGCGCCCCAGGTCACCAGGGTGACGTCGGTGCCGTCGCGCAGCACGAAGCACACGTCCAGCGGCAGCGCTTCGCCGTCGTCGGCGACCACTTCCTTGTACTGGCGGTAGATGCGCTTCGGCTCCATGTAGATCACCGGGTCCGGATCGCGGATCGCGGCGAGCAGCAGGCCATAGGCGCGCTGCGGCGAGGACGGCATCACCACGCGCAGGCCGGGCACGTTGGTGAAGATCGCCTCGTTGGCCTCGCTGTGGTGCTCCGGCGCGCGGATGCCGCCACCCCACGGTACGCGCAGCACCATCGGGCAGTGCAGGCGGCCGCGCGTGCGGGTGCGCAGGCGGGCGGCGTGGCAGATGATGTGGTCGACCATCGGGTAGACGAAGCCGTCGAACTGCGCTTCGGCCACGGGCTTCATGCCCTGCGCGGCCAGGCCGACGGTCAGGCCGGCGATGGTCGTTTCGTCGAGCGGCGTATCCAGCACGCGTTCCGGGCCGAACTTCTGCTGCAGGCCCGCGGTGGCGCGGAACACGCCGCCGTTCACGCCCACGTCCTCGCCCAGCACCAGCACGGACTCGTCGTGCGCGATCTCCCAGGCCAGCGCCTGGGTGATGGCCTCGATCAGGGTGATCGCCGTCGGGGTCGCCACGGCATCCGGTTTCGCGACTGACGTCGCTCCCACAGTCTTGTTTTCAGAGTTCATCACGGTGCTCACGGGCGGTTCTCCGCGGCGATCGCGGCGGCGCGTTGTTGCAGCAGTTCCGGCGGCGGATCCGCATACAGGTAGTCGAACATCGCCTCGACCGGCTGCACCGGCGTGTTGAGGTAACTGTTGACCTCTTCGTCCACGCGTACGCCGCATTCCTCTTTCCATGCGGTTTCGTCGGCCTCGCTCCATACGCCCTGCGCGGTCAGCCAGGTGCGCAGGCGCGTCATCGGCTCGCGTTCCCAGCCGGCCTTCACCTCGGCGTCGTCGCGGTAACGGCGCGCGTCGTCGGCGGTGGTGTGGTCGGACAGGCGGTAGGTGACGAACTCGATCACCGTGCCGCCCTGGCCCTTGCGGGCGCGCTCGCTGGCGCGGCGCATGCCTTCGAGCACGGCGATCAGGTCGTTGCCGTCCACCTGCAGGCAGTGCAGGCCGCCGGCCAGGCCCTTCTGCGCCAGTGTCTGCGCGCCCGTCTGCGCGCTGCGTGGTACCGAGATCGCCCAGCCGTTGTTGATCACGCCGAGCACCAGCGGCAGTTCATAGGCGCCGGCGGAATTCAGCGCGGCGTAGAAATCGGTCTTCGACGAACCGCCATCGCCGCAGGTCGCCACCGCGATATGCGACTGCTTGCGCAGCTTGAACGACAGCGCCGCGCCGGCGGCGTGCAGGCACTGGGTGGAGATCGGCACGCAGAACGGGAAATCGATGCGCGCGTCGCTGTCGCGGTCGAAATCGCTGCCGCGCTCGTCGCCGCCCCAGTACATCAGCACGTCGCGCGGCTTCACCCCGCGCATGAACATGGCGCCGTACTCGCGGTAGCTGGGGGCGTAGACGTCGCCGGTGCGCATCGAGGCGCCGATCCCCACATGGGTGGCCTCATGGCCCAGGCAGCTGGCGTAGGTGCCCAGCTTGCCGGTGCGCTGCAGGGCGATGGCCTTGGTGTCGAACGTGCGCACGAACAGCATCTGCTTGAACAGCTCACGCAGGCGGGCGATATCGCGCCCGGCTTCGGGCAGGTCGTTGCGCACCAGGGTGCCGTCGGGGCCCAGGTACTGGAGGTATTCGATCTCGAAGCTTGCGGCGGTACTCATCTGGACGGTGTTCTCGTCGGCCGGCGGAATTGGTTTCAAATGTAATTTTAAGAGCGATGCGGCTGGCGGCTTTCGTGCAATGCAGCAAGACGGGGGTGCATGGCGATGGGCTGCGCGCAGAAACCGGTGCGGAAACAGGCGCTTGCCCCGCTGTCGTTCGGTGTCAGTCCGGCTGCGGCTGGCGTGGGCTGGACGTGATGCGCGTCGCGGGCTGCGCAAACGACAAGGGGCGCGGTTGCCCGCGCCCCTGTCGACCCCACGATGGCAGGAAAGTTCAGCGGATCCGCTGGACCAGGCGGTCGTGGTTGTTGCTGCCGTCCGGATCCGGCGTGTCGCTGCTCACGGTGGCCTCGAACTCGAAGGAGGTGCCACGCTTCGGCTTGCCGGGCACCACCATCGCGAAGGCCAGCGTCTGCACGCCCTTGGCCATGGCGCCACGACGCGTGCACTCGGCCTTCGACCCGTCGGCGGTGTCCTGCACGCGCGTGCACGACCAGCCGCTCGGCGCGGCGACCGCGGCGTAGCGGGCGTCCACGTTGCTCGACAGCACCACCTTGACCTGCTCGGCAGTGTCCGGGCCGGCGTTGCGCACCGGCACCAGCAGGGTGGCGATGGTATTGCGCAGCAGCGGCAGCGCACCGCCCGCCAGCTTCACCGACAGGTCGGCCTTGCGGGTCGGCAGCGCCGCAACGGCTACGGAGACCGACGCCGCATTGTCGCCATTGGCCGGATCGAGCACGGTGGAGTTGGCCGACACGCCCAGGCCCAGCGTGGTGCCCGCCGTGCTGGCCGGGACCACCGCATCGAGCGCGAACGTGGCCTCGCCGCCCACGGCCAATGCAGGCGTGGTGCAGGCCACGCGGGTGGTGCCCGCGGTCACTTCGGCCGCGGCACAGCTCCAGCCGGCCGGCAGCGTGGCCAGCGACGGTGCCAGTTCGGTGGAGAACACGAAGGCGAACGCCGCCGGCGATGCCGCGCCGGGACCTGCGTTGCGCACCGTGGCGGTGTAGCGCACGGTCTCGCCCACGTTGGCGGTGGCACGATCGGCCGACACCGTGGCCGACAGGTCGGCGCGGGCGAAGGACGGCACGCGGATGCTCAGGCGCACCGGGTCGTGGTCGGACGAGCGCAGGGCCAGTGTGGCGTCGCCGAAGTTGTCCACGCCGAAGTCCGCGTTGATGCGCGCATGGTCCACGCGCAGGCCGGCGTCCATCACCAGGGCTTCGTTGACCAGCACGTGGTCCAGCGTCTGCGCATTGCCCTCGAACGAGTACGAGTAGCGCTGCGCCGGATCGGCGATCAGCTGCGAGCCGTCGACCAGCGGCGTGGTGACCGGGCTGGCCATCCAGGTCAGCACCTGGTCTTCCGGCGCGGCCTCGCCCTTGATGATGCCCATCACGTCGACGTAGCCGTCGTTGAACTCGAACGCGTTGAAGTCGCCGACCAGCACGATCTTCTCGTCCGGGTTCGCCTGCTGCATCTCCTGCACCAGCTGCGCCAGGTAGACCGCCTGGGCGCCGCGCTTCACCCGCACGCGCTCGCCGCCGGTGGCCCAGCCGCTGCTGCCGGGCAGGGTGTCGTTGATGTCGTTGAGCGAGCGCAGGTGGTTGACGACGACCGTCAGCGGGTAGCTCGACGTGCCGTCCTGGTGCACGCGGGCGCGCAGGCGCAGCGGCGGACGGTCGTTGAGCAGGCTGGTGGTGCCGTTCGGGTTGGCGATGGTGGTTTCCTTGCCGAACTGCGCGACGTCCAGCACCTCGACGCGGGCGATGCCGCCCGCGGTCAGGCGCGAACTGACCAGGAAGCCGACGTTGATGCCGCCCACGTCGTTACCCGACTGCAGGTACGGCACGTAACCCGGGCGCGTAGCGCAGGTCGCGTCGATGCGCTCGGACAGCAGCTGCAGCACGCGCAGGTTCTCCACTTCCACCGCACCCAGGATGTCCGGGGTCTTCAGGTAGTCGCAGATCGCCAGCGCCGCCTTGGCCAGGCGCTTGTCCAGCGCTTCCGGTGTCAGCGTCACCGCACCATTGCTGTCGTTGACGTCATCGAACAGCCGCAGCAGGTTGAAGCTGCCGACGGTGACTTCGTCGTAGGCGGCGTCGTTGACGGCTTCCGGTGCGATGCCGCCGGTGACCGTCGGCGGCGTCGCCACGTCGGGCAGCAGTGCCCAGGTGCCAGCGAAGTAGTCGAGCACGCCGAGCAGGCCGGCGACATCGGCACCGGTATCGGCCGAGAGCGGCGACGCGCCGACCTGGCCGCGGCTGCGCACCATCAGGCGTTCCTGATTGGTGTCGAAGCGCGGCGGGTTCTTGCCGGCCGGCAGGGTGATGGCATCCATCACGGCGATGCCTGGCTCGCGGAACGGGCGCGCCACGCCGGGCAGGGCGACATGGAAAACGCCATCGCTGAAGGACAGCGCGTCGTTCTCGTCCAGGCTGCCGCCGGAGGGCGCGATCACCACCGATTGCGCCACGCTGACGCGCATGCCTTCCAGGCGTTCCAGCGTGCCGGGCAGGGCGTCGGGGCCCAGTTCGGCGGCGGTCAGTTCGATCGCGGCAGGCAGGGCGACGCCGGTCTCCAGCACCTCGACCGTCGGCGTGACGATCTCGGTGATCGCCAGCTGGTGCGGGTTGGACGACGGGGTGTATTCCTCGACCGTGCCGGTCACGCGCACGCGGGTGCCGACCGCGGCGGTGGCGGGCGGCGCGCTGCTGGTGAAGACGAACACCGCATCGGACGTGGCCGGATCGCCATCGTCGTTGGCGGCCTGGAGGAAGAAGCCGTTGTTGAACTTGATCGCGGTGACGATGCCTTCGGTCACCACGCGCTTGCCGTTGTGTGGCGACAGCAGGCCGTTGCCCTGGATCTGCGCGATGGTCAGCGCCAGCGGCGGGTCCGGCGGTTCCGGCGGCTCGGCGCCGCTGTTGCGCGGATTCGGCGCGCCGACGGCGAAGTCGGCGCCGTTGTTGTTGGTGTCGATGCTGCCGTCGCCGCCACGCAGCGCGGCGGTGGTGTTGCTGAGCGTGCCGGTCGGCGCGCTGCCTTCGAAGCAGTTGGCGGCGCTGCCGAAGCCGACGAAGTCGGCCACGTTGGCATCGGCGGTCGGGCAGGCGCCCGTCAGCGCGGTGGTGCTGCGGCTCAGCGCGACCTTGCCGGCGGTGCCGCTCATCGCGATGGTGCCTACCGCATCGGGCGTGGGCAGGTCCACCGTGCCGCCGGCGCCCTGCGCCTGCTGGACCAGGTAGAAACCGCCGGCCGGAATGCTGCCGCTGAGGGTGGTGCGTCCGCTCCAGGTGGTGCCCGCGGAGGAGGTGTACTGCACGCTCCAGCCGGTCAGGTCGACCGCGGTCGGGCCGTTGTTGCGCAGCTCGATGAAGTCGTTCTTCAGCGTGGCGCCGCTGTTGCCGCCGCCGCCATAGACCTGGCTGATGACCACCTGCGCCTGCGCCGACGAGGCGGCGAAGAGCAGGGCGAAAGACGCGAACACGGCCGCAAGGCGGCCCCGTGGCATTTCCATGTTACGGACTCTCCCTCAGTGGATTTAACGCCGACCCCCGCGGGAGCGGTGCCGCCCCCGGCCGACGCAATGTAGCGGAAGCCTGTGGTACACGCATTGCATGGGCATGACATAAGTGTCGGTTTTCCATCACCTTGCCCGGGTCGCCCGCCCTCATCGGTTACGCTGGCGCCCCTGCCGCCGCCCAGGTGGCGTCCCGGTTGATCGACGGATGGCCGTAGAAAAGAACGAGCGCCCGCTGGAAGCAGGCATCCACACCGACCTCTCCGGCCGCATGAGCTATGGCGGCTACCTGCAGCTGGACCGCCTGTTGTCCGCGCAGCACCCGGTGTCGAACCCGCCGCACCACGACGAGATGCTCTTCATCGTGCAGCACCAGGTCTCGGAGCTGTGGATGAAGCTGATGATCCATGAGCTGCGCGCGGCGATCGGTTTCCTCCAGCGCGACCAGGTCTGGCAGTGCCGCAAGGTGATGGCGCGCGCCAAGCAGGTGCTGCGCCAGCTGACCGAGCAGTGGTCGGTGCTGGAGACGCTGACGCCGTCCGAATACATGGGCTTCCGCGACCTGCTCGGCCCGTCGTCGGGCTTCCAGTCGCTGCAGTACCGGACCATCGAATTCCTGCTGGGCAACAAGAACGCGGCGATGCTGAAGGTGTTCGCCCATGACCCCGAAGGCCACACCGGCCTGGAGGCGGTGCTGGACGCGCCCAGCCTGTACGACGAGTTCCTGATGTACCTCGCACGCTGGGACCATGCGATCCCCGCGCAGCACCTGCAGCGCGACTGGCGCCAGTCGCATGCCGCCGACACCGCGCTGCTGCCGGTGTTCGAAGCGATCTACGAAGACACCGACCGCTACTGGCGCGAGTACTCGCTGTGCGAGGACCTGGTGGACCTGGAAAGCCAGTTCCAGCTCTGGCGCTTCCGCCACATGCGCACGGTGATGCGCATCATCGGCTTCAAGCGCGGGACTGGCGGCTCCAGTGGGGTGGGCTTCCTGCGCCAGGCGCTGGAGCTGACCTTCTTCCCGGAACTGTTCGACGTACGCACCTCGATCGGCCCCGATCGCTGACCGGCGGGCGGGGCTTTTGGGTCGAAATCCCCTTGAAAATCAGCGAATTGACTCGCTGAACAGGCCAAACGGCCGTTACACCACCGGTGTTTCAGCGATTTGACGGAGCCCAGCCGGGTCGGTGATCCTCGCCCGTCCCCCGCGCTCGTTGCAGGGGAAACCGAAATCCTGAACCACTTTTTCTAGGGGGAGCCCGCATGAGCGGAGCCGTCGACACATCAACGCCGGAACGGATACCGGAATTCAAGCAAGTCCTGGGACATCCGCGTCCGCTGTGGATGCTGTTCATGTCCGAATTCTGGGAGCGCTTCGCGTTCTACGGCATCCGCTGGGCGATGGTGCTGTACATCGTGGCGCAGTTCCATGGTGGCGATGCCTCCGGTGAGAAGCCGGCAAGCGAGCTGTACGGCGCCTACCTGGCATTGGTTTATGCCGGCGCGATCTTCGGCGGCTACGTCGCCGACAAGCTGATCGGTTTCCAGCGGTCCATCCTGCTGGGTGCGGTGTTCATGTCGGTGGGCCTGTTCCTGCTGGCATCGCCGAGCGAGGCGATGTTCAAGCTGGGTCTGGCCACGATCATCGTCGGCAACGGTCTGTTCAAGCCGATCATCTCCACCATGGTGGGCAAGCTGTACGCGCAGGGCGACGCCCGCCGCGATTCGGGCTTCACCATCTTCTACATGGGCATCAACATCGGTGCGCTGCTGGCGCCGATCGTCACCCAGTACCTGGCAAAGAAGGTGTTCGGCATTGAAGACATGCCGGCCTACAAGGTGGTCTTCATCGCTGCGGGTGTCGGCATGCTGCTGAGCCTGGTGTGGTTCTGGTTCGGTCGCAAGCAGCTGGAAGGCATCGGCCTGCCGGCCGCGCACCAGACCGGTCCGCGTAACGTCAGTCTGGTGGTGCTGTTCGGCGCCGTGATCGGCATCCCGATGTTCTACGCCCTGCTGACCATCGATGCCAACCTGTTGCAAGCCATCCTGATGGCACTCTTCGTGATCCCGGCAGTGATGCTGGTGGTCGAAGGTCTGCGCGAGGGCAAAGTCGCGCGCGACAAGGTCATCGCGATGCTAGTGATCTTCGTGTTCAACGTGCTGTTCTGGATGTTCTTCGAGCAGGCAGGCAGCTCGTTCAACTTCCTGGCCGATCGCATCGTTAACCGCGACATCGGCATGGAAGGCTTTTTCCAGATGTTCGCGGGCACTAACGATTTCCCGGTGTCGTGGTTCCAGTCGGTCAACTCGGTGGCCATCATCGCGCTGGCGCCGGTGCTGGCTTGGCTGTGGGTCAAGATGGGCAAGAACAACCCCATCATCCCGCGCAAGTTCGGTCTTGGCCTGATCTTCAACGGCCTCGCCTTCCTGCTGCTGATGTACGCGCTGTCCAGCCTGGTCGACGGCAACGGCAAGATCCCGTTCTGGACTTTGTTCATGGTCTACGTCATCCAGTCCGTGGGCGAGCTGTGCCTGTCGCCGATCGGTCTGTCGATGACGACCAAGCTGGCGCCGTCGCGTCTGGCCGGCATGGCGATGGGTTGCTGGTTCCTGTCGATCGCGATCGGCAACAACATGGCCGGCATCTTCGCGGGCAAGGTCAGTGGCGAAGGCGGCATGACCGTGCAGTCCGCGCATGCGGGTTACACGTTCGGCTTCTGGGCGCTGGTCGGCGCAGGCGTGCTGCTGTTCCTGATCGCGCCGCTGATCCAGCGGCTGATGCACGGCGTGAAGTGATCCAAGTCGACCCGGCGTCCGCCGGGTAGTCAGGAAAAAGAACGGCGGCCATCGGCCGCCGTTCTACGTTTCTAGTAAGGGAAAACCTCAGCCTTCGATGCGCTTCACGCCTTCGCCGGCCAGCTTGTCGATCAGCTGGTCGAGCATGGCGCGTTCCTCGTCGCTCAGCGGCTCCAGCATGCGCTGGTGGTACTCGATCACCATCGGCGCGACTTCGTCGTAGACCCGGAAGCCTTCGTCGGTCAGCGCCAGCACCGAGCGGCGGCGGTCGTCACCGTGGATCTCGCGCTGGATCAGCGCCCGCTCCAGCAGGCGGGCCACGGCCCGGCTGACCGCCACCTTGTCCATGGCGGTGCGGTTGGCGACTTCGCCGGCGGACAGGCCCGGGAAGCGGCCCAGCACGGCCATGACCCGCCATTCGGTGATGGCCAGGCCGAAACGGCGGTGGTATTCGCGGGAAATCGCCCCGCTGATGCGGTTGGAGAGCACACTCAACCGGTAGGAGAACAGGCGGTCGAGGTCGAAATCGGCGTGGATGGCGGGGCTGGCTGGCTGGCTCATGCTGCGCTGCTACTTGTGGGTGGTTTCAGCTGAAACTATATTGGAGCGTATTCCGGCAAGCCTAGCGAGGTGCCCCATGAACGCACAACCCAACACCGGCATGAAGCCGACCACGTTCGACAACCCGATGGGCATCGACGGGTTCGAATTCGTCGAGTTCGCCGCGCCCGCCGGGCAGGCCCAACACCTGCACGACTATTTCCGCAAGCTCGGCTTCGTCCAGGTCGCGCGCCACAAGACGCGGCCGATCAGCACCTATCGCCAGGGCGACTGCACCTTCCTCATCAACGAGGACCCGGACTCCTTCGCCGCCCGCTTCGCCGCCCAGCACGGGCCGAGTGCCTGCGGCTTCGCGATACGCGTGAACAAGCTGGCCGAGTGGGCGCGCATGCAGGCGTTGAAGAACGGCGCCGAGTCGTTCGACGCCGCCGACGAACTGACCAAGGCCGTCGCTGCGCCGGTCATCAAGGGCATCGGCGACTGCATGCTCTACATCGTCGACCGCTACGACACCGAAGGCACCATCCACGACCCGGACTACGAATACCTGCCCGGCGTGGAGCTGATGCCGAAGGGCTTCGGGCTGACCTTCATCGATCACCTGACCCACAACCTCTACCACGGCAACATGGCCAAGTGGGCGGACTACTATGAGCGGCTGTTCAACTTCCGCGAGATCCGCTACTTCGACATCAAGGGTGCGAAGACCGGCCTGCTGTCCAAGGCGATGACCGCGCCGGACGGCATGGTGCGCATCCCGCTCAACGAGTCCAGCGACCCGAAGAGCCAGATCAACGAGTATCTGGACGTCTACAAGGGCGAGGGCATCCAGCATATCGCCTGCTTCACCGACGACATCTACAGCACGGTGGAACGGATGCGCGAAGCGGGCGTCGAATTCCTCGATACGCCGGACACCTACTTCGACGTGATCGACCAGCGCATCCCGAACCATGGCGAAGACGTCGCGCGCCTGGCGCGCAACAAGATCCTGATCGATGCCGACGTGGAGACGAAGGAGCGCAAGCTGCTGCAGATCTTCACCCAGAACGCGCTGGGCCCGATCTTCTTCGAGATCATCCAGCGCAAGGGCAACGAGGGGTTCGGCGAGGGCAACTTCCAGGCGCTGTTCGAGAGCATCGAGCGCGACCAGATGAAGCGCGGCGTGCTGTAATCGCACCATCTCCCGAGGTCCACGCGGCATGAGCGCATCGGATTACCAGACCGGCTTCGCCAACCACTTCGCCACGGAAGCGGTCGCGGGCACGCTGCCCGAGGGCCGCAACTCGCCGCAGCGGGTGGCGCACGGGCTCTACGCCGAACAGCTCAGCGGCACGGCCTTCACCGCGCCGCGTGCGGAGAACCGCCGCAGCTGGCTGTACCGCATCCGCCCGGCGGCGATGCATGGCACGTTCGCGCCGTACGCGCAGCACCGCCTGCACAGCGACTTCAGCGCCGGCCCGGTGTCGCCGGACCAGATGCGCTGGTCGCCGCTGCCGATGCCGGACACGCCCACGGATTTCGTCGACGGCCTGTACACGATGGCCGGCAACGGTTCGCCCGAGGCGCAGCACGGCGTCGGCATCCACCTGTACGCGGCCAACCGGTCGATGCAGGGGCGCTACTTCTATGATGCCGACGGCGAACTGCTGATCGTCCCCCAGCAGGGGCGGCTGCGGATCGCCACCGAGTTCGGCGTGATCGATGTCGAGCCGCAGCAGATCGCGGTGATTCCGCGCGGCGTGCGCTTCCTGGTGGAACTCACCGACGGTGAGGCCCGCGGCTACGTCTGCGAGAACTTCGGCGCGCACCTCCGCCTGCCCGACCTCGGGCCGATCGGTTCGAACGGCCTGGCCAATCCGCGCGATTTCGAAACGCCGGTCGCCGCCTACGAGAACGTCGAGGGCGAGTTCGAACTGATCGCGAAGTTCCAAGGGCACCTGTGGCGCGCGGACATCGGGCATTCGCCGCTCGATGTGGTGGGCTGGCACGGCAACTACGCGCCGTACCGCTACGACCTGCGCCGCTTCAACACGATCGGCTCGATCAGCTACGACCACCCGGATCCGTCGATCTTCCTGGTGCTCACCTCGCCCAGCGATACGCCGGGCGTGGGCAACATGGATTTCGTGATCTTCCCGCCGCGCTGGCTGGTCGCGCAGGACACGTTCCGTCCGCCGTGGTTCCACCGCAACATCGCGAGCGAGTTCATGGGCCTGATCCACGGCGTCTACGACGCCAAGGCCGAGGGTTTCGCACCGGGCGGGGCGTCGCTGCACAACTCGATGACCGGGCATGGGCCGGATGCGGCCACGTTCGAAAAGGCGTCGAACGCCGACCTGTCCAAGCCTGACGTCATTGCGGGGACGATGGCCTTCATGTTCGAGACGCGCGCGGTGATCCGTCCCACCCGCCAGGCCGCCGAGGCTCCGCACCGCCAGCGCGACTACCAGGCCTGCTGGGCCGGCTTGCGCAAGCACTTCACGCCGCCGCGCGGCTGAGCGGTATCAGGTCAGCGCGACGGCGTCGTTCCGCGCCAGTCGCGCCTGCAGCAGCGACACATCGTCCACGGGCAGCGCTTCGAGCAGGCGCTCGCGGATGCGTTGGGCCAGCGTCGCGGCGACGTGGCCCTCGAGGAAGCACAGCGCGTCGCCCAGTGCGCCGAGCATCGCGTCCTCGTCCAGCCGGGACTGCAGGCGGTCACGATGGTGGCGCGCGGCCGCATCGCGATGCAGGTCGAGCATGCCGGACAGATAGATACGGGCGGCCACCCGCGAGCGCCGCGGTCCTGAAGTGGGCGCTGTCGCGGGCGTCGGCGCCCGGGCTGCCGAGGACGACGACGCGGTGAGGTAGCCCTCCCGCACCAGGCGCTGGATCAGCAGCGGTGCATCCTGCCCCAGCAGCTGCACCAGATCGTCCAGGCCGCGCTGGCCGTCGCACAGGATCAGTGCACGGCGCTCACGCATGCCCAGCGCGCCACCATGGGCCTGGAGCGTCGTGCGGGCGAGATCGGTCTTGGACGGGCGCATGCGGGAGCCGAGGGGAGCTGGCGCGCAGGCTAGGACGTGGCCATGAAGTGCGGATGACAGGCCGTGTTCGCGGCGACTTAACGCGTAAACGTTAGTCTTCAGGTTTGTGCATAGGAGAGAGAGCCGATGAAGTCGATGCTGCCGATCGTGATGGTCGCTGCCCTGTTGTCCGCCTGTCAGCGCGAGGAGGCGCCGGCCGCGGCCGATGCGGAGCCCCTGAGCACGGCGGCGAGCACCCCCGTGGCGGAGACCCCTGCGCCGGTCCCGGCGGTCGACGACACGGCGGCACCGGCCGGGCCGGTCAGCCAGGCCAGCTTCCTCGGCTACGGCGACATGAAGCTGGGCAGCACCGTGGAAGAAGCGCGCGCTGCCTGGGGCGGTGAGTTGAACGGCGCGCCGATGGAAGGCACCAGTTGCCACTACCTGTGGCCGAAGTGGATCAGCCGTCCCGCCGACTTCGCCTTCATGATGGAAGAGGGCAAGTTCGTCCGCTACGACGTGGGCATCGACAAGGAAACCGCGCCCGGTGGCGGCAAGGTGGGCATGAGCGTGGACGAACTGCAGAAGCTCTACGGCGGCGCGTTGAAGGCGACCCCGCACAAGTACGTGCAGGGCGGCCAGTACCTGTCCATCGAGGCCGGCGACGTCGCGCCGACCAAGCTGATCTTCGAGGCCGACGCGGCCGGCAAGGTCACTTCGTGGCGCGTGGGCCTGGCGCCGCAGGTGGAGTACGTCGAAGGCTGTTCCTGAGGAAGCGGGGCGGCATAGAATCCCCGCAATCCACGAGGGGAGTGCGGGGCGATGACGGAAGCCTGGGGTTACTTCGCGCTGGGCCTGGTGCTGCTGGCACTGGGCGGTGATTCCATCGTCAAGGGCGCATCGGGTCTCGCGCAGCGGTTCGGTGCATCGCCGTTCGTCGCCGGCCTGGTGCTGATCGCCTTCGGCACGTCGCTGCCGGAGCTCGCGGTCAATGCACGTGCGATGTGGGTCGGGTCCCATGAACTCGCCCTCGGCAATGCCGTGGGCAGCAACATCGTCAACCTCGGCCTGACCCTCGGGCTGGCCGCGGTGGTCGCGCCGGTGGTGATCCGCATGCGCCTGCTGTCGCCGCTGCTGGTACTGCTGGCGGTCGCCACGCTGGCGCTCATCGTGTTCGGTTTGGATGGCGTGGTCAGCCGGATCGAAGGCATGGCGCTGCTGCTCGCCTTCGTCGCCATGCTGGCATTCCTGCTGGCGCGTGCGCCGCGGGAGGATGCCGCGGTGCGGGCCGAGATCGAAGCCTACGCGAGCACGCGCACCGACCTGTGGATGAATCTGCTGCGCTTCGTCGTGGCCGCTGTATTGCTGTACTACGGCGCACGCTGGGTGGTGCAGGGCGCGCCAGTGATCGGCGCGCAGTGGGGCCTGTCGCCGCTGCTGATCGGTTTGTTGCCCGTCGCGATCGGCACGGCGCTGCCGGAGATCGCCGCCGCGGCGATGGCCGCGCGACGTGGCCAGGGCGATATGGTGGCCGGTCATGTGATCGGTTCGAGCCTGTTCAACCTGCTGGTAGTGGTCGGCGGCATGGCGGCGTTCCGTCCACTGTCGTTGCCCGAATCGTTCGTGCGGCTCGAGCTGCCCGCCGCGATCGCCTTCGTGGTCGTGCTCTACCCGATGCTGCGCGGCGACCTGCGCGTGAGCCGCCTGGAAGGCGGCCTGCTGCTCGTGGCCTTTTTCGGCTGGCTGGTGCTGGAGATCGCACTGCTGGCCTGAACCGCGGGTCAGGCAGGGCGTGACGGGTTTGTTAAACTCGGGCGGATTGCTCGTGAATGACGCATTCCCTGCAACGCAAGGCGGTTGATGATCCCTTTCCTTGAAATCCTGCTGGCGCTGCCCTTCGTGCTCGCGCTGGTGGTGGCGCTGGCGCGCGGCCTTCCGCGCGGCGCGACCGCATGGCTGGCCGGGCTCGCGCCGCTGCTGGGCCTGGTGCTGCTGGCGTGGATGACGCCGAGCGTGCTGCAGGGCTGGAACGTGCGCGCCGAGCATGCGTGGTTGCCGCAGATCGGCCTGGATTTCACCCTGCGCCTGGACGGATTGGCCTGGATGTTCGCCGGCCTCGTGTTGGCGATCGGCGCGCTGGTGGTGATCTACGCGCGCTACTACCTCAGCGAGAAGGACAGCGCGCCGCGCTTCTTCGCCAGCCTGCTGCTCTTCATGGGGTCGATGCTGGGCGTGGTGCTGGCCGGCAACCTGTTGTTGCTGGTGGTGTTCTGGGAACTGACGAGCATCAGCTCGTTCCTGCTGATCGGCTTCTGGTCCCATCGCCAGGATGCACGCGAAGGCGCGCGGATGGCGCTGGCGATCACCGGCGCCGGCGGTCTCGCCTTGCTCGGCGGTGTGCTGCTGATCGGGCGCATCGTCGGTAGCTACGACCTGGACGTGGTGCTGGCGTCCGGCAATCTCATCCGCGCCAGCGCGCTGTACCCCTGGGCACTGGCCCTGGTGCTGGCGGGCGTATTCACCAAGAGCGCGCAGTTCCCGCTGCATTTCTGGTTGCCGCACGCGATGGCCGCGCCCACGCCGGTGTCGGCCTACCTGCATTCGGCGACGATGGTGAAGGCGGGTGTGTTCCTGCTCGCGCGCCTGCACCCGGCGCTCGCGGGCACCGACCTGTTCTTCTACGTGGTGACCACCGTCGGCGCGCTGACGCTGCTCGTCGGTGCGTGGTTCGCGATTTTCCAGCACGACCTCAAGGGGCTGCTGGCGTACTCCACCATCTCGCACCTGGGCCTGATCACGCTGCTGTTCGGCATCTCCACGCCGATGGCCGTGGTGGCGGGCGTGTTCCACATCCTCAACCACGCCACGTTCAAGGCTTCGCTGTTCATGGCGGCCGGCATCATCGACCATGAAACCGGCACGCGCGACATGCGCCGCCTGGGCAACCTGCGCCGGTACATGCCGTGGACCAGTGCGCTGGCCATCATCGCGTCGCTGGCGATGGCCGGTATCCCGCTGCTCAACGGCTTCCTGTCGAAGGAAATGTTCTTCGCCGAAGCGATCGACATCCCCGGACACCGGGCGATGCGCGATGCGATCGCGGTGGCGGCGCTGCTGTACGGCGTCTTCGGCGTCGCCTACAGCCTGCGGTTCGTCTACGAGACGTTCTTCGGCAAGGGCCCACGCGCGCTGGACACCATGCCGCACGAACCGCCGCGCTGGATGAAGATCCCGGTGGAAGTGCTGGTGGTGCTGTGCGTGGCGGTGGGCATGTTCCCGGCCTTCACCGTGGCGCCCGTGCTGAAGGCCGGCGCCGGCGCGATCCTCGGACCCGCGATGCCCGAGTACAGCCTGGCGGTCTGGCACGGCATCAATACGCCGCTGCTGATGAGCCTGGCCGGCATCGCCGGTGGCGTGCTGCTGTACTTCGGCCTGCGGCGCCTGTTCGACCTGCATGCGATCGTGCGGCGCTCATTGGGGCGGCATCTGTTCCGCTGGAACATGGAAGCCCTCTACGCCCTGGCAGGACGCTTCACCACGCGCGTGGCCAACGGCAGCCTGCAGCGCAGCCTGTTGTTCTTCGTGCTCGCGGCGCTCGCCGCGGGTGCGGCGCCCTTCGTCGCCGGCGTATCGCCGCCACTGGCGTGGCGCGCGCCGCAGCCGATGCCGTTGCTGGGCTGGCTGTTGTGGCTGGTGCTGGTGGTGTGCGCGGTCTTCACGATCCGCCTGTACCGGCAGCGCTTGCTGGCCGTCATCGTGTTGGGCGGCGCAGGCCTGGTGGTCAGCCTCACCTTCGTCTTCCTGTCCGCGCCTGACCTGGCCCTCACCCAGTTGATGGTGGAAATGGTCAGCCTGGCGTTGCTGCTGCTGGGCATGCACTACCTGCCACCGCGGTCACCGCCCGAGCGCACGCCACGCAGGCGCCTGCGCGACATCGTCGTATCGCTCGCCGCCGGACTCGGTGTGGGCCTGCTGGCCTACGCCGTGATGACGCGCCCCGGCGACACGATCAGCGGCGAGCTGCTGGCGCGCTCGCTGCCCGAGGCGTACGGAAGCAACGTGGTGAACGTGATCCTGGTGGACTTCCGCGGCTTCGATACCTTCGGCGAGATCACCGTGTTCGGCATCGCCGCGCTGATCGTGCACGCGCTGCTGCGGCGCGCGCGGATGGCGCCGGAGAAGGTGATGTCCGGCCCGCCGGTCCAACTGCCGGTGCCGGCCGACCTGGCGCAGATCATGTTCCCGCTGACCCTGACGGTCTCGGTGTTCCTGTTCCTGCGCGGGCACAACGCACCGGGCGGCGGTTTCATCGCCGGGCTGGTGCTGGCGGTGCCGCTGCTGGTGCAGTACGTCATCCAGGGCGCGGCGTCGGTCGAATCCCGGTTCGGCTTCGACTATGTCAAGTGCATCGGCATGGGCCTGATCGTCGCGGGCCTGAGTGGCGTGGCCTCGATGGGCTTCGGCGTGCCGTTCCTGACCAGCGGCCACCTCGATCTGGACCTGCCGGTGATCGGCACCGTGCCACTGGCCAGCGCGATCGGTTTCGACACCGGCGTCTACCTGGTGGTGTTCGGCGGCGCGATGCTGATCCTGTCGATGCTCGGCACGATCAAGCCCTCCCGCACGCGCATCTCGCACCTGGGCGTGATGGAGCCCGGCGACCGTTCCACCCGCACCGGAGACATGCGTTGATGAGGGCCGCACCGTAATGGAACTGGCGATGGCGAGCGCGATCGGCATCCTGACCGCCGCGGGCGTGTACCTGCTGCTGCGCGCGCGCAGCTTCGACATCATCCTCGGGCTGACCCTGCTGTCGTATGCGACCAACCTGCTGATCTTCTCCGGCGGCCGGCTGGTCCCGGGCAAGCCGCCGGTGCTGCGCGACGGCGTGCCGACCGACCTGGCCCACTACACCGATCCGCTGCCGCAGGCGCTGGTGCTGACCGCCATCGTGATCGCCTTCGCGATGACGGCGGTGACCGTGGTGCTGGCCATCCGCAGCCGCGGCGACAACGACAGCGACCACGTGGATGGCCGCAAGGCCGAGCGCGAGTTCCAGGCCGCCGAGCAGCGCCGCCATGACGAGGCACGCGAGCTCGCGAAGGTCGACGACGCAGAGGAGGGCGCATGAGCCACCTGCCCGTCCTGCCGATCCTGATCCCGCTGTTCGCCGCGTCGATTGCGTTGTTCTTCGAACACCGCCGTTTCGGCATGGTGCCGCAGCGGATCGTGGCCTGGTTATCGGTGGCGGCGATGCTGGGCGTGGCCGGGGTGCTGGTCGCGCAGGCGGCCACCGGCGAGGTCCAGGTCTACCTGCTCGGCGACTGGCCGGCGCGGCTGGGCATCGTGCTGATGGTGGACCGCCTGTCCGCGCTGATGGTGCTGGTGGGCCTGCTGCTGGGCGCAGCGTGCCTGCTGCATGCCTGTGCCGGCTGGGATAGGCGCGCGCCGCATTTCCATGCGTTCTTCCAGTTCCAGCTGATGGGATTGAACGGGGCCTTCCTCACGGGCGACATCTTCAACCTGTTCGTGTTCTTCGAAGTACTGCTGATCTCGTCGTACGGCCTGATGCTCAGTGGCGGTCGCGGCGACCGCATGCGCGCGGGCCTGCATTACGTGACCTTCAACATCGCCGCGTCGACCCTGTTCCTGATCGCGCTGGGCCTGCTGTACGGCCTGCTGGGGTCGTTGAACATGGCCGAACTGTCGGTGCGGGTCGCGCAACTGCCGGCGGGCGACGTGGCACTGGTGCAGGCGGCCGCTGGCCTGTTGTTCGTGGTCTTCTGCGCCAAGGCCGCGTTGTTGCCGATGTATTTCTGGTTGCCGGAAACCTACACCCACGCACCGGCCGCGGTCGCGGGGCTGTTCGCGATCATGACCAAGGTCGGCCTCTATGCCGTGCTGCGGCTCGGCACCCTCACGTTCGGCGCAGCGGGACCGCTCGGTGGCTTCGCCTGGCCCGCGCTGCTCGCGCTCGGTGCGGCCACCCTGGTGCTGGCCTCGCTCGGCGTGCTGGCGGCCAACCGGCTTCGTGCGCTCGCGGCGTATCTGGTGCTGGGCTCGGCAGCGACGCTGTTCGTCGCGTTCTCGCTGCATACCGCAGGGACCGTCGGCGCGGGCCTGTACTACCTCGTGCACAGCAGTTTCGCCGGCGCAGCGCTGTTCCTGCTGGCGGACCTGATCCGCCGTCGCCGCGGACACGCCGGCGACCGCAAGGACGTCATCGCCGCGCTGCCCGGCAAGACCGTGCCGGGCCTGCTGTTCCTGGTTGCGGCGGTATCGCTGGCGGGCCTGCCTCCGCTGTCCGGTTTCATCGGCAAACTGCTGCTGCTGGGCGCCGTACCGGAGGGTCCACGCACCTTCTGGATCTGGCTGCTGGTGTTGGGCACGAGCTTCCTCATGCTGGTGGGCCTCGCGCGCGCGGGCACGCGCCTGTTCTGGCGCACCGAACCGTGGCCGGACGCCAGTGCGGAAACGCGCGCGGCCTTCACGCCTGCCGGCGACCTGGCGCATGCGCCTTCGCGCCCGCTCGAAACCGCCGCCATCGTGCTGCTGCTCGGCTATGGCGTGGCGCTGGTACTGGCGGCCTCGCCGCTGCTCGACTACACGCAGGCCACTGCGGCGCAATTGCAATCGCCCGGCGACTACGTGCAGCAGGTGCGTGCCGCGATGCCGTCCCTGAGGGAGCCCTGAGCATGGTCGCGACGTGGCGCAAGCGCTGGTTGCCGTCGTTGCCGCTGAGCGCGACGGTGTTCTGCTTCTGGCTGCTGATGAACGACGAGATCAGCGCTGGCCAGGTGGCGATGGCGCTGGTGCTGGCGCTGGTCATCCCGCCGTTCGCGGCGCGCCTCGATCGCGAGTTCGCCCGCATCGGTCGCTTGCGCAGCGTGCCGCGCATGCTCGGCGTGCTGCTGCTGGACATCGTGCAGGCCAACATCACCGTTGCGCTGCAGGTGCTTGGGCCGGAGCGGAAGATCCATCCCGGTTTCATCTGGGTGCCGCTGGACATCGCCAACATCCACGGCATCGCCGCGCTCACGAGCATCATCACGTTGACGCCGGGCACAGTGTCGTCGGCCCTGTCGGACGACCGGCGCCATCTGCTGGTGCACGTGCTCAACCTGGAGGACGCCGACGAGGTGATCCGCCAGATCAAGACGCGCTACGAAGCGCCGCTGATGGAGATCTTCCCATGACCCCGCAGGCCCTGGTGATGTACGCGGTGGTGGGCGCGATGCATGTCGTCGGCGTGGCCATGCTGCTGGCGTTGATCCGGCTGGTGCGCGGGCCGAGCGTGCCGGACCGCATTCTCGCGCTGGATACGCTGTTCGTCGCCGCGATCGCGCAGCTGATGCTGTTCGGCATGTACCTCGGCACGGCGGTCTACTTCGAAGCGGCGCTGATCATCGCGATGCTCGGCTTCGTCGGTACGGTGGTGCTGAGCAAGTACGTGCTGCGCCGGGACATCGTCGAATGAGCTGGGTCTTCGCCATCCTGCTGGTGCTGCTGCTGGCCGTGGGCAGCTTCTTCATCCTCGTGGGTTCCTTCAGCCTGGTGAAGCTGTCGGAATTCTTCAAGCGCCTGCACGGCCCGACCAAGTCCAGCACCCTGGGCGTGGGATGTGTGCTGATCGCATCGATCGGCTACCACGCGCTGTCGGGCACGGATCCCCAGCCCCGTGAGCTGTTGATCACGGCGTTCCTCTTCATCACTGCGCCGATCAGCGCGCACCTGATGGCGAAGGCTGCGCTGTCGCTGCACATGGCGGAGCGGCCGCCGATGCCGGGCGGCGAACCGCCACGACCCATCGATGCGGTGGACGAAGGCGCCCGCCCGGATGCCTGACGCGCCAACGCGCACGGCGCTCGTGTTCGGTGCCAGCGGCCAGATCGGGGAGGCGTTGCTGGCACGCCTGGCAGGCGGGGAGTGGCAGGTGTTCGCAGTGTCGCGTGTGCCGCGTCCCTCATCGACCGGGGTGACCTGGCTGCAGGGCGGGTTCGTCGGTGTCGAGGGATTGCCCGCGGCGGTAGACGTGATCTTCAGCACCGGGCCGCTGGATGCGTTCGCGCAGTGGTACGCGCAGGGCGGCGTGGCCGCTTCGCGGGTGGTCGCGTTCGGCTCCACCAGCCTGGATACGAAGCAGGCATCGGGTGACGCCTACGAGCGCGACATCGTCGCGCGCCTGCAGGCGGCGGAGCGTGCGGTGTTCGATGCCGCCTCGGCACGCGGCGCCGCGGCGACGCTGCTGAGGCCCACGTTGGTCTACGGCGCAGGACGGGACCAGACCCTGGCGCGCATCGCTGCGATGGGACGGCGGATGGGCTTCTTCGTGCTGCCACGTGGCGCGGATGGGAAGCGCCAGCCGGTGCACGTGGACGATCTGGCGCAGGCCGCGCTCGCAGTGGTGGACGCATCCGCCACGCATGGCCTGGCCTATGCGCTGCCGGGCGGCGAAACGCTCGCGTATCGCGAGATGGTGGCACGCACGCTGTCGGCGCTGGTGCCGCCGGTGCGGCTGCGGGAACTGCCGATGCCGGTGTTCCGCGCCGTGCTGGGCATCGCCCGGATGGCCGGCGCGATGCGCGGGCTCACCGACGATGCCGTGGCCCGCATGCGCGAGGATCTGGTGTTCGACGCGGCGCCGGCGCGCCGCGACTTCGGCTATGCGCCGCGCGCCTTCGTGGTCGACGCGCGCGCGCTGGGCGAGGGCGGCCGCTAGCCGCTCAGTACTTCCAGCCCATCTTCCGGTAGAACTTGCTGAGCACCCACACCGGCCCGATCAGCAGGTAGGTGAGGTCGGTCAGGAAGCTGGGCTTCTTGCCTTCGATCTTGTGGCCGATGAATTGGGCGATCCACGCCACCACGAACACCGCCACCGCGAGGAAGAAGAGGTTCTGGATCCCGAGCACGCTTTCCAGCCAGCGTGTCAGCCAGGCCATCGCGATGAAGATCGCCAGCATGCCGAAGCCCAGCGGGTGCGAGAGTTTGTAGTAGTACATCCAGGCCCCGAACATCGCCAGCGCGGCCCACGCGCCGGACTTCACCCAGGTGCCGAACACCGGGATGCACCACAGCAGCGCCACCACCGTCCACAGGATCGCGGGCACGGCGAAGACATGGATCAGCTGGTTGGTCTCGTTGACGTGGTCGCCGGAATAACTGGCGAACCAGCGGTCCACCGGGCGTTGCGCAGTCGCGTTCATTCATCCCTCCCGAGGATGGCAGTGCGGCAGGGTATGGAGCATACCCCAGGCGGTCCGACGCTGCCGGGCCGGTCGTCAGACCTTGCGGACCTCATCCGTGGGCGGCGGTTTTCGAGAACAGCTGAATCACCACGACACCGGCCACGATCAGGCCCATGCCCAGCACGGCGGGCAGGTCCAGCGGCTGCTTCAGCGCCAGCCAGCCGATCAGCGCGATCAGCACGATGCCGGCGCCGGACCAGATGGCGTAGGCCACGCCGACCGGCACGGTCTTCAGCGTCAGCGACAGGAAGTAGAACGCCACGCCGTATCCCGCAGCGACCAGCAGCGACGGACCCGTTCGGGTGAAGCCCTCGGAGGCCTGCGCTGGTGGCGATGACCTCGGCGGCGATGGCCAAGGCAAGGTAGGCGTAGGCATTCATGCGCGTGCACCCGATGGAAGGGTGGCAAGCCTACTGCATGGCACGCTGAACCCGGGCTTGCCCTGCATCACGTGGATGCAGGGCGGGGCGTCGTCAGTCGACGATGATGCCGGCGAGCTTCTGCAACGCTTCGGCGTACTTGGCGCGGGTGCGCTCGATGACCTCGGCCGGCAGCGACGGGCCGGGGGCCGTCTTGTTCCAGTCCAGCGTCTCCAGATAGTCGCGCACGAACTGCTTGTCGTAGCTCGGCGGGCTGGTGCCGACCTCGTACTGGTCCGCGGGCCAGTAGCGCGAGGAATCCGGCGTCAGCATCTCGTCCATGATGTACAGGCGACCATCTGCGTCGGTGCCGAACTCGAACTTGGTGTCCGCCAGCAGGATGCCGCGCTCGGCCGCGAAATCGGCGGCGAAGCGGTAGATGCGAAGGGTCGCGTCGCGCACCCGCTCGGCCAGCTCGGCGCCGACGGTCTTCACCATCGCGTCGAAATCGATGTTCTCGTCGTGGTCGCCGACGGCGGCCTTGGTCGACGGCGTGAAGATGGGCTCGGCCAGCTTCTCGGCCTGGCGCAGGCCGTCCGGCAGTTCGATGCCGCTGACCTTGCCGGTGCGCTGGTAGTCCTTCCAGCCGCTGCCGATCAGGTAACCGCGCGCGATGGCTTCCACCGGCACGGGCTTGAGCTTCTTCGTCACCACCGCACGCTTGGCGTACAGCGACGCGTCCACGCCGGCCGGCAGCACGCTGGCCACGTCGATGCCGGTCAGGTGGTTCGGCATCAGGTGCGCCGTCTTGGCGAACCAGAAGTTGGAAATCTGGCAGAGCATCTCGCCCTTGCCGGGAATCGGGTCGGGCAGCACCACGTCGAACGCGGAGAGGCGGTCGGTGGCCACCATCAACAGGCAGTCGCCGGCCGGCGCATCGGCGGGCAGGCGGTCGCGGGGCAGATCGAACACGTCGCGGACCTTGCCGCGGTGGCGCAGGGTGAGGCCGGGTAGATCGGATTGGAGCAACGTCGTGGGCACAAACACTCCTTCGGGAGTCCGGAAACCAGCGAGGCATACAGCGTCGTGGGGGCGTGCGGCAGGCCGTGCGCCCGTGCCCCGGGGCGGCCGTCTACCCGCGGGTGGCGGGGCCGGGTACCGGACCGGGCCGCGTAGTGTACGGCGCTTGGGCCCCGCGTGTGCCGTAAAATGGCGCGATTGCCGGAGAAGGCGGGCCGAATGAAGCGCTGGTACGGAAAACTGCTGGGATTCGTGGCCGGTTGGCTGCTGATGCGCCACCCATTGGGCGGCCTGGTGGGCCTGATCATCGGCCACGCCTTCGACGAGGACTGGTTCAAGCTCAGCCGCGACAATCCGTACCGCATCTTCGACCTGACCAGCGACGCCAGCGACGCCGAGGTCGACCAGGCGTATCGCCGGCTGATCTCCCAGTACCACCCCGACAAGATGGCCGGCGCCGCGGACGACCTGCGCCGCCAGGCCGAACAGAAGGCCGGCGAGATCAACGCCGCCTACGACCGCATCAAGACCCTGCGCAAACGCAAGTGAGCCCTTCAATGTCGAACTGCATCATCGCCCCGTCCATCCTCTCCGCGAACTTCGCCCGCCTGGGCGAGGAAGTCGACAACGTGCTGAAGGCCGGCGCCGACTGGGTGCACTTCGACGTGATGGACAACCACTACGTGCCCAACCTCACCATCGGCCCGCTGGTGTGCAGCGCGCTGCGCAAGCATGGCGTCACCGCGCCGATCGACGTGCACCTGATGGTGGAGCCGGTGGACCGCATCATTCCCGACTTCGCCGAGGCGGGCGCCAGCATCATCAGCTTCCATCCGGAAGCCTCGAAGCACGTGCACCGCACGATCCAGCTGATCAAGTCGCTGGGCTGCAAGGCCGGCCTCGTGCTCAACCCCGGAACGCCGGTCGAAGTGCTCGACTGGGTGCTGCCGGAGCTGGACCTGGTCCTGCTGATGTCGGTGAATCCCGGTTTCGGCGGGCAGGCCTTCATCCCATCGGCGCTGGACAAGCTGCGCGCCGTGCGCGCCATGATCGACAAGACCGGCAAGGACATCCGCCTGGAGATCGATGGCGGCGTGAAGGCCGACAACATCGGCCAGATCGCCGCGGCCGGCGCGGATGCCTTCGTCGCCGGATCGGCGATCTTCAATGCACCGGACTACAAGGACGTGATCGATCGCATGCGCCAGGCCGTCGCCGACGCGCGCGGCGCCTGAGAAAGCAGAAGGGCGATGGCTTTCGCCACCGCCCCGGAAGAATTGGAGGCTGATCCTGCCTCCGCCCGTCGTCCCTGCTATGGCCTTCCACGTTACGCATCGTCTGTGACGGGCCCGTGACAGCGGCTTTGCCGTTGCAGGAGCGACGTGGGTCGCGACCGTAGACCCCGAGTTCCGAAGTTCCTGGGTCCGCAGCCTCCCTGCCAGTCGTAGCGTGCGGTCGCGACTCACGTCGCTCCTACAGGAGAGCGGCTATGCTCGCGCGTCCTCCAAGGAATCCCCCATGACCGCACCCCGCTGGCGCCTGATCCTCAATGGAAAATCCGCCGGCGATGACGATCTGCGTGCGGCCGTCGGAGCGCTGCGCGAAGACGGCATCACGCTCGACGTGCGCGTGACCTGGGAAGACGGCGATGCCGAGCGCTATGTCGCCGAAGCCATCGCCGACGGCGTGGACACGGTGATCGCAGCCGGTGGCGACGGCACCTTGAGCGAAGTGGCGACCACGCTCGCGCACCGCGACGAGACCGCCGACGCATTGCCTTCGCTGGGACTGGTGCCGATGGGCACGGCCAACGATTTCGCCACCGCGGCCGGCATTCCGGATGAGGCGCTGGCCGCGCTGCACCTCGTCCGTGATGCGGTCGCGGCTCCGATGGACCTGCTGCGCATCGACGCCGACGACGGTCCGCACTGGTGCGCCAACCTCGCCAGCGGCGGCTTCGGTACCGAGGTCACCGTGGAAACCGATGAGGGCCTGAAGAAGATGCTGGGTGGCCTGGCGTACCTGATCACCGGCATCGCCAAGCTGGGTCGCATCGAGCCCATGGCGGCGCGCATCGAAGGCCCGGATTTCGCCTGGCAGGGCGACTTCATCGCACTCGGCCTCGGCAACGGGCGCCAGGCCGGTGGCGGACAGGCCCTGTGTCCGGATGCGCTGGTCGATGATGGCCAGCTGGACCTGACCATCGTCCCGGAACTCTCGGGCGAAGTCGCCGCCACCGTCGGCACGCTGGTCAAGGACGGCAAGCATGCGGCGTTGGACCGCGTCGCCGAACGCGCCCGGCTCGCCTGGGTGGAGTTGAGCGCCGAAACGCCGATGACGCTCAACCTGGATGGCGAGCCGGTGCAGTCGCGCCGGTTTCGCGTAGCCTGCGTCCCGGGACGGGTCCGCATGCACCTGCCGGCGGATTGCCCGCTGCTGGGGTGACCTCCGGCCGGCTGGCCGGTGGGGTCGGGCATCGGGTAGAGTAGGGCCGTGTCCCACCCCACGCGCCCGCTTTCCAAACTTTCCGCACGCCGCAGCTGGCGATGGTGGCCCGTAGCCGTCGCCCGCCCCGCCACCGCGTCCCGGAAGGAAAGCCCGCTTGATCTCGCACGACCAGTTCCAGCAGTTTGCTGCTGAAGGCCACACCCGCATCCCCGTTGTCCGTGAAGTGCTGTCCGACCTGGACACGCCGCTCTCGGTCTACCTGAAACTCGCCGACGCGCCGCATACCTACCTGTTCGAGTCGGTGGAAGGCGGCGAGCGTTTCGGCCGCTATTCCATCATCGGCCTGCCGGTGCGCCGGGTGGTCACGTTCCAGGGCCATCGTCTGGAGATCCGCGACCACGGCCAGCTGGTCGAAGCGCGCGACATCGCGGACCCTTTCGCCGAGGTCGAAGCGCTGCGCGCGGCGTATTCGGTGCCCCGCCTGCCGGGCCTGCCCGGGTTCACCGGTGGCCTGGTCGGCTGGTTCGGTTTCGAGTGCATCGGCTACATCGAGCCGCGGCTGGCGACCGGCGACAAGCCGGACGAACTCGGCACGCCCGACATCCTGCTGATGCTGTCGGAAGAGGTCGCCGTCTTCGATAACCTCAAAGGCCGGCTGTACCTGATCGTGCATGCCGATCCGCGCGAACCCGATGCCTGGGAGCACGCACAGGCAAGGCTGGATGCGCTGACCGCCAAGTTGCGCCAGCCGGGTTCGTATCCCACGCCGATCACCCGCGATGTGCTGGACGAAAGCCACTTCGTTTCGGGCTTCACCCACGACGGCTTCATTGCCGCGGTGGAACAGTCGAAGGAGTACATCCGCGCCGGCGACATCTTCCAGGTGGTGCTGAGCCAACGCCTGAGCGTGCCGTTCAATGCGCGGCCGGTGGATGTGTATCGCGCGCTGCGCGCGCTGAATCCCTCGCCGTACATGTACTTCCTCGATGTCGGCGATGTGCAGGTGGTGGGTTCGTCGCCCGAGATCCTGGTGCGCCTGGAGCAGGGCGAAGTCACCGTGCGCCCGATCGCGGGCACGCGCCCTCGCGGCAAGACCCACGACGAAGACATCGCGCTGGAGGCCGAGCTGCTGGCCGACCCGAAGGAGCGCGCCGAGCACCTGATGCTGATCGACCTGGGCCGCAACGACACCGGTCGCGTGTCGGAAGCCGGCACCGTGCAGGTGGGCGAGCAGTTCGTCATCGAGCGCTACAGCCACGTCATGCACATCGTCAGCGAGGTCACCGGCAAACTCCTGCCCGGCCTGAGTTATGCCGACGTGCTGCGCGCGACGTTCCCCGCCGGCACGGTCAGTGGTGCGCCGAAGATCCGCGCGCTGGAAGTGATCCGCGAGCTGGAGCCGATCAAGCGCAACGTCTACGCCGGCAGCATCGGCTACATCGGCTGGCACGGCGATGCCGACACCGCCATCGCTATCCGCACTGCTGTCATCAAGGACGGTCGCCTGCACGTGCAGGCCGGCGCCGGCATCGTCTACGACTCGGATCCCGAGAAGGAATGGGACGAGACGATGAACAAGGGGCGCGCACTGTTCCGCGCCGTGGCCGAAGCGGCGAAGGGGTTGTGATGGAGGTCGCGACCGACAACGCCAGGATCAGCCTGCGCAACGACTACAGCGAGGGTGCGCACCCGCGCCTGCTGCAAGCGCTGGCGGTGGCGAGCGCGGAGATCAACCGTGGTTACGGCCTGGACGCACACAGCCTCCGGGCTGCCGCACTGATCCGCGATCGCCTTGCCCGCGATGCCGACATCCATTTCCTCGCCGGTGGCACCCAGACCAATCTCGTCGCGCTGGCGGCCTTCCTGCGCCCGCATGAGGCTGTGATCGCACCAGCCAGCGGCCACATCGCCACGCACGAGACAGGCGCCATTGAGGCCAGCGGGCACAAGGTACTGACGGTCGCCACGCCGGACGGCAAGCTGAGTCCAGAGCTGATCCAGCCCTGCCTGGACGGTCATGGCGGCGAGCACATGGTGAAGCCGCGGCTGGTTTACATCTCCAATACCACCGAGTGGGGCACGCGCTACACGGCTGCGGAACTGCAGGCGCTCGGCGTGTTCTGCCGTGATCGCGACCTCCTGCTCTACGTCGATGGCGCACGCCTCGCATCCGCGTTGACGACCGCCGGCAATGATGTCGACCTGGCGCTGCTGTCGGCGGAGACCGATGCCTTTTACATCGGCGGTACCAAGAACGGGGCCCTGCTCGGCGAGGCGCTGGTCATCGTGAACCCCGCGCTGCGCACCGATTTCCGCCATGTCATCAAGCAGCGTGGCGCGATGCTGGCCAAGGGCATGGTGGTCGGCGCGCAGTTCGAAGCGTTGTTCGAGGACGGCCTGTATTTCGTGTTGGCGACCCACGCGAATGCCATGGCCGCCCGTCTGCGGGAGATCCTGCAGCAGGCCGGGGTGCCGCTGGCGGTCGACTCGCCCAGCAACCAGGTCTTCCCGGTGCTGCCGGACGCGGTGGTCGAGCGACTGCAGCAGTATGTGGAGTTCGAAACCTGGGAGCGCCGCGGCGATGGCACCACGGTGATCCGGCTGATGGCGTCGTGGGCGACGCCGGAGTCGGACATCGAAGCGTTCGCCGCGACCTTCTCCGCGCTTTATCCAGAGGGTCAGGCCGCGACGGCCGCCTCGCAGGCACAAGGAGCCTGACCCATGCTGTTGATGATCGACAACTACGACAGCTTCACCTACAACCTCGTGCAGTACCTGCAGTCGCTGGGTGCCGAGGTGAGGGTGGTGCGTAACGATGCGATGACGGTGGATGAGATCGCGAAGCTCGCACCCGAGCGCATCGTGATCTCGCCCGGTCCGTGCACGCCGAACGAAGCGGGCGTTTCGCTGGAAATCATCGAGCGGCTGGGCGCCCATACGCCGATCCTTGGGGTATGCCTGGGCCACCAGAGTCTGGGTCAGGCGTACGGCGGCAACGTCATCCGCGCCGGTCGCATCATGCATGGCAAGACTTCTCGCATCCGGCATGAGGGCAAGGGTGTCTTCGCCGGCCTGCCCGATGCCTACGAGGCCACGCGCTACCACTCGCTGGTCGTGGAACGCAGCAGCTTGCCGGACGCGCTGGAGGTCACCGCCTGGACCGAGAACGAGGACGGCAGCTTCGAGGAGATCATGGGGCTGCGCCATCGTGAATTCCCGGTGGAAGGCGTGCAGTTCCATCCGGAGTCGATCCTGACCGAGCATGGCCACGCCCTGCTGAAGAACTTCCTGGAGCGCTGAACGATGCCAATGACGCCGCAAGAAGCGCTGCAGCGCACGATCGAGCACCGCGAGATCTTCCACGACGAGATGGTCGACCTGATGCGCCAGATCATGCGTGGCGACGTGTCGCCGACGATGAGTGCGGCGATCCTGACGGGTCTTCGCGTGAAGAAGGAGACCGTCGGCGAGATCGCCGGTGCGGCCACCGTGATGCGCGAGTTCTCGCGCACCGTCGAGGTGCCCGACCGCACGCATCTGGTCGACATCGTCGGCACCGGCGGCGACGGCTCGCACACGTTCAATATCTCCACCTGCTCGATGTTCGTGGCGTCCGCTGCCGGCGCGAAGATCGCCAAACACGGCAACCGCAGCGTGTCGTCGAAGTCGGGCAGCGCCGACGTGCTGGAGGCACTGGGCGTCAACATCGAGTTGCAGCCCGACCAGGTCGCACAGTCCATCGTGCAGTCCGGCATCGGCTTCATGTTCGCGCCCATCCACCACCCGGCGATGAAGGTCGTTGCGCCCGTCCGTCGCGAGATGGGCGTGCGCACCATCTTCAACATCCTGGGGCCGCTGACCAATCCGGCGGGCGCGCCGAGCATCCTGATGGGGGTGTTCCATCCGGACCTTGTCGGCATCCAGGCGCGCGTGTTGCAGGAACTCGGCGCCGAACGTGCGCTGGTGGTCTGGGGCCGCGACGGCATGGACGAGCTTTCCCTCGGCGCCGGGACGCTGGTTGGCGAACTGCGCGACGGACAGGTGCGCGAGTACGAACTGCACCCGGAGGACTTCGGCATCGCCATGGCCGCCAGCCGCAACCTGCGCGTGGGTGATGCCGCCGAGTCGAAGGCCATGCTGCTGGGTGTGCTGGACAACCGGCCCGGCCCGGCGCGTGAGATCGTCGTGTTGAACGCCGGCGCGGCGCTGTATGTCGCTGGCGTTGCAGACAGCATCGAGGCTGGCATCGCCGCGTCGCGCGAGGCCATCGCCAGCGGGAAGGCACTGGAGCGCCTCCAGCATTTCATCGCCACCACCCAGGCCCTGGGAAAACAGGAAACGCACTGACATGGCCGCCAGCGGATTCGCCAGCCTCCCCAAGCCGCCGTACTACGCGGTGGTCTTCTCATCGCAGCGCAATGGCCAGGACGATGCCGGCTACGGCGCCATGGCCGAGCGCATGGTCGAACTGGCGCAACAGCAGCCGGGCTTCCTCGGAATGGAGTCGACCCGCGGGGCGGATGGCTTCGGCATCACGGTGGCGTACTGGGAGAGCGAGGCCGCGATCCTCGCCTGGCGCCAGCACGCCGAGCACACGGCCGCGCGCGAACAGGGTCGGCGTGACTGGTACGACCACTTCGAATTGCGGGTCGCCAAGGTCGAACGGGCCTACGGCTGGGACCGCGCGGCTACCGAACGGCGCGGATAGTGCGAAAATACGGGTCCCGCTCAGGCGGGTGCCCGCCTGAGGACTGCATGAGCGACATCCTGACCACCATCCTCGCCCGCAAGGCGGACGAGATCGCCGAGCGCAGCGCCCGTGTATCGCTGGCCGACCTGCGCGCGCGCGCCGACGATGCGTCGCCGACGCGTGGCTTCGCCGACGCGCTCAACGCGATGATCGCGCAGGGCGATCCGGCGGTGATCGCCGAGGTGAAGAAGGCCAGCCCGTCCAAGGGCGTGATCCGTCCCGACTTCCGACCAGCCGACATCGCGGTCAGCTACGAGTTCGGTGGCGCGGCCTGCCTGTCGGTGTTGACCGACGTCGACTTCTTCCAGGGGGCCGACGACTACCTGCACCAGGCCCGCGACGCGTGCACGCTGCCGGTGCTGCGCAAGGACTTCACCGTCGATCCCTACCAGGTGTACGAAGCGCGCGTGCTGGGTGCGGACTGCATTCTGCTGATCGTGTCCGCACTGGACGACGGCCAGCTGGTCGACCTGTCCGGACTGGCGCTGCAGCTGGGCATGGACGTGCTGGTGGAAGTGCACGATATCGATGAGCTGGAGCGTGCATTGCAGGTGCCGGTGCCGCTGGTCGGCATCAACAACCGCAACCTGCGCACGTTCGAGGTCACCCTGGACACCACGCTGGCGATGAAGGATGCCGTGCCGAAGGACCGCCTGCTGGTCACCGAAAGCGGCATCGTGGTGCCGGACGATGTGGCGAAGATGCGCGCCGCCGGCGTGAACGCCTTCCTGGTCGGCGAGACCTTCATGCGGGCCGAGGAGCCGGGCGAAGCCCTGCGTCAGTTATTCTTCGCGGCATGACAGACATGCCTTACCCCGCGCCGCGCCCGGACGCCCCGGTCGTGGTCTTCGATTTCGACCACACGCTGTACGACGGCGATTCCGGTGGCCACCTCGTGGCTTGGCTGATCCGCCGCAATCCGCTGCGCGCGCTGGTGGCGCTCGCCGCATCGGTCGTACTGGGGCCGATGGTGGCGTTCCTGCCCACCCGCCGGCGCGGCATTTCCGGCTACATCTGGATCGGCACGTTCGGCCTGCACGGCCGGCGGAGCTTCGATGCCCTGATCGACCAGTACGTCGCCACACATCGGGAAGAGGTACAACAGCGCCTGCTACCGCATGCGCTCGAGGTCTTCCGCGGGCATCGCGCCGCCGGCGATCGCGTGGTCGTCGCGACCGGCGCCCCACCTGAGCTGGCGCGCGCGATCCTCAGCTTCGTCGCCCACGAGGACGTGCCGGTGATCGGCACCGCCGTGGGACCGCGCCTGGGCGCCGTGGTGGCCACGCGCCACTGCCACAACGAAGAGAAGATGCACATGCTGCGCGAGCGCGGTTACGGCGAGATCGCGGTGGCGTACTCGGACAGCAGCGCAGACCTGCCTTTGCTGAAGGCGGCACGCGCGCCCGTCGTGGTCAATCCGAAGCCGGGACGCGTCGAGATGTTCAAGCGCGTGCTGCCGCCGGGCACGCCCATCCTCAACTGGGGCTGCAAGGAGCGGGGCGGGGCGTCGACTCCATAGCCGCCCGGCGCGTCAGGTACGTTCGGGTGCGTTCCAGTCCCTGATCAGGTCGGCGAACTCGATTTCCGCGAAGTCCTGGTACTCGCCCGCATCGTAGAACCGCCCATAGCAGTTCTTGCAGCTTTCGAACCAGATGTGCGGCTGCTGCGGGTCGACCATCCGGATCAGGTCGCGGTTGCCGATGCATACCGGGCACTTGATCCGGTCCACCTTGTTGCATGCCTCACCCTGCGCCGGGTCCCCGGTGTCGATCTCCTCGGCACGATGCTTGAGCGTCTCGTGCGCCATCATCTCGAACCACAGTCCCTTGCAGTGCGTGCACCGGTGCGCGGTAGCCTCCGGCTCCACGATCAGTTCCATCACGCTGTGGCACTTGGGGCATTGCATGGACGGAACTCCAGGGCGTGGCGGGGCGATTCCGGCGGATTCTAACCCGGATACCCCGGTCCGCAGCAGGCGCTGCGTGCGCTATATCCGCAGCGGCTCGACGTGTGCCTTTGGCACCACGCGGCGGGTGAAGTAGGCATCCTCGAAGTACCGGATCTTGCTACACAGGATCGGGTGGGCCAGCCCCTCATACAGGACGATCTCCTTCTTGGGCCCCATCGCCTTCAGTTCCTGGGGCAGCATCAGTGCCCGCTTTTCCAGCACCTCGTTGTCCGAGACGTTCCTGCCCTGTCCGTGCGACCGGGTCCTAGCCCGACGACGGATCGTCGTATAGCCCAGCATCTCGGAGTAATCATTGGCATCCTGCTGCTCGCGGGGCGCGTAGATGATCTGCAGCGCATGGTTGGTGATGATGGTGCGCGATAGTTCCTTGCCGTAGACCGCATCCAGCTGCGCCATCGACTGGATGATCGGCAGCAGCCTCAGGTTATACCCCGCCATATAGGCGACGGCCTTCGCGATGATGTCGACGCGCCCTATCGATGTGAACTCATCCATCAGCAGAAGGCATTGATGCTTCAACGAAGCATCGTTCTGCGGGAGCGTCTTGGTGTTCACGTTGATCAGCTGGCTGAAGAACAGATTCACGATCAACCGGCTTTCTGCGAGCTTGTTGGGCTGGATGCCGACGTAGATCGTCATGCGCCGCCGCCGCACATCGTCAAGGCGGAAGTCGTCGGCGCTGGTGGCCGCGTCCAGGACCGGATTGAGCCAGGGGTTCAACGGCTCCCGGAACGAACCGATGATCGAGGCAAACGTAACGTCGGCCTGGGACAGTAATCCCGCAAACGCCGTGCGTGTCTGGGTACTGAGGAACTGGGCTTCCACGAGCTTCTGAAGGTAGGGCTTCAGTTCGCCACCATCGCCGGAGGCCAGGCGCAGTATCGCTCCCAGCGTGGGCTTCTCCGTCGCACGGTCTTGCGCGTGCCGCTCGAAGACGTAGAGTGAGAACGCCAGGAATGCGTTGCGCGCTTGGCTCACCCAGAACTTGTCCTTGTCATCGCCATCGGGATACAACATTGCCGCGATGCTCTGCAGGTCCGAGACGCGAAACGCGGGGTCGCTCGACACATACGTCATCGGATTCCAGCGATGTGTCCGGCGATCCTCCGCAAAAGGATTGAACAGATAGACTTCGTGCCCGATCGATTGCCGCCAGCCCGAGGTCAGGTCGAAATTCTCCTGCTTGATGTCCAGCACCACGGCGGACTCGCGATAGTCGAGAAGATTGGGAATCACAATTCCCACGCCCTTTCCGGAGCGCGTCGGTGCCGCGAGGATTACAAACTGCTGGCCACGCAGCCGAAGCAGTTTGCCGTTCATTTGTCCGACAACGATCCCGTCGTCGCCGTCGCCCAGAAATCCTTTCCTGCCGAGATCGATCATGCCGGCGAATCGCGCCCGACCATGCAGGTTGCGATGGCTTCGCAGCTTGAAGATCATCACCACGAGCGCCACCCATACCAACAGCATCAAGCCGCCACCAACGGCACCAGCCGTCTTGATGCGCCACGCATAGGGCTGGACTCGCGGATGGTCGATGTGCTTCAGGTAGTCGAAGTAGGTGCGCCACTCGGCTTGCGCACCGTCCATCCCCAGGAAAAGCAGGGACAGATATCCAGATAAGTAGATGCCCCCCACAAGGGCGCCAATGCCAAGTACCACGCTTGCCAAAAAGCGTACGTTTCCCAAGATACCCCCTGTTCTGCATCCATTCGCGCGGCGACTAGGCCGCATGCCATCTGTTTCGGCTAGCGCTCGCCCGGAGGCTCGCCACTGCTTTCCTTACCGCCATCGACAAGAACATAGTCCCTATTCTTTCCCCAGCGGCGGAGGCCATCTTCAAGCTTGATGCATGGAACTCCATCGCACGCGGTGATGGTGACTTGCCGCAGCGCATCGAGGACTTCTGCATCGGCATGGGCGCGCTGCGCACGCTTCACGTTGTGCCAGGACGCATATCCGGTTCCGGCGATGAGCAATGCGCAGGCAACGGCGATGGCACTCAGGGTGCTTGTGCCGAGAAACCGCATCCTGCGTTCCAGTGCAGACTGCTCGCTCTGGAAACGGTCCGTCACCTGTTTCAAGCGCGCGGACGTCTCAAGCAGGTCGTGTGTCGCTGCAGGAATCTTCTCCGCAAGCGCAGTGGACACGGCGGAACCCGCATGCTCTACGAGCTCGCGTTTACCCTCCTCGATGGTTTTTCTGACCACGATCGCAGCGCCCTGGAGATCATCGGCCGAGGATTGCTGTGAAGCCGCTGCCCGCTCGCACTGCTCCTTAAGGTGAGCCGCGAGCAACGCCGCGTTGGCGACGAATTCATCCATCTTCGATGAGTCCATGTCGATCCTTGTCTATGGATGGGCGATATCAATGCCTTTCAGGATGCTGCACAACGCGCTCGAACTTCAATACGTCGCAATGAATCCACTCGCATCGCCTGTGTTCATGCGAGTGAAGGAACATTTCACGTAATCATGTGACGCGATATGTACTTTCACAATCATCTTCACATCCATGAGTGAAGTGGCATTGGGAGATTCACGATCTTGCAATATCTCCCTTGTTTTATGGGCTTTGCGATGATCGTTTGAATTCTCTCGAATGTTCGTACACATGTTTACTCGTGCAATTGGGTTGACGGCACAAAATGTCGTGGATATGTTCGGCGCGAATGTCGTGATGCAGTAGTCGGATCGGATGTGATCCGTAGGCGCCATCTGGATTCACTGGAGCGTTAACCACATGGATGCGAGTACAGGGGGTATGGCACGGGCCATCAATCCGTGCACGGCGAAGATCGCGGCGTGTCCGCGGATCCCGATGCGCTTTCGCGCACTGCCGCCCGCACACAATCATCAGTGCCGCGACGCGAGCCGAGACGGGTCGCAGCGGGTTCGTGTTGCCGACGATTGCAGGGGTGGTGGATTCGTGAGTCGAAACGTCGTTACCCGAGCGTCCTTGTTTGCTGGCGTGATAGGCCTGGTGCTCGGGTTGTCGGGCTGCGCGACGCCCGAAGCTGAGGCTATCGGGGGACGGTGGCGTCCGGTCAACCGCTTTGCCGAGGCACCGCAAGCGATCCCCTTGCAGCAGGCCTACGTCTACCAGGCCTCGCCCGCAGATGGCACGCTGAAGACCATGCTTGGACGGTGGGCGAGGGATGCGAATCTCACGTTGGCCTACCTGCATCCGAACGACTACACGCTCCATGCGCCAGTCGCGCAGATCCGCACCAACAGCCTGGAGGAGGCTGCTGGTGCGCTGTCGGCCGCGTACAACGAGCAAGGCGTGCGGATCGTCATTGAGCGTCCGCGCATCATTGTGAGCCAGGCGTCGCCTTCGACCGCAGGCGTGGCGCCATCGGCGTCGTTGGGCGACTGAAGGCACGGGCTGCGCATGTTCAACAAGAAAACATCGACGCCGGATATCGACCGCGCCGTCGCGCAGGGAGTCAGTTTCGAGCTGACGCTGGCGGATCGCGCGAGGAGAAGCGAGCGCCGTGCCTGGCTGGTCGCATGGTCCGCCATTGTGATGTCCCTGATCCTGGCAGGTGGCTACTTCCTGTTCCTGCCGCTGAAGGAAAAAGTGCCGTATCTCGTCATGGCGGACCCCTACACGGGCACCGCCAGCGTGGCGCGGCTTTCGGGGAACTTCCAGGATCGGGATGTCACCACCGAGGAAGCGATCAACAAGAGTAACGTCGCGCAGTTCGTCCTGGCTCGTGAGTCCTACGATTCGGGCCTGATTGGGCAGCGTAACTGGCGAACAACCCTATCGATGGCCGGCCCGGCGGTGTCGCCGGCTTACATCGCGTTGCATTCCGAGAGCAATCCCGAGCGGCCCTTCCGCCTGTATGGGGGGGCGAGCTCGGTTCGAGCCCGCATCCTCAGCATCGTCCTCATGGGGGGCGGCTCAGGCACGCGTCCTACCGGCGCGACCGTACGGTTCCAGAGAAGCCTTTACGACAAGGGTCGGGGACAGGTACAGCCGCTGGACAGCCGCATCGCCACATTGGAGTTCACCTATAACCCGGAGCTCAGGTTGAGCGAAGAGGATCGACTGCTGAATCCGCTGGGATTCCGTGTCACCAACTATCGCGTCGACGACGACTTCGCTGCCGCGACCGTGCCGGAGCGCGAGTTCCCGGCGCCGCAAGGTGTACCTGCAGCCGCTCTCCCACCACCGGGACCTATGCCGGGCACGGACGCCGCGGCGATCGCGCCGGCAGATGCCTCCCTCCCCAACCAAAACGATGTATCGACGGCACCTCAGCCCGCGGAGCAGTCGGAACCCGATACTCGACCTGGAGTGCCCCAACGATGAGGTTGAAGGACGTCCTGCTGCGTTTGGCTGCTATTGGTTTATTGCTCATGACGCTGCCTGCGGTGGCGCAAGTGATCGAGGAGTACACGTACACGCCGGACAAGGTGTATCCGGTGCGCACCGGCCTTGGCATCACTACGCAGATCGAGCTATCTCCGCATGAGGAGATCCTGGACTTCAGCACCGGCTTTAGTGGCGGCTGGGACATCAGCCGTCGGGGGAACGTGTTCTATCTGAAGCCGAAGAACGTCGACGTGGACACCAACCTTCTGGTGCGCACCGCCGCCCATTCGTACATCTTCGAACTCAAAGTCGTGGCGACGGACTGGCGCGTGCTGGACCAGGCACGCGCCGCAGGCGTGCAATACCGCATCAAGTTCGCGTATCCAGGTGACACGAGCTTTGCCGATGCCGCCAACCGGCCGCAAGAGATGGCGTCTGAGCTTAGTACCGAGGTCGAACCGGGGCGCGCTTACCACTTCAATTACGAGTATGCGCAGCGCAGGCGCGGCCCGGCTTGGCTCGTGCCGACGACGGTGTATGACGATCGCCGCTTCACCTACATCCGAATGGGTGACCGTACCCGCTTCCCAAGCGGAAACTTTCCGGTGGTATTCGCGCGGGAAACCCAAAGCGGTGACGAGTTTGTCGTCAACTCGACCGTGCAGGACGACACCATCGTCGTGCATGGCACGTATCCCTACTTGGTCATCCGCCACGGCGACAACGTGGTGGGCCTGCGCAGGAGTCCGGAGCAATGAACCAGACACCGAACGAACCCCATGTCGAGCCCGCGCAGCGTAACCCCTACGAGCAGAGCGGCCGCCCCGGATCGGAACCCGATCTCGACGCGAACGCGCCTTACCTGCGCTCGGTCGATGTGCAGCGTCTGAACCGCAAAGCGTTGTTGTTCCTGGTGGGTATCGTACTGCTCCTGCTAGCCGTTGCGTTCTGGATATTCAGCTCGGCAGTCTCGGATTCGGGCGATGACGTGGCGGGGAAGTCCCGCGGAGAGCAACTGGTGATTCCGGCCGCTCCCAAAGACCTCCCCGAGCTTCCTCCCGAGCAGCCCGCGATGGTGGCAGAACCGGATTTGCCGCCGCTGCCCGTCGTGGACGAATCACCGGCGGTCCCGAGCTTGAACTTCCCTCAGACCCCCTCCCCTGAGAGCGCTGAACTGACGCTCAGGGACCGTCGCATCATGGACGCGTCGGGCAATCGTGCGTCGTCGGGCCAATCGGGCTCGGTACCGGGGGTGATGTCGCCAGACGACTACGCCCGTCTCATGATGCAGGCTGGGACCGAGTCTGACGCCGCGACGCCCGTCACGCCTGAGGACGTGTCCAGCGCCAAACCTCTATACAACCCGAACACCCTCCTGTTGCGGGGTACTTACATTCGCTGTGTACTCGAGTCGCGCGTGATCACCGACGTGCCGGGCTTTACGTCCTGCGTCGTGACCGAGCCGGTGTACTCCGTCAACGGCAAGCGACTGCTGCTTCCGCGTGGTTCCAAGGTAATGGGGAGCTATGACGCCGAAGCCATCATCGGCGAGCGCGCCGCTATCGTCTGGGATCGCATTACGACGCCTACCGGCATGGACGTCAACATGCGAAGCCCAGGGACCGACATGCTGGGGTCTGCGGGCAACCCCGGACATTATTCCGCGCACTGGGCACAGCGTATCTCGTCCGCGCTGCTGATCAGCATGCTGAGCGATGCCTTCAAATATGCAGGCGCCAAGCACGGTCCGCAGGAAACCTCGATCGTCAACGGTGCCATCGTCCAGAATCCTTACGAGAGCAATACCGCAAGGACCATGGAGCGCCTCGCCAACATGGCGCTGGACCGCAACATGGCGCGCCCCCCCACGGTGACGATCAACCAGGGAACCATTGTCAACGTCTATGTGGCGCGAGACGTCGATTTCTCGGCAGTGATGCGCTGACGGGCCCTCATGCATGGACACGCAGAACGAGCCTCTTGCCCGTGTATCCAACGAGTTCCTGGACTACCAGTACCAGGTGCTCGGGATCGGCCAGCACATGCATTCTTCGGATGTAACCGAGATCTGCATCAACCGCCCAGGCGAGATCTATCTTGAGACGGCGCGCGCCGGCTGGCTGAAGGCAGAGGTGCCTTCGCTGACATTCGAGCGTGCACGTCAGTTCTGCACTTCGGTGGTCAACGAGAGCAATACGGGCCAGCGCATCACCGACATCGACCCGATGGTATCGCTGACCTTCCCGACCGGCCAGCGTGCACAGTTCGTGATCCCTCCTGCCTGTGATGCCGGCAAGGTGTCGATCACCATCCGCTTGCCGGCCAAGTTCAGCAAGACGCTGGAGGAGTACGAGAACGATGGCTTCTTCGACGAGATCCTGGAGCAGCAACAGGTCCTCGGTGACCATGACCAAGAGCTGGTCGAGTTGCGCCGGAGTCGAAACTACGCAGAGTTCTTCCGAAAGGCAGTGCACTACCACAAGAACATCGTGGTGGCAGGTGCGACCGGTAGCGGCAAGACCACCTTCATGAAATCACTGGTCAACCACATTCCCGATCAGGAACGCCTGGTGACCATTGAAGATGCACGGGAGCTGTTCATCCGTCAGCCCAACGTCGTGCACCTCCTCTACTCCAAGGGTGGACAGAGTGCCAGCAACGTCACCGCCAAGAACTGCATGGAAGCCTGCCTCCGCATGAAGCCTGATCGCATCATTCTTGCCGAGTTGCGCGGCGATGAATCGTTCTACTTCATCCGGAACTGCGCGTCCGGCCACCCGGGATCCATCACCAGTTGTCATGCCGGCAGCACGGCGCAAACCTGGGACCAGCTCGCGCTGATGGTGAAGGCATCGGTTGAGGGCGCCGGCCTTGAGTTCGACGTCATCAAGCGATTGCTGAAGATGACCATCGACATCGTAGTGCATATCAAGGCGCACGCCGGGCGCCGCTATATCACCGGGATCGACTTCGATCCTGTCCGTGTCTTGGCCGCCTGAGAGAAGCACATGAGTCGCACATGCATGATGCTGAATACATATCAGACCGAAATCGGGACGCGCATCTCCTGCGGTCGAACGAGGAGCGAACGCTGATGTTGCCAGGCATGGAGCTAATGGGGTGTACCGGACTGGCGGTCCCGCCGACTGTCATGGAGCACGTGGTGAGGGTTGAATCATCATTCAATCCCTACGCGATCGGAGTGGTAGGAGGACGGCTTGCGCGACAGCCGCGCAACCTCGCTGAGGCGCTGTCGACAGCGCGGATGCTGGAGGATCGAGGCTACAACTTTTCCCTAGGATTGGCGCAGGTGAACCGATCCAACTTCGCGAGGCAAGGGCTGGACAGCTACGAGAAGGCGTTCGACGTGTGTCCCAACCTGCAGGCGGGATCGCGCATCCTGGCCGAGTGCTATTCGCGGTCCGGCAGCGACTGGGGGAAGGCGTTCAGTTGCTACTACTCGGGCAACTTCACGACGGGCTATCGGCACGGCTACGTGCAAAAGGTGTTCGCATCATGGCAGCGGCAGTTCGACAAGGGCGTGGCGCCCGCCATTCCAGTGATTGAGCGTCGGTCAACGGCGAACCCGCGGCGCGCGGCAACGGTGGCGAGTGCCGCAAGCGCGATCTCGTCGCGTCTGGCGCGCCGCATCGACGAGGCAAATGGCGAACGATCGGCCGCGCAACGTCCCGTACGCCCAGGCGCAGGTACGGCTGGGGCGATGCCCGTGGCATCAAACGCCGTGTCGCCACCAGTCGCTGTGGTGTCGCCCGTCGTCGCCATGACATCGGATCCCGCCCCCGTGCGGGTACAGGCCTACAACCAGAACACCGCCGCGACGCCACCGGCGCCGCAGGTCGTGCAGGCATCCGGGAGGGACGAGGCTTTCGTCTTCTAGCAGAACCCGCCAAGGATGGCTCATAGGCACGCGAAAGTGCCAACCACCGCAGCAACCACCATTTGGGGTCGACTATGAACAGTAAGCAGGTCCATCAAGCAAAGCAGGTCTCCAATGTAGCGATCATGGTGATCGTCGCCCTTGTTGCGCTGGCGCTTCCCGAACTCGCGCTCGCCCAGGACGCCACAGGCGCGCAAGGGCGCGTCACCAGCTTCTTCACCAATATCAACTCGTTGTTGAACGTGGCATCCATCGCCATCGTAACGATCGCAGTGATCTTTGCCGGCTACCAGATCGCCTTTAATCACAAGCGTGTGGGTGATGTGGCGCCGGTGTTGATCGGGGGCTTCTTGATCGGGGCCGCGGCGCAGATCGCCAAGATGCTGCTGCCGTCCGACGTTACGTCCACGGCGATGGTCGTCGGCCAGATGCTGATCCAGCATGCATAAGAACGTGCTGTTCAGGGGCTGCACCCGTCCGCCTATGTTCATGGGGGTCCCCTACGTGCCCTTCGCCATTGGCGCGGGCGGCTGCCTGCTCATGACGTTCTACTTCAACATGTTCTTTCTGGCCTTGTTGCCGGTGGTCATCTTCATCATGCGGCAGATGGCGCGCCGCGACGAGATGATCTTCCGGCTCCTGGGTCTGCGTTGGCAGTTCCGGACCCGCGTCCGGAACCTCGGTCACCACGAGGGTATGTGGGTGTTCACGCCCAATGCCTACAGAAAGCGCTTCGACCAATCGATTCCGGACTGACCCATGCTCGCGCCAGACCTGTCCATCGCTGAGTTCATTCCCCTGTCCGCCCACGTGTCACCGCACGTGGTCAAGACAACGGGAGGCGATTTCCTGCTGACATGGCGACTGGATGGACTTCCCTTCGTGGGGCGAGAAGAGTGGGAACTGGAACACCGCCACAATACGTTCAACCGCATGCTTCAGACATTGCGCGCGCCCGACTTCGTCAACGTCGCATTCTGGGTTCACGACCTTCGTAGACGCGGACGCATCAGGTCGGGCGCGCGCTTCGGACAGGCATTCAACCAGACACTGTCGGACGACTACTTCGATGCGTTGTCGTCTCAGAAGATCATGCAGAACGAACTCTATCTCACGATGATCTACCGACCCATCGTGATGGGCAAGCGTTTCGTCGAGAAGTCTGCCAACGTGCCACGCCTGCAGGCGGAGCAGGAGCAGGCCGTGGCGAAGCTCATGGAGCTAGCGGGCAACGTCGAGGCGGTACTCAAGGATTACGCTCCCGTGCGCCTTGGCATGTACGAACCGGCATCGGGCGGTACGTTCTCTGAAGTGCTGGAGTTCTTCGGATTCGTGCTCAATCGCATCTCCGAACCCGTCCCCGTGCTGCGTGCACCGCTATACGACTACCTGGCCGTGAGCCGGCACATGTTTTCGTCAAAGTCGGGTGACTTTGTCGTCAGTACACCGGATGGGCAGAACCATTTCGGCGCCATCCTGAATATCAAGGAGTACACGGATGGCACGTGGCCAGGCATTCTCAATGGACTGAAGTACCTCAACTTCGAGTACGTCATCACCCACTCGTTCAGCCCAATGGGCCGCCAAGATGCGCTCAAAGTATTGGACCGCACCAAGGGAATGATGATCTCGTCTGGTGACAAGGCGGTGAGCCAGATCGTTGAGCTCGATGGCGCCATGGACCAGGTTGCATCCGGGAACTTCGTGCTCGGCGAGTATCACTTCATCATGACCCTGTACGCGGAAGACCAGCAGCGCCTATCGAAGAACGTGGCGATCGCACGTGCGGAGCTGTCTAATGCGGGCTTCGTCTCCACCAAGGAGGATATCGCGGTTTGTTCGTCCTTCTACTCACAACTTCCCGGTAACTGGCGTTATCGCACGCGGCTGGCCAACGTTAGTTCGCTTAACTTCCTTGGACTGTCGCCTCTGCACAACTTCGCCACTGGCAAGCGGGACAACAATCCGTGGGGCGATTGCGTCACCGTACTGCAAACCACCAACGGACAGCCCTACTACTTCAATTTCCACGCCACCCATCCAGCGGAGAACTCGCTGGGTGAGAAGGCCATCGCCAACACCATGGTCATTGGAAAATCCGGTACTGGCAAGACTGCGTTGATCAACTTCCTGCTCAGCCAGGTGCAGAAGTTCAACCCGGTACCGACCATCTTCTTCTTCGATAAGGATCGCGGAGCAGAGATTTTCGTGCGCGCCTGCGGAGGCAACTACCTGGCCCTGGAGAATGGGCAGCCCACCGGATTCAACCCGTTCCAGTGTGACCGGACCGACGCCAACGTGCAGTTCCTTGCCGGCTTGATCAAAGTGTTGGCGGGGAAGGCGCACTACACGGCTCGCGAGGACGAAGATGTCTTCCGCGCCGTAGAGGCCATGCTCGACATGCCGCTGCACCTGCGATCAATGACCAACTTCCAGAAGAGCCTGCCGAACATGGGCGACGATGGTCTCTACGCACGCCTTCGCAGATGGACGGCCGGAAATGCGCTCGGTTGGGTGTTCGACAATCCCGCGGACACCATCGATCTGAGTCGGGCCAGCATCATCGGCTTCGACTATACCGATGTCATCGAGAACGCCGAGATTCGCGTACCGGTCATCAACTACCTGTTGCATAGGCTAGAAGAACTGATAGATGGAAGGCCGCTTATCTATGTGATGGACGAGTTCTGGAAGATCCTCGACGGCGGCGGTGCGCTGAAGGACTTCGCTAAGAACAAGCAAAAGACGATCCGTAAACAGAACGGACTTGGCATCTTTGCCACGCAGAGCCCGGAAGACGCGCTTGCGAGCGACATTTCGGCTGCCCTCATCGAGCAAACCGCAACATTGATCCTCCTGCCTAACCCGAACGCGGCACGCGATGACTACATTGACGGACTTAAGCTGACCGATGCTGAGTTCGAAGTGATCAAGAGCCTGGATGAGCGCTCTCGATGCTTCCTGGTGAAGCAGGGTCATGCCTCCACGGTGTGCCAGCTGAATCTACGTGGCATGGACGACGCGCTGGCGGTGATATCGGCCAGCACCGACAACATCGAGATCATGCATAGAATCGTGGATGAAGAAGCGCGACGCATTGAGATTGACAAGATCGATCTTCAGCCAGAACAGTGGCTGCCGCGTTTCCAGCAGGAGCGCAAAGGGTCTGGACGCGGTGGATCGTCTTCTGCCCAGCGAGCGGAAGCCGGGAGTGAGCGGCGCTCCTCTGCGCCCTCATAGTGGCAGATCAGCACGCATTCGGACCAGATGTGGCCATGAAGTCAAGAACAAGGAGAGATAGATATGTCACGCGCCAGCACAAGCATTGCTAGATGCCTTCCGGCATGGAGCCTGATCTCCCTTACAGCCCTGCTCGGGATCTCCCCGCTTGATGGCGCAATCGCGTCGGGCGTGCCTGTCGTGGACGGGGCGCATATAGGCGTCAACAAGTTTGCTTGGGTCGCGCAATACCAGCAGATGTACCAGGAACTCCAACGGCAGATGGAGCAGTATCGGACGCAGATCCGGGAACTGGAGCAGAAATATGTAAGCGGCCCCTCTTTCGGCGGGGCAGCGGGCTACAGGGAGACGCTTTCCGAGCGAGGATTGAACGATTACGTTGCCGACCGTTGTGGTAGCGGCGTTGGGCTTCGAACCGGTCCCGCAAAAATCAAAGAGATCGCTGAAAGACAGTTCAGAAACTGCGTCGCGATCATTCAGACCGAGAATACCCGCTACAACGTCATGGTCAGAGTGCTCAAGAATCTTGATGTTCGCGACAAACAGATGGAGGAGCTCAAAAAGCAAGCCGCGGCGGTCCCGGCAGATCAGCCTGGAGCGCTCGAGCGTGTCAAGGCCAACATAGCCCAGCTGGAGGCTTATGTTGAGCTCGATCTGCAGAACGCCACAACCCTGCTGAGCGCCTACGACGCGAGCCTGAAAGCGCTGAATACCGAGCAAGTGTGGCTTGGCCAGGCGGCTTTCAATGGAAAGAAGGGCGGAATTGTGGATACCGTTGTCCAGTACGGAGCACTGAAAGGAGCATTGGAGGTCGCAAGGAGTCGTGATCGCTGACTGGATCTGACAACTTGCAACCGATACGAGCTTCTACCATTCCGGATGAGCAAAGATGGACGGCAGTCTCTTACCATTCATGGATACGGCCTTCAGCGGCATTCCGCTGAAAGCGTCGCTTCCAAACATGATCTTTTTCCACGAGATCAATGACTTCATCGATGATGAACTCATAAACGAGTATCTCCCGAACCTGGGTCGTCGCGTCATGCGTGTCGTGGGTGGGTTGGGAACAATCCTGCTTACGCTATGGATCATGATCCAGGGCTACCGGGTCGTCACCGGGCAGTCGCGTGAGTCCATGATGGCACTCGTCGTGAGTTCATTGAGGGCGACGTTCATCATAGGCATCGCACTTGGCGTGGCGGTATCTTGGGGTCCCATATACGAAACGTTGACCGACGGCCTCACGCGAACCGTCAATGAAACGATGACAGGGGACGAGGACGGAGAGGGCGCTTACGGCGACATAGATCGCACCCTCGCCATCATGCAGGCGGCGCTAGCGGCGATCGACACCGTCGATAGCAACTATGATGTGGTGACCGAGAAGCAGAAGGATCGTGCGTTGCTTTTCACCGGGATCGGCCTAGGTGCCCCGGCAATCATGGCGGCCGTTGCCATGATGCTAAACAAGGTCGCCATAGGGCTGATTGTTGCAATGGGCCCTGCGTTCATACTGTGCCTCCTTTTCGAGCAGACGAAGCCTCTTTTCCATAAGTGGTTGATGTATGGAATTGGCACGCTGTTCTCTATGGCCCTTCTCACTGTGATGGTGACATTGGCGCTGGACATGGTCATCGCGGTGGGTATGGCGTTCTGGGTCACTAGTTCGCTGGGATTCGGTGGTGAGAACGTCACTAATATGGCAATGCAGCAGGGCGGGCTAGGACTGATCTTGACCGCGCTGATCGTCAGCGCTCCACCCATGGCAGCGATGCTATTCCAGGGAACATTAGGCCAGTTCACTCCGTACAGCGCTTTCCAGGCTCAGCCCCAGCCCGGCGCGCCGGGGCAGCCTGGGTACGCCGGGGTCGGAGGGCAGTATTCCCGCGCAGAGAACCCAGCCTCGACTACAGACTCGGCACGGGTTCTAAGGCCCTCGCCTACCATCGGATAAGAGCATGCTACGTCTCCTGATATTCCTGCTCCTCGCCCTGATGGCTTCCACACCGGTCGTCGCGCAGACGGCGTGTCCGCAAGGAGTCTCTCCTGGAGACCCGCGCTGCGGTTCATCATCGGGTGGCTTGTCCATTGAGCCGGTTTATGTGCCGAAGATGCGGTGGAAATCCACTTGGGGGGGCTTCGCGTCCGACGCGGAGGGTGCGGTCATAGGAACATCTACCGCGCAGTCCAGTAAGTCCGCGGCCAGTCGTGCGGCGATAAAGAGGTGTCAAGAGTTGGGCGGAAAGGAGTGCAGCGTGGCGCTTGTCTACAAAGATCAGTGCGCAGTTATTGCGGATCCCGTTGTAGAGGTCACTGGGCTGAGAACGTTTCTAGGAGCTTCGTCCATTGATGAAGCGACAGCGCTTGCGCTCGAGAAATGTGGTCAACGTAACCCTGGGATGACATGCAAGATTATCTACTCGAACTGCACAGCCCCTTTCTCATACATCGATTGAAAGAGAGCATGTTTTCGGTCGTAGCATGAGGATGGATCCACGTTTGGCGAGTCGAGTTCCAAGGCGGAGCGCTGTTCCGGTACGTATGGGTATGGCGACAAACGGATCAAACGCAGGAGGGAGCATGTCGTTCCTGCCGAGGTCATCGAGCAGCGGAGTGCTGGGCGTAAGCTGTATGGCTGGGCGTACGCTGCAACGAACTAGTCTGGGCAAGGCGGCAGTATGAGAGGAAATCTACGATGGGTATCCGTATCGGCTGTAGTGGCGCTAGCCTCTTTGTCCGCCTGTGGTGACGCCGTGAGCATCGAACAGCGGCCTGAGTTCAGAGAGAATCCGAAGCCGATGCAGGCGCATCGACTTAGCATGCGCATCCAGAATGCGCCGGGACCACTCAGGGTGGTTGTCAGTGCAACACAGAACGATGTTGTCACTCCGGAGTGCCTGCCGTCGCCGAACGAGAATCCGGGAGGGCATCTGTCCCCGATACCGACCCACGACATTCCGTTCGTGCTTGAGCAGGTCTCTGACACGGAGTACGCCGGTGTCTTCTATACCGACGGGATGGTCGATGCGGACTACTACGGTCTTGGGGTGTGCCGCTGGCGTGTGGTCCAGGTACAGGTGCAGCTGAAAGCGACGGGTGCTGACGGAGAGACGCGCTTCGTTGCTAGTCTGAGTAATGAGGACATCGGGAGAGGAGACCCGAAGACGACCTATTTCTGGAAAGGCGCATATCCGGGCGAGCTCGCTTCCGACATCAAAGATTTCCCGAATTTCGGCCAAGCTGATCGTTCTCGCATGGCCGACTCGGTGAAGGATGAGGACGTATTCTCGGTTGTTCTGCAGGAAGAGGAGGTTGCGCGATGACGCTGACCTCCCAGCAGTACGCCAATCTTACTGAGCATAGCTACGATCGAGATGGGGGCATGCATCAGTTGGTGGACAAGGAAGTCGTCCTTGAGGGCAATACCTACAGGGTTCTCCGTTTCGTCGACAATCCGAGGACGGGATATCAGGGGACGATATACCAGCACGTCGAGAGCGGCGAAGTCGTGGTTGCGCACCGGGGCACGGAATTCGAGCGACAACGTTGGCATGATCTCGTCAAGACCGATGGCGCCATGGTGCTCGCCCGCGTCAATCTTCAGGCTGATGACGCGGTCACACTGACGCGGTTGGCGCGCGATTACGCGAGCAGTCCTTCGAATGTCGCGCAGTATGGTGGCCCGTCACAAGTCACTGTTACCGGCCATTCTCTGGGTGGGACACTGGCGCAGATAAGTGCTCATCATTATGGCCTGCGCGGCGAGACGTTCAACGCATACGGCGCGGTCAGCTTGGATCGGCGGATCTCCACAGGTGGCGATCGTGTCCTGAATCATGTTATGGCTGCCGACACCGTCAGTTCCGCGAGTCGCCACTACGGGCAGGTACGCATCTACGCGCTGGCTGGCGAGATCGACATGCTCCGAGCGGCAGGCTACGCCAACAATGATGCACGGCTACTGGATCCACGCGCGAGCCTGCTTGCGGGCATTAAGGGATTCAGCTCGCACGATATGCACCTATTCCTCAACGTAGATGGTGATAAACGCACGGATCGTTCCGTACTGGATGATCCCCAGACGCGACGCCTCGCGCGGGAGTACGCGCCGATGATTGGCAAGTACCGGGACGATGTGGAAGGGATGCGCGCCGCCGTTACGATCGCTGCGCGCGGCCCCTATGGCACGCTTCGCGATGGCGTCGATGCCCTCCGTGGACCGCTTCTGCCTGGGGAGCTCGGCGCACGCGAAGATCGTGCGCGCCAGATGGAGACGCTGCAGGCGTGGGGCACATTCGCCGCGCATGCACGCGCGGGAGATCGCAATCGCGAGGGAAGGGCAGACGGGACCGAATCCTCCACGATGTTCCATGCGCCGCTCAGGCTTGATGCGCGTTCGCCGGCAACAGAGGTGGGCCGCTTGCTCTCCAGCGCAGGGGTCAACGACGCTGAGGGCATGAATGCCGCCATGCTGGACCTGCAGACCTCATCGTATGGACGGGAATGGAAGAGGCAGCTCGAGCATCATCAGCAGCGGATCAATGAACTCGTTCCGCGAACTGAATCACACGCGCCTGCTGAGCACGCGAGGTAGAGCGGTGTCGTGGGAGGAGATCCTCCATGATTGTTGATATCCATGGGAGCGGCGTTAGTGCTTCCGAAGACGATAGCCGGCATCCGCTGTAGGGCATCGCCGAGCACGCACGCTCATGAGCTACTGACGCCATGACATTGAATACACGAGGTTCTCGCATATGAAACAGCTTTTCCCCCTGCTCCTGGTTTCGATGGCGGTGTTCGCCAGCGGCTGCGACGCAGAGGCGCCGCGAATCGCGGGCGCAACGGCACAGGATGCGGCTACTCAGAAAAAGGACCAGGACATGTCAGAGCTGAAGCCGCCCTCCGCGGACAGCGTGTTGTACTTCATTTACCAGCAAGACGGCGACGGTGCGGTCAGTTACACGATCGATGGCGGCGCCACCGTCAGTTACTGGTATGGCCATCAGTTCGATCTGAAAGGAAAGCACTACTTCACCGGTTTCGGCAGCAAGAGCCAGGGCGAGGGCCCTGAAGGCGACGACGGCATGATGGATCCGGAGCGCGTCGCCATTTCGCAGGCAACCTTTACGCGCGTCGAGAAGGACGGGAAAGAGGAATGGTCAAAGCCAGACACTGACGGCTATGTGGGCGAGTTTGGACGGCTCGGACGGGCCGAGCAGATCGATGATTCCAGGAAAGCGCAATCGTTCGAAACCGGCGACGGGCGCTACCTGCTGGCGGTACCCACCCGCGATCTGATCAATGGCAATGACGTGCGCATGTTCAGTCTGCTGCTGTTCGATCCCGATAACAAGGATGCACTGCCTTTCCGCCAATGGGGCTATGTCGGCAGCATTGCAGCAGGAGGAGACAACAGCGCGGCCTGCAGTGAAGGCCAGGTGATGCCCTGTACGGCCAACACAGCCGAACTGACCTTCGAACCGTCCGCTGAGGGTGGTCTTCCTTCATTGAAAGTCACGCGATCAGGAAACACGAATTCGGGCTCCGGTGAGGTGCGTACGCTGGGCCCTTCGGATGCGGTAACCTACCGCTTCGACGCGAATGCGGGGCAGTACAAGCCTTGAACCTTTCGAGTTGACCGCCCTGTACAAGGCTCACGGATCGAGCCCGGTTGACGTCCCGCGACCCACGGTCGCGACTTCAGCAAGAGGAGCCAATGATGGCCAGTGACTACACGCGTGAACAGATCCTAGATATCGTCGAACGGCAGGCGCAGGCGAGCGGCATTCCACGCGAGGACTTCCTGCGATTTGCTTATATCGAGACGGGTGGCCGCTTCAATCCCGACGCGAGCAACCCCAGTGGTGCCAAGGGACTGTTCCAGTTCATGCCTGGCACTGCGGCACAGTACGGCATCGCAGGGCGCGAATTCGATCCGACGCAGAGTACTCGCGCGGCGGCCGAGCTCTACCGAGACAATCTAGCTGACATCACGCGCAGGCAGTCGCGCAATGGGCATGAGTTTCTGTCCGGGCGGGAAGCTCCGAGCGGACTGGACCTCTATCTCGCGCATCAACAGGGGGCGGCGGGTTACGCCTCCATCCAGAGCGCGATTGCGACCGGTGAGTTCACCCGCAATGACACCCGCCGCAACATCCTCAACAACATCAGTGCTCGTGATGTCGAGCGTTTGACCGGTCATACGGCTGACGAGCTTCGGGGCCTTGGTGATCGCGAACTGGCGAGCTCGTTCGCCCAATACTGGAATGGCAAGTACGCAGCCATCAGCATCCCCGACCGGGGCATCCAGGCGAGCCAGCCCGATGGGGCGACGCGTGGGCGCTCGTCGCCGCTTGCCGACGGCGTGCTGCAGAGCGGTGAGCGTGGTGAGGATGTGCGCGTCCTGCAGGCGTCATTGAACCAGCTTGGCTTTCGTGACGGCCAAGGTGCCGAACTTGAGACGCGTTCGGGAATATACGGCGGCAGAACGCAGGAAGCGGTGCGCGCCTTCCAGGCCGCCAATCAACTTGAAGCTACCGGCAATGCCGATGCGCGGACGCGTGAAGCCATTGCGCAACAGCTGGCGTTGCCCGCAGCGGAGCGTAATCGTGCGCAGTTGGTAGAAGAGCAGCAGCGCAACGGCGGTCTGGCCTGGCCGACACCGGGAAATCGAAGCATCAATGAAGCCGACAAGCCGCGAGAAGGGCGGGGCGAGTTCGGTACGCCGCGCAGCGGTGGCAGGCATCATGGCGGCATCGATATACAGGGTGACGTAGGCGACCCCGTGGTCGCCGTGGCTGGCGGAACGGTGGTCGTTCGCCCGAACAACGGAGCGGCGGGCAACACCGTGCACATTCGACAGGATGACGGCACGCTCACCAAGTATTTCCACCTGGATGGGTTCAGCGTTCGCAACGGACAGCGTGTGGAGGCGGGGCAACAGGTCGGCACCATGGGGCGGACCGGCAACACGCCGGCCCAAGGCGACACGCACCTGCATTTCGAAATGTGGCGGAATGGCCGGCAGGTCGATCCACTGCCCTATCTGCGTGGCGCCGAGCGAGACGCCGCGACGCCCGCGCGTGCGAACTCGTCCGAGGTGCTGCGCGATGGGGCATCGGGCGCATCGGTGCGCGAACTGCAGCAGCAGCTCAACCGCTTGGGTTATCGAGGTGACGACGGCCATCCGCTGGAAACCGCATCAGGCAGGTTCGGTCCGCAGACAGAGCATGCCCTGCGGGCGTTCCAGGCCGAGCAAGGGCTCAAGGTGGATGGTGTCTTCGGTAATCGATCGCGCGATGCCCTTGTAACTGCGATGCGCGAACCGGCATTGCCTGAGGCGCGTCAGGAGAACGGGCGCACGGAAGGGGCTCAGCGGGAGTTCGTCGACAAGCTCTTTTCTGCGATGCGTGGGGGGGACGACGCGGCCATGCGCCAAGCCCTGGACAGCTACTTGAAGACGTCCGCCGGCCAGGATTGGAAGAAGGAGTCGGCATCGACCGAGCAGCAGGTGGTCCCGCGGGACCAGACGGGGCCGACCCGCTGAATAGCGACGCCTCGGACGGGCCGGACGCTGTCTCGTTCGGCCCGTCGAGGGCTCAGAAGAACCAGGCGCGGCCGATCTGGTACAGGCTGATCGCGAGGACCAGCACGCCGACGACCTTCAGCACGATCCGCTCGGACACATGACGCACGAACCAGGCCGCGAACGGCGCAGCGATGGCGCCACCGACCAGCAGGCCGAGGACGATCTCCAGGTGGTCCAGCCCTATCGTCAGGAGAAACGTGACCGAGACCACCAGCGTGACGACGAATTCCGAGGCGCTGACGGTGCCAATGGTGGTGCGCGCCTGGCCGCCGCGGGCAAGCAGGGTGGATGTGGCGAGCGGGCCCCAACCGCCGCCGCCCGTGGCGTCGAGGAGACCCGCGAAGAATCCCAGCACAGGTATGCGTTTCACCTCCTCGCGCGGCATCCACCGGCCGAACGAACGGACGAGGATCAGGATCGCCAGCGCCAGCAGATACAGGTAGACGAAGGGCCGGATGGCGTCGCCGGGCAGGCGGGTGAGTACGTAGGCACCGATGGCTCCGCCGATGGATCCCGACATCGTCAGGCGCCAGAACAGGCGTTTGTCGATGTTGCGGAAGTAGGCGTGCGAGGCGCCGGACACGCCGGTGGTGACGACTTCCGCCGCATGCACGCTGGCGCTGACGGCCGCAGGAGGGAGGCCCATGCTGAGCAGGATCGATGAGCAGATCAGGCCGAAAGCCATGCCCAGCGCGCCGTCGACCAACTGCGCGCCGAGGCCGATGAGGATGAACCAGAAGAACTCGCTGCCAAACGCCATCCGCGGTTTCCTGCCGGAGGGAACCGGCGATCACGTACGGAAGGATACCTCGCGCCGGTGATCAGGCTCCGCCGAGCGGGCGAGTGAAGCGAATCGAGCTCTCGCTGAAGCCGCACGCGCGATAGAACGCGTGCGCCTCGGTGCGGTGCAGGGCAGTCGTCAGCTCGAGGCGCACGCAATCCGCGCTGCGCGCCCGGCGGCAAGCTTCTTCCAGCAATTGGCGACCCGTGCCGCTGCCGCGCGCTTCGGTCGCCACGACAAGGGCGGTGATGCGGCAGATGAGCGCACCCAGGGGTACGTAGTAGAGAAAGTGCAGGCCGACGAGGCCGCACCCAGCGCCGTCGCGGCGCGCAAGCAACAGCACCTGTTGGCGATCCGCGTCCACTGCGTGGATGCGTTCGGCCGCTTCCCGGGTCGAGCAGGGGTAACCGAGCTCCGCGAGCAGGCGTGCGACATCATCCGCGTCCCCCGGCATGGTCGGGCGGACGTCGAGAGGTGGAAGCGTGTGGGGAGGCGTGGCCGGTCGCAGAGGTGGACCGGCCCGGCCCATGAAGTCAGCGGGTGCCGTACAGGACGACGGTCTTGCCGCGCGCGTGCAGGGAGCCATCGGCCTGCAGCTTCTTCAGGACACGACCTGCCATTTCGCGCGAGCAACCGACCAGGCGGGCGAGCTCCTGGCGGGAGACGCGCAGCTGTGTCCCCTGCGGGTGGCTCATGGCCTCCGGCTCGCGGGCCAGGTCGTGCAGGGTGCGGATGATGCGGTCGGTCACATCCAGGAACGCCAGACGGCTCGCCTTGCGGCTGGTGTCCAACAGCCGTCGCGACAGCTGGGCGCCGATGGCGTACAGCAGCTTGGGCGCGTCGGCCGAGAGCGTGCCCAGGAAAAGCTGGTGCAGGCGTTCGTAGCTGACTTCCGCCAGCTCGCACTGGGTGCGGGTGCGCAGGATGACTTCGCGGCGATCGGACTCGATGAACAGCCCCATCTCGCCGACGAACTCGCCGCTGCCGAAGTAGCCGAGGACCAGCTCACGGTCATCGTCTTCCTCGGTGATGATGCTGACCGATCCGCTGACCACGTAATACAAGGTGCCAGCCGGATCGCCCGGGCGGAACACATCGGCACGGGCGGGGTAGCGTCGCCGGTGGCTGTGGGCCAGGAAGCGCTCAAGCGTGGCGTTGTCCGGCGTCAGGGGGCTGGCGGCGGGGCGAGCGGGGGCTGAAAGGGGGATGCCTGGGCTCATGGTGGTCGCGGCTTGTAATTCCGGAAGCTTAGTCCGAATACGTAGCCGACGGCAAACGCAGGCCATGCAAGGGCTGGGCCAGTCCCGTGGCGGGGCGCCGACGGTCGGCCGCGTACATTCCGCTGTCATCCTATATGGCGCATAATTTGGCCCCCATCCGATACCCCCCAAGAGGGACCACCGCCGTGGTAAAACCCCTGCCTCGCCTGCGGCTGCAAGGCTTCAACAACCTGACCAAGGCGCTGAGCTTCAACATCTACGACGTGTGCTACGCCTCGTCCGAGGACGAGCGCCGCCGGTACATCGAGTACATCGACGAGGAATACAACGCCGACCGCCTGACCCAGATCCTGACGGACGTGGCGGAGATCATTGGCGCCAACATCCTGAACGTGGCCCGCCAGGACTACGATCCCCAGGGCGCGTCGGTGACCATCCTCATCTCCGAGGAGCCGGTGATCGACAAGAAGGATGCGGGCAAGGAGATCATCTCCGACGCAGTGGTGGCCCACATGGACAAGTCGCACATCACGGTGCATACGTATCCGGAGACCCATCCGGACAACGGCATCGCGACGTTCCGTGCGGACATCGACGTGGCGACCTGTGGCGTGATTTCGCCGCTGAAAGCCCTGAATTACCTGATCGAGAGCCTGGAATCGGACATCGTGATCATGGATTACCGGGTGCGCGGCTTCACCCGTGACGTGAAGGGCAAGAAGCACTACATCGACCACAAGATCAATTCGATCCAGGACTTCCTCGCCAAGAACATCAAGTCCCGCTACGAGATGCTCGACGTGAACGTCTACCAGGAGAACATCTTCCATACGAAGATGCACCTGAAGGAATTCGACCTCGACAACTACCTGTTCGAGGAGAAGGCCAAGAACCTGTCGTTCAAGGAGCGCATGAAGATCGAGGCGCGCCTGAAGCGGGAGATCGAAGAGCTGTACCACGGACGTAACCTGTCCGAGTGACGGGCTCGCGGGTTACACCCCGTTGGGGTGCCCCGGGGTAACGTGGGCTCAAACAGGCGGGACGACCCGCCCGCGGCGCAAGTCGCGCACCAGGACCGACGGCGGTCCGGAACGTGAGTTCCGGGCCGTTTTTGCTTTATGGCCCGGGCATGAAACCTGAGGAGAAGGCATATGGCGTGGGTATATCTGGTACTGGCGGGTGCGCTGGAAGTGGTGTGGGCGGTAGGCCTGAAGTATTCCGAGGGCTTCACCCGGCTGATGCCTAGCGTGGTCACGGCCGTGGCGGCGGCGGCCAGCTTCTGGCTGCTGGCGGCGGCGCTGAAGCACATTCCGTTGGGAACGGGCTATGCGATCTGGGTCGGCATCGGAGCCGTGGGCACCGCGTGCGTCGGCATGTGGCTATTCCAGGAACCCGCCACGGCGGCGCGGCTGGTCTGCATCGGCCTGATCGTGGCCGGCATCATCGGCCTGAAACTGGCGTCGTAACGCCGGGCGGCCGGCGACTCAAAGGCGATAGGCCACGGCCTTCATCAGCTTCGAAGCGCCCGCCATCAGGGTGGGGATCGGGGCCGGAAGCACCCGCGCTCCGGCATGCTGGGCATGCTCGGCGTGACGGGCTTCGTCGGCCTTCATCACCTTCAGGATCTCGCGGCTGCGGAGGTCGGCCGGGGGCAGGGATTCCAGGTGCTCATCCAGGTGGGCCTCCACCTGATGCTCGGTCTCGACCACGAATCCCATGCTCCAGCCATCGCCCCGCAGACCGGCCAAGGCGCCCAGGGCGTAGCTGCCGGCATACCACAGGGGATTGAAGAGGCTGGGGCGGCTGTCCAGTTCCCGCAGGCGGTCGGCACACCAAGCCAGGTGGTCGGTCTCTTCCTGGGCGGCATCCAGCAGGTGGACCCGGGTTTTCGGGTCTCGGGCAACCGCGGCCTGGCCGAAATAGAGGCCCTGGGCGCAGACCTCGCCCACGTGGTTGATCCGCATGAGACCGGCGGCATGGCGCTGCTCGGCGTCGTCCAGGGCCACGTCAGGGGTGTCGCCGGCCGGGTTGGCGCGCAGGGCGGGCGGATCGCCGAAGACGGTGTCCAGGCCGCGCTGGGCTTCCACCAGCCAGCGGTCCAGGGGGGAAAAGGTCCGCGTCGTGTTCATGGGGCCATTGTGCCGGGTGGCGGGTCCGCCGTCTCGCGGGAGAGGGGCGGGTTGCGCAGTCCTGCCAAGCCCCGTACAATCCCGCCTCTTCCGTTTCACCCTTCACAACGCGTGGCAAAGTTCCGCCCGGGAAACCGCGGAATCCGCCCGACCAGACACACGAGAGTTACATGAGCACCTTTACCGCCAAGTCCGAGACCGTCCAGCGTGACTGGTACGTCGTCGACGCAGCAGGCAAGACCCTGGGTCGCCTGTCCACCGAGCTGGCCCGCCGCCTCCGCGGCAAGCACAAGCCCGTCTATACCCCTCACGTTGACACCGGCGATTACCTCGTCGTGATCAATGCCGAGAAGATCCACGTCACCGGCAACAAGCTGGCCGACAAGAAGTACCACCGCTTCACCGGCTACATCGGCAACCTGAAGACCGAGACGCTGGCGCAGGCGCTGGAGCGCCATCCGGAGCGCGTCATCGAGACCGCCGTGAAGGGCATGCTGCCGAAGGGTCCGCTGGGCCGCGACATGTATCGCAAGCTCAAGGTCTACGCCGGCCCGAATCATCCGCACGCCGCTCAGCAGCCGCAGGTCCTGGACATCTAATCATGGCTATCACTCAGAACTACGGCACCGGCCGTCGCAAGTCCTCCACCGCCCGCGTGTTCCTGCGCAAGGGTTCCGGCAACATCACGGTCAACGGTCGTCCGCTGGACGAGTTCTTCGGCCGCGAAACCGGCCGCATGATCGTGCGCCAGCCGCTGGAGCTGACCAAGAACACCGAAACCTTCGACATCACCGTGACCACCACCGGTGGCGGCATCACCGGCCAGGCCGGCGCCATCCGCCTGGGCATCGCCCGCGCGCTGGTGGAATACGATGAAACGCTGAAGTCGGAACTGCGCAAGGCAGGCTTCGTGACCCGCGACGCGCGTGAAGTCGAGCGTAAGAAGGTCGGCCTGCACAAGGCGCGTCGCGCCACCCAGTTCTCCAAGCGTTAACAGACGCGCTACACTACGCGTCGCTGGTTATACAGCCCCGTCGCCAAGCGGTAAGGCACCTGACTCTGACTCAGGCATTCGGTGGTTCGAATCCATCCGGGGCTGCCAACTTGAAGTCCACTGGACATCCGCAAAGCCCGCCTCTGGCGGGTTTTTGCGTTGAGGGGTCTTGACCATGGTCGCGATGTTCCAACCTCCGTTCTGCCCCGCCGATGACGCCGTGCGCCGTGTGCAGGAGCGTGGCTACGCCGTGCTGGAGCCGCGCGCCGTGGCCGATGCGTTCGTTGCCGATCTCGATGCGCTCGATGCGTTGTTGCCGAGTTGGGATCGGCTGGAAGTGGACGGGTACCTCAAGGATGGCGGCCGCTACCGGCGGCGACGGCATTCCTGCTTCGTCGTGGACGCGGAAGGCGTTCGGCAGGCAGCGCATCGCGCGCATTGGCAGTCGCTGGACTACAACGCCCTGCATGGCGGCATGCAGCGCTGGTTCGAGCCGATCGAGCCGGCGGTCGCGGATGCCCCCGCGTGGCGCCAGCTGCTGGTGGGATTGGGGCGCTGGTGCTCCGCGCTGAAGGGCGAGCGTTCCTGGTATGTCGAGGCACACCAGTTCCGCATCGATACCACCGATGGCATCGGCCGACCCACCCCGGAAGGCGCGCATCGCGACGGCGTGGATTTCGTAGCGGTGCTGCTGCTGGACCGGCAAGGCATCAAGGGCGGCGAAACCCGCGTGTTCGCCGCTGCCGGACCCGACGGGCAGCGTTTCACGCTGGAGGCGGCCTGGTCGCTGTTGTTCCTCGATGACGAGCGCGTCATCCACGAATCCACCCCTATCCAGCCGCTGGACGGGCAGGGCCATCGCGATACGCTGGTACTGACCTTTCGCAAGGATGGCTTCCAGGGCGACCACGCCATCAGCTGACCGGCGCAGGTATTTCGTTACAATTGAAACCATGGCGCGTGGGCGCCGGCATCTGGAGTTCCGATGAAGCTGGGTTCCCTGAAAGAAGGTGGTCGCGACGGTACGTTGATCGTGGTGTCGCGAGATCTGGCCCGCGGCGTGCGCGCCACCGGCATTGCGCCGACGCTGCAGCGCGCGCTGGAAGACTGGAGCAACACCGCGCCGCGCCTCAACGCCCTGTACGAGTCGTTGAATACCGGCGATGTCGATGAAGCCTTCGATATCGATCTTCAGGCGCTCGCGGCGCCACTGCCGCGCGCCTACGAATTCGTCGATGGCAGCGCGTACCTGCCGCATGTCGAGCGCGTGCGCCGCGCGCGCAATGCGGAAGTCCCGGCCAGCTTCTACACCGATCCGCTGATGTACCAGGCGACCAGCGCGGGCTTCCTCGGTCCGTGTGAGCCCGTGAAGGTGATCAGCGAGGACCATGGCATCGACCTGGAAGCCGAAATCGTCGTGATCACCGACGACGTGCCGATGGCGGTCACGCCCGCCCAGGCCGCCGGGCACATCCAACTCATCGGCCTGGTCAATGACGTGTCGCTGCGCAACCTGATTCCGGGCGAGCTCGCGAAAGGCTTCGGCTTCCTCCAGTCCAAGCCGCGTTCGGCGCTGTCGCCGGTATTCGTAACGCCGGACGAGCTGGAAAGCGCGTGGGACGGCAACAAGGTGCACCTGCCGCTGGTGACCCACATCAATGGCGAGTGGTTCGGCGCGCCGGAGGCGGGTGTGGACATGCAGTTCGACTTTTCGCAGCTGGTCGCCCATGCGGCCAAGACGCGCCCGCTGTCGGCGGGCACCATCGTCGGCTCGGGCACCATCGCCAACGAGGATACGTCGAAGGGCGCGTCGTGCTTCGCCGAAAAGCGCACCGTTGAGACGCTGCGCGATGGCAAGCCCAGCACCCCCTTCATGCGCTTCGGCGACGTGGTCCGCATCGAAATGAAGGATCGTGACGGCCGTTCCATTTTTGGCGCAATCGAACAGCGGATCGAGGCCCAACCCTTGCCTTGAGGACGCGCCCGGGCCCAGTGTGGTTGCCTGAAGGACCGAGGTGGGCAGGGACGTGGATTCCGGGCATTTGATGGCGCAAACCGCGGGGAGCGGCTTGCATGGCTGAGCAACTCAAGCTGTATTCCTACTGGCGCTCCAGCGCCGCGTACCGTGTCCGCATCGGGTTGAACCTGAAGGGCCTGGTGTACGAGACCGTGCCCGTGCACCTGATACGCGACGGCGGGCAGCAACACTCCCCGGAGTACATCGCCAAGAACCCCCAGCAGCTGGTGCCTACGCTGCAGCATGGCGTACGGGTGATCCGGCAGTCGCTCGCGATCCTCGAATACCTGGACGAAGCCTGGCCGTCGCCGCGCCTGCTGCCGATGACGGCGCGCGACCGCGCCCGGGTGCGCGCGCTGGCGCAGATGGTGGCGTGCGATATCCATCCGCTGAACAACCTGCGCGTGCTGCAGTATTTCGAGCACACCTGGAACGTCCCCCAGGCCGAGCGCGACGACTGGATCAAGCACTGGATCGCGGAGGGTTTCACCGCGATGGAGGCCTTGCTCACCGAGGACGCGGCCACGGGGCCTTACTGCCATGGTCAGACGCCCGGGCTCGCGGATTGCTGCCTGGTGCCGCAGGTCTTCAATGCGCGCCGTTTCGGCGTGGACATCGCCGCGTTCCCGACGATCCTCCGCATCGAGGAGGCATGCCTGGCTTTGCCCGCCTTCGACCGCGCACGCCCGGAGAACCAGCCCGACGCCACCGCCTGAAACAAAAAGGGCAGGTTTCCCTGCCCTTGCCGTGCGCGCCGTGATGCCTCGTTGCGATCAGCCGAAGCCGTGGGTGATGCGGGGCGAACTGCTGCCGTTGTCGTAGTCGGCATAGGGGTCGTGTTCGCCCTTGCTGCCTTCGGACAGGCGGAACTTCAGGGCCAGGCCATCGCGCGAGTCCGCGGCGCGCAGCGCCTCTTCCTGCTCGATCTGGCCTTCCTTCACCATGCGGAACAGGCACTGGTCGAAGGTCTCCATGCCTTCCTCCAGCGATTCCTCCATGGCGGCCTTGATCTCGTGCACCTGCCCGCGGCGCAGGAGGTCGCGGATCATCGGCGTGTTGATCAGCACTTCGGCGGCGGGCATGCGGCGGCCGTCGGTGCCCTTCACCAGGCGCTGGGAGACCACCGCGCGCAGGTTGAGCGCCAGGTTCATCAGCACGTTCTTGTGGGCGCTTTCGGGGAAGAAGTTCAGGATGCGCTCGATGGTCTGGTCGGCGTTGTTCGAGTGCAGCGTGGCCAGGCAGAGGTGGCCGGTTTCCGCGAATGCGATCGCGGCCTCCATCGTGGTGGCATCCAGGATCTCGCCGATCAGGATGACGTCCGGCGCCTCGCGCATCGCGTTCTTCAGTGCGTTGTGGAAGGCGTGGGTATCTAGGCCAACCTCGCGCTGGTTGACGATCGACTGCTTGTGCCGGTGCAGGTACTCGATCGGATCCTCGATGGTGAGGATGTGGCCGGTACTGGTGGTGTTGCGGTAATCGATCATCGACGCCAGCGACGTCGACTTGCCGGAGCCGGTGGACCCGACGATCAGCACCAGCCCGCGCGGGGTCATGATGATGTCCTTCAGCACCGACGGGAGGTTCAGCTCCTCGATGCTCGGGATCACGCTGCGGATCGCGCGGATGACCATGCCCACCTCGCCGCGCTGCTTGAACACGTTGACGCGGAAGCGCCCGGCGTCCTGCAGGGCGATCGCCATGTTCAGCTCGAGCTCGCGTTCGAACACGGGCACCTGGCCCTCGTCCATCAGCGAGTACGCGATCTTCTTGACCATGCCGGGCGGCAGGCCGGTGTTGCCCAAGGGGTACAGCTTGCCCTCGATCTTGATGTAGACCGGCGCCCCGGTGGTCAGGAACATGTCCGAGGCGTTCTTCTCGGTCATCAGCTTCAGGAAATAGCCGATGTCCATGTGCAAAGCTCCCCACGATGCGCGGCACCACGTTGCAACGGCGCCGAAGGCTACAGACAATGGCCGCGCGTACCCCTCAACGTCACGGCACCCCAATGACTGTTAGCTTCGCACACTTCCACAGGCCCCTGCATGTGATGGCCGCCGCAGTAGCGGCACTCGCCCTGGCGCCGGCCTTCGCCCAGAGCGTGCCCACGCCGGAACTGGAAGCCGCGGTCCAGGCCGTGCAGCGTGCCGACCAGGCCGATGCCGACCAGTACGCGCCGGAACCGTTGGCCGCCGCCCGCCAGTCGCTGGCCCAGGCGCAAGCCACGCGGAACAAGAAGGAAGCGCTCGATTTTGCCCTCCGTGCCGCGGCTGACGCCGATCTGGCGCGTGCCCGCAGCGAGGAGGCGGTAGCGACCGCCGAGGTGGGCCAGCGCCGCGCGGAGATCGCCGACCTGCAGCGCCAGCTCGGGGAGGGCGGCCGATGAGCACGCGCCGGATCGTCCCGATCGCCCTGGGCCTGGTACTGGCCGCCATGAGCGCGGCAACCGCATTCGCCGCAGACAACCCGTTGGTGGTGCAGCTCACCCAGCGCCTCGCCCGGCTTCAGTCCGATCCCGCCCTTGCGGAGTTCGCTGCCTACGAGAAACTGCAGGCGCAGCATGCCGTGATCGCGTTCGACAAAGCGCGCCGCAGCCAGCGCGAAACCCTGCAGTACGTGGCCGAGCGCCGCGTGGAGATCGCCGAGATCGCCGCGCGCACGCAGGCGGCGCGCCGCGAGGCGGATCGTCTGGACCGCACGCGCAGCGAATTGCTGGTCGAAGCCAGCCGTCGCGAAGCCGAGCGCGCGCGCCGCGAGGCCGAGCGCCTGCGCGTGCAGGCCCAGATACAGGCCGAGGAGACGGATCGCCTGCGGCTGGCGGCCGAAGCGGAGGCGCTGGCACGCCAGGAGGCGGAGACGACGCTGGATACCGTGGCGGGGCAGCAGGCCAGCCGGCTGAGCACCGCGCGCCAGCGTGAGTTGAAGCTGGCACGCGAGGAAGCAGAACTGGTCTCGGGAGCGAAGCTTCCGGCGTCCAAGTTCGAGAGCCGTGGCGAAGTCTTCACCGTGGGTGCGGACGCTTTCACGAGCGGATCGGCCAAACTGTCCGGTGGCGGAAACGCCACGGCCAGCGCGCTTGCCGCGTACCTGCAGGCCAACCCGAAGGCGAAGGCGCGCATCGAGGGCTATGGCGACAAGCAGACGCCGGGGCAGCGCCGCGCGGATGCCATGCGGGACGCCTTGGCCGCGGGCGGTGTGCAACGGAACCGGCTGCAGAGCGCCGCCAAGGGAGCCGGCACCAAGGCGCGCGCCATCGAAGTTGTCGTCACGCACTGATTTTTCTTTTTGAATCAGTAATTTATACGTAAGAACGTATTGTGCGGGCGGCCCCATGTGAAGAGCCGATTGCCCCGCAATACGCCCCGAATCAAGTACTTACTGATGGGGTTGCCGGGTCTTCGAGCGAGGAGTAGGGTCGTATACCCAAGCGACTCCTGTCGCTTGGCTCACCGGAGAATCGCCCCGATGACGCCCGTCCCGATCCCACAGGAAACCGCCGCCGGCAGCCAGGCTGCCGCGGGCCTTCCGATGGGGGATGTCCGCGTTACCGGTCAGCAGCTCCGCTCCCAAGCCAACGCCCCGTGCCTGTGAAGGCCGGGGCGTTCGTATTTCTGCTGAAGGAGGTAACACCATGTTCGAAGGTCAACCGCAGGCCGAAATCGATGCACTCATCAAGGCCGATCCGGAGTTCAAGCAGCTCTATCAGCGCCATCGCGAGCTGGACAAGAAGGTCACCGACGCCGAACTGGGCGTCCTGCCCATCGACGACAACCTGCTCGGCCAGATGAAACGCGAGAAGCTGCACGCCAAGGAGCGATTGCTCCGGATCTACGACGCCAAACCCCACTGACGCCTCCCCCGAGCTTTCTCGTCGCGGGCGGCGACGGCCTCCTCGTCGGCCGTCGCCGTCCGCGTCACCCTAGTGCGATAATCCGGGCCACGTTCCGCACCGGATGCACGGCCGCATGGCGATCCACTCCTCTGTACTCGAGCTGATCGGCGACACGCCGATCGTCCAGGCCAAGCGCCTCGACACCGGGCTCTGCACCCTCTACCTGAAGCTCGAGAGCGCCAATCCCGGCGGGTCCATCAAGGACCGCATCGGCATGTCGATGATCGAGGCGGCCGAAAAGCGCGGCGATTTGAAGCCCGGCGCCACCCTGGTGGAAGGCACGGCGGGCAACACCGGCATCGGGTTGGCCCTGGTGGCTCAGCAGAAGGGCTACAAACTCATGCTGGTGGTCCCGGACAAGATGAGCCGGGAAAAGATCTTCAACCTGAAGGCGATGGGCGCCGAGGTCATCCTGACGCGATCGGACGTGGCCAAGGGTCATCCGGAGTACTACCAGGATCTGGCCGAGCGGATTGCCCGTGAAACGCCGGGCGCCTACTTCGTCAACCAGTTCGGCAATCCGGACAATCCGGCCGCGCACGAGTTCGGTACGGGCCCGGAGATCCTGCGCCAGATGGACGGCGAGCTGGACGCGATCGTCTTCGGGTGCGGCAGCTCCGGCACGATGACCGGCCTGTCGCGTTGCTTCGCCGAGCATTCGCCGCGGACCGAAATGGTCCTGGCCGACCCGGTCGGCTCCATCCTGACCCAGTACATCAACGAAGGCACCCTCAGCACCAAGTCGGGCAGCTGGCTGGTCGAGGGCATCGGTGAGGACTTCCTGCCACAGATCTCGGACTTCACCCGGGTCAAGAAGGCGTACGCGATCACTGATCGCGAGAGTTTCCTGACCGCGCGCGAGCTGCTGGCGAAGGAGGGCATCCTGGGCGGCTCTTCGACCGGTACCTTGCTGGCTGCGGCGCTGAAGTATTGCCGTGAGCAGACCGAGCCGAAGAAGGTATTGGTCTTCGTCTGCGATACCGGCAACAAGTACCTGTCCAAGATGTACAACGACTACTGGATGCTGGACAACGGCTTCATCGACCGGCCCCAGTACGGCGACCTGCGCGACCTCATCCTGCGCCCCTACAGCCAGCGTGACACGGTCGTGGTCAGCCCCACCGACCTGCTGACGACCGCCTACCAGCGCATGAAGCTGTATGACGTCTCGCAGCTGCCCGTCATGGAGGGCGACAAGCTGGTCGGCATTGTCGACGAAAGCGACGTGCTCCTTCACGTGTATGGCGACGAGGCGCGTTTCCGCGACCCCGTCTCCACGGCGATGGTGAGCAAGTTGGATCGTCTGGACGTGCGGTCGCCCATTGAGGCGCTCCTGCCTGTGTTCGATCGTGGGCAGGTGGCCATCATCACCGACGGTGACGCCTTCCTTGGCCTGATCACCCGCATCGACCTGCTGAACTATCTGCGACGCCGCGCACAATAGACGGCGGCAACCGGCCGTTCACGGGGGAGAACGGCCGGACATGGACGATACGTTAATGACCGGTTGGTAAAATGGCCGGCTAACTTGAGGAGCCCGAACATGGCGCAACATTCATCCCCTTCCAGCGGGGACGCTGGCGATCTCGCCTTGGGCACGCTGGCCATCCACGGCGGGCAGGCTCCGGACCCGACGACCGGCGCGGTCATGCCGCCGATCTACGCAACGTCGACTTACGCGCAGAGCAGTCCGGGCGTGCATCAGGGCTTCGAGTACTCCCGCACGCACAACCCCACGCGGTTCGCCTACGAGCGCTGTGTGGCCGCGCTGGAGGGTGGAAGCCGAGGCTTTGCCTTCGCCTCGGGCATGGCGGCGACCTCGACGATCCTGGAGCTGCTGGACAGTGGCAGCCACGTCGTTGCGATGGACGATCTCTATGGTGGTAGCTTCCGTCTGTTCGAGCGTGTGCGCAGGCGCACGGCGGCACTGGACTTCAGTTTCGTCGACATGACCGACCTGGCGGCGTTCGAGTCCTCGATCCGACCGGAAACGCGACTGGTGTGGGTGGAGACTCCGACCAACCCCATGCTGAAGATCGTCGACATCGCCGCCATCTGCGACATCGCGCACAAGCGCGGTCTGCGCGTGGTCGTCGACAACACCTTCGCCTCGCCGATCCTGCAGCGTCCGCTGGCATTGGGGGCCGACATCGTCATGCACTCCGCCACCAAGTACCTCAATGGCCATTCCGACATGGTGGGCGGCATGGCGGTGGTGGGGGAAGACAAGGAACTGGCCGAGCAGATGGCCTTCCTGCAGAACTCCATCGGCGCCGTGCAAGGGCCCTTCGACAGCTTCCTCGCCCTGCGCGGCCTGAAGACCCTGCACCTGCGCATGAAAGCCCACTGCGACAACGCACTCGCCCTGGCGCAATGGCTGGAAACGCACCCCGCGATCGAGAAGGTCATCTATCCCGGCCTGGCATCCCACCCTCAGCACGCACTGGCGACGCGGCAGATGCAGGGATACGGCGGCATCATTTCGATCGTGATCAAGGGCGGCTTCGATGCCGCGCGCAGGTTCTGCGAGAACACCACGCTGTTCACCCTGGCCGAGTCGCTCGGTGGCGTGGAAAGCCTCGTCAATCACCCCGCGGTCATGACGCATGCGTCGGTGCCGGTGGAACGGAGGGAAGCGCTGGGTATCACTGATGGACTGGTGCGGTTGAGTGTGGGGGTGGAGGCGTTGTCGGATCTTCAAAGTGACATCAAGCGCGCGCTGTCATGACCCGCGTGGCTGACTGGCTCGCGTCAGGAGCGAGAGGGCTGGTATCCGCATTCGTTCGCCATCGCACGCTGACACTCGAGTTGAGCAGGCGCGAGGTTCTGGGTCGCTATCGAGGCTCTACGCTTGGTGCGGTTTGGATGTTTCTGATGCCGCTGCTGATGCTCTCGGTCTACATGCTCGCGTTTGGCACGATCATGAAATCGCGTTGGCCTATCCCCGAAGGCGACGAGGATGCCAGTTTCGCCGCCATCATCTTCGTCGGCTTGATCGTGCACGGCTTCTTCTCCGAATGCCTCATCAAGTCCCCGACGATGATCACGTCGAATGTAAGTTATGTGAAGAAGATCATCTTCCCGCTGGAGATCCTGCCATGGCCCATGATTCTTTCGGCCTTGGTGCACACGACGGCGAACATCGCGATCCTGCTGTTGTTCCAGTTGGTGCAATCGGGAACGTTGTCGGTGACCGTGACCGCGCTGCCCCTCATTCTGTTGCCGTTGGTGATACTCACCGTCGGCGTTTCCTGGTTCCTTGCTGGCCTTTCCGTTTACTTGAGGGATTTGTCCCAGCTCATCACTCCGCTTTCCACTGCGCTGCTCTTTCTGTCGACTGCAATCATTCCAAGTGATGTGGTCCCGGAGCGTTTCCGGCTTCTGTTTGAATGGAATCCGATCTCTTTCATCATCGACCAGTCGCGGAATGCGGTGCTATGGGCCACGTGGCCGGACTGGGAGGGCTTGGCAATCTACTTCGTGATTGCTTGCGTCATAGCCTATGCGGGCAGCATCAGTTTCCAAGTCGCCCGCAGGGGGTTCGCGGATGTCCTCTGAATTCGCGGTCCAGATCGAGGGCGTCGGGAAAACGTATCGCATCTACGCCAAGCCCCATCATCGTTTAATGCAAGCGATCTCGGGAGAGCAGCGGGGACGCTGGTTCACGGAATTCCGCGCCTTGAGCAATGTCTCGTTCGACGTCGGACGCGGAGAGACCGTCGGAATCATTGGGAAGAATGGGTCCGGAAAATCGACGCTGCTCCAGATCCTGTGCGGGACACTGCAGCCTACGGAGGGTCGAGTACGGATCGAGGGTCGAGTTGCGGCCTTACTGGAGCTGGGTGCGGGGTTCAATCCGGAGTTCACCGGCAGAGAGAATGTCTTTCTCAATGCGGCCGTGATGGGTCTCTCACGGGAAGAAGTGTTGCATCGTTTCGATGAGATCGTGGGCTTTGCGGATATCGGCGAGCATCTGGATCATCCCGTCAAGACCTATTCGAGCGGCATGTACATCCGCCTGGCATTTGCGGTGGCGATCAGCGTGGCTCCGGATGTTCTCATCGTGGATGAAGCGCTTTCAGTGGGTGACGAAGCATTTCAGCGCAAGTGTTTTGCTCGTATCGAGGAGCTCAAGCGGAATGGCTGTACGATTCTTTTCGTTTCCCATTCCGCATCGAGCATCGTCCAGTTGTGCGATCGTGCGGTACTGCTCGATGGCGGCGAATTATTGACGATTGCCGCTCCTAAGGACGCGGTGGCGCTGTATCAAAGATTGCTCTATGCGCCGCTCCAGGCGCGTGAAGCGATACGTGAGTCCATCCGGTCGGGGCAACTCGAGGCCGATGCGTCCGATGCGACGGAGCTCTCGTCACGGCCGACCCGAGAAGTGGTCGCCAGGATGCGTTCCAATGATACAAGCGGGATGGAGCGTTTCGAGTCGGCGCTTCGGTCGGAGAGCCGGGTGGAGTACGAAAGCCACGGTGCGATCATCATTGATCCGCACCTCGTCAACGAAACTGGCGCGCGGGTGAACTTCCTCGTCCCCGAAGCGGTGTACTTGTACCGCTATGAGGTTGAGTTCACTGCAGAGGCCCGTGACGTGCACTTTGGAATGATGATCAAGTCAATGGCGGGCGTCGAACTGTTTGGCATGGGTTCGCATGCCGACGGTGAGGCGGAACCCTCTTTCGCGCCGGGCATGCGGTGCAAAGTCGAGTTCCGCTTCCACTCCCGCTTCCTGCCTGGCGTCTATTTCACCAACGCAGGATGTGTGGGTAAAGTCGCGGATGGCGAGGAGAAGTTCCTGCACCGGGTCCTGGATGCCTACATGTTCAAGGTTGAAGAGCGAAGCACCAATCGTCGTAAGGCGGGATTCTACGATCTGTCGAGCGAGCCCTCTTGCCTGGTCCAGGTGGTTTCATGATCGTGAGTTCGCAACAGATCCCTGCCGCGATCGGGCATTCGAGCGATGCTGGTTCGAAGATCGCTGTCCTGGTTCTTGGGGCGCCACGGAGTGGAACCTCGGCAACCGCGCAGCTGCTTTCCGACATGGGGGTCTACTTCGGTGCTGAAGAGTCGTTCGTAGATCCCGCGGACAACCCGCACAACCCGATATTCTTCGAACTGAGAAAGCTCAACGATCTGAACGAAGCCATTCTCGGTAGAAGTGGTTATCAGTTCGGTACGTTCGACTGTTTGTTGCCGCCCGGAGGGCTGGCGTTTTCCGAAGAGCGACGTGATTCCGACGCGGCAGCGATTGCGGAGTTGATCACTGGGGAGCTCGGCGAAAGCTCCGTGATCGGCCTCAAGGATCCCCGCTTCGTATTCACTTTGCCGGTGTGGGAGCCAGTCCTGCGTTCGCTGGGCTATGTGGTGAAGTGCCTGGTGACGACCCGATCCGATGACGCGGTCGTCAACTCCAACATGAAGGTCAATGGCTGCAGTCGTGAGCACAACCAGCGTTTGGCGTGGCTCTCGGTCTCGGCAGCTGCCGTGCATACCCGGGGGCTGGACACATTCGTCTTGGACTTCGAGCAGCTCCTGGCTGAGCCCGCGAGCGAGGCGAAACGGATAGCTGAATGGTTGGGTATGGATGCGGCCGTCGCGTCGTCGGCTACCGGAAGCGTCGATCTCCGCTTGCGAAACGAGTCTGCCGGCGGACCGAAGCTCCTGTCAGAAGACAAGGGACTTGAAGAAGTCGTCACGCAGTATGCCGAGGTGCACGAACGCCTGAGCGCTCTGGGTTTGCTTGACCTGATCGATCAGCGCAGGATTGAGGTCACCGGCCTTTGGGAAGCGCTGCGCCGTTGCCAGCAGGATATCCAGCAGTTGGGTAGCGCCAGCGGTGTCGCGGACTTCCACGGGCTTGTGCAGCGGATGCAGACGGGCATCGGGGGCGAGCTGAAGGAAATCCGAGAGTGGATGCGGTCCTCGGAGCGCGAAGCTGTTGCTGCTGGAGCGGCTGCGATCGAGCTATCGACGCGTCGGATCAGGGACCTCGAATCGGCGTTGTTCGAGCGCATCTCGGAGATTGAGCAGCTGCGCGAGACTCTGCACGGTGGACTCTTGGAGCGTGACCGGAGTTCTCAGGACGCGGATGGATTGCGAGCGGAACTTGCGGCGCTCGTCTCGAATATCGAAGCGGAGCGGGCGGAGTGGCAGGCCCGGGAGGCATCCATTAACATGGCTAATGCCCGACATATCGAAACTTTGGAGCGCGAGCATTCCGAAGTCGCGACCCGTTTGCAGCAGGATGTTGATCGCAAAAATGGGGAATGTGAGCTGACGCTTGAGGAGCTCGGTCGCGTCCAAGCGGCTCTCGCCGATGCAAGACTTCCGTGGTACAGGAAACTGATGCGCCGATGATCGGCGTGTCCTGTGGTTTGATGGATAGAAGACATGAATCTGCTTGAGAAGATCGGGTGGTACTACCGGACCTATGGCGTACGGGCACTGATCGTACGTGGCGTGCAGACTGTAATGGGCGTAAAGCCTGATTATCAGGGCAGGCCGGAACTGCGATTCACCAACCGGGCCAAAGCGACATCGGGGGCTCCGGTGCTCGAGCGTGGAGCGTCGACCCCTATCGCGGCCGTGGTCGACGCGCGTTTCCCGGCCATCATGCCATTGCCCGTTTTCTCCACGCTCGGTCCAGTGCGGCGACTGAATCTGGTCACCGATAGCATCAGCGCGGGCAGCCTGTTCGGAGGGGTGGGGACGGCCATCATTCTGGCGGCACTGCTGGCCAAGCAACGCGGCGCTGTACTGCGCGTCGTGACGCGTAGTCAGGAGCCCGATCAGAGTGGCTTTCGTGACGTGCTTGCATGCAATGGCATTCCCTTCGACGGCAACGTCGAATTCGAACATGTACCAGCCAACGGCAAGGATCGTCTGGATATCTGTGATGGCGACACGTTCTTGACGACATCTTGGTGGACCACCCAGTGCGTACTGGGCAGCATCGCGCCGCATCGGGTGGAGTACCTGATTCAGGAGGATGAGCGGATGTTCTATCCGCTGGGTGACGACTGGCTGCGTTGCAACGAAGTCATGGAACGTCGCGACCTGAGGTTCATCGTCAATACGGAGTTGTTGAAACAACACTTCCTCGCCACTGGATTGGAGCATTTCCAGGAAAATTCGATCGCTTTTGAGCCGGCCTTTCCGGAATCGATGTTTCACTCCGACGCCGATGGTGGCCCCGAGCGGGCTCACGTCGACGGGCCCCGGCGGCGCAAACTGTTCTTCTATGCGCGCCCGAACAACCTGCGCAACACGTTCTATCGCGGTATAGAAGCCTTGGATCGTGCGGTTCTGGATGGTGTGTTGGATACCGACGCTTGGGAGGTCGTATTCGTCGGCAAGGATGTTCCGGCGGTGCGTTTCAGCACCGGTGCGGAGCCAACCCAGTTGCAGACGATGAACTGGAGCCAGTACGGGGCGTTCATTCGGTCGGTCGATCTGGGGTTCTGCCTCATGATGACGCCACATCCTAGTTACCCACCCCTCGATCTGGTGGCATCCGGAGCGACAGTGGTCACCAATCGCTTCGGACTGAAGCAGGATCTGGCGCGGTACTCCGACAGCATCCTGATGGCCGACCTTACGATAGAAGGGCTGGTCGAGGGGTTGCGACGTGGAATCGAGCGGGTGGAAAGCGGCGCCGTGCAAGCTCCCGACGCGCGCATACAGCGCTCTTGGCTGGCTGCCTTTCAGCCGGTCTTGGACAGGCTGGGCTGATCATGTTCTTCATCTCCGAGCCTCCTTGCGAGTACCGCGATCCTTGGGTGGCGACGTTCGATCAGCGATTCAAGGAGCTCTGCGCCGGTGATCGCCGTGTAGCCTATTTCTACGAGGCGCCGGACACCAGTACGTTCCGTTACCGCGTCTACAACATGATCCAGACGCTTCGGGGCGCAGAGGCGGGGATTGGTGCGGCGTATTTCTGTAATGAGGATCGGGCCCGTTTCCGTGAGATCGTGGATCGCGCTCACGTGATCGTCCTGTGCCGGATGCGCTACGACGATTCGCTCAATGAGCTGGTTTCGCGAGCTCGCGCCCAAGGGAAGCCAGTCTTCTACGACGTCGATGATCTGGTTTTCAATGTTGACTACGCGCATCTGATCTTGAAGACGCTGGACCAGGACCTCAGCCACCCGGGCGTATGGGATCATTGGTTTGCGTACATCTCGCGTATGGGTGCGCTGCAGAAGCTGTGTACAGGTGCGATCACCACGAACACCTACTTGGCTGGACGTATCCGCGAGTTCAGTGGGTTGCCCACGCACGTCATTCCTAATTTCATGAATCGTGAGCAGCTTGAGGTGTCGGAGCGCATCTTCAAGCAGAAGGCGGAGGGTGGATTCGCCCGGACAGAAGAAATTCACCTCGGGTACTTCAGCGGAACGCCCACCCATAACCACGACTTCGCCATGGTTGCGGCGGGGCTCAGCAAACTGATGCGCGAAGATCCGCGACTGCGTCTGCTGGTGGTGGGTTATCTCGAACTACGGGATTCCATGATTGAGTTCAAGGACAGGATCACCTTCTATGGCCTGCATGACTTCGTGAACTTGCAGCGGCTCATGTCCCTGGTCGAGATCAACCTGGTGCCCCTGTTGGACAACGGGTTCACGAACTGCAAGTCAGAGCTCAAGTACTTCGAGGCCGCGGCCGTGGGAACGCTGACGGTCGCGACCCCCATCCACACATATGCGAACGCCATCGAAGATGGCTCGACGGGGTTCCTCGCGACTAGCATCCGCTGGGAAGAGAAGATCCGTCAGGCTATCGAAAAGGTGGAGAACGGCTATGCAGAGATGGCCCAGCAGGCCAGGAACAGCGTGCTTCAGAGGTTCGCGCCGGGTCCGCAGTTGCAGCCTTTGTTGACCGTACTGTTCGGGTCGCCTCCGGTCTCCGAGAATCCGAGCGGTACAGCGTTAGGGCGGGTGTCGTAGCCAGGTGGATTCGCAGGCTCCGATACTCCAACATTCGACTTAACTACTGAACTACGAACTTTTCCGAGGACATTATGCGTCTCCTGATTCCTGCTCTGCTGATCACTTCAACGCTGTCGCTTGTCGCTTGTGACAAGAGCGCCCCGCCCCCGCCTGCCGCGGTCCCCGCGACTGATGCCGCACCGGCCGAAGGTTTGCCGCCAGCGTTGGCGGCCGCCGTTCCGGAACGGGTGGAGGTGCCCGTAAATGACCAAGCAGGCGAGCCGCTGCTGGTGGGTGCCGGTGGGCAGGTGGCCTCCGAGATCTCGCTGCCGAAGGCCGGGAAGGTGGTGGGCGCGGGCGTGCAGATTGGCAACTTTGGTGGCAGCTCGGACGGCGCGCTGGCGATCAAGTTGTGCCAGGGCGAGGTCTGTGCCGAAGGTACCGCAGACCTGAAGAGTTCGATCGACAACGAATACCTGATGGTCAAGTTCGCCACGCCGGTCGATCTGGCCGCCGCACCCGCCGTGCTGACGCTGACGCGGACGGGCGGCGAGGCCCCTCTGGCGGTGTGGACCTACAGCGCGACCGCCAAGACCACGACGCCCGATGGCAAGACGGTGGAGCGCAGCCCGAAACTGGCCCTGGATTTGAGTCGCTGAGAGAGATGAGGCTGCGGCGCTTGCGTCCAGCCACGATAGTGCGTTGAGGGGGCACGGGGCGCGGCGAGTATCGTGCCTCATGGCATTGTGGGTAGGGATGCCCGGTTCCCGACGCGACCAATCTGTATGAGTAACGCCACATGGCCATGATGTTGTCCCTTCTGATCGTCGTATTTGTGCTGTGCGCAGCAGGCGGCGTTGCCGTGCGCATGGCGCGCGCCGATTCGCGGGCGATGACGCCGGATGAGCCAGGTAGGAGTTGGCTGCCGATAGTGGTGGTCACGGCGGTCGCCGTCTTGTCGCTGCTGATGGTGACCCTGGTCCCGCCAATGCAGTCTCCGGACGAGAACTCTCATCTGCAACGTGCCTACAGCCTTGCCGACGGCCAATTCCTGATAGCACCAAACAGCCGGATGCAGCCCGAGAATCAGGACGTCGACGCCGGCCTGCGGAGCTACATCGAAACGTGGCAGTACCAACTTGCAACCAAGCAGGGTAATCGCGTGACGCCGGCCGTCGAAGGTTTGTCGCGGCAGATCTCCTTCGCGGGCGAAGAAGTGCGTGTGATGAATGGCGCCGCGCCCTACTTCCCGGTTCTGTACGCTCCTGCCTCCGCCGGATTGGCGCTGGCTCAAAAGCTCGGCGAGCCTGTCTGGATCGGAGCAATCTGGGCCAGACTGGGCATGTGGTTGGTGTCGATGGTTGCATTTGCGCTGGCGTTGACGATTGCCCGCGCTGGGCGGAACACCCTGATGGCCACGGGATTGCTGCCCATGACGCTTGCGCAGTTCGGCAGCGTGAACCTCGATGCAATGACCATCAGTATGGGTGTGTTGGCGGTCGCGCTGCTTACAAGCGGAATACTGGGTGGCGCAGCCAGCGACTCGTTCTATCCCCGCTGGCAGCGCTGGGGCGTCTGGGTGCTGTTAGCGTTGCTAGCACTGACCAAGCCGCTCTTCGTTGCCTTCCTGATCCCGGTGTTTGTCTGGGCAGTCTGGCGACAGGGCAACCGCCTCCATCTGGTGGTCATTGCCGCTATCGGTGCGGTACTCCTGGGATGGATGGCGCACATGGCGAACAACTTCGTGGACGCGCGCATCGCCCACTCGGGTTCGACGTTCTCGAATCTGCTGACTGCTGTCGCGTCGCCGATCGACACGGCGGGCTTGGTGGCACGCACGCTGCACACGAATGCGGATTTCTATTGGCAGACGATGATCGGCCGGCTGGGTTGGCTGGATACGCCGTTGACAGGGCTGCTCTACGGAGCCGGTGGCTGGCTGCTGGCTGGCGGCGTGATCTCCGATGCCCTGTCCGGCAACCGCAGCAGCTTGCGTGACCGGTCCATCTATCTCGCCTCCACCCTTGCCTTCATCGCTGCAGCGTTCCTCATCATGTTGGCTGCGTGGACGCCGAGCCAATCGCAGGTCATCGAAGGCGTCCAGGGGCGTTACTTCCTGCCGGCGTTGCCACTGGCCGCCGCCGCGCTGGGCTTGTCGCGTCCGCGCTGGCCCTGCGCCGCCAGCAGCGTGATGGCGCTCGTGGTGCTTTTCTACCTGGTCGTGCTGCTGCTCGAACTGCCACGGATCCTCTTGTATCGTTTTTGGCTGTGAACCCCATGCTGTCTACCGACACTCTGCCGACCAGAAATCTCGAGCGACCTGACCCGATGATCGCAGTGGTGATCCCAAGCTATCGTGTCAAACAGCACATCCTTGAGGTGCTGGCGGCGATCGGCCCCGAATGTGACGCTATCTACATAGTGGACGACGCTTGTCCGGACAGATCCGGCGACTTCGTCGAAGCGCATTGCGCGGACCCAAGAGTCCAGGTGATTCGGCACGAGGTGAATCAGGGCGTTGGTGGTGCGGTCATGACAGGTTATCGCGCAGCGGCAGCTGCTGGGGCGCAGGTGATCGTAAAGATCGATGGAGACGGCCAGATGGATCCGGCGTTGTTGCCATTGTTCGCGGCCCCGATTCTGCACGGGGAGGCTGATTACACGAAGGGCAACCGTTTCTGGGATCTTCGGGAGATCAGCCAGATGCCCTTGATGCGGCGGGTGGGCAACCTCGGTTTGAGCTTCGTGTCCAAGCTTTCCACTGGGTACTGGGACATCTTCGACCCGACCAACGGTTACACGGCGATCCATGCTTCCATAGCGCAGAACCTGCCTCTACACGCAATAAGCCGTCGTTACTTCTTTGAAACGGACATCTTGTTCAGGCTCAATACCATCCGCGCTGTCGTCGTCGATATCCCGATGGATGCCCGTTATGGCACTGAAGTAAGCCACCTGCGTATTTCCAGGGTCCTCGGCGAGTTCGCGAGCAAGAACTTGCGGAACTTCTTCAAGCGTCTCGCCTACAATTACTTCCTGCGAGATCTCTCTCTGGCTTCGCTTGAGCTCGTTGCGGCCGTCCTCTTACTCGGGTTTGGTACCTTGTTCGGTCTTTTCAACTGGTGGCAATCCGCGATGAGCCAGACCGCTACAGCGGTGGGGACCATCATGATCGCTACCGTTGCCGTAGTCAGTGGCTTGCAGTTTCTGCTCGCTTTCATGGGTCATGATATTTCTAGCGTTCCCAAGCGTTGCCTGCATCCCTTGCTTTCGCGACGTGGGATCGTGCAGCGCACATGAGTGCCCCGGCTCATTGTTTCGTGGTGCCCGCCTATGGGGAATCTCCTCACCTAGAGGCATGTCTGCGTTCCCTGCGGGCACAGACGGTGCCATCCGACATCGTCGTCGTGACGTCGACTCCCAATGCGGCTATCGATCAGGCTTGCTTCGCCACGGGCGTGGTGCCACAAGTTCATGATGAGCGCCGGGGCATCGCACATGATTGGAATCAGGCGTTGTCGCGCGCAACCGCTCCACTTGTAACGGTCGCTCACCAGGACGATATCTACTATCCGGATTTCGTTGGCGAGACATTGGCTGCCATGGCGAAGAGCCATCGTCCCGTGTTGGCGTTCACCGACTACGTCGAGTTCACGTCTCACGGCGACCGACCGCGTTCACGGTTGCTGCAGATCAAGCAGGCCCTACTGCACGCCGCGTTCCTGGGGCGCCCTCGTGTGGGGGGGCGGATCGCGAAGTTGAATGCGTTGCGTTTCGCGTGCCCGATTCCTTGCCCGGCCGTCACGTTGAATGCTGCGTTGTGGGACTGCAGATTCGATGAGTCGTTCCAAGTGAATCTCGACTGGGCCACATGGATTGCGGCCAGCAGGGTGCAAGGCGACTTTATCTGGATTCGTCGGCCGCTCATGGGTCATCGCATTCACGAAGACAGCGAGACTTCCAACGCCATTGGCGATGGGCGCAGGCAGTCGGAAGATCTACGTATACTCCTCCAACTTTGGCCGGCACCGATAGCCCGCGTGATCGCGAAGAGCTACGGTGCCGCTTACGCCAGCAACGAGAGCCCTTAGTCGTCATGCCGACCATCCTTCTGATCATCGCCGTCACGTTTTGCACGATCTGCAGTCAGCTCATACTCAAGAGCGGCGTCGGGAGCATCGTCCAGGTGCTTCGTCAGGAAGGTATCGTGGCCTTCCTTTGGGCGGCAGCGACCTCGCCTCAAGTCATCGGGGCGTTGGCGGTGCAGGGGACTGGCTATGTGATCTGGTTGTTCGTTCTCGCGCAATCTCGGCTGTCAACGGCGTTCGCAACCGCGGGTTCTTTCTTCTATTTGGCCATGGCTGCAGCAAGCTGGTTCTTCTACGGCGAACGCCTTACGCCGCTGCAGTGGTTCGGTCTTGTCCTGATATCCGTTGGCGTGCTGGTCCTGAATCTGACCGCGAAGTGACGCGATTCCATTCGTACCCGTAACACGAAAGGGCCCGCTCGCGCGGGCCCTTTCTGTCTCTGCGTTCAACTGCGCCTAGATGGCTTTTTCGAGTTCGGGAAGCAACTGGAATAGATCCCCCACCAAGCCGATATCCGCGATCTCGAAGATCGGCGCTTCGCCGTCCTTGTTGATCGCCACGATCGTGCCGGCATCCTTGATGCCGGTCAGGTGCTGGATGGCGCCGGAGATGCCGACAGCCACGTACAGCTCGGGCGCGATGATCTTGCCGGTCTGGCCGACCTGCAGTTCATTCGGCACGTAGCCCGCGTCCACCGCGGCGCGCGATGCGCCGACCGCAGCGCCCAGCTTGTCGGCCAGCGCATAGATGACCTTGAAATTCTCCGCAGAGCCGACGCCGCGGCCGCCGGAGACGACACGCTTGGCGCTCTGCAGGTCGGGGCGGTCGGACTTGCCGGCGGCGAGGCCGAGGTAGCGGGTGTGCGTCGGCAGGCTGGCATCCACGCCGACGGCTTCGACGGCGGCACTGCCGCCCTTGGCGGCTTCCGGCCAGGACGCCGTGCGCACGGTCGCTACGACGGTCTGGTCGGCGGGGGTTTCGACCGTGATGATCGCGTTGCCGGCATAGATCGGACGCTTGAAGGTGTGCGTGCTTTCCACCGCCATCAGGTCGGAGACCTGGTTGACGCCAAGCAGGGCGGCGACGCAGGGCAGCAGGTCCTTGCCGAAGGTGGTGGACGGTGCGAACACATGCGTATAACCCGCGGCGAGCTTGGCGATCTGCGGGGCCAGCACCTGGGCGACGGCGTTGGCATTGGCGGCATTGGCGACGGCCAGCACCTTGGTGACACCGGCGATCTGCGCGGCCTCGGCGGCGACGGCCGTCGGATCGGCAGCCAGTACGACCACGTCGATGGCATCGGCTTTCACCGCGGCAGCGGCGCTGACGGTCTTGGCGGTGGACGCGTTGAGCTTGCCGTCCAGGTGTTCGGCGATGACGAGAACCTTGGCCATTACAGCAACCCCTTCTGCTTGAGTGCGGCGACCAGTTCGGCCGCGTCCTTCACCATGACGCCCTTGCTGCGCTTTGCGGGCGGTGCGTAGTGCGTGGTCTTGTGCGTATCGGCGGCGTCGACCCCGAGGTCGGCCAGCTGCAGCGTTTCCAGCGGCTTGCTCTTGGCCTTCATGATGTCCGGCAGCTTGATGAAGCGCGGTTCGTTGAGGCGCAGGTCAGTGGTGACGACGGCCGGCAGGTCGATCTCCAGCGTTTCCAAGCCGGCATCAACTTCGCGCACGACCGTGGCCTTGCCGTCGGCGATGTCGAGTTTGCCGGCGAAGGTCGCCTGCGGGCGGCCCCACAGCGTGGCCAGCATCTGGCCGGTCTGGTTGGCGTCGTCGTCGATGGCCTGCTTGCCGAGAATCACCAGGTCCGGCGACTCCTTCTCGACCAGCTTCAGCAGCGTGCGCGCGGCGGTCAGCGGCTGGATGGCCTGGTCGGTGACCACGTGGATGGCGCGGTTGGCACCCATGGCCAGGCCATTCCGCAGGTGGGCCTGGGCGTCGGCGGGGGCGATGGTGGCCACCACGACTTCGGTGGCGATGCCCTTGTCGCGCAGGCGCAGGGCTTCTTCCAGCGCGATCTCATCGAAGGGATTGGGGGACAGCTTGACGCCGTCGGTGACCACGCCGGAGCCGTCCGGCTTGACCTGGATGCGGACGTTGTAGTCCACCACGCGCTTGTAGGCGACGAGAATCTTCATCCTGCGGGAATTCCTGTATGCATCGGGGAGGCCCGGCCGCGGCGGCTGGCCGAGGGCAGAACGCCGATTTTAGCCGTCAGGCCGTGTCCATGCGAGCCCGTACGGTGGCGTCTGCAGCCTGTTCCGCCAGCAACCCGGCAAAACGAGCGGCGCTGCCGGGGGCCTGGTCGAAGAACAGTGAAGGTTCGGTCAGTTCCAGTTCGAGCAGGCAAGGGTGGCCGTCCGGACCGGGCAGCAGATCGACCCGCGCATACGACAGCGGGGCGTCCAGCTGCCGCAGGCGGCCCGTCGCGGCCAGGATGCGCTCGGCGAGGGCGAGCTCCGAAGGCAGGGCGTCGCGGGCGGTGATGTCGCCTGCGGCCATGGGGGACTGTCGCGCCCCTTCCCCGGGTGACAGCTGTGCGCCCTTGCGCAGCGCGTGGCTGAACCGGCCGGCGAGATAGACCAGGGCAGTCTCACCGGCGGCATCCACCGTGGCCACGTAGGGCTGAAGCATCACGCTGCGATCCTGGTCGAGCAGGCGGGCGATGTGGTTGCCAGCGGCGAACTGCTGGTCGCGCCGATAGCGCTGCGTGTCGCGGGCACCGGCGCTGACGGCCGGCTTGACCACGAATTCCTCGCTGTCGGTGAACGCGTCGAGGAAGCGGGCGAGGGCATCCATGGGCTCGGCATCGGGTTCTACGAACGACGTCGGCACGGTGGGGATGCCGACCGCGGCCAGGTCGGCCAGATAGTGCTTGTCGGTGTTCCAGCGCACCACGTTCAACGGGTTCAGCAGCGTGGTCACGCGATCCACCTGCTCGGCCCATGCCAGGAACTCGGGCAGCCGCTCGGTGTAGTCCCAGGGTGAACGCAGCAGCACCGTGTCGAAGCGTCCCCAATGCACGGTAGGGTCGTCCCAGGCCACGGCGCGGGCGTGCAGGCCGGCATCGGCGCAGGCATCGAGCAGGGGAGCGAGGTCATCGTCATGCCCGGTGGCAGCGACGGCGGTGACGAGGGCGACGGTTCTCATGCAGGAAGTGTACGCGCACGTCCCATGCGGGATTCCCATTGCCCGAAAGTACCTGTGTCCGCCCAGGGGGGCTGGGTAGAATGCGGGCTTTCCTCACGAATGGATCGTGCCATGGCGGGTACCCCGGCCTCCGGAGGCAAGCAGAAGGTTTATCCCAGCGCAGCGGCGGCGCTGGAGGGTGTCGTAGCCGATGGGCAGACGCTGGCCGTGGGCGGCTTCGGCCTGTGCGGTATCCCCGAGGCGCTGATTGCGGCGTTGCGTGACAGCGGCGCGAAGGGGCTGACCGCCATCTCCAACAACGCCGGCGTCGACGGCTTCGGCCTCGGCCTGCTGCTGGAGACCCGGCAGATCAAGAAGATGATTTCGTCCTACGTCGGCGAGAACAAGGAGTTCGAGCGCCAGTTCCTCTCGGGCGAACTGGAGCTGGAGTTCAACCCGCAGGGCACGCTGGCCGAACGCCTGCGGGCCGGAGGCGCCGGTATCCCGGCGTTCTTCACCCGCACCGGCTACGGCACGGTGGTGGCCGAGGGGAAAGAGACGCGTCAGTTCGGCGAGCACTGGTATGTCATGGAGACCGCCTTGGCCGCCGACGTGTCGCTGGTGAAGGCATGGAAGGCCGACAAGGCCGGCAACCTGGTGTTCCGCAAGACGGCGCGCAACTTCAACCCGGCGTGCGCCATGGCCGGCAAGGTCTGCGTCGCCGAGGTCGAGGAGGTGGTCGAGGTCGGCGCCATCGATCCCGACCACGTCCACCTGCCAGGCATCTACGTGGACCGTATCGTCCACAACCCCACCCCCGAGAAGCGCATCGAGCAGCGCACCGTCCGCCAAGGAGACAAGTGATGCCCTGGACCCGCGATGAGATGGCGCAGCGCGCCGCCCGCGAATTGACGGACGGCGCCTATGTGAACCTGGGCATCGGGCTGCCCACCCTGGTCGCCAACCACATTCCTGCCGGCGTGGATGTCTGGCTGCAGTCCGAGAACGGCCTGCTGGGCATCGGCCCGTTCCCCACGGAAGACGAGGTCGATGCCGACCTGATCAACGCCGGCAAGCAGACCGTCACCGCCCGCGCCGGCGCCAGCTACTTCGGCAGCCACGACTCGTTCGCCATGATCCGCGGTGGCCATATCGACCTGGCTGTCCTGGGCGCCATGCAGGTCACCGACAAGGGTGACCTGGCCAACTGGATGGTGCCGGGCAAGATGGTCAAGGGCATGGGCGGCGCCATGGACCTGGTGGCCGGCGTCAAGCGCATCGTGGTGCTGATGGAGCACGTCGCCAAGGACGGGAGCCACAAGATCCTGCCGCAGTGCGACCTGCCCCTGACCGGCGTGGGGGTGGTGGACCGGATCATTACCGATCTGGCCGTCTTCGATGTGACTTCTGACGGCCTGGTACTGGTGGAAGCTGCGGAGGGCGTCGAAGACGCCGAGTTAAGACAGAAAACCGGCGTGCCCTACCGCACGGTTTGACCCAATGCCCAAAATGGCGTGACGATCATCAAACCTCTGCTCACGCGGACGCCACCGGTCTGACTTTCAGCTGTACGCCTTCCTGCCGATAACCAGCCAAGTGGACCGACTTGGCTGTTTTCCTCTTGGCGGGCTGGGCTATAGTGTCCGTTCAGGGGCTCCAACTGTTTTTTCTCGAGGGTACGTATGAAACTCCGCATTGGCGCTTGCGCCTTGGTATTGGCATTGGCCGGGTGCAGTGGAGAAAGCCCCGAATCAGGGGTCGCAGGGATGCGGGGTGTCGCGGCCAGTGGCGCATCGGGCGCGCTGAAGTCGCCGCTGCCGGCGGCGCGCGCCAACGGCAAGTCCATCGCGAATGCGCCGAACCGGGGCGAACTGATGTCTTACGCCAACAAAGGCAAAGCCTCCAAGAGGGAAGGCGCCTACACCTGGTATCCGGTGGCCATCAGTGAGGCGCATGCGTTCCAGGGCGTCGCTTCGGGCGAAATGACGGTCCCCACCCCGGACGGCGGCCAGGTCAAAGTGCGCTACGAGCGCCATGCCGAGGAAATCGATGGCAACTGGACCTGGATCGGCCGCGTCGTAGGTGGCGATCCGCTCCAGGAAGCGATCATCACGTTCGGTGAGAACGCGGTCTTCGGCACGATCCCGATGGGCAAGGGCAAGCTGCCGCTGTCGCTGCAGACCCGCCAGGGTCAGGTCTTCGCGGTCGAGACGGATCCCTCGCTGTTCGTGTCTGCCAACGTCGGGCATGACGACATGATGCTCCCCGAGGCTTCGCAGCTGCGTGCGATGGCCGGCGCAATGGCCAGCCAGTCCGCGGCGGTGAGTCAGTCTGCGGTCGCGGTCGCCCAGAATGCGCCGCCGACGGCATCGAACACGATCGACGTCGCGATCGGCTACACACCCGAGTTCGCGGCCGACAACGGCGGCGCGTCCGGGGCAGCGACGCGCCTTGTGCAGCTGATCCAGGTGGGCAACCAGGCGTTCGTCAACAGCCAGATCAACGGTTACCTGCGCATCGTGAATGTGGTGCAGGTCAGTTACACCAATTCCACTCCAAACTCGACCGCGCTGAACGAAGTGACCGGCAGCAACGGTTCGTCGCCGGTGGCGGTGCCGCCCGGCCTGGTGCCGTTGCGAACGGCTCGCGACCAGTACGGCGCCGACATCGCGATCCTGGTGCGCAAGTTCACCACGCCTGAGAACGCTGGCTGCGGCGTCGCCTGGTTGAACGGTGCGGGCGGGCAAACCGGTGTGCGGCAGTCGGACGCCTCCTTCGGCTATGCCGTCATCAGTGATGGCTATGACCAGGGTACAGACGGCAAGACTTATTACTGCGCGGACGAAACACTGGTTCACGAAGCCGGTCACCTCATGGGTGCGGCGCACGATCGGGCGAACTCGAAGATCAACCCCGCGCTTCCCGCTGGCGGCACCAACCTCCTGTATGGCGCGTACACCTATTCGTTCGGCCTGAATACGGATGCCGCGAATGGCAACTTCTTCACGCTCGACGCTTATGGCGATGAAGCGGGTGGCGACACGCCGTATCGTGTGTTCTCGAATCCCAACGTGACGATCTGCGGTGGTCGCGCTTGCGGCGTCGCGAACAGCGAAGACAACGCGCGCACCCTGAACCAGACCATCCCCGTGGTGGCAAGCTTCCGGGCAACGGTGGTGCCCTTCGTGGGCGGCGCGAAGAACGACATCAACGGTGACGGCCGTGATGACCTTGTCTGGCACAACGCCACGTTGGCTAGCTATGGCTACTGGTTGTTGAACGGCACTGCGATCACCCATGCGCCGAATGTGTCGTCGAGCCCGGGATTCACCATCGCCGCGCAGGGCGACTTCAATGGCGATGGCAGGATGGATCTGGTGTGGCAGAGTCCGCAGCGCGACCTGTACTTCGTGCCGGCGGGCGCGAATGGATTCGGAGCCGGTGTCTATTTCGGCACGTACCCCGCAGGCTGGGCGATTGTTGCATCCGGCGATGTTGACGGTGACGGGCGCGCCGATCTGATCTGGCACAACGCGACCTCGCGCGAATACGGGTATTGGCTGATGAACGGCGCGACTACGCTCAAGTCGTTCTCCGCTGGCGCCACTGTGGGCTACAAGGTGGCGACCGTTGGCGATTTCAATGGCGACGGCAGGCTCGATCTGGTCTGGGTCGGTCCGACCAACGACATTGTCCTGCTGACGGGCAACGGCTCGACGTTTACGGACACCCGGATCGGCAACTATCCGGACGCCGGCCGAATCTTCGCCGCCGGCGATGTGAACGGCGATGGGCGGGACGACCTGCTGATCCAGAACAAAGTCACCAACCAGTGGGGCTACTGGCTGATGAATGGAGCAACGGTCGTCAGCAGCCTCGGCTTTTCCGCTGCGCCGGGCTACTTCCCGGTGAGCGTGGGCGACTACAACGGTGATGGCCGGGTTGACGTGATCTGGAGCAGCGCGGCGAAGGATCTGCAGATGCTGGCCGGCAATGGCACGGGATTCGTCCACGTGACGCTCGGGTCGTACAGCGGCGACTGGAAGCCGATCGACAAATCGGTCACCGTGAACTGATAGAAAAGGGCGGGGTTACCCGCCCTTTTTCTTAGTGGCGATTGATCGCCGGGCCGCCCGCGCGCAGTGCGCGATAGTGACCGATCGCCGCACGCTGGCGGGATGGCGGCGGGTGTGATGACGCGAGGGCCGCGCTAGGCGGTCTGCCGTGGTGCTCTCGCGCTATGCAGGATCAAATCCTTGCGCGAACGATCCAGCCAGCGCTGAGCATCGGAGAGATGATCTCCAGGCCGTTGACGACGGTCTGGAACACGCGAGCAGCAGTCGCCACAGGGCGACTGTCTCCTTCGATCATCTCCGGGAATCGTGCGCGGTAAGGGAGCATCTCGTCGATGCGGAATCCAGAGCGTTCGAAGAGAGTGCGCAACGTCTTGTAGGAATAGATCTGAAGATGGTCCTTGTGCATCGACTCTCTTCCCGCCAAGCCGATCAGCGTGTTGTGCCAGCAGCAGGCGTTCGGAGTCGTCACCACAAGTTCCACGCCCTTCAGCGACGGGGTGGCTTTGAGGGTGGAGAGTAGCGCCGACGTGTCGGGCAGATGCTCGATCAACTCGCCCGCCACGATCAGGTCGGGGATGCCGTGCTTGTCGACCACCGGCTGCAAGTCGAAAATATTCTCGCGCACGATGGTGCCGTTGGTTGCTGTCGTGAGCCCTTCGTCGGGCACCAATGCGGAGTTGTCGATTCCCACCACCGACTTCGCGACCCGGCACAGGCGGGCATGCAGCCAGTTGTGCGTGGTCTGCTTCGCCTGGTAGGCGGTTTCGTCCAGTGCACCAAGGTCGAAGACGCGCTTCCCCTCCGCGCATCGCTCAAGGTGGGTGAGGCGGTCCCTGGGGCGCGAGACCCGGACCCGCTCGAGCGCTGAGTATTGGAGATCCTGCATGTGCCTGTCCTTGCCGCTGGAGAAGAGTGTCAGACCAGCTTGATAGTGTAGCCGGATGTTTCCACCACCTGCGCCACGGTCCGCTCGATGGCGTGGGCGAGCGTGCCGTCGATCTGGCCTTCCTCGGTCTCGAACTCCCAGGTGCGCAGCCCCAGGTCGAGCAGGGGCTGCAAGGCAGCCGACCTCACCCAATACATGCTGCCCGCCGGAAATGCGCTCGGGAAAGGAATGTCGAGTCGCGAGGAGAGTCGCTCCAGCGAAGACTGGTTTGCCCCGATCATGCGCTGGACCGGATGGTAGTGCGCCTTGCACGCCACCATCCCGATATCGCCGGGCCCGGAGAGCATGTCTGCGAAGTCCCTCGCACGCGCCGGATCGCAGAGTGCGGACACGAGCTCCGTTCGCAGCCGCGCACCGTCGGCGCGATGCGGTGAGCGTTTCGTGTGGAGCTTGAGGACTGCATCTTCCGTGTCTATCAGCTTTTCCAGGACACTCAGGAAAGGCAATACATCCCGCCCACGGTTGTCGAACACGACGATCTCGGACCGAAAAGCGGAGTGCCCGAGGACGTGCCGGATGTCAGGGGTGCGTTCTACCGACGTGGTGACCACGAGGCGGACATCCAGACTGCAAGCGGCCAGCGCGTCCAGGATGTCCTGAAGTTCCTCGGCGTACCAAGCGTGGACAACCACGGGAACCGGCTTGCTCCTCTTCGTCGCAACCCGCGCCTTCGCGCTCGCATGGTTCAAAGCGGTGCGGGTGGCGTGCAGCCAGGCGTAGCCATACGCGGCATCCGGCTCGATGACGGCACCTTCAGCCCATTCGTTCCATGCGTTGACGAACACCATCGCCGGGTCGCCGGATGTGCTTGCCTGCGCCGGAATGCAGTTTTCGATCCAGTCGCGGAAACGCCTGGGCGAGCTCCCGACAAATGTCCTTCCCGCGCCGGACCGCCTGGCTTCGTTATCCCAGGACGGATTCACGCACCGATGGATGATCGAGTCCCGGCGATGCGCCCTGTGCATGAACTCGGACGACATGCTTCGCCAGTCGCGCAGGCTACCCCTGTAGTCCGCGTTGAGCAGGGGTGGAGGGGCGAGCAATGCGTCGTTGGTGAGGTTGGGGGGGAACTCGATGCCCGCGTCGCAGCCGATGTCGCGAGGGTCGGGAGATTCGAAGCTCTGGACATAGGCCACGTGGATCTCGCCGATCCCGTTGTCGCGGCACCAGCGACGCCAGCGGTCCGTCGTAGCGACCGGATCGGGCAGCAACCCCGGCCGGTAGACGAGCAGCATCGGCTTCCCGTTTTCCCGCAGGTACCGCGGATCCCGCATGTACTCGGATACGTGCTCAATGAACGCGATGTCGTCTTCGGGACCGTGCTGCTGGTCGATCAGGATCTCGCCGCCCCGGCCATCCCAGGTACGGGTCCATTTCTCGTTGGCCCAGCACAGGCAGAACTGCAGGTCGATCGTCTTGTCGTTGAGCCAGTTGCGCAGCGGTGTTTCCAGCAGCGTCTTGCCGCCGAACCAGTAGAAGTAGAAGCAGAACGCGCTGATGCCGTACTCGCGCGCCAGGCGCGCCTGCTCGTGCATGACTTCGACGTTGCGCAGATCGTAGAAGCCCAGATCACCTGGCAGCTTGGGCTGGTAGTGGCCCTCGAACTGGGGCAGGGCGCGGGTGACGTTGCGCCATTCGGTGAATCCCTTGCCCCACCATTCGTCGTTCTCGGGAATGGTGTGGAACTGTGGCAGATAGAAGGCGACGAGCGTCGCGGGCAGCGGGTCGGGCAACTCGCCTTTTTCGTAGGGCACGTAGCCGATCGCGCGTTCGTCCGAGCGTACGTAGGATCTGCGCGGCAGTGCGCCGTCTGGCGCCCTGCCCTTCGGGCCTTCCGGCACCCAGTCGCCGCGCGTATCGAGAAAGCGCTGCCTCAGCCGGTCGCGCGTGGCCTGCGGCATCGGCGTCAGCCGGAATGCAGTTCGCAGCGCGTAGAACAGCGTGGTGCGAAGGCGGCGTGACAGGGGATTCGCCACGGATTTCCTAGAGGTTCTGGTAATTCGGCCCCGAGCCGCCTTCCGGCGTCACCCAGTCGATGATCTGGTAGGGGTCCTTGATGTCGCAGGTCTTGCAGTGCACGCAGTTGGCGGCGTTGATCTGCAGGCGTTTGCCATGGCCGTCATCGACGATTTCGTAGACGCCCGCCGGGCAGAAGCGCGTGCACGGGTTGTCGTACTCCTCGGCGCAGCGGCTGACGCACACCGACGTGTCATGCACGCGCAAGTGCACGGGCTGGTCCTCGTCGTGCTCGGTCGCCGCGAAGTAGACCCCTTGCAGGCGGTCGCGTGGGGCCAGTGTGCGGTCCACATAATCGCGCTTGGGCTCTTCATGTTCGCCGACCTTGTCGAGCGACGACCAGTCGGGCTTCACCCTCAGCGTCCACGGCGACAGGCCGCCCGTGACGGTCTCCCACGCGGCGTTGGCCATGCCGAACCACAGGCCCTTCTTGAAGCCGGGCTTGATGTTGCGCACCGACTTCAGCTCGGCCATCGCCTCGGAGCCGCGCAGCTTCGCGTCGAAGCCCTCCGGTGCGAGTTGCGAGGCGACCAGGTGCTCGGCCGCCAGCATGCCGCTGCGGATCGCCTGGTGGGTGCCCTTGATCTTCGGCACGTTGAGCAGGCCGGCGGTGTCGCCGATCAGCAGCGCGCCCGGCATCTCCACCTTCGGCAGCGACTGCCAGCCACCGGTGACGATGGCGCGGGCACCGGCGGACAGCACGCTGCCACCTTCAAGCACCGATTTGATCAGCGGGTGGTTCTTCCATTGCTGGAAGGCTTCCCACGGTTTGTACTCCGGATCCTTGTAGTCCAGCCCGCTGACATAACCCAGCGCGATCTGGTTGTTCTCCAGGTGGTACACGAAGCTGCCGCCGTAGATGTCGTTGCTGGCCGGCCAGCCGAGCGTGTGCACGATCTTGCCGGGCGTGACGCGGCCTTCCGGCACCTGCCACAGCTCCTTGATGCCGATCGAGTACGCCTGCGGATCGCTGTCCTTGTCCAGCGCGAAGCGCTTCACCAGGCGCTTGGTCAGATGCCCGCGCGCGCCTTCGGCCAGCACGGTGACCTTGGCGCGGATGTCGATGCCCTGCGTGTAGCCGGGCTTGTGGCTGCCATCCTTTGCGATGCCCATGTCGCCGATGCGCACGCCGATGACCTTGCCGTCGTCATCGTGCAGCGTCTCGGCGGCGGCGAAGCCGGGGTAGATCTCCACGCCGAGCGCTTCGGCCTGGGGCGCCAGCCAGGCGCACATCGCGCCCAGCGAGACGATGAAGTTGCCGTGGTTGCGCATGCCGGGCGGCACCATCGGGAACTTGCGCCCGCCGTCCTTGCTGAAATACCAGAACTCGTCGTCCGCGGCCGGCACGCAGACCGGGGGCGGGTTGTCGCGCCAGCCGGGGAGCAGCGCATCCAGCGGCGCGGGTTCGATCACCGCGCCCGACAGGATGTGGGCGCCGATCGTGCTGGCCTTCTCGATCACGCAGACCGAGATATCGGGGTTCAGCTGCTTCAGCCGGATGGCGAGGGCGAGGCCCGCGGGGCCCGCGCCGACGGTCACGACGTCGTATTCCATTACATCGCGTTCGACATCGGACATCGTTGGGCTCCGGCATGGCATCAAGGCTGCCGCTATTTTCGGGGTTTGCGCGGGACGGGGCAAATCCGCGAGCATCGTGGGCATGACCGTACCCTTGCCGCTGTCAGCGGATGGCATCGACGCAGGGCTGCCCGGCGCCACCCTGCGATTCCAGCCCGACTGGCTGGGTGGGGATGCTGCGGATCGCCTGTTCGACGACCTGATCGATGCCTTGCCGTGGAGCGTGCATCGCATCCGGCTGTTCGGCCGCGAGGTGGACTCGCCCAGGCTCAGTGCGTGGATCGGTGACGCGGATGCGGTGTACCGCTATTCGGGCACCGCCTTCACACCGCATGCCTGGACGGAGGCGCTGTCCGGGCTGCGCCGCCGCCTGGAGGGCGCGCTGGATGCTTCGTTCAACAGCGTGCTGGCGAACCTCTACCGCAACGGACGCGATGCGATGGGGTGGCACAGCGATGACGAGCCGGAACTGGGGCCGCAGCCGGTGATCGCGTCGGTCAGTCTGGGGGCGCCGCGCCGCTTCCTGCTGAAACACCGGCAGGACGCGAACGCCCGCGCCGCGGTCGTGCTGCCGCACGGGAGCCTGCTGGTGATGTCGGGCGATACGCAGCGCCTGTATCGACATGCGCTGCCGCGTACGGCAAGGCCGCTGGGACCGAGGATCAACCTGACCTTCCGCCAGGTGGATCCCGTTCGACGTCGCTGACGCGGTCAGCGGCGCAGCGGCGCGTCGCCCTGGCCGGAGGCCAGCACCCAGCCCACCAGCTCGCCCGTGGCGGCGGTGAGGGCGCCGTCGAACGCCTGCGCCACCTGGGCGACCTCGACGGAGGTGGCGGCCTGCTGCTGGAGGAAGGTGCGCGAGGCCACCACGCGCTGGTCGCGGCTGCTGACCAGCTTGGCGCTGATCTCCACGACGGCCGACGGCATGGCGCCGCCGGCGTAGTCCGCTTCGAAGCGGCGCACGTCCATCACCAGCTTGTAGTCGCCGAGGATGCCGGCGTCGGCGCTGGCCACCGCAGGAATGCGGCCGGAGTCTTCCAGCGTGCGCTGCACGGCGTCCTGCACCATCTCGGTCGCCGGCTGTGCCCAGGACACCCCGCGATAGACCTGCAGTTCGCCAGGCGCGGGTCGCACCGAGATGCGCGGGCTGTCCACCACGCGTGCGGCGGTGGGTTTGGCGATCACCAGCGTCCAGGCGACCGACGGCCACTCCGCGCGCGCAGGCACGCGCACGTCGGGTGCGTAGATCGTCACCGGGTCGCGCTGTTCGCTGCCGAGGATGGAGCAACCAGCCAATGCGAGCGCGGTCAGGGAAACACTCAGGGAGGTGCGCAGCGCTTTCATTTCGGGTCGAACTCCTTGGGTGCGTCGCGGCCCAACAGGTAGCGCGCGGGATTGCCTTCGAGGCGGTCGCTGACGCGGCGCAGGTCGCGCACCAGGCCGCGCAGTTCGGTGAGCGTCGGGCCCAGCTGGCCCAGGCCGTCGTTGGCGAAGCTGTTGATGGCCGCGCGGTTCTCGCCAATGATCGCGTCGGCGTTGCCGGCGGCGGAATCCAGTTTGCCCAGCGTGCTTTCCAGCTTGGCCAGGATGTCCGGCAACTCGCGCACCAGATTCTGGTCCAGGCGCTCGATGGTGCCGTTGGTGGTGGTCAGTGTCTTGTCGAGGTTCTGCGCGGCGTCGCGCGCGCTGACGAGCAGCGATTCCAGCCCGTCCTCGCGGCTCGCCAGCGAGTTGCTCATCGATTCGAGGTTCTCGAGCGTCGCGGTGATGCTCGCGACGTTCTTGTCGCTGAGCACCTGGTCCAGGCGCTCCACGATCCGGTTGGCGGTGTCGGTGATGTTCTGCAGTGCCGAGGGCGCCGTCTGGATCACCGGCGCCTCGCGCGTGTCGACCGTGGTCAATGCCGGCGCCTGCGGCGTGCCGCCGCTGAGCTGGATGATGGTCGGCCCGGTGAGGCTGGTGATGGCCAGCTTGGCGCGGGTGTCGGTCTTCACCGGCGTGTAGGACTCCACCCGGATGCGCGCGATCACCTGGCGCGGGTCGTTCGGCGCCAGCGACAGCTTGGTGATCGAGCCCACCGCGATACCGTTGTACTGCACGGGGCTGCCGACCGACAGGCCGGTGACGGCCTCGCGGAACACCACCTGGTATTCCTGCCAGGTGCGTTCGGAGGAGTACTTGGCCGCCCACAGGCCGAACAGCAACAGCGCGGCGGCGATGATCAGCGTGAAGGCGCCGATGAGCACGTAGTTGGCACGGGTTTCCATCGATCAGACCGCCGTTTGCATGTGGGGTGGCCCGTGGGCCGTCTGTCCGTCGCGCGCGGCGCGTGCGCGGGGACCATGGAAATACTCCTGCACCCAGGGATGGTCGTATTTCTCGACCTCGCTGAGCGGCGCCACGGTGACGACCCGCTGGTCGGCCAGCACCGCGACGCGGTCGCAGATCGCGTACAGCGTATCCAGATCGTGGGTGATCAGGAACACCGTCAAACCCAGCGCTTCCTGCAGCGTCTTGATCAGCCGGTCGAATGCCGCCGCGCCGATCGGATCCAGACCGGCGGTGGGTTCGTCGAGGAAGAGCAGGGGCGGGTCCAATGCCAGCGCGCGCGCCAGGCCCGCGCGCTTGCGCATGCCGCCGGACAGCTGCGAGGGCAGCTTGTTGAGGGCATCGGCAGGCAGGCCTGCCAGCTTGACCTTGAGCAGCGCCAACTCGTAGCGCCAGCTGTCGGGGAGTTCCGGATGATGCTCCTTCAACGGAACCTGCACGTTCTCGCCCACGGTGAGCGACGAGAACAGCGCGCCGTCCTGGAACAGCACGCCGGTGTTGCGTTCGATGTGCTGGCGCGCTGCGGGATCTTCCGAGCGCGCGTCTTCGCCGAGCACGGTGATCTGGCCTTCATCGGGCTGGCGCAGGCCGAGAATCGAGCGCATCAGCACCGACTTGCCTGTGCCCGAGCCACCGACCACGCCGAGGATCTCGCCGCGGCGCACGTCCAGGTCCAGCCCTTCGTGCACGGTCTGCTCGCCGAAACGATTGACCAGCCCGCGCACCTGGATGATGGGAGTGTCGTCGGCCATGCTCACCAGTCCATGTGCATGAACCACAACGCGGCGAGCGCGTCGATGATGATCACCAGCGAGATCGTCTGCACCACGCTGGAGGTGGTGCGCTCGCCGACGGACTGCGCCGTGCCTTCCACCTGCAGGCCTTCGAGGCAGCCGATCAGGCCGATCACCAGCGCGAACACCGGCGCCTTCGACATGCCGACCAGGAAGTGCGTCACCTCGATGGTGTCGTGCATGCGGGAGATGTACATCTGCGGCGGGATGCCCAGGTCGAATGCGCCGACGGTGACGCCGCCGGCCAGGCCGGCCATCATCGAGATGAAGGTCAGCAGCGGCAGCATCACCAGCAGCGCGATCAGGCGCGGGATCACCAGCAGGTCGATCGGGTCCAGGCCCAGCGTGCGGATCGCGTCGATCTCCTCGCGGCTCTTCATCGCGCCGATCTGGGCGGTGAACGCGGAGGCGGTGCGGCCGGCCAGCACGATGGCGGTCATCAGCACGGCGAACTCGCGCAGGAACGCGATGCTCACCAGTTCCACCACGTAGATCTCCGCGCCGAAGTCGCGCAGCACCGTGGAGCCGAGGAACGCGATCACCGCACCGACCATGTAGGACAGCAGGATCACCAGCGGCACGGCGTCCAGGCCGACGGCTTCCATGTGCGCGACGGTGGCGGTGGGCCGGAAGCGGCGCGGCTCCCTGACCATCCGCACCAGCTTGACCAGGTTCTCGCCGGTGAAGCTCAGCAGCGCGACGATCTCGCGGCCGTTCTCCTGCACCCGGTAGCCGAGGCGCGACAGCGCGGCGAGCACGCCGTAGTCGCGCTTGCGCGGCGGACGATCGTCGGCCACGTCCTCGATGGTGCTGACCAGCGCACGATGGTCCTGGCGGAAGTCGATGTCGGACAGTTCCAGCCCGCGGCGCTTCGCGAAGCGCAGCAGCTGCAGCACGCCGGCCGAGTCGATGCGATCGATGGCGGTCGCGTCGATGCGGTTCACCGCGTCGGGCAGCGCGCGCAACTCCTCCGCCACGACCAGCGCACTGGACAGCGTCCAGTCGCCGCCCAGCCGCACCTGGCCGGGTTCGGCGGGATCGGCTTTGCAGTGCGGGCGGGCAAGGGTGGGGGTCATGGCGTCGCTCGGCCAAGGAGCATACAGGCTATCCCGCTGAACGTGAGGACGACGCCGAGGAACGCCCGCTTGCCCAGCGGCTCGCGCAGCCAGAGCGCCGCGAGCACCACCAGGAACACCGATGCGGACTCGTTGAGGATCGCCGCCACCGACGCCGAGGTGAACTTGTAGCCGCCCAGCCACAACACCATGGAGAGGCCCTGGCCGATCAGCGCGGCCAGCACCAGGCGATGCCACGGGACGTCGGCCGCGACGAAGCGCATGCGCGCCCGCATGGTGGGCAGCGTGGTCAGCACGAGCAGGCCGGCCACCGCGCCGGCCAACCGCAGCAGGGTGACCCAGAGCAGCGGCTGCGTTTCCAACGTCCGTTTGACCATCACGATGGCCACCGCCATCAGCGCGATGGCCAGCAGGCCGAGCACGACGCCGCGGGTGGTGTGCTGCGGATGCGTCTTCCATTCGCCGGGTGGACGGCTGACGAGCAGGACGCCCAGCCCCACCAGCGCGAAGCCGACCCACTGGCCGGCGCCCAGGCGCTCGTCCAGGAACACGAAGCCGAGCAGGAGCACCAGCGGGCTGTAGAGATTGCCGATCACGCCCATCCGTCCGGCGCCGAGCTCATTGAGCGCGCGGAAATACAGCGTGTCCGCCAGCGCGATGCCGATCACGCCGCTGGCGACGACGATGGCCAGTTCGGTGGTCGGCAACGAAGGCCAGGTACCAGCGTGGACCACCAGCGCCACCGGCGCGAGGACCGCCAGCACCAGTCCGTTCTTGAGCAGGTTGAGCGCGAGCGGCGGCAGGTGCGCGCCCAGCTGGCGCGCCAGGATCACGCCTACCGCCCAGGTCGCCGCGCTGCCCAGCGCCATGGCTTCGCCGATACCCACCCATCCCCCTGCCAGTCGTGTCCCCGAGTAGTGTAAGCAGGCTCACGATGAACGCGTCGGCCCGTGGCTTCGGCGATACTGTGGCGATGCCCGATGAGACGCTCACCACCGCCACGTACGCCCAGCGCATCGCCTTCGTGTGCGAGATCGCCGGACGCCTGCACAGCTATGGCACCACGGCGCAGCGCCTGGAGGGCACCGTTGTCGGCCTGTCCCAGCGGCTCGGCCTGGATTGCGAGCCCTGGTCGAATCCCACCGGCCTGATCCTGAGCTTCAGCGACCCGACGCGTCCGCTCGGCGCCAGCGACAGCACGCGGGTGATCCGGCTCGCGCCCGGCGAGACCGACCTGCACAAGCTGAGTGAGGCCGATCGCATCGCCGACGCCGTCTCCGTCGGCGAAATGAGCATCGCCCAGGGCCACACCGCGCTGCGCGCGCTGGATCGTGCGCGCAGCGTGCGCTGGCGGGCGATGCAGATCTTCGCCTCGGGCCTGGCGGCGGCGGCCGTCGCCGGCCTGTGGCGTTTGCCGTGGCTCGACATGGCGACCGCCGGCCTCATTGGCGTGATCATCGGCGTGCTGGGCGAACTGATCGCGCGACGCCCGCAGATGAAGGAAGCCAGCGACGCGATTTCCGCGCTGGTGGCCGGCTTCGTCGCCATCCTGATCGCGAACTTCATCGCGCCGTTGAACCTCAACACCGTGATCATCGCCTCGTTGATCGTGCTGCTGCCCGGCATGGCGCTCACCAATGCGGTGAACGAACTCACCAGCCAGCATCTGGTGTCCGGCGTGGCGCGTTTTGCGGGCGCGCTGGCCACGGTGTTGAAGCTCACGGTGGGCAGCATGATCGCCGTGACCCTGGCCCAGCTGATGGGGCTGTATCCCGACGTGCGCGCGTTGCGCCCGCAGCCGGAGTGGGTCGAGTGGGCCTCGATGGTGGTGGCGGCGTATGCGTTCGCCGTATTGTTCAAGGCGCACCGTCGCGACTATTTCTGGGTCATGGCCGCCGCCATCGCCGGTTACAGCATCTCGCGTTACGCGGGTGCGGCCTGGGGCAGTCCGGTGGGCATCTTCCTGTCCGCGCTGACCCTGACGGCCGCAGGCAATGCGTTCGCGCGCTGGGCCAACCGGCCGGGTGCGCTGATCCGCGTGCCGGGCATCCTGATGCTGGTGCCGGGCAGCACCAGCCTGCGCGGGCTGCTCACGCTGGTGCAGCAACAGGACGTGGGCGTCGGGCAATCCGCGCTGCTGGCCGTCACCAACGTGGTGATGGCGCTGATCGCGGGCCTGCTGTTCGGCAACCTGCTGATCTCGTCCCGCAAGAACCTCTGACAGCGTTCGGCGCAAACGAAAAACGGGAGGCCAGGCCTCCCGTTCCGTCGTCGTATCCGATGGTGCTTACTTCTTCTTGATGAGGAAGTCGTCGGCTTTCTTGCCCTTGGCGATCAGCGCGGCCATCCAGCGCGGATGCTTGCCGCGGCCGGTCCAGGTTTCCTTGGGATTGGCCGGGTTGCGGTACTTCGGTGCGACCTTGCCCAGCTTGCGGCCGGCGCGCGAAGCGACGGGCTTCGCGGCCGTTTTCGCGGAGCTGCGTCCAGGAGCGCCGAACAGTTCCTCCAGCGTGTAGCCTTCGGCCTTCGCGAACTTGGTGATCTTGCCGCGCACGGTGGCGATGGGGGTGCGCTTGGCCAGCTTGGTCTGCTGTTCCTTGGCCTTGGCGATCAGGGTGCCAAGTTCCTTGGCGGACAGGTTACGCAGGTCGATCGGCATCAACTATCTCCAGTCAGGAAGGGAAGGCCCGTCCATGGCGGTCGCCCGATCATAAGCGAGCGGGCGAGCGCGGCACAAACCGCGCTGCCGCCGATGATCATCCCCGCAGGCGTGCGAGGAGTTCGTCGCGCCCGATGTTCTCCGCTTCGGATGCGCGGCGTGCGCGGTACTCGAACGTGCCGGCCGCGAGGCCGCGCTCGGACACCACCACGCGGTGCGGGATGCCGATCAGCTCGATGTCGGCGAACATCGCGCCGGGGCGCAGGCCGCGGTCGTCGAGTACCGCTTCGATGCCGGCCGCCTGCAGATCCGTCAACAGCTGTTCGGCTGCCGTGTTCACCGCGGCGTCGTTCTTCGGATTGATCACGCAGACCGCCACTTCCCATGGCGACATCGGCACGGGCCAGATGATGCCGTTGGCGTCGTGGTTCTGTTCGATGGCGGCGGCGACGATGCGCGATACGCCGATGCCGTAGCAGCCCATCGCGGGCGCGGCGGCCTTGCCGCTGTCGTCCAGCACGGTGAACTTCATCGCTTCGCTGTACTTGCGGCCGAGCTGGAACACATGGCCGACCTCGATGCCGCGCACGAGACGGATCTCGCCACCGTCGGCGGCCTTGTCGCCTTCGACCACGTTGCGGATATCGGCCACGGTCTCCGGTTCGGCCAGGTCGCGGCCCCAGTTCACGCCTGCCAGGTGATAGCCGGCTTCGTTCGCGCCGACGACGAAGTCCGCCATCGCGGCGACGTCGCGATCGGCCACCACGCGGATCGCCTGGCGTGCATTCACCGGGCCGAGGAAGCCGGGCTCGCTGCCGAGGTGCGCAGCGATCTCCGCTTCGCTGGCCATGCGGTAGTCGGCCAGGCCGGCCACCTTGCCCAGCTTGATCTCGTTGACGGCGTGGTCGCCGCGCACCAACGCCAGCACGAAGCCCGCCTCGGCCATCACCGCGATCGACTTCACCGTGCGCGGCAACGGGATGCCGAGCAGTGCCGCGACGTCCTCGCAGGTCTTCTGCGTGGGCGTGGCGACCTTGTTCATCGTTTCCGATGCGGCCGGACGGGGTCCGGGCGCGGCGGCCTGCGCCTTCTCGACGTTCGCCGCATAGTCCGAGCCGGTGGAGAACGCGATGGAGTCTTCGCCGGAATCCGCCAGTACGTGGAACTCCTGCGACGCGTCGCCGCCGATGGCGCCGCTGTCCGCCTGCACCGCGCGGAAATCCAGGCCCAGGCGGGTGAAGATGCGCGTGTAAGCCGCGTGCATGTTGTGGTATTCGCGCACCAGGTCTTCGTCGGTGATGTGGAAGGAGTACGCGTCCTTCATCACGAACTCGCGCGCGCGCATCACGCCAAAGCGCGGGCGGATCTCATCGCGGAACTTGGTCTGGATCTGGTAGAAGTTGACCGGCAGCTGCTTGTAGCTGGACAGCTCCTGGCGCGCGAAGTCGGTGACCGCTTCCTCGGCCGTCGGGCTGTAGCAGAACTGCTGTTCCTTGCGGTCGGTGATCTTCAACAGCTGGCCGCCGAACTTCTCCCAGCGCCCGCTTTCCTCCCACAGCTCGCGCGGCTGGATGGTCGGCATGATCATCTCGATCGCGCCTGCGCGGTCCATTTCCTCGCGCACGACGGTCTCCACCTTGCGCAGCACGCGCAGGCCCAGCGGCGACCAGGTGTACAGGCCGGCGGCCAGCTTGCGGATCATGCCGGCGCGCAGCATCAGCTGGTGGCTGACCAGTTCGGCGTCGGCCGGGGTTTCCTTGGTGGTGCGGAGGTGGAACTGCGACAGGCGCATCGGCATCGGCGTTCAGGGGGACGAATCGCCTATTTTGCCAGCCTTGGCCGCGCGAGGGGCGCTATTCCTGCGTATCCGCGCCTTCGCCGCTCACCCGGATGCCCGCGGGCGTGTCGCGGTCGATGCGCTCGTAGCGCCGGCCCTTGGGGGGCTGTTCGGTGATCTGGAGGACGCCGGCGTCATCGCGCCAGCGGTACAGCGAGGGGCGGGTATCGACGGCTGCCCCGTTGCGTGGCGCGGTCGCCTGGCGGGATGCCGCGTGGCGTCCGTCGTCGCGCGCCAACCACCATGCGATGCCGGCGCCTACCGCGAGACCTCCCACGATCGCCAGCCAGGCCCGCATCCGCGGATCAGGGAGCGGTGGGCAGGCAATATGCCTTCACGGCCGCTTCGGCGAGGCCGCGCTGGTTGGCCCGGGCCGTGTCGTCCAGGGTGGTGTCGGGCTTGCCGTCGCCATCCGTGTCCTGCTGGACGACGCCGGTGTTGGTGGCGAGGATCTGCAGATTGGCCCGCGCGGTCGCGCACTGGGCGTTCTCGACGGGTTTGCCGGCGGGCTGCGCTTCCGCGGTGGCGGCGCCGTACTGGTTGATCCTGCGGTTCTGGGTCGTCTGGTTGGGCGGCGGGCTGTCGGAGTAGTGCGTGACGCCGTTCTTGTCCTTCCATTGGTAGACCTGCTGGGCCTGTACGGTGGCGGCAGCAACGAGGCACAGCGCCAGCGCGGCGAGGCAGGGGACGAGGCGCATGGCACGCTCCAGGACCAGGGAACCCCGATTGCAGCACCCCGGGGGCGCGCAGGCAAGCCGTGCGGCTGAATCGTTGGGCTAAACTGCGACCCATGAACGAAATCAAGCCGCCCCCGCGTTCGCGCGGGATCTACCTGTTGCCGAACCTGTTCACCACCGCCGGCCTGTTCGCCGGGTTCTTCGCGATCATCGCCGCCGCCAACGGCCAGTTCGTCAACGCGGCCATCGCGGTGTTCGTGGCCGGCCTGATGGACGGCATCGATGGCCGGGTGGCGCGCCTGACCGGCACCAGCAGCGACTTCGGCGTGCAGTACGACTCGCTGGCCGACCTGGTCAGTTTCGGCCTGGCACCGGCGCTGGTGATGTACCACTGGTCGCTGTCGGCGTTGAAGTTCGATGGCGGCGTGATGGGGCGCGTCGGCTGGGTTGTCGCGTTCCTGTACGCGGCCTGCGCGGCGCTGCGCCTGGCGCGCTTCAACACCCAGGTCGGCACGGTGGACAAGCGCTGGTTCATCGGCCTGGCCAGTCCGGCCGCCGCGGGCCTGATGATGTCCTTCGTCTGGGCCTTCGCCGATGGTGAGCTGGGCTGGACCGGCGAGGAACTGCGTTATGTGGCCCTGGTGGTGACCCTGGCGGCCGCATTGCTGATGGTCAGTCGGATCCGCTTCTGGAGCTTCAAGGGCACGGGCGAGGGCGGCGCGAAAGCCGACCGCATTCCGTTCGTGGTACTCGCCCTGGTGCCGCTGGTGTTGGCGATCCTGTTCATCGACCTGCCGCGGACGCTGTTCGCGGTCGGTGTGGTGTACGCGCTGTCGGGGCCGGCCTACTGGCTGTGGCAGCGCACGCGCCGTACCCGGGACGGCACCGCATGACCCTGGCGGCAGACCGCCTGTGGTCGGCCGAGCAGCAGGGCTGGCTGAGCGCGCTCGGCCATACCGTCTACCTGCCGGCGGACTGGCCGACCGAAGCCGGGGCACCCGCGCCAGTGGTGGAGGCGGCACAGGAGCGCATTGAGCGCGACGTCCCTGCCCCGACGCCCCGCGCGCGTCCACCGGCGCGCGAAGCCGCCGAACGTCCTGCGCCCGCCCGGACCGCGCCCCGCGCGCCAGGTGCGCGCCTGCCGGACCGACTGCATTTCGCGCTGATCCGCGCGTCGGGTTGCAATCCGAACGCCCCCGGCGCGGCCGAGCTGTTCGCCCAATGGCCGAGCTCCGCGGAATTGCGCGGCAATCCCGCGGCCAAGCGCGCCCTGTGGCCCACCTTGCGCCGGCTGCGGCGGGGCGCGCCGGCATGAGCGCATTGGGCGTCGAGGCTTCGCCGGCGTCCGCTCCCTTCCTGCGGCCGATGCGCGAGGCCGACCTCGACGCTGTACTGGCGATCGAGCAGCGTGGCTACCCCTTTCCGTGGACGCGCGGCATCTTCCGCGACTGCCTGAAGGCGGGGTACCCGTCGTGGGTGCTGACCGAGCATGGCCTGGTCATCGGCTATGGCCTGCTGAGCATCGCCGCCGATGAAGCCCATGTGCTGAACATCTGCATCGCGCCGGAACGGCAGGGGCGGGGGCTGGGTCGGCATCTGTTGCGTGCGCTGGTGAAGATCGCCCGCGATCTCCGTGCGCAGCGCGTGTTCCTGGAAGTGCGCCCGTCCAATCCGGGCGCCATCGCGCTGTACCACAGCGAAGGCTTCAACGAGATCGGCCGCCGCCCGCGTTACTACCCGGCGCGCGACGGCCGCGAGGATGCGCTGGTGATGGCGATCGAACTGGTCGCCGACGACATCACCACGATGCCGCCGTTGTAGGGCGGGCCTTGGCCCGCCGTCGTGGCGGGCCGATGCGGTTAGCCCAGCTTCGCGCGCTGCCCGTGCAGGGTGGCGAGCTGGTTGCTCCAGTCGGCCAGGCGCTGGCGCTCCTGGTCGACCACGGCGGGCGGCACCTTGTCGGTGAACTTGGCCAGCTTGGCCTCGCTCTTGTCCTTCTCGCCGGCGACGCGCGCGATCTCCTTGTCCAGGCGCACGCGCTCGGCATCGAGATCGACCAGGCCTTCCAGTGGCACCAGCAGTTTCAGCTCACCCACGACGGCGGCGGCGGACGCGGGCGCATCGGCGCCGGTCTCGAGCCAGGCGACGCTTTCCAGCTTCAGCAGGAACGACAGCGGCGCGGTGAAGCGCTCGATCCGCCCGCGGTCCTGCGCGGCACCGTCCTGCAGCAGCAGGCGCACGCTCTTCGACGGCGCGACGTTGAGTTCGCTGCGCACGCGGCGCAGCGCCGAGACCATCGTCTTCAGCCATTCCACGTCGGCATCGGCCTGCGCGTAGTCCTGGCCGGCGAAATCCGCGGTCGTCGGGTAGGCCCGCAGCGAGACCGTGCCGCCGTCGATGCCCAACTTCGGCGCGACCTGCTGCCAGAGTTCTTCGGTGACGAAGGGAGTCAGCGGGTGCAGCAGGCGCAGCAGCGTCTCCAGCACGTGCAGCAGTGTGTGGCGGGTGCTGTCGGCCGCTGCCGTGTCGTCGCCATTGAGCGCGGGCTTGGCCAGTTCGACGAACCAGTCGCAGAACTCGTTCCATGCGAACTCGTACAGCGCCTGCGAAAGCAGATCGAAGCGGTAGGCGGCGAACTGCGTTTCGGCCTCGGCCGTAACCTTGGACAGGCGAGAGAGGATCCACTTCTCGGCATCGGTCTTCGGCTGCGGCGCGCCCTGCGCACGGAAGCCGTCGGTGTTCATCAGCACGAAGCGGGTGGCGTTCCAGAGCTTGTTGCAGAAGTTCTTGTAGCCCTCGGCGCGGCCCATGTCGAACTTGATGTCGCGGCCGTGCGTCGCCAGCGCGGCGATGGTGAAGCGCAGCGCATCGGCGCCGTGCGGCACGATGCCATCGGGGAATTCCTTGCGCGTGGCCTTCTCGATCTTCTCGGCCATCTTCGGCTGCATGAGGCCGCCGGTGCGCTTGGCCACCAGGTCTTCCAGCGAGATGCCGTCGATGATGTCCAGCGGGTCGAGCACGTTGCCCTTCGACTTGGACATCTTCTGGCCGTCCTTGTCGCGGATCAGGCCGGTCATGTAGACGTCGCGGAACGGCACCTGGCCGACGAAGCTGTCGGTGGCCATGACCATGCGCGCCACCCAGAAGAAGATGATGTCGAAGCCGGTGACCAGCACCGACGACGGCAGATAGCGGTCGAAGCCGCGTGCCGCCATCGCCTGCGTGTCCGGCCAGCCCATCGTGCTGAACGGCCACAGCTGCGAGGAGAACCACGTCTCCAGCACGTCGCTGTCCTGGGTCAGCGCGACATCGGCGGACAGGCCTGCCTTGGCACGTGCTTCGGTTTCGTCGCGGCCGACGTAGCAATTGCCCGCGCCATCGAACCACGCGGGGATGCGATGGCCCCACCAGAGCTGGCGGCTGATGCACCAGTCCTGGATGTTCTCCATCCAGTGGCGGTAGGTGTTGATCCAGTTCGGCGGCACGAACTTCACGTCGCCGGACTCGACGAGTTCCAGGCCGCGCTTGGCCAGGCCGTCCATCTTCACGAACCACTGGTCGGTCAGGTAGGGCTCGATCACCTGGTTGGTGCGGTCGCCGCGCGGCACCTGCAGCTTGTGCGGCTTGGTCTCGACCAGCAGGCCGAGATCCTCGAGGTCCGCGAGCACCACCTTGCGTGCTTCGTAACGGTCCAGGCCGCGGTATTTCTCAGGTGCGTTCTCGTTGATCGCTGCGGTCGGCGTCAGCAGGTTGATCAGCGGCAGGTCGTGGCGCAGGCCCACCTGGTAGTCGTTGAAGTCGTGCGCCGGTGTGACCTTCACCACGCCGGTGCCGAACTCGCGGTCGACATAGTCGTCGGCGATCACCGGGATCTCTCGCTCGGTCAGCGGCAGCTTCACGGTCTTGCCGATCAGGTGCGCGTAGCGCTCGTCTTCCGGGTGCACCATCACGGCGGTGTCGCCCAACATGGTTTCCGGACGCGTGGTGGCCACGACCAGCGAGCCGCTGCCGTCGGCGAGCGGGTACTCGATCGACCACAGGAAGCCGTCTTCCTCGACGTTCTCCACTTCCAGGTCGGAGATCGCGGTCTTCAGCACCGGGTCCCAGTTGACCAGGCGCTGGCCGCGGTAGATCAGGCCCTGCTCATGCCAGCGCACGAAGGCTTCGATGACCGCCTTCGACGCGTCCTCATCCATGGTGAAGGTGCTGCGCGACCAGTCGCCCGACGCGCCCATGCGGCGCATCTGCCGCTCGATGGTGTCGCCGGACTCCGCTTTCCAGTCCCACACCTTGGCGATGAAGCCGTCGCGACCCAGCGAGTCGCGCGTTTCGCCCTTGCCTTCCAGCGCCAGGTTGCGGCTGACGACCATTTCCGTCGCGATGCCGGCATGGTCGGTGCCCATCTGCCACAGCGTGTCGTAGCCGCGCATGCGGTGGTAGCGCACCAGTGCGTCCATCAGCGTGTGCTGGAACGCGTGGCCCATGTGCAGCGTGCCGGTGACGTTCGGCGGCGGCAGCAGCACGGTGTAGGGCTGGCCCGTGCCGCTGGGCTTGAAGTAGCCGGCGGCTTCCCACTGTGCGTACAGGCGGGATTCGAAGGATTTCGGGTCGTAGCTGGAGGCGAGGTCGGTCATCGTGTCGGTGTGGTTGCTGCGATCGCGCGAATGCGGATCGCGGGGCCGGCGGCGGGGCCGCCGAGGGCATTACATGTCGTGCTTGCTCACGTCGAAGCCGCGCGCCTTGTACTGCTTCCAGCGCTCGCGCAGCGGCTCGCGCGCGGACGGGTCGGCGGGCACCACTTCAAGTACGCGTTCGCAGGCGCCTGCGAAGGCGTCGTCGCGCAGGTTGATGACCAGCGCACGCGCCGGCACGTCGACATCGGGCGTGGCGATCAGCACGGGCGTCAGCTCGTCCTCTTCATCGCCGGCGATCTGGTGCGGGATGTAGGCGTCCGGGTCGAACTCCCACAGCAGTTCGTCCAGTGCCTCCGCCTGCGCGGCATCGCGCGCCAGCACCAGCGTCCACTGGTTGCTGTCGTAGGCCTTGCGGGCCAGCTCGCAAACCAGCTTGAGCGGTTCTTCGAGGAAGCGCGGCTTGGCGATCAGGTAGAAGTCGGCACGGGCCATGGCGTCGGGCACGCGTCGCCGGTCAGGCGACGCGGTCCAGCAGCCACTGGCTCAGCAGGCCGACCGGACGACCGGTGGCCATGCCGCGCTTGCCCTCGTCGTTGGCCACGCCGGCGATGTCCAGGTGCGCCCAGCGCTGGCCTTCGGTGAAGCGCGCGAGGAAGCAGCCGGCGGTGATCGCGCCGGCCCAGCGGCCGCCGATGTTGTAGACGTCGGCGAAGCTGGATTCCAGCTGGGTCTGGTACTCGTCCCACAACGGCAGGCGCCAGGCGCGGTCGAACACGGTCTCGCCGGCGCCCTGCAGTTCGTTGCTGAGATCGTCGTGCTTGCTCATCAGGCCGCTGGCGTAGCGGCCGAGCGCCACGATGCAGGCGCCGGTCAGCGTGGCCACGTCGACCAGCGCGGCGGGCTTGAAGCGCTCGGCGTAGGTCAGCGCATCGCACAGGATCAGGCGGCCTTCGGCGTCGGTGTTGCCGACTTCGATGGTCTTGCCGGACATGCTGGTGATGACATCGGAAGGACGGTAGGCATTGCCGTCGATGGCGTTCTCGACCGCCGGCACGACCACGATCAGATTCAGCGGCAGCTTCATCTTCGCCGCGGCCACGAACGTGCCGATGACGCTGCCCGCGCCCAGCATGTCGTACTTCATTTCCTCGATGCCGCCCTGCGTCTTCAGGTTCACGCCACCGGTATCGAAGGTGATGCCCTTGCCGACCAGCACGTAGGGCTTGGCGTCGCCGCCACCGTTCCACTTCAGCACGATCAGGCGCGGGCGGTTGGCCGAACCGCGCGCCACCGCCAGCAGCGAGCCCATGCCGAGCGCTTCCATCTGCGTCTCATCGAGGATCTCGGCTTCGGCGCCGTTCTCCGACGCGTACGCCTGCGCCTGCTCGGCCAGGTAGGCCGGGGTGCAGATGTTCGGTGGCAGGTTGCCGAGTTCGCGCGTGGTCTGCACGCCGGCGGCGATCGCCACGCCCTGCGCCAGCGCCTGGGTGTCGTCGCCGCTGATGGCGAAGCCGGCCAGGCCCGGGTCGTCGTTCTTCTTCTTGCCGAGGGTCGCGGTGTAGCGGTAGCAGGCGTGGTCGGCGGCGATCACGGCCTGGCGGATCTTCCACGCGGCATCGCGTTCCTTCACATCCACTTCCGACAGCGTGAACAGCGCGGTCTTCACCGGGCCGGTCTTCAGGGTGCGGGCGGCATCGCCCACGGCCTTCAGGTACTGCGCCACGCCGAACTTGGCGGTTTCGCCCAGGCCGACGACCAGCACGCGCGGCGCGGTCACGCCGGGCAGGTCGTGCAGCAGGGTGGTCTTGCCGGTCTTGCCGCCGACATCGCCGCGCTGGACCAGGGCCGAGAGCTTGCCGCCGCTGGCCGCGTCCACGGCCTGGGCCGCCGGCGTCAGGGTCTTGTCGGCATAGGCGCCGACCACGACGCAATCGACGCCGGCCTGGGCGGGGGCTTCGTGGTTCAGGGTGAATTCCAGCGTCATTGATCAGATTCCCGGTTCAGTTACGTACAATCGCGGGCCGGATGAACGATGGCAGGTGCCATCCCGGATCGCAGAGACCGCCGCCGCAGGCGCGGCGCACAAGCACGAGATTGTAGATCAAGCCCTCCTGATGCCGAAGCTGGACCGCTACCTCTTCCGGGAATTCACCCAGAGCTTCCTGGCCACCCTGATCATCCTGCTGATGGTCAGCGTGGGCGGCGTGATGGCGGACCTGCTGGGCGATGTGGCCGATGGCAAGGTGCCGGCCCGCCTGCTGCTGTCCCAGCTGGGGCTGCAGTTCCTGAACTACATGCCCTACATCATCCCGCTGGCGCTGATGCTCGGGCTGCTGCTGGCGTTCTCGCGCCTGTACCGGGATTCGGAAATGGCGGTACTGACGGCGGCCGGGATCGGCCCGCGCCGGCTGCTGCGCCCGCTGATGCTGCTGGTGGTCCCGGTCGTCGCGCTGGTGGCGACCTGTTCGCTCTGGCTCGGTCCTTGGGCCCTGCGCACGGCCCATCAGATGCTGGACCACGCCAACCGCAGCCTGGTCGTGTCCGGGCTGGATGCGGGCAAGTTCACCGTGCTGTCCAGTGGCGCGGTGGTCTACGTCAGCGCGCTGTCCCAGGACGGGACCGGCCTGAGCAAGGTCTTCATGCACCGGGCGAAGGATGGGCGTATCGACGTGGTGACGGCCCGCACCGGACACATGTTCTTCGAGGGCGAACGCAACCGTTATCTGCGTCTGGACGACGGGTTCCGGGTCGAGGGGCCGGACAGCGGCGGCCTGGATTACCGGCTGATCCGCTACGCGTCGAACGAGGTCGCCCTGCCTGACCGCGCCGACACCCTGGACAAGGACGACCCCGAGCTGCTGCCGACCCCGCAACTGCTGTCCGATGCACGTCCGGAAGCCAATGCCCAGATCCATGCGCGGCTCACCCCGCCGCTGCTGGCGCTCGCCTTCGCCCTGCTGACCCTGCCGCTGTCGCGCAGTTCGCCGCGGCAGGCCCGCTACGGGCGCGTGATGCTCGGCTTCCTGGCCTACCTGGTCGGCGTCAGCCTGATGTTCAACGGCACCCAGCTGCTGGCCGATGGCAAGCTGCCGGGCCTGCTCGGCCTGTGGTGGCTCACGTTGCCGCTGCTGGCGATCGCGGTCTGGTTCTACCTGCGCGACGGCAAGCTCTCCCGGCCACGGAGGCACGCATGAGGCTCCTGCCGCGCCTGCACGACGTCTATGTCGGCCAGGTGGTCCTGGTCACCGTGCTGCTCACCTGGGCGGTGCTGGTGGGATTGGACGTGGTGATGGCGCTGTCCGGCGAGATCAGCGACCTGGGAGAGGGCAACTACACCTTCGGCCATGCGGTGGCCTGGGTCCTGTACACCGTGCCGCGCCGGGCCTACACGATGTTCCCGACCGCGGCGGTGATCGGCTCGCTGATGGGTCTGGGCCAGCTGGCGGCGAGTTCCGAGCTGACCGCGCTGCGCGCGCTGGGCCTGTCGCGGCGCCGGCTGAGCATCTCCGTGGCCGCCGCACTGGCCATCCTGACCGCCCTGATGGTGTTCAGCGGCGAGACCCTTGGCCCCTGGGGCCAGCGCCAGGCCGACGTGCTGAAGATGAGTGCGCGCACCGGCAATGTGGCGATGGACCGGTACTCCGGCCTGTGGGCGCGCGAAGGCAACACCTTCCTGTATGCCCAGAGCGGCGAAGAGAAGGACCAGGGCGGCGGCAAGATCGCGCTGCAGCTGCGCGACGTGCGCATGTACGAACTGGCCGAGGACGGGCGCCTGGCCTCGATCGCGCACGCGGCCACCGCCGAGCACCTGGACGGCTACTGGCTGTTGAAGAACGTGCGCCGCACGACCTTCAACGAGCGTTCCGCCACTCAGACCACCGTGCTGGGCGAGCGCTGGGAATCGGAGCTGGACGCCGCCGTGCTGTCGTCCAGCCTGGTGCGCGCGCGCAACATGCCCAGCCACGAGCTCAACCAGAACATCGAGTACCGCAAGCGCAACGGACTGGATGCGCGCGACTACGAAGACCAGTACTGGGGCCGCTGGTTCTATCCGCTCAACGTGCTGGCGCTGTGCCTGGCGGCGATCCCGTTCGCCTTCGGCAGTCTGCGCAGCGGCGGCATGGGCAAGCGCCTGTTCCTCGGCATCGTGTTCGCGGTCGGTTTCTGGGCGCTGCAGACGATGTTCGTGCGCCTGGCCGGCGCGTTCCGCCTCGACTACCGCATCGCCTACGCGGTGCCGCCGCTGGCGTTGCTGGCGATCTCGTGGGTCATGTTCGGCCGGCGAAGCCGCTAGCGTCGGCTCAGCGGCGCTTCGGCAGCCGGATCATGCGGGTGCCGCTGAAGCGGTCATGGAAGGTCAGCCGGTCGCGGTCGACCCACGCCCACCAGAACCCCAGGCCACCAGCGATCGTGGACAGCGTCGCCAACGCGTAGCGCCGCCACAGCGCGCCCGCGGTGGGTGCGCCGCCATCGGCGGCCACCACCTTCAATCGCCAGGGACGCATACCCAGCGTCTGTCCGCCACGCCGCCAGCTGAGCACGGCGTACAGGCCGGTGACCAGCCAACAGCAGCCCCATTGCAGCCACGCCAGCAGGCTGAAGGGCTCGACGTTGTGGCGCACGTTGCCGCTGGCGGCGACGTCCGCCAGCACGAACGGAATGGCGACGACGAACCACATGGCGAGCACGGGCCAGACGTCGTACAGCAGCGACAACAGGCGCCAGACGATCATCGCGCGGGGTTTTTCGGCAACGGGAGCGGCATCGTTCATCCGCACAGGATAGCGTTCCGGCCATGCACTAAGCTGGCGGCATGAGTGCACGCACCCCCGCCGAACGCCGCCAGCAGGCCCACGCGCTGCCGCCTGTCCCGGCCGAGGATGCCGCCGCGATCGCGGCCTTCCTCGACGCGATCTGGGCCGAAAGCGGACTGGCGCGGCCCACGCTGGACAGTTACCGGCGCGACCTGGAGGGCTTCGCGCGCTGGCGCCATGGACGCGACGGCGGGCTGTCCGCGGCGGACCGCGCCGGCCTGTTCGACTATCTCGCCTGGCGCATGCGCGAAGGCTATTCGCCGCGCAGCAACGCACGTCTGCTGTCCGCATTGCGCGCGTTCTACGCCCATCGCCTGCGACTGGGCGAGCGACGGGACGACCCCACGGCGCTGCTCGACCCTCCGCGCCTGCCGCGATCGTTGCCGAAGGCCTTGTCGGAGACCGAGATCGATGCCCTGCTGGCCGCGCCGGACACCGAGTCGCCGCTGGGCCTGCGCGACCGCGCCATGCTGGAGCTGATGTACGCGGCCGGCCTGCGCGTCAGCGAGCTGGTGGGCCTGCCGTCGAATGCGGTGAATCTCCGCCAGGGCGTGCTGCGGGTCACCGGCAAGGGCAGCAAGGAGCGGCTGGTGCCGCTGGGCGAGGAATCCCAGCATTGGCTGGAGACCTACCTCGCCCGGTCGAGGCCGCTGCTCGCCGGCAAGCGCAGCCTGCCGTCGCTGTTCCTGGAGGCGGATGGCGATCCGCCCACGCGCCAACGTTTCTGGTCGCTGGTGAAGCGGCATGCCGCCGCGGCCGGCATCGATCCGGTCCGCATCAGTCCGCATGGCCTGCGGCACAGCTTCGCCACCCACCTGCTGAACCACGGCGCCGACCTTCGCGCGCTGCAGTTGCTGCTGGGACACAGTTCGCTGTCGACGACGCAGATCTACACCCTGGTCGCACGCGAGCACCTCAAGCACCTGCATGGGCGGCACCATCCGAGGGCCTGAACGGCTCGCGCTTGCGTACGGTTAAGCCGCCGGGCGTGCCCGCTGTGCCAGAATTCCCGGTCTCGCCCCACGATGTGGCTGTTGTTCCGGATGCCGATGATGACCCGCCTGATCACCGCCGCCCTGCTGGGCGCCCTCAGCCTGACGGCCTGCGCGCAGGCGCCGCAAGCGCCCGTCGCTGGCAAACCGATGGCAGCCACGCCTGCGTCCACCACGAGTGCCGCCACGGGTTCGGCGGACGACCGCGCCCGCGCCGCGATCGCCAAGTTGAACCCGCGGGCCAAGGTGGAATACGTGGGGGCGGCGCCCCTGCCGGGCTTCCGCGAAGTCATCGCGGGCGGCCAGTTGCTGTACGTCAGCGACGATGGGCGCTACCTGATGCAGGGCGCCGTGCTCGACCTGGACCGTGAAGAAGACCTGATGCAGAACAGCGCCGCGCTGGCCGAACACCGCCGCAAGCTGATCGCCACGATCCCGAGGTCCGAGCGCATCGTGTTCGCACCGCCGGACGCGAAGTACACCGTCACCGTCTTCACCGACATCGAGTGCGGCTACTGCCGCAAGCTGCACGGCGAAATCGGCGAACTCAACCGCCAGGGCATCGCGGTCGAGTACCTGGCGTTCCCGCGCATGGGCCTGGGCAGCCAGGACCACAAGGACATGATCTCGGTGTGGTGCTCTTCCGACCGCAAGCGCGCGCTGACCGATGCCAAGGCCGGCAAGCCGATCGCGTCGCGCGACTGCAAGAACCCGGTGACGATGGAATTCGACGTGGGCCAGCGCATCGGCGTGAGCGGCACCCCGGCGATCTACTCGGCCGAGGGGGTACAGCTGGGCGGCTACCTGGCGCCCGCCGCGTTGCGGGCCCGACTGGACGACCTGGCGGCCCGGAAGGCCCGGCCGGCGGCCGGCGGCGCTGCCCCGTGATTCCCGGAAGCCGGCCTAGCGCCGGCTTCGCTACAATAGCGGGCCCCGTCCTGACGGCACGCCCCCACGGTTCCCGGACATGATCGTCCTCGAAGGCCAACCGGCCTTGTCGCATTTCCGCCGCGCGCGGCTCGAATCCAAGCTCCAGTCCATCGCACCCCACGTCCGCGTCAGCGGTACCTGGCACGTGTATTTCGTCGAAGCCGACCCGGGCGCCACCCCGGACCTGGCCACCCTGCGCCGCGTACTGCAGGCGAACGACGGGGACGCGCCGCAGGCGGCCGGAACCGTCTCCCGCTTCGTTACCCCGCGCCTGGGCACGCTGTCGCCGTGGGCCAGCAAGGCCACCGAGCTGTTGCGGGGCGCCGGGCAGCCGGTCAAGCGCGTGGAGCGCGGCCTGCGCATCGACCTCGAAGGCTGGGACGATGGCGCGCCCGCGCTGGCCAGGGCGCTGCACGACCCCATGACGCAGTCCCTGCTCGCAAGCCGCGAACAGGCGCAGGCACTGTTCACCGCACCGTCGCGCGGTGAACTGGAACGCATTCCGCTCGCGCAGCTGGAAGCCGCCAACAGCCGCTTGGGCCTGGCGCTGGCTGACGACGAGATCGACTACCTGCGCACGCGCTACACCGAGCTGGGCCGCGATCCGTCCGATGTCGAACTGATGATGTTCGCGCAGGCCAATTCCGAGCACTGCCGGCACAAGATCTTCAACGCCAGCTGGACGATCGACGGCAAGGAGCAGGACCGCTCCCTGTTCCGGATGATCAAGCACACCCACGCGCAGACGCCCGAGCACACGCTGAGCGCCTACAGCGACAACGCCGCCGTGCTGGAAGGCTACCCGGCTGCGCGTTTCCGGCCGGACGGCAGCGGGCAATACCGCATTGAGGCGAGCGTCGATTCGGCGTTCTGCATCAAGGTCGAGACCCACAACCACCCGACCGCGATCGCCCCGTTTCCGGGCGCCAGCACCGGCGCAGGCGGCGAGATCCGCGATGAAGGCGCCACCGGCCGTGGCGGCAAGCCCAAGGCCGGTCTGACCGGCTTCTCGGTGTCGCACCTGCGCATCCCCACACTGCCGCAGCCCTGGGAGGCGCCGCGCGCGCTGAACCCGCGCATGGCGCCGGCGCTGGAGATCATGCTCGACGGCCCGCTGGGCGGCGCCGCGTTCAACAACGAATTCGGCCGCCCGAACCTGCTCGGCTACTTCCGCAGCTTCGAACTGCCGGAGGGCGACGCACTGACCCGCGCCTACGACAAGCCGATCATGCTGGCCGGCGGCCTGGGTGCGATCGACCGCATCCAGGTGGAGAAGAAGACGCTGTCGGCCGGCGACGCCGTCATCGTGCTGGGTGGCCCCGCGATGCTGATCGGGCTGGGCGGCGGTGCCGCCAGTTCGGTGGCTTCGGGCGAGAGCGCCGAGGATCTGGATTTCGCCAGCGTGCAGCGCGACAACCCCGAGATGGAGCGTCGCTGCCAGGAAGTCATCGACCGCTGCGTGGCGATGGGCGAGGACAATCCGATCCTGTGGTTCCATGACGTGGGCGCGGGCGGCCTGTCCAACGCGATCCCCGAATTGCTGCACGACTCCGGCGTGGGCGGCGTGATCGACCTGGGCAAGGTGCCCAGCGACGATCCCTCGCTGTCGCCGATGCAGTTGTGGTGCAACGAATCGCAGGAACGCTACGTGCTCGGCGTGCCGCAGGCGCGCCTGGCCGAGTTCGCCGCGCTGTGCGAACGCGAGCGCTGCCCGTTCGCGGCCGTCGGCGTGGCGACGGAGGAAGAGCACCTGGTCGTCGCCTACGGCGCCACGCCGGGCAACATTCCCGCCGACGCCCCCATCGATTTCCCGATGGACGTGCTGTTCGGCAAACCGCCGAAGATGCACCGCGACACCGCGCACCCGGCGCCGCCGACATGGCCCGCGCTGCAGACCGAAGCATTGGACCTGCACGAAGCCGGCCTGCGCGTGCTCGCGCATCCGACCGTGGCGGCGAAGCAGTTCCTGATCACCATCGGCGACCGCAGCGTCGGCGGCCTCACCGCGCGCGACCAGTTGGTCGGCCCGTGGCAGATGCCCGTGGCCGACTGCGCGATCACCCTGAGCGACTACGCGGGTTACGTAGGCGAGGCCATGGCCATCGGCGAACGCACGCCGCTGGCGTTGCTCGATGCCGCCGCCGCCGCGCGCATGGCGGTGGGCGAAGCGATCACCAACCTGTGCGCCGCACCGGTCGAATCGCTGCACCGGGTGAAGCTGTCGGCCAACTGGATGGCCGCATGCGGCCACCCGGGCGAGGACGCGCTGCTGTTCGACGCGGTCAAGGCCGTCGGCATGGAACTGTGCCCCGGGCTGGACATCAGCATCCCGGTCGGCAAGGACTCGCTGTCGATGCAGGCGCAGTGGCACGACCAGGGCCAGGCGCACAAGTCGGTGTCGCCGGTGTCGCTGGTGATCAGCGCCTTCGCGCCGGTCACCGACGTACGCCAGCAGCTCACGCCGCTGCTGGCACGAGAAGAAGACAGCGACCTGTGGCTGATCGGCCTGGGCGCGGGTAAGAAGCGCCTCGGCGGTTCCGTGCTGGCGCAGGTCTACCCGCAGTCCGGTGGCGATGCCGCGTGGCCGGCGTTCGCCGGCGAGGGCGTGCCGGATCTCGACGACCCGGAGCGCCTGCGCGATTTCTTCCACCTAATCGCCGATGCGCGTGAAGCCGGCGTACTGCTGGCCTATCACGACCGCAGCGACGGTGGCGCCTTCGCCGCGCTGTGCGAAATGGCATTCGCGTCGCATGCCGGCCTCGACATCAACCTGGATGGCTGGGGCGACGATCCGTTCCGCACGCTGTTCGCCGAAGAACTCGGCGCGGTCGTGCAGGTGGCGGCGGAAGACCGTGCCGCCTTCGCCGACCTGGTCGAGCGCCACGCGCTGACCGAATGCGCGCAGCGCATCGCGAAGCCGACCACCGCTGCGTCCATCCGCGTGCAACAGGATGGCGAGGTGCTGGCCGACTGGCGCTGGGAGGACCTGTTCGACGCGTGGTGGTCGGTGACGCACGCCATGCAGAAACTGCGCGACAACCCCGACGCCGCCGACCAGGAGCGCGAGACCACGCGCCAGTTCGGCCGCACCGGTCTGAAGCCGAAGCTGTCGTTCGATGCCGCCGAGGATGTCGCGGCGCCGTTCATCGCCACGGGCAAGCGTCCGAAGGTGGCGATCCTGCGCGAGCAGGGCGTCAACGGCCAGATCGAGATGGCGTCGGCGTTCACCCGTGCCGGCTTCGACGCATTCGACGTGCACATGAGCGATCTGATCGCCGGTCGTGTCGCGCTGTCGGACTTCAGCGGCATCGCCGCCTGCGGCGGCTTCAGCTACGGCGACGTGCTGGGCGCCGGCCGTGGCTGGGCGACGTCGATCCTGGAGCGCAATGATCTGCGCGATGCGTTCGCGGCGTTCTTCGCGCGTGGCGACACGTTCTCGCTGGGCGTCTGCAACGGTTGCCAGATGATGAGCCAGTTGAAGGACATCATTCCCGGCGCGCAGCACTGGCCGACATTCCTGCGCAACCAGAGCGAGCAGTTCGAGGCGCGCGTGGCCTTGCTGGAAGTGCAGGAATCGCCGTCCGTGTTCTTCCGTGGCATGGCCGGCTCGCGCATCCCGGTGGCGGTGGCGCACGGCGAGGGTCGTGCGGTGTTCGGCGGTGCGGTCGACCAGGCCGCCGCGCGCATCGCACTGCGCTACGTGGACGGCGATGGCCAGGTGGCCACGCTGTATCCGCAGAACCCCAACGGCTCGCCCGACGGCATCACCGGCCTGACCAGCGATGACGGTCGTGCCACGATCCTGATGCCGCATCCGGAACGCACGCCGCGCAGCGCCAACCACAGCTGGCACCCGGCCGGCTGGCCGGAGGACTCGCCGTGGCTGCGCATGTTCCGCAATGCGCGGGTGTGGGTGGGATGAACCCGTGGCCCGCGGCAATGCGGGCCACGCCGGTTGAACGCCTCACCTGATACAGTCCGGGCCTTCCAGGAGGCCCCCGTGAACGCAGCCGTGTCCGACCCCTCGCTTTCCGCCGACGAGCGCATCGTCGCCGCGTTGCTCGCGCGCGGACGGCTGAAGGAAACCGACCTGGCGCGCGCGCGCCGGCTGCAGGAAGAGACCGGCGGCAGCCTGCTTTCGTTGCTGTCGCGCCTGGGCCTGGTGTCCGAGCGCGACCACGCCGAGACCGTGGCCGACGTGCTCGACCTGCCGCTGGTCAGCGCCAAGGACGTGCCGGATGCACCGCCGGAGTCGGTGGTGCTGTCGCAGCGCTTCCTCAAGCAGTTCCATGTCTGTCCGGTGGGCGAGGGCGAATTCCACGTGGACGTGCTGATGGCCGACCCGCAGGACGCCTATGCGCTGGATGCCGTGCGCCTGGCCACCGGCCGTGCCGTGCGCCCGCGCGTGGCGTTGCGCTCGGAGATCGACGACCTGGTCGAGCGGTACTACGGCCAGGGCCGCAGCGCGATGGGCGCCATCGTCGAGAACGCCGACGGCGATGCCACCGCCGACCTCGACGATGTGGAGCACCTGCGCGACCTCGCCTCCGAAGCGCCGGTCATCCGCCTGGTCAACCTGGTGATCCAGCGCGCCGTCGAACTGCGCGCATCGGACATCCACATCGAGCCCTTCGAGAACCGGTTGAAGGTGCGCTACCGCATCGACGGCGTCCTCGAAGAGGGCGAGAGCCCACCGGCCAACCTCACCGCGGCGGTGATCAGCCGCGTGAAGATCATGGCCAAGCTCAACATCGCCGAACGCCGCCTGCCGCAGGACGGCCGCATCATGCTGCGCGTGCAGGGCAAGGAACTGGATCTTCGCGTCTCCACCGTGCCCACCGCGCACGGCGAGAGCGTGGTCATGCGCCTGCTCGACCGCGAGACCGTGGTCTTCGACTTCAAGCGGCTGGGCTTCACCGATGTCTTCCTGCCGCAGTTCCAGAAGGTGCTGGAGCAGCCGCACGGCATCCTGCTGGTCACCGGCCCCACCGGCTCGGGCAAGACGACCACGCTGTACACGGCGCTGAGCAAACTCAATACCAGCGACGTGAAGATCATCACCGTCGAGGACCCGGTCGAATACCAGATCGAGGGCATCAACCAGATCCAGGCCAAGCCGCAGATCGGCCTGGATTTCGCCAGCGCGCTGCGCAGCATCGTCCGCCAGGATCCGGACATCATCATGATCGGAGAAATGCGCGATCTTGAAACCGCGCGCATCGCGATCCAGTCCGCGCTCACCGGCCACCTGGTGCTGTCCACGCTGCATACCAACAATGCGTCCGGCGGCATCACCCGCCTGCTCGACATGGGCGTCGAGGATTACCTGTTGACCTCCACCGTCAACGGCATCCTCGCCCAGCGCCTGGTGCGCCGGCTGGAGCTGTCGCATGCCGAGCGCTATCCGGCCTCGCCCGAGGAAATCGAGAAGTTCGGCCTGCGCCGGTACCAGCCGGAAGGCGAGATCTTCCTGTTCCGCCCGCGCGGCTCGGCGGCGGCGCCCACGGGCTACCTGGGCCGTACCACCATCATGGAATTCCTGGTCATGAACGACGAGATCCGTCGCGCCGTGATGCGCCATGCCGGCATGGGCGAGATCGAACAGCTCGCGCGCGAAGCCGGCATGCGCACGATGTACGAGGACGGCATCGCGAAAGCGCTGGCCGGCGAGACGACCATCGAAGAAGTGCTGCGCGTTACCGAGGAGGGATGAGCCATGACGAATGCGTTGTTGCGTGTTTGCGTGCTGGGGATGCTGCTGGCCACCCTGCCTGTCGCTGCCAAGGACAAGGCCCCGCGGACGCTGTCGCGAGCCGAACTGCCGCAGGGCTTCGCGATCGGCAGCGGCACGCCGGTGCTGGCGCTGCAGGTCGAGGTTGCCGACGGCAAGGTGGCGTCGTGGGCGCCGGCGGGCGAGGGCGCCGGCAACCTGCGGGGGACCCGCAGCGGCGACACCGCGCAGACCACGCTGATGGTCTCCAGTGCGTTGCCGGAGGCGATCAAGTTCGACCTCTACGTGTCCACCGATGGCGAGCGGTTCGAGTACGCGAGCACCTGCGGGGTGACCCCGGGCGTGTCCTCGTTCGAAATGTGGGAGCGTCCGATCACCCAGTTCGCGATGGGCAACCCGCGCGTGCTGGCGAAGGGGCGCATGGACTGCGACTGATCGGTCCGCGATCGCGCGATTGCATACCGAAGGCCCGGCGCATCCGGGCCTTCGTCGTTTCTGCGGGACCTTCGCTGCACTGCGACTTTCCAGCGTCCTCCGGCTCGGGAACACTAGCGCCATGTAAACGGTTACATGGAGAGCGGATGGACAGGTTTCGACAGGCGGGCCGGGTAGGGCTCGCATGTGCGCTGCTGGCGGCGACCGGCCTGGCGTCGGGCGCGGAACGGCGCACCTACGCGAACCCCATCGACATCGACTACCGCTACAACTTCGAACAGGAGAGCCGCGGCATTTCGTACCGCACCGGCGCCGACCCGGTCGTGGTCCGCCACGGCGACGCCTACTACCTGTTCCAGACGCTGGCCGATGGCTACTGGCGCTCGACGAACCTGGTGGACTGGACGTTCATCGAGCCGAGCCGATGGCCGTTCGACAGCATGGTGGCACCGGCGGTGATCTCCGACGGCGACCGCCTGATCGTCATGCGCTCGCTGTTCTCGCCGGGCGCGGTGCTGGTCTCGCGCGATCCGGCCAAGGGGCGCTTCGATTTCCTCACCCGCATGCTGCCGGAGCTGCCGAATGCGGTGGCGCCGGGGCGCGACGTCGGCCTGCCGGGATGGCGCAACGGCGATCCGCAGCCCGACAGGATTCCACCCGGGCCCTGGGACCCCGCGTTCTTCAAGGACGATGACGGGCGCTGGTATCTCTATTGGGGATCGTCGGACACGTTTCCGCTGTACGGCATCGAGCTCGACATGTCGAAGGGCATGCGCTACGTCGGTACGCCGCGCGCTTTGCTGGCGCTGGATCCCGACCACCATGGCTGGGAGCGCTTCGGCCAGGACCATCGCGGCGCGTTCTTTCCCGACGGCACGCCGGTGGGCAACTACATGGAAGGCGCGTGGATGACCAAGGTGGGCGGCCGCTACTACCTGCAGTACGGCGCGCCGGGTACCGAACACAACGCCTACGCGACCGGCACCTACGTCGGCGACAGTCCGCTGGGGCCGTTCGAATACGCGCCCTACAACCCGGTGGGTTACAAACCCGGCGGTTTCGTGCAGGGCGCGGGCCATGGCTCCACGTTCCAGGATGCGCATGGCAACTGGTGGAACACCGGCACGCCGTGGCTGGGCCGCAACTGGACGTTCGAGCGCCGCATCGCGATGTTCCCCGCCGCCTTCAGCGCCGACGGGCAGATGTCGGTCAGCACGCGTTTCGGCGACTTCCCGCACTACGTGCCGGAGGGCCCCAACGCCGATCCGGAAGCGCTGTTCACCGGCTGGATGCTGCTCTCCTACCGCAAGCGCGCGACGGCCTCCGGTACGCGGGACGGTTTCGCCGCCGCCAACGTCACCGACGAGAACCCGCGCACGCTGTGGGTGGCAGGAAAAACCGAGGCTGGCCAGACACTCGCCGTGGATCTCGGCGCGGTGAAGACGGTGCGCGCGGTGCAGGTCAATTTCGGCGACTACGCCTCCGGGCGCTTCGGCGATGCCGACGACATCTACACCGAGTTCACGCTGGAGCACTCGCTGGATGGGAGGCGTTGGCAGCCGCTGGCAGCGACGCCGGTGCCGCGTCGCGACCGCCCCAATGCCTATATCGAGCTGCCCGCGCCCGTGCGAACGCGCCATGTGCGCTACGTACACGGACACGTGGGTGCCGCGCATCTCGCCATCAGCGACCTGCGCGTGTTCGGCAACGCAGACGGACGCGTCCCGGCCACGCCGCAGCACGTGACGGCGCGCCGCGATACGGATCCGCGCAATGCGTTCGTGCACTGGCGGCCGGTGAAGGGCGCGGTGGGCTACAACGTGCGCTGGGGCATCGCGCCGGACCGGTTGAATTCCACCTACCAGGTGTTCGCCGACCAGCGCACGCAACTGGAGTTGCGCGCGCTGAGCAAGGGCGTCGACTACCACGTGGCGGTGGAAGCCTTCGACGAGAACGGCGTGTCCACACTCAGCCCGGCAGCCGCGATACGCTGAGCCGTGCAAAGCGGGGTCCGGCGGAATGCCGGACCCCGTCGCAGTGTTACAGGTCGATACCGAAGCCCACGCCGGCCGACTTCTCGTCGCCACTGAACGCGCCGCCGATACTGAACGACGCACGCTCGCCGATCGGCTTCGAATAGCCCAGCGACAACGCGTTCTCGCCGTTCTGCCAACCTGCACCCACGGCGATGCGTCCACGCGGACTGCGGCTGCCGGCCGCGTTGATCGCCATGTTGAGCATCGCCGAACTCATCGCGCCCATCCTGTCGAGACGGCGATCCTGTTCGGAGAACCGACGATTGACGTCGCCGCGGAACGCGTTGAAGTCGTCCTCGAGCGCCTTGACCTGGAAGTCCGCATAGGCCTTCGCGCTCGCCAGGGTGTCGGCGGACGCCGTATCGGTGTAGCTGCGTGCGCTTTCGAGCGTGGCGACATCGCCGGCATCGGCGTAGGCCGCGGCGGCGGCAGGCGCGTCGGCAGGCTCGGCCGATGCCGGTGTCGCCGGGGAACTGGTGGCGATGGCGCCCTCACTCCCTTCGCCCGCCCCGGTTGCGGCCCCGCGGGTCGGTCCATTGCCCGCGCCACCTGCCGGAGCGCCGCCGGTGGAGGCGGTCTCGCTGGTGCCGGCCGCGCGTGCCTGGCTCGCCTGCGCGGGTGCGGTACCGCCCGAGGATGCCGTGGCGCCGGTGCTGCCGCTCAGTTCGTCGTACATCCCGAACAACTGGTTGAGCTTGGCGTCGACCGCGGTGAACGCTGCGCCGACGTTGTTGTACGACGTGCCCTGGATCGTGTAGCTGGGCGCGATGAAGATGCCACCGGAGAAACCGGCGCCGCCGCCGAGCGAACTGGCGACGAAACTCAGTTGCGACAGGTTCACCGCATCGGTGCCTTCAGTACCCGCGGCGACGTTGGTGACCTGGCGCTCGTTGCCTGCGGCACCGACGGAGACGGTGTCCTCGCGATCGGCGACCGAATCGCCACCGATGGCCACGCTGTTGTCGGCTTCGGCCGTGGCGAGATTGCCGAGCGCGACGGCGTTGAAGCCGGGGGTGTACGCGCCACCACCGACGGCCACCGAGTAGTCGCCCGAGGCTTCGGTCGGCAGGAAGCCGAAGAACGCACCACCCACCGCCACGCTGTTGTCGCCGCTGGCCACCGCGTTGGAACCCAGTGCGGTGCTGTCGTAGTTGCTCGCCACCGCACCGAAGCCCAAGGCAGTCGCGCTTTCCTGCGAGGCTTCGGCACCGTAGCCGAAGGCCGATGCGCCGAACGCCGAGGCGCTGCTGTAACCGCCCACAGCCGCCGTCGCATCTTCGGAGGCATCGCTGCGGAAGCCGACCGCGGTGGCCTGTACGCCCGATGCGCTGGCTTCGGAGCCGAGCGCGGACGAATACGCGCCGGATGCGTTCGCGCCTGCGCCATTCGCGGTCGCACCGACCTCACCTGCGACGGCACCGGCACCGATCGCCGTGGCATCGTCCGCCGTGGCTTCAGTACTCGCGTAGACCGGGTTGCCGTCTTCATCAAGCAGCGGATCGCCGTTCTCGTCGAGCAGCTGGCGCTGTCCGCCGATCGCGACGGAGCCCGCGCCGGCCGCCTGTGCACCGGCACCGTTGGCCACGCTGTTGCCGCCGGTCGCCGTGGCGTTGAAGCCGGTCGCCGTGGCGCCGTCAGCCAGTGCGAAGGCACCCGAACCGGTCGCGGTCGCACCGACGCCCTCTGCGAGCGCGGCGGAACCTGACGCGGTGGCATAGTCGCCCGTGGCGACCGCATCATCCGTGCCGTCGTTCGCGCCGTTGGCCTTGAAGTAGCGGGTCGCGTTCTCGGATGCGTCGGCGACCGCGTTCAACTGGTCGAGGTTCACCGCGTCGGTACCTTCGGTACCCGCCGCGACGTTGGTGATCTGGCGCTCGCTGCCCACGTCGCCCACCGATACGGTGTCGTCGCGGTCGTTCCACGAGTTAGCACCGATCGCGACGCTGTTGGTCGCGGCCGCCACCGAGTTCACACCCAGGGCCACGCTGTCATCGCCATCGGCGTAACTGTTGTGACCGAGTGCCGTGCTGTACGCACCGGTCGCCCAGGCGCCATTGCCGAACGCCGAACTGCCGGTGCCGCTGGCACGCGTGTTGATGAACCCGAAGAAGGTGGTGCCGCCGACCGCGGTGCTTTCGTTGCCACCCGCGCTCGCGCCTTCGCCGACTGCGGTCGCGCCGCTGCCGCCGGCATCGGCACCGTAACCGAACGCGGATGCGAAGTCGCCGCCGGCGCTGCTGTAGCCGCCGACCGTCGTGGAGGCCAATCCGCCGGCACTGCTGCGGAAGCCGACCGCCGTCGCCTGTGTTTCCGCAGCGGATGCTTCCGTGCCCAGTGCGGTGGAGTAGGCGCCCGTCGCATTCGCGCCCGCGCCCACGGCAGTCGCGCCGACCTCACCCGCGACCGCGCCGGCGCCGATCGCCGTGGCGTCATCCGCCGTGGCTTCAGTGCTCGCATAGACCGGATTGCCGTCCTCGTCCAGCAGTGGGTCGCCGTTCTCGTCGAACAGCTGGCGCTGGCCGCCGATGGCGACCGCACCCGCGCCGCCGGCCTGCGCGCCTGCGCCGTTGGCCACGCTGTTCGCGCCGGTAGCGGTCGCGTTGAAGCCGGTCGCCGTCGCGCCGTCGGCCAGGGCGAACGCGCCGGAGCCGGTCGCGGTCGCACCGATGCCATCGGCCAGCGCCGCTGAGCCGGACGCGGTGGCGTAGTCGCCATTCGCGACCGCATCGTCCGTGCCGTCGTTCGCGCCGTTGGCCTTGAAGTAGCGCGTGGCGTTCTCGGACGCTTCGGCGACCGCGTTCAACTGATCGAGGTTCACCGCATCGGTGCCCTCGGTGCCCGCCGCGACGTTGGTGACCTGGCGCTCGTTCCCGACGTCGCCCACCGAGACCGTGTTGTCGCGGTCGGCCGTCGAGTTCGCGCCGAGGGCCACGCTGTTGTCGCCGAGCGCGGTGCTGTAGAAGCCCACCGCGGTGCTGTTGTCGCCGCTCGCCCAGGATTCCGCACCCAACGCGGTGGCGTAGTCGCCGGGCGCGTAGGAGAAGAAGCCCACGGCGGTGCTTTCCAGCCCGGAAGCTTCCGACAGGCTGCCGGCGGCCAGGCTGTAGTCGCCGGCCGCGATCGCGCCGGAGCCGAACGCCGCGGCGCTGAACCCGCTGGCCTGCGTGTACACGAGCAGGCCGAAGCCGGGGATCAGGTCGGCGGGCCCACCCACCGCCACGCTGTAGTCGCCGGTCGCGCCGCTGGCGTGGCCGAAGCTCGATGCATACGACCCGGTCGCCGTGCTGCCGTAGCCGAACGCGGAGCTCGCTTCGCCGCTCGCTTCGCTGAGCACGCCGAACGACGCACTGCCCAGGCCCGATGCCAGGCTGCCCGATCCGACCGCGGTCGCCCCGAGGCCGGATGCCACGGTGTTGACGGTGATGGGATTGCCATCGGCATCGAACGCATCCACCTGGCCGCCGATGGCGATGCTGGATTCGCCACTGGCCTCCGCACTGCTGCCGGTGGCGACGCTGTTGCTGCCGGTGGCGGTCGCGTTGAAGCCGGTCGCGGTGGCGCCGTCCGCCAGTGCGAAGGCGCCGGAACCCGTCGCCGTCGCGCCCGCGCCGTCCGCCAAGGCGGCCGAGCCGGAGGCGGTCGCGTAGTCGCCGTTGGCGACCGCATCATCCGTGCCATCTTCTTCGCCGTTCGCCTTGAAGTAGCGCGTGGCGTTCTCCGAGGCTTCGGCGACCGCGTTCAACTGGTCGAGGTTCACCGCATCGGTGCCTTCAGTACCCGCGGCGACGTTGGTGACCTGGCGCTCGTTGCCTGCGGCACCGACGGAGACGGTGTCCTCGCGATCGGCGACCGAATCGCCACCGATGGCCACGCTG